>Ga0307492_10000002_pt1 | contig 404078 bp, 387 predicted proteins | sample SI3LmetaG_FD_202365 | JGI IMG/M metagenome (GOLD analysis project Ga0307492, IMG submission 202365) | Sea-ice brine microbial communities from Beaufort Sea near Barrow, Alaska, United States - SI3L | ecosystem: Environmental > Aquatic > Marine > Coastal | place: USA: Alaska | collected... | reverse complement strand
ATAATTTTTGCGTTTCCTGAGCACGTGCATTATCACTCCGTGTACCCAAAACAACGGAGATTAAACGCATGTCACTTCGAACCGCTGAGGCGGCTAAACAATAACCTGCTTCTTCAGTATGGCCAGTTTTTAGACCATCAACACTATTATCACGCCACAATAGTTTATTGCGATTATGTTGTGTAATATTATTATATTCATATTCTTTTTCCGCATACCATTTGTAATGGTCGGGAAAATTTCGAATAATAGCTGCAGATAAAATCGCAATATCTTTAGCCGTTGTATAGTGGTCGTCAGCAGGTAAACCAGTTGAATTTTGATAGTTAGTATTAACCATGCCTAATTGTTGAGCATATTGATTCATCATTTGAGCAAAAGTATCTTCACTGCCAGCAATATGTTCCGCTAAAGCAACAGCCGCATCATTTCCCGATTGAATAATCATGCCACGTAATAATACTTCTACTGGTACTTTAGTATTCACTTCAATAAAGCTGCGTGATCCGACCATCCGCCATGCTTTTTCACTAATCAGTACATTATCTGTCAGATTAATATTTCCATTAGCTAACTCATGCGACACCACATAGGCCGTCATTAATTTGGTGATACTAGCAGGAGGTAATCGCTGCTCAGCGTTACTTTCTGCAATTATTCGGCCGCTGGCAAAATCTTGCAATATGTATGATTTCGCAGCTAGATTTGGCGCAGTCGGGTTAGGCGTTATAGCGGCATTTAAGGTGATACTGCTTAACATAATACCTGCTAGCAATAAGTTTTTTACTATTTTCAGCATGAAAACTCTCTATTAAAATAAATTATTCAACTACCATATGGCCATCATTAAAGCCTAATTCAAGCAGACGACTAGCCAAAGCATCGCCATATTTAACACTTGCTAAAGGGCCAACTCGGACACGATATAATTTTCCATCTGAGTCAACAACAACTCTTTCTTCAATTTGGCTTTGCACTTTTTTTTTGAACTGTTCAGCACTGGTCGAGGTACTAAATGCACCCAGTTGTAAATACACAGCCACCGGAACATTAACTGTTAACGGCGCGCTCTTTGCCACGCTGTTGACAGGTTTTTCGCCGGCACTAATTACCCGAATATCTACCATTTCTGTGCCTTGACTGACTATTCCCAGCTGTTTGGCTGCACTGTAAGATAAATCAATTATACGATTTTCATGGAATGGACCTCGGTCATTCACTTTCACTGTCACCTTACGTCCATTACGCAAATTAGTCACTTCAACATAAGTAGGTAACAGTAATGTTTTATGAGCGGCAGTCATCGCATACATATCATAGGTTTCGCCACTAGAAGTACGTCGACCATGAAATTTAGAGCCATACCAAGAAGCAATACCTTTTTGGTGATAGCCTTGATTTGTTGCTAAGGTGTAATAACGTTTTCCTAACACTTTATAACTGCTAGGATTGCCATATTTACTGCGTGGTTCAACTTTAGGGACGGCATTAGGTACATTGGAGACATCTTTCGGCCTATTGGGAGCCCTGTCGGCTTGCTGGGTGATATTACTACAGCCGATCAGACTCAAATAAAGGCCAATAACTGCAAACCTAGTTAGGCTCCCTGTCATTATTTTTTATCCTCATAGTCCAGTCGGATTGCTTGCCCTAGTTGAGTGACAGCCATGGCATACATACGACTATGATTATAACGTGTAATCGTATAAAAATTCTGCCTAACAAGCCAATATTCTTCACCATGTTGTTGCGTAAGTGATATCAAGGCGAGTGGATCATTGCCATCTGGCATTCCTTTTAAACTCACTCCAGCTGAAGATAATGTTTGTCGGCTGAGTGATGGTTTCATTCCTTTTGTAATCAAATCAGTATCAACTGCACCTGTAAAAAACGTAGGGTGACTGATGCTTATACCTGCAACCCAACCATGCCGCTTAAGATAATTAGCAATGCTGCCTATCGCATCCGTCGGATTTGTCCAAATATCGCGATGATTATCATCGTCAAAGTCTATCGCATACTCACGATAACTACTGGGCATAAATTGCCCCAAGCCCATTGCTCCAGCATAGGAGCCCATTGGTTTAAGGGCGGATAACTCTTCTTCACGTGTTAATAATAAAAAGGCTTCCAGCTCGGAACGGAAGAAGGGGCTTCTTGGCGGATATTGAAAAGCTAGGGTTGATAATGCATCGATGACTCGGTAACCACCGACATTGCCACCATACCGAGTTTCCACACCCAAAATTGCAACAATAATTTCAGCTGGCACACCGTATTTTTGCTCTGCACGAAGTAGATCATCAGCATGTTGTTGCCAGAATTTAACGCCGCCATTAATCCGCGAGTCTGTAAGAAAGATTGCACGGTAATCAAACCAAGGTTTACTCCTTTCTGCAGGACGCGAAATAGCTTTAATAATCGAGTCTTTAACCTTAACCTCTGCAAATACTTTTGCTAAGTCCTCGCTATTAAAGTCATGTTTTTGCTGCATTTCAGCTAAAAAAGCCGGCAAGTCGGGCAAGTCGGGTAGAGCCTCGGCCACTGTTTGGCTAGCAAATAACAAAGCTGATATGATTAATACTATTTTCATGGAGACATCATCCTTCTGTGAGTATGAATAGACATTAGAATACCGAAGCCAGCCATCAAGGTCACCATTGATGTCCCTCCATAACTGATCATCGGCAGAGGAACACCCACAACAGGTAACAATCCAGTGACCATTCCAACGTTAACAAATACATAGACCAGAAAAGTTAATGATATACTCCCAGCCAATAATCGCGCAAAACTTGTTTGCGCTTGACTAGCAATATAAATACCCCTCATTGCAACCAATAAGTAAAAAACTAACAAGATGGCTACTCCGACCAAACCAAACTCTTCTGATATAACAGCAAAAATAAAGTCAGTTGTCCGTTCAGGTAAAAAGGCTAAATGAGATTGTGTACCATCTAACCAGCCACGACCAAATAAGCCCCCTGAGCCTATTGCTATTTTCGATTGGATAATGTGGTAGCCGGAGCCTAGAGGATCGCTTTCAGGATTCAAAAAGGTAAGCACTCGCTGCCTTTGATAATCATGCATAACGTACCATAAAACGGGTAATGCAGCGGTAGATAAGCCGATAAAGCCTAGAATTATCCGCCAGCGAATACCGGACAAAAAGACAACGATTAAGCCTGAACTAGCAATGAGTAATGCGGTACCTAAATCAGGTTGTTTAGCAATCAGTACTGACGGCACAATAATCATTGTCAAGCTCACTATCAGCCTTGCTGTACTCGGTGGCAAAGGGTGTTCGGCTAAATAACTGGCGACCAATAATGGTACCGCCAGTTTCATCAGTTCTGAAGGTTGAAAACGAAAGAAGCCCAAGTCCAACCATCGTTGAGCACCCTTACCTTCATGGCCAAATACCAATACGGCTATCAAAAGGATCAAGCCCATTCCATATAACAAATAAGCACCATCACGCATACGATCAGGATGAATATTGGCCAATACAAATAAAACAATAAATGCCGTACCCATCCGAATTAACTGTCTAATAAGCAAGGATGAGCTTTGATCGCTAGCACTGTATAAGATCAGTAAACCGGCACCCAACAAAATCAACATTCCTGATAAAAGCAGCGCATCAAGGTGAATAACTCTTAATGCTTGGCTTAAGCTCCATCGCTGAGGTTGTTGTCTATCGTACAATAACTTACTCACTAGCTGCCGTCCCAAAAAACTGGTCAATCATTTTACGGGCAATAGGTGCAGCGGTTGTACTTCCACCACCACCATGCTCTACAATAATTGCCACAACAAACTCAGGCGCTTCTGCAGGGGCAAAAGCAATAAATAAGGCGTGATCATGTAACTTTCTTGCTAAGGCTTTTGCATCATATTTTTCATCTTGTTTAATACCAAATACTTGAGCAGTACCTGTTTTCCCTGCTATTTTAAATGGTAATTCTTTACCAATATGACGTGCTGTGCCACGCGTGCCATGAACAACTTCGACCATCGAATCAATCACCGCTTGCCAATTCCGGCTGTTCTCAATAGGTAGTATTTCTGAAGTTCCTACAGGAAAAAGTTGCAATTCACTTTGCCCCGTTGCTCTGCTTGCTCTTGCCACCCTTGGGCTACTAGCAACACCACGCATTGCCAAAATGGCAGTTGCATGCGCGATCTGGATAGGCGTCATTTGATTAAATCCCTGACCAATACCTGAGATTAAGGTCTCTCCCGGATACCATGTTTTATTGCGGCTATCTCGTTTCCATGCTTTTGATGGTGACAAACCCTTGCTCTCTCCAGGCAGATCAATTCCAGTATGTTGGCCAAATCTAAATAGGTCTAAAAAGCGATGGATACGATCTATTCCCAAAATATTTGCCAGATCATAAAAATACACATCACAAGACTGAGAAATAGCTCCTTTCAAATCCATATGGCCATGACCATGTGATTTCCAGCAACGGTAACGATGATCTTGTCCCGGCAAGGTATACCAGCCAGGACAAAATTTTTTTGATTGCTCACTAATGACCCCCATTTCCAACCCAGCTAAAGCCACAAAAGGTTTTAAAGTAGAACCCGGTGGGTAGCGCCCCCGTAATGTACGATTAAATAAGGGCATATGAGGCGAATCTCTCAAGGCAGCATAATTTTTGCTGCTAATCCCCAATACAAATTCATTAGGATTAAAATCTGGTTTACTAACCATCGCTAGCACTCCGCCTGTGTTTGGATCTAAAGCCACCACAGCACCATTAAAATCACCTAGTGCTTCAGAGGCAACTCGTTGTAAATTAATGTCTAAGTGCAAAAATAAATCTTGGCCTGAAACGGATGGACTACGTTGTAATTCTCTAACAATACGGCCTTGTACATTAGTTTCTACCTGCTGATAACCGACACGACCATGTAATAATGTTTCATATTTCTTTTCTATGCCTGTTTTGCCAATCTGCATTGTACCTTTGTAGTTTTGCTCATCGATCAGTTGTAGTTCGCGTTCGTTAATTCGTCCTACATAACCCACCGTATGAGCAAATAGTGCACCTTGTGGATAGTGTCGAATCAAACGTCCAACCACATCAACACCTGAAAAACGATGACGATTAACTGAAAAAACAGCGACTTCTTGCTCTGTTAAACGTTGTTTAAAGATAATTTGTCGAAAACGGCGCTGTTGTTTTATCCGTTGCTTAATATCAAGCATATCTTGTTCGGTCATCACAAATAGCGTTGCTAATTGTTTTAATGTTTCTTCCATATCCAACACATTTTCAGGTGTCAATTCTAAGCTAAATGTTGGCACATTTTCAGCTAAGATTACTCCATTACGGTCATAAATAAGGCCGCGTTGTGGTGGCAAAGAACTGATATCTAGCCTGTTCCTCTCAGATAAGGAATCAAAATGATCAAATTCAACTACTTGTAAAACTATCAAGCGGCCAATCAACAATAAAAATAGCAGCCCAGCAAACAGAGCTGAAAAGATAAGGCGATCATTTATTATCCGGCCTTCGTTAAAATGATTCTTTAACTCAAATCTTGACGGCATTTAAAATTCAACTAACATGAAATGCACGCCGAAGCGCACGCAAAAAAGCATAGATAATTGGCCACAATAAGGTGGTTGTAAGCGCAGGTAACAACACCTGCCAGCTCGCGAAATTTGACGACATGACTACGGCAGGAACGTTAACTACCAACACCAAACTCATAATACTGAGTGCTTGTTGCCACAAAGGATATTGGCGTAACTGTAAATGGAAACGTAAAATCAGATAAATAACAAAGGCGTAAGAAAATGCTTCAATGCCTAAGGCACCTCCCATCAACACGTCCATTAATAGTCCAATGCACCAAGCAAAACCAACGCCAACACGATGAGGTAAGGCCATTGCCCAATAAATCAAGGTCATCAAAACCCATTCAGGTCTGGCAAACCTTAAGCTTTCAGCAATAGGTATTAACATTAACAACATAGCAATAATAATTGTAATCACAATAATACTACCGCCTTGTGATGCCTTATTAGAGACCATTATTGCAAATCCTCAGCCGGTATGACTTGTTTATTTTCTGCTCGAGGAGCATTGGGCAAAACTAATAATAGCTCTCGACTAGTTTCTAATTGTGCAGCAGGTCTTACTGATATATCAGCAAATGCTTTACCTTGTGGATAATTAATATGGATTATCGTGCCAACAGGATAGCCGACAGGAAAACGGCCGCCGAGTCCAGAAGTGACAAGAACATCACCTACTCGTACATCAGCATTATGTGCTAAGTGCTCTAATTTTAATGGCTCGCCCATTCCTCGGCCAATAGCTACGGCTCTTAATCCATTGCGGTTAATTTGAACGGGTAAACCATGACTAGGATCCGTTAATAAAACCACCCGGCTTGAAAACTTATTGACTTCAGTTACTTGACCCATGACACCGTGGGCATCTAAAACTGGTTGGCCGTTAAAAATATTCTGATAGAGTCCCTTATTAATAATTACTTGCTGGGAAAAGGGATCAAGATCTATTGACAGTAACTCAGCCACTAGTACACGTTCAGTAAGGCGAAAGGAAGAACCTAATAACTGGCGCAAACGCATATTTTCACGTTCTAAATTCTGCAACTTTTGCAGACGAATATTATTTAATAAATTGGTGGCTTCTAAAGCTGTATTTTTTTGTTTTAAATCATCACGGTTTTGAAAAAACTCACTGATCCATTCACTAGCATCACTAGGAAAAGCAGCGATAAGTTGAATTGGATAAACGGCTGTAGATAAAGCACTTCGAGTAGGTGAGAAATAATTCATCCGTGTATCTAGAAAAAATAATACTAATGATGCTATCAACGCTAATAGCAATCGTGCATTAAGAGAAGGGATATGAGTAAATAGAGGCTTGATAGGCTATGTTCCAGAAACTAAAAAACCTTTGCGACAGATTTACTGCCGCAAAGGTCTACATGTAGCAATAATAAACTCATTCAAACGTAAAAACGTCAGTGCCTCGTTCATCTATCATTTCTAAAGCGCGACCACCTCCTCGGGCAACACAAGTTAATGGGTCTTCTGCAACAATAGCAGGTAAGCCTGTTTCTTCCATTAACAAACGGTCTAAATCTCTTAATAAAGCGCCACCACCTGTTAATACAATACCGCGTTCAGCAACATCGGCACCTAATTCTGGTGGTGTTTGTTCTAATGCTGTTTTCACCGCAGCTATAATGCCCGCAAGAGGATCCTGTAATGCTTCAAGGATTTCATTACTATTGAGTGTGAAACTGCGAGGAATACCTTCGGCTAAGTTACGTCCGCGTACTTCCATTTCGCGTACTTCGTTACCTGGATAAGCGGAACCAATTTCTTTTTTAATTTTTTCAGCCGTTGACTCGCCAATTAAAGTGCCGTAGTTACGACGCACATAGTTGATAATCGCTTCATCAAACAAGTCACCGCCAATACGGACAGATGCAGAATAAACTATGCCATTCAAAGAAATGACAGCGACTTCTGTTGTACCGCCACCAATATCCAAAACCATTGAACCACTGGCTTCTTCTACCGGCATCCCAGCACCAATTGCTGCCGCCATAGGTTCTTCGATCAAAAACACTTCGCGCGCACCTGCGCCGGCTGCTGATTCTCTAATCGCGCGACGTTCTACTTGAGTCGACCCACAAGGCACACAGACTAAAACGCGCGGACTTGGTTTAAAAAATCTGCCTTCATGCACTTTACTAATAAAATGCTGCAACATTTTTTCAGTCACGGTAAAGTCCGCAATCACTCCATCTTTTAATGGTCGAATGGCGGTAATATTACCTGGTGTCCGTCCCAGCATTCTTTTTGCTTCCGCGCCGACAGCAGCGATTGATCTGCGGCCGCCAGGCCCATGTTCTTGACGAATTGCGACCACTGAGGGTTCATCAAGAACAATGCCTTTGCCACGCACATATATAAGGGTGTTTGCCGTTCCTAGGTCGATAGATAGGTCATTGGAAAATATACCGCGTAAACGTTTAAACATTTAAAGAAACCATAACTAAAAGAGGTAAAAGGAGTACTTTATCAATGCAGTGGGCTGTTGAGCAAGCGACGAATGATTTAAACTGCATGCTTTATTAATAATAACCTCTGGAAGCGTCAATGAGTTTAGATAAAACAGATGTAGAAAAAATTGCATACCTAGCGCGTTTAGCAATTGATGACAATGATATTCCGAGCTATGTGCGGGAATTAAGTAATATATTTGATCTTGTAGAACAACTCGGTGAAGCTGATACCAGCAATATTTCACCTATGGCCCACCCTCTCGATGCCCATCAACGATTACGGCCTGATGTTGTTACTGAAACAAATCAGCGCGAATTATTTCAATCAATTGCACCAGAAACGGTAGATGGTATTTATCTCGTTCCGCAAGTTATCGAATAAAACAAGCATTGCAAAGGTCTCAAACAATAGTCACTTCTATTTTGATACTTTATCATAACTAACACTACATTGAATGACAGGCACACTCATGCATAACAAATCTCTTTCTGAACTTTCAGCATCCTTACACAACGGTGAATTTAGCAGTGTTGAATTAACTCAGCATTATCTTGATCGTATTAATGCTCACAATAATAATCTAAATGCATATATCAGCATATGTGATGAGCGCGCCTTAGCACAAGCAAAAGTCGCAGATCTTCAACTGCAACAAAAAACGGCTGGCATTTTGACGGGGATTCCCATTGCGCATAAAGATATTTTTTGCACTCAAGGGGTATTAACAAGCTGTGCATCAAAGATGCTTGCCAACTTTGTTTCACCGTACAATGCGACTGTGGTAGAAAAAATCAATGCTGAAGGCATGGTCATGCTGGGTAAAACCAATATGGATGAGTTTGCAATGGGCTCTTCCAATGAAACTAGCTTTTTTGGCGCCGTAAAAAATCCATGGGATATTGAGCGTGTTCCAGGCGGCTCATCTGGTGGTTCAGCTGCTGCAATGGCGGCACGTTTAGCTCCTATTGCTACCGGTACAGATACTGGTGGTTCAATTCGTCAGCCAGCGTCATTGTGTAATTTGACCGGCTTAAAACCAACCTATGGACGTGTTTCTCGTTATGGCATGGTTGCCTTTGCTTCAAGCTTGGATCAAGCAGGACCAATAGCAAAAAGCGCAGAGGATGCGGCACTATTACTCAATGTAATGTCAGGTTTTGATGAACGTGATTCAACCAGTGTTGAGCGTGATGTTCCAGATTACACCGCAGACTTAAACAACTCCTTAGCAGGACTTCGTATTGGTTTACCTAAAGAATATTTTGGTGAAGGTTTAGATCCTGATGTGGCAGCCACTGTTGAAGCTGCGATTAAAGTGTATGAATCTTTGGGCGCTACGATAAAAGAAATTACCCTGCCTAATTCTCACTTGGCAGTACCCACCTATTATGTGGTTGCCCCTGCTGAGTGTTCATCAAATCTATCCCGAATGGATGGTGTGCGTTTTGGTCATCGTTGTGAAAATCCAAAAGATCTGACGGATCTTTATCAACGTTCACGAGGCGAAGGTTTTGGCGATGAAGTTAAACGGCGGATTTTAGTCGGTGCTTATGCATTATCTGCAGGTTATTACGATGCCTATTATTTAAAGGCACAACAATGCCGACGTCTAATTAGTAATGATTTCAAACAAGCATTTGACGAGATCGATGTCATTATGGGCCCAACGGCTCCGACTACGGCCTTTAAGTTAGGTGATAAAATAGATGATCCTATTGCTATGTACCTAGCTGATATTTATACCATCAGCACCAACCTTGCTGGTCTACCGGGCATGTCGATACCAGCAGGTTTTGTTAAGGGTTTACCCGTCGGTTTACAAATTATTGGTAATTATTTTGATGAAGCACGTTTACTGAATGTTGCTCATCGTTACCAACAAACTACAGATTGGCATACTCAAATACCTGACGCGTTTAGATAGGATTTGAGATGATACTCTATTCATTTTGAGTGTCACATTCTTTTTCCAGCCTGAGAGGTACTGATAATGAAAGCAGCTGAACTTTTTGTGCGTAGTCTTGAAAATGAAGATGTGGAATTTATCTTTGGTATTCCTGGTGAAGAAAACCTTGATGTTATGGACGCACTACTTGATTCGAAGATCAAGTTCATCACTACTCGTCATGAACAAGGCGCCGCCTTTATGGCCGATGTTTATGGCAGGCTAACTGGCCGAGCAGGGGTTTGCCTTGCTACATTAGGCCCTGGTGCTACCAACTTAATCACCGGTGTGGCCGATGCTAATATGGATTATGCGCCGCTTGTGGCTATTGCCGGACAAGCATCAACCAGCCGGCTGCATAAAGAATCACATCAAGTGTTAGATCTAGAAGCTATGTTCCTACCTATCACTAAATATTCCACTCGAATTCTCAGCCCTGATGTGATTCCAGAAATTGTCCGTAAGGCTTTTAAAGTGGCTCAAACCGAAAAAACCGGTGCCAGTTTTATCGAGTTTCCTGAAAATATCGCAGAAATGGATATTGATGATGTCCCTTTACGAGTCAAACATGCCACACCACCCGAACCTGCTATAGAACAAGTTCAACGTGCTGCAGAGTTGATATCAAAGGCTAAAAGCCCAATTATTTTGGCTGGTAATGGTGTTGTACGTGCTCAAGCTACACAGGCACTGGCTGAATTTGCTTCAAACTTAGGCATTCCTGTTGCCAATACCTTTATGGCAAAAGGTGTTATTCCCTTTCATCACCCGAGTGCTTTAGGCAGTGTTGGTTTGCAATCAGGCGATTATGCCAACTGTGGTTTTGCTCAGGCAGATGTCATCATCTGTATTGGTTATGACATGGTTGAATATCATCCTTACCTTTGGCATCCATCGCGCGATCGCACCATTATTCATATCGATACCACTCACGCTGAAGTGGATGCTTATTACAGTGTGATTTTGGGCGTAATAGGTAATATCAATCACAGTTTGAATCGCATTTCGGCGTTGAGTAGACCGCATAAAGATAAAACTATGCGGACATTACGTGACCGATTAGTCACCGAAATGAATCAACATTGCGACGATCTAGAATTTCCCGTTAAACCTCAAAAAATAATTTGGGATCTTCGTACCGCAATGGACTTAAAAGACATTGTTATTTGTGACGTTGGCGCCCACAAGATGTGGATGTCTCGCATGTTCCGTTGTGAACATCCCAATACCTGCATAATATCCAATGGCTTTGCTAGTATGGGTATTGCTGTCCCAGGAGCTATTGCTGCCAAGCTCGCCTACCCTGAACGAAAAGTTGTTGCGGTAACGGGCGATGCAGGCTTCCTAATGAATTCGCAAGAAATTGAGACCGCAATGCGCCTTAATATTGCCATTGTTATTTTGATATGGAATGATGCCAGCTATGGCCTAATTGAATGGAAACAACAAAATCAATTTGGCCGCACTAGTAATGTAAAATTCACTAATCCTGATTTCGTACAATATGCCCAATCCTTTGGCGCCATTGGCGTCAAAATTGCTACGACAGAACAACTAATGCCAGAATTAAAGGCTGGCCTAGCAAGGGATACTGTCACCATTATAGATTGTCCCGTTGATTACCGTGAAAACCTTAAATTGACCGCCGCACTGGGGCAATTGACCTCTGCTAATTAATGACATAAAGATTTGAAGGTAAATATTATGAAAGCTCAACATCGACACTTACTTATAGCAGCCATATTAATAGCCGGACTATTTGTTATTAACGGGCTAAATAGTAGCTCCAGCATGTCGCCCGAACTTTCTTTTACCGATATTGATGGCCAACAGCATTCATTGAGTCAATATAAAGGCAAGCCGATATTGCTGACTTTCTGGGCAACAGATTGTGCAGGTTGTATTGAAGAAATGCCCGATCTTATCGCCTTGCATAATCAATATAGTGGTCAAGGTCTGACAATGATCGATGTCGCAATGTCTCATGATTCATTAGATCATATAAATGCCATGCGAGATGAGCGTAAGTTGCCATTCATCATCACTTGGGATAATAAGGCTGAAATGGCGCTTACTTTTGACAATGTCAGAGTCACACCTACCCATTTTTTGATTTCGCCAGAGGGTAAAATAACAATGCGCAAAATAGGCAATATTAATTATGATTACATGCATCAAAAACTAACTGAAATGGGACTTAGCCAAAGTTAAGTAGCACCAAGCTTCACATTATCTAAGTGTTATGGTATAAAGTCCGGCTTTACAGTTTTAAGTTGGGTGCATCTGCTTCCCAATATAATAATGTCCACCAGGAGCGATTTAATATGGCACGAGTATGTCAGGTAACGGGTAAACGCCCAATGGCTGGGAACAATGTTTCTCACGCCCACAACACAACAAGACGTAGGTTTCTTCCAAACCTTCACCCTCATCGCATCTGGGTTGAATCAGAAAATCGTTTTGTTAAATTACGTGTAAGTAATCACGGTTTACGCATTATCGACAAACGAGGCATTGATGTTGTGTTAGTTGAAATCCGTGCCCGCGGCGAAAAAGTTTAGGAGATAAATCATGCGCGATAAAATCAAATTAGTTTCATCTGCTGGTACTGGTCATTTTTATACTACTGACAAAAATAAACGTACTATGCCTGAAAAATTGGAAATGAAAAAATTCGATCCAGTTGTTCGTAAACACGTTATGTATAAAGAAGCTAAAATCAAATAATTTTAGCTACAAATACATTATAAAAAAACCTGCTTATGCAGGTTTTTTTATGCCTATAAGCTGCATCATCTGCTAAGATAGCATAAAGTCTAATACTTGTAGAAATACAGTACATTGCCAGTAGAGGGGCGGAATGTCTGATTCATTGAACACTAAAGTTCCTTTCATTGCTAGACAAGCGATATTTGATATCGATTTGAATATCTATGCCTACGAATTACTGTTTCGTAGCGACAGTCAACAGACAGACGCTGGTATGGCTGACTCTTTTGGTGATCAAGCTACCAGTAATGTGATTAATCACGCCTTTATGGAATTAGGTATTGAGCGTGTTATTGGTAACCACCTTGCTTTTGTCAACCTAAGCCGTAACTTCATCTTAACCGATGACCCTTTGCCATTTACAAATGACCGTGTTGTGTTGGAGATCCTTGAAGATATTGTGGCTGATGATGAAATAGTGGCAGCCGTCGAAAAACTAGTAGAACAAGGTTATACTATTGCCTTGGATGATTTTATTTTTGAAAAATCTTTACAACCCTTAGTGCAGTTGGCAGAGATCATCAAAGTTGACATATTAGCCGTCAGTAAACAAACACTCATAAAGCAAGTTTCATTATTAAAAAAAGAAAACATCAAACTTCTTGCAGAAAAAGTAGAAACTCAGCAACAATTTGAATTATGTAAAAAATTAGGTTTTGATTATTTCCAAGGCTATTTTTTTAGCCGACCTACCATCATCGAAGGTCAAGCCATACCCGATAGCCAATTAAACTTGCTTTCTATTATCACCAAGTTACAAGATCCCGATATCGAACTTGAAGATATTGAGCATCTCATCAGCCAAGATGTGGGTCTCAGCTATAAATTACTGCGCTTACTCAACTCTGCAGCAATGGGACTCTCTAGAAAAATAGAGTCTATTAAACAAGGTCTAGTTATTTTAGGCCTTAAAGCCATTAAAACATGGACAACATTAATTGCGCTCAATGATATGCAAACCCTCACACCTGAATTAATGTCTAACACCCTGATCCGAGCTAAAATGTGTGAGCAACTAGCCCCACATTATAACTGCCTCCCTGAAGCAGGATTTTTGGTTGGTTTATTTTCAACCATTGATGCCATGATGGCCCATCCTATGGGTGAACTATTAAAATCATTACCTTTGAGTAATGAAATTAAACAGGCATTAGCGGGTGGCCAAGGAAACTTAGCAGAACTACTCCAGATAGTTACTCATTATGAACAAGGTTTATGGGAACAAGTGCATACTGAACGGGCATCGCTTGAACATCTTGGAGAACTTTACATTAATGCCACTGAATGGACTATAAAAACTCAATCGAGTTTATAGTTTCTTTTTATGGATTCATTGCCACTACTTTCTGCAAAGTCACTTTCCCATCATTACGGCTCACAGTTTGCCGTAAACAATGTTAGTTTTGATATATACAAAGGTGAAGTTTTAGGTTTTCTTGGCCCCAATGGCGCTGGTAAAAGTACCACCATGAGAATGCTCAGCGGTAATCTTGCGCCCAGTCAAGGCCAAATACAAATTAATGGCTATGATTTATTAAGTCAGCCGAAACAAGCTAAAACACATATTGGTTACTTGCCTGAACAACCGCCACTTTATAAAGAATTAACTGTTAAGGAATTTTTAACTTTTTGTGCCAAAATTAATAAAATTTCAGTGGCCAATATCCCTTCTGCTGTTAATAACGCCATCGATCGCTGTGGTTTAGGTGAGGTTACTAAACGCCTCATTGCCAATTTATCCAAGGGTTATCAACAACGCGTAGGTATCGCACAAGCTATCATTCATGCCCCTGCAGTCGTCATACTTGATGAGCCCACCTCGGGCCTAGATCCTATGCAAATACGCGAAATCCGCCATCTCATTCGAGATATAGCGACCGAACACAGTGTTATTTTATCAACTCATATTCTGCCTGAAGTACAAATGTTATGTGATCGGGTGCAAATTATTAGTGATGGCAACTTAATTTTTAATGACACAATTGCAGCGCTTAATCTACAACGCCAAGCATCCAGTCTATTATGCACATTACTTGCTCCTCCACTCCAGCAAGAATTAGATCAAATTACTGGCGTTATCGCCGTAGATTTATTAAGCCCTACTCAGTTTCGCTTGCATTACCAACCGGAAATAAATCCCACCAGCGAACTGCTTAGTCATGCAGTAACACAACAATGGCAACTATCAGAACTGATACCTGAACAACATTCATTAGAAGATGTATTTATGAATATCATTAAACAAGAATCATCGACACTAGGACAAACAGTCTAATGTTTACACTTGCTCGTAATGAGCTTTATCGCTTATTTTTGTCACCCCTTGCCTGGCTTATCATGGCACTATTCCAACTCATCATGGCTTATTTGTTTTTAAGCCACATTGATTATTTCATGCAAATTCAAGGCAAAATTTCAGCGATTCCAGGTGCGCCAGGTGTAACAGAACTCATTGCAATACCTCTATTTAATAATGCAGCCACTATCTTATTATTACTGACTCCGCTACTCACCATGCGACTGATTGCTGAAGAACGTCGTAATGACAGTTTACCCTTATTATTGTCGGCGCCATTCTCTCTCCAACAAATTGTCATTGGTAAATATTTAGGCACACTGAGCTTTTTCATTATGCTAGTTATATTGCTTAGCTTAATGCCCTTGTCACTGAGCTTAGGGGCAGACTTAGACTACGGAGTTATTGGTTCTGGTTTGCTTGGTTTATGTTTATTAGTGGCTAGTTTCACAGCCATTGGTCTATTTTTATCATCACTCACTGCGCAGCCAACTATTGCAGCCATAAGTACTTTTGCCAGCTTGTTTTTATTATGGATTATTGATTGGGCAGGCAATACGCCCATGGCTGAGGCAGCTAATCTATTTAATTGGTTATCATTGTTAAGACACTATCAACCTTTATTACAAGGCGAAGTAAATACCAGTGATCTGGCCTACTACATTATTATTATTGTGACATTTTTGACATTAACGACTCGTCGACTTGATGCTGAGCGTCTCAATTAAATGAATATAACTCAAAAAATTAAACGTCAGCTTAAACTGCAAAATATTATTTTTTATCTGTTATTGATGATTGTCGTTGTGCTGCTCGCACAACTTTCACTTAAAACAAATATTCACAGCGATTGGACTGCTAATAACCGGCACAGCCTATCAGTCACTACCGGTGAATTTTTAGCTCAGCTTAATAAACCCATCACTATTCAAGCTTTTATCAGTCCTAACAGTAAATATCGTCCGTCACTTGAATCAATACTATTACGTTACCAAAGTATGAGTACTCACTTGAACGTGACTATTATCAATCCAGACTTTTCACCCGAATTAGTACGTCAATTTAAAATTCAGCAACAAGGTGAAATGGTTGTCTCACAAGGTAATAAACGACAACATGTTCTTGATCTATCGGAACAATCTCTTACCAACGCATTGATTACTGTTTCACGCCAACAACAACAATGGCTAGTCTTTACTGAGGGTCATGGTGAACGTAGTCCGTTCAACACAGCCAATTTTAACCTAAGTGTTTGGGCTGAACAACTCACACAAAAAGGCTTTAAATTTTTATCGTTAAATTTAATTAAAGATAATACAATACCTGATAATGCGACTACACTTGTCATCGCTAGCCCTGAGAGTGCATGGCTAGATGGTGAAGTTGATATTATCAGACACTATATTGCTAATGGCGGTAACCTACTGTGGTTAGCCGAACCCAATAATAATCAATTCCTGACCAGTTTAGCCGAGCAACTAGGATTAGAATTTATTCCCGGCGTCATTATTGACCCAAATACCGAAAAGTTAAACATTAATGATCCACAGTTTTTATTAATTACAGATTATGCCAACCATGCTATTGGCCAAGCAACAACCGGCGTCACTATATTCCCACAAGCCGTTGCCATTGAATCTATTGCCAAAAATAGTGATTGGCAAAGTGTGGCCTTATTAAAAACTGCAGCCAATGTTTGGAGTAAAACTGACCAAGATCAACAACCCTTTGTCTTTGATCTTGGTCTAGATACAGCCGGCCCGCTAAATATTGGCTATTTGCTGACTCGCTCTAGTGATAATAGTGAACAGGACAAACACCAACGCATCGCCATCATTGGTGATGGTGACTTTTTATCCAATACTTACCTGGGTAATGGCAGTAATTTAGAACTTGGCATGGCCATCATGAATTGGTTGGCCGGCGACGATGACTTGATCAACATTCCAGTCAAAACGACTATAGGTAATCAGCTGGATTTAAATCCAACACAATCCTTATTTATTGGACTTGGTTTTTTAATTTTGATGCCCCTATTATTGCTTAGTATTGGTTCATCGATTTGGTGGTATCGACGTAAGCAATGAAAAGAAGTTACCTTACCAATCTACTGCTTATCGCTTTAATCATAGGATTATATTGGTTTAATAACACTGGGCGTTCTAAAAATGAGATGGCACAGCTGACGACACTTATGAGTAGTGAGATTCAGTATATTGCTATTTCTCGACCAGGAGAAACCGATATTGAACTACAAAAACTAGCCTCAAGCTGGCACATTATTAAACCTATTAAGGCAGTAGCCAATAATAAACGTATTGAATTATTATTAAGTTTTTTAGACACACCTAGTTATGCTCAAATAAAGGTAGCTGATGACACAATGTTTACTCAGTTTGAGCTCAAGCCTGCTAATATTGTTTTAACATTAAATAAACATAGTATGCAATTTGGTGGAATAGAATCTATCAGCAAACATCGCTATGTTTTAAGCGACCATGTTATTCACCTGATTACTGATCGTATAACTCCACTACTCAGAGTTAATGCGACTAGTTTTATTGAAAACAGACTTATTCCTAAACAAAATATTATTAGTAAGCTTGTTTTACCATGGCTGGATAATGACAACAGAGTGTCAACTGAATCAGTCATCATTGAAAATAATAATGGCCACTGGCAGAGTAATATACCGACAATAACAACCGATCAACTAACACAGCTTGTTGAAAAGTGGCAATATGCTTATGCCTTGAAAGTACATCCCCTAAGAGATAATTATCAAGCTAATGCCAAAGCTTATCCTGTACAAATATGGTTTAATAATGAAAAATATGCGGCTGAATATAGCTTAACGCTAAACAATAATACCCTATTTATTATTGCGCCTTTGCAGCAGTTAAACTATCAATTTACTGCTGCATCATTATCCCAGTTATTGCCCTCTCAGCATCTACAACAGTAGCCTTTATCATGCCTGAATTACCAGAAGTTGAAACCACACTGCGTGGAATTGAACCTTTTCTTAAACATGCAAAAATCAGCAATATCGTCATACGACATTTTTCGCTTCGTTGGCCTATTAACCCTCAGCTTGCTGAAATCCTTGCAGGCCAAACCATTCAGCAATTGTATCGACGTGCCAAATATCTGCTACTACAATGTGATAACGGTACCTTAATTATCCATCTTGGCATGTCAGGACGGCTTCGGATCTTAACTGCCAGTGAAAATATAGCCGCTGAAAAACACGATCATTTTGATCTGCTGGTCAATAATGAACATATATTAAGATATACGGATCCTCGTCGCTTTGGTGCGATTTTATGGACTGAACAACCCCTTGCACAACATCCCTTATTTGCTCATCTTGGACCGGAACCTCTCACAGAATTGTTTAATACAGCCTATTTGTTCGATAAATCCAAAACACGACGCTGTACCATTAAGACCTTGATTATGAATGGCAAGATAGTGGTTGGTGTCGGTAATATTTATGCCAATGAAGCTTTATTTATGGCAGGAATTTATCCGGGCACTATTGCTAATAAGCTGACAAGCAAGGACTGTGACCGATTAATTACTGCTATAAAAGTCATCCTTGCGCGAGCAATAAAAGCCGGAGGAACTACTTTAAAAGATTTCAGGAAAAGCGATGGTAAACCAGGCTATTTTGCTCAAGAATTAAGTGTTTATGGCCGAAAAGGACAGGCATGTCTCCAGTGCAATAATCTAATTGAACATTATAAAGAAGCCCAACGAGGAAGTTTTTATTGTCCCAAATGCCAAAAAAACATATAAACATTTAGTTGAATAAATATCGACTACTATTTTGAAAAATAATCAGCCATTAATTCAATTTCATCTGCGCTATAACCACTGGCATGATGCATCATCACCGTCGACGTTCGCTCACCACTGACAAATTGCAACATTTGTTCCATAATATAAAGCATATCTTCACCCGCTAAACATGGCAGACCTCCCGCACTATATCAATTGGTACCATGACAAGCCGCGCATGACGATGCTAATAATTCAACATTTCTAACACCATGACCAATGACAGACATAGCGGCAAACCCTAATAAACATAAAACAATGACATTACAGCGCATGATGGACTCCTTAAATTCAGCCAATAGTGATCGCCTAGGCTATAATAGAGTCTTTATCATCACAATATAAATTACTTCTCATGTCTGAACACCTTTTACTTGAAGACTTTTGCCCTGACGAATCTGCAGGAATGAGATTAGACCAAGCACTGGCCCAACTTTTTCCTGACTACTCGCGAGGTCAGCTTACAAAATGGATTAAAGCAGGTTTTGTGACGGTCGACAAGCAGCAATTGCGTCCGCGTGATGCCGTTCTTGGTGGCGAACACATCATCATTAATGCTCAAATAGAAGCCGTTGATAATACTTGGATTGCCGAAGATATTAACCTTGATATTATCCATGAAGATGATGATTTATTAATCATCAATAAAGAAGCCGGTATGGTGGTTCACCCCGGCGCAGGCAACCATGATGGTACCTTAGTCAATGCCTTATTAAACCATGCACCCGAGTTAGAAATTATTCCACGTGCAGGTATTGTACATCGCATAGATAAGGGCACAACTGGCTTATTGATGATTGCCAAAACACTTCAGGCCCATAATTCTCTAGTTAACCAGCTGCAAGAGCGTACAGTCCAACGCGAGTATCAAGCGATTGCTATGGGTGTAATGACTGCCGGTGGCACTATCGATGAAGCCATGGGACGTCATCCTATTGACCGTAAACGGATGGCTGTTGTTTCAACCGGTAAAACAGCAATTACACATTATCGTGTTGCTCATCGCTATCGGGCTCACACTCATATTCGTTGTAAGTTAGAAACGGGCCGTACCCATCAAATTCGTGTTCATATGGCCCATATTCGTTATCCACTATTTGGCGATCCTGTTTATGGTGGTCGCCTAAGATTGCCCAAGAATTCTACTGAACAGTTCCGTGAAGCCTTACAAGGTTTCCGTCGCCAAGCCCTGCACGCAGGTTCATTAGGATTTATTCATCCGGGTTCTGGTGAAGAAGTCTCATGGCAGATTGAAATGCCTGATGACATGCTTACTATTTTGGCTGCGTTAGCTAAGGATCAAAGATTAAATAAATAAGCTTAATAAATCTAAAGTTTTAATTATCCAGCAATATTGTATTCGATTATGATATTATCATGCACGCCTGTATGGCTCAGTATTTAAACAAAAACGGGGAATTACGATAGACGATTTGGTCGTTTCACAAATACATATTATTCCAGTGCCTTAAAAACAATTTTCTTGTAATAACTGTCCTGGTGGTAAGCCTGTCCAACGTTTAAAAGCACGTCTAAAGTTGTTAATGTCATTGAAGCGTAAATAATCAGCCACTTCATGGTGTTGATACCCCTTCACCTGATACAAATAAAGTGCCACATGCTTACGTGCTAAATCCAATTGTTTTTGAAAATGCGTATTGTGTTTGAGCAGTTTACGCTTTAAAGAAGCGGGGCTCATTCCAAAGGCATTGGCGACGGTCTCTAGTTGTATATTTTGTTGAATATTTTCCCTGAAATAGTCGTATAAAGTATCTAAAAAACTCGCTTCCCAACCTATATCAGTTAATTGTGATTTACTGCCCTGCAATGCTAATTGTAGACTGATCGGTGAAGTTTTTAGCCGTACCTGATGAGTAATATCAAGCGGAATGCTCATCATACTAAGTTGCTGATTAAATTTCACTTCGTCACTTAAATGTACCCAGTATTGCTCGATATATCGCGGTTCGGCATGCGTAAAATTAAATCGCCATGGTAACTTTGAATCTAACATTCTGTTGCCCATTGATGCTACTGCTGTCATGTAAGCTTCAAGTAGAAATGTGAACTGTGCACCTGCACCACAACTGTCTAGCCAATAAATAAATAAATGGTCATTATTTTCAAAATAACGCGGCGTACATAGAGGGGATAGTAAGGAGTGATGATGACAAATATGGATTAGGGCTTGGTGTAAGGTTTGCGAATGGGTCAATACTTGGCTAACAGCTCCATAAGATCCAGGAAATAAGCGCTGGCCGAACAAAAAGCTAGTATCATCTGCATTTAGTGCTTTTTGGCAATTTGCAAGCAAGGTTAAAAATCGGTCAGGACTAATCAGTTTACGGCCTGTGAGGATATCGTCTAAAACGAGTCGAGTCCCTCGCAGTAAGGCACGACTATCAATATCTCGTGACGTAGCTAAATCAAGCATAATGGCAGGCTGATGATGCGCTGCAATTAAGTTTGTGTCACGTTCATAACTGTTAAGTAGCATTGTCATATGCTATTAAATAGGACTGGTGATCAAATGCTTTTTAATCAAGCTTAGGTTCATATTGAGCTTTTTAATCATGCTATTAGCCTCTTCTTGAAGACCTACTTCAACCGCAGTACTTGCTGATAATTGAATGCGATTACCTTGCCGTGTAGTCTTGTAAGCCAAGCTAGCAATCGCAGTTTCTAATTCATCGGCAATGATTTTGGCTTGATGATTATTGGTGTTGGGTAGAACTGCGACAAAACGGTCACCCGCTAATCTACATAATAAATCTTGACTGCGTAAATTCAGTAACAGCAGTTGAGTGATGGACTGTAATACCTGGTCACCTTCTAGATCCCCAAATGAGTGATTGATATGACTAAAGTCATTTATATCAATGACGACAAGTGCAAGTGGTTGTGCTGCCATACGTGCTTCTTTGAGTGCTAATTTCACTTGTTCACGTAAATAATCTGCACCTCCAATAGGTATTAGCGCATCAAATAAACGATGTTCGCGGAAAACACGTTCGCGTTTTATCATTTGTGCACTGATTGCGCGTTCTTCTTGATGCCAATGATAAATGCCAATAGTCAGTAATAATAATCCTAGGGGAACCGGCATGTTTTCTGGCCAGTTATGCCAGAAAGCGCCTGAAGGTATTTCGATAACTTCATCTATACAGTCCATCCACCATGAGAATACAAAACATGAGACGCCTAAGGCTAGCCAGAACGTTACACGCCCTGCTGGGCGACTTCGCAGCAATAGTGCTAACCAAAAAACAGCGAGTATGGCGGTGCCCCCTTCGGCGACAATATCTAGCCAGTCAATCATGTCCCAAGGCTTGAGTTCTCCCACTAATAAATGAACGTACAAGCCAATTAAGGCACACAAAATTAACCCAGAAAATATAACCATAGAAGAGTGTATTTTTTTTTGCATCATGATTCAAAATAACTATTTAAAGAATATTAGTGATCAAATGTAATGATTGATTGTTGCAAATTGATGACAGTTTTAATAATTCTAATAGTCAATTTAGCTCACAACTTTTTTAAAACATTTTCAAAATAAACAAATTATTGTTTTGATTTGTTCATAATGTGTGTGTGTTTTATTTGTTCGATCGTGTGCCACACCTTACTTATTGTTTATATCAATGCTTTTTTAACGATAACTTTAGCAAAAGCTAAAATCTTGCATTTTCACAGTCAATTAAGCTCAATTAAGCTCAGGAAACCTGCAAAATCCCGATAAAAGCTTAGATTTGAAATAAGCTGTCATAAAATCGTCATAGTGCGTAGTTATCATGCCGACCTAAGTTAGTTATGAAGACCAATTATTGGTTAAACACTTTTTATTATGTGGTTAGGGGATGGTAATGCAAACAATCAGATTACAGGGCAAATTGGGTGAGTCAGCGACTAAAGCAGGCTTTAAATTAAGTGCCATAATGTTGGCGTTAGCCAGTACTTCTATGGTGTTTGCAGGTGAGACGGACGGAAACACTACACCAGCGAATATGGGTGATATTGGTAAAGTAGAGTTTTTAGAAGTTGTTGGTCAAGCCGCACAAATTGATAAGGCGTTGAAAAAGCAGCGTGATTCAGATTCTATTGAAAGTGTAATCAGTGCGGATGCCATTGGTCAGCTGCCTGATGACAATGCAGCAGAAGCCTTACAACGTGCTCCAGGCGTATCAATTGAACGTGACCAAGGCGAGGGTCGTTTTGTGACCATTCGTGGCTTAGCACCAGATTTAAATAGTGTCTATATCAATGGTGTCAACATTCCATCTTCAGAACCTGGTGGCCGTGCAGTAGCACTTGACGTGTTACCGTCAGAATTAATTCAATCATTATCAGTAGTTAAAACCTTAACCCCTGATTTAGATGCCAACTCCTTAGGGGGAACGGTAAACGTTCGGAGTTTGTCAGGTTTTGATCATGATGACTTCTTTTACACTTACTCGGGTGAAGCAGGATATAACCCTATGGTCAGCGATACGAGTCCTAAAGTATCTGGTGCAGTGAGTAATATTTTTAGTATAGGTGATGGTAAAGATAACTTTGCAGCTGCCCTAGCTTTTACCTTTCAGCAGCGTAATTTCGGTTCAGATAACACTGAAACTGGTGGCGCATGGGATTTTGATGGTGCGTCTCCCCGCTTAGAAGAATTAGAAGCGCGTGATTATCAAATCCAGCGTGAACGAACGGGGGTTGGCTTAAACTTTGACTATAAGCCAGATGAATTATCTAATTATTATTTACGTACGCTATATAGTAAATTTGCAGATGACGAACAACGCCACGCTGCAATTTTAGAGTTTGACGATGCTCAAGTAGCAGGCGAACGTGGTACAGCCGATGGAGCAAGAGAGCTAAAAGATCGTGTTGATACACAAGAAATAAAATCAATCACTTTTGGTGGTGACAAAAGTATTGGTTTATGGACAATCGATGCTCAAGCATCATACAGTGAGTCGAGTGAAAAGAGTCCGTTTGCTGTTGCTGGAGCAATTTTTGAAAGTAATTTTTCAGATGTAGGCTTTAACAACAATAGAGCGCCAAGCTTACTAGCGGGTCCAGACTTTTTTGACCCAAATTCATTTGAACTAAGTGAGATTGAAGAAGAGCAAACGTCAAGTACCGACACCTTAAGGTCGGCCAAAATGGACTTTGCACGCTTATGGGATTTAAATGGCTACGATTCACAAGTCAAGTTTGGTGCAAAGGTCAGTCGCCGCAACCTATCAAATGATATTACAACGGCCATTTATGAAGATTTTGGCTCATTACCTACTAATCTTAGTCAATATAGTGGTGGCCAATTAAATTACAAACCAGGTCCTTTTGGTCAGGAAATCAGAGGAAGTAACATTAACAATCTTATTGGCCAGCTAGACCGCAATGCCGCCATTGATGAAGAAGAATCTCGTATTAATGACTTTGAGATGACCGAAGATATCAACGCTGCTTATATAATGAATACAGTGGATATTGATAATTTAACTATCATTGCAGGTGTGCGCTACGAGGGGACAAAATTTACAGCTCAAGGCACCAGCATCACGAATGGTGCCTTTGGTGCGGTATCGCGGAGTAACGATTACTCGCACATACTGCCAGGTTTACATGCTAAATATCTGTTGGCGGAAAATACCTTAGTAAGAGCAGCTTATACCAATACAGTAGTGCGACCTACGTTTGATGCATTAGCACCTGGTATTACCATTGATAATGATGAAGCAGCCTTTGGTAACCCAGATCTTGAACCACTAGAAGCAACAAACTTTGATTTGGGTATCGAGCATTATATGGGTAGTGCTGGTGTGATTTCAGCCTTTGTATTCTATAAAGATATTGAAAACTTTGTTTATGAAACTGATGTAGCTGGAACCGGCGCTTTTGCAGGATTTGATGAGGCTATTACCTTTGAGAATGGCGATGATGCAGAACTCTATGGTTTGGAATTAGCCTATTCGCAACAACTCGAATGGTTATCGTATCCATTTAACAAAGTGATCGTTGGGGCTAATGTGACCTTTACTGAGTCTTCAGCCAATATTTCTTCTCTGGGTCAAACACGTAATATTATGTTGCCAAGCCAAGCAGAACGGGTAGGTAATGCCTTCGTTGGTTGGCAAGATTCTAAGTTTAGTGTTCGACTGTCTGCCAACTATAATTCAGGTTTCTTAGCAGAAGTGGGCGCTATTGATAACGAACTAAATGACTTGACTACAGATGAGTCGATGTTTGTCGATCTAAGTGCCAGTTATTTTATTACGCCAAAAATGCAAATCACTTTTGATGCACAAAACATTACTGACGAAGTATTCTTTGTATCCCAAAACCGTAACAACTTTAACGCACAATTTGAAGAATATGGTCCTACTTACAGAATGAGCTTCACGGTTACCAACTTCTAAAGTCAGCATTTTGAATAGTTGGCAGATGATAATTAGTAAGGGTGTAACGCAGATTGCACCCTTACGATTTTTAGCAGTATCGATGAATATTAGGAATGTGTATGAAATTTAAACAGTATCAACGTATCGTCACTATTGGCATAACAAGCTTGGCAATGATGGTCTCTGTAGCTTGCCAGATAAATGAAACGTCGCCCAATGAAAACGTCACAGGTGATCTTGAAAAAATAAGCTTTAAGTTGATCGACTTGTCAGAAAAAATTGAAGCAGCCCAATTAATTAACAGAACCCTCCTGACAACCAGCGGGCCATTGGCCGATGCAAATATTGTCATTGCCAATGCAAGTGGTTTATCAGTGCTTAACAAAAGTGGTGATACCCTGCGTCAGCTAAAGGGCAATTTTAAAACCATTGACCACCGCATCACTCCTCAAACTCTATTTATGGCTAGTGTGAATGGTGACTTACAGCAAACAAAGGTAACCACTATAGGTCTAAATACAGGTGATTGGGCGGCACCTTTAGTGATACCAAAACAAAATTTTAAAACCGAAGATGCTTGTTTGTATCAAGATACAGCTAACAATACCTTTGTTTTTTTAGTGGGTGAAGAAGGTTTAGGACAACAGTGGTTAGTTGCAGGAGAAAATAGCTTATTAGAAAATGCATTACTAGTACGTAGCTTGAGTTTGCCTCCAGAAAGTAAATATTGTCAGGTCGATGATGATACTAATACCCTTTACGTCAACGAAGAAAATGTCGGTGTCTGGGCATACGCCGCACAGGATGAAGCTGCGTTACTACGTGAGCCAGTAGCCATGTTAGCTCCCTTTGGTGATATTAAAAAGAATGCATCAGGCATGGCAATTTCTAATCATCAAATATTGGTTTTAGATGCCGATAGTCAACAATTACATCGATATAATATTGATCAAGATGAACATCAAACTGTTGGCAGTACACTACCACTATTAGGCTTGGATACTTTAAATTCACCAGAAAACCTCAGCGTGCGACCCACTAAAAAAGGGCTGGAGGTTATGGTCCATGACAAAAGTGGATTGCATTTAGCTCTTATTCCTATCAGCGGCATTACGGAGCCTAGTTCACATCATCACAATAACCAAATGATGGCTTTGGTGAAACCACTATTTGAAACCGACTTAATACCAAGTTTAGGTGATGCAGCGGATGATCCTGCCATATGGATACATCCGACACAGGCTACAAAAAGTCTAGTCATAGCGACTGATAAGCAAGGTGGTTTGGCAGTTTATGACTTACAAGGTCAGCAAAAGCAGTACTTAGCAGTGGGCCGTTTAAATAATGTCGATATACGCACAGGCTTTGATATGAATGGCACATTGATTGACTTAGCCGTTGCAAGCAATCGTGATCACAACAGTTTGCACTTTTTTAGCATAGACCGTAACACAGGCATCGTTGCTGAATTAGGCCAGCAAGCCACAAGCACAAATGAAATTTATGGTGCTTGTATGTTTAAGGATAAACAAAATAATTTTTATGCCATTGTAAATGATAAAGACGGTCGTTTTGAGCAATATCAGTTAACCGCTTTTGACAGGCAGGTGACCGCCAAAAAAATGCGTGAATTTAAAGTGGCTACTCAACCCGAAGGCTGTGTCGCAATCGACCAAAGTGAGCAATTATTTGTCGGCGAAGAAAACACCGCCTTGTGGACATTAAATGCGCGTGCTGATGCCGCTATCACGATGGCTAAGGTCATTGAAATTAGTGAGGTAGTGCATGCTGACATTGAGGGCGTAGCCTATTATCAGAGCGCAGAAAATGGCTATTTAGTTATTTCAAGTCAAGGAAATGATAGCTATGTAGTAGTTGAATCTAGTTCACCTTATAAGCATCGCGGTACATTTAAAGTAGCGATGAATGCACACTTAGGTATTGATGGTGCATCAGAAACAGATGGCTTGGAAGTGACTTCTGCAGACTTAAGCGGTAACAATACTGGGCCATGGCGACTTGGCATGTTGGTGGTGCAAGACGGTCGCAAACGGATGCCAGAAGGTAAACAAAATTATAAATATGTGCCCTGGCTGGCCATCGCACAGGCACTCAACCTTGAATAGATAAATTGTCATCAAACGGTCACGTAAATAGCATTTAATAGTCAGCATTGCATTTTTAACAATGTTGCTCAGTTATTAAAGAAGGAAGCATAAGATGGAAACAGGTTTAGAAGAAATGTCGGTTTGGGGTTTAGTGGCCGATGCAAGTCTATTGGTGCAAGCCGTTATGCTCCTTTTAGTGCTCGCCTCTTTGAGCAGTTGGTATTTAATTGTGTTGCGTAATAAAAGCTTAAGTCGTACCGAGAAAAACAATTCGCAATTTATTAGCCATTTTCGCAAAGCTAATGATTTGGCACATTTCTATGCCGAATTTAATGATGAAAAAATGCCCAGCACTCACTTACATCATCTATTCAATGTCGGTTATCAAGAATATATGACCTTAGAAAAGTTGCCTAATATGACGGCTGAGAAAGTCAACGAAGGTGCTGAGCGCGCCATGTTAGTTGCAATTGGCGAAGAAGAGGCGCAGTTAGAAAAAGGCTTATCATTTTTAGCAACAGTGGGCTCCGTCAGCCCATATATTGGGCTGTTCGGAACGGTGTGGGGCATTATGAATGCCTTCATTGGTTTGTCACAAGTACAACAAGCAACACTGTCGACTGTCGCCCCAGGTATCGCAGAAGCATTGATCGCCACAGCCATTGGTTTATTCGCGGCAATACCCGCGGTTATTGCCTATAACCGATTTAGTGCACGTTCTGCCACCATTACTGCGCGATATTATATATTTGGTAATGAGCTACAAATGCGTTTGCATCGGACACTTCATACGCCCTTAAAGCATGCAGCCTAAACTAGGAGAAACTGATGTTACGTAAGCCACCAAAACTTCATAGTCCAAAAGCGGAAATGAATGTTGTGCCTTATATTGATGTAATGCTGGTGTTACTGGTTATTTTCATGGTGACAGCACCCTTATTAATTCAAGGCGTAAAACTCGATTTACCCAAAGTAGAAAATGAAGCCTTACCCACCAATACTAAATTAAAAATACTGACCTTGTCAGTGCAGAGTGATGGTGGTTATTTTTGGAATATTGGCGCAGAAGTGAACACAACTAATCAGACAGATACCGCAATAGATATTAGCGAAATGACCCAAAAAGTCGATAAAATAATTGAAGACAACCCTGATACCCAAGTCTTTATTCGCGCAGATAAGGAAGCAGATTATGCCACCGTTCTGGCAGGGATAGCTGCTTTACAAAAAGGGGGAGTTACAAACCTTGGCCTCATTACTGAGGCGCCACAATGAGTCAGGTATTAATCTCACAGCGTGAGCTGCCGACACAAGATCTGATAACGCATCTGTCATCTGATAAATTTATGGCATTGAGCATCGCCATTTTGTTGCATGTCAGTGTGCTGGCCCTACTGCTATCTGGCTGGCAGCATCATAAGCCCGTAGAAGTTAAGATTAACAGCGTCAAACTGCAAATTGTGATGCATACACCAGCCAAAGTACCCGTTGAGGTTGCTCCGCCTGTGCAGGCAAAACCAATACCAAAACCACCCGTAATAGAGCCCCCTAAATCGATCAAAAAACAAACACCAAAGCCGGTTATTAAAAAGGCCGAGTTTGCTAAAAAGCGTGTAGATAAAAAACCCACACCAAAAGTAGAGAAAGTAACCAAAAAACAACCAAAAAAACCCATCGTTAAAAAGGTCGCGCCTATCGAGCCAGTACCAAAAAAAATGAAAGAAATGGTCGAACCAAAGGCAGCAACTAAACCAAGTCCAGTCGTTAATAAGACTGCGCCGCTAACAAAGGTAGACAAACCAGTTCCTGTCAATAATAAGTTTGATGCAAGCCAGTATTTTCCAGTGGAAAAAAAACCACCCTCTTATCCACGACGAGCCCTTAAAAAAGGGGTACAAGGTGAATGTACAGTGAGTTATACCGTTAATACTGAAGGTCGAGTTAAATCGCCTAAAGCATTAAGTGATTGCCATGCCTTTTTTATCAATGCGTCATTAAGGGCGGCTAAAAGTTTTCGTTATACGCCTCGGATAGTTAACGGCAAAGCAGTCAACGTTCCCAATGTTAAAAACACTTTTCAGTATCATATCGAGTAAGCTTAATCATGACATTCAATATAAAAAAAACAACCCTAACCACCATTGTTAGCGCTATATTCACCTTTTATTCAGTAAATAGCGTTTTTGCTGAAGACGCTAGTACCTGGATTGAAAAAGGCGAAGCAGCCCTAGTAGCTGCACAGCAAATCACCCCCAATAATCAGCAAGCAAAAAATGTTATTTTGTTTGTCGGGGATGGCATGGGTATTTCTACCGTTACAGCTGCTCGTATTTTTGAGGGACAGCAAAAAGGCATTGACGGCGAAGGTAATCAATTGGCTTTTGAAAAGCTACCCTACTTGGCCTTATCAAAAACTTACTCGGCAAACCAGCAAGTACCCGACTCTGCACCAACTATGACAGCAATGGTAACCGGCGTAAAAACCAACGGTAGATTAATTTCAGTTTCCCAAGATGTTGCCCGTTATGAGGAGGATGTCGATAAAGTGTTAGCGGCTAAATTAACGACTATTCTTGAGCAGGCTGAAATTAAAGGTTTATCAACTGGAGTGGTGTCTAGCGCTCGTTTGACCCATGCTACACCAGCAGCAACCTACGCACACACTTCAAATCGAGGCTGGGAAACTAACAATCAAATACCAGAACATAGTCAAGTAAAAGATATTGCATCTCAATTAATTGATAACTTTGGACAAGGGGGTATTGGCAATGGATTAGAAGTTGCTTTGGGCGGCGGTAGAACCAAGTTCCTACCTGAAACAGTAGTCGATCCAGAATATCCCAGTAAAAACGGTGAGCGTACAGATGGACGCCATTTGATTGAAGAATATAAGCAAAAATTCAATGCACAGTATGTCTGGAACAAAGCCCAGTTTGACGCCATTGACATCAATGAAACACAACATTTATTAGGCTTGTTTGAGCCTTCACATATGAAGTATGAACACGATAGAATCGGTGACTCAAACAGCAATGAACCTTCACTGACTGATATGACCACTAAAGCCATTGATATATTGGCAAAGAATGAAAAAGGTTACTTTTTGATGGTCGAAGCAGCACGAGTCGATCACGCACACCATGCAGGTAATGCTTTTCGTGCCTTAAGTGAAACGGTGGCCTTATCTGATGCCGTTGCAGCGACATTAGCCAAAGTCGATTTAAACGATACATTAATAATAGTGACGGCTGATCACAGCCATACATTTACCATAGTGGGTTATCCCGCTCGAGGTAACCCAATATTAGGTAAGGTGGTCGCGCCGGGCGAAAATGTTACAACTAAAGCGGCTGATGGCAAACCTTACACCACCTTGAATTATGCCAATGGTGTCGGTCACCATGAAGATCACGGCGATGGCCACGAATTAGAAGAAAAGAATGTAAGCCTTCACCCTGGTCGCTTTGCCGACTTAGAAACCGTGGATACTATGAAACCCAATTATCGCCAAGAAGCTAATATGCCTCGTGAATCAGAAACACATGCTGGCGAAGATGTGGCCATTTTTGCAGGTGGCCCCCAAGCTCATTTATTTCATGGTGCACATGAACAGACCCACATTTATTACGTAATGAAACATGCGCTAGGCTTTTAATTGCATCAAGTAAGGTGCTCACGTAATCGAAAGAAACTATTATCAATACAGAATTAAATATCACACTGTATTTTGCTCAGCTGCCAAGCTGAAAAACGACTCAAATCTTAACGTTATAAAAACGTCAAACAATGTAAGGATCTAGTATGCTTTAAATATTGTCAGAGCTATTTTAGTAGCGTGTGACTCAATGAGGTAACTCATTAAAGGATATGGTTTTGGATAACGAGAGATTGTCATATAGCTAGGGATAATGCGTCACACACTAGGCTGCTCTTTATTATTGAACTCATATTCCTCCCTAAGACTTTACCTGAATATAAAACAATCACCCCGCCTAAATACAGTCAGTCTTCTAATATGAAAATGTATATGAAGTGCCTCAGCCAAGCTTAACTGGGCTTTTATTTTTCAAACATTTCGAGACCTACGACTTGTCATGCAAACTATGAATCGCAGTCTAATCAGGTGTCAGTCTGGCAGTTTCTCAAAAGTAATACCGTCATCCTCTACCCCTTTAAATTAAGGTCCAAGTATATTCGTAAAATTTTATGCTCGATTATGATTTTGCTCTTTCATCAATGTGATAGCATCCCCGTTTGAATATTTCTTAGAGCAGCCATTATTTATCTGTTGTTAGGCTTATTATCCCTTAACTATAGGAGCCATATATTCAGCCACTTCACGGTCATGGTGCGAGAGGTGTCGATTTTTCCTATTTCGACGTAATTATTGTAAAATTTCACTTAGCAGTACAATCGTTTTTGTTATTAAAATTAAATCTAACATTCCACCTATTATTGCATAAGGATAACTTTTGAAACTAGTAAGCAACACAAAGGCAGTAGTTAAATGACACCTGATTTACCGATATACACACATCGTTTATATAACCATTTAACAAAACGCATGCGTGTTTCCATTCAATCTGTAGTAATCGTCTTTTTTTTGTTCGCAACGATTATTACTGCAACAGTTGCCATTAGTTTACAGTATGTTTTCAGTCGAAATTTAGCGATAGAAACCACGCTAACCTTATTTGAAAATGCAACACAATCCACACAAGAGTATTTAAAGGAATTAGACAAGCGAGCATCTTCATCTGTCAAAATCATGTCGAAATTAACACATTTTGATGAAAATAATGTCCTTAGCCGAGAGTCATACCTATTATTTACTGAGGTAATGTTGAGTAACCCATTATTTCATTCAGTATATGTTGGCCTTGAAAATGGTGATTATTTTGGCATTATCAATCTAAATGCCGACAAACAAACACGTGAAAAATTAAATGCCCAGCCAACAGATAGATGGATAATTACTCAAATTAGTGGTCACCATAATACTCGTAAACGCATAATGAAATTTGTGGATAGTGAATTTATAACGAGAACGACACGTAAAATTAGCGCTGATTTTAAATCGAACAATCGTCCTTGGTTTATAGGTGCAAGCAAAGATAAAGTTCATAAAACTTTCCCTTACTTGTTTCACCAGTTGCAAACACCAGGGGAAAGTTATTCGATGCAACTACCTTCAAAAAATGCTGTCTTTGGCGTAAATATCACCCTTTCTGCAATTTCTGACTATTTGAAATCATTGAATTCACCCCTCAATTCTGAAATATATTTGTTCAACGATCGTGGAGACCTTACTGCGAGTAATCAACCACTTAAAGAACATATATCGTTACCTCCCTCACCACAGATGATATTGACAGAAAAACAAAAAAAATTAATACAAAACACACCCCATCTAAACGTGTCTAATGAAATGGATTGGCCTCCTATCAGCTTTTCGGTATCGGGAAAACCGACCGGGTTTGCTATTGATGTACTGAATTATATATCTGAGATGACAGGAATTAAAATTCGATATGTAAATGGCTTGGCATGGAATCAGTTTGCAACTATGTTTTTTGATGATGAGCTTGATGTCTTGCAACCGGTTTATTTTGATCCGTTCAGAAAGTGGCTTGGAAATTTATCTGAGTCCTTTTTAAGTGTACCTTATGGCGTGTTGACTGCTAAAGGTCAAAAACCAATTAAGCACATTGATCAGCTAAAGGGAAAGACAGTGGCCATACCTGATGGTTGGTTATTAACAAGTAACCTTGCTGAGCAATTTCCTGACATTAACGTTGTCAAGGTACCAAACGTCAGGGCAATGTTCGATGCTGTAAGAGAAGGTACAGTGGACGCTGCAATGGATACCTCAGCAGTATTTAATTACAAGGCTCGTCAGTTTTTCATTGATGACGTGGTGATTAATTCACCGCTCAAATTTGGTCAGATAAAATTACCAGAAAATCTACAATTCATGCTGGCTAAAGGGAAGCCAGAATTAAAGTTATTATTCGATCAGGCATTGCAGAAATTGGGACCTGAATATCAACAAGCACTGGCTGAAAAATGGTTTTCTACAGAAAAAGACCAAGCTTATTATAAGGGTGGAATTCCATATAAAAAATTAATCAAAATGGCCCAACAAGGTGGATCAGAAGGCTTGGTTACTGTTGATATGGATGGTAAAAAATACTATACCTACATGACGCCGTTTGATGCACATAATGATCGAAATGATTTTTTTGCCATTGTTGCTCCAGTTGAAAATGTGTTGTCAGCAGCTGTAGATAAAATAATTGATGCCATAATTATTACTATTATCGTATTGATTTTATTATTACCTATTGCTTGGTTATTGGCTGGTCCCTTAGTCAAGCCGATACGGCAACTAGCCCAAAATAGTAAGCATATTGCACATCGACGCTATAACCAGGTTAGTGATACAGAAAGTCAGATTGTTGAATTACATGATCTAGCTATTTCAATGGACGATATGTCAGCTTCGATTCAGCAACATGAACAGGCGCATCAGAATCTATTGGATGCACTTATCAAGCTTATTGCACAAGCTATCGATGATAAGTCAGCTCATACAGCAGGCCACTGTGAGCGCGTACCTGAACTAGCTTTCATATTAATTAAACAAGCCAGTGAGTCGAGTGCAGGTGTTTTTGAAGACTTCTCTTTTACTACTAGTCAACAATGGCGTGAGTTTGAAGTTGCTGCATGGTTGCATGACTGCGGTAAAATCACCACTCCAGAACACATCATTGATAAGGGCACTAAGTTAGAGGTCAACTATAATCGTATTCATGAAATCCGCATGCGTTTTGAAGTGTTATGGCGTGATGCGGAAATAGACTATTTAACTAAAGCTAAAGAAGTTAATGTCGATGAAGCTTTGCTTTACATAGATAAACTACAAAAACAACAAACGTTACAAGATGACTTTTCTTTTATTGCCAATGCTAATATTGGTGGAGAATTCATGTCTGAAGAGGATATTGAACGCGTTAAACAGTTGGCTAAAACCGAGTGGCAGCGTAATTTTAATGAGCGTTTAGGCCTATCTCATATTGAGCTAATTCGTTATAACGAAGATGAACAAGCCTTACCCGTCACAGAATACTTATTAGCAGATAAACAGCAACACATGATTAAGCGAAAGCGAGATATGGTGTTTGACCCTCAATTAGGCATAAAAATGGATGTGCCTGAATATCTTTCTAATATGGGTGAGTTGCACAACCTTTCTATCAAACGAGGTACCTTAACTGCTGAAGACCGGTTTAAAATCAACGAACACATTATCAGTACAATTAAAATGCTAGAAAATCTCCCATTCCCTGACGAACTTAGTAAGGTACCGCGTTATGCCTCAACGCATCATGAAACCATGATAGGTACGGGGTATCCTCGCAAATTGTCAGCGGAAGACCTATCAATACCTGAACGTATCATGGTGGTTGCAGACATATTTGAAGCATTAACGGCTGCTGATCGTCCTTATAAAAAAGCAAAATCAATTAGCAAATCAATTGATATTCTGCATAAAATGGCTTTGAATCAACATGTCGATATAGAAGTATTTGAGTTGTTGTTAACCAGTGGTGCATATTTAGAATATGCTAAACGATTCTTACCAGAAGAACAGGTAGATGAGGTGGATATCAACAAATACTTAAGATAGTTTTTAATCTTAGAATAATCTGATACAAATACCGTACCCATTATTTTAACTTTATTAGAATTAAATCATTGAATACAATGCGTTAATAATAAGTAATCTAATATCCGCTTTGAGTCGAAAGCAGTTAATTATTATATGCCTTCATAGTGCAATAGCAGTCACTGGTATGATGTTTAATAATTCTGTCAACAGATGACAGTTGTCTTCTTAGCTGTATTTTCTATTGTTGAATACAAATGCTTGGCTGGGAGACACCATAGATAGATACATATCGTATCTTAAATATTATTATGGACCAGAACACAGAGCATTTGGCAGCGTACTATATTGGAAATAATTGCACTTATGCCAACAATATTCAAAAAATAGTGATTATTTCTTTGTTTCCAATACTGGTCAGATTTCATGGCCTGAATAATACTGACAATTTTTAGCTTCACTTTTAGGTAAAATCACAATCATAAAAAAAGGGGCTGATTAAAAATCAGCCCCTTTTTTTATTTGAACATTGTCTGCTTAGTTATTTCTTAGCAGCTGCTTCACGTTCTTTAGTATCGCTGATTACTTGCTCAGAGATATTACGTGGACAAGCACTATACTGTAAGAACTCCATAGAGAACTGGCCACGACCTGAAGTCATTGTGCGAAGTGTTCCAATGTAACCAAACATTTCACTTAGTGGAACATCAGCTTTAATACGTACACCTGTTGCACCTGCATCTTGTGATTTAATCATGCCACGACGGCGATTAAGATCACCAATAACATCGCCTACATGATCATCAGGTGTAAACACATCCACTTTCATAATCGGTTCCATGATTTGTGGACCGGCTTTTTTCATTGTTTGGCGGTAAGCACCCATCGCTGCTAATTCAAATGCCATTGCAGATGAATCTACGGCATGGAAACCACCGTCCACTAAGATTACTTTGAAATCTAAACAAGGATAGCCGGCAAGTACACCACGATCCATCATTTTCTTGAAACCACCTTCAACAGCTGGCCAGAATTCGCGAGGTACAGAACCACCAGTTACTACAGATTCAAATACATACCCACTACCCGTCTCACCTGGTTCGATAATGTAGTCGATCTTACCAAATTGGCCAGAACCACCTGATTGTTTTTTGTGTGTATAGCTATCTTCAGTACGTAGTGTAATTGTTTCACGGTAGGCTACTTGTGGTGCACCTACAGTTACATCAACACCATGTGTACGACGTAAGATATCAACTTTGATATCTAAATGTAGCTCGCCCATACCTTTAATAATCGTTTCGCCACTGTCTTGGTCTGTTTCAACACGGAACGAAGGATCTTCTTTAATCATTTTTCCTAATGCAATACCCATTTTTTCTGATGCTGCTTTATCTTTAGGAGAAATTGCAATTGAAATTACGGGATCTGGGAAAACCATTGGCTCTAATGTGGCTGGGTTTTTAGGATCACATAACGTGTGTCCAGTTTGTGTATCTTTCATGCCAACAATGGCGATGATATCACCCGCTTGTGCAGTACTTAATTCATTACGATCATCAGCATGCATTTCTACCATTCGACCCACACGCTCAGTCTTACCGGTAAAGGTATTGAGTACGGTGTCACCTTTATTTAAGGTGCCAGAGTAGATGCGGATAAAGGTTAATGCACCAAAACGGTCATCCATGATTTTAAAGGCAAGAGCACGGAATGGTTTGTCAGTATCGACAATCGCATATTCACCGGTTGCTTCACCTTCTAAATCCACTTCAGGTTGTGGATCCACTTCTGTTGGGTTAGGCAAGTATGCGACCACTGCATCCAATACCATTTGAACACCTTTATCTTTAAAGGCTGAACCACAATAAGTTGGGAAGAAATCCATTTTTAATGTACCTGAACGGATACATGTCTGAATTGCTTCGATAGAAGGCTCTTCACCATCAAGATATTTTTCCATCAAGTCATCATCTTGTTCTACCGCTGTTTCGATCAACATTTCACGGTATTCTTCAATCTGCTCTACCATTTCAGCAGGTGGTTCTTCAATGCGGAAGGCTGTTGTATCTTGTTCGTTATCCCATATCCAAGCTTTACGTGTTAACAAGTCAACACAGCCTTTAAAGTCTTCTTCGATACCGATCGGTAAAACCATTACCAACGGATGTGCGCCCAATACATCTTCCACTTGTTTTACAACACGGAAGAAGTCAGCACCCATACGGTCGAGTTTATTAACAAAAATAATACGAGAAACTTCAGAGTCATTCGCATAACGCCAGTTAGTCTCAGATTGTGGTTCTACACCACCTGAACCACAGAATACACCAACACCACCATCTAATACTTTAAGTGAACGATACACTTCAATTGTGAAATCCACGTGACCTGGTGTATCAATAACATTAAGACGGTGACCATCCCATTCACAAGTCGTTGCCGCTGATTGAATAGTTATTCCACGCTCAGATTCCTGATCCATGAAATCCATTGTTGATTCGCCATCATGAACTTCACCGATCTTATGAATTTTACCGGTTAGTTTCAAAATTCGTTCTGTGGTGGTGGTCTTACCCGCATCTACATGCGCGAAGATACCAATATTTCGATATTTGGTTAAATCTGCAGCCATTGTGTTCGTCTCTGAAAATATTAATGTGTTACAAAAAACACGGAAGTAAACCCTGCATTTTATACTAAATATTAATTGACCGCACCTTTAAAACAGATTAAGTGCCAATATTCAATAATTTAGGGTTCTGTTTAACAAAATTTTGATTAAACACTGCAACTATTGAGCGAGTTTTTGACCAAAATTTAGCTTGTTTTTATTTATTGCCCTTTATTGCTGCTTCCTTCTTTTTCATTGCTAACCATTGATAACGATAAATTACCCCCGGCACTGCTAACACTAGAAAAGCACAAAATGTGGTAACAAAAAACTCCCAATGCTGTGGAAAGACTTCGCCAGAAAATTGGATCTCGGCAGCGATGGCAATTAACAAAGCCGCAAAATAAAACACAATTAATTCTAACAATCTTAACCAAGGCGATTTAATGCTTTTTAGTGGGATCACCAAAAAGGCACGCTCAGTGATCCAAGGTAAATTAGCTATAATGAAAAATATTAAAATAAGGGTGGCTGATGACATAATTTTATCTGTAATTTAAGGAAAAACACTCATACAAAGTGCTAATAATGAACCTGGAAAGATGCCCAAGGCAAAAACGGTTAAGGCGTTGACACTAAACATAATACGCATATCTACCGGTGCGTGTAATTTTTCATGGTGAATAGGCTTATCAAAATACATCACCTTGATAATACGTAAATAATAAAACGCACCAATGACTGACATCAAAACAGCCACGACTGCTACTGAGATTAAATTAATGTCGACGACGGCTTTAATCACTGTTAACTTGGCATAAAAGCCGACCAACGGTGGAATACCAGCCATTGAGAACATTAATAGCAACATCATCAATGCAAACCATGGATTACGGCTACTTAAACCCTTAAAATCATCAATATTATCAGCTTCAAAGCCATTGCGACTCATCAGGATGATCATGCCAAAGCCGCCTAAACTCATCAGAGAATAAACCAAAGCATAAAACATAGCCGACGCATAACCTGCTTGACTACCCGATAAGATCCCTAACAAAATAAAACCGATATGCGAAATGGTCGAATAGGCTAACATTCGTTTTAGATTGGTTTGAGCAATAGCAACAATATTACCAATAATCATCGATAATACCGAAAGCATAATAACCATGCCTTGCCAATACTGTTGAGCATCACCTAAACCATCAACTAATAAACGAATAGCCATCGCAAAAGCAGCTAGTTTAGGTGCCGTAGCTATAAACAATGTGACTGCTGTTGGCGCGCCGTGATAAACATCAGGTAACCACATATGAAATGGTACAGCACCTAACTTAAAGCCAATACCAATAATCAAAAAGACTAAACCAAAACTGAGCACTGTAGTATCCAAACCACCGGTTTGTATACTGTTGGCGATAATACTGAGATCTAGGCTGCCAGTAACACCATAAATAATTGACATTCCATAGAGCAACATACCCGATGCTATGGCACCAAGAATAAAGTATTTCATTGCAGCTTCAGTTGCCACCACAGAATCACGATGCATGGCAACCATTGAATACAAACATAAAGACATCAGTTCTAAACCTAAATAAAGCGTTAAGAAATGATAGGCAGATACCATGATCATCATGCCTAAAGTAGAAAATATTGCCAGTATGTAATATTCTCCTTTATATAAATCCCGTGCTTTGAGGTAGCTAGTTGAGTAGAGCAACACCACAATATTTAGTGCACAGATAGCCAGTTTTAAAATATCTCCGAAGGTATCTTTAATATAAGTACCATCAAACGTGAGACCGCTTGCCTTATGCATGGATTGATAAATAAGTACCATTGTTACTGCTAAGGTAAGTTGGCTTAAAAAATAAGCAGGGCCAGCTGCCTTTTTACCTAAAAAGGCGACCACTAACAAGATCGCACACGCCATACCAAGCATAAACATTTCTGGTAACGCAAACGCCATATTTGTCACTTCAAACATCATGTCTTTTGCCACCTTTAGATCTTAGACTGTGAAACTTGGGTTAATAAGTGTTCAACCGAAGCATGCATCACTTCAGTCAACGGCGCAGGCCATAAACCAATGGCTAAGACAATCACTGCTAATGATGCCAGCATCCAGAACTCACGACGATTTATATCTTCTAATTTAGCAACATTGTCATTAGCGACCTCACCAAATATAACGCGTTTAATCATCCATAAGGAATAAGCAGCACCTAATATCAAGGTCGTTGCAGCCAAGAAAGCAAACCAAAAGTTAGCTTGGAAAGCAGCCAAAATCACCATAAATTCACCCACAAAACCTGATGTTCCAGGTAAACCTGCATTCGCCATGGCAAAAAATACTGCAAAACCAGCAAACACCGGCATTGTGTTTGCTACACCACCGTAGGCACTGATTTCACGTGTATGCATACGGTCATATAATATACCCACACACAAGAACATGGCAGCCGCGATAAAACCATGAGAAATCATTTGCACCATTGCTCCCTCTATTGCTAACACAGCACCACTTCCAGTCGCTGAGTTGGCAAAAATCCTAAAGACAATAAATAATCCTAAGGTCACAAAACCCATGTGAGCAATACTAGAGTAGGCAATCAGTTTTTTCATATCAGTTTGCACTAAGGCTACAAAACCTATGTATACCACTGCTGTTAATGACAGGCCAATCACTAGCCAATCAAGCGCCAAACTAGCATCTGGTGTAATCGGTAAGGCAAAACGTATTAAACCATAACCACCAATTTTTAAAGTGATGGCCGCTAAAATAACTGAACCGCCTGTGGGGGCTTCAACATGAGCATCAGGTAACCAAGTATGCACTGGCCACATGGGCACTTTAACGGCAAAAGCAATCAAGAAGGCTAAAAATAACCAGATTTGCTCCTCCATTGATAAAGCAACCTTATGGAAGTCTAGGATTTCAAAACTGCCAGCTACATGGTGTAAATAAAGTAAAGCTAATAATAAAAAAACCGAGCCAAATAAGGTATACAAAAAGAATTTAATGGTGGCATAAACACGGTTAGGTCCACCCCATATACCGATAACTAAAAACAGCGGAATCAACATTGCTTCAAAAAATACATAAAACAAAATCGCATCTAATGCAGCAAACACGGCAATCATCAAACCCGACATAATTAAGAACGCAGCCATGTATTGACTGACACGATGTTCAATGACTTGCCAACCTGCTATGACAACAATCACAGTAGAAAATGCAGTTAATATAATCAATGGCATCGAAAAGCCATCAATACCTAAATGATAATTTATATTAAATGTGGCAATCCAAGGTGCCTGTTCGACAAATTGCATCTGAAAGCTTGAACTATCAAAACCAGTATACAAACCAATAGAAAGCAGCAAAGTAAGCGCTGATATCAATAATGATAATGGGCGAGCCCAAGGGTTATTATCCCCATTAATCAATACTGCTATACCACCCATAATAGGTAGCCATATGATAAGACTTAATAAAGGAAAATTAGTAAACATATTCAACTTCTTAGGCCACAAAAAAGGTAAGCAATAAGTACAGACCTATAATCATTGCAAAAGCGTAGTGATATAAATAACCTGATTGAACATGACGTACCAGCTTAGAAGTTAGAGCAACCGTTTTAGCAGCACCGTTGACAATAAAACCATCAATTAGCAGTCGATCGCCCACTTGCCATAAAAAATGGCCTAACGATCTTGCGCCACCTGCAAACACCACTTGGTTAAAACGATCAAAACCATATTTATTATCCAATATTTGGAATAACCAATTAAACTTGAGTTGTAATTTTTCAGGAATATCGGGGCGCATCATATATAAGTAATAAGCAGTGGCCACACCCGCCATTGCTAACCAGAATGGTAAAGCAGTCAAACCATGCAAAATAAAACCTAATACACCGTGATAAGTTTCAGCATGGTGGGCAATCACATCATGGTCAGCATGCACTATAATTGAATTACCAAAAAAATCACCAAACACCATGGAACCTATCAAATAGCCAGAGATTACTGATGGAATAGCTAATAGTATCAGTGGTACTGTCACTACTGAAGGTGATTCATGGGGAAGGTGAGCACTATCAATTTTGAAACGTTCTTTTCCATGGAATACTAAGAAAAACAGACGGAAGCTATACAAAGCGGTGACAAATACACCGATTACTACCGCAAAATAAGCAAAGCCACTGCCAGCAATATGGGAAGCATGCACCGCTTCAATAATTGAATCTTTAGAAAAGAAGCCTGATAAACCAGGAAAACCAATTAATGCTAATGAGCCAATTAATGCCGTCCAATAAGTGATGGGCATATATTTTTTCAAACCACCCATCTTACGAATATCTTGTTGGTGATGCATAGCCATAATCACTGAGCCTGCACCCAAAAATAATAAGGCTTTAAAGAAGGCGTGGGTCATTAAATGAAATACAGCAGCAGAATAAGCAGATGCGCCTAGTGCTACCGTCATATAGCCCAACTGAGACAAGGTTGAATAAGCAATCACCCGCTTAATATCATTTTGAATCAAACCTAAAAAGCCCATAAATAAGGCGGTAATAGATCCTATAACTAATACAAAGGATAAGGCTGTTTCAGAAAACTCAAACAATGGCGACATACGCGTCACCATGAAAATACCGGCCGTGACCATAGTTGCCGCATGAATCAAAGCAGATATTGGTGTAGGGCCTTCCATTGAATCGGGCAGCCAAACATGTAATGGTACTTGTGCTGATTTACCCATTGCACCAATAAATAGCAAAATACAAATAATCGACATTACAGACCACTCATGACCTGTAAATATAGCCATATTTTTTTCTGATATTGCCGGTGCTTGAGCAAACACTTCGACATAATCCAAACTGCCGGCATACATTAATACACCTGCAATGCCCAGCAAAAAACCAAAATCACCTACTCGATTGACTAGAAATGCTTTTAAATTGGCAAATATTGCTGTCGGTTTTTTATACCAAAAGCCTATTAGTAAATAGGACACTAAACCTACCGCTTCCCAGCCAAAGAATAACTGCATAAAATTATTGGCCATGACCAACATCAACATGGAAAACGTGAATAGAGAAATATAACTAAAAAAACGTGGGTACGCCTCATCATCGTGCATATAACCAATGGTATAAACATGCACCATTAATGATACAAAAGTCACTACAACCATCATCATCGCGGTTAGCGCATCTACCATAAAGCCCACTTCCAAGCTTAAAGAGCCAGCTTGTAGCCATTGATATACACGCTCATTGTATATTTCACCATCTATGGCCACTAATTTAAGCACCCAAACAGACAATACAAAGGCAATACCAACGCCATATACCGCTGCACGATGTGACCATAAGCGACCTACTTTTTGACCAAATAAACCTGCAATAATGCTACCTAGTAGTGGAGCAATGACAATACTAAGTAATAAGGTTTGATTCATATCTTACCCCTTCAACTTAGCTAAGTCAGCCACATTAATGGTATGTAAGTTTCTAAAGAGCACCACTAATATTGCCAATCCAATGGCCGCTTCTGCAGCGGCGACCGTCAATATGAAAAATACAAACACTTGACCTGCAATGTCACCAGAAAAATGAGAAAAAGCAATAAAATTAAGGTTAACAGCCAATAACATCAATTCAATACACATCAATAAAATAATGATATTTTTACGGTTAATAAATATACCTGCAAGCGATATACTGAATAACAGAGCACCTAAAATCAAAAAATCTGATAATGCCATTATGATTCTAGCTCCTCAGCCTCAGGTTTTTTAACTGCGTCCATTTTAACCAGTCTTACTCGGTCTTCTTTACGCACTTTGACTTGTTGCGATACATCTTGCGATTTACTTTTCTTGTCACGCAGAGTGAGGGTGATTGCCGCTACAATAGCAACAGTTAAGATAACTGAAGCAATTTCAAAGGGATAAACATAGACGGTATAGAGCAACAAACCTATTTCTTTGGTATTACTATAGCCTTGAGGATGTGCTGATGGAGCGGGTACAATATCAAGACCAAAATGACTGGCGCCTAATACCGCGATCATCTCAATGGTAATTAAAGCTGCCACTACAATACCTAGCGGTAAATACTTAGTGAACCCTTCTTGAAGTGGGGCTAAATCTATATCCAACATCATCACCACAAACAAAAATAACACCATTACTGCACCAACATAAACCAATACTAGAGTTAACGCTAAAAATTCAGCTTCTAATAATAGCCAAATACCGGCACTGGTAAAAAATGCCAAAATCAGAAATAAAGCAGCGCGTACTGGATTTCGTACTGTTATCACCATGGTTGCAGCTATTAATAACACACTTGCAAAGCCATAAAATATAAGCTGTTCCATTAGCGGAACTCCGAGTCAGCAGCACGATCTGCGGCTATTTGATGTTCCTGTTTATCGCCGATGGCCAATAACTTTTGTTTATCCATAATATTTTCACCACGATTCTCAAAGTGATAATCAAATACTCGGGTCTCTACAATCGAATCAACAGGGCAAGATTCCTCGCAAAATCCGCAGTATATACACTTAAATAAATCAATTTCATATTTAGTTGTCCTACGCGAACCATCTTCGCGCGGTTCTGTTTCGATGGTGATCGCTAAGGCAGGACATACAGCTTCACATAGCTTGCAACCAATACAACGTTCTTCACCATTCGCGTAACGACGTAAGGCATGCAAACCTCTAAATCGTGGCGATTGTGGAGTATTTTCTTCGGGATATTGTACGGTTATTTTTTTTGCAAACAGATATTTTCCTGTCAGCTTCAAACCTAATAACAATTCCCACAACAAAAAGCTCTTTAAAAAATGTCGAAGAGAAGACATCATAAAACGGTCTCCGTAAACCAAGGACCTATATCAAATACCTGTGCTGTAGCGACGATCACTAACCAAACTAAGGTAACGGGGATAAAGATTTTCCAACCCAAACGCATGATCTGATCATAACGATAGCGAGGGAAGGTCGCTCTAAACCATAAATATAAAAACAAGAAAATACAGGTTTTCATTAATAACCAAACAATACCCGGTACCCATGAAAATAAACCTTCCAGTCCTGGAATGCCTTGAAATGGTGATAACCAACCGCCCATAAACAATACTGCAGCTAGCATTGAGATCAAAATCATATCGGCATATTCAGCCAGAAAAAATACAGCAAATGCCATGCCCGAATATTCAACATGGAAACCAGCGACAATCTCAGACTCACCTTCAGACACATCAAACGGTGCTCGGTTGGTTTCTGCTACACCCGAGATAAAATAAACTATAAAAAGTGGAAATAAGGGTAACCAGAACCAATATAAAATCCCGCCCTGCTGTGCCAATACAATTTCACCAAGATTCAAGCTTCCAGCGGCAACAAGTACACCTACTAAGGCAAAGCCCATCGCAATTTCATAAGATACAACTTGCGCTGCCGAGCGTAATGCACCTAAAAAAGCATAACGAGAGTTAGAAGCCCACCCAGCGATAACAATGCCATAAACCCCCATCGATGTAATTGCTAAGATATATAACAATCCCGCATCTATATTAGCCAGGGTCATTGTGGCATCAAATGGCATTACAGCCCAAGCGGCTAAAGCTGGGCCGATGGCTAGCACAGGGGCAATTAAGAATAAATATAGGTTGGATTTGGCAGGAAAAATAACTTCTTTAAGTGCCAGTTTCAGACCATCAGCAATCGGCTGTAATAATCCCCAAGGACCAACGCGATTCGGACCAATACGCACTTGGATAAATCCAATGACTTTACGTTCAGCCAACGTTAAATAGGCCACACCTAACATCAAAGGGACAATTATCGCGACTATTTTAAGTACGGTATACAACAAGGTATTATCAGTGATCCAATCAATCATTATAATGTCCCTTGCTCAAAAACCTGTACCTGAACATCTGAAAAATGCGCACCCAATATTGATGTTTTTTCAATACCAGCCGCTAGATAAATACAATCATCAGCGATGGTGTCATCGATTTCAAATGCGATATTAAGCTGAGTTTCACCTTGCATTACCGTTATGATTTTAGCTTCACTAACACCGTATTTTTCAGCTTCTTTATTATTCATTCTAGCCAAAGAGGCGCGCTGATTTTCTGGGGTCAACTGTAAGGCACTACTACGCCTAACAACGGGATCAGATTGATACATAGGCACTTCAGAAATAGCCATTAATGAACTAACAATATTCAAGCTATCTGGAATATAAGATGATTTAGCAGGATCTGCCTGCAAATTATATTGGTCACTGACTTCATCACGTACATCTTGTGATGATACGTAATCAAACCCTTTAATATTTGCCAGATTACCTAATACACGTAATATCTTCCAACCAGGTCGACTATCGGCTTTTGCGGTGACGGCACCGGTAAAGCTCTGCCATTGGCCATCTACACCAATAAAGGTGCCTGAAGTTTCAGCAAAACTAGCCATAGGTAAAATAACATCGGCGTAAGCTAAAATAGTATCGGTGACGTAGTTTGTCATTGAAACCACTAAACTTGCCTGCTGTAAGGCATTTTTTGCAGCCAATGGATCAGCACAATCTAATTCAGGTTCGAGCCCAAACAGTAAATAAGCACGTAATTTTTGCTGCCATATCTGTCCACTATCAAGCCCAATGAGTTTGTTTTCATCTGTTTTAAAATGTTGTTGTGACAAATCACTGACAATCGCGGCCGCTGTCGAGTTTGCAGTAGGTAAGACAATAAGCTGGCTGTTAGTTAACCGAGCAATGAAGGCGGTCAATGCCTTTAATTTTTCTGACTGTGGGTGATTATTAGCTAAAGCACCTACAAATAAGGTTGCTTGCATCGCATTTGATAATCGCATGGCAATGGTTTGTTCTAAAGCTTTTGGAGTAACATCAGTTAATAATTCAACCCAGGCTTGATCTTGTGGGCCGACCAATGCGATTAAGGCTTTTGCAATACCCGACAAACAACTCAACATGCCTGGCATATTAACGGTCAGATGAGTGGTAACCGGCATTAATAAATCAGATTTAAAAAAGTTAATATCGGTAATAGTTGTGCCAGATATGATGGCTGCTTGTCTAATGCGATGAGCAATAATAGGCTGTTCAGATCTAATATTACACCCCACTAGAACAATATCATCACTTTGTTCAATATCGGGTAATGACCACTCTTGGTGATTATAATTGCCAGCATTTACAGTGAAGTCCTGTTGGCGCAATCGATAATCTACATTATTCGAACCTAGACCCACTAATAACTTTTGAAATAAATAAGTTTCTTCCAGTGTTGCTGTAGGGGAGATCAAACCGGCTACTTGATCAGCACCATGTTTTGTTATCAGTGCCTGCAGATTATCTGCCGCCATAGCAAGCGCTGTTTGCCAATCTGTAGTTTGCCATTCGCCATTAAGCTTAATCATAGGTGCTGTTGCACGCTGTTCATGATTAATGCCTAAATAACTGAAACGGTCACGATCAGATAACCATGTTTCATTAAGGCTTTCATTATCTTTGGGTACCACTCGCATCACATCCTTGCCACGAGTATGAAATTCAATATTTGAGCCAACTGCATCATGTAGTGCAATGGATGGATGAGCTGCTAATTCCCAAGCACGAGCACGATATCTATAGGGTTTAGAAGTTAATGCACCAACAGGACATAAATCTATAATATTGCCAGATAATTCAGAAACAAGGCTACTTTCAACATAAGTACCTATTTCCATGTGCTCGCCACGCCCAGTGGCACCTAATTCTTTTATACCAGCAATTTCTTCACCAAAACGAACGCAACGGGTGCAATGAATACAACGGGTCATATCAGTACTGATTAAAGGGCCAATATCTTTGTCTTTAACAACCCGTTTACCTTCACTAAAGCGACCGATACCAGCACCATAACCCATCGACAGATCTTGCAGTTCACACTCCCCACCCTGATCACAAATTGGGCAATCTAGTGGATGATTTATCAGTAAAAACTCCATCACACTTCGTTGTGCAGCCATTGCTGTTTTAGAATGAGTAAATATCTTCATTCCCTCAGTTACAGGGGTTGCACAGGCAGGTAATGCCTTACGTGACTTATCAACCTCAATTAAACACATGCGACAATTGGCCGCTATGGACAGCTTTTTATGATAACAAAAACGAGGAATATCAATGCCAGCCTCATCCGCAGCCTGAATAATCATTTTTGTAGAATCCACTATTAGTGGAATACCATCGATTTCGATGTTAACCATCTATTTACTCTCTACCTGACAACATTTGTGATCAATATGGTGCTGAAATTCAGCACGGAAATGTTTGATAAAACTAATGACGGGAGCTGCGGCAGCATCACCTAATGCACAAATTGTATTGCCATTAATATTTTTTGCCACATCTACCAGACGATCTAAATCTTCCTGATTACCTTCGCCCTCTTCAATCCGTTTCACTACACGATAAAGCCAGCCCGTACCTTCACGACAAGGTGTACATTGACCACAGGATTCTTCGTAATAAAACTCTGATATGCGTTCTAAAGCCTTCACCATGCAAGTTGTTTCATCCATGATGATAACTGAACCGGCACCTAACATCGATCCTGCTTTGCTAATACCGTCATAGCTCATTGCTACATCCATCATTGCCTCTCCAGGTATAACGGGGGTTGAACTTCCTCCTGGAATGACTGCTTTTATTTTATTACCATTTTTCATGCCACCAGCCAATTCTAATAAGCTTGAAAATGGTGTGCCCATTGGTACCTCATAATTGCCCGGCTTATTGACGTGACCAGACACGCTGAAAATCTTACTGCCTCCATTATTAGGCGTCCCTATTTCATGAAACCATTCACCACCATATTGTAGAATAACCGGTACTGAGGCTAATGTTTCAGTGTTATTAATAGTAGTAGGTCGACCATATAAACCATAGCCGGCAGGAAATGGCGGTTTGTAGCGAGGTTGACCTTTTTTACCTTCAAGCGATTCTAATAAAGCAGTTTCTTCACCGCAGATATAGGCGCCACCACCAGGTTGAGTATAAAGTTCAAAGTTAAACCCAGAACCTAATATATCTTTACCTAGATAGCCTGCTGCTATCGCTTCTTGTATAGCCGTTTCAAAACGATCAATAGGCTCTACAAATTCACCACGGATATAGTTATAGCCTGCTTGAGCGCCTATGGTGTAACCAGCAATAATCATCCCTTCCACTAATTGATGAGGGTTGAATCTTAAAATATCACGATCTTTACATGTACCTGGCTCACCCTCATCTGAGTTACAAACAATATATTTATCGCCTGGCAAACGACGTGGCATAAAGCTCCACTTCAAGCCAGTTGGAAACCCAGCACCACCCCGGCCACGTAGTGCTGATTCTTTAATTTGCTCAAGAATATCTTCGGCACGTGTTTTATCTTTAAGGATTCTCTCTAATACTTGGTAACCGCCCACACTCCGATATGACTCCATGCTCCATGGCTCAGCCAAATGGCGAGTGCGAAAACAAATTTGGTCTAGATTCAATTCATCTAAAGCGGCTGGTTTCATGGTGTGATCCCTGCTAATATCTGATCAATCTTGTCAGTGGTTAGATTTTCATGGTATTCACGATCGATTTGCATCATAGGTGCTCCGCAACATGCCCCTAAACACTCTACCGATCTCAACGTGTATTGACTATCTTCCGTTGTTTGACCTAACTTCACCTTGAGACGAGCTTCTAAATGAGTCACCACCTCTTCCGAGCCATTAAGCAAGCAGGAGATATTGGTACAGACACTGATCTTATGTTTACCAACCGGTTTAAGATCAAACATGGTGTAAAAAGTAGCCACTTCATAAACACTAATAGCGGGGATGGCAAGATAATCAGCAAGGGCATTCATAACAGGTTTTGGCAACCAACCTTGATTTGAATCTTGTAATATATGCAAACAAGGAATAACGGCTGATTGAGCTCTACCTACTGGATATTTTGCTATCCACGCATCGAGTTGTTGACGTAAATCTACCGTAAACAGTTGTTCTTTTTCACCCGTAAGAATCATCGATCAACCTCGCCAAATACAATATCCATCGTGCCCATCACTGCCACAACATCAGCCAACATATGACCTTTAATCATTTCATTCATGGCGGATAAATGGGCAAAACCAGCAGCTCGAATTTTAAGTCTATACGGTTTATTTGCACCATCTGAAATCATATAGATTCCAAACTCACCTTTAGGATGCTCTACCGCGGTATATATTTCACCTTCAGGCACACAATAACCTTCGGTAAATAATTTAAAGTGGTGAACCATCGATTCCATATCATTTTTCATTTCGGCACGTTTTGGCGGCGCCACTTTGGTATCAGTGGTGATAACTGGGCCCGGATTAGTCCGTAACCAATCAACACATTGTTTGATAATACTATTTGATTGGCGCATTTCTTCAACTCGTACCAAGTATCGATCGTAACAATCACCTTCAACACCCACTGGAATATCAAAATCCATTCGGTCATAAACTTCGTATGGTTGTTTTTTACGTAGATCCCAAGCAATACCAGAGCCACGCAACATAGGACCAGAAAAACCTAGTTGCATAGCGCGTTCAGGTGAGACTACGCCAATACCTACAGTACGTTGTTTCCAGATACGGTTATCGGTTAATAATGTTTCGTATTCATCAACGCAGTTAGGGAAACGCTGAGTGAAGTCTTCAATAAAATCAAGTAAACTGCCTTCACGGTTGGTATTTTTTTGTTTAACTTCTTTTGCACTATGCCATTTTGATTTTTCGTATTTAGCCATCGAATCAGGTAAATCACGATAGACACCACCCGGACGATAATAGGTGGCATGTAAACGTGCTCCAGAAACGGCCTCATAACAATCCATCAAGTCTTCACGTTCACGAAAACAATATAAAAATACCGTCATCGCACCGATATCAAGACCATGCGCGCCTAGCCACATTAAATGATTCAAGATCCGCGTAATCTCATCAAACATCACCCGTATATATTGAGCACGTTCAGGAACCTGTACACCTAGCATTTTTTCAATCGCCATCACATATGCATGTTCATTACACATCATCGATACATAGTCGAGCCGATCCATATAACCAATACTTTGATTGTAAGGCTTACTTTCAGCTAACTTTTCTGTGCCACGATGAAGCAAACCTATATGAGGATCGGCACGTTGAATCACTTCGCCATCCATTTCTAGAATAAGGCGCAATACACCATGTGCAGCGGGGTGTTGAGGACCAAAATTTAAGGTGTAATTCTTAATTTCAGCCATTATTTTTTCCTACTATAACGATTATCATCACGTATAACTCGAGGAACTAAAATACGCTCTTCAATGCTTACCGGCTCATAAATTACACGTTTTTTATCTGAATCATAACGCATTTCAACATTGCCAATAAGTGGGAAATCTTTCCTAAATGGGTGACCAATAAAGCCATAATCAGTTAATAAGCGCCGTAAATCATTATGACCTGTAAACAAGATACCAAATAAATCAAATGCTTCTCGCTCAAACCAATCCGCACCATTCCAAATTGAGGTTACACTATCAACAATCGGTTGATCGGCCTCTAATCTGACCTTGAGTCGTAACCGTTGGTTATGTTGAAGTGATAACAAATGATAAACCACTGCGAAACGAAAACCTTCTTCCACGGGTTCCATATTACCGGCACCATCTACTGCTCGACTAAAGCCATGATCAGACGCAGCTTTGGTTTCCCAAGTTGAACCACCATATTGTGAATAATCAACACCACAAACATCCATCAACTGTTCAAAACCAAAACGGTCACGTAATTGTTCGCATACTGACAAAATACTTTCAGAAGCAACATGCAGTGTCAGTTCGTCATTCAGCAATTCACAATCTAACAAATCAGCTGACAAATGTTGTTCTAGTGAGACCTTTAACACATTCATCATAGCGTCTAAGCTTCCTGTGTCCGAGCGATTGTATTAGTTCGGCGAATTTTATTTTGTAATTGAATAATGCCATACAGCAGTGCTTCTGCTGTGGGTGGACAACCTGGCACATAAATATCTACTGGCACAATGCGATCACAGCCACGTACTACTGCATATGAATAGTGATAATAGCCACCACCATTGGCGCAGGATCCCATCGAAATAACCCAGCGTGGTTCTGACATTTGATCGTAAACTTTACGTAAGGCGGGGGCCATTTTATTAACTAAGGTTCCGGCCACGATCATTACATCTGATTGGCGCGGACTGGGTCGAAAAACCACGCCAAAACGATCTAAGTCATAGCGCGAAGCACCTGCTTGCATCATTTCAACAGCACAGCATGCCAGACCAAATGTCATTGGCCATAATGAACCTGTTCGAGCCCAGTTAATCAGTTTATCCGCAGAGGTTGTGACAACACCTTGTTCAAGAACGCCTTCTATTCCCATTCCAATGCCCCTTTCTTCCACTCATAAATAAAGCCAACCACCAATATTCCTAAAAATAAAAACATGGCAAGCAGACCAAAAACACCTATTTCTTCAAGCACAACAGCCCAAGGAAACAAAAAGGCGATTTCTAAATCAAAGATAATAAATAGAATAGCAACTAGGTAATAACGCACATCGAACTTCATATGTGCATCTTCAAAAGGCTCAAAGCCACATTCATAGGGTGAACGCTTCTCATCGTCAGGACGATGAGGACCTAAAATAAAACCAGCCAGTAAAGGCAACACACCAAAACCGATGCCGATAATCACAAACAATAAAATTGGGAGATAGTTCTCCAACATGTTTTCAGTTCTTTTAAGTAATTTATAGAAATAATGATTGAGTTAACATTCAATCATTCCCTTTACTTTCATCATCTTATTATCTAAAAACTGTAATGTGACAGTTTTTATTTCAGCCCTACTATACACTGTCTGATGGCGAGTTAAAGACGAATACATATTTTTTTACAGACTGCCACTCCTACTTTCAGTATGCATTCTAAAACGCTGCTAGTGATTAGTCTGTCTTTTATCAAAAAAGTTGCACATACCACACAAATTTATCACATCCACAAAGCTTATGCCTTTCAAACTAGATTGGCAGATATAAAACTTGAATTAGTCTGCTATATAATTTATTTTGGATAGGATATATTCACAATATCGTTAATTTAACTAGGTAGTTATTAAATGGCTCTTACCGCTAAAATTCGCAAATGTTTATTCCCAGCGGCCGGTTATGGCACCCGCTTTTTACCCGCTACTAAGGCCATGCCAAAAGAAATGCTGCCTATAGTCAGCAAGCCTTTAATTCAGTATGGCGTTGAAGAAGCGCTGGAAGCCGGCATGGACCAAATCGGCTTTATTGTAGGCCGAGGTAAACGTGCTATCGCTGATCATTTTGATAATAACTACGAGTTAGAGCATCAAATTAAAGGCACTTCAAAAGAAAAACATTTGGATGATATCCGTAATGTGATGGATAACTGTGAGTTTGTCTTTATGCGCCAACGTGAAATGTTAGGACTCGGTCATGCGATTTTAACCGGCGAACCCATGATTGGTAACGAACCCTTTGCGGTAGTCCTTGCTGACGATCTTTGTGCGGCACCAGTCGATGACGATGATGATATGCGTGCATTAGGCCAACTAGCTGCACTTTATGACCGTTATCAGTGCAGTATTATTGCCATTGTAGAGGTTCCTGCTGAAGATACCGGTAAATACGGCATTATATCGGGTGAAGAAATAGCACCTGGCATTTATCAAGTTCAAGACATGGTAGAAAAACCTAATCCTGAGGATGCACCCAGTAATCTCGCCATTATTGGACGTTACATTCTAACGCCAGAAATATTCACTTACTTGCGTAAAACCGAGCCAGGTGCTAATGGTGAAGTTCAAATTACTGATGCCCTTAAATTACTCGCAACAGATCGCCAAGTGTTGGCTGTGAAATTTAAAGGCCGCCGTTTTGATTGTGGTAGCGTCGATGGTTTTATTGAAGCCACAAATTATTATTATGAGAATGTGTATAAAAAATCTTAACCATCTCAAAAAGAAAGTCGATAGATTTTATGTTTTATCGAGATCTATTATTGAGATGTAACATGGCAATTTTTGCAGATGATTCAACTGAGCAACTCCACTTATAAGCGAGATTAATTGTCTCGCCACAGCTGTATACTCCATGTCCACGAACAATGGCCACTTTGTGTTTAGCAAGTTTTGTCGCCATCGAGTTTGGCGATAATTCAATATAACGATCATAGGGAATGGTGACGACCGGTACTGAAGGGAAATAATATTGGCCTTCAAAATCAACTGGCATAAAAGGTTTACCATTCATGGTTAGTGCTATTGCATGAGGTCCATGGCTATGAAAAACAGCCTGTGCTTGTGAGTTATGTCGATATACCTCAATATGAAGTAGTGCATCCAAGGATGCCCTTTTATCTATTGTGCCATCAATATGGCATAAAACGAGTTGTTCGGCCTGCAAAGTATCAGCACAACAACCGCTAGGTGTAATCCATATTTCATCATGCCAACGGAAAGAAACGTTACCACTATGGGAGTCATTATAGCCATACTGACGTAACCAACGATAATGCTGAACTAAGTCACTTTTTAGCTGCGTTAATTCAGACATCATCTGCGTTTCCTTTGGCAATTAGATTATCTACATGTCGCAACCATTGTCCAGCCTGATTACGCTCATTCTCAAAGGCGACTGCTTTAGTAAAAGAGCTTTTTGATTGTACAACTTGACCTAAATGAAATTGAGTCATGCCTAACAATAAATGGGCAACACCAAGTCGTTTACCCTTCAATTTTTTTAAACTGTTAGCTAAGGGTTTAACCGCTTTTTTCCATTGCTCTAAACCAAAAAGAACCCGACCATACTTCAAGTCAGATTCGCCACTATCATCAAGTTGTGCGACTTTTTGTAAAATTGCCGCTGATTTGGCATCTTCTCTTGCGGCTAACCAACTATCGGCCAAACGACTTAAATTATCGAAATCTGATGCAATAATGCCACTTTCTATACCTTGCTTTAATAACTGAGCCGACTTATAAGGGATATTTAAATATCGATACATATCAGCCAAATTAATCTGTGTTTTACTGTCACCTAGTTCCAAGCGTTGGGCCAACATTTTAACAGACAGTGCAGTAAACTCTTTATTTTGTTGAAGATATAACGTTGAAAGCTGTAACCAATAGTTTTTTTGATATGGATAAAGCGTAATCAGCATTTCTAAAACAGTAATAGCAGATTTATAATGTCTCAATTCTAAATGGGCGGATAGCAACACTTGATACCATGCTTCTTTTGCTGATTGGTCATTTTTAATGGCAATACGAATATTGACTATCGTTTGTTGATAGTTTTCAATACGATAATAAGCACTTGCCATTAAAACATAAGCACTATTTGGTGGCGACTTTTCAGCTTTCAACCATTTTTCTAGTAGCGCAATACCTTTAATGTATTGTTCATCGGCTAAAAGTAGCTGGCCCAAGTTATAGCTTAAATTCTGACTCACTTTTTCTGGTAATGTCTTAGAGTCTAGCGCCTGCTGAAATAATATAATGGCCTGTTTATAACTCTCTTGAGAGTAATACAAATAACCCAAAGTTTGCTGAACTATGGCACTTTCATAAGAATCTGACTCTGTTTTATTTAACAAGGATTTAAGCTGAATTTCTGCAGCAGAAAGTTTATCTGCTTCCATTAATAGTTGAGCCGCATTTAAAGCCTTATAGGTTTTTTCAGTCAATAAATATTGATCTTTATCATCTGCCACTGTCGCAGACGTCATCAATAATATTATAAGCATCAAGGGCAGTTTAAAAACTGACATTATCATCATTTATTTAGCCAATTTGAATTCAATTTCTTGCGTTGCCTGACGCTCGACCGGTTTACCATCAACAACCTTAGGCTTAAACTTCCATTTTAGAATAGCTTTTAAAGCCGCACTATCAAAAATATTTTCAGGTTTGGCCTTAATGACAACAGGGCTACGAACTTGGCCATCTTTAGTAATCGTAAAAGAGACCGTGACAACACCCTCCAAACCCCGACGAGAAGCCGAACGTGGATAACGAGGTGGTATACGCACTAATGGAATGACATCATCATTCATCAACGGAGCCGTGTTAATAGCCACTGGAGAAATGGGGCCTTTAGGAGCCGATAAAAAACCTCCTAAATAGGGCCGACCAGCAATATTCAAAGGCACATCAATACGAGGAACATCTATTTTGGGTTTTGGCGCTTTCGGCTTGTCCACTTTTGGTGCAGGTGCTTTGGCTGGTGGTGGTGGTTTTTTAGGTGGCGGTGGCTTTTTAGGTAACTCACGCTTTTTAATTTCCGCCTTATCCTCACGTTTAAGACGAACAAAATCTAACAGTTGAATATCTTCTGTTACTTGTCGATCAACATTTTGTTCCGAGGTCATTTTTTGCATTAACGTGAACAAGCCAAAATTCACCAAAATAGCGAGTAATAAACCAATGACCAAACGCATTTATATCCTACCTTAGTTCTGGAGTGCAGCAATAGAAACATTGGCCACACCCGCCAATCGTGCTTGGTCCATCACTTCAATTAACAGCCCTGTTTTAGCTTCCTTATCAGCCAAAATAATCACTGATCCTTCTGGATTTTCAGCATGCATTCTTTCAACATTAGCGCGTACGGCACGACGGTCTATTTGTCGTTTGTCCATCCAAACCTCACCATTTGGTGTGATCGAAATTAATATATTTGCCAGTTCTTTTTTAACGGCCGTTTTAGCCGAAGGACGACTGACATCAACCCCGGTTTCTTTAACAAATGAGGTGGTGACAATAAAAAAGATCAATAAAATAAAAACCATATCGATCAGGGGTGTCATATTTACTTCAGCTATGGCACCACTTTGGCGGCGCGAATGTCTTTTTCTCATAATTAATACCTTGGAATCTAAGTCCAATTAATCCCTTCGCAATACATCAGCTAACCTATCTTCGGTTCGAAGCACACGCTGTTCAAGCTGGGTACTAAAATACATGCCCGATAAAGCAGCAAGTAAGCCCCCCATTGTTGTTATCAAAGCCAGTGAAATTCCACCTGCCATACCGCGCGCATTACCGGTACCAAAAACAGTTAGTACATCAAATGTTTGGATCATACCATCCACCGTGCCCAATAAACCCAGCATAGGTAATGCAGAAATAAGTGTGCGAATATACATCAAGTATTGTTTTAGTGATGCAGAACTTTCTGCAATCATTCCCTGACGAATTTTTTGTGCATACCAGCTTTTTCGATCAGTTCGCAGCTGCCAAACTGCCAGTAACTTTTCAGCCTGATTTGGATGAATAAAATAAACAAAAAAATAGCGCTCAATAATCATCGTCCACATAAGGATCGACGCAATCAAGATCGCCCATAGCACCAGCCCACCACTCTCCAGTAGTAGCTGAATACTAAACAGGTTATTTGTCAGTAATTCCATTCAATCTTTCTGCATTACGCGCTACGATTGCAGCACTTTCTTCATCTAATATTTGTACTAAACGGTTACTTTTACTTGATATAGCACTATGAATTAGTACTAAAGGTATCGCAACGGCCAAGCCTAACTCTGTAGTGACTAAGGCCTGTGAAATACCTCCCGACATTAATTTAGGATCACCGGTGCCAAACAAGGTGATTGATTGGAATGTTTCGATCATGCCCGAAACGGTACCCAGCAATCCTAACATTGGTGCTATAGCTGCTAACATTGCTAAGGTAATCAATCCACGTTCAATTTTCGGGATTTCGCGTAAGATGGCTTCGTCAAGTTTTAGAGATAAGGTTTCAACATCCTGAATACTGTCATTGTAAACTGATAAAATTCGGCCGAGGGGATTTTTAAGACTGGCTACGATTTCTTTTTGCTGCAGCGCTACACCACGACCTGTTATCGCTAAATAAATAAAGCGCTGAATAGCCAAGAGTAAACCTATTGCACCTAAACCAAGAATGATAAAACCTATCCAACCACCTTGTTGAATACGTTCTTTTAAATCGGGGGATTGAACCAGTAATGCCATAATAGCACCCCGTGTCGGATCAACGACTACAGGCATTATGGAAGCATCACTGCTTGATTCAAAATCATCAATTACATCACGTAGACGTTCAACGGGTTGACGTCCTAACTCAACTAAACTGCCTGTTTCAGGTAAATAACGTAAAAATCTACCATCACTAAAAGCTGAAAAAACACCAATTCTAGTTACATTACGTTCCTCCAAATTCCCTTTAGATGTAATGATCGATGCTTGAAAACGACTGACTTTTCCTGATTCAGTCATTTCTTCTTGTAATAAAAGCCACAACTTACGTAGTTCTTCTATGGTAGGTTGTTGTTTACGTTCTGCCATTGCCTTTAAAAATTCAGCGCGATCAGGCTTTTGAGCCGATATCATTGAGTTCTCTAATATACTGCGGCTATCATTACTTATTTGGCGAACCGTACCAAACAACTCACCTAGAGAGCCTGATTTTTCTTGTAATAAGCTTTCTTTTTCAGCCAGATATTTTTCGTGATCCTGAAAAGATTGATTGAGTGATGACGTTCTTTGTTCTTCAAAAGCTAATTGTGCTTTTGCTTCAGCTAATAAGTTGGCTTGATTATCGCGCGTCGATACGAAGTCTGCCTCACGTAATTTATTTTGCTGCTGTTCTAAAACACCCTCACGCTTGACCTGTTCTAATAAGGCATCTAGATCGGCCGGTTTATCAGCAGCTTGAAGTGCCGGCAGAAATAATACGCTAAGTAATAATGTTGAAAGTATAAACCTCATGGCATCATCCCCGCTGCTTTAACAGGCAAAACCAATAGATCTGGCGGTAATTGTTTTTTAGCAACCTTCAATCCTTGACTAATAGGATGACGATATTCATTTGACAATAGTTGCCAACCTTCATTCCAAATGCCAGCTTCTAAACCATCCAAGGTTAAATAATACAAACTAACACGACCGATACGGAGGAAATCAACAGTACGCGTCATCTCACCCACCGTTAATTTATCACGATAAGCTTCAATCGTTCGACCATATTCCGTTTCTACTTGATAGGCTTCAAGGATTCGGCGATATTTTTCAGCTATCGTAACATCAGCACGCTCCATCAGCGTTTGTAGTTGGATAACACGTGCCTGACGCTCTTTAGGCAAGAAGGGAAGATCTAGCGCAACAAACTGAGCCATCGTATCTATCATCTTTAACATCAAGGGCACAATATCACGCTGGGTAGATTCAATATTTCGCAGTTGGTTATTAATGGAAGCTAATTCTTTTTGCTGTGACGATACTAGTTTATCCAGTTGATCGTTGTAGGCACGTAAACTATCCGTTTGGCGCAACGCCTCGCGATATTCAGCCAACAATTCTACTGTCTCATCAGCCAAACCATCAATCTGCTGCTGCGATTTTTGAGCAGCAACATCGGTTTTGACTTGTGAATCAATTGCATTTTCAAGACTTCCCGCTTGTGATACGAGCGGTACCGCGGTTAGCAGCGTGGCTATCAGCCAATATCGCTCAATCCATTTGTATCTTTGCATAAGTTATCTTTCCGTTTGTATAAGTTTGCATACATTAAAGCATACAACTACCAAAAAAATCAGACCGTAATAATAACAAGAGAAGGCCTCTTGTGAAACGTCAATATCATTAACTGATGATGGATTTCAGACAAAAAAAAGCCAGACATATGGTCTGGCTTAAACCTTCACAAGAAGGAGAGAGAAATAAAAGTCACTTAAGAAGCTGAATTCCTAGAACTTATTACACATGATACCTGTAGCAACTAGTTTAAGAATGAGCGACTTATCCCAATAAATCGGGAATTTATTCCTACCTTCTTGTAAGCTAAATACTTGGCAGTTTTAAGATGACAAACCATGACTGATTGCAAAGCGCATTAACTCGGCTGTTTTATTAATATCCAGCTTACTTTTTATTTGAGTCAGGTTATTTGCGACAGTTTTATAACTAATGCCTAATAAACTTGATATTTCAGTCATACTTTTACCCTCACCCAGTAAGCGTAAAATTTCTAATTCTCGACGCGACAAATCACTTAATGCACTAGTACCCGCGCCAATATTTAACATAGCTAATTGCTGAGCGGTATCAGGACTGAGATAGGTTTTGCCTGCTAACACTGTCTCAACAGCCTCGACTAAATAATCTGCCGCATTATTTTTAGTGATGTAGCCTTTAGCACCCGCTTGCATAGCTCGAGCAGCAAAAACCGGATCTTCATGCATGCTAAACATCAATACTTTGGCATTTTCGCGGTTAGCTCGCATTTTTCGTAATACTTCAAGCCCCCCAATACCAGGCAAAGTAATATCTAGTAACACCATATCCGGGTAATTACCTTGAAAAAGCCGATAACCTTCTTCGCCTGTTTCTGCTTCAATCACTTTAGTATTGGGTATTTGTTGAATCAATTGACGACACCCTGCACGCACAATGGGATGGTCATCCACAACTAAAATTGTCGTCACACTCATGTTTTTTCATTTCCTTTTAAGGGGATTAATACTCTTACCTGTAAACCAACACCTTCCGTAGTATCAAAAGCAATTCGTCCACCTAGTGCACTGACTCGTTCACGCATACCGATTAAACCAAAACCACGGACTAAGTTTGCATCGAGTCCAACGCCATCATCAGTCACGGTTACTTTAACCGATTCACTGTCTCTACGTGCTTCTACTTTTACATGGCTGGCATTAGCATGACGCACACAGTTGGTTGTACATTCTTGAATAAGACGATAGATAGTCACTTGCAAGGTATCAGGCAAGCCTTGAAACTCCCCGACAAAGTCCCATTCCCAATCAATTTCTGGTTGTCTATCACGCCAATTACGTAACATATCTCGCACCGCATCAACTAAACCTAAATCATCTAAGGTCAATGGCCGTAAGCGACTTAACATCTTGCGGACTAATGATTGTATATGATTGGTAATAAGCTTAACTGATTCTACTTTTTGTTCTATTTCAGGCATCTCTTGCTCGTTAGCAATGCGTTCAATATTGCCTAAGTCGACTCTAATTCCAAATAAACAAGGTCCCAATTCATCATGTAGTTCTCGTGATAAATCTCGTCGTTCTTGCTCTTGAAATATCAGCATGCTGCCTGCCAAAGTGTGATTTTCAGCCATTGTTTTTTCTAACACGGTCGCCATATGGTTAAAGCGCAATTGAATAGAAAATAACTCCTTAACAACCGACGTATCAACACGAGCGCTAAAATCACCTTTTTCCAATTGTCCCAACGCATCTTCAAGTTCGCCTAGTGGTCTCAAGCCTTGCCGCAGAGCAATATAGACAAGGGCCAAAATCGATGTTAAGAAAAAAGTGCCTAGCCAAAATAGTACCTGAACATCACGCCATACCTCATTTACTTCATCACTTGGGTCTGCCTCAACCACTAAATAACCGTAAGATTTGCTTCCCTTAGTGATCAAACGACGAAAGGCGACTGCTTCTGGCTCCATCATTTTAATAAACCAATCCGGCGCATCAGGTTTATTGATAAAGTGTGAGTTTTGTTCGTGACCAATTAGCGGTTCGCCATTCATATCTTCAAACCAGGCACGAATATGGCGCGTATCTCGTACGCTGTCTACTATCAGCGTCAAGCGTTGGCCTAAATCGTTAGAAAAACGTAATGTTGGCAAGGCATTAATCAATAGTCCTTTCGCCAGTTTGGTACTCGACTCCATTTCTGAAATCAAAGCTTGCCGTGCATTGTGAACTATGAAATAACCCGCCGCAGCGAAGTTAATCAATAATATAATGGTTACAATCACTACGATGCGAAATTTTAAACTCATAATCGGTCGGTATTCTGGCTAAGATAAGCTAGAATTATCGCACATCTTTAGAACTAGCCCATTAGGAATAATCAATCATGCAAACTAATCAAGACCTCTTTAGCCAAGCCCAGCAACATATTCCAGGAGGAGTCAACTCACCTGTTCGAGCGTTTAAAGGTGTTGGTGGCGATCCTATTTTTTTCCGCGAAGGTAAAGGCGCATGGCTGACTGATGCGGAAGGTAAGTCTTACATCGATTATGTTGGTTCTTGGGGGCCAATGATTTTAGGCCACGCGCATCCAGACGTCATTAGTGCCGTTCAACAAGCAGCGTCTCATGGCTTAGGTTTTGGCGCGCCGACTGAGATCGAAATCGAAATGGCAGACACCTTATGTCGATTAGTACCATCAATGGAGTTTGTTCGCATGGTCAGTTCAGGCACTGAAGCAACGATGAGTGCCATTAGGCTAGCACGTGGTTACACCGATCGAGACAAAATCGTCAAATTTGAAGGCTGTTACCATGGGCACGCTGATTCGTTGCTGGTGAAAGCAGGTTCTGGCGCATTAACATTAGGCGTGCCCTCTTCAGCTGGTGTACCAGCCTCTTTAGCTGAACATACATTAACCTTAATTTATAACGATCTTGATTCTGTACGTAAATGTTTTGCTGAGATAGGCGAACAAATTGCTTGCATCATTGTAGAACCTGTTGCCGGCAATATGAATTGTATTCCACCTACGCCTGGATTTTTACAAGGCTTACGTGAGATTTGTGATCAATACGACGCTGTACTTATATTTGATGAAGTAATGACCGGATTCCGAGTATCATTGGGTGGCGCGCAGCAATATTATGATGTGAAACCTGATTTAACCACATTAGGTAAAGTCGTTGGTGGTGGTTTACCAGTGGGCGCTTTTGGTGGGAAACGTGAAGTTATGGCACATATTGCACCCCTTGGTCCGGTATATCAGGCAGGTACATTATCAGGTAATCCTATTGCTATGGCAGCAGGCTTAAGTACACTGAGTTTAATTCAAACACCTGATTTTCATAAAAAACTTGACGCAGCAGCTAAACATCTTTGTCAAGGTTTACAACTCGCCGCTGATAAAGCAGGAATTAGTTTCACAACCAATCAGGCTGGCGGCATGTTCGGTTTTTTCTTCACTGATGAACAAAAAATAACAAGTTATGAGCAAGTCGTTAAATGTGATCAACAACGTTTCAAAAAATTCTTTCACGGCATGTTAGAACAAGGTGTGTATTTTGCACCCTCGGCTTTTGAAACAGGTTTTATTTCAGCAGCCCATGGCGATGCGGAGATTCAAGCAACAATAAAGGCCGCTGAAAAGGTATTTGCTACATTATAAATAAGCCACTTCTTCATCAATTATTATGTTTTTTTAAATATATATTTAAAGGGTTAGCACCACTATTATTATGTGTTGGCCCTTTAAGCTATGCATAAGAACCAGCTGTTTTATTGCTCAAAACTTACGATGAAACGCAAGATATCAGCGGCTGGTTAATGAGTGAAAAACTCGATGGCATGCGTGCCATTTGGGATGAAGATACATTAAAAAGTCGCCAAGGCAATACTATTTCAGCACCACAATGATTTTTAAATGATTTACCCCTGTTTGAAATAGACGGTAAGCTATGGACCAAATGCAATTATTTTGAAAATATTATGTCAATTGTTCGACAACAAACGCATGATGATCGTTGGCAAACCATTAGTTACAACATCTTTGATGTACCCAATCAATTAGGTGATTTATTAGCAAGACAGTCTATCTTAGATAGATTATCTGGCTGAACATAAACACACCTTCTTAAAAATCATTCCGCAAACTGCTGTCATTTCTTCAATCCAGCTAAAGTCTCACTTGGGACGGATGGTTAAATTAGGTGGCGAAGGACTGGTAGTACGTAAAATAGAAACCCACTATCACACTGGCCGTTCAGCTAATGATTTGAAAGTAAAACAATATCAAGATGCAGTGTGTAATGTCATTGGTTATAAAGAAGGTAAAGGTAAATACAGCTCTAAAACAGGGGCTGTACAATGTCGATTAATATCAGGCTTAATATTTTATATCGGTTCAGGCTTATCCGAACAACAACCTAACATTCCTCCTGAGATAGGTCATGTTATTACATTTAAATATTATGACCTCACCCAAAATGATATACCTCGATTCCCAGTATTTTTACGAGTGAGACCAGCAGAATGAATCACATACTCTGATACACTGAATCATCGCCCCTGCTTTAGGATATAGATCATGAACACACTTTATTGGCACGATTACGAAACCTTTGGCATTGATCCTCGCTACGATAGGCCCTCACAATTTGCTGGCATTCGTACCGATGAAGATTTCAACATTATTGGCGAAGCGTTGATGATCTTCTGCAAACAAGCCAATGATAGTTTGCCACATCCACAAGCTAGCCTTATCACCGGAATCATCCCACAAGAAGTCAATGAAAAAGGCTTGCCAGAAGCTGACTTTATTAAACTGATCCACGATGAATTGACTGAGCCCAATACTTGCGCTGTCGGTTATAACAGCTTGCGTTTTGATGATGAATTCACTCGGTTCACCTTATATCGTAACTTTTATGATGCCTATGGCCGTGAATGGCAAAATGGGAATTCACGCTGGGATATTATCGATATGGCACGCCTTACTCGCGCTTTACGTCCAGAAGGCATCAATTGGCCAGACCGAGAAGATGGTAAGCCGAGTTTCAGGTTAGAAACACTAACCGCAGCTAATAATATTGAACACCAAGGTGCACATGATGCCCTAGTTGACGTACGTGCCACCATTGCCCTAGCTAAACTGATTAAAACTGCTCAGCCAAAACTATATGACTTTGTTTACCAACATCGTCAAAAAAATAGCGTGGCACCGTTATTAAATTTAACTGATCGTAAACCAGTGATACATGTATCACGTATGTATCCCAGTGAATACTGCGGCACAGCCTTAGTGGTGCCGATTGCAAAAGATCCTACTAATAACAACGGCATTATCGTTTATGACCTTCGCCACGATCCAAGTGACTTAATTGAACTCGATGCAGACACCTTACGCGAACGTTTATTCACACCGTTTAAAGAGCTACCTGAAGGTGTCAATAGACCCGCCTTAAAAACACTGCACATTAATAAATGTCCTGTCGTTGTGCCAGAAAGTACATTAAACCCTGCAGCAGCCGAACGTTTGCAAATAGACAAGGTCCTTCATTACAAACATCTGCAACAACTTAATGCTGCTGGTGATTTAACAGCAAAAATTAACGCTATTTTCACAAAACCCGATTATGAAGCTAATAATGATCCAGATGCTGGCCTCTATAGTGGCGGCTTTTTCAGTAGCAACGATAAACGAAAAATGGAATTAATTCGCACGGCCGATCCAGATGCATTACGGGTTATGTCTATTCCATTTGAAGATCCTCGCCTAGCTGAAATGTTGTTTCGTTATCGAGCTAGGAATTGGCCAGAGAGTTTATCAGCTGATGAACAAGTGCAATGGCAACAGTATCGTCAGCAACGTTTGACCGATCCCAGTAATACCAAAATACTGACTTTCCCTAAGTTTTTTGAGGCGATTGAGGTATGTCGACAAGCTGATACCTCAGCTGAGCAGAGCTTGGTTTTGGATCGCTTACAAGAGTATGCCAGTGAGATTGAAACTGATTTACAAAAAAAATAAAAATGACTGATAATAAAATTCATCTTTTTCTCCATAATATTGCCGCCAAAAACTAAGCTATTGGGTGGCATAAGTGGACAAGTATCTAAGTCTAGGGAATTGTTGTCCACGCCAACACATAGCTTAATTTTTGGAAACAAGGCAATAAGGCTGGCCTTTTGTTTGGTTCTGTTTCTTTTGGTCACGCAAAAGAAATGAACACCCAGCGGCAGCATCACAGTTATAATCAATAAAATAGACTATAACAATAAATATTCTAAACAAACTTTAGTTGAATATTCTTAAATAGAATTCCTACATTCATTTTTTACGTTGCCAAAAAACGAACCCAAAAATGCCCGTCCAATGCTTTCCCTAACGGGTTGCCTTCGCTCAAACAACCGAAGTGCTTGTCTAGCCATATTTCTGATGCTCAGCTTCGCATAAGGGCATCCATGAGTAATCTTTTAAGGTTTTGACTAGTATTCCTATATTATTGCCACCAAAACTAAGCTATTTGGTGGAATAACTGGCTCAATGTCTGAACGAAGCCATTTTTTAGTATATTCGCTACCAGCGTCAACAAAAGGTTATACAAACAATAAGCATTATAAACTCCATCGCTACTGACACTAGCCTGCTTGCTAACAATCAAGTACAGTCAACTAACTCGGCATCTAATTTTGAATCTACAAGTGCACCATCTGACAGCAGCATTAATCAAGATAAGATTCATATTTCATGCCGATCTCAAAAAGTTAAGTGAGGAGTTTTTTTCTGGCAGTATTCAGTCATTCTCTATTCCTCAGGACTTTATTCACAGATTAGAAGAATATGAGCTAATAACGACTAACCAAGCTAGTAATTTAGGTGTGATAACTTATCCTACTACATCTAGCGATAAATCTACGCTAAGTGAATTATCAGAATTTATTGATAGCTTTATGGCATCAACAAAGAAACTGAACCAAGTAGCTCGGTCATTGATGTTTTACAACAAGCTACAAGCATACTGGATAACTTTAACAGCCCCACTGAAAGCAGCAGAAATGTAGATATCGCTCAAACCTGTAGTCAACTACAAAACTATATTGCTTCTACTGATGAACAACTGCTAGAAACAGATAAGGCCGCTCTACAGCAGTTGGTCTCGGCCTTAGATATTGCTAATTTATTAAGCCCCGGTAAAAATACGACCACTCAAATAAATAGTTACCTAGATATCAATAATTTGTAGCTACTGACATTTCTAGTCAGTTCAGCTCGAAGACTCAAGGCCATTGATCAAATATTTTTTAACCCAAGGCTTGTTTAATATACTTCTCCAACTTGGCAGGTTTAGTAATTGGTGCAAACCGATAAAGTGGTTGACCATCACGATTAATCAGAAACTTTGTGAAATTCCACTTAATTTTATTACCAAATAAACCGGGCAAAGCATTACGAAGATAAGCAAAAATCGGGTGACTATACGGTCCGTTTACACTCACCTTCTCTGTGATCAGGAACTCAACCCCAAAATTAATAAGACAACCACCAGAAATAATTTGTGCATCACCTGGTTCTTGTTGACCAAATTGATTACAAGGTACACCTATAATGACTAGGCCTTTATCACTATATTGTTTATGCAATGCCTGTAAACCCTCATATTGTGGAGTAAAGCCACATTCACTAGCGGTATTAACTAGCAAAATAACCTTGCCCCTGTATTCAAGTAAGTCAATATGCTTGCCCTGCAAGCTATTAATAGAAAAGTCGTAAATCTGAGTCATATCGATTGTTCCCCTCCGTATTTTTAGAAAGTATGGACCACTGCCTTTGAATAAACAACATCGCCTGAGACATCGAACTGATCTAGTTGGCTAAATTAATATAAAATATCACAATGCAATCAATATATCCCATCATTCTTAGCACACTTAATGCTCGCTATATGCACACCGCTTTTGGTTTACGTTACCTTTATGCTAATTTAGGTGGTTTGCAAGATCAGACAAAAATTCTCGAATTCACTATTCAAGAGTTGCCTATCAATATCGTAGAACAGATATTGGCACATCAACCAAAAATTATTGGTTTGAGTGTTTATATTTGGAATGTCAGCGAAATCCACAAAGTCGTCGCCATGTTAAAACAAATTTCACCCGAGGTGGTGGTGATCCTTGGTGGACCTGAAGTCAGTCATTATCCTGATGTGCCTGAAGTAGCTGAGTTAGCAGATTATGTGATTTCAGGTCCAGGAGAAGCCAGTATTCGAGAGCTTTGCCTGCAATTATTTAATGGTGAGCAGCCACCGCAAAAGTTCATTAAAGGCAAAACAACAGCACTTAATGAATTAATTATGCCCTATGACTATTACGATGATGATGATGTACTTAATCGGCTTATTTATGTTGAAGCTTCACGAGGCTGCCCTTTTAAATGCGAGTTTTGCCTGTCGGCCTTAGACAAAACAGTAACAGCATTTCCACTCGATAAATTCTTTATAGAAATGGGAAAGTTACTTGACCGAGGTGTACGTAATTTTAAATTTATTGATCGTACCTTTAACCTCAAAATAAGCACTAGTGTGGCGATTTTAGAATTTTTCCTTGCTCGAATGACCGATGATTTATATTTACATTTCGAAGTTATACCAGATAACTTACCTGACAAATTAAAACAAATATTGCAACGATTCCCTGCTAATAGTTTGCAGTTTGAAATTGGCATACAGACCTTCGATCCACAGATCCAAGATCTTATCAGCCGTAAACAAAATAATGAAAAAACCAAAAATAATCTAACTTGGTTACGTGAAAATACGGGTGCTCATCTACATACCGATCTTATCTTTGGTTTGCCTAGTGACACCTTGGAAAATTTTGGTGATAGTTTTGACCAGCTATTAGCACTTAAACCCCACGAAATTCAAATGGGTATACTTAAACGCTTACGTGGTGCGCCTCTTAATCGTCATAATGAACCGTATCAATTACGTTTTAACCCAGAGCCACCCTATAATATTTTAACTACGCTAAATATCAAATTTAGTGAGATGCAACGAGTCAATCGTTTTGCTCGTTTTTGGGATATGTTGGGTAATTCGGGACGTTTTAGTAATACCCTGCCGCTCATCGTGACTGATCAACCCTTTAATCACTTTATGACACTCTCTGATAGTTTGTATTTTCGGGCAGGAGGTTCATGGAAAATTGCTTTAAAACGCTTATTTGAACTGGTTTATATCATCTTAACGGAAGATTTCAAGCTGTCATCTGACCTAGTTAAACACCATCTAGCCCTAGATTATGCAAGAGCAAAATTGAAAGGTATTCCTGAATATGAACGAGACCAACCCTTAGAGAAAGTAGTCCGTGTTGGTATCGCCAATAAACGTCAGTTATCTCACCAGTAAATTTATAAAATTAACTGAGCTAATTTTTTGAATTGAGTGTGTTTAGCATTACCCAGCCATTCAAAAAGTACTGATTCAGAAGCGCTGATAATAATGCCGGCATCACGCATTCGCTGCAAAGCATTATATTGATTTGTATTTGAACGCGAGCTAACCGCATCTTCAACCACAAAAACTTGATAACCTTGCTGATGTAAATCTAATGCTGTTTGTAAAATACAAACATGGGTTTCCATGCCCACCAAAATGATTTGTTTACGTTTTGTGCCTAGAATAGCCTCTAAAAAACCATCGGCAAAGACCGATGAAAAGCTGGTTTTTTCAATGATCGGTACATATTCTGCCAGTTGAGACTTTAATGCCAATTCAGTTGGCCCTAGGCCTTTAGGATATTGTTCAGTCACTATCACAGGTACAGACAACAGTTTAGAAGCCTTCAATAAGATTAAAACTTGTTCAATTATTTGCTCACGCACACCGCTAGGCATAGCAGCTGTTAGCCGCTCCTGAATATCAATCAGAACCAGTACACTATCTTGGACATTGCTAATGAGGGGATTTTTAGCACTAATAAGCTTAACTATCTAGCCAATCATTAACTAGCGCAACATCATTTACGCCCAGCGTCCCAGCCGCTTGTTTTAAGCGTAAAGTATTCACAATATAGTCATATCGCGCTTGTGAATAATCACGACGAGCACGAAATAAATCACGACGCACATTAAGCACATCTACTGTGGTACGAGTACCAACTTCATAGCCCGCTGTTGTTGACTCTAATGCTATCTCACTGGATGAAACAGCTTGTTTAAGCGCTTTAACGCGGCTAATTCCCGCCATTACACCATTGTATGCTTCACGTGTTTGTCGTATTACTATACGGCGTTGTTGCTCTTCATTTTGCATTGACTGGTCTAACCTGTATTCCGCTTCACGCGTTCTAGACCGTACATTACCTGCCACGTCTATTGGCAAATTAAATTGAAGACTCAAACTTTGTTGAACACTAGCAATACTGCCTCCAAAATTACTATCACTTTGATTGACATAACTTTTCTGACCTACAAGATCTAATGTAGGGTAATGGCCACTTTTTTGTAATTTAATCGATTGTGTTGCATTATCGACCTCGCTACGAGACACTAATATGTTGGGGTTCTGTGCCAGCGCTACATCACTCCACTGATCGATATCAGTAGGTTGTGGACTTACTAATGGTGAATCAGTGTTCAAGGTAGTTAAGTCTTTTATATAATTGCCAGCTGACTCTCTTAAACGCTCCCCACTGTTTGCTAACTCATTTTCAGTACCAATAACTGCAGCATTAGCTAAATCATAAGCTGCTTGAGATTCGGCTACATCGGTAATTGTCGCCATGCCTACATCAAACCGCTGTTTTATTTGTTCCAATTGTTGAGCAATAGCTTCGCGCTCTGCAATGGCAAAAGTCACATCATCTTGTCGTGCTAACACATCAAAATATCGTTCAGATACTCGGATTATTAACGCTTGTTCGGCAATCAAATAACTGGCCGTTGCCCCCTCAATCGCAATATCAGCCTGAGTTTGTTGAATAAAGTTTTGTTTACGATAAACTGGTTGGGTCACACTCAATGTATAACCATGAATATCAAAGTCGCGCTTACCAGCAGTCAGATTTATCGTGGTGACTTCTTGCCAAATATAGCCTGTATTAGCACTTACGTCGAATTGTGGCAAAAACTGTGCTTTTGCTTGAGAATCTAACTCATCAACAGCCCTGCGTGATGCAGCTTCTGCTAGTAATTGAGGATCACTTTTTAATGCTAAGGTATAAACCTCCATTAAATCTTTAGCCACAGTGGCTGTTGAAATTAATACGCCGAGCAATAAGGCAATCAATAAACGAGTTGATTTCAAGTGTTTCATTCTCTATCCTTAATATACGGTCATACTAGTATCAACATCTTTTGCCCACGCATTCATACCGCCAGATAAATTAATAATATCAGTGAAACCCATTTGTTCCATAAATTGACCGACTTGATGACTACGCATTCCTGAACGGCAAATAATTAAAATTGTATCATTTTTGTGTTGTTCTAAAGTGTTAATCTGATCAGGGATTTCTTGCATAGGCATATGAATTGACCCTTCCATAATGCCATGAGCTAATTCAACCTTCTCACGCACATCAATTTTCACTAGCGAATCACTATTGCTTATCAAATCGTTTACTTCTGTTGCAGTCATCAATCTCATTTATATATTCTCTCTAAAATTCAAATTCTGGTTTTGCTTCTGCATTAATCATTGCAGCAACCACCGTTTCAAAGACAGAGTCCATTTGCCATTTTCTTTCTGTAATACGTCGAATAATTTGTACTTCCATATTCTGACCCTTGCCAACAATGGCTAACATACGCCCTCCCACTTGTAGCTGCTGCAAATAGTCATCAGGGACAAAAACAAAAGCAGCAGTTACCACTATCACATCAATCCGTTCTGCTAGCGGCCAAGCCCGTGAAGCATCACCAACCTGAAGTTCTACATTATCTACACCTGCAGCAGCTAAATTATGCTGCGCTAAAGCTGATAACTCAGGTACTATTTCAACACTTATTACATGACTGCCAAGGTGGGCAAGCAAGGCGGTTAAATAACCCGCTCCAGTGCCAATTTCCAACACATTTTCATCAGCTTGAACATTTAATGCTTGCAATAAGCGGCCCTGCAACACTGGCGACAACATCATTTGACCAAAACCTATTGGCAATTCTGTATCCGCATAAGCGAGCCCGGACAGTTCATCATCAACAAACTGATCACGCACAACAGTCTTTAAAGCCATTAACACCCGAGGTTCTAATACATCACTAGGGCGGACTTGTTGTTCCAGCATATTAAAATGAGCGATATCTAAATTTTCTGCCATTTTTTGCCCTTCAGTATTATATTTTACAATAATGACGTCATTATGTGAGAATTTGATTATATAACAGCTCATTAACTAATGTCGCGACCTTATACATTTATGACATCGCTTATTTAGAATAGTGCCTTGTTACTTCTTTAGATATTTGTCCATGTATCCCGCAGTGTGACAGTTCGATTAAACACTAACTTTCCATCTCGGCAAAGTTCACTATCTGCACAAAAATATCCCTCTCGTTCAAATTGATAAACGCTACCGGCTACTGCATCCAACAAACTAGGTTCTAAAATGCATTCAGTCAGTGTAAGCAAAGACTCAGGATTAAGATGAATAGTGAAATCATCAACTGATTTATCAGTATCAGGGTGAGGATGAGTAAATAAGCGATCAAACAACCTAACTTCAGCTTTAATGCCTTTATCAGCAGAAACCCAATGAATAACACCTTTAACTTTACGTCCTTCAGGGTTAGCACCTAATGTCGCAGGATCATAGCTGCAATGTAACTCAATAATCTCGCCACTTTCATCTTTAATTACTTGGTCGCAGCGAATCACATAGGCATTTCTAAGACGTACTTCTTTGCCGGTCACTAGACGTTTAAATTTGTTATTTGCTTCTTCTTTAAAGTCTTCTTTATCTATATAGAGTTCTCGTGTAAAAGGTAAAACACGTGTTCCCATACTGTCATTTTGTGGGTGTTTTGCTGCAATTAATTGTTCTAATTGTCCCTCAGGATAATTGGTAATCACTACTTTAAGTGGATTGAGTACCGCCATTGCCCGTGGCGCATTTTCGTTAAGATTGTCACGAATACAACTATCCAAAATTCCCATTTCAACTGAATTATCTGCTTTTGTTACGCCAATACGTTCACAAAAATCACGAATAGCTGCAGCAGGATAACCACGGCGACGCATTCCTGAAATAGTGGACATACGAGGATCATTCCAGCCTTCAACTAAGCCACTATCAACTAATTGCGTTAATTTACGCTTACTGGTGATCGCATATTGCAAGTTAAGACGAGAGAATTCTATTTGTTGTGGATGAAAAGACACTTTTAATGTCTCTAAAAACCAATCATATAAGGGCCGGTGATCAGCAAATTCTAATGTACAAACTGAATGTGTCACTCCCTCAATCGCATCTGATACACAATGTGTGTAATCGTACATCGGATAAATACACCATTCGTTACCTGTTTGATGATGAACCACACCCTGGCGAATTCGATAAATTGCGGGATCACGCATATTCATATTCGGTGAGGCCATATCAATTTTAGCGCGTAATAATTTGCTACCATCAGCAAATTCACCAGCACGCATGCGTCTGAATAAATCCAAGTTTTGTTCAATGCTACGTTCACGATATGGGCTGTTTTTGCCTGTCTCAGTTAACGTACCGCGATATTCGCGGGTCTCATCAGCGGTTAAATCACAGACATAAGCATCACCTTGCTCGACTAATTGCACAGCATAAGCATAAAGCTGCTCAAAATAATCTGAGGCAAAGAATTGACGATCAGCCCAGTCAAAACCTAACCAATGCACATCCTCTTTAATCGCATTAACAAATTCTTCATTTTCTTTTTGAGGATTAGTGTCATCAAAACGAAGATTGCATAGCCCATCATAATCATTAGCTAAACCAAAGTTTAGACATATAGATTTAGCATGGCCAATATGTAAATAACCATTGGGTTCAGGTGGGAAACGGGTGTGCACTTGGCCGCTATTTTTACCTGCTTCAATATCTGCATTGATGATATTTCGTATAAAATTACTTGGTTTTGATGTTACCGCTTCTACTTCGCTCATTTCAGTCTCTAATCAAGGTTTACTTATCAATTTTCGGTTACTAACGAAAAATTTATAGTGATAAGAATAAGGGCTTAAGAATATAATGGGAGTAGTATACAAGTGCTTAAGCTTTTTCCCATAATAATTTAAGGTTAAATAATGACTATTGCGACATTTGCAGCGGGCTGTTTCTGGGGTGTAGAAGCAAAATTCAGGCAGGTAAACGGCGTTATTTCTAGCCGAGTTGGCTATACAGCTGGCGCTACTGACAGTCCTGATTATAAAAGCGTTTGTACTGGCACTACTGGCCATGCAGAAGCAATAGAGGTAACCTTTGATCCAGCGGTGCTTAGTTATACCGCACTACTTGATGTGTTTTGGAAATTACATAATCCAACAACCTTAAACCGACAAGGTCCCGATATGGGCACCCAATACAGAAGTGCGATATATTATCATAATGCTGAACAGCAAAAACTTGCCACTGTTTCTAAACTAACACTTGATGAGAGTCAATATTATCCCCAACCTGCTGTGACTGAGATTACAGCAGCCTGCCCTTTTTTCGCAGCTGAAGAATATCATCAGTGTTACTTAGAGAAAAAAGGCTTAGGTGTTTGTAACTAACCACCTTTAGTAGCGCGGTGAAATAAAGGCTCATGTACTGATTCACGCGAAAATTGCCAGCAGGCTATAGTAATAGCCACCACTGAAAAGCTGACTAATACGGCAATATCAGTGATTACTGTGAAATCAGTGGGTATATTAGGTACGGCGTGTTTGAGTAAATCGACGCCATAACTAAATGGGTTAACTAAGACGATATAGTGCAAATAATCAGGTAGTTGATTGACCGGATATAGAGCACCACTGAGAAAAAACACCGGGAAAATGAAGAAATTCATAATAACAGCAAAGTTATCAATGCTCTTTGAATAAACAGCAATCAAACCACCAATTGCTGAGCAGCATATTGCCGTTAAAATCGCCGGCAATAATAAGCTAAGCGCAATTTTAATGCTGACTAAACCTAGTACTAATAACAATATTAATAACAAACTCGCTTGCGCCATTGCAGTTAATGTCGCGGCTATAAGTTTAGATAGTACGATCCAATAATGTGCTATAGGTGCAATCATCATCATTCGCATCACGCCAAATTCTTTATCATAAACCAAGGTAAGTGCTGATAATAAGGCAGCAAATAATAGCGTCATTGCCAAAATTCCTGGCACTAAAAAATTTAGATAACCTGCTTGTTCGGGACCTTGCAACATGCTGCCAACACCAGAACCAATAACTAATAACCAAATCATCGGTCTTACCATTGAGCTAATTAAACGTGCGCGTTGACGAAATAACTTACTCATTTCTCGTCCTACAACTGCTTTTACAGGACGCCAAATCATATTTTTTTGCCTTGTTCAGGACTACAAAATGTCCATAAATAGACATCATTAAGGTTGGGTTTTCGCCATTGCATTGATGAGATGGTGTCACCTAGTGTTTGTTGCAATTGATAGAAGTCAACATCATCTTGTTGTATTTTGAAACTCAAATCTTCATCTTCACGAATAGGTGTTCCAAAAAGTGGAGATAATTGAGCGCTTATGCTTTCAGGATTAGCCGTTCTTATCTCTAGAATAGTTTCACCTAATTGTTGGGTTAATTGTGCAGGTGTCCCACCCTGTTGTAGTACGCCTTTTTGAATAAAATCAACGTGATCACAGGCCGCAGCTTCTTCTAAATAGTGTGTAGTTAAAAAAACCGTCATACCTTCTTCACGGCGCAATTGTTCAACAAAACGCCAAATTGCACGACGATTAGGTAAATCTAAGCCAATCGTCGGTTCATCAAGAAATAATACTTTTGGTTTGTGTAATACACCACGAGCAATATCCACCGCTCGCCGCTGACCACCCGATAAGGCCACCAATTTTTTCTTACGCTTATCTTGAAGACCAAACACAGATAACAGTTCATCAATACGTTGATTTGCTTCTACTAGTGGCAGATTGTACATTGCTGCTGCAAATTGTAGGTTTTCATCGATAGACATCATCCGATCAAGTGCCGAGTCTTGAAAAACTAAACCTACTGTGCGTCTAATTGCAACAGGATCTTCCGATATTTTCTGACCTGCTATCCATGCATCACCAGACGTAGCAGCAGTCATGGTGGTTAACATATGAATAGTGGTACTTTTGCCAGCACCATTAGGACCCAAAAGGCCATAAAACTGACCCGCTTTAATGTCTAAATCTAGATTATTCACCGCCATGGTCTGACCATATTGCTTGGTCAGACCCTGCGTTGATATGGCAGAGTTATTATTCACTCGCTGCCAGTTTTTTGGAGTTTTTAGGATTACGAAATACTAAAGGTTTTGCTTCTGTTACTGTTTTTTCTGCTTCCAAACGACCACGTTGTAACGCTTCTTCAATCAGATTATGATCAAAAGATTTACTACAAACAGGATCAGCGCTTGCTGCATCACCCGTCAACATAAAGGCCTGACAACGGCAACCACCAAAGTCTTTCTCTTTTTCATCACATGAACGACAAGGCTCCTTCATCCATTCATAACCACGAAAGCGATTAAAGTCATTTGAATCTTCCCAAATTTCTTTGACAGAAACGTCTCTGATATTGGGTAAATCCATGCCAGGTAATTGACGTGCTGCATGGCAAGGGAGTGCTACACCATCTGGCGTAATGGTTAAGAACACGTTACCCCAACCATTCATGCACGCTTTAGGACGTTCTTCAAAATAATCAGGCACCACATAATAAATTTTCATCTTACCTTTTTGTTCATCTTGGTATCGATGAGCTACAGCCTCAGCTTTAACTAACTGTTCTTTTAATGGTAATAATTGATCACGGTTATGCATTGCCCAACCGTAATATTGTGTTGTTGCTAATTCAACATAATCAGCTTCAAGTGAAATGGCTAGTTCGAGAATGTCTTCCATTTGATCGATATTTTGACGATGTGTAACAAAACATAAAACCATTGGATAACCATTAGCTTTTACTGCCTTCGCCATCTCAATTTTGTGTTTAAATGCTTGTGTGCCAGCAATCAAATCATTTAAATCTTCAGAGCTAGCTTGGAAACTCACTTGAATATGGTCTAAACCTGCTTCTTTAAATTCTGCTACTTTTGCCGCATCCATACCCACACCTGATGTAATCAAGTTGGTATAAAAGCCCATTTTTCTAGCTTCAGTGATCAACTCTACTAGATCTGGACGAGTCAGTGGCTCACCACCAGAAAGCCCCAATTGGGTTGCACCCATTGCACGGGCTTGGCGAAACACATCTAACCATTCTTCCGTTGTTAGTTCTTTCTTAAAGTTCGCATAATCCATAGGGTTTGAGCAATACGGACATTGTAGTGGACAAGCATAAGTTAGTTCTGCTAACAGCCATAAAGGCTGACGAATATCATTATGGGCGCCAACGCCTGTGTTTCCGCCGGTACTTCCGGCCGCTTTATTCTGGTCTGATCCAGTCATTATCATATGCCTCTTCTAAAAACAGGTAAACATCATCATCTAAATCAGCACCACCAAAGGCAGTTTTTAATTCAGCAATGAGCTCAGCTACAGTTTGTTTGTTTTCGCTGATTCGTTTCAATATTTCGCCAGCTGCGCCATTTAATTTGACCATCCCTTCTGGATATAACAACACATTACAATCTTGTGCAGCTTCCCACTGAAAGCGATAGCCTAAGGCTAAAACTGGCACACTTGTAGCCGTAAATTTGGGTTCACTCATGATTAAACCTCAAAGGTATAAGGAGGACGTTTTTCAATATATGCCATCCACATTGCATCACACATTGTCCACAACACATCTAACTTAAACTGTAGAAGACTAACAGCTCGCTCTTGCTGCTCACGAGTTTTATAATAATCTAGCGTAATGAATAGGCCATGCTCTACATCACGACGAGCCTCAGTCAAACGTTTACGGAAATAGCGGTAACCACGCTCATCAATCCAAGGGTATAACTCAGGCCAATTATCTAAACGAGCTTTGTGAATTTTAGGTGCAAACATTTCTGTTAATGATGAACTTGCACTTTCTTGCCATGGTGCTTGACGAGCAAAATTAACATAGGCATCTACGGCAAATCGAACACCCGGTAATACATGCTCTTCAGACCATAATTCCTCCCGCGTCAAACCTACAGATTCACCTAATTGAAGCCATGCTTCAATTCCACCAACTTCATCCTCAAAACCATCATGGTCAAGAATACGCTGGATCCACATTTTACGTACTTCGCGATCAGGGCAATTTGCTAAAACAGCCGCATCTTTAAGTGGTATAGCTGTTTGATAATAAAACCGATTTGCTACCCAACCCTGAATTTGTTCTTTATCCATTTCACCTGAATGCATTTTCACATGCAAAGGGTGACGAATATGGTAGAACTCTTCTTTTGCACGTAAAACTTGTTCAAATTCTTCGCGTGACCACGCCGGTTTATCTGCCATTGTAATTCCTCTATTATGCTAATTTTTAACGTGGCTTATAATTCAATATCCATTCCATCGAAGGCAAGCTCAATACCAGATTTATTCAAGGTTTGGCGTTGTGCAGAGTCTTCATTCAAAATTGGATTGGTATTATTGATATGAATGAGAATTTTACGTGGTTTTTCCATCGCATTAAGAATGCTCATAATACCGCCATCACTTGATTGATCTAAATGACCCATTTCGCTAGCACGTTTATCACTAATGCCTTCGTTAGCCATTTCATCATCAGTCCACACCGTACCATCAACTAAAATACAATCCGAATTACGCATGTATTCCAGTACATGAGGTTCAGCCACACCCAGACCAGGTGCATAAAACAAGCTTTTACCTGAACGTGTATCTTTGATGTGCATGCCAATATTATCACCAGGCACCGTGTTGCCTCGATGGGGTGAGTAAGGAGGTGCCTCGCTTAATAGTGGTACTGCCGTGAACTCCAAACCTTCAGCACTCGGAATTCTAAAAGGAGTTTGATCAGTCGCTATTTCATGATGATTAATACCTCGGAAGTGACCGAGAATGGTAAATACAGGAAAGCCCGTGGTTAAATCTTGGCGAACAGCTTCAGTCGAATAAACTTCCCATGGTGCGATATGCTCACGCAACGTTAACATGCCAGTAACATGGTCAATCTGAGCATCAGTAATGACAATCGCACTAATGGCAGTATCTCTTACTGCTCGAGCCGGCTGCAACGCAGGAAAATCATCTAATTGCTTCTTAATGTCTGGTGAAGCGTTAAATAATATCCAATCGGTTCCGTTAGCACTAATTGCAATTGAAGATTGAGTTCGTTTTGTTGCTTTAATTGTACCTTCGCGAACACCTTTACAATTGATGCAGTTGCAGTTCCATTGAGGAAAACCTCCTCCAGCACCTGATCCCATTACATGTATATACATTATATTTTTCCGTTGAGTTACAACTAAATCAAATAAAGCTAGTGACTAGAGTTATTTGGTTTACTCATTTAAATACTTGGAGCCCTATAAAAAGGCCCCAAGTACTCATCAAAAACCGATATTAACGGTTGCAGACATACATTGTTACTTCAAAGCCGAAACGCATATCTGAATATTCTGGTTTAGTCCACATAATAATTCTCTCTTATAATTTAGTTTATTTACACTTTCAGGAATTATTTCCCAAAAGTGTTACTAATGTTACACCGACGTAAATCAAGTTACGTCAGAAATACCCGTGCGACATCTAAGGATTTTCCTTAATCGTTGCCATTGGAATTTATGCTCAAAAAAAAGCCCTGATATCTTGCGATATCAGGGCTTTTTTGTGTTTTTGCTTGAATTAACGGTTACAAACGTACATTGTTACTTCGAAGCCAAAACGCATGTCTGAATATTCTGGTTTAGTCCACATAATATTTCTCCTAGTTATAGTAATTTTTAGTTATTTTTTGAAACATCTCATTAGCAGCGCCTTACTTGCTAACGCACTGCCTAATATACCTCTACCTTGTAGCAAATTTTAGAGGAAAAAACTTTATAGCACTAAGGATTTTCCTTAATGACATTTAATTTTTAAGAAAACCTAAATATTATTCAATATCAAGACTTTCATCAATTTTTTTAGTTTAACTTAACGGTTACAAACGTACATTGTTACTTCGAAACCGAAACGCATATCTGAATATTCTGGTTTAGTCCACATAATAAATACCTCATCAATTTATAATTAAACACCACTAGCATTTGTTTTGCCGTGACCTTGATTAAAACTATACGCAGTTCAAAATAATAGCGTTAGGGGAAAAGGATCGATGTTACTCAGGATTTTCCTCGACATCACTCAAGCTTCTAATATCCCACTTCTAATCGCCAACCGTGCTAATTCGGCAGAATTAGATACTTCCAGTTTTTGCTTAATGGTAGTGTTATGGGTGCCTACAGTTTTGGGGCTTAAATTCAAAATATTAGCAATTTCATTTACTGTTTTACCTTCGGCCAATAAGCGGAACACTTCAAACTCGCGCTGACTCAATGCATCAATAATATTTTCAGAACCTGTGACTTTTTGCATTGCGATTTGTTGTGCAATTTCAGGATCAATAAATAATTTACCCTGTGCGACTTGTTCTACCGCTTTAATCATTACCTCTGGTGCACTTCGCTTGGGTATAAAACCCTTTGCACCTGCTTGAAGGGCTCTAGATGTAAACACGCTGTCTTCATGCACACTAAGAACAAGAATTTGTGCTTCTGGACTACGTGCAATAATGCGTTCAATAGCGCCAATACCACCTATACCAGGCATAGATATATCCATCACCACTACATCGGGATGTAACCTGGCATAATCTTGTACGGCCTGTTCACCACTACCCGCTTCAGCCACCACAATTAGCTTATCTCCATCCTCCAATAATCGCCGAAAACCTGCACGTACTAACTCATGATCATCTACTAACAATACGGTTGTTTTATTATCACTCATTCGATTTTATCTGCTCCTAGTGGAATGGTCACATGAATTTTTAATCCTGCTCCTAAACTACTTTCCAACATAAAGGTCCCACCTAAACTTTGTGCTCGCTCACGCATGCCTAACAAACCAAAATCAACATCGGAATGAAAGTCTTGAATTTCCATTCCTTTCCCATTATCTACGATCTCAATCACTAACTGATTTTGTGCTGTTTGTTGATCAAATTCATTACTCACTGAGACAATCATCTCTGCTGCATTTGCGTGACGAACAGCATTGGTAATAGCTTCTTGCACAACTCTGAATACAGTCATATTCATCGCTTCATTCAAATTATCTAATTTGCCAGATACATTCAATTTGAAAGTAATATCTGGTTGCCGTTGTTTCCAAGCCGAAATGCATTCCTGTAAGGTTGGAATCAAGCCCAAATCATCGAGTGGACTGGGGCGGAGACGAGTAATCATATTATGCACAACATCATAAATATGACTGGCAACATCAATAATAGCTTGAGCACTGGTATAAACCTTAGGTTCTGAGGATTCGCTACGATTACGAATCAGTACCGCATCTGTTTTAATAGCGGTTAGGCACTGTCCTAATTCATCGTGTAATTCTCTTGCTAAATGTCGACGTTCCGCTTCCTGAGCTTCTGCCATATGTTGAGTCAATAAACGTGTTTCACGTAATTGATTTTCAGCTGCTTCAGCTTGTTTGTGTTCCGTAATATCTCTTAATGTACAAATAACGCCACGCACTATTTCATCTGCATCTACTAATGGAACTGTCGAAAACAAAATTGAGGCAATCTCGCCACTAGCTAATGGCATACCTGTCTCTAAATTTTCTACTGTTTCACAGTTTTCTAAGATCTCAGCAATTCGCCTCCGATATTCAGTAAAACCTAAATCAGCTAACGCTTTACCGACTAACAAGGTTGTTTGATGACTTAATAAGCGCTCAGCAGCAGGGTTACAAAATGTAATATTACCGGCATGATCTAGCGATAAGATGGCTTCACCAGACTGTTTGACAAGTGTCGCCAAACGACGGTTTTCTTCGATACTACGTTCGAGTGTTTGGCCCATACTATTGAAAGTTTGGCTTATCAAGTCCATTTCAGCTAGAGAAAATCGAGGTAAACGTATATGTAAATCACCTCGTTCAAAACCAGATAATGCCAGCAACAAACGATCAAGTGGCTTAAGTAGCCAACCGACACCCCAATACAAAAATAAACCGACAAAAATAAATATACCCAAACCTAGACCTAAAAGGCTGCGAAGATCTAACCAGCGGTCACCAATTTCCTGCAATGGCGCAGCATAAATCACCATATGTCCATTACCAAAACGTTTGGTGAGTGGTTTTACTTTTGGGAACAATATATTAACAAACCAATCAGGTGGCTCTGTATCGCTATTCGCTTGAGGTTCGCCCTCAAATAACAATCCTTCATTGTCAAATAACAAGATGTGTAGGCTACGTATTTCACTCAACGCTTTGACTAATTTATGTAAGTGTTCATAGACCCCAACGTCTCTGTTTAACGATGTACCAGAAAGCGAAACGGTCATTAAACGTGCCGCCGCTGCCATAGTATCTACCATTTCAACTTCCACTGATTCACGAGCATTACGCACTAATACAGCAGTACTAGCCAGTAGTGAAGTTAGCAGCAATATGGCAAAAAATAGATGTACTTTTACTTTTAAACTCATCTGACTATTGTTTCCGCAGTACCTTTAGCACCCATATTATCCACCCAGCGAATGGTGATTTTATCACCTTGCTGCCCCCCTAATAATTGAAATGAAAAATAGGGGTTACGCGCTGTTGCAGTGCCACATTTAATAGTCAGCACTTGGTCGTCATTGCGCCAACAGCGAATATCTTGAATAAACACTGCGGCAATCAATTCTCCAGTCTCGTTTTTTGCACGGCCAGTGTGCATAGGATGAGCTAATAACAACCGCACGCTTGTTTCATTTTCTTTTAGTTTAACTCGAATCCGATCTTTTGCTTCTAATCCCATCAGCCACATCCCCCAATATCCACTTCGACCATACGCGATGTTTTATATAACTTGCCACCAGCGCTGATAACGGCAATAACCAAAGAGTCCTCATTAATTTTAATCATACTTTTGAAAGGCAAATTTACCACGGCTGTAAAATCCAAGCTCATTGCCAGGGGATTAGGGTTTTTTTCTACCAATACTATAATGCGTTCGATTTCCTCTAACGTGCTGCGAATTTCTACCGGTACCGAAGCACCATTGACAGCATAGCTAGGTGGACTACCCACTTTAAACTGCACTACTGAATCATTGACAACATCTGCATGGCCAAGCAATGCCATTAATGCATCTTCAATTGTTTGGGCATTAAATGCATCCATCGGCCAATGTGCTAATAAACGCTGCGGTAATAACAAACCACTGGCTGCAACTAAAGCTAGCGTGGAAGTTGAAATAATGTTTTTTAAAACCGTCCTGCGCTGTTCCAGTCTATTTTTAGTCATTAAAAGTCTTCCAATCCCATTTTTGCTAATGTCATTTCAAATTCACGTAATCGAGAACTTATTTTAGCTAATTGATATTCATCACGTTTTGAAAAATCTGCCGCTATTCGCAGTTGATCTGCTGCCAGCTCTAAACGGCCCGAACTGTAATAGTACTCTGCAAGCCAACTATGAGACTGACTTTTCTCTCCTAAGGCAGCTTTAGCTTGTGACAATAGCTTATAAAGCGCTCGCGATGGCGTGCCTAACTCTAGTTGAGTTTGTAATAATTTGACCGCATCTTTAGGTAAATTCGCTTTTAATAATGCACTCACTTGATTTAGTGTCAGCGCCTGATCGTCAGGGTATAATTTTTGGTTATTATTATATATCGCTATTGCTGCCGGTAACCTGCCAACAGCAATTTCAAGATTAGCCAAAGCTAGTTGATAACTTAATCGGTCATTATCTTGCTCTATAAGTGACTGCAAAACAATGCGCGACTGTGTGTAATCACCTTGCGCAGCTAAGGCAAGACTATAGCCATAACGTGTTGCTATACTATTTGGACTGTTTCCCAAATCCAATGCATTTTTGTAGAGTTGCGTTAGTTGGCTAAAATCTGTTGCAGCCATCACCCGCAATTTCTCACGGATCAAATAAAACTGTAAATTATCGCTAAGTTGACTTTTTAAGGGATAACTCATTGCTCGCCCACGTGCAGATGCAATTCGAGATGTTGTCACCGGATGTGTCCGTAAGAATTCAGGCACCCCACTACTGTTATAGAAGCGACTACTTTGTTGCAAGCGTTCAAAAAATGTAGGCATCGCTTGTGCATCAAAACCAGAGCGAACAAGCGTTAACATACCTATATTATCTGCCTCCTTCTCATTAGCACGGGTAAAGTTTATTTGCGCTTGTACACCACCAGCCTGTATAGCCATAAAGGCGCCCATGCCCATTTGTGGATCTGCGACACCTAATAATGCAGCTGCAATCATTGCCACTGTCATTGGAACACTCATTTTTTTTGATTGTTCAAAGCTTCTTAATAAATGACGCTGTGTAACATGCGCAATTTCATGCGCCATAACAGAAGCCACTTCATCTTCACGCTGGCTAGTTAATATTAATCCGCTGTTGATACCTATAAAACCACCAGGAGCAGCAAAGGCATTGACTGATGGATCTGGCACCATAAAAAAAGTAAAGGGCAGGGAAGGTGCATCACTACCTGCTACCAAACGAAAACCCAGGGATTGTAAATAACTATTCACTTCGGGGTCTTCAACTAATTCAACTGACTGCTGCAAACGCCAGTAAAATGATTGACCTATTTTGTATTCCTGCTGTGGCGAAATTAAAGCACCCGCACTATCCCCCATTTCAGGCAGAGCAATATCGACCGCCTGCAGAGATGCCTGTGGCAATGATATTAGCCCTAACAATATTATTAGTCTTATTTTTTTCATCATAATCGGTAGACATCTTAGCTTTCACAAGGGTTCCTGGAAGACAAACGATCTATTTAAGTTTATTATTACACCATTATATACATATAAATATTAGGAGAATAGTTGTCTTATTTTTATATTGGGCTTAATACTTCCGGCTTAAGCTGACCATTATTACTGCTTTGGTCCCGTAAAGCTTTATCGAAAATAACTTTAGGCCAGACGTTGCATCTACTGACAGAAAATCTAACTTAGATTGTGGGGGAAAATATTCCAGCTTTTGCAAATTTAATATTTTGCCAACTTAATGACAGACAAATTCAAACAATTGTTTAATATAATTACCGATATTAACTCCAACTAGATAACGACTTTAGCGATCTTTACTCCACCACTAAATTTATGCGAAAGTTTCCTTTAATTATTTTACTAGAATAGGCATTTAAATGGCTGATAATCAGACAGATAAACTTTTAGAAGAGGCTTCTACAAATGAGGACGGCTCGGAAATAACTAAAAAAGGCCTATCCAAACCAACACTGATCAAAATTGCTATTGGTGTGTTAAGTTTATTAATTATATCGGCTACGGCCTATTTCTTTTTTATGTCATCAGATAAGCCCTCTCAGCAAGAAACTTCGGTCGAATCAATCGAAGATTCAGCGGCTGAAGAAGATGATGGTACTCTATTAGAAACGGCTGCCTTGAATGAAGATCCTCTCTCTAAAAAAATTCAACTCCTTGAATTACGGGAAGCAGCCATAACACTAAAAGAAGAAAATTTACGAATGAAAGAACGGCTAATGGAACTAGAAGGAGTGGAAAATTTAAATAATGCCGAAACAAGCGTAGCTGAAGACGGTGAAAAGGCAATTAATAGCGATACAGCGCCCAAAGCCAAAGTAAAGGCAATTAATGGCGATACAGCGCCCGAAGCTAAAGTAAAGCCAAAAAGTCAGTATTCAAATTTGTACACTAGAAATAATTCACAAGTACGTGGAGCCAATGCCGAACCACCACCAGAACCTAAGTGGGGTAAATTTGATCCGCTTTATAATGGAAAATAAAGGCCTAGTATTTTTACTATATACGAGTACTAAGCATTCAATGATGCGATTTGCCCACGATTAGGACTTTGCTTTAGAAAAACACAGTACAAACTTACATATAGTAGCGCTGTGCCGTCAGCAAACTTTTAATTTAATATCAATAACTTAGCTCGACACCCTATTGATTTTTACATTTATCGTTCGTCAGAATTCAGCTTAAGTAGAAATAAAATAGTCAACCGCCGATATAAGACATCTCCACTTTTTTGCTGCCTATAGTTTGTTCGGTACGAATTTCCGAATACTGGTCTTCACGCTGGTTCCAAATAAAACCAATGGCGTCTGCGATTTGTTTGTCGCTTTTTCCGGATCGCAATAGCATGCGCAAATCATGGCCTGACTGCGAAAAAAGGCAGGTGTACAAGCTGCCATCAGTCGAAAGTCGAGCCCGTGTACAGGTCGAACAAAAAGCTTCCGTCACGCTTGAAATAACACCAATTTCACCGCTACCATCTGCATAAGCCCAACGTTTAACAACTTCACCGATGTAGTTCGAATCAACGGCGATAAGCGGCATCTCTGAGTTGATCCCACGTACGATCTCTGACGAGGGAACAACTTCATCCATTCGCCAGCCATTGGAGGAGCCCACGTCCATATATTCAATGAAACGTACGATATGACCGCTGCCCTTAAAGTGCCGCGCCATTGCCACTATGCCTTGATCGTTGACACCTTTTTTGACAACCATGTTGATCTTAATAGCTTGGAAGCCCACCTCACGTGCAGCGTCAATACCATTTAGTACATCCGCCACCGAAAAGTCGACATCATTCATCGCACGAAATATAGTTTCATCGAGTGAATCAAGGGAAACGGTGACTCGCTGTAAACCAGCATTCTTCAGTGCCTGAGCTTTTTTGGAAAGTAAGGAGGCGTTGGTCGTGAGGGCTATATCTAAAGGTTTACCATCAAGTGTCTTAACAGCTGTCAACATCTCAATTAAAACCTCAAGATTTTTACGCAGCAAAGGTTCACCGCCCGTGAGACGAACTTTTTCAACACCATGTGCAACAAACAGCTGTGCCATACGAGTAATTTCTTCATAGCTCAAGAAATCAGATTTTGGCAAATATTGATAGTCCTTATCAAATACCGACTTGGGCATGCAGTAGGTGCAGCGAAAATTACAGCGATCCGTTACCGAAATACGTAAATCACGAAGGGGACGACCACGCCTGTCCTGTATAAGGCCGTTAGGAGCAGCCATGTCATCCGGAATGGCTGGTATAGAATTTGCCGCAAGCTGGTTAATGATGGGAATTATCTTGTTGAGCGTGGTACTTTTGCTCATACTTTATAGCTCCTGATGAATAGCAGAGTGTGTCTTAAAATTACGGCTAGTTTTCGAAAAATCACGACGAGCAACTATAATAAGACAAGCCACCCACCTCAAACAACTCCGATGGCTTCAGTCTATAGTATTTAGCATCGATCTCCTGCGACTGCTCAGCGTAGGGTTGTGTCATCACTTCCTGCAACTCGCGAACTAGCGCATAGTCTCCCGTAGCCGCTTGCCGATATGCTGGCACAAGAAACCACTCTCGCAAACTGTATTTTGGATTAACGAGTTTCATCTGCCTAGAAACTTCACCAAGAGAATCCGCTGAGGTAGTATTCATTTTAGTCATATTCTCACTGGCGATAAGCAATTTCCATTTTGTCAGCCATTCTGACCAGTGTTTGTCTATGTCTACAGGATCTCGCTCATCGGCGGGGTCATCGTAGAAGCTTTTTTTGAGTGGTCTAATATCGTCAGGCAACATGGAGAGTTCTCGAAAGAAAATAGTATAATCAACAGGTATTTGAACCATCAATGTTTCGAGCTCACTGAACAGCTTAGCATCAAAAATGTTTAGTCCAAGTTTGGCTGCCCACATCTTCTCCATTTGAACTTCCATTATTGTTGAAAAGCCACTGTGGATTTGCTCGAGCTGTTGCCGTTGCTCTGGATGGGCTGTCAGCAGGGGTAACAACGCAATACAAAACATATGAAAGTTACGCTCTGCTGCCTCTGTTTGATTCAGGAATGCAAAGTGATGTCCGCCACCTGTCCATGGCTGATATTGTGGGTTAAACACATCGCAGAAACCGAATGGACCATAGTCGAGCGTAAATCCACCAACGGCACAGTTATCGCTGTTAAAATTACCTTGACAGTAACCCACGCGGATCCAATTCGCTACCAATAACGTAAGACGGTTACGAAATTCGCCTGCCAACAACACTACTTTTTCGTGAGTACTTAATTTGTTATCGATGACATCGCTGTATTCACGATCGATGGTATGCAATACAATTTTTTCCAGTTCATCCATCGCATTTGAGTGTTCTTTGTTACGGGCACGGCGACCAAATAATTCAAGTTGACCGACCCGAATGAACGAAGGTGCAACACGTGTTGAAATAGCGACAGCCTCATCGATAAGCATGTCAGGATCTTTCGACCGCGTACCATCGGAGTACCAAGGTCGTTTGACTTTATCCGTTTTTGAAACATATAAACTTAGAGATCGTGACGTTGCCACTCCAAGAGCATACATATGCTCCTGTGCCATGAACTCGCGCACACTTGAGCGCAAGACGGCGCGACCATCAGCACCACGGCAGTATGGGGTTTGCCCTCCCCCTTTAAGCTGCATTTCCCAACGTTGACCATTGATCACGGCTTCCAAGATAGAGATTGCCCGACCGTCGCCGTATCCGTTACCGGTTTGGAATGGGCATTGCTGGTTGTACTCGGTTCCGAAGATGGAAAGCGCATAGCCACAGGCCCAGCCGAGCTTTCGCAGAGGCTCTGGAACCTGCGAAATGTCTCCAGAGAACATGCGAACAAAGTCGTCCCTTTGGGCTATGCTGTCAGCAAAGCTAAGTTCTCGAAAAAAAGTTTTGCTGTGTGTTACGTACTCAGGCATTTTAATGGGGGTGGGATTGACTGGAACAAAGTGACCTGTAAAGACTTGTCGCGGCCAATGGTCTGCACCATTTTCTTTCGCGTCTGGGTCACAGTTAAGAGTTGCTATCAGTGAATAATTAGCCAAGTTTGCAAGATCGTCGAGCGTTTCTATAGTCGGCACTGTTTTCTGGGAAAGTTGATTTGTCATAAGGGCACCTAGTGGATTAGATATCTGGGCTGTTTCCTTGCTACATAACACATTGCATTGTTAGGTCATACCGCCAGTTACAATGTCGTCTATCTTTGCATTGTTAGCTGCCCTTTTCCAAATAAAAAAACACTAAGCAGCCTAGTACTTCTAAATCGGCTTAACAGTGTTCTTCTGCCGTTTATTTTGCACAGCATACCTTGCAAACACTTCAGCCACATTCATTATTAAATCACACATTAATTACTAATCGTTCCAATACAGTGATCAAAGCCAAGTTGGGGCTTGTTCAACATAAATTGTTAAGCAATCCCCATACATATAGCCGCACTGTCGTGACACAGATAATCAGTTGTATCAACTAACGACAAGTCAACAGGCAATTTTCTCTGCCGAACAGGCCTAAACAGCCACAACCTCAATGTTCGGTTCAATGGTCTTGACCAGACCCTCGATACCCCTAAGAGTACCAGACAATGCGCTCGGACAGCTGCCGCAGGCACCCTGATAATGCACACTGAGCTGATTGCCATCAAGACCGACTACGCTCAGATCGCCGCCGTCGCCTTGTAGCGCGGGCCGGATCTGCTCATCGATCAGTATACAAATATTATCGAAGCGGTGCTGATCCACTGAATTCAGGCCAGGAATTGCAGTAGTTTTTTCTACCTCTGTGGCAGTCAATAGTTGTTCTGCTGCCGGCGCAGCAATAATCAACTCGCTGACTTTGCTAACTAACTCAAGCCAGTCAGCTTCATCGCTCTTGGTGACAGTAAGCCAGTGATCGACGTAAAATACGTTGGTAATATCCTCAATATCGAACAGCGCTGCGGCAAGTGCATTGTCCTTCGCCTCTTTGACGTTTTCAAATGAGTATGTTTCACCCCAACTTAAAGGCTCGTCGAGGGTGAACTTCTTTGCGTTTGGATTGGGCGTGTCTGCAATTTCTACTATTTTTGGCATCTCAATATCCTTAAAGCGGGGTCAAATTTTTGATCATCTAATTGTTCTTAACCTTGCCAAATGGATTGCCCAGTCATCATCGGTTTTAATATCATTAGGCTACTGCTGCAATAATCAATTTTTGTAATTCGCCTTGTTGATGCATATCGCGCACAATATCGGCACCGCCTACAAACTCACCATTAATATAGAGCTGTGGAATGGTCGGCCAGCTGCTGTAGACCTTTATCCCATCACGAATCTCTGGATCGTCTAGCACATTCACTGCAACAAAGTCCTGCAACTCGCAAGCCTTGAGTATTTGAACTGTTGCACCAGAAAAACCACACTGCGGAAACTGCGGAGTGCCTTTCATGTAAAGCACGATAGAGTTTTCTGTTACTTGCTTACGAATTTTTTCCTGTACGGTCATTTTAAATTTCCCTAAAGTTATTTAATTGCTGATTTTGCCCAAGCTTCGGGCGTGAATGTACGCATGGACAAGGCATGAACTTCTGCGCGCATACGATCTCCAAGTGCCTGGTACACCAGCTGATGCTGTTGTATCATGTTTTTTCCAGTAAATTGCGGACTTATAATCACCGCTTCGAAGTGCTGACCATTATTACCTTGCACTTCAATGTGCTCGCAAGACAGGCCATTCATGATAGTTATTCTTAATTGATCTGCAGTCATTCATGTATCCTCTCAATTTGTATTCTGTGACAAAAGGCAACATCCATCATGCGATGAAATTAGCCGCATGTTAATGGTGGTTTTCCTCATCGATGCCGTTATTTTGGAAATTAAAGCTGAACCTATTTTGTTGTACTTTCAGTCAATATCATTGCTATAAACTCAGGATCCAAACAAAATGCCGAAAAATTCAACGTCAATGTCCCACTTGCCAATAGTTGTTATCACTTAAACTTATCAACATATAGTATCGCTCCGATACTAATGCTGTCAATCTAGTTTTTAAACGCTACTATAATTCGGTAGCGAAACAGCCATCTTGTCAAGATGGTTTTTAGACGCTACTATGTTAAAAAAGTTAAGGAGCTGATAAATGAACAGTCATGCTATTGCAGAGTTAGTCTTTCATTTAGGCCGCATCGCATCTGGTGAAGGTCTGGTAGAGGGGCTAACCCCAGCTCAATGGGCTGTGCTTAGATACTTTGCAAGAGCCAATCGCTTCTCGCGTACTCCATCTGCCTTTGCCGCATTCCATGCAACAACCCGAGGTACGGCATCACAGACCATCAAAAGCCTCAACAATCAAGGTTATCTGACAAGCATGCGATCAGAGGATGACAAACGTAGTATCCGGCTGGTTCTGACTGATAAAGCCAAAAATATTCTGGCAAACGATCCATTAGAATCTCTAGTCCGTGCTGCAGACTCCCTCCCCACCAGTGCCCAAGATCATTTTTCTAATGCATTGCAACAGATGCTCGGTCAAGTGTCACAAGAGAGAGGTCGTCCTCCTTTCGGTACTTGTACCTCGTGTCAACACCTTGAAGTCGATGGCTGTAGTCGCGAGGGACAGACTGCGTATATGTGTGGGTTCACTAGTGAATCCCTGCTTATAGAAGAGCTCGATGGGGTATGCATCAACTTCATCGAAAACAAGAAGCGAATAACAGTTAAGCGGCCCGTCATCTCAGCCTAGCAGCAATGACTCTGATAAGAAGTTGCTATTATATATAACGGTTTTATAAGCGACAAAAGTTGGCCGTCATCACCCTTAATTTGTCTAATATTGGAAACTGCAGTCTAATATTGGAAACTGCAGTCTAAACTCAACACCCGGTTCAGTATTCACCACATCAATTTTGCCATTCATAATAAGCGTCATTTGATGTACTAGCGCTAAGCCAATGCCGGTACCCACTGTCTCACGGGTTAATTCATTTTCACTGCGATAAAATAGTTGAAAAATTTTCTTCATCTGTTGTTTTTCTATACCCGGCCCATAATCTCTGACTATAAATTCAATACGATCATCGCCCATTTTTTTACAGCTAATATCTATCTGTTTACACTTTGCATGGGAGGAAAACTTAATCGCATTATCAATTAGGTTAATCATAATTTGGCTAAACCAATCTTCATCTACTTTGATCTGTGGTGATTATACAAACTGCTCGAAAATCAGATTTAATTCAAAACCTGCACGAGCAATTTGGGATGAAATTTTCAATTTAACACCATCAATTAACGCTGCAACATTTAGTGGCTTTAATTGAGCATTCTGTACACTTCGCGTTAGTTTAGCCATTAACAACACATTATTAATTAACCTTGATAAACGTTCACTTTCATCGAAAATAAAGTCGTAATAGTTTTTTTTCTTTTCTTCTGTAGCCCAACCTTCTCTTAAGATCTCACCATACATGCGAATCGATGTTAGTGGTGTTTTAAGCTCATGACTGACAGCAGAAACAAAGTCTTGCTGTTGATTTGCAAGATCAATTTGTCCTATAGATAGCCGATACATCCAATAAAAACCAAGGCACAAAACACTAGCTAATATCAATGCTAACCATTGAATAAGCCGGTCACCTGGTCCGGTAGCAAGTTGGGTAATGCTAAACAGAACTTGTAGATCGTTGACTGGTGAAGCAAGAGCAGTCTGATAAAGCAGTTCACCGCTTAAGGCATTATAGCCTGACAAACTGTCATCCTTTGTTTGACTGCTATAGGATACCAATACATTGCCCTGGTAAGCGACTAACAGATTGGTCATTTGAGACAAGGCAGTGTTATTAAATGGCTTATCAATTAGCCTTGTTAAAAAGGTCTGTTGTTCAATTAAAACACCTTGGATATAGCGTTGTTGGTTTCGCCATACTTTTCGATATAAAACAAAGTGTCCACTTTCCAATTGACTGAACTCGAAAGGTTCAATCTCACTGGCAAAAGTTTGAATCGTTAATGGCACAGTCCTATCTTGTCGCTTAGATTTTTCTTGTCTCGCTGAATTATTGGCAATGCTCGTTTCATCAGTAAAAACCTGCTTACTTGCCGCCGATTTACGGATGATCTCTGGCAAATAAACTTGTTCTTTTCTTGCTAGGATTTCTGTTTGGTCTAGTCGTCCAACAGCAGGTTTTTGCTTGCTTGCTTGCTGTTTATTTACCAAACTCTGCTGATATTTATTTTGTAGTTTTAAATCTTCTACTCTGTCATATTCTTTACCTAATTTTGATGCCTTAGGTGCATTATCTTTTAACTTGTCAAATGCAGCTTGACCCTCAATATTAAATACGGGTTCTTTATCCGTTAAGGCGATTTTCTCTAGCTCAATATTAGTCATTTCAGTTGCAAAAGTATCTTCACCGACTTTGTTTATATCTGAGCTGGATAACTCAGCATAGGCATATTTATTTGATTTTGAAATGTTGCTAGCACTATAACTAGAAGTGACTTTAGCTTTTTTATGTTCAACATTATGCTTAGTCAAAGCTTGACTCTGTACTAAGCTGTTCTCACTCAAAATGGCGTATATAGCATCATGTAATCTGGTTCTAGCTATTAACTGCTGATCACTGATCCCATAATCCTTTGCTTGCTCAGATGCCGCCGGCAGAAATGGCGTTGTTAACTGACCCAGAGTATCGACTTGGAAATAGCCAATCACACCTGGAATATCAGAAATAACGGGATAACTCGACAGGGGTGAAGGCTGAAAAAAGTTAGCTGTTCGCTCACCTACCACATTTAAAAAAGAATAATCCGTAAACAGTCGCTGCTGCTCTGTCGTAATTAATTGGCTCAATCGCTGCTCAATTCTGGCGGCTAATTCGGCTGCTGATAATTGTGTTTGATGAAATGATTCCCATTTTAAACGGCTGTATGATTGTTGAATTAACACGGCAGTTGGTATGGCCATAGCAAGGAAAAACAGCACTAACCAACGCCGTAATGATTGTTTATCTAGCCCGGTGAGTTTTTTATTAAACAGACTCATACCAACAAGCGATAACCGCTACCGCGCACCGTAGTCAGAAATATTGGTTGTGAAGGATCCGACTCAATTTTACGCCGTAATTTTGCAATATGAATATCAACCGTACGTGTTTCCAATTCGATCCCATTTACATAACCCCACACCTTATGTAGCAACTCATCACAAGATACAGGTCGCTGAGAGTTTGCCTGAAGATACTGCAAAATATCTATTTCTCGGCCAGTAAATGATAAAACTTGTTTACCTTTTATCCCTGAGCGGTTTTGGCAATCAATAACAAGTTCATCACTCAATTGGATCTGTTGTTGATGATGAATCACTGAACGACTTCGCCGCATCACCGCTTGCACCCGTAACATTAATTGAGCGATGGAAAAAGGCTTGGCAACATAGTCATCAGCCCCCAAAGAAAGGCCTTCAATAATATCTTCATCAGCACTTTTTGCTGTCAGCATAATAATAGCTTGCTCGCGATCCTGTTCACGAACTTGATTACAAATTTCAAAGCCATTAATACTCGGCAGCATCACGTCAAGCAAAATTAGATCATACAGACCGGTTAGTGCTTTTTTTAAGCCTTCAGCACCATCAGCTGAAAAATCAACGTTATAGCCGTGATAAATAAAAATATCAAGCAATCCCTCTCGGATAGCAATTTCGTCTTCAACAATTAAAATGTGTAGTTTTGTTTTCATGTTCACAGTCTAAATCTTTCAATTCATCATCATGTAAATTTTTTGTAAAAAGATCACTAGCAACATTTACCAAACGGAGCCTATTTCAAAAGTTGATGCTCACCTAAACTAGTAACCATGATTTTGAATAACAGGAGCAACATCTTATGGCTTTAATTACACGACTATCACGTCTTTTCCACGCTGATATCAATGCGGTACTAGATCAGATAGAAGAACCTGAACTATTACTCAAACAGGCTATCCGTGAGATGGCAGAAAATCTAGAACAGCAGCAAAATAACAAACAACAACAGGAGATAACTCAAACAGTTAGCGGGTTAGATCAACAAATTTCACTCTGTTTTGACAATAACCAAGAAACCTTAACAAAAAAGTTAATTAGACGAAAACTAGAGTCTCAGTATTGTTTAAGTCAATTAACTAAAAACGGCTTAAGTCTTGAGCAGCGATGTACTGAGCTAAAGGTGTTGTTAGAGCAAGATCAGGATCAACTTAACAGTATGCAACAAAAAGCGGCGATCTTTCATAGCCATGCTACTAACAGCACAGCAGATTCAACACCAAATATGCACTCATTTTCAGTACATGAAGAAGATGTTGATGTTGCTTTTTTGGATGAAAAACAAAAATGGAGCCAGTCATGAAAAAAATAACTTTTTCTGACGGAATATGGTTTGCCTTAGTTACTAGTTTTATTAGCAGTACTGCTTACTTTTTATTGTCATCTTTATTTACTGACAATCTCCTTATTAGGCTGTTCATTAGTGTTATCAGTACCGGTTATATTATCTATTTACTTAATAAAAGTAATGAAACTATTGGCCGAATTACGGTGTTAGCTGTTTGGTTACTGATCACCGTTGCCAGTTGGCTAACTTGGCCATCAGCAGTCCTTTTTGTAATGATTAATCTGATCTCTATTTGGTTGATCCGCAGCCTATATTTTTACTCTAGCTTGTTTGCATCCGTGGCTGATTTGATGTTGACCCTATCTAGTGCTGCCATTGCAGTATGGGTAGCCAGCTATACCAGCAGTCTATTTTTAACGATTTGGTGTTTTTTCTTAACTCAAGCCCTGTTTGTAATGATCCCTAGTCTCATAACACGTCATAAAATTACCCATCAACAACAAAGTTTCGCCACGCAGGCTGAGCAGCAATCCAAGTTTCAAAGTGCCTATCAGATTGCTGACGCTGCTATAAAAAAACTCTCAAATTACTCCTGATTTAAGGAATTACTTATGAAAACTAAACTACTTACAATTAGCATATTTACTGCAACAGCGATCACGGTTGCTTTGCTGCCAGGCCTACAACAGGCTATGGCAAGATCTTCACTACCCATCATCGAACCTATTGTCGTCAAGCCGAATTTGGCCGTCGTCAATGCCCATCCCAAAATAGAGCTAGTATTTGTATTAGATACTACAGGTAGTATGAGTGGCCTTATTAATGCGGCTAAAGAAAAGATTTGGTCAATTGCTAGCACCATGGCATCGGCTCAAACTGCCCCTGATATTAAAATAGGCTTGGTGGCTTATAGAGATCGAGGTGATAGCTATGTCACTCAGACTGTTTCTTTATCTCATGATCTCGATTCAATGTACGCAAAACTGATGGACTTTAAATCTGAAGGTGGTGGTGATAGCCCGGAAAGTGTTAACCAAGGTTTATTTGAAGCCGTTAACAATATGCAATGGAATCAAGATCAAAACACTTATAAAGTTGTTTTTCTGGTCGGTGATGCGCCTGCTCATATGGATTATCAAGATGATGTGAAATATCCAGAAACAATGGCACTAGCCAAACAAAAAGGTATTATCATTAATACTATTCAAGCAGGCGAAGATAGCAATACCAAAACTGCTTGGTTACACATGGCTAGTTTAGGTCATGGTGACTATTTCCAAGTACAACAATCTGGCAACGCCATTGCTATTGCCACTCCCTTTGACAAAAAATTAGCCGCACTATCTGAACAACTAGATGAAACACGACTCTACTTTGGTGATGAGAATGATAAACAGCAACAAGCATTAAAACTATCCGCGACTAAAAAATTACATGAGGAGGCCAGTGAGGCATCTAAAGCCAGACGCGCTACATTTAATACATCAAAAAGTGGTCAAGCTAACTTTTTAGGTAATAAAGAATTAGTTGAAGCAGTCAGTTCTGGCAGCATCGCATTAGCTGATATTCCTGAAAATGAACTACCAGCATCACTACAATCAATGTCATCAACAGAACAGACGGCTTATATTGTTAAACAAAAACAACAACGGCTTAAACTAGAACAAGACATGAAAAAACTAGCCAGTCAACGTGATCGATACCTGAGTGAAAAAGTCGATGAAAATGGAGTGAAAGAAAATTCTTTGGACGGTAAGTTGTTTGAGTCAATCAGCGCTCAAGCCGAACAAAAAGGTATTATTTATAATATTGACAGTGCTAAATATTAATTAGCGATTGTGTGAAATGTCGCCTATTACCTAGTGTGATAGGCGACATTTTTTGTTAAAGCCTGCTAATTCAAGCTTGAAACTACACAATTAAATCTATTTATTTACTCGCGGTTTAATCAGGTTTATCCGTCACTGCCCCGGTAGAAGCAGAGCTCACTGTTCTTGCATATTTTGCGAGCAGTCCACGTGTATATTTGGGTGCTGGCTGTTGCCAGTTCTGCTTTCTTCTCGCCATTTCATTATCGTCGATATGTAGTGTCATCTCACGACTTTGTGCGTCAATCGTAATGCTATCACCATTTTCTACCAGCGCAATGGCACCACCCTCGAATGCTTCAGGCGTAATATGACCGACCACAAAACCTCGGCTGCCACCTGAAAAGCGACCATCAGTAATAAGCGCAACATCGTTGCCCAAGCCTTTGCCCATAATGGCTGAGGTAGGACTTAGCATTTCACGCATGCCAGGACCGCCTCTAGGGCCTTCATAGCGAATAACAACCACATCACCAGCAATCACTTGACCTTCAATAATAGCGGCAAAACCTTGCTCTTCTGAGTCATACACTTTAGCTGTACCCGTAAAGCGTAAGCCTTCTTTACCAGTGATTTTTGAAACCGCACCTTCAGGTGCTAAATTACCACTGAGGATCACTAAATGGCTGTCTTTTTTTATCGGTTGTTCAAACGGTAAAATAATAGTCTGGCCTTCAGGATAATCCGATACGCCAGCTAAGTTTTCAGCCATGGTTTTGCCGGTTACTGTCATGCAATCACCATGCAACATGTCCGCATCTAACAAACGCTTCATTAGCGGTTGAATACCACCAATTTCAATTAATTCAGACATCAAATATTTTCCACTTGGACGCAAGTCAGCAATCACTGGTGTTTTTTCACCAATACGCACAAAGTCATCCAATGTTACTTCCACACCAATAGCATCAGCCATTGCAATTAAATGTAATACTGCATTGGTCGAGCCGCCCAAGGTAATGATCAGCGTGATCGCATTTTCAAATGCCTTTTTGGTCATAATATCGGACGGCTTAATGTCATGTTCAAGCAAATAAACAATCGCTTTTCCTGCATCCATGCAATCTTGTTTTTTGTTATCTGAAATCGCATTTTGCGCAGAGCTGTTGGGCATGCTCATTCCTAGCGCTTCAATTGCTGAAGCTAAGGTATTAGCCGTATACATGCCACCGCAAGATCCGGCGCCGGGTATGGCCGTTTTTTCAATATGCTCTAACTCGGTGATCGGAATAGTGCCACTCGCATAGCTACCGACCGCTTCGAATACCGACACAATATCGGTGTGGTTTTTGCCAGGCAAAATAGTCCCGCCATAGACAAAGATAGAAGGACGATTCAAGCGAGCTAAACCCATCAAACATCCCGGCATATTTTTATCACAACCACCAATAGCAATAATGCCATCATGTCCCATGCCAGCGGATACTGCCTCTATAGAATCACAAATAACTTCCCGAGATACCAAGGAATACTTCATGCCTTCGGTGCCCATAGAAATACCGTCAGATATTGTGATGGTGTTATAAATTACGCTTTTGGCACCGGCACTATCGACCCCTTTACCCACTTCGTCTGCAAGAGTATTAATGTGCATATTACAGGGAGTCACCATAGACCAGGTTGAAGCAATGCCCACTTGCGGTTTTTTGAAATCTTCGTCACCAAAACCTACAGCCCTTAACATAGAGCGACTAGGAGCTTGTGCTGCACCATCGACGATTTTTTTTGAATATTGGCGTTTTTTATCAGTAGTCATTTTTTGATCTTTGTATTAATTTTAAATAAATGCACTATAGAAGTGTGTAAGCAAATAAACAATCTAAATTTATCAATTGATTGTTCATATTGAACCAATTTGTTAGAAAAAGGCTCTTTAAATGAGTCAAGCAGAGACTAGCAAGTTTAAGCTAACTTAAACTCTGTTAAATAAATACCTACTATAGAAAGCCATCACATGGCTTCCCCTATGGCAATACTCGTTGACAAGGTTTGTAGAAAAGAAACTATCATCCTTGCTGGGCAGAGGTTTAGCTTGGGATTGTAAAGTCCAAGCTAATTTAGGATCTGCAAGCAAAATAAACTTAAAGCTAAATGTAGTGGAAATAGAAATATAGCATGTATCTGAAGAGGCTCTTTATCTGTGTCAGATAATGCCGAGCCAGTAAGCCATGAAGCACAAACTTATGATTTTGGCCCTTGCTTAGATAACAAAAAAGCCCCAGCATAATTAAATGCTGGGGCTTTTAATCTGTTGGCTCCTCGACCTGGACTCGAACCAGGGACCTGCGGATTAACAGTCCGATGCTCTACCAACTGAGCTATCGAGGAACAGAAAGAGGGCTATTATAGCGCTTTATCTTCTGTCGTCAAGCACTATCGTAACTTTATTTTAGGCGATGAAGTCTGCAATACGTTTCAAGGCATTTTCAAGATTTTTTTCACTAGTAGCAATAGATAATCTAATATGGTTTTTAAGGCCAAATGCCGTACCAGGAACTACAGCCACCCCAGTATCAGCTAATAATGCTTCGGAAAAATCCAGATCATCCTTGAACTGTGGCATAGCTGCTAACACGCCGCTGATATTTGGGAAAACATAGAATGTACCATCACTTTTCAGTGAGTTCATTCCCGGCATTGCATTTAATTTATCCACCACTACATCATGGCGTTTTTTGAACTCAGTCAACATAACTTGAATGCATTGTTGCTCACCATTTAGAGCCTCAACAGCTGCAGCTTGTGAGATTGATGCAGGATTTGATGTACTCTGAGATTGAATTTTTTTCATCGCCGCAATGACTTTAAATGGGCCTGCGGCATAACCAATCCGCCAGCCAGTCATTGAATAAGCTTTTGATACCCCATTGAGCACCATGGTACGATTATATAGATCAGGACAGGCCATGACGATGTTATAAAAGCTTTCTTCTGTCCATAGGATATGTTCATACATATCGTCAGTGGCAATCATTAGATCGGGATATTGTCGCAAGACCTCACCTAGAGCGATAAGCTCGGCCTTACTGTAGGCTATACCTGATGGGTTAGATGGGCTATTGATAACAAATAAGCGTGTTTTGGGTGTAATTGCCGCCTCAAGTTGCTCAGGGGTAATTTTGAAGTGTTGGTCTTGACCAGCTTCAATGATAACCGGCACACCACCCGCCAACAAAACCATATCAGGATATGAAACCCAATATGGTGCAGGTATGATGACTTCATCTCCATCGTTTAATATAGCTTGGCTTAAATTGAAAAAGCTTTGTTTGCCCCCCACAGACACTAAGATTTCATTAGCTTGGTAGTTTAGGTCATTATCACGCGAAAACTTATCAATAATGGCTTGTTTTAATTCAGCAGTACCATCAACAGCTGTATATTTTGTTTGACCATTATTTATAGCAGTAATCGCAGCTTGTTTGATGTGCTCGGGCGTATCAAAGTCAGGTTCACCAGCACCTAGCCCAATAATGTCCTTTCCTTCTGCTTTTAATGCGGCTGCACGAGCGGTAATCGCCAAAGTCGGAGAAGGTTTAATACTTTGCACACGCTTAGAAAGCTTAATATCCACAATTATTCCTCTACATAAAAAAGTTGAAAGCCTGGCATGATTAATCATTCAAATTATTACTAAGTTAGTATAGTCGATAAACCTATTGGGCAAGATTTGTCGACTATTTTCGCTTTGCATTAATAAAAATACTTTACCTACGAGGGTCTAAAGTTAATCAAATACGAGATAATATACGCCAAACCTGAATAATGCAGAAGAGCTATGGCTAAACAACTTAAACTGGTAAGTGAGTTTGAACCCGCAGGCGACCAACCTACGGCGATAAAATCATTGATCGAAGGTCTTAATAACGGTGAAATGTGGCAGACATTACTGGGTGTCACAGGATCAGGCAAGACCTTTACTATCGCTAATGTTGCGCAAGCAGTGCAGCGTCCAATGATGATTTTGGCACCCAATAAAACTTTAGCAGCACAGTTATATAGTGAAATGAAAGAATTTTTCCCCAATAATGCGGTTGAATACTTTGTTTCATATTATGACTATTACCAACCTGAAGCCTACGTGCCTTCCTCTGATACTTTTATTGATAAAGATGCCTCCGTCAATGAACAGATAGAACAAATGCGCTTATCGGCAACCAAAGCGATGTTAGAACGCCGAGATGCCATTATTGTATCCAGTGTGTCTTGTATCTATGGCTTGGGAGATAAAGATTCTTATTTGGAGATGGTCCTGCATCTGGTTCAGGGTGAAACCATCAACCAGCGTGATGTTTTAAAACGTCTCACCGAATTACAATACAAACGTAATGATATCGAGTTACACCGTGCGACCTATCGCGTACGTGGTGATGTCATCGATATTTTCCCTGCTGAATCGGAACGTGATGCGGTACGGATAGAATTGTTTGATGATGATATTGAACAGATCAGTTACTTTGATCCTTTAACCGGTGAAGTTTTACAAAGACTCAGCCGCATTACGATTTATCCAAAAACCCATTATGTAACCCCACGTGCTCAACTATTAAAAGCGGTTGATGCCATTAAAGAAGAACTTAAAGATCGCTTACAAGAATTGAACAAGGATAATAAACTAGTTGAAGCGCAACGCTTAGAACAACGTACCCGCTTCGATCTCGAAATGATGTTGGAGTTAGGCTATTGTAATGGCATAGAGAACTATTCTCGATATTTGTCAGGACGCGGTCAAAATGAGGCGCCTCCCACCTTGTTTGATTACTTGCCTGATGATTCCTTATTAGTGCTGGATGAAAGTCATATTATGATTCCACAAATTGGTGCAATGTATAAAGGGGATCGTTCGCGTAAAGAAACGCTGGTCAATTATGGTTTCCGCCTGCCCTCCGCCCTCGATAACCGACCGTTACGCTTTGAAGAATGGGAACAACTAGCGCCGCAAACCATCTTTGTATCTGCTACTCCCTCTGTTTATGAAGCTGAACATGCCAGTTCAGTGGTTGAACAAGTTGTTCGTCCCACCGGCTTAATTGATCCAGAAGTTGAAATTCGCCCAGTGACCACCCAAGTGGATGACTTATTATCAGAAATTAATAAACGTACTGCTATTAATGAACGAGTATTAGTCACCACCTTAACCAAACGTATGTCAGAAGATTTAACTGACTACTTACGCGAACATGGCGTTAAAGTACGTTATCTTCATTCAGATATAGATACGGTAGAACGAGTAGAAATATTACGTGATTTACGTTTGGGGGAATTTGACGTACTGATTGGTATCAACTTATTACGTGAAGGCTTAGATATTCCTGAAGTATCATTAGTGGCAATTTTAGATGCCGATAAAGAAGGTTTTTTACGTTCAGAACGTTCACTTATTCAAACCATTGGGCGGGCAGCACGTAATTTACATGGTAAAGCAATTTTATATGCTGACCGAATGACCGGTTCAATGCAACGGGCGATAGATGAAACTGATCGGCGCCGTGAAAAACAGGTCGCACATAATAAAGAACATGGCATCACACCAACCGGCATCAAAAAAGCCATTCGTAATAGTATTGATGATAAACAAGAAGCCAGACGTAACGATCGACAGTACATTGCTCAAGTAGCTGAAGAACAGGCTAAATATGCGGCATTAACACCCAAACAACTGGCCAAGCGACTACAACAAATGGAACAAGCCATGTATCGCCATGCTCAGAACTTAGAGTTTGAAGAAGCCGGCAAATTACGCGACGAAATGGAGCATATTCGTTCTATTGCCTTCAAACTAACTGATGGCTAAATGGCTGGATTGAGTCCAGCCCCTATAGTTTTTGCTTATAAATCCTAGTATTAAGCTTGAGCATCACTATGATCGGCATCCGGCCAGTTTTGAATATAATTTTTAAGTAGTTTATTCTCAAACTTGGCTTTTTTAAGTAACTCTTCCACTATATCCGTAATCGATAACATCCCTTCTAATGTATCTTCATAAACAACCGGTAAATGGCGAATATTATGATCTACCATAATATTCATTACTTCTTCCAAGGTATTGTCGGGCTGACAAACAAAGGGGTTTGCTGTCATTGCATCGGCAACCGTAATCGGTGACCACATCGCCTGTTTTTGATGTAATATTTTAAGCAAATCTCTTTCTGATAATATCCCTACTAGTTTGCCATTATCAGTGACCACTAAGGAACCAATGCGATTATCCATCATCAGAGTGACCGCCAGATCAAGTGAATCACTTGGGGTCAAACCAATAACTGGTTTACCTTTATTTTTAGTAATTGCTCTAACTTTCATTGCTCCGCCCTCTTTGTTGAATGATATCGTTGATTTCTATTCTGCTTGAGAAAGCCTCTTAAAAGCAAGTCAATTATTCTAAGTGTGCTCGCGGGTTGATTTAAATTCGATTTCCGGCCAACGTTCCATGGTTAAATCTAAGTTAACTCGGGTTGGAGCGATATATGTCAGACCACCAGAACCATCTAAAGCTAAGTTTAATGCTACTTTAGTCTTGAATTCTTCTAACTTTTTAACATCATCACAATATACCCAGCGAGCCGTATAAACCTGTACGGCTTCATAGCCGCAATCAACGCCATACTCGCCTTTAAGGCGATGTGCGACCACATCAAATTGCAATACACCGACAGCACCAAGAATAAGATCATTATTTGCTAATGGTCTAAATAACTGTGTTGCACCCTCTTCACTCAATTGTTGTAAACCCTTGGATAAGGCTTTCATCTTAAGGGGGTCTTTTAGGCGTACACGACGGAATAATTCAGGAGCAAAGTAAGGGATCCCAGTAAACTGCATATCTTCCCCTTGCGAGAAAGTATCTCCGATCTGAATCGTACCGTGATTATGTAAACCTAAAATATCACCCGGCCATGCTTGTTCAGCTTGAGCTCGTTCTGCAGCCATAAAGGTCACCGCATTGGCAATGACCATATCTTTTCCTGTTCGCGACTGGTGTAACTTCATGCCTTTTTTATATTGCCCCGAACAAACACGCATAAATGCAATACGATCGCGATGTTTTGGATCCATATTGGCTTGGATCTTAAACACAAAACCACTAAACGGTTCTTCATCTGATTCAACCATACGTGTTTTTGTGGCGCGGCCTTGTGGCGCTGGAGCAATTTCTACAAACGAGTCCATTAATTCGGTGATGCCAAAATTGTTCATTGCCGAACCAAAAAAGGTAGGGGATAACTCACCCGATAAAAAGGCAGCTTGATCATACTGATGACTAGCACCACGAACCAACTCAATTTCTTCGCGCAATTCTGCAGCCAGTGAACCAAATAATTCATCTAAACGTGGATTATCCAAACCTTGAATAATTTCACCGACTTTATCACTATGTGGTTCAAACAAATGTACACTGTCTTTTTCTAAATGAAAGATGCCTTTAAATGATTTTCCCATGCCAATTGGCCAGGTAATTGGCGCGCATTTAATGTTGAGGATAGATTCAACTTCATCAAGAATATCAATCGGATCACGACCTTCGCGATCCATTTTGTTGATAAAAGTCAAAATGGGGGTATCTCGCAGGCGACACACTTCCATCAGCTTAATGGTTCGTTCTTCAACACCTTTGGCAATATCAATCACCATCAATGCTGAATCAACCGCCGTTAAGGTACGATAAGTATCTTCTGAGAAGTCAGCATGTCCTGGCGTATCAAGTAGATTGACAATACGTCCATTATGTTCGAACTGCATCACCGATGAAGTCACCGAAATGCCCCGTTCTTTTTCCATTTCCATCCAATCAGAGGTTGCATGCCTATCAGTTTTGCGCGACTTAACGCTACCTGCTGCTTGAATAGTGCCTGATAGGTACAAAAGTTTTTCTGTGACTGTAGTTTTACCCGCGTCAGGATGAGAAATTATTGCGAAAGTTCGTCTTATAGATACTTCAGATTGCAGTTGTGCGTTTGACATGAATTCCTAACTTAATAATTATGTTTATGCACAAAAGCATAAATGACTGTTGTTATCGGGCAAGTGTCTATTTTCGCTGATCTAACTTAGTTACACAAACAGAACATAGCGACTCACAACTAAAACTGAAATAAATTCATACTCCTCTATTATTGACGTAGACTATCTCACACCTCATTCTGCTTATGCATGCAACTAACAATGAAATCAACTCCGCTATCAATAGCCAACGTGTTAATTTTATTAGCGGCCTTAACTGCCTTAGGGCCACTAGCGATTGATGCATACTTACCTGCCATTCCAACAATGGCTATCAGTTTTAATACTTCTATCCATGATATAGAGTTTTCTCTTAGCCTATTTTTAGCAGGCTTTAGTCTTGGTCAACTAATTGGAGGCCCAATTTCTGATCATATGGGTCGACGATTAACCATTTTTACTGGTTTACTGATTTTTGTATTAGGCACCCTCGGCATAATCTTCAGTGCATCACTAGCAAGCCTATTACTGTTTCGCGTGATTGAAGCTATTGGCGGCGGTATAGCTATCGTCAATTCAAGCGCTATTATTCGAGATATTAGCAGCGGCAAAGATAGCGCACGTAACCTTTCCCATATGGCTATGATCATGATGCTTGCCCCATTATTTGCACCCATGATGGGTAGCACTATTCTTCACCTCAGTGACTGGCATAGTATTTTTATATTCCTACTTATATATACGGTAACGATCAGCCTATTTATTTTTCGACACATTCCAGAAACGAGAATTAAACACACTCATGAAATAAGTACAGTCCAACGTTATCTCATCGTTTTGAAACACCGAAGAGCACTTGGGTTTATATTCGCCATGTGCTGCTCATCGGCAGGAATGTTTGCCTTTATAACGAGTTCACCATCTGTATACATGGGCTATTTTGAAGTGAGCGAGGTCTTTTTTCCTTTTTTATTTGGTGCCAATATTATCAGCCTGATTGCAGCCAATCGACTTAATGTTTTATTACTCAAACATTATGAGGCGCATCAACTTTTATCGCTAGGACAACTAATTCAACTGATTTCCGGAATAGTACTGCTAAGCTACATACTATTATTCTCTATGCACGAATTGGCAGTGGTGGTGGTATTAGTAATGTTATTTGTTGGCAGTCAAGGCCTTATTGTGTCTAATGCAATATCAAGCACGATTGAATTTTTCCCCCATAACAGCGGCACTGCTAGTGCACTATTAGGCGCCAGTGGTTTTGGAGCTGGAGCCTTAACAGGCACACTTGTTGGCATATTAGGTGATGGTACACCACTGCCCATGGCATCTGTAATGGCAGGATGTATCCTGACAGGAATATCGCTTAGGTTTATTTTTCAACCTGCCAATAGAAATTTAGGGCTAACTCTAGATAAGTAAGTTATTCTTCAATGAGACTTTCTAATAATATTCATTACAAATGGAGGTAAACTATTAAAATCAAAATTACCTGCATACCGCTTTCTATAGATAAGGGTAATGCTGCTTTAATTTAGTCATTAAAGTGCACTTATGTGTTTATTGCCATCAAATGAATTGACTCAGCAATTAATGATATTGTAATTCCATCACCTGTTTTTAAATCATTTCTGACCGCAACATGTTCGGATACATCCATTTGAATAATTACATTATCGGCCCCATTAACGGCTATTAATACAGTGGTAATTCCCCTTAATGTCAGTAAATCAACGATAGATCCCTTAACTGGATTTTCTTGCTCGCCACGTGAAGGCCGAACCCGTTGGTGTAAAATGACCTTGCTGGGCGGAATGGTCCATTTAAACATTTTTTGCTCAATATTTTTTTGAACAGGCAACGTTAACAGCTTATTATTCCACTGCAATTTAAGACCGTCTTGCTCGCTAATTATTTCGCCTTCAAATAAATTTCTTACATCAACTAATTTAGCTACAGCGACTGTATTGGGCTGACAAATCAACTGTGATGGTGTTCCCTGTTGCAAGGTTTGACCATGATGAATAACAACCATAGTGTCAGCCAACATAGCTGCTTCATCTAGATCATGTGTCACTAGAATTATCGGCATTTCGAGTTCACGACGTAAGCTATTCAACTCAAGATACAGTTTACGTCGAGTGACTTTATCAACGGCAGAAAACGGTTCATCTAATAACAACACTTCAGGATTTCTTGCTAAGGCACGAGCTAAGGCCACCCGTTGTTGTTGACCACCAGATAATTGATGTGGGTATCGATGACCCAGACCATGAAGACGCACTTTGCTTAATAAATCTTCGACTAACTTTTTATCAGTATTATCTGAACAAGCTAGTTGTATATTGTCAGCAACCGTTAGATGAGGAAATAGGGCATAATTTTGAAAAACAAATCCTACTCGGCGCTGTTGTGGTGTTAAGTTTTTTTTGTGGTCGCTATTAAACCAATCTCGCTGATTACTACGAATTGAACCCTGCGATGCTTTATGTAAGCCAGCAATACAGCGCAGTACCGTCGACTTACCAGCACCTGATGGCCCCACTAAGGCCAGCAACTGGCCAGAAGCACAGCTAAATTCAACCTTAAGTGATGGCTGACGTGAATCAGTAAGTGATACTTCTAACATCTTATAAACGCATCAAATGACGCTGTCGTCGGTTAAAGGTATAGACCACTGTAATAGTGACCAAGGCAATGACTAATAAGGTTAATGACATCATCTGAGCTTGTTGGTGTTCAAACGCCAATACACTGTCATAAATAGCAATCGATAAAGTGCGTGTTTCACCTGCAATGTTACCGCCAATCATCAATACCACACCAAACTCACCCAAGGTGTGAGAAAAAGTCAGCACCATGGCGGTTATAATGCCAGGCCAAGCTAGTGGTAATTCTATTTTGAGAAAGGTTTTCCATTTAGACAGGCCACTACACCATGACATTTCGCGTAATTCTGGTGCAATTTGTTCTAAACTTCGCAGCATTGGTTGAACCGCAAAGGGCAAGCTATAGATGATCGATGCAAACCATAAACCTACAAATGAGAAAGCCAAACTGTCTCCAGTCAAAGTGACAAATAAGCCGCCTATAAGGCTGTCATCACCCATTCCCACTAATAAAAAGTAGCCTAATACAGTCGGTGGTAACACTAATGGTAATGTAATAATAGCTTCTATGAATTCACGGCCGATAAAGTGAGATCTTGCTAATAAATAGGCCAAAGCTAAACCTATAGGCAATAGGCTGATACAGGTCAGTACAGCTAGCATAATCGATACTTGCAGGGCCTGCCAATCCATTTACAATGCCTTTCCTGCTGTTATAAAACCTTGCATTCTAAGTATTGCCTTTGCCGGTTCTGTTTGAATAAATCCTATAAACTGCTTAGCTTCAGCCGAAGCTCCACGTATCAATACTGCTTGCTGGGGTAAGGTTAGTTTGAGTTTGATATAGCGGCCTTTTGATGAGATTTGTGGTTGCAGCATATAAGAATAGGGGATAAAGCCAGCATCTACTTGACTAGCTAATGAAAATTGTAATGCTTGAGAGGCATTTTCAGCATTCAATAAATGTGGTTGAATTTTCTGCCAGATCTCAGCTTTTTGTAATAAAGTTTGTGCCGCTTGACCATATGGGGCGTGCATCGGATTAGCAATAGCGATTTTTCCTAATGCGCCCTGTTCTAATGCAAGTTTGATATTGTTTAAATCAACATCTAACTTTAAAACTGATTGCTTCGATGCAAATAAAACCACTTGGGCTTGTGCAAAATCAATCACTTCACCTTTAATTAAGCCTCGCTCAGTTAATCGAACAATGTATGAGGGTTCTGCTGAGAAGAATACTTCGAAAGGTGCGCCATATTGAATTTGTGTAGTCAGTGTTCCGGAGGCAGCGTAAGACACGTTAATGTGATGTGTTGATTGTTGTTTAAATTCTGCAATCAACAGCGGTAGAACATAACGTAAATTTGAGGCCGCAGCAATCTGGATCTCACTCGCTTTTAATGGCGATAGACAACACAATACAAATAATAACAGAAAATAATTATATAACTTCATGTTCGACATTTTGACACAAAAAAGCCCCGATTATCGGGGCTTTTAAGTTTAGTTCAATCATGCCAAGTAAAGCTTATGCTTCGCTTGATTCTTCATTAACGGCTTTCATGCTTAAACGAATACGACCTTGACGATCAACTTCAAGTACTTTGACTTGAATTGTGTCACCTTCGGTTAATTTATCGCTTACATTTTCAACACGTTCGTCAGAGATTTGTGAAATATGAACAAGGCCATCTTTGCCCGGTAAGATAGTTACAAATGCACCGAAGTCCATTAGTTTAGCAACACGACCTTCGTAGATTTGACCCACTTCAACTTCAGCAGTAATTTGCTCAATACGACGTAGCGCATCTTGGCCAGCATTAAAGTCAGAAGAGAAAATCATCACTGTGCCATCATCTTGAATATCGATAACTGCACCCGTTTCTTCAGTCAAGGCACGTATAGTTGCTCCACCTTTACCAATAACATCACGAATCTTGTCTGAATTAATTTTGATGGTAATGATGCGTGGTGCAAATTCAGACATCTCTTGACGATGTGTTGCAAGATTAGCATTCATTGTTTCTAGAATAGTTAAACGACCATCTCGTGCTTGAGCTAGTGCAGTACGCATGATTTCTTCATTGATACCTTCGATCTTGATATCCATTTGAAGTGCAGTAATACCTTTTTCAGTACCTGCTACTTTAAAGTCCATATCACCTAAGTGATCTTCATCACCTAAGATATCAGTTAATACAGCATAACTGTTATCTTCTTTGATTAGTCCCATAGCAATACCAGCTACAGGGGCCTTGATAGGTACACCTGCGTCCATCAATGCCAAGCTAGTACCACATACAGAAGCCATTGAGCTTGAACCGTTAGACTCTGTAATTTCAGATACCACTCGCACTACATATGGAAATTCTTCAGCAGAAGGCATAACTGCTTGGATCCCACGTTTTGCTAATTTACCATGGCCGATTTCACGACGTTTTGGTGAACCGACGAAACCGGTTTCGCCTACACAAAATGGAGGAAAATTATAATGCAACATGAAACGATCGCGATATTCACCCTCAACAGCATCAATCATTTGTGCATCACGTTCAGCACCTAATGTCGCGACCACAATGGCTTGTGTTTCACCACGTGTAAACAATGCGGAGCCATGTACACGAGGTAAGACTGTTGTTTCAACCGTTACTTTACGTACCGTTTTAGTATCACGACCATCGATACGTGGTTCACCAGCAATGATTCTGCCACGCACCAATTCTTTTTCTAATTTAGCAAATGATGATTTAACATCTTCAGATGAAAAGGTAGATGTTTCACCGGCTAATGTCTCAACAGCAAGATCACGAATAATAGCCAATTGATCTTGACGTTCTAGTTTGTCACCAATGGTATATGCCGCTTCAATACCGGCAAAGGCGTTAGCTTTAACATCATCATAAATGCTGCCGTCTTTTTCTGGTAAAGACCAATCCCATGCTTCTTTACCTGCATCTGCTTGCAACTCTTTAATTAAGGTAATCGCAGTTTGCAGTTGCTCATGACCAAACATGACTGAACCTAACATCACTTCTTCAGGTAATTCAGAAGCTTCTGACTCAACCATTAATACAGCACTATCTGTGCCTGCAACAATTAAATCTAATGAACTTACTGCTAACTGTTCTTTGCTTGGGTTTAATACATAAGCACCTTCAATGTAACCAACTCGTGCACCAGCAATCGGGCCGTTGAAAGGAATGCCTGAAATAGATAATGCCGCTGCAGCACCTATCATTGCGGGAATATCAGGATCGATTGCAGGATCAAGTGCAACTACTGTAGCAATCACTTGAACTTCATTCAAAAAGCCTTTAGGAAATAAAGGGCGTAATGGGCGATCGATCAAGCGAGATGTTAATGTCTCTTTTTCTGAAGGGCGACCTTCACGTTTAAAGAATCCACCAGGGATCTTACCAGCAGAGTAAGTACGTTCTTGATAATTAACCGTTAAAGGAAAGAAACCTTGGCCTGGCTGAACATTCTTTTTGCCAACGACGGTAACTAATACTGACGTTTCACCTAAGCTGGCAATGACTGCACCACCTGCTTGACGAGCTACCTTACCGGTTTCAAGACTTAAAATATGGTCGCCATATTGGACTGTCTTTTTTACTGAATTCACTATTCTGTTCCTTTCTCTTTACTGATAATGATGCTGACGGCTTATTCCGCAGCGTCTGATAATTTTAAAACCTAAAAACAAATATGCCCCTGAAACCGAAGGCTTCAGAGGCATATTTTAAATGAAAAGCCTGCTATCGTTTATTGATTTAAGCATAATTTCATTCATATTCTGTATCGCTAAAAACGATGCTTAGCGGCGTAAACCTAGACTAGCAATTAGCTCACGGTAACGCATGATATCTTTATTTTTCAAATAATCTAACATTTTACGACGACCACTAACCATTTTTAAAAGACCTTGGCGTGAGTGATGATCATGAATATTAGTCTTGAAATGTTCAGCTAGATCTAAGATCCGTGCTGTTAATAAAGCAACTTGTACTTCAGCTGAACCAGTATCTGTTTCCGAACGCTGATATTTAGTGACAACTTCTTTTGTTTGTTCTAGTGATAATGACATTAAAAACTCCAACTTTTTTGTGTAGCATTTATATATTTTGCTACGAGCTAAATTCTGGCATATCTCAGCAATGACAACCAAGATACCCAACCTTTTAAAAGGATAATATTTTACCCAGTTTTTTCAATATAAACAATAATTTTACTGAGGTTCTGCCACAACAAAAACTCGCTTTGGTTGTACATTCCCAGTCTCATTCATTTCAGCTAAACCAATGAATTTTTTCTGGGGATCAAATAATCTAACATTTGCGCGTTCGAACGTTTGTTCAACCTGAACAGCTTGGCCCTGTCTGATCGCAGTAACCATATAATCTGCTAAAAAAACGGACGGCCAATCATCTAAAGCCTCTTCGGCAGGTAATAAAAACTCATCTAGTGATGGCAATCCATTTTCAGCACTAGAAATTAATTGCTCAATCGTAACAGCTTGTTGTTCCAAATAGCCCGCAGCGGCAACACGACGCAACATTATCACATGGCCACCCGAGCCCAAAACATGACTAATATCTTCGACTAATGTTCGTATATAAGTACCCTTACTGCACTGCACATCTACGGTGAAACTATCGGCGGTAATAGCCAATAACTTGATATCATAAATACTGATGCGACGTGATTTACGCTCAATCTCTATGCCTTGACGAGCCAATTTATAAAGCGGCTGGCCCTTATGTTTCAATGCTGAAAACATTGGAGGAACTTGATCAAGCTCACCGATAAAAGCAGGTAATAATGCCAGTAAATCTTGCTCAGTAAATTCAGGAATATCACTGGTCGACATTACAACACCATCTGAATCACCACTATCAGTCACTGCACCTAATTGACAAGTCACATGATAACGTTTATCTGAATCTAGCAGGTAAGATGAGACCTTGGTTGCTTCACCTAAACACACCGGTAACACCCCAGTTGCTAAAGGATCTAAACTGCCAGTATGACCTGCTTTATTTGCATTAAACAAACGTTTAACTTGCTGTAATACATGATTAGAACTTCGTCCTGTCGGTTTATCAATAATAATAATGCCGGTGATATCACGACCTTTTTTATTACGGCGTCCCATCGTGATACTTATTTATCGTCAGTATCAGGTTCATCAGTCAAATCAGTATTTGCTTCTGCGATCAACTGATCCATGTGAAAACCATGAATTAATGACTTGTCATAATAAAAACGTAATTCAGGCACAATCCGTAAATCAACACGTTTTGCTATGCCACGGCGTAAAAATCCAGATGCACGAGCTAATCCCTTAAGGCATTCATCCATATCATCTGGTGTTTCTACCGATCCAAGTCGTGTCACATAAACTTTTGCATATCTTAAATCATGTGTCACATCAACATGAGAAACCGTCACCATACCAACTCGTGGATCTGATATTTCATGTTGAAGCATTTGAGCCAATTCTCGCATAATGACTTCACTGATTCGACTGGTACGACTAAACTCTCTTGCCATTATAATTTAGCTGTTACTAAGGTGCGTTCAAATACTTCAATCTGATCACCGGGCTTAACATCTTTATAGTTTTTAACACCGATACCACATTCAACACCTGATTGAACTTCTTTAACATCATCTTTAAATCGACGTAGTGATTCAAGCTCACCTTCGTAAATCACAACATTGTCACGTAATACTCGAATAGGGCTTGATAGTCTGATTGTGCCTTCTGTGACTAAACAACCAGCAATATCACCAAACTTAGGTGAACTAAAGACATCATCAACACGAGCTAGACCAATAATTTCATCTTTATAAACTGGTTCGAGCATACCTGTCATTGCCTGTGTTACTAGATCAAGCAAGTCATAAATGATACTAAAGTATTGAACATCTAGGCCTTTTTCAGCAATTACTTTTCGAGCAGCATTATCAGCTCGTACATTAAAACCAATCAAGATAGCATTAGAAGCCGCCGCTAATTGTGCGTCAGTCTCGTTAATACCACCCACGCCCGAAGAAACAATATGCACTTTAATTAGATCTGCAGATAATTTAAGCAAACCTTGACTCACTGCTTCAGCACTACCATGAACATCAGCTTTAACTACAATGTTCAATGTTTTAATATCAGCTGATTCCATCTGATTGAACATATTGTCCAACTTAGCAGATTGTTGTTGAGCCATTTTTAATTCACGCGCTTTTGTTTTACGATATATCGCTACTTCACGTGCTTTGCGTTCATCAGAAGCCACTTGTAATTCGTCACCAGAAGCAGGTGTGCCGGACAAACCAAGCACTTCAACTGGGGTTGAAGGACCGGCCGCTGCTAAGGCTTCACCCTGTTCATTAAACATGGCACGAACACGTCCATATTCTTGACCAACAATAACGATATCACCTTTTTTCAAGGTACCTTTCTGAACTAAGATAGTTGCAATTGTACCGCGACCTTTATCAAGGCGAGCTTCAATCACTACGCCAGATGCTGGACCAATAGCTGGCGCTTTTAATTCTAGCATTTCAGCTTGCAATGAAATGGCATCTAATAAGTCGTCAATGCCCTCACCAGTCAATGCTGATACAGGTATAAAAGGAACATCACCGCCCCAATCTTCTGGTAAAACATCATGATTAGATAATTCTTGTTTAACACGATCAGGATTAGCCTCTGGCTTATCCATTTTATTAACGGCAACAATTAATAAAGAATTAGCCGATTTAGCATGCTTAACCGCTTCAATCGTTTGTGGCATAACACCATCATCTGCAGCGACCACGATGACCACGACATCCGTCACTTGAGCACCACGTAATCTCATTTCGGTAAAGGCGGCATGACCTGGTGTATCTAAGAAAGTAATTTGACCACGAGTTGTATCTACTTTATACGCACCTATATGCTGCGTAATACCTCCCGCTTCACCAGTGGTTACTTTGGTAGCACGAATGTAATCTAGTAATGATGTTTTACCGTGATCAACATGGCCCATAACTGTAACAACCGGAGCACGAAGCTCCGCTTCACCCATTTCGACTTCAGCACCTAATAACGCTAATTCGACTTCATTCTCTTGTACTGGTTTAGCAATATGACCCATTTCTTCAATCAAGATAACTGCGGTATCTTGGTCTAACACCTGATTAATTGTTGCCATCGTACCCAATACCATCAAGGCCTTAATAACTTCAGCGGCTTTAACATGCATACGTAATGCTAAGTCAGAAACACTGATAGTTTCAGGCACATCGACTTCATGAACGGTTGGCGCGGTAGGCATAGAGAAACCATGTTCTTCAGAGCCTTCCATCAAAGTAGATTTCTGTTGAACGGCATGCGCCCCCTTCTTCTTCTTACGTCGGCCTTTACCATCTGAAACATGTAGCTCTTTACGCTCAGTCGTCGCACCTTTGGTATAACGTCCACCCTTACGAGCAGCAGCATCTTTAGAAGCTGGAGTAGCTTTAGTTTCTTTCGCTTTTTCTTCTGTTTTAGCTTTAGCACGTGCCACTTTTTGTTCTTTAGCAACAACTTCTGCAGCTGCTTTGGCTACTGCTTGTTCTTTTTCTAATTTAGCATCTTCGATTCTTGCTTGTTTTCTAGCGATCAAAGCACGCTCTGCTTCAACTCGTGCTAAGTTAGCCGTACGTCTTTTAGCATCTGCATCTTCAAGCTTTTTATGCGCTATTTGTGATGCTGATAAAGCAGGTGCTGCAGGCTCAGTTTTTAGCGTATTAGCTTCGGGTTTTGGTTTTTTAACAACCTTAGCCTCTTTTTTAATTCTTGCTTCTTCAGCTAAAGCTTGCTTTTCTTCCTCAGCAGCAAGCAGAGCCTCTTCATCGGCCTGCTTTTCAGCTGCAACAGCTGCATTTATTGCAGCCGCTTCGCGTTCAACTAAATCAGCTTCTTGTTTAGCCTTAAGCGCATTTTCTTGTTCCAGCTTACGTTTAGCTTCATCTTCTTGTTGCTGTTCAGCTAAAGCGGCATCTTGTATCGCTTTTTGTTCCGCTTCTGCTTGACGAACTAATTCAGCCGCCGCGTCAGCTTCTTCCGCTGGAGACAATTTCACATAGGTCCGTTTTTTACGTACTTCTACACTGACACTTTTGCCACCATTTCGAGCAGCGCCACCGACTTTTATTTCACTGGTTGATTTACGTTTCAGTGTTATTTTTCTTGGCTCAGACGCTTTTGTTTCAGCATCTTCACTATGCCGTTGTTGTAAGAAGCTTAATAACGATTGTTTTTGTTCTTCGGTAATCGAATCTTCAGCGTTTGATACTTTAATACCCGCTTTATTTAACTGTTCGACTAATCGTGCTTCGCTGATACCTATAGTACCTGCTAGATCTTTAACCTTCATATCACTCATGGTTATTTTCCCGCATCTGTTTGTTCATCGGCAAACCATGACTCTCTTGCTTTCATGATTAGTACGGCGGCTTGTTCTGGATCAAGACCTTCAATCTCTGATAATTCATCAACAGATTGGTCCGCTAAATCATCCAGTGTAATAACACCTTTACTTGCTAGTGTTAGCGCCAATTTTTTAGTCATGCCTTCCATATCAAGTAAATCTTGAGCCGGTTCTGCAGATTCTAGTTTTTCTTCACTGGCAATAGCTCTTGTCAATAAAATATCACGTGCTCGTGATCGTAGTTCAGTTACTATATCGGCATCAAACTCATCAATTTCTAACATCTCTTGTTCGGGGACATAGGCGATTTCTTCTAAACTAGAGAAACCTTCCTGAGCCAGAATCAATGCTACATCTTCATCAACATCTAAGTCTTTCATGAATAATTCAATTTGTTCACTTGTTTCCGACTCTGCTTTTTGATCTGCATCAGCAGCTGACATAACATTTAATACCCAGCCAGTTAATTGGCTGGCGAGGCGAACATTTTGACCACCGCGACCAATGGCTTGTGAAAGCTGGTCGTCAGCTACTGCAATATCCATACTATGTGCATCTTCATCAACTACAATAGATATGGCTTCAGCAGGAGCCATTGCATTAATAGCAAATCGTGCAGGATCTTCATCCCACAAGATAATATCAACACGCTCGCCACCTAATTCGTTAGTAACAACTTGTACGCGTGAACCACGCATACCAACACAAGCACCAATTGGATCGATACGTGATTCGGTTGCAACTACGGCAATTTTTGCTCTCAAACCTGGATCTCGTGCAGCCCCTTTCACATCGATCATGCCATCACCGATTTCAGGTACTTCAAGTTTAAACAACTCTATTAATAATTCAGGAGCCACACGACTTGCAACTAGTTGTGGACCTCTACCCTCAGCTTTAATTTCTTTTAGATAGGCACGAACTCGGTCACCGCTGCGAAAGTTTTCACGTGGAATCATATCTTCACGAGCAATAAAAGCTTCGGCATTGCCACCTAAATCTAAGATGATACTGCCACGTTCAACACGCTTGACGGTACCAAGAATCATCTCTCCTATTTTTTCTTGATATTGTTCAACCACTTGTGCACGTTCTGCTTCACGTACTTTCTGTACAATTACTTGTTTGGCTGTTTGGGCTGCAATTCTACCAAATGCAACCGATTCCATAGGTTCCATTATGTAGTCACCCAGTTCAATATCTGGCTCTTTAAGTAATGCATAAGTTAATTTAATTTGGAGGTCTGGTGATTCAAATTCATCGTCATCATCATTAACCACTTTCCATTGACGGAAAGTTTCATAATCGCCTGTTTCACGGTCAATCACTACGCGGGCATCCATCTCATTGCCACTTGCCTTGCGTGTTGCCATTGCTAAAGCAGCTTCTATTGCCTGAAAAATAACTTCTTGCGAAACTCCTTTTTCATTAGATACAGCATCTGCAACCAGTAAAATTTCTTTATTATTCATTATGCCCCCAGTGGATTCCCCACTCTTTTTAACCCAACGCTAACGTTTTACATCAACCGATACTGATACGCTTTAAGCAATAAGTTTTGCTTTAGATAATTTAGTCAAAGGTAGCTCATAAATTTCGCCATCCACTTCAACTAGAATATCGCCATCACTAAATCCTTGCAGTATCCCTCTAAAATTTCTACGACCTTGTATTGGCAGTTTCATTGACATTTTAACTTCACTGCCAGTAAAGCGTATAAAGTCCCTTTCTTTAAATAAAGGTCTATCAAAACCTGGAGACGAAACCTCAAGTGCGTAGGCAGAACTAATTGGATCTTCAACTTCCAATATACCATTCACCTGATGACTGACACGCTCACAGTCTTCAATGCCAATGCCTTGCTCTGAATCAATATAAAGACGTAACACCGTATTAACGCCATTCTTTATATATTCAATACCCACCAGTTCATAGCCAAGCGATTCGATTGGCGCCTCAACTAACAGTTCAATTTGATCACTAATTGCCATACGCGTAAAAAAAAAGGGCCAAAGGCCCAATTTCATATCTCCAAAAAAACAAAAACCCCATTATGGGGTTCTGTAATATTACTGGTAGCGGGGGCTGGATTTGAACCAACGACCTTCGGGTTATGAGCCCGACGAGCTACCATGCTGCTCCACCCCGCACCTGATTAAGCAATGAATTATACGAGCATTTAATTTATCTTGCAAGCATATTTTCAACTATCTTTTAACTTTCTAGTCAGCGTATTTCTACCCCAACCTAATAGTTTTGCTGCATCTTGTCGCTTGCCCATGGTTTTGTCTAGTGCCACTTCCATTAATAGCTGTTCAACTAGTGGAACAATATCCGCCAGAGCACCTTCTTGTCCTGTTAACGCTTTGGTAGCCGCCCATTGTTTAAATAATATCTGCCAATTTCCTAATCCAAGTTGTTCAGCTGATACCTCATTTAATAATTCACTGGGTAAGTCATCTACTTGTACCACTTTAGCCGGCGACATAACGGTTAACCATCGACATGTATTTTCTAATTGGCGTACATTGCCTGGCCAAGTTAATTGGCTTAGATAACTCTCAACTTCTTTAGATAAGATCTTAACCGACACCGATAATTCAGATGCTGCTTTATTCAAAAAATAATTGGCGAGTGCAGGCACATCTTCTTGTCGTTCCCTTAAAGCCGGAATTTGAATACGAATAACATTTAGGCGATGAAACAAATCCTCCCTAAATTCACCTAGTTCTACACGTTGCTCTAAGTTCTGATGAGTAGCTGCGACAATGCGGACATCCGCCCTAACAACATTATGTCCGCCAACACGGAAAAACTCACCATCTGAAAGCACCCTCAGTAGTCGAGTCTGTAAATCAATCGGCATATCACCGATCTCATCTAAAAATAATGTGCCACCATCTGCTTGTTCAAATCGACCTTTACGCAGCGCGTGTGCACCTGTAAAAGCGCCTTTTTCATGGCCAAATAACTCTGACTCCATCAGTTCTTTTGGTATTGCAGCCATATTCAAGGCAATAAACGGTGCCTTCTTACGCGGGCTATGCCGATGAAGTGCATTGGCTACAAGTTCTTTACCCGTACCTGACTCGCCATTAATCAACACATTTATATTGGAGCGAGCTAGACGACCAATCGATCTAAAGACCTCTTGCATTGCTGGTGCTTCGCCAATAATTTCCATAGCGAGTACAACTGGCTTTTCAACTGTCTGCTGTTGTTCTTTGTGGTGAACAATGGCACGTCGAACTAAATCAACCGCATCATCAACGTCGAAAGGTTTAGGCAGATACTCAAATGCACCACCTTCATACACGGACACCGCACTATCTAAATCAGAATATGCCGTCATGATGATAACGGGCAAGTCAGGGATATTTTGTTTTATATCTGCTAGTAACTCTAGCCCATCGATACCCGGCATACGAATATCACTAAGGAGTACGTCAGGAGTGTCATTCTTCAACTCATTAAGTACATCAGCCGCATTTTCAAAAACGCGTACATTAATCTCTACTAACTCTAAAGCTTTTTGAAGTACCCAACGTATTGATCGGTCGTCATCGACAACCCAAACATTTGCTTTTTTACTCACTAGCTTGCTCCAGTGGGAATGTGACTGAAAACACCGTATGACCCGGCTGACTCTTGCATGAAATCATTCCATTGTTACGCTGCACTAAGTTCTGCACCAGATACAAACCTAAACCAGTACCTTCTGCTCGCCCAGTGACTAAAGGAAAAAACATACTTTCTTGTAAGGATTTAGGCACACCGGGTCCATCGTCTTCAATATCAATGCCCACACACAAGCGATACCTTTTGTGGTCAATACTGATATTCCGTAAAATCCGTGTCCTCAACACAATTTTCCCTGTACCATTTAATGCTTGCACCGCGTTACGTGTAATATTTAGAAAAATTTGAACTAACTGATCAAAATCAACAAATAAATCTGGAATACTCGGATCATAATCACCTTTAAAGATTAGATGATGCTCGACTTCTGCAGACACTAGCTGTCTAACACGTTGCAATATCTCATGAATATTGACTGAGGTTTGTTCCGCTTGATGCTGTGAACCCAACATTTTAGTCATCAAATTTTGTAAGCGATCCGCTTCACTAATAATAATCGCGGTATATTCTTTTAAATCATCTGAATCAAGCTGGCGTTCTAATAACTGAGCAGCACCCCGTAATCCACCAAGAGGGTTCTTTATTTCGTGAGCTAGACCACGTAATACTTGCTGTTGCGTATTCAAACTCTCATCATGGCTGATCCGTTGTTGAAAATCTAATTGCGCTAACTCTAACAATATAAACTGATTGGGCGAGGCTTCTGTTTCCACTAGTTTGATGGCACAATCAACAACAATATTGCCTGTACTAGGAATGTGTAATTTAACTTCGCGTTCAATTAACTCCTGCCCCGTCTTTTGCACTCGGTTTAAACTCTTTAACAAATCACCCTCACCTAATAACAAAGATTGGATAGGTATACCTTCCGCTTGCCGTTGGCTCATACCAAACAATATTTCGGCCGCTGAATTGAATTTGTTAACACGTAGGGAATGGTCCATTACTACAATTGCTGTAGTGAGGTTCTCAATAATATCCTGACAAGATAATAAGGGGGTCGGAGTCATCGTCTAATTTCATTAAAAGTATTCATCATGAACTAAGTAGAGCAAATAATGATCCATTTTTTATAGTCACTTAACAGATAAACCGTAACCTTTTGAATTAAATAACACTTATAATTTAATCCCAGTGTTTCTTAACCTTGCTTGAACCAGTCAATAATTGCATGTAAAGACCTTTACGCACCAAGACAGTGCACTCAAGGACTTGGTTTAACGAACGGCTATACGTTGAAGGTGAAATAATACCGACTTACTTGATTTAATTAGTTTACCATTTTTATCGACTACAGAGACACTGGCTACATGACTACCACGGTCAACATTGGTAAACGTATAACTCTGGGTGTCTTGCATTGTACTTTTTAGCTGACCATCTAATGAAAATATTAATTTATCACCTCTTTGAATATTAAGCTCTGGTGAAAGCTCGATATCGATAATTACATTTCCTGCATTTTCACGAAGTGTTTCATTTTGAGGGGGAGATGTGATGACGATTTTATAGTTTGGCATCTTAATATCAATCAGCGGCGGTGGAGATTGCTCGTCATCAGCTAATTCAACAATGACTGGGGCAGTGTAAGTAAATGCTTGTTGTAATTCAATTTTCTCTGCATTATCTGTCGATGTATCAGAAAAGATAACGTGGCCATGTTCATCGACTGAACGATAAACATCCGCTTGTAGTGCTAAAGTGATTACTAATAATAATAAAGTATAATATTTCATAACTATAAATCATATTCCTACAGCATAATAACTGCAACTATCTGACATAAAAAACGCCCTCATCTAATACCTTAAGACGAGGGCGTTTTTTGTTTAACTTAATACAAATCTGAATTAAACACTGTAATACATATCAAATTCAGCAGGATGAGTTTCCATACGAAGACGAGTTACTTCTTCCATTTTCAATTCAATGAAAGCATCAATCATATCATCAGTAAATACACCACCTTCAGTTAAGAACGCGCGATCTTTATTCAAGGCATCTAATGCTTGATCTAATCCATAACAAACTTGTGGAATTTGTGCCGCTTCTTCTGCAGGCAAATCATACAAATCTTTATCCATTGCATCACCAGGATGGATCTTGTTTTTAATGCCGTCAAGACCTGCCATTAATAAAGCAGAGAATGCTAAGTACGGGTTCGCAGTAGAATCGCCAAAACGCACTTCAATACGACGACCTTTTGGATTATTGACAAAAGGAATACGAATCGATGCACTACGATTACGTGCAGAGTAGGCCAACATAATAGGTGCTTCAAAACCAGGTACTAAACGTTTATAGCTGTTGGTACTTGAGTTAGTGAAAGCATTCAATGCTTGAGCATGTTTGATTACTCCACCGATATAGAACAAGGCAGTTTCAGACAAACCACCATATTTATTACCGGCAAATAAGTTTTCACCACCTTTAAATAAAGACATGTGAACATGCATACCACTGCCGTTATCACCAACAATAGGTTTAGGCATAAATGTTGCTGTTTTACCGTAGGCGTGGGCAACATTATGCACAACATATTTAAGCTGTTGAACTTCATCTGCTTTTTTAACTAATGTGTTAAATTTAGTACCAATTTCACATTGGCCCGCCGTCGCTACTTCATGATGGTGAACTTCAGTAATTTGACCCATTTCTTCGAGTGTTAAACACATCGCACTACGAATATCTTGTAATGAATCGACTGGAGGCACTGGGAAGTAACCACCTTTGATGCCTGGACGGTGACCTTTGTTACCGTCAGCATATGTTTTTTCTGTATTCCACGATGATTCGTCAGAATCTATTTTGTAGAATGAACCAGAAATATCACTTGCCCAACGAACATCATCAAAAATGAAAAATTCATTTTCTGGGCCAAAGTATGCCGCATCAGCTAATCCTGTGGCGTGCATATGTGCTTCAGCACGATGAGCTACACTGCGAGGATCCCGCTCATAACCTTGCATTGTGGCTGGCTCAATAATATCGCAACTTATAATGAGTGTTGTATCATCCATGAAGGGATCTAAAACAGCCGTTTCTGGATCTGGCATCAAAATCATGTCTGATTCATTGATGCCTTTCCAACCAGCTACTGATGAACCATCAAACATATTACCTTCACTAAAGGTATCTTCATCAATAGAGTGAGCAGGAAAGGTAACATGTTGCTCTTTACCGCGTGTATCTGTAAAGCGGAAATCCACAAACAGAACATCCTCATCTTTAATCATTTGAAGCACGTTTTCGACTGACATTAAATTTTCTCCAATTTTAATTTTTATACTTAATATATGACTAGCTACTGCAAAACAAGCCCATCTATATAGATGATGTTAGCTACCCACTTTTTATTTAATAGTTATTTCATTATCATTTTGTTGATGATCCAGAATACTGTAACTATTGATTGTTACCCATGCAGGAAGATCAATCAATACACCTAGATCAGTGCAAACCACAGCTAATATATCACCAACAGCTAATTGTTTAAGCTTATTTTGCGTTTTAATAACGGAGATCGAGCATAACATCCGTCTAACGTCTAATCTAGACTCACTCATACCATCCATTTCTCAAGCGCTTCATCAACGGCCAGCGGTTAAATAGCCAAGGCTTTAAGCTTTTCAGCCGAGTCAACTATGTATGTAGTTACTTTCACTAATCAACTTAAACTCTGGTCAAGGCCATCAAGGCGGTTAGCTTTCAACAGTATATTGTCATCCACTTTATAGTCTCAGCTTTCTCGTTCATTTTAAAGATCAAGCTGATTATCGGCATAAAGGTGGCCAGTTAGATCATTATAATCAGTAAAACCCTATTTTACTCCTAACTTCATCTGAGGCTTTTGTACTCCCCTACTGAACTAAATTATCTTCAGCAGGTGATTTTTTAGAGACAATCAACATCATTTTTAAGTTAAGATACAAGTCGTAATAATAAAGTCAAAACTCTCTTTGCGATTGTCTGTTGTCCATTATGGCCTGCTCTTGCATAACAGGCACGGCTAACAGGATATCTAAAACACCTTAAGCCAAGACGACTGCCATCCCATTTATTGTCACGCGGTTCCACCAACAGTTAAACCATCTATTTTCAATGTCGGCTGACCAACACCTACCGGGACACTTTGGCCTTCTTTCCCACAATTACCAACACCACTATCTAACTCTAAATCATTGGCTATCATGCTGATCCGTCCCATCACTTCAGGGCCATTGCCAATCAAGGTTGCACCTTTTACAGGTTGCGTGATTTTGCCATTTTCAATCAAATAAACTTCACTAGTCGAAAATACAAACTTGCCTGAGGTAATATCTACTTGACCACCACCAAAATTAACCGCATAAATACCTTTTTTAACTGAAGCAATCACTTCTTCAGGCTCATGTTCACCTGGCAACATATAAGTATTTGTCATTCGGGGCATCGGCAAATGAGCATAAGATTCACGTCGTCCATTTCCAGTGCTGCGTGTTCCCATCAATCTAGCATTATGTTTATCTTGCATGTAACCCGTCAACCTACCTTTTTCAATCAAGGTGGTGTTTTCTGTTGGTACACCCTCATCATCTATCGACAATGAACCTCGTCGATCTTGTAAGGTACCATCATCAACTACAGTACATAATGGTGATGCTACCATTTCACCCATTTTCCCAGAAAAAGCAGAACTACCTCGACGGTTAAAATCTCCTTCCAAACCGTGACCGACCGCTTCGTGTAACAATACACCTGGCCAACCTGAAGCCAGCACTACGGTCATATTACCGGCAGGTGCATCAACGGCTTCTAAATTGACTAAAGCTTGGCGAACCGCTTCTTTTGCATAGGTTGTAGCGAGATCATTATCTTGAAAATAACGATAATCTAAACGTCGGCCTCCACCAGCACTGCCACGTTCACGTCGACCATTCGATTCAACAATAACCGAAACATTCATTCGAATTAAAGGTCGAATATCAGCAGCAAAGGTACCATCACTTGCAGCAATCAAAACTGTATCTAAACCGCCAGCTAAACTTACACTCACTTGGGTTACTCGAGGATCAGCACTGCGTGCACTAACATCGGCTTGATGCAACAAAGCAAGTTTTTGTTCAACAGATAATACGGCCAAAGGATCGGTGTCAGCATAAAACTTTGGAGCGACCGTACGTTTCCATGCCTGCACACTGCCATCAGCACCCTGACGAGAAATGGCGCGTGCCGCTTTTGCCGCATCTTGCAAAGCAGGTAAAATCAAGTCATCTGAATAAGCAAAACCTGTTTTTTCACCACTACAAGCACGCACACCCACACCTTGTTCAATGTGGTAGCCACCATCTTTGATAATGCCATCCTCTAACAACCAGTTTTCTTGGCGAGATTGTTGGAAATATAGATCAGCATAGTCCACACCGTGCCCCATAGTCAGAGCAAGTGTCTGCTCTAGGTTGGCTTCAACTAGTCCGGCAGGCACTAACAATTGTTCAGTAACTTGTTCGATTATAGAATAGGTCATTAATTGATTACTTAAATTACATAGTTATAGACTGTAGATCATACCAGATCTGTTCACTGACGACTTAGTGCACTTTCAAGAATCATCATTATTTCAAAATACTAATAACTAACAAAATAAAGTACATAGAAACCCAATATGACCGCACCATTTAGGTGCGTTACGCACCAAAACAAGTCAACCAGTCAAGGGTTAAGGACTGAATTCTATGCAAAATGAGCTACCCAGACAATCTTATATGGTGGTCTAGTTATTGCTTAACATTAAAACAATTTAGTTATGATCATACTTGCCCAGAAAAAGTCAAAACAACTATCAGCGGATAATGTTTTTTCAGGTGAGATTTGTGGCAGTATAAATTAATGACTATTAGTGCTCTTACCGTCACTAATAATTGTCAATTAAATTAAACAATTTTTAATAGTCGAGGAAAAGAACAATGAGTGGAAACGAATCCCGTATTCAAGCAATTCAACAAATAACAAACGCTGAAGTCATTGCTGTTAAGACACCTAAGTCTTTAGCTAATATTTGGGCTACTGATGTATTTAACTTGGCAAAAATGGAAGAAGCCTTATCTAAATCGGCTTTTAAAGCTATTAAAAACACAGTGAAAACAGGGGCGCCACTGGATAGCGCAGCAGCTGAAGTTGTAGCGGCTGCAATGAAAGAATGGGCACAATCTAAGGGAGCCAAATTTTTCTCTCATATCTTCTATCCGATGACAAACATCACTGCTGAGAAACATGATGGCTTCATTATTAGTGATTCCGATGGTAATGCGATTACTGAATTTTCTGGTAGCCTGTTAATTAAAGGCGAACCAGATGGTTCTTCATTTCCTAACGGTAGTATTCGCATGACCAATGCTGCGCGTGGATATACAGCATGGGATCCAACTAGTCCGGTCTATATCATGCACACAGATAATGGCTCAACATTAATGATCCCAAGTGTATTTATGTCTTGGACCGGTGAAGCACTTGATAAAAAAATCCCATTGTTACGCTCTATTAATGCAATGGATAAAGCCGGAAATAAAGTACTCTCCTTAATGGGTGAAACTGAAATTTCACCATTGAATTCAAGTTGTGGAGCTGAGCAAGAGTACTTCCTTGTTGATGCCAACTTTGCAAATAGTCGACCTGACTTACTACTCACTGGCCGTACTTTATTTGGTGCACCACCTGCTAAAGGACAGCAGTTTGATGATCATTATTTCGGTGCAATTCCTGCACGCGTTCAAGTATTCATGCAAGACTACGAAGATCAATTATATCGACTAGGGATCCCAGCTAAGACCCATCATAATGAAGTTGCGCCAGGTCAGTTTGAAATTGCTCCTTATTTTGAAGCAGCCAATATAGCCGCTGATCATCAACAACTGATGATGACATTAATGAAAACAACTGCTAAGAAACATGGTTTCCTATGTTTGCTTCATGAAAAACCCTTTGCAGGCCTTAATGGTTCAGGTAAACACGTTAACTGGTCAGTGGGTAATTCCACTCAAGGTAACTTACTTGATCCCGGTAAAACCCCTCATGCTAACCTCAACTTTTTATTATTCTGTGGTGCGGTGATTCGTGGTGTTCATAAATATGGACCATTATTACGCGCCGTTATTGCTTCGGCAGCTAATGACCACCGTCTGGGCGCTAATGAAGCACCGCCAGCCATTCTTTCTGTTTACCTTGGTGAGCAACTTGAAAAAGTATTCCAAGATATTAAAGATGGTGCCATTACTAGCTCTGAATCCGGTGGAACAATGGATCTTGGTTTGTCACAAATTCTAAATTTTGAACGTGATCCAGGTGATCGTAACCGTACATCACCCTTTGCATTCACAGGTAACCGTTTTGAATTCCGTGCAGTAGGCTCATCACAATCAGTCTCAGGTCCGTTGGTCGCCATGAACACTATGCTAGCTGATTCACTTAACTGGATTGCTGATAAACTTGAAATTGAATTAATAAAAGGCACCAAACAACCTGATGCTGTTGTTGTTGTTCTAAAAGAATTAATGGAGCTTCATGGTAATGTAGTATTTGGTGGGGATGGCTACTCATCAGATTGGCATGAAAAAGCGGTGTCTGAACGTGGTTTGAAAAATATCCCTACAACGGCCGATGCCTTACCCGTTCTAAATGAGGAATATATTCAAACCTTATTTGAGAGCACCGGTGTACTAACCCCTATTGAGCTAGCAAGTCGTTATGAGGTCTATGCAGAACAATATATTTTATCTATTGAAGTAGAAGCAAAACTAGTAGTCGACATGGCTAAAACATTGATTTATCCAGCTGCAATTAGCTATCTTGCTGAATTATCAATCACTAATTCAAGTATGGCAGAAATGGATATCCAGCTAGATAATTCAATCGCTAAAAAAGTGGCAGCAGAATCAAATGCGATGTTGGCTGCAATTGTTAAGCTTAGTAGTGCAATCGAAAAAGATGACTTCGTTTCGACGGATGAACATATGCAATACTGTGCTCATGATATTCGTAGTTTGATGGATGAAGTTAGATTGCATGCTGATATCCTAGAAACCGAAGTAGCTGATGAGTTATGGCCGCTACCTAAATACCAAGAAATGCTATTTATTAAATAAGTTTAATAGCCAACATTAAAAAGGCCGCTTAATTTATTAAGCGGCCTTTTTTTGTATTTTTTTGATTTGAAAAATTTAGGTTCTCTTCACTCTCTTAGCTAATAGAGCTCTAAAGTTTGCCATACATCAAGTCTAAGTTGAAATGCACCAACGATAATCACTGCCTTAAACTGCTGCATAAATTAAATACTAGACAAAAAAACATCTTTATTACTGATGTTTTACGGTTCTGAAGGTTGGCTAACGGTTAGCAGCGGAGAATCCCATGGTCCAGTAAGATAATAGTTATAACTAATTAAATTAACAATATTTTTATCAAAAAGAGCTCCGGCTAACTTATCAACCAACATAATAGCGGTACCCACTCCTAAACCTACAGGGCCACCGTATACTGCTCCAGCAAGTGGTAAGGTTGATGACACATTCGGCGTTATTGTCACCTCTTGATCATACGTATGACGAACCAAATCAACAGGGCCTGCCACCTCAATAGTTGCTGAAGATCCTGTCAGTATAAAATCATTAGTCACTGCTTGACCATCGGCAAATTTAAACGAGCCCTTTATCGAATCAAAATAGAAACCTTTAGAGAATAAATCACTAAAATCTAACGACAATCGTCTTGGTAAGGCTGCGATACTCATCAGACCGAATATTCGGCCTGCCGCACCGGGCTGAACATCTTTAAGTCTGCCCTTGCCTACTGCCATCTTGAGTGAACCATTCAATTGATCTTTAGTAATTGCCAGCGGCGCATTTGGCCAAGAAAAATCTGCTTGAAAATCGACATTTTCAGCATCAATTGCTTGTTGATAGCCTAAACTTGCTAACAAGCCTGCTAGGTGATCACTAGTAGCCTGAACTTTAAAATGTGATTGAGCACCGCTTGATAATTGCTGCCATTCGCCTAGACTAACTGATGCGCTAAACTCATCCGATCTTAAGCTGCCTTGATCCATAAGCCAACGATTTTCCATTCTATGTGCACTCAGCTTTAATTCACCTAAAACCATATCATTTATATATAAGGATCCAATAGCAAGATCCATACTAGGCCATAAAGATTTAGCTTGATCATCATTGATCCATTTATTAGTATCTGACTCTGCTAGCACTATTTTTAGCTTATCCAAATGTACTTTTAATACGGCGTTACTATTAAAATCAGTGGGCCAATAAATATCTCCTTTTGATTGATCACTATTAATAGTAGCCTGCCAAGCTAAGCCATCTTTTTTAGCAGATAGGGTGAAATTGGTAAACTGCTGATTAAAACCAGATAGCTTAGCTATTGTCACAAATGTATCATCTATATTGTTAATAAAAGTACCAGATTTATCTGTTTTATAACTATGTTGCTGTGACCATTCATACCAACTATCCAACGATAACTCGGCCAATTCCCCCCTTATTTTAATGCCATGCTCTGGCAGTTCTGCTTTAGCATTACCCACATTAATTTCCCCCCGCCACTGCCGGTCATCATTCGCAAGGATGATATTCAATAGCTTAGCGTACTCAGCAGAATAGACATATGTATTGGTCATTTTTTTAGTGGCAATACGAAAATGACGAATAAGATCACTGGTCTTACCAAAAGGTTCAGGCATATTGATTTCAATTCCTTGTAAATCTGATTGAATTGAGGCATCGATATTAAAATCACCCACCGCTTCCTCTGAAACCGATACAACAAGCTGATAGGGCGTTTTGCCGGAAATAAATTTTGGCATATTCTCAGGCCAATGTTGCTGAATTTGCTGCGTTGAGATATGACCCATTGCAGAAACGAAGGTCTCATCGCCTTTTCGAGTGATATTAATATTTACCGGAGCATCTAATAAACTTGCCTTGATATTTGTGGCCGTCACAGCATGATTGGAGAAATTTAATTTACCATTAATATTGGAAATATTCATTTCAGGCAGAAACTTCGGCTGTAACTGACTATCAATAAAACTCACATAACCCGATGTTTTAGTGGCAGCAATATCGGCTAAGGGCACCATTAAATTGAGCTTGATATTACTGTTCCCTTGCGCTTTAGTCGCTTTAGCTACTTGGCCAAAATGTCCTTTTAATGGGCTATTTTGTAAAAAAAGTAATGCATTAGACGTTGTCCCTCTAAAAAGACCGTCAACGCGTAATATTGGTTTAGCTTCAGCTAAGTTATTAATGGTTGTGGTCACATCAGTAAAATCAAATCCTGCTATTTTTCCAGACTGACTTTTAATCACAAGATCATTAGCTGAGCCTGTAATCATACCTTTGACCGCTATTAAATCCGGCCATTTTTGGCTATAGTGTAACTGCACACCTTCTGCTTGCAGTGCCATTTTAAAGTGGCCTTTTTCAGGATGAAGCTTGTAAGGGAAAGCGGCAAGCTCGCCTTTCAGCTCGATGGTGCCATCAATAATTTTACCGTCTAAAAATGCATTTTTTGACCATGCTTTGAAACCTTTACTTAATATTTTTTGCGGCACATAAGATTGCCAACGATTAATAATAACTTCTTCCATTGTAATTTTTAGATCATTGTTTATCTTGCCATCATTAGAGTGTTGTACAGTACCATCCAACTGTAGGGTTAAATCATCATTCCAAAAGCGAAGGGCTTGACTGCGCAATGCCCAGTCACCATCATGATGCTCTAAATTCAACACACCAGTAATAGAATCAAAAAATACCGCATCGTCTAACCATACCTCAGGATAGAGAGTCACCTTATGGCTATCTAATTGAAGGTTTGCATAGCCTTGTTGCCAGTTTACAGATGCTGTTAACCCTGTTACACCTGGGTAATTTTGCCAAGGTAACATTGCTCCATCACCTAGCTTAAAGACTAATCTCATTATGCCTTTCTCAGCAGAATAGTGTAATTTCAAGTTGTTAATGTCACCAGCAGGCTTTTGTTCTGTGATGATTTTAGGTGATTTATCACTTAAAGAGGCCACTGCAGTAATATCGCTTAATCGCAGATAATCGCTGGCGATTATCCAGCTATCCTGATGCTGCTTTTTAATACTAAAAGTAGTTGTCTGCCAAGCATTACCATTCACTTTCAACTCTATCTTACGACCTGATAATTGCCAAGATTGTCCTTGCTGTTGCCAATCAATTTCTCCTGTCAACTGATCTATTAATACCGGTGTATAAATTACATTTTCGTGTTTAGATGCCAGTTCCATTTGAGTTAAATCTATCGTTGTTTTAACAGTGTCAAAAGTGTCGCCAACACCTCTTGCTGAAATGTTCGCCGCTATCCTAGCTTTTTTAATAGCAACATCTTGCCACTCAATTTGCTGTGCAAACGGTGCTAACATAAGATCATTAATCTGAGCCTGCCATTGCCAGTGACTGTCTTGAAAATTATCCGACTCTAGCTGTCCTAATAACGAAAATTGAACATTAGTACCTAATGTTGGTGGTAATATTAATGATCCCACTGCTGTCCAGTTTTCTGAAAGATGATTTAATTGTGCATTTGTTATTTGATAAATACCTGACAAAGAGTCATTAATCTGATCGATATAATCAATGGTGACAGCGTCTATTTGAAAACGGTTAAGCAGATTCTTCCACCTCAACCAATCGATGGCTGTTGGAGACATTGCTGCATTTTCATTAAGCCCCTGCAATTGATAATGCCCAGTTAAATCTCGAACGAGCGTCGTATTTAAGCCCGTTAACGAGATATCATTTAGCGTGGGTTCACCCTGTTTTATGCTTGCTATTAAATCTAAACCGGCATAAAGCGATTCGATAGTTAGTAATTCAGTTTTGTTATCTTGCCTAAACACCGTAACCGCTTCAATTTGTAATTTAGGCATCAAACCCACCCAGCCTAAACCGGCAGTGCCCACTTCAATCGGATATCCTATTTTGTCGCCAACCCAGGCTGTAATTTCATCTTCTCGTTTATCCACTGCATATGCCATCCAATAGAATGCACCGACCAGAATCAACAGTATCGTCGCTAAAATAACCAACAAATAAGCGGCTTGTTTACTTGCTATATGTAAGCCACGCAGAAATACTGACATAAACTTACATCAACACCACATTGAACTGTTCGCGGCCATATTGCGTTTCACATTGAAATAGAATGGGTTTACCAATAAACTGCTCGAGTTCAGCCACATTGGTTGAATCTTCATCGTTAAGCCGATCAATGACATCTTGTGATGCAAGCACTAAAAACTGTGTCATCTCGTACTGCTTAGCTTCGCGAATTATTTCACGAAAAATTTCATAACATATCGATTCCGCACTTTTGGCATAACCTTTGCCGTCACAACAGGGACAGGGTTCGCACAAAATATGGCCTAGACTTTCGCGTGTTCGTTTACGTGTCATTTCGACTAAACCTAACTCAGATACGCCGCAAATATTATGCCGAGCTCGATCTGATGACATGCCTTTTTCTAAAGCACGTAACACCTGCTCTCGATGTGACAACTCTTCCATATCAATGAAATCGAGAATTATAATACCACCAAGATTGCGTACTCTTAACTGGCGAGCTATAGCATGTGCCGCTTCCAAATTGGTTTTAAATATTGTTTCTTCTAAATTTTTATGGCCAACAAAACCCCCAGTATTAACATCAACAGTGGTCATCGCTTCTGTCTGATCAAAGATCAAATAGCCACCCGACTTAAGTGATACTTTTCGCTCTAATGCTTTAGTTATTTCTTCTTCTACATTGAACATATCAAATAAGGGTCGATCACCTTTATATCGCTCTAAACGCGACACACACTCCGGTATAAATCCTTCAGAAAACTTAACTGCCTTACGATAGGTTTCACCTGAATCAATCCTGATCCGCTCTATCTCAGGCGAAAACAAATCCCGTAGCGCCCGTAAAGCCAGCGGCAAATCTTCATGTAGCGGTTCACCACATTTTATTTTTGACTTACGGTCACTCAATTTACTCCACAGGCAGTGTAGAAAGTTTAAGTCTGCCAATAATTCCGCTTCAGTTACACCTTCGGCAACTGTACGTAAGATATAACCACCGCTAGCTTGGTTGAGTTGTGACAGTAAACACGTTTTCAAACGTGCACGTTCTTCTTCACCTTCAATTTTAAGTGAGACCCCTACACCTTGCGTTTCTGGCATATAAACCAAATAGCGAGATGAAACTGATAATTGTGTTGTTAATCGAGCACCTTTACTACCCATAGGATCTTTGATGACTTGTACTAGTATTTCTTGGCCTTCGCGCAATAATGACGTTATTGGAGGCACTTCTGTTTCTTGTAGATCTCCGGTCTGTCCTTTAGGGATCGAAATATCAGAGGCATGCAAAAAGGCAGCACGTGTTAAACCTATTTCGACAAATGCGGCTTGCATACCAGGTAGCACTCGACAAACTTTGCCTTTATAGATATTGCCAACTAAACCACGACTTTCAGTGCGTTCAATAAAGACTTCTTGCAGTACACCATTATCCAGCACGGCAACACGGGTTTCACTTGGTGTCACATTAACTAAAATTTCACTGCTCATGCGATTTGTCCGGTTATTTTTTTTAATAACAATCCCGTTTCCCGTAACGGTAAACCCATAATAGCGGAGTAACTGCCCACTATCTGGTCAATAAATAATGCGGCTAAGCCTTGTACCGCATAAGCACCCGCTTTATCAGTACCCTCTTTTGTTGCAATATACCAGTTAATATCAGATTCAGTCATCGTTGTAAAAGTGACTTGGCTAATAGCTAATTTACATTTTATTTGACTGTCAATTACCACTGCTACCGCCGTCATTACTTGATGAGTTCGTCCTGAAATTTGCTGCAACATTAAACGAGCATCATAATCATTATCTGGTTTACCCAAAATAATATTTTCTAACACAACAGATGTATCAGAACCTAAAACTGGCCGTATATTTATGCCCGACAAGCTGTTCCAACCCGCCTGTGCTTTGGCAATCGCCAACCGTTTCACATACTCAGATGGTGCTTCATTGAGCAAGCAACTTTCGTCGATATTAATTGGCAACACAGTGAAATCAACGCCAATTTGTGTCAATAGTTCACGTCGCCTAGGCGAATTTGATGCCAAATAAATAGGCGGAAAATTCATGCCCGATGATACGGATGATTTTGCAGCACAGTCCAAGCACGATATAACTGTTCTGACATAACAATTCGCACTAGAGGGTGAGGTAGAGTGAGCGAGGAGAGTGACCAGCGCTGATTTGCACGCTTTAAGCACCCGTCAGTTAAACCATCGGGACCGCCCACTATCAATGACACATCTCGGCCATCTGCCAGCCAATTCTTTAATTGTTCAGCCAATTGTTCAGTGCTCCAAGGTTTTCCTTGAACATCCAAGGCGACAACATGATGGCTGTCTGGAATAGTGGCTAATATTCTATCACCTTCTTCACGCATCCACTGTGATGGGCTACCACTTTTACCCCGTTTTGCCGGTGTTATTTCATGTAGCTGTAAACTACATTCTCTAGGCATACGTTTGGCATATTGTTGATAACCATCGGTTACCCATGCTGGCATTTTAGTACCAACTGCCAGCAGGTTTAACTTCATTTATCTTCTGCCGTCACCTGCTCAGCAGTATCAGTTTTAGCAGGCACACTCCACAATTTTTCCAAGGTATAAGTCGCACGAATATCGGGGGTCATAACATGGACAATGACGTCACCCAAATCTACTAGGGCCCACTCACCAACATCTTCACCTTCCATACCTAATGGAATCACCCCTGCCGCTTTTGCCTGAATATTAACTTCATGGGCTAACGCTTTAACTTGGCGTGTTGACTTACCCGTTGCGATAATCATAAAGTCAGTAAAATCAGTCATTGCTGTCACATCTAAGATTTGAATGTCTTCTGCTTTAATATCTTCTAGCGCATCCAGCACCAGTAATTTTAATTCTTTAGCCTGCATAAGGGTCTCCGTTGTGTATAATCAGAGTAGTTTAACATTAAGCACACTATTAGCGTGCTAGAGAGTTTGATAGAGCTCTAGATAGGCATGCGCACTCTGTTCCCAACTATAATTTTGTTCCATCGCCGTTATCATCATCTTTCGCCAAATGCGCGGGCGCTGAAATAAATCAAGCGCGCGATTGATCGTTTCTTGCAATGCTTTTGCTGTACTTGGATCAAATGTAAAGCCGCTAGCGGTTTCATTTTTTCGATTTTGTTCAGTCGCGTCAACCACTGTATCTGCCAAACCGCCGGTATTACGCACTATAGGTAAAGTGCCATAACGTAAGCTATAAAGTTGATTCAGACCGCAGGGCTCAAAACGAGAAGGCATTAAAAACACATCGGCTCCCGCCTCAATTTGATGAGCTAATGCTTCGTTATAGCCGATGTCAACGCCTACTTTATCGGGATAACGCGCTCGTAAAACTCGCAAATCTTGTTCATAATCAGCCGCACCAGAACCCAAGCAAGTTAACTGTATATTAGCACCCGACTCTAATAATTTAGTTACTGCAGCAAGTGTTAAATCAATCCCTTTTTGTGACACTAATCGGCTGATCAAGCCCAACAACAAGACATCTTCTTTTTCAGGCAAACCAAAATACTGCTGGAGGCTAGATTTGTTAATAGATTTGTGGCGGATATTCTTAATCGAATAAGACTTTTTCAAATACCCATCTGTTACTGGATTCCATTCATTATGATCGATACCATTAAGAATCCCTGATAGACGTCCTTGTTTTTCACGTAACGATAATAAACCTTCTAATCCATTGCCAAATTCATAATTACAAATTTCTTTCGCATACGTCGGGCTCACTGTTGTTATATGATCAGCATAAATCAACCCGCCTTTAATTAATGATAATAAGTCATAAAATTCTAAGCCATCACTGTGCCAAAACGTTTCAGGCAAATCTAATGCATCAAAGATGGCACGTGAATATAAACCTTGGTAAGCAAGATTATGTATCGTAAAAATGGTCGCCGGACGATTAGGTAAGTCAGCTATCAAAGCAGGGGCCAAACCGGTTTGCCAATCATTACAATGTAAAATGTCTGGTTGCCAGTTGAGATCAGCCTGATTCATAGCCAATGCTGCAACCGCACGAGAAAACAAGGTAAAACGAGCCGCATTATCTCCCCAATCTTCGCCATTGATTGAGCTATAGGGACCACCTTCACGATCAAAATGTTCAGGTGAATGAACTAGCCATAACGGCACATCACTATCAGGTAAAGTGGATTGTAAAATTTCAATCGGCTTATGAAAGCCATCCAGTTTAAGCGTAGCAATAGTATGTATGCTGCCAAGCTTCTCAAGACACTTACGGTAAGCAGGCATTATAATACGAATATCATGCCCCTGTTGGCGGACAGCCATAGGTAAACTACCTGACACATCTGCCAAGCCACCGGTCTTAATAAGAGGATAGACCTCACTACTGGCAAAAAGAACTTTTCGCACGCTATGCTCCTAAAAATTGGTACAATTGCCAAATTATATACGTTAACAGGCAAAATCACAGCCTGCAATGGGAGAAAAAATGAAACCTTGTACTATCATCATCTTTGGTTCTGCTGGCGATTTATCCAAAAAGAAATTGTTACCTGCACTTTACCATTTGGACGTCGAAAATCGCCTCACTGCCGATACTAAAATCATTTGTATGGGTCGAGGTGATAAAGAGCAAGATGATTGGAAGTCCTTAGTAAGGAATTACGTATCTGCTAAGGCTCGTGCAGGAGCAAGTGAAAACGCGTTAAATAACTTTTTAGAAAAAATCAGTTATTTCAAAAATGACATCAATGATGCTGCGTCATACCAAGATTTAAAAATATTATTAGAAAACCCTGCCAATGGTTTCTCAGACAACATTGTATTTTACTTATCGATAAGCCCCTCTTTATTTGGTGTTGTAGGCGACAATCTGGCCGCTGTTGGTTTAAATAGTGAAGAGAAAGGCTGGCGTAATCTAGTAGTTGAAAAACCCTTTGGTTATGACCAAAAAAGTGCAGCAGAACTTGAAGGTGTTTTACGTAAAAACTTTACTGAAACTCAAACCTACCGCATAGATCACTATCTAGGTAAAGGCACAGTACAAAACATTATGGTGTTCCGTTTTGCCAACTTATTATTAGAACCACTGTGGAACCGTAACTATATCGATCACATACAAATCACTCATGCCGAACAACAAGGTGTAGGTGGTCGTGCTGGTTATTACGATGGTTCAGGTGCTATGCGTGACATGATCCAAAGTCACTTATTACAAGTGATGACTTTAATAGCAATGGAGCCACCAGCAGATTTGAATGATGAATCACTACGCGATGAAAAAGTAAAAGTATTAAAATCGATTCGGCCACTGTCAGATGAGATGGTTGATAGCCACGCATTCCGGGGGCAATACTCTGCTGGAACAGTCAATGGACAACCACAAAAAGGCTATCTTGAAGAAGATGATGCTCCTGCAAACAGCGTAACTGAAACTTACGCAGCCTTAAAAGTCTATATTGATAATTGGCGCTGGCGCGATGTGCCATTTTACCTACGCACCGGTAAATGTATGCCTGAATCAATGGCAATGATTGCCATTCGTTTCAAAAAGCCACCGCAAGAATTATTTAAAGGTACTGACATTGGCAATAGCCATGCAAATTGGATCACCATGGGTTTACAACCAGACAATACATTACGTATTGAACTGCAGGCCAAACAGCCCGGTCTTGAAATTAAAGCTCACACGGTTGGTTTAGAGACAAATGAATATGAAGATCCGGCTCATAAACTTGATGCATATGAAGCGATGATCCTCAATGCTATTTTAGGTGATCGTTCATTATTCTTACGCTCTGACGAAGTTGATTTGGCATGGCAAGCAGTTGACCCCATCATTGAAAAATGGTCAAAAGAACAAGACTTTATTCATAAATATGAAGCTGGCACATGGGGCCCAGAAGAAGTTAGTAATATCTTTGATGATCCATGTCATCAATGGCGCAATAACCTTTAAACTCAGGTTATTATTGATAAAAAAGCCGGCGTTAACAGTGATGTTATTCCGGCTTTTTTATGTTTGAAATAATGTTAACCTAGCACCAGATAAACAGTAAACTAATACTGTAAATTATTTTATAAGCAAATAATCTGCTGCAGAGTCAGTGGCTTTAAGCACTGGCACATTACCTAAACAAGGTGCCAAAATACGTTGTGTTAATGTCTCAACAATTTCAATTGATTGCGGATTTTTTCCATAGTTATTGGCCACCCAGCCCTGTAACTTCAAACCTGATAACTCAATGGCTTTAATGGTTAACAATGCATGATTAATACAACCCAATTTTATATCTACCACTACAATAACTGGTAAATTTAACTGTATTGCTAAATCAGCTATTGTTTGTGTTGAGTTGAGCGGCACAAGCCAGCCACCAGCACCTTCAACAACGACGGCATCACTTTGGCCCAATATAAGATCAAAGTTCTGTTTTATGACTGTCAAATCAATGCTAGTACCCACTTGTTCAGCGGCAATATGTGGGGCAATAGCCGGTGCAAAAGCGTAAGGATTTATTTGCTCATAGGGTAAATCAACATCCGCTTGTTGACGCAATTGCAGTGCATCATCATTTCTCAGACCCTCTATCGTCAGATCGCAGCCACTGGCAATAGGTTTCATTGCTGCAACCCGTTTACCCTCCTGTTGTAACAATTTAATTAATGCGACACTGATCCGTGTTTTACCTACATTGGTATCGGTACCCGTCACAAATATACTGTTCATAGTGTTTTCCTACGCTGTATTTTATCGATCGGTATACGGATCTCACCGCTTATATTTTGCTGTTTGAGCTGTGCGCCCCAAGCATGACCATAAACCACTTCATAGGTCGCTGGTAAAACATCATCACGCCTAAATTGTTCATACGCATCTGCAACCTGCTGAAGAGTATTTTTACCGGTGAGCCCAGGGCGGCGTCCTGAATTAAGATTTCGAGCACCTAACACTTTTAAATCTTTCATTAAGGCCATCGCTGAATCATAGGTTAAGGTGTAAAGATCAGTATCCAAAACAGGTTCAGCAAGACCCGCAGCCATCATCGCCTCACCAACATCATGCATATCGTAAAACATATTGACATGAGGATAGTCATCAACTTCAGCCCATGCCTGTCTCAACTCTCGCAAAGTATCAGGTCCTAAAGAGGTGAACATTAACAAACCATCGGGTCGCAATACCCGTTGAATTTCAGCAAAGCTAATTCTAGGATCACACCATTGCAAGGTTAAATTAGCAAAAACCAAATCAACACTATTATCCACTAAAGGTAAATTTTCAGCATCACCTGCCAAATAAAAAGGTGCATTAGTATAGGGTAACCAACGTTTGAGGCCAGATGCTCTCTGGCAACGTTGCCGAGCTTGTTGCAACATGGCAGGTGCTATATCTAATGCCAACATTTGTGCATCCGGATAGCGTTTGGCCAATAATGTTAAATTTCTGCCCGTACCCACGCCCAAGTCTAATACTCGTTTAGGTTTTAGTGTCACTAAAGACAAGCGGTCTAATAGCTCATCACCAGTCTGAGATTGCAATACCGCGACATCATCATAATGTGCAGCTGCATTGCCAAATGAACGGGCAACAAGGTGTTTTTTGGGAAGTTCATTGTTCATTAATAAAAGATTCTATCGCCTGCTGGCATTGTTTTGGCTGAGAAATAAAAGGAGCATGACCTGCTCCAGTCAATACGCTTGTATCTAAGTTGGGTTGTAACTGTTTTGCACCCATTAACATTGTGGCTGGAATTAAACTATCGCAATCACCTAAAATCATTTTAACTGGGCACGTGAGTTTGGCTAATTGCCTAGTCATATCCGTTGTCACTAGTAGATGGAGACCCGCTGTCAACGCCGCTTTTACAGGTGCTTGCTCGCTAGCGAGTTTTTCAGCTAATTGTCGAATAGTATGGCGACTCTGTGTTGAGCCACGTGCTTGTAATATTAAGAATTTTTGTAATGTTTCAGCTTGATTATCTTTTAAACTATCAGCAAAAGTATCAAATATTTCTGGCTCCATCGCATAAGGCCAGTCTACGTTTTTGACAAAACACGGTGTTGCAGCAACTAATATTAACTTGGTAACACGTTCAGGAAATTTATCGGTAAAGGCAATACTAATCAATCCTCCCAAAGACCAACCTAACCAGTAAGCCTGCCGAGGTATTTCAACAGCAAGATGGGGCAGCAATACATCAAGATCTAAGGCATTTTCCTGCCAATCGCTCAGGCCATGGCCAGGTAAGTCGACTAAGTGTAAGGTGAAATTCTCAGCTAAAACTTCAGCCATATCATGCCAAACGGCACTGTGCATACTCCAGCCATGTAACATCACTAAGTCAGGCCCTTGCCCGATCACTTTAATGTACATATTGTTTCCAATGCATCTAACAACTTCTTCACCTGTTGCTCGCTATGATTAGCAGATAAAGTAATCCGTAAACGCGCTGAGCCTTCAGGGACGGTAGGCGGCCTAATGACTCCGACCAATAAACCCTTTTCTTCTAAAAACTTGCCGATTTTTATAGCTTGTTTATCATCGCCGATTAACACCGGTTGAATAGGGGTATGTGATGCCATCAAATTTAAGCCTAATGATTTTGCACCCTGGCGAAACTGATTAATCAAGGCCGTTAATTTTTCTCGTCGCCAGTTTTCATCTTGAACCAGTTTTAAACTTGCTAAGGTAGCTGCGGCAATTGCCGGCGGTTGTGCCGTCGTATAAACATACGTTCGTGATTGCTGAATAAGGGTTTCAATTACCAGCGCATCTCCAGCAACAAAGGCACCAGCAGTTCCAAAGGCTTTGCCAAAGGTACCCATTTCTATTGGCATTTCATGTTGTGCAATTTGCCAATGTTCTACACTACCTCGCCCCTTATCTCCCAATACACCAAAGCCATGAGCATCATCAATAAATAGCGCTGCATTATAGTTTTTTGCTAAGGACACTAACTCAGGTAAAGGTGATAGATCTCCATCCATACTAAATACACCATCACTGACAATAAGGCTATTATTTTGCGCATCAGATTGCTTTAAGCGGCGTGTTAATCCTGCCATATCTGCATGTCTATAACGTAGCTGCTTAGCAGCTGATAACCGTCCTCCATCTAGTAATGATGCATGATTCAGTTTATCTTGAAGTATAAGATCACCTCGCGCCATCAAGCCATCAATAACACCCATATTAGCTTGATAACCTGATGAAAATAATATAACCCGTTGCTGGCCTGTAAAGTCAGCTAATGCTTGTTCTAATTGTTGGTGATAACGACTATGGCCCGTCAATAAATGAGCTGCGCCAGCGCCAACACCTTCGCGCTCAACTGCATTAATAAATGCATTTTTCAAGGTGGAATGGTTGGCTAAACCTAGGTAATCATTACTGCAAAATGACACCAATTTATGACCATCAACCACAACTTCAACACCTTGCTCACCAAGGCGCACTCGTGGCTGACGATATCTTCCTGCTATTTTAAGCCCAGCTAAATTTTCAGCTAATTGAGTTGACCAAGGCAAACTCACCATCTAGTGACTGCAGGCATCCAAACTAGGCACATTATGTTGTCCTATCAAAGTGGTGATCCCCAAACGATTAAATAACTGTTGGTCATGATCAGTATCGGGGTTATCAGTGGTCAGTAATTTATCACCATAAAAAATTGAATTAGCACCAGCAAGAAAACACATGGCTTGCAGTTCATCACTCATACTTTCACGACCAGCAGACAAACGAACATAGGACTTAGGCATCATTAAACGGGCAACCGCAATAGTTCGAACAAACTCTAATTGATCGATATCATCATGATTTGCTAATGGCGTGCCTTCTACTTTGACCAATAAATTGATAGGCACACTTTCAGGATGACTGGGCATATTAGCAAGATTGATTAATAAACCGGCGCGATCTTGTCGACTTTCGCCTAAACCAACAATACCACCACTACACACATGAATATCGGCATTACGTACATAATTTAATGTATCTAAACGATCTTGATAGGTACGTGTACTGATAATGTCACCATAAAATTCTGGCGAGGTATCAAGGTTGTGATTGTAATAGTCTAAACCTGCTTCTTTAAGACGTATTGCTTGGTGTTGCTCTAACATACCCAAGGTAACGCAGGTTTCTAAACCCAGATCTTTGACACCAGTGACCATGTCAGCAACACGTTCAAGATCGCGATCTTTCAGATTACGCCATGCTGCGCCCATACAAAAACGACTTGCGCCTGTTTCTTTTGCAGCAGCTGCACTTTCTAGCACTTTATCTAGCGGCATTAAGGGTTCTGCTTTTACCGCTGATTCATGATGGGCACTTTGCGGGCAATAACCACAATCTTCAGCACAGCCCCCCGTTTTGATACTTAACAAAGTACTTACTTGCACAGCGTTAGGATCAAAATTTTCACGGTGAACCGTTTGAGCCGCGTACATAAGATCAGCAAAGGGCAAATCATAAAGTGCTTCAACTTCTTCAGCAAGCCAGTTATGGCGTAATGATTGATCAGTATTTAAGCTGTTTTCAGGCATAATATTACTTCATTAGATTTAAAAGGATTAAGTCTTGATGGCAATGAACATTTTATTTACATTACACCATCTATTCTGGCAATTATACAGCAAACTGATGCCAATACCGTGCAGGCTTTGTGGCTCAATGAGTCAACATCAAGCAATATGTAGCCTCTGCATTCAAGATTTACCATTGTTAGGCCCTGCTTGCCCGCAATGTGCTCTACCGATCAGCGATGCTTACGTCTGTGGTCAGTGTCTTCGCCAGCCACCGGAGCAAGATGTAAGCTTCAGTTTATTTCGTTACCACCAGCCTGTTGACCGCTTAATTGCTGACTTTAAATATCACGACAAACTTTATCTTAGCGAGTTATTTGCACAGTTAATGGTGGATAAATTAAATAATCGACCGCTGCCTGACTTACTTATCCCTATCCCATTACATGCAAACCGCATTCGTCAGCGTGGCTATAACCAATCCTTCGAATTAGCAAAAGCCTTGTCGAAAAAATTAGATATTCCGAGCAGTAATGATTATTTGATACGCACTATCGACACAAAATCTCGAGCCTCAATCCCCTTCAAGGCCCGCAAAAAGAATATCCAGCATGCCTTCAAACTTGTCAAAACTAAAGTGCCTGCACATATTGCACTTATTGATGATGTACTAACGACAGGACACACCGCCAATGCCGCGGCCAAACTACTACGTAAAGCAGGCGCAACTAGAATAGAAGTATGGACAATAGCACGTACAATAAGACATCATTAGATGCTCTGTTGGATACATAATCAATTGCACAAGGCATCTTCGTGTCATCAAAAGCCGAATTTTTACAAAACAAATTAGATGCACTACTGCAAATTGCTGCCCACAATGAGCACAAACAAACTAATTTTCAAGAATATGAGCTGAGCTTATTGAATTGTGCAGGATTATTTGATCTGCTCAGCATTATATTAGAAAAACATCAAGTCCAGTTTCAGCTCACTGAAGTTACCTTAATTTTACTTGATCCAGAATATGAATTTCAACGGCTATTAGACTCTCACAACATCCCTAACTCATGGAAAGGGCGTTTATTATTCGTCGATAGTGAACAATCACTTCGCCAACTATATAAGGTACCTCATCGTACTCGTTTATCCACATTTAACTTGCAGCAACATCAGTTGTTATTTTCAAATAATAGTACGCTTCGATCAGTAGCAATACTTCCCTTAATACGCCAACATAATCAAATCGGAAGTTTAAACCTAGGTAGCCGTCAAATAGATAGATTTCAGGCAGGCATAGGTACTCAATTTCTTCAGCATTTAGCAGCTGTTATTTCAGCCTGTATCGAAAATACACGGCTACAAGAAAGCATCAAACAACTCGGTTTACGTGATCCATTAACCGCTGTTAATAATCGTCGTTTTTTTGACCAGCGCATTATTGAAGAAACTTCCTTAGCCGTGCGAAATCACAGTCCACTATCCTGCTTATTTATCGATCTCGATCATTTTAAGTTGATTAATGATAACCACGGACATCAGGCTGGCGATATGGTGCTAAAACAAGCCGCCAAAATATTAAATGACATCATGCGTACCAGTGACATTTTAGCGCGTTATGGTGGAGAGGAATTTGTGGTGTTATTAACAAACACTTCACTTGAAACGGCTTATGAGATTGCAGAACGGATCCGTAAAACCATTGCTGATAATGACTTTATGATCTCAGGATCAGATGTAATAGACATTACACTTTCTATTGGAATTGCAGTGTTAGATGTCAACAAACTCATTACTACTAGCCAACAGCTCATTCAAGCTGCCGACAAGGCAGTCTATGATGCTAAGAACAATGGTAGGAACCGAGTTCATCACGCCATTTAAACTAAATCTTATAACGCTATTATTTGGTGCACGTATTACTAAAAATTGCTTTCCCCCTCGGAGAATTCTATCGTAAACATTCTCCACAGAGGTATTGTTAACATTGCATTAACCATGATAATTCCCCTGACTATCCAAAAACCAGTCATTTTTCACACCATTTTCTCAACAAGCTAAAACAGTATAATTGCACTAGAATGGCAAACTAATATCGAATAGTGTCCTTTATAGTTTGATGCCCAACCATGAATTTCTATGTGTTTACCTAGATATACTTTCAAATCAGGAAATAAGGCTATATTTTCTTTGGAAATTCGAAGTTCTATCTTGCCATTCAAAATTAAACGAACATACTTTCGGCTTTTTTATAGCTTTAGGCCTTGCTAAAAAACGCTGCCAACCTGATATCTTTATTGGTAAATAATCAACAGATATGAGCTGATAGCCCTCATCGACCAAATTTACAGCCCCCTTCTTTTGGGCCTTTGACTGGGCATTTTTAAGTATTTTAAGATAATGTATATTGGCCGGAATAGTACTCAGTGTTGCTAAAATATCAGCTATTATGTCTTATGTAAATGTTCACAATTGGCTAAAAATAAATGGGCTAAAAGTCGCTTTTATGTATCCCGCCATTGGCTTTCAATCTCAATTGCTTTAATTCCTAATAACCTTACACATTCCGCATTTTCAATAGTAATGGTAACGCCCTCATAAACCGTGCTGCTCTTATATTTATAACGATAAGTCTGCACAGTTAACTCAACAAAATGAATATTGGGAGAGTTTTTTTGCAAAGGAACTATCACCATCAATAGCCTGCTGGTGAAAAATATTTGCCGCCAAAAAATCAGCCTGCAAAAGCAGGCTAATTAAAATAAAAATAGGTATTACTGATTTCATATAAAGGACATCATTCTATAAAACAGCAGAGTAATAAAGTTTAACGCACATTACTCCAACCAGATCCTACATCAAGGTTCTCGAACCAAGATAAGAATCGGTCTACATCTTCACCCTTGAAAATAGCCCCATGTTGTGGACATAACATATCAACATCACGTTTACGAACTTCAGCAATCCAGCGGGCTTTTGCAGTATTTGATGACATCCAACGACGATGAAAGTATTCCATATAACGAGTATGTTCTGAAAAATCTGTCACAAATAAATCACTATGATCTTCAGGTAATAATGCGGTACCAATGTCGCCTGAATAGAAAATTTTTGCTTGTGGGTCATAAATCGATAAATTACCTGGAGAATGCAGGTAATGTGCTGGAACAACTTCTAAATCATGACCACCCAGGGTAATAATCCCGCCTTCATCTGGTATAGGCCGTATATTTTCTAACTTAATACCAACATGTGTAATAAAGATCACCCAGATTTGTGGTGCATATACTATTAATTCAGGATTTGCTTGAATCCAGAGTGGTAATGAAGAGATCACATCAGGATCTTGATGTGATACAAAAATCGCCTCAACATTAGCCAATTCAAAATGCTTAGAAAATTCGGCTGCAACAATCGAAAAGTTCACAACACCACCTGGATCGAGTAATAAACCACGTCCATTATTTTGAACTAAGTAGTGGTTTGTATCGATAACTTCTGAGCGACGTTCATCATCACGGCCAATCACCATCCAACGATGAGCATTTTTTTTGTAGAGTTGTTTAACGCGCATAAAGCAAATGCCTCTGATTTTGTTGTTGTTTTTCCATTGCATCAGACAAGTCGCGTAATAACGCCCGTTGTCGCGCAGATTGTTTACCTAGTTGTCCAACTAATTCTCTTAGCATTAAAGCCACCGCCTCAAAACTAACCCCATGTTCACCGGCACTTGCTGCTTCAACAGATGAACATACAGCAAGGTATTCACCTTTTTTAACTAAGATGGCGATTGGTGATAACAAATTTGCTAAGGTACCTAAGCAACGACTTAATTTGTGGTTAAAGTCTTTTATTTCTTCAACCACCAGTTGATGAGCCTGATTAAAAAATTTCGGTGAAGTTATGCTTTTGACATCTTCAAGCCGCAGGTGTAAATCATCAAAAGTCATATAGCTAGTAAATAGACGCGCTAGACTCGAAGATAACATCACTATTTCAGCAATGACTTTTTGCGTATCGTCTATGCAAGCCGACACATCATCACCCAATAATTGAATATCCTGAGTCAACACACGAAATGCATCACCCTCACTGCCTGCTCGGGCAGCACTACTGACGGCATTTGATGATAATAAGTGCATTTGCTTGGCTAGAGGCACTAGCTTATGCAACTCGGTATTCAAGCTCACGCACTGACGAAAGATGGTGTTATATTCATCCCCCATTCTCCGTGTATATAAGTTTCCGCTCACATTCAACCTCGTTTAAAGTGTATCCATCAACTCAATGCATAATGAAGTACAATACCGAAAAATATTACGGCACCCACCCAATTGTTGTTCAGAAAAGCCTGCAAACACTGTGCCGGTTCTTTGTTTACAGCAATCTTATGCTGATAAGTGGATATCAAACCGGCCAGTAATAAGCCAATATAATAACTAAAACTCATGTCTAATTGACTGCCTATCAGTAACATAAGCAGCAAGAAACTAAGCTGTAAAATACCAATAATGACAAGATCGTCGTCACCAAACAATATCGCCGTTGACTTTACACCTGCCAAGATATCATCATCTCGATCTGCCATTGCATAAAAGCTATCATAAGCCGTAGTCCATAAAATATTGGCTAAAAACAACAGCCATGCAATCGTCGGTATCTCATTAGTTTGCGCCGCAAATGCCATCGGAATTGCCCAACCAAAGGCCATACCAAGGAAAACCTGTGGTAAATAGGTATAACGTTTCATAAAGGGATAAAGCGCTGCTAAAAAAATGGCCACCAAGGACAGCCAAATAGTCAATTCATTGAGTTGTGCGACTAGAATAAAAGCAACTAAACCTAAGCTTGCAAACAATATTAATGCCTGCCTTGCTGTTATATCGCCTCGTATCAGTGGTCGATTAATGGTTCTTATGACAAGACCATCGACATTGCGGTCAGCATAGTCATTAATGACACAACCCGCGCTACGCATAATAATAACACCCAATACAAATATTGCTAATACCATTAAATCTGGCCAGCCTTTTGCTGCAATCCATAAGGCAGATAAGGTGGGCCACAATAGTAATAAAATACCAATGGGTTTATCTAAACGCATTAATTCAATATAGGGCCAAATTTTTTGTTTCAATGCGTTCAATTTTTAGTCCTTAACTAAAGACGGCAAAAATATCTCATTAACCAGTATTTTTTTGCCGCTTAAATAAAAATGAGAGCGTCTTGCCCACAGTGCATCCGGACGCACCAACTCTTCGGCCGCTGCCATTTCATATAACCACTGCCCTGGTGTTAGACAAGCAATTTCGATCGCTCCTCGTTTTACCGATGGATCGGTGAACAATAGCTCACCTAATGGTTTATTACCCAAGGTATTGAAACGCTGTCTCATTGTCTGGAAAGTTGCTAAAGGAATAACGGTTCGTGCATAAACATTCGCTTGGCCTCCGTCCATTAAGCGTACTTCTCGTTGGTAAGCCATTTCTGTTAAGGGTGAATCTAAAGACAAACATTCATCAGGTAAGGGTTTCATCCAGTAGGTATTTAATAGCTGCACAGAAAAATCATGTTGATTATGAGCTTGTAATCGCTGAGTTAAGGAGCCAGAGCCCGTTAACCATGAAGCTAAATGTGCCGGCATTAATCGGCGCTGTGGTGTATGCCAACGTGTCCAATGTCTCATTATACTTGCCCAAGCTCTATTTTTTGTCCAAACCAACGGTGAATAAGTAGCTCTATATGGTTAGGCGTGTTTTGTATAAATTGATCTGCTGCCTCCTGCATCACTTCAATTAAGTCCTGATCAGTCTCTAAGTTTGCCACTCGGAACTGAGGTAAGCCAGTTTGTCTTGTGCCTAATAACTCACCAGGACCACGTAATTCTAAGTCGCGCTGGGCAATCACAAAACCATCAGTTGTATCACGTAAGCAGCTCAAGCGTGCCTTACCGTTTTTAGACAGGGGAGAATGATACATCAACACACAGTGGCTCTTTACTGTACCTCTGCCTACTCGACCACGTAATTGATGTAATTGTGCCAAGCCCAAACGCTCTGCATTTTCAATGATCATTAAACTTGCATTGGGCACATCAACACCCACTTCAATAACTGTTGTCGCAACCAGAAGGTCAATATCACCTGATTTAAAGGTTTGCATCACTAACTCTTTTTCAGCTGATTTCATCCGACCATGTACTAGAGCTACCTTTAAATCAGGCAAGGCATCTTGTAGTTCTATAGCTGCATCTTCCGCGGCCTGACATTGCAAATGTTCTGATTCTTCTATTAAAGTACATACCCAATAAACCTGCCGTTTTTCTTGACATGCAAGGTCAACACGCTCAACAATATCTCCTCGACGAGAATCAGGTACAACCACGGTGGTAACCGGAGTCCGCCCTGGTGGTAATTCATCAATCACCGATACATTTAAATCAGCGTAGGCGGTCATCGCTAATGTTCGAGGAATAGGCGTCGCGGTCATAACCAACTGATGGGGGTAACTATTACTGCCTTTTCCTTTGTCTCTTAAGGCTAAACGTTGATGAACACCAAAACGATGTTGCTCATCAATCACGACTAAACCTAAATTGCTAAAAACAACTTCATCTTGAAATAAAGCATGTGTACCGACAGCAACATGTACTTCTCCTGCACTTAGTGCCGCTAATACTTGTCGACGCTGGGCGGCAGTTTGTTTGCCTGCACACCAAGCAACGGTAATGCCCAGAGGTTCAAGCCATGTTTTAAAAGTCTGTAAATGTTGTTCTGCTAATAATTCTGTGGGCGCCATCATAACGGCTTGATAACCGGCTGAAACAGCCTCGATTACTGCCATTGCTGCAACCACTGTTTTACCTGAGCCCACATCACCCTGTACTAAGCGCTGCATTGGAATATTTTGGCCAATATCAGTTAAAATTTCTTTGACAACTCGTTGTTGCGCTTTGGTTAATGGAAATGGCAAAGTCTTTAATAATGATTGTCGCTGTTTAATATCTCCCTTCAATATGGGGGCCGCGTGATGCTGCATTTTTGCTCGTAGTTCGCGCATGCTAATTTGCTGAGCTAGCAATTCTTCGTAGGCTAAACGACGCTGAGTGGGATGTTGCCTATCTGATAATTGTTGGACATTTACATCTGGCGGTGGGTGATGAACAAATCGTAAAGCATCGACCAAAGAAAAATGGGCCACAGGATGAAGACGAACTGAATCAGACAATAATTCAGGTAAACTTTCGCCATCTAAACAGGCTAAAGCTTGATCGATAAGTTTTCTAAAACTAAGCTGATGCAGACCTTCAGTAGTCGGATAAATCGGCGTTAATTCGGCTTCAACTGCAACTATTTTCTCTGATGAAATGATCTGATATTCAGGATGCACTATTTCTAATGATGACGGGCCACTCCGTGCCTCTCCAAAACAACGTATGCGTGCACCTACTGCTAACTGGGATAATTGGCTGTTGGAAAAATGAAAAAATCGTAATATCAATGAGCCCGTCCCATCATCAATATGGCATAACAAAGAACGACGACGGCCCATCTTTATTTGGCTAAGTCGAATCGTTCCCTCCACTAAACTTTCCTGTTGGGGACGAAGAGAACCTATCGGTAATAAACGTGTACGATCTTGATATCTTAAGGGTAAATGAAAAAGTAAATCTTGGATCTGCATAATGCCAAGTTTGGCCAATCGTTCGGCAACTTTGCCACCCACCCCTTTTAGCTGGGTGACAGATTGTGATAGGGCAACCGTTTTTACCAAAATCTGTAACCCCTCTAAGTTTTAATGATTAAACTACGCACCTAAATGCATAACAGCATCCATTTCTACAGGCACATCTTTTGGTAATGAGGCCACACCAATTGCTGCACGGGCAGGATAAGGCTGGATAAAATATTCAGCCATTATTTCATTTACTGTACCAAAATGACTTAAATCTGTTAAGAAAATATTTAATTTCACAATATCTTGCAAACTACCACCAGCAGCAACGGCAACAGCCGTTAAATTATCAAATACACGATGTACTTGGGCCGCAAAGTCGCCTTCAACCACCAACATTGTTTCAGGTACTAATGGAATTTGACCTGACAAATAAACCGTATCACCGATTTTCACCGCTTGTGAATAAGTACCAATTGCTTCGGGCGCATGTATTGTATGAATAATTTCGCGGGCCATTATGTTTCTCCAGTATCACCATTTTATTGACGATGGCTTTTAGTTTAAAAAATTTAGTTAATTCGAGTTATTCGCTCAACCATCTCGAGGTGTCTCAAACGCCGAATAACACGTGCTAAATGATGGCGGCCAGTAACTTCAATGGTTAAACGTAAGTCGTAATACCCACTATCACGCTCATCAAGCACTACATTATCAATATTTGAATCCATTTCAGATACTATTGCTGCAATGGTCGCTAATACACCACGTTGGTTTTTTGCATGCACCACAATATCAACTGGAAACTCTCTGTTAATATCTTGTGCCCAGGCAACATCAAGCCATTTATCATTTTTAGCACGTAATTTAACGGTGTTTTTACAATTGGCCTGATGCACAATAATCCCACGACCTGTACTAACAAAACCATGAATTGGATCGCCAGGAATAGGATGACAGCAACGTCCAAAATTGACCACCATACCTTCAGTGCCTGCAATCATTAATGGCGTTGATGGCGAGTCAGTTGATGAAACATCATTAGTTAATTTTTGTGCAATGGTCATTACGGAACGGTTACCTAAACCGATATCGCTCAGTATATGTTCAAAGTTTTCCACTTCAAACTCTGCGACTAATTTTGTAATTAACGCTTCATCAACATCAGCTAAAGTGGTGGCAAAAGCATGCAAATATTTATTTAATAATCGTCGGCCTAACATGGCGGCATCATCATTACGTATATGCTTTAAATAATGGCGAATATTAGTACGTGCTTTAGCAGTGGAAACAAAATTTAGCCAACCAGGATTAGGGTGTGATGTTGAGGCCGTAATGATTTCAATTGATTGTCCTGTTTCAAGCTGCGTACTTAATGGCACTAAATGTCGGCCTACTCGAGCAGCAACACAGGCATTACCGACATCGGTATGAACAGCATAGGCAAAATCTACAGTGGTCGCGCCACGCGGTAAAGACATAATCTTACCTTTAGGTGTAAACACATATATTTCTTCAGGAAACAAATCAATCTGCAAATTTTCTAAAAATTCAATTGAATCGCCTGATCTTTTCTGAATTTCTAGTATACCTTGCAACCATTGTCGCGCTCGACGATGTGCAAGGTTACTGCCCTCACTCTCACCCGTTTTATAAAGCCAATGAGCTGCAACACCTGCTTCAGCCATTTGGTCCATTTCCCGCGAGCGAATCTGTACTTCGATTGGCACACCATAAGGACCAAGTAACACTGTATGAAGGGATTGATAACCATTCACCTTAGGCAGTGCAATATAGTCTTTAATCTTACCCTGAACCGGTTTATACAAATTATGCACAACGCCTAACATTCGATAACATGAATCTACGTCATCCATCACTATTCTAAAAGCATAGACATCGGTTACATCAGAAAAGGATAAACGCTTGTTGACCATCTTTTGATACAAGCTATACAAGTTTTTTTCACGGCCTTGAATATCTGCCGATAGGCCTTCTTGTTCCATTCGGTTCAAAATAGAAGCAGTAATTTGGCTTACAATCTCTTTTCGATTGCCCCGCGCTTTTCGTACCACACTGGCTAACACTCTGTAACGTATCGGATACAACACATGAAAACCCAGCTCTTCCAATTCGCTTCGCATAAGGTTCATCCCCAAACGCTGGGCTATCGGTGCATATATCTCTAAAGTTTCAAGTGCAATACGGCGTCGTTTCCCAGGACGTAGATGTCCCAAGGTCCGCATATTATGGAGACGATCGGCTAGTTTAACGATAATGACACGGATATCTTGTGACATTGCTAATAACATTTTTCTTAAGTTTTCAGCTTGGGCGTGTTGTTGGGTTTCAAGTGTCACTTTAGCCAGTTTACTGACACCGTCGACTAGCAACGCAACTTCTTCGCTAAATTCTTCAGCTAAAGCTTCGCGACTCACTTCCGTATCTTCAATCACATCATGCAATAATCCCGCTATGATACACTCGTGATCCATATGCATCATCGCTAGAACATGAGCCACAGCCAAAGGATGAGTAATATATGGCTGGCCAGAACGCCGTGTTTGTCCTAGATGTGAAGCTTCAGCAAAGAGATAAGCACGTCGAATAGCTTCAACATGCTTATTTTCTAAATAATTTGCAGTCGCAAAACATAAATCATCAATAGTAAGTTGGGGTTCAGAATCATGAACCAACGCCAACTCAGAGGCGACGGTAGGTTTTACGCTCACAATTTAGTCTTCGCCGAACAGTGCTTCTTTTTTCGACATACTGTCGGTTGCAGGTTCACGAACACTTACTTTATCTAAAATGCTAGGTCCAACTAAACCCGCGGCAATTTCACGCAAGGCAATAACAGTTGGTTTATCATTTTCTCTAGGGACTAGAGGATCGGCACCTTGCTCAATTTCTCGCGCACGTTTAGATGCCACTAATACCAATTGAAAACGATTATCAACGTTTTCTAAACAATCTTCTACTGTAGTACGAGCCATGGAAGTTTCCCAAAAGTTAAACGAGTAATTTTACGAAAAATCATCAGATTAAGCTAGAAGTTCCGTCAACAACTCAAGTTTAACCTGCTTTTGAACCAGTAAAGCATGTCGCCTTGCTGTAATAATTGCGGCTAATCCTGATAAAGCAACATCAAATTGGTCATTAACAATCAAATAATCAAATTCAACATAATGTGACATTTCGTTTTCTGCATCACTCATTCTGCGAGCAATAATTTCTTCATTATCTTTACCACGTCCACGCAAACGTTGCTCTAAGGCGGCTTTAGAAGGAGGAAGTATAAATATACTAGTACTATCAGTAAAATTACGGCGTACTTGTTCGGCACCTTGCCAATCAATTTCTAGGATCACATCAAAACCTTGCTGCAATTGTGCCAGTACCGTTTCACCGGATGTACCATAGGAATTATCAAATACGGTAGCCGACTCTAAAAAAGCGCTGGCATCTCGCATTTGCGCAAAGCTATCTTGGCTTACAAAAAAGTAATCTTGACCATTCACCTCACCCTCACGAGGCGCGCGAGTGGTGTGTGATACTGATAATCGCACATCCACTTGTTGTTCAACCAAGGCATTAACTAAACTCGTTTTACCTGCACCTGACGGTGCTGCCACAATAAAAAGACTACCCTTTGTCATCATTTGCTACCTATATAATATTGCTGAAATAAACAAATACATTGTAATTTATTACCACGTTAGCGATGCTAAATACCTCATCGCTGATAGCATCATATTTAATTAGCCATTAACCCAGTACTTTATCCTAGTTCTTGATGGGAGTTTAACAAAGCCATTGCATCACGCAAGGCATTAATAATCTGTGTTTTACCAGTCAAGTTTAATTGTTTGCCAATATCAGCCCATTCGCGTTGCTGTAGTAGCGTCATAATAGTAAGTTGCTGTTGCATAGTGGATAGTGCTGCAAATTGAGGCCGTTTTATTTGTTGAAATAACGATAAGGACAAGGCTATACGGCTAGATTCATAGGGCCGTTGCTGATGACAAAATGCCGTTATCTCTTGTTTATCCCAAATAGAAAGCTCTGCTGATTTACTGGCTATTAATACAGACAAAGCCGCAATCAGCGAAGGATTAATATATTGAAATTCAGATCGCACTAAAAAGGGCCAATGTGTTTGAAGGCGCTTTTGTGCTGAGACTATAAGCTCTTTACCAGCAGTGCTGATAGCTTGTAACATCATCACTGAATGGCTTCCGCTGACATCATCTTGCTGCACACCTAAACGTACAGGTACAAATTGTAAGCTTGACCAGAAATTCAGTAAGTCAACACTTACAGCAAAACTACTTCCTAGAATGTCACTACCAGACTGAGTAACTTGCTTAACAATATTCTTTAATAACAAATGACCGATACCACGCTGCTGAATAGCAGGATGCACAGCAATACGGAGGATACGTTGATAGTTTAATCGGCCAGCATTAGAAATACCAACATGTGCCAGTAAAGACTGCGGTAATAAGTGGCCTTTTAAGCGCCGTGTTCCTCCATGAATTGCCAGCGCTAATTCATCATCTAAACGGCCTTCGTTTACTAGCCAAGCACTGGCAACAATATGCCCCTGGTAACGCATTACATAGACGGATACATCTTCACGATCCAACATGAATTGCAGATCTGAGGGTCGTGTACGATAATGTGCCAATACCATTAAACCAAATAATTCAGCTAGGCTGGTTTCATCCTTAACAAGCTGACTGCGATCTGTTTTTTCAAATACACAGTCAATCGGCTGGACATGTTGAATTATCTGCTCAGCAACGGGATCCGCATTAAGTAATAAAGCTTTAAAACTAAAGGCTTCCAATGGATCATTCTCTGACCAACGAATTGGCTTAGTCATTCTCATATCTTGCCAATTTGGAGTGTACTGTTCCAATATTTGTTTGAAACGTATTGCAAAACCAAGTCCTGTACCTTCATAACCATGTAAGGTTGTGGCGAATACAATGCGCGAGAATTTATGCAGCAATTGCGATAACATTGGCGCAGGAATAGTCGCCGCTTCATCAACCAATAATAAATCTGCTTTTTGATCTGATTCTATTAAGACATCAGCTGCGATAAATTTTATTTCAGCCTTATTGAAAGACAAAAGACCTCTCGATATTATGGCATCAGGCAATAATCGAGCAGCATGTTCAAATACCATTTCTACTGTTGCTAAACTAGGTGCTGTCACAATTATCGTTTGTTTACCTTGTTCAATAAGCGCTGCCGCTGCCATACCTAAAACGGCGGATTTCCCACGGCCACGATCGGAAGATAATACTAGGGGCCTACGACGATGACCCTGCACAACCTTTAAGATCGCTTTAAGTGCCATTTTCTGATCAACGGTAGGATTATATTGAGTCGATCTTATACCTGTTTTAAGAGTAGAAAGTGTAGGTAATTCATCACCTTGTTTGAACAGATGAATTGTTTGCTCATCGTTTGCATTAGTAGTGGCAATTTGATGAAAGCGTTGTAGCCATAAGCTATCGGGCAAAACAGTCGGTAAAAAAATAATCAGTGCACCACCAGCTTTTATCGTGCCTACGATTGCACCAAAACTATCTGGATTAAAGCTAGTTAGAGCATCAAAGATAACACCATCAAATTCTTTGCCTAATTGTTTTTGGGCTTTTTTTTGTGGAATCGTCTTATAACTACTGCCAATAGAGCTTGATAAAACAATCAGCTTATTTTTATCAAAACCGGCGAATAACTGTTCTGCTGAAGACAAGCACCAGTCAATATCACCTGTTAGCACAACCCATTGGCGTTGATTCATTGTCAAAATTTAGCCAAGCTATCAATCATGATGCCCCTGCAACCATTCTGCCGAGGTGGACGTGTTGATTGAAAATCAATAATGCGGCGGCAACTCATGTTGCGGTCCTGATTCATGGCTACCAGACTGTATCGTATTCACTTGCACTTTCATTGTTTCAAGCGCTAATTCTATACGTGATATTTGTTTTTGCTGATCGATTATTACCTGATTCAGTTCTTCCATTAGTCCATCCTGAAACGATATTTTCATTTGTAATTCGACAATTTCATCTTTTACAGAATTCATTAATCATCACCATCATAAGATAAGGCCGGGCCTAACCAACGTTCAGCAACGTCCATTGTCCAGCCTTTACGCACCGCATAATCTTCAACTTGGTCTTGGTCGATTTTACCCAAACCAAAATAACGTGATTCTGGATGTGCAAAGTAGAAACCACTCACCGCCGCGGTTGGCAACATGGCAAAACTTTCAGTAATCGTCATACCCGCATTTTTTTCAGGTTCGAGTAAATTCCACAACAAACCTTTCTCCGTGTGATCTGGACACGCAGGGTAACCTGGCGCGGGACGGATCCCTTGATATTTTTCGTTTATTAAAGCTTCATTATCTAGGGTTTCATCAGTCACATAACCCCAAAGATCTGTACGCACTAGCTCATGTAATCGTTCTGCAAATGCTTCTGCAAGACGATCAGCCAATGCTTTTATCATAATACTTTGGTAATCATCATGATCATCTTCAAAGCGTGCGACGTGTTGATCAATGCCAATACCTGCAGTAACCGCAAATGAACCAATATAATCTTTTACGCCACTATCTTTCGGAGCGACAAAGTCAGCAAGTGCTGCATTGGGCCTACCGGGTGGACGTTCGGTTTGTTGGCGTAAGCTCCGTAACGTCATCAATACTTGTTTACGGCTATCATCGGTATAAACTTCAATATCATCATCGTTGATACTATTAGCGGGGAAAAAGCCAAATACAGCACGTGCTTTTAACCATTTTTCATCAACAATTTTAGTCAACATTTGTTTGGCATCATTAAATAAATTGGTGGCGTGTTCTCCCACTATTTCATCATTTAAAATACGTGGGTATTTACCTGCTAATTCCCATGCTTGGAAAAAAGGCGTCCAATCTATACGTTCAACCAAATCCGTTAACGGATAATCATCTAAGCTTTGCACGCCTAATTTTTTAGGCACCGTTACTTGATAGGCCTGCCAATCAATTTTAGTTTTATTAACTCGAGCAGCTGCAATAGTCAATTGGCGACGGCTACTTTTACGACCTTTATGGCGGGCTCGCTTGTCGGCATAATCTGCTTTTATTTTAGCGATATATTGATCACGTTTCTCAGCAGTAACTAAATTTTGAGCAACACCAACAGCACGTGAAGCATCTTTCACATAGATAGTAGCACCATGGTAGTTATGATCGATTTTAACAGCAGTATGAATTAATGATGTTGTTGCCCCACCTATCATCATTGGCAACTTAAAACCGAGACGCTCCATTTCTTTAGCTACATGAACCATTTCATCTAGTGACGGCGTAATAAGACCCGACAAACCAATAATATCGACTTTTTCTCTTTTGGCTGTTTCAAGAATATCCGCACATGACACCATTACGCCCATATCAATGATTTCAAAATTATTACACTGCAAAACCACACCAACAATATTTTTACCTATATCATGCACATCACCTTTCACGGTGGCCATTAATATCTTGCCATTATTGGTGCTGACATCACCTTCTTCTTTTTCATCTTCGATGAAAGGCATTAAATAAGCGACTGCTTTTTTCATTACACGTGCCGATTTCACTACTTGTGGTAAAAACATTTTGCCATCACCAAACAAGTCGCCCACTACGTTCATTCCGTCCATCAATGAACCTTCAATTACATGAAGTGGTTTTACTGCATTTTGGCGAGCAAGTTCAGTATCTTCTTCGATATAATCAGTGATGCCTTTAACTAAAGCATGCTCAAGACGTTTTTCCACTGGCCAGCTGCGCCATTCAAGCTCTTCCACTTTCTCGACTGTTTTACCGTCGCCTTTATATTTTTCAGCTATATCTAATAAACGCTCCGTAGAATCTTGGCGACGATTGAGCACCACATCTTCTACTCGTTCGCGTAACTCTTCTGGCAGATCATCATAAATGGCCAATTGACCCGCATTAACAATACCCATGTCCATACCAGCTTTGATGGCATGATATAAAAACACGGCATGAATCGCTTCACGAATGGGGTTATTACCACGAAAAGAGAACGATACATTACTAACTCCACCACTAATCAGAGCGTGGGGTAATGCTTGTTTTATATCTTTAACGGCTTCAATAAAATCAACAGCGTAATTATTGTGTTCTTCAATACCCGTAGCAATCGCAAAAATATTAGGATCAAAAATAATATCTTCAGGTGGGAACCCAACCACTTTTGTCAAAAGCTCATATGAACGTGTACAAATTTGACGTTTACGTTCACGGGTATCTGCTTGACCCACTTCATCAAAGGCCATCACAATAACTGCCGCACCATATCGACGCACTAGTTTGGCTTGTTCAATGAATTTTTGCTCGCCCTCTTTCATACTGATCGAGTTGACGATACCTTTACCTTGAATACATTTCAGGCCGGCCTCAATCACTTCCCATTTAGACGAGTCGATCATGATCGGCACCCGACTAATATCAGGTTCAGAAGCAATCAGGTTCAAAAAAGTAACCATTGCTTCTTTTGACTCTAACATGCCCTCATCCATGTTGATATCGATGATGGGCGCGCCGCTTTCGACTTGCTGGCGAGCAACATCAAGCGCAGTGTCGTAGTCACCTTCTTTAATCAATTTGGCAAAACGAGCTGAACCAGTAACATTGGTTCGTTCACCAACATTGACATACAAACTTTCCGGTGTAATGTTAAATGGCTCAAGTCCACTTAAGCGACAATAATGGTTGTTTTTAGCAGGAATGCGCGGTGTAACATTAGCAACAACATCCGTAATCGCTTTGATATGAGCAGGTGATGTTCCACAGCAACCACCGATAATATTCAAGAACCCGCTTTTTGCCCATTCTTCGATATGAATAGCCATGGCTTCAGGTGATTCATCATATTCACCAAATTCATTGGGTAAGCCGGCATTGGGATGTGCACTGACATGACAAGTAGCTATCCGAGATAGCTCTTCAACGTATTGGCGCAATTGTTCTGCCCCTAAGGCGCAGTTCAAACCAATACTAATTGGCTGCACATGGGACAAGGAGTTCCAAAAAGCTTCGGTGGTTTGACCTGATAATGTACGACCACTAGCATCGGTAATCGTACCTGAGATCATTATAGGAAAATGAACGTCATGCTGATCAAAATAGCTTTCAATCGCAAATAATGCCGCTTTAGCATTTAAGGTATCAAAGATAGTTTCAACTAATAATAAATCTGCACCACCATCAATCAAGCCTGCGATAGATTCAAGATATGAGACAACCAATTCATCGTAGTTTACATTACGATAACCTGGATTATTGACATCAGGTGAAATACTCGCTGTACGGTTTGTTGGGCCCAAAACACCTGCAACAAAGCGCGGTTTTTCTGGGTTTTGAGCCGTAAATTCATCGGCCACTTTACGTGCTAATATTGCTGATTCTTTATTTAACTCATAAGCCAGACCTTCCATCTGATAGTCAGCCATCGCAATCGACGTACCATTAAAGGTATTCGTTTCGACAATATCTGCTCCGGCTTCAAAATAGGCATGGTGAATATCGCGAATAATTTTAGGTTGAGTCAATGATAAAAGATCATTGTTACCTTTTAGATCACAGGGATGATCTGCAAAACGTTCGCCACGATAATCAGCTTCTTCAAGTTTGTAACTTTGAATCATCGTCCCCATAGCACCATCGAGGATTAGGATTCGTTGTTGTAATAGCTGATGAATTATGTGTGTTGATGTGGTCAAAATGAGGTTCCAATTGCAGCAATATTTTAAAATTGATTGGCTATTGTACCAGACCCATCGATCTGAAATCATCACTAAGAGAGTTGTCATTTTACACTTCCATCAGAGTGAACGTTAGAGCATGATTGATGTTAGTTCAGGCAAAATAGTCTTAACTTAATAGCCAAAGAATAATCTTATGATTAAGCGCGTTATCAGCGGTAAAGGTATATTTGTACTTGATACCCCGGTTTTAATGCATGATGTCAGCAGGCAGCAAAAAACCTTATTAACTCTTGCCGCTACTTTAACTAAAACCAATAAATATAAACGTTATCCATGAATTATAACGACAGGATTAACGCTAGCTGACGGTGAAGATATTGGCTTTCTAGCCTGCACAGAAGAAGAAAAAAAGACACTTTGTATGGGTGCTCTGATGGATAAATTGGAAGTGCTTGATAAAACAGACGTCAGTGGTGTTGAATGGGATAAACAGGTCTCTAACAATTTATTACAAAGCCGGATTAAAATATATTATCTGAATTTTATTTGAGGCCACACTTTGCTTAATCGTCTGCTTTTTATTGATAAAGCACAGAACTTAAACCCTAAAAAAAACAAAAAGGATTCTGGCGCAAGCAGGCCCTGGCACTAAAATTATTTGCCTGGGTAATATTAATCAATGTCGATACACCATATTTAAGCGAAACAACTCCTGATTTTAACCTATATCGTGGATAGATTTAAAGACTGACAACAGGCAGGCCATATTACATTTAATGTACATAAACAGCATACTCTGTGATTATTAGAAGTTATGTAAGTAATTCTATTAGCATATTCTTTATATTTGAAATCTGGCATAATCACTAATAAAGCAGTTTAAATTTAATGCTTTATCGTTATTTTTAGGATGAGTTTTATTAGCACAATGATTTTAGAACATCTATTTCACCTAACTAAGTGAGCTATAAACAGGATATTTAAAATGGAAACCACACCAGAATCTAATAGTGATCGTCGTGATTTTTTCCGTATTAATGATATGGTCTATATTGATATCACCGTCATCGAGTATGATGATCTGAATCAGGCAGCCAACGCGATCAAGAACTCGTCTTTGCCAGATAATGAGGACCAAGTAAAACGTCAACTTAATACCATTCAAGCTTCCCTTACTAGTCTTATCGAAAATATCAATCAAACTGATCGTCAAGTAGCACGTGCACTACGATTACTTGATGATAAAATTAGTGTTGTCTCTCATTTTGCTCAACGGCAACTAAAAACCACTGAGAATCGAAAGATGATTGAGTCAAACTTAAGTGGTGGTGGTATTGCATTTATGACCGATCATTCGTATGTCGCTAAAACCACCGTTGAGCTTAGTATTGAATTACAACCTTCAGGTACTATAATTAACGCTATAGCCAATGTTATAGACTGTGACAAACGTGATGCAGCCCCCAAAGAAACGCCATACTATCTAAGACTTATCTTTACACATATGAATGAATATGACCGTAACTTCTTAGTCAAACATACTCTGTCACGCCAAGCAGAAATCATACGTATGACCCCAAAATAACAGCCAATACCTTAGTAATAGCTACAGTATAATTACCGACACTTATGTCTATTAAATTGAACTGCCCTGCACCCTTTGTAAAGCAAGACATTGTAGATAGCAGGCATAGGGCAAGAAGTCTCACTAGCACTAAATCATTGCATCTCAGTAGTTTAGAATAAATCACTCTCCCGACATTGCCTCTACAGCAGCCAACAACAATGAGAAATATAATAAATGATCTAGTCTATTTATACTACATGCTAAATTTTTGTTCATTAGCTCAGGTAAGTACAGCGTTCATCGTATTGTAAAACATCTATTTTTAGGGCAATATTTTATTAACCTTTAGCTTTTACTAATAGTAATTAAGTGTATTCTATATTTCTGAATTAGTTTGCAATAACGTTACATAACCGGAGAAATCAGGATGAAATCGCCACGATCACTACTTACTATTTGCATTTTATTAGCTTCATCAGCTGTTGCTAGTGAGGCTGAAAAACTCACAACATTAGAAGATCAAACATCGATCGCAGTCACTATTTATAATAACAATCTGGCACTTGTCAAAGATCAACGTAAACTTATTTTAGATAAGGGCTTAAATACCTTAGCCTTTCGAGGTGTTAGTGCAAAAATGCGTCCCGAAACAGCCCTGCTTCGGAGTTTAAACCCAAAAAATCAGTTGCATGTATTAGAACAAAATTTTGATTTTGACCTACTCACCCCTCAGAAAATGTTGGAAAAATATACTGGCAAACAAGTACATCTTGCCAGCATTAATCCTGCTAGCGGTATTGAGACCATTCAAACAGCTACCATACTAAGTACAAATGGGGGGGTGACGCTTAAAATAGGCGACAAAATAGTCACCAATCCACATGGCAGCTATATATTTGATGAAGTGCCAGATAATCTGCGTGATCAACCCACATTAGTGACTCAGTTAAACAATGCCACTAATAGACAACAGACAGTAGAACTAGGTTATCTAACCTCAGGACTTGCTTGGAAAGCCGATTATGTCGCTGAATTAAGTAGTGATGACAGCCAACTCGACTTAACCGGTTGGATCACCCTGACCAATCAAAGTGGAACTGCATATAATAATGCAAAATTACAATTAGTGGCAGGTAATGTTAATCAAGTGCAGCCTAGGATCTCTACAAACTCAGGCCGACAAGAAACAATGCTGAAATCGATGAGTGTTAGCCCCGTTGCTGAAGAAAGTTTATTTGAATACCATCTCTACAGCCTGAATAGGCCGACCGATCTTGCTGACAAACAAACTAAGCAAGTAGCCTTGCTTACAGCCAGTTCAGTGCCAGTGAATAAGCAATTTTTACTACAAGGCAGCGACTATTATTACAACAGCAGTTATGGCCAACTAGGTCAAAAAATGAAAGTGGCTGTATTTGTTGAGTTTAACAATACTAAACAAGCGCATTTAGGCCTACCTATTCCTAAAGGCACTGTTCGAGTTTATAAAAATGACAGTCAAGGTAGTGCTCAATTTATTGGTGAAGACCGGATAACTCATACTCCTAAAAATGAAGTTATACGACTAAAACTAGGTGATGCCTTTGATGTTACGGCAGATAAAACACAAACTAGTTTTAAACATGCTAAATTTTTTCCACCTCATAACAGTGCCTATAAGAGTCATTATAAAATAACACTGAAAAATGCTAAATCTGAACTTGTCACCGTTACAGTGCGTGAGCCAGTACCTGGAGATTGGAAGATCTTACAAGAAAGTCATCCCCATACAAAAATGACTTCTGGCACTGCACAATGGCAAATCACCATTCCTGCTGACAGTAATGCAATCCTAGACTATAGTGTATTGGTTCAGTATTAACATGACAAAGGCTATTTTATACAGCTTCCGGCGATGTCCTTATGCCATGCGAGCTCGCATGGCGATTGTGCAAAGTGGGTTGCAATTAGCATTACGTGAAGTAAGTTTACGCGATAAGCCTCAATCATTAGTCGATATTTCACCAAAAGCGACGGTACCGGTATTGATAACAAACGAGGGTATAGTTATTGATGAAAGTTTAGATATTATGATCTGGGCATTACAGCAATCAGATCCCAAGCTGTGGCTGAATAATATCAATTATGCATTGATTGAGAACAATGATGGTCCATTCAAGCAGTGGTTAGATCGATATAAATATGCTGACCGCTATCCTGAACATACGCAACAGTTTTACCGACAACAAGGCGAACAAACATTGTTAATGCTTGAACAAGCCCTGACAAAGACAATCTTTTTATCGAGTAATAACATCACACTTACTGATATTGCGATTTTTCCTTTCATCCGCCAATTTGTTGCTGTTGAACAAGTCTGGTTTGAGCAGGCCACTTACCCTAAAATTAAATTATGGCTAGATAAATGGCTAACAAGTGACTTATTCAAAACAACAATGTACAAATACTCACCGTGGAATGTGTCGGATAAAAAACAAGCTGTGTTTCCTATTGATGTTTCTGACAATCAAGTAAATTAAGCGGTAATATTAACTATAGAACCAAGCGTGTTTTCTTGTTTGTTAGCAGATTCATCACCTGAAGTTTCTTCCACTGGTGCTACATTGCTGGCCTTAAGCTGCTGGGCAATTTCAGCTCTCGCTTCGACGGCCATTTGTGCTGCTTTTGCAGCTACATTTCTATCTTGAGATGAAGGCTGTGCTGGCGCCAATGCTGCAGCTTGAATTTGTTGTGCTTTTTGTAAGGTAGCATTAGGATCACCAGCTACTTTTGATGTATCAATGCTTACTTCACCGCCAACAGCATACTGCACACCATCTGGGCCACGTTGATAACTGTATGTGGCACCACCAAGAACAATACCGCTTCCTGCAGCAATGTGAGCCGCTTCATGGGCACGCACTACTTGGTCGCCCACTTTCAATGTTCTTATTAGCTCTAGATCTTGCTCTGATATTGCCGTTTCAGCTATTTTATCGGCGGCATTAGTTTCTGTACGAGTCGGCTGAACCGCAAAAGATGTGGCAAATTGTGTAGCCTGTACATTCACAACTAGACAGTTATATCCAAGATGCTTCCAAGCATCTCATTGCTAGCTTCTATTACTTTGCTAGAAGCTTGTATTTGTTGCTCGTCTTTGATCATATTAAGCAAAGGTTCTGTTAAATCGCCTGCTGATTGCAGTGTATCCGCATTGGCAATCTTAGCCGCATTTTGATTGAGGCTTTGCATTCCTGTTTGAATGCCTGATACGCCCGACTGAAAAGCTGAAATAGTATCCATAAAATCCCCCTAAACTAAAGATTACTAGTTATATCAAATTACACTTAATTATTTTGTGACCTGCTTCAAATCATTGGCATTTAATCGAATAAAGATAATTGAGGCGATAAATGTCACACTACTAAATAATACCTCTAAACAGGCATAAAGATCAAAGGCTTGTGCACTATAAACTTCACCAATGCCATGAGAAAAGTACAGCAACATAATAAAACCGGTCCAAGCATGAGTATAAGGTTTGCCATACAATAGACCACGCAAAGGAAATAATAGAGGTGCTAGTGCGATGAATAGCCAAGCTGATACCGGATAATTACTACTATGTTCAGCTATCGTTATCCAGGCAATTAAAGTGAGCATTAAGCCAAAAAAACTCGCCAATGATAATTGTTTAAAAAATTGAGTCATGATATTGCCAATGCCTTTGCTGTAGTTGCTATACGCTGCCCTAGCGCGCGACATAATTGCGCCTCATTATCACTTAATGGTCGATCATTATTAGCGCCTGCTAAATGGCTCGCACCATAAGGAGTACCACCATCAGTCGTTGTCATTAATCTATTTTCACTATATGGCAGGCCCATGATTAACATGCCATGATGCATCAGCGGAAGCATCATCGATAATAAGGTGGATTCTTGTCCACCATGCAGACTACCTGTTGAAGTAAACACCGCGGCAGGTTTTGCTATCAATGAACCAGATAACCAAACATCACTGGTTTGATCAATGAAATATTTAAGTGGCGCAGCCATATTTCCAAAACGTGTTGGACTGCCTAAAACTAAACCCGCGCAGTTTTTTAGATCGTCGTGACTAGCGTAAAGATGACCTTGTTCAGGAATCACATCTTCAGTGGCTTCACATACTGTTGAAATGGCAGCTACCGTTCTTAATTTGGCCTCGCAATTTTCAACACTTTCAACGCCACGCGCAATCTGTTCAGCCATATCGCCCACATGGCCTGATTGACTGTAATATAAAACTAATATGTTTATCATTATATAATCTCAAGCACAGCTTCAGGAGGACGACCCAGCTTAGCCTTGCCCTTATGGACAAAAATTGGACGTTCAATTAATTTTGGATGGTCACACATCGCTTGAATAAGCTGTTTTTCAGAGAGTGATTCATCGGCTAAATTTAACTCTTTATATTGGGCTTCACCTTTACGTAAAAGTTGCCTGGCACTGATTCCAAGTTGTTTGATAACCTCAGTCAGTGATGCAATGGATGGCGCTGTTTTCAAATATTCAATCACTTCTGGTTTAACATTATGTTGTTCAAGAATAGTCAAAGTCTGACGTGACTTACTACATCTAGGATTGTAATAAATAAAAGTATCGCTCATAAGGAAGAGTCCAGTAGCTTTTCTAAGGAGGAAAGATGAATTTCAGTTGGTTGTACACTAGCCCATTTTTTACAGCTAGGGCAATGCCAATGCATGGTTTTACCCGCAAAACCACAAGACTGACAAGTATACCTCGTTCCTAGGCGAACCATGGTCTCGGTAACATTTTTAATCAATGGCACCAGCATAAGATTTGATTGCTCGCCTAACGACATCAATCGGTGTAATCCTTCCACAGAAGGATATTTTTGCAGTTGAGGATATAAATAATCCTGTGCTGCTTGGCTGCCTTGTTGTAATTCAATAACATGGGCCAACATTAACCTTGCACTGGTCAGGTTAGGATGTTGAAGCAGTAAACCATGTAACCAATGATTAAAGGCTTGCAGATTATTCATCTGTCGATAACAGCTTAGTAACAGTGGCAGTACTTCGTAAATATAACGATGGTCCTGTTTTTCAACACGCAATAATGATTTAATCGCTTTTCTTAAATTACCCTCAAGTATGAAAACTTTAGCCACAAGTAATGTCGCTCTTACGCAATTTTGATCATGTTTATGCGCCAGCTTTAGTAATGTCATGGCATTAACATTCGATGATTCAATCTCCTTCTCAGCTAGCTCACAGTAAAACTGAGCAATAATAGAGCCCATATTTTGTTGACTTTGATTTTGTACTTTTTGTGCCATTTCAATGGCTTTCTGCCATGCTTTTTGTTGTTGATAAATACGCAGTAACTGTTGCAAGGCTTCCTGCGGTGGCGAAGGTTTATTCAGCAAATCAAGAAAAAGTTGCTCGGCGCGGTCAAGTACACCCGCATTCATATAATCTAAACCTAATTCAACCAGCGTTTGTGTTCGTTGTAATTCAGTAAGACTGGGCCTTGCGATAAGGTTTTGATGAATACGAATTGCACGCTCAATCTCACCTCGCCGCCGAAATAAGTTGGCCAATGCTAAATGAGTTTCTACCGTGTCACTATTTACTTCTAATAAACGAACAAACACCTCAATCGCTTTATCAGGTTGTTCATTAAGTAAATAATTTAAACCTTGGAAATAATCAGGACTAACGGCAGTAGGTGGTAATTGATGTTTTTTGGGGTCATGTTTTTGTGCTAACAGCCAGCCAGATAAAGCGGCTAAAGGTAGCAGGAAAAATAGCCATTCAATCATTAGCCTTAAACCTTATTACCATCTGTTATCGGCAATATTCTCAAACTATTTATTTCCTGTTCAGAAAGTGCCAATTTTTTACGTAAACGACGATTTTCATATCTCAGACGCAAGATACTAGTCGATAATGCTAAAGCGCCTAATACTGTGCCTAAAACAATCGCAATAATAATGACCACCGACAGTGGCAAGCTTAAAACGCCAAGGTAATAATTAATATCAACAACGGTTAAATTGATCGCAGAAAATCCTGCACCTAATATCAGTACAATTATAAATAAAATAATAGTGAAAATCCGACCCATTGCATATTCCTTGTAAAAGCTTAGTTAAAAACATTTCTATTCCTTAGATCATACCTTAAAAATGAAGCTTGCCCAGTTTTGCCATAAATCATGTAAAATACATAGCTATTAAACAGAGTGGATCCTGTAAAGATTGTGTTTTTGGAGAGTAGTAATGACCTTTGTTGTCACAGAAAATTGTATTAAATGTAAATATACCGATTGTGTAGACGTTTGCCCTGTAGATTGTTTCCATGAAGGCCCTAACTTTTTGGTCATTGATCCTGATGAATGTATCGACTGCACATTATGCGAGCCTGAATGTCCAGCGGAAGCCATTTTTTCTGAAGATGACTTACCTGATAATCAAATGGAATATATACAAATCAACGAAGAACTTGCGCGTGTATGGCCTGTGCTTGCAGAAAAGAAAGATCCCTCACCTGATGCAGAAGATTGGGATGGTAAAACCGGTAAATTGCCAATGCTAGAACGTTAAATTCAATTAACATAGTTACAAAAAAAGCCCGCAATGTAAGCGGGCTTTTTTATAAGTATATTTTTATTAACGATTAAGCCATCAAATGTTTTAACTTTTTCATCGCATTACTTTCAATTTGGCGAATACGCTCAGCTGACACCTGATATTGATCAGCTAATGTATGTAGAGTCGATTTACCTTCATCATTTAACCAACGTTGGCTAACAATATCCCGACTGCGTTCGTCTAAAGTTTCTAAAGCATCTACTAATTTTTGATGTTGATCATCTGCGAAGTCAACGTGTTCTAATTGAATTGAAGGATCGGCGTTTTCAGGTCCCTGCAGGTAAGCGGCAGGTGAGAAGCTATAATCGTCATCATCAACATCGCTAGGCAAGTCAAATGACGTGTCTGGTTGCGCTAAACGACGTTCCATATCCATAACGTTGTCTGGTGTTACACCTAAATCGGCAGCAACGGCAGCTACTTCTTCTGAATTTAACCAACCTAGACGCTTTTTAGCACTGCGTAAGTTAAAAAATAGTTTGCGTTGTGCTTTAGTGGTCGCAATTTTTACAATGCGCCAGTTACGAATCACATATTCATGTATTTCCGCACGGATCCAATGCACAGCAAATGACACTAGGCGAACGCCTTTCTCAGGATCAAAACGTTTTACCGCTTTCATAAGACCGATATTACCTTCTTGCACGAGATCAGCGACCGGCAAACCATATCCGCTATAACCTTTAGCAATACGGTTAACAAATCTCAAATGTGATAAAATTAGGCGTTGCGCAGCTTCAACATCACCATTCTTTTGTAGGCGTGTTGCAAACTCGTACTCTTCTTCGGCCGTCAACATTGGCGTGTTGTGGACTAGATTACTATATGAATCTACATTGCCCACGGAAGCTAAAGCTAAATTGTATTGGGCTACAGCTGATGCCATTAAATGGCCTCCCTAAAAATTAGTGTTGTAATCATAGCATTAAGTTTATAAGTCATCCAATTATGACCGCAAATTCAGGAAATAGTTCCTATTCCTGAACAGAGCCTTAACGAGGTTCTATCGCACTTAAATGTCGACCTACCGCTAACCAAGCTCCCATCACACCTAATAACATTCCTGTGGAAAGCAATATCAGCATCATCGAACCGGATAACCACGCTAAAGTAAATTGACTTTCATATTGACGTGCTAATTGATTAATCGGTCCATTAATCAGGCTCATAGTCGATAATAATGTTAGCCATGCAAATGTTCCACCTAATAATCCATACCAAAACCCCGTATACAAAAACGGCCGGCGTATAAAAGTATTAGTACCTCCTACCAATTTAATGACTCGTATTTCACTTTCTTGGTTAAGGATAGCCAATCGAATAGTATTGCCAATGACAAGCAATACACTTAACGATAATAATAAGCCTAAAATGCTTATTCCACGTTGTCCAATATCATTGATACTGCGTAATCGTTGTAACCACTCCATATCCAACTGTGTTTGCTCAACCTCGGGCAAGGCATCGAGTAACGATAATAAACGGTTCATAGCATCTGCTCTTAAATTGTCACTATTAGCGTGTACGATTACCACTGCCGGTAGCGGGTTACTCGGCAGTGTATCTAGTAAGTTACCTAAACCTGATAATTGACGAAACTCTTCTAAGGACTGGCTAGCAGATTGAAAATTTACCGCCGATATTTCTGGCCAAGTAGTCAGTTTATTAACCAGTATTTGAGCCTGTACATCGGTTTTATCTTGTTTTAAGAACAAGGATATTTGTGCAGCATCATCCCACTGGCTGCTCACTTGCTCTATGTTTTTTAATAATACATACAAACCAGCAGGCAAGGCCAAAGCAATACCTATCACTACAACCGTCATCAGACTAGCCAGTGGTTGACGCCAGAGCCGACCAAGGCTAAATAACATGACTTGCACGTGGCGTAGAAGATAATTTGTAACATTCTGCTTAACTGTTTTCATCGTTCAGCCTGCTGAGCTAGGCGACCTTTTTGCAGGATAACCTGACGGTATGGCATGGTTTGAATAAGATCGAGATCATGGCTGGCGATAAATACCGTTACACCTACCTGATTAAATTGTTCAAACAAATGCATAATGTCGCGTGATAAATCAGGATCTAAATTACCAGTGGGTTCATCAGCAAGCAATATTGGAGGGCGATTCACCACCGCCCGAGCGATGCCCACCCGTTGTTGCTCTCCACCCGACAAAGCGATCGGTAAATTCCGTTCTTTGTTAAGTAAACCCACTTTATCTAACGCCGCACGCACACGTCGACCAATTTCCCGATTATTTTCACCCGCAATAACCAAGGGTAATGCAACATTATCAAACACAGTACGGTCATGTAATAAATTATGGTCTTGGAAAACCAAACCTATTTGGCGACGATAGTAAGGAATTTTACTGGGTGGCAGTCGTGTTAAGTTTTGTTCGTTAACCAACACTTGACCATGAGAAGCTCGTTCAATTAGGGCAATAAGTTTAAGTAAAGTACTTTTACCTGCACCCGAATGACCCGTTAAAAATGCCATTTCACCTTGGGCTAACTGAAAACTTAGCCCTGATAATGCTTCATGTCGATCAGTGTAACGTTTATAAACGTCAGTAAACTTAATCATTATGAGTCTTCGCGGCCCAATAAAGCATCGACAAACTCTGCTGAATTAAAGGGCCTAAGATCATCTATTGTTTCACCAACACCAATATAACGTATGGGTAAGCCGGTCTTTTTAGCGATCGCAAAGATAATACCGCCTTTAGCTGTGCCATCAAGTTTAGTTAAGGTAAGTCCAGTCACACCAACCGCAGCATTGAACTGAACGGCTTGTGATAATGCATTTTGCCCGGTACCAGCATCAAGCACCAACATAATTTCATGGGGCGCTGAGGCATCCAATTTACCCATAACACGTTTTACTTTTTTCAATTCTTCCATCAAATTTGATTGGGTATGAAGACGGCCTGCAGTATCTGCTAATAAAATATCTATCTTACGCGCTTTAGCCGCCTGTAAAGCATCAAAGATAACCGAAGCAGAATCAGCGCCACTGTGCTGAGAAACGACAGCAATATTATTACGCTCACCCCAGACCTGTAGCTGTTCTACCGCCGCAGCACGGAAAGTATCACCCGCTGCTAGCATAACTGATTTACCTTGTAGCTGAAATTGTTTGGCTAATTTACCAATGGTTGTTGTTTTACCAACACCATTAATCCCTACCATCAATATTACAAAGGGACCTTCTTGCTTTGGGATATGTAATGGTTGGCAACTGGGCTGTAAAATATCGACCATATCGTCACGCAATGCAGCAAATAAGGCATCAGCATCACTTAATTGTTTACGAGCAACACGCTGCGTTAAATCTTGAATGATCGTTTGAGTTGCATCAACGCCAAGATCAGCCGTGAGTAATTGAGTTTCCAGTTCTTCGAGTAATTCATTATCAATGGTCTTTTTGCCTAACACAAGAGCGGCAAACCCCTGCGTCAACTGATTACTGGTGCGAGTTAATCGTTGCTTTAAACGGCCAAATAAACTGGTTTTTCCATCCGCAGGTTCAGTTTCAGCTGGTCTCAAGGTATCATGGTCAGATTGCTCGACGGGCTGTTGCTGCTCGATAGACTGTTGAATGATTTCTTGTTCGACAACTTTTGGTTTTTTTCTTAGGAAACTAAACATAATTTTAACTTGTCTTCTATACTTCGAATGCTAATTTTATCACGTCATGGAATTATAAATGCAGATGCTTAAAAAAATTAAACTAAGCTGTTGGCTACTGGTCACCATCCCGGTGATTGCAATAGCGAATGTTAGTGAATATCAACTTGATAATGGCCTAAAACTAATCATTAAGGAAGATCATCGCGCGCCAGTTGTTGTCTCCCAAGTTTGGTATAAAGTCGGCTCTAGTTATGAACATAATGGTACGACAGGGATTTCACATCAGTTAGAACATATGATGTTTAAAGGTACAGAGAATCTAGGTCCCAATGAATTCTCACAAATTGTTGCTGCTAATGGAGGTCGCGAAAATGCCTTCACAGGTCGTGACTACACCGCTTATTTTCAAACCTTGGAAAAAGATCGCTTAGAAGTCAGCTTTCGACTAGAAGCTGAGCGCATGCGCAAGCTGGTTATTGATAATGATGAATTATTAAAAGAACGTGAAGTGGTCGCTGAAGAGCGCCGCATGCGAACTGAAGATAGTCCACAAGCCCTAGTACGTGAAGCCTTCAATTCCGCAGCGTTTGTAAATAGTCCCTATCATCATCCTGTTATCGGCTGGATGAGTGACATCAATAACTATGAAGCTGATGATCTACGTCAGTGGTATCAAAAATGGTATGCACCTAATAATGCAACCCTGGTCATTGTTGGTGATGTTGAACCTGAAGCAGTGCTGGCATTAGCCAAAAAATATTTTGGTCCACTTAAACCCGAAGTCACCGCCATACTTAAGCCACAAATTGAAATTGAACAACGTGGCAAACGAACAGTTGAGGTTAAAGCCCCTGCCGAATTGCCCTATATGATGATGGGCTGGAAAGTACCTGTTGTTGCTACAATAGACCCAAAATCAAGCTGGGAACCTTATGCCTTAGAAATGTTAGCAGGCATTTTAGACGGCGGAGATAGTGCACGTTTTTCTCGTAATCTCGTTCGTGGTGAAGAAATTGCAGCTAGTGTAGGAGCAGGTTATAGCCTGTTTTCTCGATTAGCGGATGTATTTATCGTGGTGGGTACCCCAGTAAAAGGCAAATCTATTGCAGACTTGCAAAAAGCCATTGTCACCCAGATTTCTCAATTAAAAACTGAGCTTGTCAACCAACAAGAACTGGATCGAATCCGAGCACAAGTGGTTGCTAATGCAGTCTATGAACGTGACACTGTGTTTTATCAAGCGATGCAAATTGGTATGTTAGAAACCGTTGGGCTTGATTGGCGTTTAAGCGATGATTATGTTGAGCATATTCAAGCGGTAACGGCTGAGCAAGTTCAAGCCGTCGCCAACAAATATTTTATTGATCAAGGTCTCACCGTGGCTGAGCTTATCCCCATGCCCTTAGATGGTAAAAAACCCGTAATGTCAGCAGGAGTTAATCATGGTCGCTAGAATTTTCAGTTTAATTATTACCTTATTAATTACGGTTTCGGTACACGCTAGCCCCAAGATTGAACATTGGCAAACCAGCAACGGCGCTCGTGTTTATTTTGTAGCAGCACCTGAGTTGGCCATGGTCGATATTAAAGTTGTATTTGATGCGGGCTCAGCTCGAGATGGTGATTTATCAGGAACGGCATTATTAACCAATGCAATGTTAAGTGAAGGTGCTGCGGGTTTAAATACAAATCAAATTTCCGCAGAGTTTGAGAATGTTGGTGCCCAATTTAGCAATTCATCAGAACGTGATATGGCCTTACTTAGTATGCGCAGTCTCACCGCTGCTTTTGCACTTAAACCTGCATTAAAAACATTTCAACATGTTTTGACTCAGCCTGATTTTCCACCCGCATCATTCGAACGTTTACAAAAACAAATGTTGATTGGCTTACAGGCAGAAAAACAATCGCCAGGTGCAATTGCCTCTCGTGCTTTTTATAACAATTTATATGGTGACCATCCTTATGCTGCAATGCCGGCTGGCAATGAAAACTCGGTTAATGCCCTTGATATTGCAACATTAAAAGCTTTTTACCAGCAGTATTACGTGGCTAACAATGCCATTGTGATTTTGGTCGGCGCACTCAATTTACAGCAAGCTAAGGCCATTGCTGAAGACTTGCTGGCTGATTTACCTGCAGGAAAAACCGCGACAACGTTAGCCAAAGTAACCCCTCTACTTACTGCAAAAAATATTACTATTGATCATCCATCATCACAAACACATCTTATGATGGGCCAACCTGGAATCAGTCGCCACGATCCCGACTACTTTGCTTTGTATGTGGGTAATCATATTCTAGGAGGCAGTGGACTGGTATCACTACTCAGTAATGAAGTTCGTGAGAAACGTGGCCTGTCATATAGTGTTTATAGTTATTTCAGACCTATGCGTGCTCTAGGACCATATCAGTTTGGTTTACAAACTAAAAATGCTCAAGCCAATCAAGCATTAGATGTTGTAAGAAACACCTTAAATACTTTTATTGATCAAGGACCTTCAGCAGCAGAACTGGTTGCCGCTAAACAAAACATAACGGGTGGTTTTGCTTTACGTCTTGATAGTAATAGCAAGATTGCAGGCTATATCACCATGATTGGTTTTTATAATTTGCCACTGGATTATTTAAATACCTTTAAAGAAAGTATAAATGCCATCTCTATTGAACAAATTAAAGAGGCTTATTCTCGACGTATAGATGCCAACAAGATGGTCACCATTTTAGTGGGAGGTCAGGCTGAATAAAGGGAAATCTGGCGGCCAGCTTCGGATTATTGGCGGAAAATGGCGAGGTAGAAAACTAGCATTTCCACATATTGACGGCTTAAGACCAACGCCCGATAGAGTGCGTGAAACAATTTTTAACTGGCTGCAAGCAAGCATCGGTGATGCTCATTGTCTAGATTTATTTGCTGGCAGTGGTGCACTAGGGCTTGAGGCTGCTTCTCGTGGTGCTGACAGCGTTACTATGGTAGAAACTAGCCCACAGGCAAGCAAACAATTACAAAGCTACTGTCAATTATTGTCAGCTAATAATTGTCGCGTTGAAATGAATAGCGCCCAGCAATTCATCAGCAGCACTTCGCAACAGTTCAACATTGTTTTCATTGATCCCCCTTATAAGTTAAATTTGTGGTCAGAAATTGCCGAACAATTAATGACTTATGCTATTTTGGCAGAGAATGCATATATTTATTTAGAATATCCAAGTAAAAATGAGTTTCCTGTTTTACCCGCGCAATGGCAACTTATAAAAGATAAAAAAGCAGGTAGCATTCGCTATTGTTTGTTTAAATATAATTTAGGGAATACGAAATGATGACAACGGCTATTTATCCAGGCACCTTTGATCCTATTACAAATGGCCATATTGACTTGGTTATACGTGCCAGTAAATTGTTTAACACAGTCATCGTTGCTGTCGCAATTAACCCAGGTAAAGAACCTGCATTTAGTTTGGCTGAACGTGTTAACTTAGCCAAACAAACCTTAGTAGGTATCGAAAATGTTGAAGTATGTGGCTTTGAAGGATTATTAGTCGATGTGGCAAATCAAAAAAAAGCTAAGGTTATTATTCGAGGTTTACGCGCAGTATCTGATTTTGAACATGAGTTTCAATTGGCCGGTATGAATCGAAGAATGGAGCCTGGGGTTGAAACATTATTTTTAACGCCAGCAGAACAATTTACTTATATTTCATCGAGCTTAGTACGTGAGATATCTTCATTAGGTGGTGATGTATCCGAGTTTGTAGCTCCCTGCGTAATGGCTGCTTTAAAAGCTAAATTAGTCTAAATTGCTAATAAACGCTAAAATCGAGTCATAACAAATTGAGTTGGAGTTTTAAATGTCGTTATTTATAACAGACGAATGTATCAATTGTGATGTCTGTGAACCAGAATGTCCGAATAATGCCATTAGCCAAGGTGAGGAAATCTATGAGATTGAGCCGTCACTTTGTACAGAATGTGTAGGTCATTTTGATACGCCACAGTGTGTAGAAGTATGTCCTGTTGACTGCATACCCAAAGATCCTGACAATGAAGAAACAGAACAACAGCTATTAGGAAAATATGATGGTTTGATGGCCGCCGGTAAATAATTAACCGTACATTTTACTAACAATTTATTCCATTATGTAAACAGCTATCGATGCTGTTTTTTAAGTGATGATTGGCGTTGATTTTCACGTGATTTCTGTTTTGTGGCACGATGTTTTGCAATCGTTAATGCAGTATCTGCACCAATATGTGTTTCGCCACGCTGCGTAGCCAACATCATTTGTTTTTCACGTTCTTGATAGCGCGCCTTTTGTTCAATTGTCGATTTATCAAAACAATGTGGGCAACTCACCCCATGCAGATATTGCTCGCTTAATTTATCTTGTGAAGTAATAGGCATACGACAGGCATTACATTGATCGTAATTACCTTTCTGCAATGAATGGTCGACTGTAACACGTTCGTCAAACACAAAGCATTCACCTTCCCATAAAGACGCTTGTTTAGGGACTTCTTCCAAATATTTTAAAATACCGCCTTCCAGATGATAGACCTCTTCAAAACCTTGTTCTTTTAAGTAAGCAGTTGATTTCTCACAACGAATACCACCTGTACAATACATCGCTATTTTTTTATTTTTTACAGGATCAAGATTATTTTTTACATATTGTGGAAAGTCACGAAAGCTTTCGGTGTTAGGGTTCAACGCGTCTTTAAAGGTACCCACCTGAACTTCATAATCATTACGAGTATCAATAAGCAGGACATCAGGATCGCTGATTAAGGCGTTCCAATCTTCAGGTTTGACATAGGTTCCGACCACTCTTTTAGGATCAATACCTTCAACCCCCATGGTCACAATCTCTTTTTTCAATTTAACGCGCGTGCGTAAAAATGGCATCTCGTTGACAAATGATTCTTTATAACTTAAATCAGCAAACCCAGCATCATTAGCTAAATAAGATAACAAGGCATTAATGGCCTCACGAGAGCCAGCAACCGTGCCATTAATACCTTCTTGAGCAAGCAGCAGGGTGCCACGAATATGCTGATCCAGCATAAATTTTAATAATGGCACTTTTATTTGCCGGTAATTATCCAGTGTGACAAATTTGTATAATGCACATACAATGACTTGAGACATAAAATTCCTGCTTATTGACATAAATTACCGCTATTTTACGTTGGATCAGCATTTTTGTCCTCTGTTCAATATGCGTAATACGTGCAATAATCAATAATCAATAATCAATAATCAATAATCAATAATCAATAATCAATAATCAATAATCAATAATATTATGAATGGGGTCATGGATGATCAACATAAAATTTTTGCACAAAGAAAATAAGCTTTGGCATGACGAGCGTCAAGTGTGGATTAGTGAAGTCGAACAATGGCAAAATGAAACTCGACGCTTACTGGCCTTATTACATTTATTAGAACTTGCATTACCAGATCGTTCATCTATTTTGACTAAACATGCTGCCTTGATAAAAAAGCATGAACAGCAAATAAATAGCTCTGAATGTGCTTTAAATGGGATCTGTATCCCTACTTGTTCCAGCTGTATTACAGAGCAAAAAATAAAGTTCCATCCCGAATTATCAAGGCTTCATGAGGAAAAAAAACAAGTACATTCGACCTTAAAATCTACTTATTCCAAAGAAATGGAAAAATTTAGATCTTTAGTGTTAAAGTTATTAAGTGAATGTTAGTTCGCAGCCTAACTAAACTCCCCAGTGACGAACTCGACCGGTATCAATATGAAGAAAATCAGATTTAGAATAAACGCCCACACCACCACCCTGCATATTGAGTGCGACTTTACGTAAGTCAGACAGATTATGACCGGGTAGTCGAATATCGATTGCCTTGCCTTGCATATGTAAGCTATTTTTTGCAACACCACTACTTTTTTTACTTAATGAAGCGTTTGTCTTTGGTGAGCGGTAAGCTGAGATCACTTGAAACGGTTGTTTGGCATCCATTTTATGATGCATAATATTAAGTAAATCAATCAGATCGTTATCCATCTTGTAGACATCGCCAGTTCGAAAGTCTCGCAACACCTTGTTGATTGCATGTAACTCACCGGATTGGTATTTGCCTTCTGCCCAATAAGTAGCGTTAATACTTTCACCTGTGTGTAGATTGAGTAATGATAATTTGCGTTCAGGTTGTGCCAATACATTGGCAAATGCATTGGGCATGATTAGGCCGGCGCTGGCACCTAATCCAATTTGTAAAAAACGACGTCTAGAAGTCGCTACCTGTGAAGCTTGTTGATTTAATTTAATCATCACTAATTCACCTTGACTGTATAGTGTCTCTATAATCTGCTTTTTTAATTATCACTTTTCAACATTCTTATGATCTGTTGATCTCGTTGATAACTATCTGCTGAGAATACTACCTGATCATCATAAACAAATACTGTGAAGTAGACCACATAAATGGCTAATGGTTTAGCTAATTTAAGGCCTTTATTTTCTTTGCTCACTAATATATTTAATAATTTTTGATTTTTTTTGACGTCAGCCAAGCTGAAATCAGCAAATCCTAGTGGATCCTCGACACGAATACAGCCCGAACTTAGATTACGCTTAGTCTTAGTAAATAATTCTTTATACGGGGAATCATGTAAATAGATCGCCCAAGGATTAGAAAATAAAAATTTTACAACACCCAAGGCATTCTGTGGGCCAGGATCTTGTCTCAAAATATAAGGAAAGGTTTTTCTATCTACTGATTGCCAGTCGATCAAATAAGGATGCTGCTCTACTTTGTCGCCACTTTCATTGATAAAAACACGAATATTATGCAAATAAAAGTAATCAATATTCGCTTTTTGCTTAGGTAATAAATCTAAGACAGCTAGTTTTCGTGGTACATTCCAATACGGGTTGGCAACTAACCGCGTTATATGGCTGGCAAAACTAGGGGTTGGCCGAGAATTTTTACCAACAATAACCCTCATCGCCAATTTTTCAGTATTATTATCTACCGCAGTTAAGGTATAACTAGCCAAATTAACTTGAACATAGCGCTGGCCTAAATCAGCAGGCATCCATCGCCGACGTTCAAGTGTCGCCTTAATTTGCTGCACTCTATCCCGTGCTGGTACATTTAGTTGGCTACGTGTTTCATTGCCAATGATACCGTCCACTTTAAGGCCATGACGCTTTTGAAATCGACGGATTGCTTGTTCAGTTAAATCATCATACTGTTCTGATTTCACATCATTAGCACCTATAAAGTATTGATTATCTTCAATCGCTAATCTAGTCTGGATAGTGGGTATATAAGGATGGCTATCTCCTGGGCGTATTAATGGTATCTCAGATATAGTAGGCCAAACACCTTGGGTGTCATAACGTTGATACCGCGCTAACTCCACTATCAATTTTTGATAGTCAGCTTGAGTAGGGAGCAGAGTATTGAGCTGCCTTAGTAGTTGAGGAGATAATAAGGCCTCTTGTAAAAAATCAGCAGAGTTAAAGGAGTCTTGAGGAATAAACCATTCAGGATCGGCCTGATGAGCTTGCAGGCGGCCAACAGCCAAATCATGAATTAAAGCCAATAAACCATCGGTTAATAACACATCAAAATGTTGGGCTACTACGTTACTGCTACTGGGATCTAGCTTGTGTAAACGTGGCAAATGATAATCGTCTGAATTCAAACCATGTCGTGATGCACTCGCGATAAAATCAAGTGCATCATAAGCCTGATTAGTGAGTTTACCCTTGCGATGCCAGAGTGATGCCTTATTTTTGTAAAATCTAGCAACAACACTAGAATCAGTCCCTTGGACATCATATTGTTGTAAAAATCCCGTTGCTTCTGAAGACATTGTCTGAGCGGGCAAACTCAAGCTAATCAATATATAAAAAATAACCGTTTTTATTTTTAATTTAAACACATGTTGATACCATCCTTGAAGTATTTAGAAAATCATAAACCCAACAGATTAATACCTTTTTCTGAGATTATTGATTTAATGACGACGAGTACGAACAAAAACAGTATGGTGACATTTTGCACAGGGTGGAATTCTGCTTGTTTTTTTGAAGTGAACCAAGGAATCACAATGATGACAAGCAAGAGTGCCAATACTTGTAATTTCACCAGTATGATATTCCTGAGCCCTTTTTGCTTGTGCCTTGAGCTGCGCAAATTCTATCCGTGATTTATCTGCTACTTTGGAAAATACATCCCATAATCGCTGTTCTACCAACTCTAAATCAAAGCTAATCCAAGTAGATAAGTCATCACCAGTTTGTTCAAGATAGTGAGCTGCATCCTCTAGATCTCGGCCAATATAATAAGCCAACTTCTCAGCCTCTTCCTTAGTTATTTGTTTTAATTCAATCGATTGAATCTTTGCCTTATCAATATTTTTATGCAAAGTGGGCAGTGCTTTTTGCTCTGCATTATCTAGAAGTTTAGCAACATGAGCCATCATATTGTCATAGGCGATGATCAGTTTTTGGTCTAAGTTTGGTTCATTCATGATAAATCTCCCTTTCTACCAGTGTATGATTAAGGTAATTTAGCACACAATTTTGAATTGGAGTTGGAGAAAGCAATGTTATCGTCTCGTCGTGTATTTTTATTGGGTTTTTTGCTTTGTGCTTGCATGGCTGGGGGGGCTGGCTATTTTCAATTTATAGACCATCTTGAGCCTTGCCCCTTATGCATACTGCAACGAATATTCACTCTGTTGATTGGGCTGATTATGCTTTTAGCAGTATTACATCATCCTGGGGCTATGGGTGTCCGGATTTATGGTTTTTTTGCAGGTCTAGCGGCTATCGTCGGTGCTAGTATTTCTGCTCGCCATGTCTGGTTACAAAACTTGCCTGAAGATCAGGTCCCAAGTTGCGGGCCAGGTTTAAATTTCATGTTTGATAATTTCCCACTTGGAGACACTATCAATATGGTTTTGCGTGGTTCTGGGGAGTGTGCAGAAGTGCTGTGGACTTTTATTGGACTCAGTATCCCTGCTTGGACATTACTGGCCTTTATGTTACTTGCTGTAGGATCTCTAACTCAATTATTTAGACGCTATTAGCCCAATTTAGTTTGCGATATCAGATGATTTTATCTCACTAATAAATGACTTATTTAATAATAAGGTAATGATTTCATTTTGGTAGCTCAGTATAACTTGTTGATGGTTGATCCGTTTTACGATAGCACCATTAATTTCTTCACCCAGGGCCAGCTGTACACCATTAATAATAGCCAGTTCTTGTTTAGAAGAGAGTATAGTTGAATTCAACACCCATTCATAAGGCGCTCCTGATGGCATTTGAGATGACGTGACATTATTTTTTGCTTTATAACGTTCCGGCATTGTTGGATCAACCAATGGCTCAGCATAGCTGTGAGGTGAACACACTATCAGACTCGCTAAAATAATCCGTCGAAAACATATCATATTACATACCAATCCAGTGTTCATCCGTGCTGATAGTATGTACCTGTAAGGTAATTTCAGCAATCGGATATTCAGTCACTTTATAATGCAGCTGTTCCCAAAATAAGCCCCATTTCGACTGTTCTAGTGCTGAAAGATATTGATAAAGCTGCTGGTAATTACCTGATAATTTTATTATTTCAGTATGTTGATATAGTGATGTAGTTGCTTGTTTTTTGTCAGTACCATCCGCTGAATCAGGCGTAATATTGTTAGCGGGCTCATTACTTAATGATACCAACATTAAACCATTAGTTTCTAATAATAAACTACGCAATAACTCAGTTATTTTATTAGGAGGCACTAAGGTCTCAAACACGTTATCAAGCTGTATTTGGGTTTGCTTTAGTTGTTGCTTAGTCTCGGTTATATTTTGATTTTTTTGTTTGTTTATTCGGTTTTTTTCCAGCAAAAAAGCAGTGTTTTTTTCTAATTGTTTGTCTTGAGCTTGTCGCTGCTGTTGCTGTTGTTGCTGTATATTTTGTAAACGCACATATTCTTGATCAAACTTAGTCTGCAATAAACCATCCCAAATCATAAAAATGACGGTGACAAAGACTAATAAAACAAGGATCCGCTCTCGCAGGCTGAGTGCATTAATATAAATCGAAGCTGAGTTTAACGGCTGATTCATCATCGATTGCCAGCCCCCGTATTAAGCTGAAACGTATAAAAATCACCCTCTTGTTTAGGCTGTTCTAGCTGTAGGGCTGAAAATTGCTGGCCATGAAATCGCTTAGATTTTGCTAAACTGTCAATATATACAGGAATTTGGCTTATTTGCGTGGTATGACCATGCAAGGTAATAACTTGACCACCATCAACTAATGAAAACTCAGTTAACCACACTTTGTTAATTACTTGTTGGCTCAGCGTCATTAATGTACCTGAAAAGCCGTGTTGATTGCCGAAGTTTTGATCTGTTAGGTAAGCTAATAAGTTTTTTTTGTCTTGCTGCTGTTTCTGTATTTTAAGCAATTCTGCAATCAATAAGGTCCGCTCTAAATCCTCATTAACCATTTTCTGAGCAGGATATTGTTGTGGGGCAATAGCAATTGCTTGTTGCAATACTCTATTCTGTTGATAAGAATACAAACTAATAACGGCTAAAATAATCATTGTGAGCAGGATTAATAACAATAATTGCCGCGCAGGTAAGATGACTGTTTTTGGTTTGAATTGAGCATGGAATAAGTTGATTTGCTGCATAGTATTTAACGCTCAGTCCTAAGTGCACCACCAATGGCCATTATGCAATTATTAGTCACACTAGCAAGGGTTTCTTTGTTAGCTGATATAACATCGGTCATATTAATCAACAAACAGTCTAAACCTAATCGCTGTTGTATCAATTCATTTAAGCCAAAAATATTAGCGCCATTAGTCATAATACAAAGATGGGAAATACTAGGCTGGCGAGAATGGCTTTCATAATAATCAAAGGTACGTTGTAGCTCTAAAGCCAAGCTGTCTAATGATAATCTAGCATTAGAGTTCGAATTGTCATCAATAGCATCAACTACTGATTCTAGCGTTAAATTAGAAGCTCGCTCTAAATAGACTTCATTTTTTAACAATACACTTATTTTAGCCGTCTCGTTCCATAAGTTCAATACAGCGATACTGGTATCAAGATCTGCTAATGGTGTTTGGCTAATAATATTACGTGTTGCCAATGCAGCAATATCAATAGACGTCAAATTACAATTTACAGATGCTAATAAATGAACATAGCTTTTAATAAGGGACTCGCGAGATGCGACCACGAGTTGAGATTCATTCATCAATGTGTTTTGATTAGAAAGTGCTATATGCTCTATCACAGCATCATCAATGTGGAAGTCGATTGAATCTTTTATTTGCCAGCGTAAAGCTGCACTCAATTCTTGCTGAGGAACATCCGGCGTATCTACGTATAGTAGCTGGTAATCAGCAGGGCAAAGGACTAAATTACACGCAATATTATTCAAATCATATTGCGTGACCAATTGGCCGAGTTGCTCAGATCGTTCTATTGGGTCACATTTATGAAACTGTGCATATTGAAGTATAGGTTTCGCAGACTTATGATTAACAATCGCTAATGCAATTCCATGATCAGTGAGGCTTATTCCGGCAGTGAGATCCTCTTTTAGCTTTGATTTAAGTTTAAACATATGAGCTAATCCTTAAATAAATCAAGCTTAAATCTCTCTTTATTGTGGTGCTAAGCGACTATCGAGCACGGTAAGTGATACGGCCTTTACTCAAATCATAAGGTGTTAGTTGTACAGTAACTTTATCACCCGTTAGGATTCGAATATAGTTTTTACGCATTTTCCCAGAAATATGCGCCGTCACAACATGACCATTTTCCAATTCGACTCGAAAAGTAGTATTTGGCATTGTATCGATAACAGTGCCTTCAAATTCAATGTGTTCTTCTTTTGACATAAAATTCTAATGTTTACTCAAAAATTAAACAACCATTTTGCCGGAAAACTACTGATTATTCAAAGTTTTTCATTATCCAAGGCTTGCCATTTCTGATTAATGTAACCCTCAAGGCCTGAAAAGTTTTGTTTATATTTCATTTTTTGACAATTACTAATCCAATAACCCAAGTAAACAGAGGGTAAAACGCGTGTTTTGGCAATATCAATTTGTTGTAGAATCGCGTAGGTTCCAAGACTAAACGCTTGCATATCTGGGTCAAAAAATGTGTACAAAGCGGACAAGCCATGTTGAACATAGTCCGTCACTGCGACAGCAACCAGCCTTTTATTGTCCCTAATTTCAATAAAACCAGTTTCTGACCACTTCGATGTTAAAAAATTGACATAACTTTCTTCTGTTGGATTATCCATTCCACCACCAATATGTCTGGCCGCTAAATACCTACAATACAGTTCATAATGTTCTGCATTAAATTTAGCAGAATGATGACTTACCGTGAGATGTTGATTACGTTGTAAACATCGTCGTTGACTCCGACTTAACTTAAACTCAACAGTATTTATGCGAACAGGGACACAGGCCTGACAATTCAGGCAATGAGGTCGATAAGCTAAATCTCCACTTCTTCTAAAGCCATGTTGTATCAAGTGGTTATATAACGCATTTGTCATCGTTTGGTTTGGATCAGGATAAATATTAGATGCCTCTAGCCCTTCTAAATAAGAACAAGGGTGTGGGCTATCTTGATAAAAGGCTAAAGTATCACTCATGGTAGGCAGGGAAGATCCGGATCAAGCTGCCATAAACTAACATCGCTTCTCTTTGGACTTTGCGTACATAATTTAGCCAGTTGCTCAATAAAATCAGTGCGCGGCATTTCTTCAGCGCCTAAGCTAGCGAGATGTTCTGAATAAACTTGGCAGTCAACAAGGGGAATGCCCCATCGTTGAAATTGTTGACATAAGGCGACTAATGCTAATTTTGAACTATCAGTCACGGTGCTAAACATAGATTCACCAAAAAAAGTCTTGCCAATAGCAACTCCATATAAACCACCAACTAATTGTCCATCAAGCCAACATTCAACACTATGCGCATGTCCTTGTTGATGCAGCTTATTATAAGTCGCGATCATATCTGGGTGGATCCAAGTACAATTTTCCGGATCATCACCCTGCTGTCTTGGCATTGAACACGCCTTAATCACCTCATCAAAGGCTTTATCAAAGGTCACCGTTACCAAACTAGTGCGAATGGTCTTTTTTAAACTTTTAGAGAGTTTGATTTTGTCTGTCCATAATACCAAGCGAGGATCAGGACTCCACCACAAAATAGGATCATTCTTATTAAACCACGGAAAAATACCCTGTCGGTAAGCATTAAGTACCCGCGTAGTGGATAAATCGCCGCCGGCAGCTAACAAACCGTCCTCGAAGGCTTCGCTAACGGGCGGGAAAGTGGTGTTATCTAGCATCGACAACCAAGTAATAGTCATTTAGTCGACGAGTTGTGTATTCAGTTCTTTTGCCCACTTAATGGCATCTATATATGAGCTAGCAATAACTTCAATCGGTAACGACGAAGTACCTAGAGCAAGCCAATCACCTTTTTCGTAGTTAAGTACATCACATAGCGCTTTGCCTGTAGGCCCTGATTGATGAAGTAGTGCCTCATTGAATTCTGGCGATAACGGCAACTGAGAAAGAACTTCGGGCAATGGCTTATCTAATAAAGCATCAAGCGCTGAGAATAGGCCCGCAGCAAAACAGGTTTCTGCATTACCTTTGTAATGTTTAGACAGCAATTCGCACATTCTGGCTCTTGTCATAGCTACAACACGTAATTCATCAGGTTTATTGTCTACGGCAGATAAGCTAAGCAAACTCGCCCAGGTCTTTATCTTTTTATGACCCAACATAACAACGGCTTGTTGAATACTATTCACTTCGCGTGGCAAGCCAAAAAAAGCAGAATTTATTAATCTTAAAAGCTTATAACTTAAACTTAGATCTTGATTAATCGTGATAGCAATATCCTCAGGATTAATATTAGGATCTTGCAGATTAACTAACAACGTCATCAACGTTTGTGCTGACAGCGGTACTTTTTGATTATCATTTGCTAAAGGCACAGTATAAAACTGACCTTGTAATAAATCTAAAGTATGTGTTTTACAGAATTCATATTGCTGATGATCATTCACATTGCTTGCACACAATATTTTATGATGTTCACGCCAAAAGGGTAAATGCTCTGTTAATGCCTCAACACTCTGTTTCTGCATATCAATCAGTAAGGTATTTGTTTGCTCATTATCATTTATATTTTCAGCATGTTTGGCAAATGAAAAACTTTTTTTATCTGCACTCGAATAGCTTTCACTATTCAGATCCAGCATCAGCGAAAAACCAGTTTCATGACTTGCATATAATGCTTCTTGCCATGACTCAGGCATCGATAATAAAGTTTGTTGACGATCACTTATTTCCAGCAAGATACTAGGTAGATGTTCTAAAAAACCAGGTATTGTTGAATCATCATCAAGCGGCTGACCCTGTTTATTCAAGAAGTTAATGTGATAACTTTTAACATCAAGTTTATCAGTCAAAAATTGTGGTTGACGATGAATCAAGCCAGAAAAATTTTTTAATAATTCAAATGGAGTTTCTTGTTCAGCCATAATAATACTCTACCTAATTTGTCTTCATATTCAGATCGATTCCCGACCTGTAAAAGCATGGGATAGTGTACCACTGTCAACAAACTCTAATTCACCACCCAGTGGAATACCATGCGCTAATCGTGTCACATGAATATTGCTCGTATGAGCTAACTGGCTTATGTAGTGGGCTGTAGCTTCTCCTTCAACGGTTGGATTAGTGGCGAGAATGACTTCTTGAATAGTGCCCTGCTCAAATAAATCGAGTAGCTTTGGAATGCCTAATGCTTCAGGGCCAATACCATCTAGTGGAGACAAATGACCGGATAAGACAAAATATTGGCCTTTATAGTGGGTGGCTTGCTCTATCGCTAAAACATCACTTGGCATCTCAACAATACAGAGTTGATCTTGATGGCGTTGTTGATCACTACAACGGCTACACAGTTCAGTTTCGCTTAAAATTCGGCATTGCTGACAATGGGCTACTTTTTCTAAGGCTTGGCCGAGCGCCAGTGTTAAACAATGACCTCCAGCACGATTACGCTCAAGCAGATGAAAGGCCATACGTTGTGCAGATTTTGGCCCTACACCTGGCAAACAGCGTAGCGCTTCAATCAGCTGCTCTATACTGGGTCCTAAACTGGCCATTAGATATCAGTAAGCTTAATTAAAATGGTAATTTCATGCCGGCAGGCATCATGCCAGCCATGCGATCTTGGCTAGTTTTTTCAACCTGACGCACGGCATCATTGACTGCAGCAGCAATAAGATCTTCTAGCATATCTTTGTCATCTTGAAATAAAGCATCTTCAATGCTGACACGTTTAACATCATGTTTACCCGTCATGGTGATTTTAACCATACCACCGCCAGCTTCACCCGTTACTTCCATCAACGCCAGCTCTTGTTGTGCCTTTTCGACATTAGCCTGCATTTGTTGCGCCTGTTTCATCAGGTTACCCATTCCACCTTTCATGGTCATTCCTCTTTACTAATCTAATGGTTTAATCGTACTTTCAATAATTTTGCCATTGAAAGCCTGTTTAAGTTCATCAACGGCAGGATCATTATGTATTGAATCTACTGCCTGTTTTTGGTTAAGTTGGCTTTTAAGTGCCCTCTCAGTTGCTAAGGTCGGTTTAGTCGCTACAGCGCCTTGCTCCGTTTGTTGTTGAACAAGGAGTTTAATCGTCTGTCCTAAATGCTTACTTAGGGCGTCAGCCAATCGCTCTTGTGTTTTAGCACTACTTAAATGGGCTAATTCTGGCGCAATAGCCAAGGTAACCTTATTATTTTCAACCTTAATAAAAGCGCTATTATCAGCTAATTGGCGAGCAAATGCGGCTAATTTTAAATGCCCAATAATACTGAGCCAATTATTAGCATTAAGTATAGTTGTTACGGCTTGCTTAGCAACCGTGGTTTGCTCAACTTTTTGTGCAACTTGCATCGACATCGCCGCTACTTCAACAAGCTGAGGTGCAGGTTGAGGACTCGTACTTACCGTTGCAGGATAGCTATTTGCCGGCTCCACAGGCAGTTTTACGTCAGCAGATCCTTGCGATTTAAGATCTTGACTAGTGGCTACTTCCGGCGGATTCATTGGTGTAACGATAGCCATAGATTCAGACTTTTTTGGCTGAAAACTCAACATTCTAAGTAAGGTCATCTCAAAGCCACTTTTAGGATCGGCAGCTAAAGGGAGATCCCGTTTGCCATGCAAGGCAATTTGATACAACAATTGCACTGTTTCAGGGCTGATCTGCTTACTAATCGATGTTAATAACAATTGCTCCTCATCACCAGATTGTTCAAGATCAGCGACAAGCTGAACTGTTGCTAAACGCTGCAACATAGCTAATAAGGCATTAAGCACACTGGCAAAATCACGACCTTGAGCAGACAGTTCTTGTGCTTGTTCTAATAAGGCTTTGCCATCTTGATTAATCAGGGCCGACATAATATAAAACAACTGATGCTGATTTATCGTGCCCAACATCTGATGGACATGTTGATCAGTCACTTCACCCGCACCATATGAGATAGCTTGATCTAACAAACTTAAAGCGTCACGCATACTGCCGTCAGCAGAGCGGGCTAACTCAGTTAATGCCGCCGATTCAAACTTAATATTTTCTTGTTGCAAAATATTAGCAAGGTGACCTGAAATTTGATCTAATTCTAAGCGGCGTAAATTAAACTGCAAACAACGGGATAAAATGGTGACCGGCAATTTTTGTGGATCGGTTGTAGCAAATAAAAATTTAACATGAGGCGGTGGCTCTTCTAAGGTTTTTAGGAGCGCATTAAAACTACTAGTTGATAACATATGAACTTCATCAATCAAATAGACTTTATAACGCCCCCGACTAGGCGCATACTGCACATTATCTAACAACTCACGGGTATCATCGACTTTGGTACGCGAAGCCGCATCAACCTCAATCAAATCCACAAATCGACCCGCATCAACTTCTTGACAACTTTGACATTCACCACAGGGGGTAGAGCTTACACCTTGCTCACAATTTAACGATTTAGCTAAAATACGGGCTAGGGTTGTTTTGCCTACACCACGAGTACCGGCAAATAAAAAGGCATGATGTAAACGGTCTTGGTCAAGACCATTAATGAGGGCGCGAAGGACATGTTGTTGCCCGACCACTTCAGAAAACTTTTTAGGCCGCCATTTTCGAGCCAGAACTAAGTAACTCATGGGATGGTTTTATACCTAATGTCTAATTGCATAGTCTTATATTTAAGGCTTTCAGTCTACATTAATCAAGTTTTAGTAAAGAATATTGGGCGATAACTCACACCAGCCAAATCTCGGCGCTCGAGTCCGAAGGCTCCGCTGCTCCCTTCCGGGTCTGACGGGCTGACCAACATATCGTCGCGAGGAGACCAGTATGAGTCACCATTGAACAGATGATCTTAAGGGTTTTTGAATACTTTAGCTATTTAAATTTACGAAATACAAGTAACAAGTAGCAAAAGTAAGGCTGATTAATACAAAAATCGCTGTATTAAAAATAATAGTGCCTAGCGCGCCATCCGAACGCCGCACACTTCACAAGCTTTAGTAGTTAAACATATTAGCTAAATTGTACTTATTGTATTCATCGCAGTAGTATTTAGCTTAACTCAATTAAGTAGAAGAGAGATTTCATATGGATAAGAAATTCATTGCTAAAGAGTGGCTAAAGATACTTGTTTTGTTGCCGATTGGGTTTGTATTACTGACCATCCTCGACTCCAACTTGCTTGAAATCAAAAATGTACTTAGTGAAAATGAGGCATATTATGTCATCCTTACACCCTATATTTTTTATCAAGCATTCTGCATTATCCGTTGGGGATTTCGTAAGTTAAAAGCCTAAAAAACCACGCTAAATATAGCTAGATAAGGGGATAGTGCAACAGTGCGATTCGAAAGCAGGATTTTGCCCTGTTTACAAAAAACAAGCGCTGTGAAGAGGCTGTCACACTCAAAAGCGTAGCTCCAATATAGATTCTGTGCCTATTTGATGTGCGTTCAACTAGCCAACACATGTCATCTTCAAGCAATTAACTGCAAATCAGTTCCCCTTATAAATATTCACCCTTGAATATCAATCTGCCATTCAAGCTAGTGAACTATAAATAAATAATCATTGCACATACGAATAGTAATGATTATCATTACGATTGCTTTCTATTTTGAAATCACCACTGCAATACTTCATGGCAAACAATTGAAAAGTTGCAATAAAGGAATTGACGATGTCCAACAAAACAAAAGATGAGTGGCAACTACTGGCACAACATGAACAGTGGGTAGTCAAATACCGTTCTGATTCTCGTATCGTTCGTCTCAATCTAGCTGGCACAATCATGTATCTTGAACGCGAAGCGTATCAATTGTTATGGGGGGTTCTAACTGAAGGCTTGGATGAATTGGAGCGTGTGGAGGATAGTTCAGCTCGTTTGGCCGGGCTCAATATCGCGACACAACACAAAGTTTCGCAACCACTAACCCGTCATTAAGCATCATAAAATTTAACAGGAGAAATGTATGTCAATACAAATCCACGCACGTCTAAAGATAATGCGTGCACTAGGTCTCGATTTACCAGGTTTATCACGTAAAAGCATAGCAAATCGGCCCAATCCACCTGGCCAACATGGACCGAATAGCAGCCGACGTAGAAAGTCTGAATATGGCCTAGCATTGATTGAAAAGCAAAAATTACGATTTAACTACGGCGTGAGTGAACGTCAATTACGTACAATGATGGTAGAAGCTCGTCGTAAAGATGGCCCATCAGGTGACCTTTTATTGCAAATACTCGAATGCAGACTGGACAATGTCGTTTTTCGTGCTGGGTGGGCCCCTACTATTCCAGCTGCACGGCAACTCGTTAGCCATTGCCATGTATTGTTAAATGGTAAACGTGCCAACATTGCTTCGATTCGCTTAAAGTCGGAGGATGAAGTCAGTATGCGTGAACGTTCTCGCACTATGACAATGGTACATAATTCATCCGTGCAACCGTCTTTAGAACGGCCTGAATGGTTAAGCTATGATCAGCCAACATTCACTGCAAAGATAACCAGGTTACCTGAGGCTGATGAAGTCCCATTTCCAGTAGAGATTCATTTGGTTGTCGAACATTACGCAAAAAGTATGTAGTTAATTGAGAAGCTATTAAATAGTTAGTTTAATGAAGAGATATACTATCTTGTCTCTAATGATCAAAAGGAATGTTAGCTGGTAGGTTGGACAGAAAACAACTGGAAAATATTTGTTTTTATGGCTGCAGGAAGCAAAGGCAAGAAAACAATATTGGAGTTTAAAGCGATAGGAACTAGCGAGTCGTATGATGTTAGCCTTGATGCAGTGTCAGTGAATGCCATCCCAATCCCAACAGCATCTTTTATATTTGCACCTGCATTGCTAGGTTTTATAGTTTTACGTCGTAAGGCTATAAAACCAGTCGCTTAAATTGTAAGTGACAACTGAATAACAAGAAGCCGTAGTGATTAAGTTCATTACGGTTTTTTTGTTCCCTGAAGAGTAAATATCTAGTCGGAGCTTAATCCACATACTCTCTGATACAGCATCCTAGCTTTTGAAGTGGCCGTATTAGTCCAGGCCCTGCGCTTGCTTGTAAAAGTCTAAAAAGGTGTAATTTCTTATAGTTGCCATATCAATCAGAAGCTTAGCATTTACTTAATTCAATCCTGATTGAAGCAGAAGTGCAACGCTGGTTTCATTTCTGCTTTCGATTGCAGGGTATTATCTTTAATAAACAATTAGTTAAATTGGTGCCCACGGCGCGATTCGAACGCGCGACCTTCCCCTTAGGAGGGGGACGCTCTATCCAGCTGAGCTACGGAGGCAATCATGAGCAAGGATTATATCAGCTGGTCAGTGATGCGCCCAGTTAGTTAAGTTTGGCTCGCAGGTTCAGCGCCTATTAAATTCATAGAATCTCTCAACAACCTCTCATTTTTCGACATTTCTACCCAGGACTAGGTAACAGGAACTTCAGATAATTATAAAACCGATTGCCTACTCGTAAAATCAAGGAATAAACTGAACGACTATCATGCTAATCTTAAAATTGTAGTCAAAAATAATTCAACTATGACCTAATTATCAACTTCGGAAGATTAAGGAGCAAAATTATGAGCAATGACAATAAACCTTCTTCAGGCCAATGCCCAGTTATGCACGGGGCGAATACCACTTTCGCAACATCCAAAACGGATTGGTGGCCTAATTCTCTCAACCTAGACATTCTGCATCAACATGACACTAAAACTAACCCGATGGGTGAGAATTTTGATTATAGTGAAGAATTCAAGAAATTAGATCTAGCATCAGTGAAGAAAGACCTACATACACTGATGACTGATAGTCAGGACTGGTGGCCAGCAGACTGGGGCCATTATGGTGGTTTGATGATTCGTATGGCATGGCATTCAGCCGGTACCTATCGTGTGGCAGATGGTCGTGGTGGTGCAGGTACGGCTAATCAACGTTTTTCACCATTGAATAGTTGGCCAGATAACGTCAACTTAGACAAAGCACGCCGACTTTTATGGCCCATTAAAAAGAAATATGGCAACAAACTGTCATGGGCAGATCTGATCGTACTTGCTGGTACTATGGCTTATGAGTCTATGGGGCTTAAAATATTTGGTTTTGCCGGAGGTCGTAGTGACATCTGGCACCCAGAAAAAGATATTTACTGGGGCGCTGAAAAAGAATGGTTGGCGCCAACAGGCAGTGAAGGTAGCCGTTACTCTGGCGAACGTGACCTTGAAAACCCACTTGCCGCGGTAATGATGGGGCTGATTTATGTTAATCCTGAAGGGGTTGATGGTAACCCTGACCCGCTTAAAACTGCACATGATATCCGAGTCACGTTTGAACGCATGGCAATGAATGACGAGGAAACCGTTGTATTGACTGCCGGCGGTCATACTGTTGGTAAATGCCATGGTAATGGCGATGCCACACAGCTTGGCCCAGTTCCTGAAGCAGCCGAAGTAAGTGAGCAGGGCTTCGGATGGCACAATCCTAAAGGTAAAGGTTCTGGACGTGATACTGTTTCAAGTGGCATCGAGGGCGCTTGGACGGCTCATCCAACCAAATGGGATGACGGCTATTTTTATAACCTGTTTAATTATGAATGGGAACTAAAGAAAAGCCCCGCAGGTGCCTGGCAGTGGGAACCTATCGACATGAAAGAAGAAGATAAACCGGTCGATTTTGAAGATTCTTCTATCAAATACAATCCGATCATGACTGATGCTGATATGGCGATGATCAAGGATCCTGTTTACAGAAAAATTTCTGAACGATTCTATAAGGATCCAGACTACTTTTCTAAAGTGTTCGCACGTGCTTGGTTTAAATTGACCCACCGTGATTTGGGCCCAAAGACTCGTTATTTAGGCCCGGATGTGCCTGATGAAGACTTGATCTGGCAAGATCCTGTGCCTTCAGTTGACTACACTTTGAATGAACAGGAAGTAAGCGATCTCAAAGTTCTACTCCTTAATAGTGGTTTGAGTACTGCAGAACTGGTTGCAACTGCTTGGGATAGTGCTCGCACATTCCGTGGTTCTGATTTCCGTGGTGGAGCCAATGGCGCACGTATTCGTCTGGCACCCCAGAAAGATTGGCAAGGCAACGAACCTGAAAGATTGGATAAAGTACTTAGTGTACTGTCTACTATTCAGGCAGGCCTAAACAAAAAAGTAAGTATCGCTGATCTGATCGTACTTGGTGGCACGGCCGCCGTTGAAAAAGCGGCGCATGACGGGGGCATTGATATCAGAGTACCGTTTGCAGCTGGTCGGGGTGATGCCTCCCAAGAAATGACGGATGTGGCTTCATTTGAACCACTTGAGTCGATACATGACGGTTATCGTAACTGGGTCATGAAAGACTATGTCGTTTCACCGGAAGAGCTAATGCTAGATCGCACTCAGTTGATGGGCTTAACCGCTCCTGAAATGACAGTTCTAGTCGGAGGTCTGCGAGTACTAGGCGCCAACCATGCTGGAAGCAAACATGGTGTATTTACTGCTCGTGAAGGCGTATTGACTAACGATTTTTTTGTTAACTTAACCGATATGGCTAACACTTGGAAACCGGCCGGTAAAAACCTGTACGAAATCTGTGATCGAACAACAGGCGCTGTTAAGTGGACAGCAACTCGTGTTGATTTAGTATTTGGCTCAAACTCTATATTGCGTTCTTATGCTGAAGTTTACGCTCAAGATGACGCCAATGAAAAATTTGTCAGAGACTTTGTCAAATTCTGGACAAAAGTAATGAATGCAGATCGTTTTAATCTTTGATTATAGTTAATAACAACTGCATTAAATAGGCACTTTGTTTCTTGCAAAGTGCCCATCATTTTTACTATATTGAAATTAACAAACGATAATTATTCACGCCTCTTAGCCGATAGGTAGCGAACAACTCATTTGTAATCATCATAAATTCATCGGATTACCTTGCAGTATCGATATCCTTCGAAACTCGATCACAGGACTTGGTATGGGATGCTCTATCCAGCTGAGCTACGGAGGCAATAGTGAAAGCGGATTATAGCAGTTGGTCTGTTAGCCGCCCAGCTAGAAAAATGAACGGCGCTGGAACGGCAAAGAGTTAGTGATATTCGTTAATTCATCCACTAAATTATAAAACCCAGCGCCTTCTCTTATTATGTCTTGATTCATGAAACAATTACAAGGTGTTAGCCCTGTATAAAAGAACTCACTTCCATAGCTATTTGAAGTTCTTCATTGGTTCGAATTACCATTGTTCTGACTCTACTTCCTCTACCACTTATTTCAGCCATATCACCGACAGACTGTTCATTACGTATAGCATCAATTTCAATAGCCAAACCTTTTAAATTGTCACAAACCTGCCATCGTATTTGGGCTGAGTTTTCACCAATGCCTCCTGTAAAGATGAGTGCATCAACATGACCCAATACAGCAAAATAAGAACCAATATATTTTTTAATTCTATAACAATACATATCAAATGCTAGATGGCAGTTAACATCACCTTGCTCTCGTTGGCTTAGTACCTCTCGCATATCTGTGCTCCCTGCCACAGCTAATAAACCTGAATGATGATTGAGCTCATAACCAATTTGCTCCGCCGTCATCCCACACTGATATTGTAAATGTAGACTAATAGCAGGGTCAATATCCCCACTGCGTGAGCCCATCATTAAGCCCTCCAATGGGGTAAACCCCATTGAGGTATCAACACACTGTCCATGTTTTATTGCTGCCATGCTAGCACCGTTGCCGAGATGAAGTGTAATTAAGTTCAACTGTGATAACGGTATCTGTAAATAATCAGCCGCTTGCTGAGCGACATAACAGTGTGAGCTGCCATGAAACCCATATTTCCGAATGTGATAGTTCGAATACCATTTTTCAGGTATCGGATAACGATATGCATATTCAGGCAAAGTCTGATGAAATGAGGTATCGAATACAGCTATTTGAGGAATATTAAGAAATAGCTTTAAACATTCCTTAATGCCTTGCACATTGGCAGGATTATGAAGAGGTGCGATGGTTGATAACTGATCAATTTGTGTCAATACTGCAGCATTAATAAATGTCGGCTGGCTAAATAACTCGCCACCATGCACCACACGATGACCAATTACATTAGGTTTATTCAATTCATGCTTCTTGAACAGATCAGCAATCGCCAGAAAGCAATCTACTTCTGAAAGCGATGTCATGGTGAATTCTTCGTCCTGGCTCTGACCTGATTTATCTTGCCAACGATAACGATGATTTATCTGTTGCTGCCCTATGTCATCAAATACGCCTTTAACGATAATCGTCTCGCTAGGTAGTTCAAGTAATTGATACTTAATCGTAGAACTACCACAATTAATAACAAGTACAGTTTGAAGTGCCATTATTCTGCCGGCCAAGTCCAGTTAGCAACTTCTGGCTTGTCCGTGCCATGTTTATAAGCATATTGACTACATTCAATTTGCATATCTCGTAAAGCCTGTTTGGCGTGGGCGCCGACCCCTTGCAGTTTTGGCACACGATTAATCACGTCAATCGCTAAACTAAAACGATCAATTTCATTGCGAATGGCAAGTTCCAATGGTGTATTAATATTGCCTTTTTCTTTATAACCACGCACATGCAAGTTTTTGTGATTAGTGCGACGATAAGCCAAACGATGTATCAGCCATGGATAGCCGTGAAAATTAAATATGATCGGCTTGTCTGTCGTAAATAAACTATCAAAGTCATAATCTGACAAACTATGAGGATGTTCTGACTCTGACGTTAATGTATACAAATCAACCACATTAATAAATCGAATTTTCAACTCAGGAAAATATTCACGTAATAAACAGATGGCTGCCAATGATTCTTGTGTTGGCACATCACCACAGCCCACCATCACCACATCAGGTTCACCTTCTTGATCATTACTTGCCCATTCCCAAATACCCAACCCTTTAGTGCAATGCTTAATCGCCTCATCCATATCCAAAAACTGGAAGTGCTTTTGTTTGTCAGCCACAATGACATTAATACCATTAGTGCTACGTAAACAATGATCAGAAACCGACAATAGGGTGTTCACATCAGGTGGCAAATAAATACGGCAAACATCCGGACTCTTATTGACGACAATATTAAGGAAACCAGGTTCTTGATGGGTAAAGCCATTATGATCTTGACGCCAAACAGTCGAAGTAATTAATAAATTCAATGATGAAACAGGCGCTCGCCATGGAATATCATTACTAATATCCAGCCATTTTGCATGTTGGTTAAACATCGAATCAATAACATGCACAAAGGCTTCATAAGTTGAAAAGAACCCATGCCTTCCCGTTAATAAGTAACCTTCAAGCCAGCCCTCCAAAGTATGCTCGGACAACATCTCCATCACACGGCCATCAGTTGATAACTCACCACCATCAGCATCTTCAGGTAAATAGTCTGCCAGCCATAACTTTTTACTGACCTCATAAATATCATCTAATTTATTCGAGCTGTTTTCATCGGGTCCAAACACTCGAAAATTAGTCGAATTTACCTTCATTATGTCTCGAAGAAATTTACCCAAAGGTCGGGTATTTTCAACTTGTTGATAACCTGGCTTGCTTACTTCAACCGCATAATCTTTAAAATCAGGCATACGGAGTGACTTGCGTAATAAACCCCCATTGGCATGAGGATTAGCTCCCATACGACGATCACCTTTGGGTGCTAATGCTTTTAACTCAGGAATCAAACTACCTTGTTCATCAAACAATGTTTCGGGCTTATAACTTCGTAACCAAGCTTCTAATTGCTGTAAGTGTTCAGCACTTTCTTTCACTCCAGCCAACGGCACTTGATGTGCTCGCCAAAAACCTTCAACTTTATGTCCATCTACGGCTTTAGGTCCAGTCCAACCTTTAGGGCTACGCAATATAATCATCGGCCAACGTGGTCGTGTGGCATCATTATTTGCTCTAGCTTGCTGTTGAATTTGGCGGATTTCGAGCACACACTGTTCCATTACTTCTGCCATTTTCTGATGCATTTCCATAGGATCAGAGCCTTCAACAAAATAAGGTTTCCAACCGTAACCTATAAATAGGCCTTCTAATTCCTCATGTGAAATACGCGATAAAATGGTCGGGTTATTAATTTTATAACCATTTAAATGAAGTACAGGCAAAACCGCACCATCTCGAATAGGATTTAAAAACTTATTTGAATGCCATGATGTTGCCAGTGGGCCAGTTTCTGCTTCACCATCACCGACCATTACCGTGACAATTAAATCAGGGTTATCAAAAGCCGCGCCAAAAGCATGAGAAATACTATAACCAAGCTCCCCACCCTCATGAATTGAACCAGGTGTTTCAGGCGTACAATGACTACCAATTCCGCCTGGGAATGAAAACTCTTTGAAAAACTGTTTTAAACCGCGTAAATCTTCACTCTTATTCGGATAAACTTCAGAATAAGCGCCCTCTAAATAAACTGGTGCTAAAACACCTGGTGCTCCATGCCCCGGGCCAGCCAGAAAAATGGCATTAAGATTGTACTGATTAATTAAACGATTCATATGCACATAGGTAAAGCTAAGCCCTGGGCTTGCCCCCCAATGACCTAATAATCTATTTTTAATATGTTCTTTTTGTAATGGCTGTGTGAGCAACACATTATCTTGCAAATAAATCATCCCAGCCGCGAGATAGTTGCATGCCCGCCAATAAGCGTGAAGTTTAGTTAATTGCTCTGGGGATGGTGTTTGAACATTATCCATTAGCTCATACTCTACTTTGATGGTGGAACGTCTTAGAAGATCAGTTAGGGTCTCTTGCTATGTGACGTTGAAAGACTGACCGCTTCCGCCCCACAACGGACGGTCAGCGCATACCGAAACTGAGCTTCTCTCGCTTTAGTGGACGACTAAAAATCAACTTTCCTAAGCAAAGCCTCAAACACATCAATCGGCACCGGCTTGCTATATAGGTAGCCTTGGTATTGCGTACACCCTTCTGTCAATAATCGTTGCTGTTGCTCTTTTGTTTCTACACCTTCAGCAATAACATTTAATTCCATACTATGCGCCATCGCAATAATGGTGCGCACAATTGCTTGGTCATTATTATCAGAAACAAGATCATCAACGAACGATTTGTCGATCTTAAGTTGATAGAGCGGTAATTGCTTAAGATATTGCAATGATGAATAGCCCGTACCAAAGTCATCTAATGAGAATTGAATACCAATATCTGCTAATGTATTCATTTTGGCAATTGTATCTTCAATATCATCTTGTAATAAGCTTTCTGTAAGCTCTAATTTAAGTCGTGCGGGGTCGATCTGATGCTGTTGGATGGTCATCGTGACTTGTGAGATGAAATCAGCCTGATGAAATTGCTTAGCACTGACGTTGACTGACAAAGTTAGATTACGTGTGAGTACATCTTGTTGCCAAACCTTCAACTGAGTGCAGGCGGTATTTAATACCCATTGACCTATTGCTAAAATAGTCCCAGTTTGTTCTGCAACTGGAATAAACTCTATAGGTGAAACTAAGCCACGTTCAGGGTGATTCCAGCGGATCAAGACTTCAGCGCCGAGAGGGCGCAGTAAATTGTCCACCTGTATCTGATAATACAATTGAAATTCTTCCAGCTCTATTGCTTGGTTTAGCTCCTTTTCAAGTACTGCACGTGCTGTGATTGTTGACGTCATATGTGGGTCAAAAAAGCGAATAGCATTACGCCCATCAGCTTTCGCCTGATACATGGCAATGTCAGCTTGTTTTAACAGCTCTTTTACTTCAGCTTTGTGAGCATCAAACACTGTAATACCAATACTGGCGCTACTGGTGTAGCTATGGCTCGCAAGTAGGTATGGTCGATGTATGGAAAACAACATCTTATTGGCAATACCTTCTGCCTGTGCGGCCGCTTCAATGAATTGTGAACTTAACCCTTCTATGAGTACAACAAACTCATCACCACCAAAGCGAGAAACGGTATCACTTTGACGGATGCAGCCCCTAAGACGCTCAGCGACTTGCTGTAGTAATAGGTCACCCATATCATGACCCAATGTATCATTCAGCGTTTTAAAGTGATCCAAATCAAGAAAGAGTAAGGCTGCTTCTTTGTCACCCCGAGCACTTACATCCATAGCATGTTGTATGCGGTCAACCATTAACCGACGATTAGGTAAATGTGTTACAGGATCGTAGTAAGCCAAATCGTGGATTTCTTGTTCGGCTTGTTTGCTCAGAGTAATATCGATAGCCGTACCTACATAGTTGGTCACGGCACCCTCTTCGTTTTTTACGGCAGTAATGGTGAGTTTTTCTGGATACACTTCACCATCTTTTCGTTTGTTCCAGACCTCACCTACCCAATAGTCAGTAGTGTTTATTTTTTGCCACATTGCCTCATAAAATGCTGCATCATGTTGTCCCGAAGACAACATGCGTGGATTGTGACCAATGGCTTCTTCTGCGTTATAGCCTGTAATACTTGTGAAAGCCTGATTCACGCGAAGAATAACGTTACGAGAATCCGTGATCACCATGCTTTCTTGGGATTCGAAGATGGTGGCTGCGATGACAAGTTCTTTGTTGGTGTATTGTGCTTTGGCCAGCGCCATTTTTAATGCTTGTTCACGGGTCTGTAAAGTTAGTGTGAGCTGGTCAAGCGTTTGACCAATTATGCCAAGCTCATGAATAGGGGGAAAACTGGTCTGCTTATCTTGATTAAGACTTTGCGCATTCATAACCGCGATGATTCGCTGGCTGGGTTTGAGTACCAATTCATTGATTAAGTAGTAAAGGATCGTGAAAGTAAGCAGTCCGATGCATAAAAACAGCACCGCTAGCCAAAAGGCATCTTTGAGCGCTTCAACCCTTGCTTGCTCAGTGTTAAATCTCACCAAGAGTAGGAATGCTTCTGGCTGTAGGACATTGACCTGAGCCAGGGCTGTAATATAGATTGGCGTGACTACCTGATAAATATTGCTATCATAACGATCTGGTTCGCTAACACTTAATCCAGTGGCTAGCGCTTGCTGAACAAGTGCTGCTAACACCTCACGTTCACTCTCTTGAATGTTGTCAGAAAAATAGCTGTGATGAAAAATCGATTTGTAGTCACGATCAAACAATACAATATTATCAATACTAGGCTCGGCTCCCATCGCTAACATCGAGCGATGAAAATCGCTAAGTGAGGAGCTGGTTTCTGCTGAAATAACCAAGGCAGTAGAGATTAACTGGCCATTTTTATGCAAGTATTTATCTAGCGCTGAATTGATAAACGTGTGTACGCCAAACCCGCCAAACAGGACATAGCCAACTAACAAGCCTGACAGCGGTAGCAACAAACGACTACGTAATGAATGAAATGAAGCCACTATAACTTTACTCAGTTCGGGCTGCCTTAGGACAGCCTATTAAGATAGCTCACTTTATAGCCACATCAGTGATACATTCAGCGCCACACACCGGTCCCTGTATGATATTAATGGACGTTAAAGACGAGTGCGTTGATTGCAACAGTTCAACCAATTTTCCTTCTCGCAAATAGGCCTCCTGCTCTTGTCCACCAATAATTATTATGTCGCTAAGCGCGTCAGTAAATTCGGCAGAGCTTAATCCCTCGCGCATAGCCATGCGTGCTATGGCATCTTCTTTATTGGTTTTTTGGTATTGCACAGCGCGCTTAAAAGCGCGGGCAACTTTGCCTAAATCAGCTTCACGGGTAGTGAGCACTGAGCGTCGAGTAAACAAAATATCGATAATAACACCAGGGGTTTGGCTGCTATCAAATAGGCGTACGATATCAGGGTTGGCCAATGCCTCGATGGCAAAGGGTGGATAGGTTTGCGCCGCATCAATATCACCATCCAGTAATGCTTTAATGTTATTGGGCTGGGCTAACGTCACTAACGTCACGTCTTTAAAACCAAGCTGCGCAGAGGCCAGTGCATTGGCTGCAGTGAGCACGTCAACTGAACCCGCTTCTAAGCCAACTTTTTTACCTTTCAATGCCGCCACGTTAGCAATGCTTTTGTGGGCCAACAGCATGTCGCCACCATTGGAGAAGTCGACCACAAAAAAAATAATTGGATCAATGCCGGCTATCTCCCGTACGGTATAAAACTCCATCAGCGTGCCAGCTATGATATCAACATGGCCTTTTTCAAACGCTCGGCGGCCATCAGCCAGTGTTTGAAAGGGAATCAACTTTACCTCTAGACTTTCATCTTTGAAGTAGCCCAGCTGCTTTGCCAGAGTTAAGTATTCGTAGCCTGGCCACGCGTTGATACCAATGCGCAACGTTTGTGGGGAAGTTATTGAGCAGCCCAATAAAAACAGGCTAAAAAAAGCAATCAAACAGAGTTTGATGAGACGCATAAATATATTCCTTCCTAGAATATGGGTTTGGCGTTGGAGCTAATAACCTTAATACTAGCAAAGGAATTGATTGCCGTCCACTCGGATTCTGTCGTGTTTTCACTACCAATATCAGTGCCCCTTAGCATTCTCTCGAAACATGGCCAGTGCATGACTACTAAGCAGTAGACAATAAAAAAACCCAGCAGAATAAACTGCTGAGGTTTAGTGTTTGTTGCTACTAGGGCCGGAACCGAACCGATATGCCCGCAAAGGCGAAGGTTTAACTATCTTAAGTTTATAATAAACACCCATATGCCTAAAAACATAAAGCTACCGTTAAGTAATTGACAGCTAATGGCACAGAGCAAAGTGTCAGACTATCTCGAAACATTGATTTTATATGTGAAAGTTTAAGTCTACAATAACTTAGAAATCATTCACTCCAACTTGGAGCACCTCTGGAGCGGGAACTTGAGACCACAAATTCAAACTCGTCGGCAACGACTGGCCACCTGATAGTTTCGTCTTTACGTGTGGAGGTCTTAGGAGGGGGATGCTCTATCCAGCTGAGCTACGAAGGCAATCATGAGCAAGGATTATATCAGCTGGTCAGTGATGCGCCCAGTTAGGATAATGTAGCGGGGGCGGAGCGGTAGGATGTGCAGCGATTAGGAGCAATTCAACTCGGCGCGAGAGTTCATCATGCCATCTCGCTGGGATCTCATTGTGTCTGGAGCATTAGCAGCACATTCAAGTAACTCACAAAGCTGATTACTCGGTATTTGGTATACATATGTCAAAGTGCCTCGCTCGACTAGGTCTGTGAAATCGTAATGGTCATAGTCATCAGACTCTCGTAGATCCAACCACGTTTCTTTGAAAAGTGCTCCACCTGTCTGTGGTATCCCCATGTAAAACCCTGGTCGGGGCTCCCCATGAGAACAAACTGGCTGTGTCGGTCTATGATCTACTCGGCTAGTGAGCAATTTGTATATGATGTCTTTAGATTTAGAAAAGCCTAACACCAACAAATACTTTGCAAGCTGTTCACCGGTTTCAGGCTCGGTGTAATATGTGGCATCACGCCACACTTGTCCTATTTCTGCCATTTTCTTCTTTGTCGTGTGAGGGGAATTTAGTAATCCGCCTCCAAATTGGCAGAATAGCCTTTAGCTTCTTCAGCTGAAGCCAAGATGTATTGCTTATAATCATTTTCTAGGTCGTCGGATACTGAAAGTTCATAGGGAATTGTATCTCTAGCACCAGCTCCATCTTTCCATACTTTATCCCATGCGCCATTTTGCTCATGAGTTACGTCTATCATCTTATCAGACATTTCATCCATGTATTTATTGGTAACGTCTTCCATTATCTTCAGTTGACGAGGAGTAAAGTGACTATCGTCGAATTTGACCCCATCATTGGCTTTAATTGTCATGCGGGTATAATCGATAACAAGCTCTGGTTCAATATGGACTAACGTACGAAGATCATCTCCAAGTTCTTCCCACTCTTCCATCAAAGACGCAGGAACAGGTCCAAACTTCCATGCTTGGTACTCATATCCAGTGACACTTCTGCCCGTCAAACTATAATGTTCAAAGTCAACTAAATATAAAAGCTTAAACAATTTTATCTTGCCGCAATAATTGGTATTGCCGGCAACATAGAGAATTGCGTTAAGTATTCTTTGTCGGTTTTGTCGTTCCATAATGATTAATTATAGAACACTCTTGTACTAAATGTCACTATTTAGACATCTAACCTATCAACATAAGCTTCTAATTTACGTATATTTATCACTCCCTCCTTGTCTTCCTACCTTGGCTTGCTAAACTGGCCTTAAAACGCCATATAGGGGAGTCTAATGGGCACAATTCACAAGCTTACACCGGCATTTGCCACCAAGCTAAGTCAACAATCAACTGACAGTTACATTGAAGTCACAGATACCATTATTCCCAGCTTCAAACTTCGTCTATATAAGACTGGCACCATGTCATTCTCTATCAACTACACAACAGCTGAAGGTAGACGATTACGCTTTACCATAGGCAAGTACCCTGCTCTGTCAGTAACTGAAGCTCGTAAGATTGCTGAACAAGTCTATGCTGAAGTAAAGCTCGGCAACAATCCCCAACAAGATAAGATAGATTCACGCAACAAACCTACAGTTCCAACTCTCGGTTCATTCCTTGATTCTCACTACCTGCCTTGGTATCAGACTCAATACAAAGCACCCAAGATACGCAGCACCTTCAATCAATTTAGCTTTCTCAACTCAAAGCCATTGGACACAATCACAGCTTGGCAGATTGAACAGTGGCGAGCTAAACGTCATAAGGAAGGTTTGAGCCCTGCAACATCCAACCGATATTTAAGTACCTTAAAAGCGATGTTTAATCGTGCTGTTGAATGGGATTTGCTTGAGTCTAACCCTCTCATCAAAGTTAAGAAATATAAAACCGATAGTCGAGCAATTATCCGTTATCTAACAACAGAGCAAGAACAACGTCTGAGAGTGGCTATGAGATCCCGTGATCAACGTTTAGCTCGTGGCAATCACTTTTATAATGATAAGAGCTATGTGCCGTTAAAAGCCATTCTAGGCGGTTATTCTGATCATCTTCAGCCAATGGTCTTGCTTCTCATGAATACCGGTATGCGTCGAGGTGAGTTATTCAATCTAACTTGGCTAGACGTTGACCTCACAAGTAAACAAATTACCATTGTAGGCAGTACATCAAAATCAGGTCAGACTCGTTATATCCCTCTTAACAATGAAGCGGTTCATGTGCTGAGAACATGGAAAGCACAAACACAACGTGAGATTGGTTGCGTGTTTGTCGGTAAGCACGGTAACAAGTTCATCAATATCAGTAAGTCTTGGTCAATACTGCTAAAGAAAGCAGATATTACAGACTTTAGACTCCATGATCTCCGTCACCATTTTGCTAGTCGATTAGTCTCAGCCGGTGTTGATTTAAATGCTGTCCGAGAATTACTCGGTCATTCAGACATCAAAATGACACTTCGTTACGCTCATCTTGCTCCGGCTCATTTATCCGATGCGGTTGCAGTGTTGAATCGTTAGAAGTGATCAACACTCTGTGTTGATCTATGATCCGTCCATAACCATTTAAGCCACCCTAACTTAGATTAACTCATAAAGTCCCGCCATACGATCACACAGATCGTTCTAGGGCTATGTATGACTCTATCCTGATGATTTAAAGTCACTCACTGGGCTACAAATCCCGCCTCGTATAAGCTTAACCATAATGTTAATGATTTTATCTGAGCTGGCGGTTCGACTGAAAAATGAAAGTCCTAGAACCGATACCGGAAGCTGATGGTAGTGCTCTTAATATTTTCCGGCTCAAATGAAATCAAACCTTATACAAAGGTCTTTGACTCAGCCGAAGGTAGTCATGAAAGGAAACGCCACTACCATTCCGCTTCATCAGTGATGCACATTCTTTTCTCCCAGAGTTCTAGAGAGAGAATAAAGATAAGCCACAGAAAGAGGACGGCATTGAGGCCGCAGGCCGTGCCGTCCCATCCTTTGATTTATTATTTTATTATTCTACGGTATAGGATGATGGTGAGCGGAAAGAGTTATTTGTTTTCAGATACTTAACTCTAATAACCATCACCAGAACCACCAATAAAACCACCAACACAATCCCAGTCAAAACCCTATTTCACGTACTGATGACATGATTACTATCTACTTCGGTAAGAGCTTTGTTCAATGCCTTTATCTTACTGCTAAAGGTAGAACGGTGAAATCGTTCGCCTGTAAGCTTCTGGTAGTTATCAATCATTGTCGATAATGATGCGTTTGGCGTCATCATGGCGCTCTTCCATATCTTCAACCAATTTGGGATAACCGTCCGTAGCTTATCACCACGAGAACGGTTTCGTGAAGCAGCAGTATTCAAGTCAATTTCTACTTCTACAACAGCATCATTTAACTTACGCCACTGTCGATTAATCTTCACACTCTTCAGCACCATCATTTCTGATTGCATATCATCAGTCAGCATCAATGCCTTTGATTTTTCCCCCGCTCTAATGCTAGCTGAAGCCACAATATGAGCATGAGCGTAGTCAAAGCTCTCACCTTCCATCAGTTTGGTATACATGCCACCATATCCTTTACTGACTCGCTGTGAGGAATACTGACGGTGACGCCACTCCATATCAAACACCTGAAGGTCACGGGCGTACAGTGCATCTCCTTCAGGCCAATCAATACCTTTAGGGTAAGCTTGTGGGGACTTCATTCCTCGCCAGCGAGGCGCGATTCCAAGTTCGGATAATCGTATATTGACAAGATAGAAAAAAACACGTTTTATCGCATTTCTGAAGCGAAATGAAGGTCTCATACGTGAGAGAAATCCACATAGCCGCTCATAGTCATGACTTAGTGTCACAGCATGATGGCAACTTTGCACTTTGGGAGCAATAAAGTATTTCTCACCACGTTTAATTGACTGAAGAAGCGGCCCTAAATCATCGGAATTATCTGGATCAAACTTACCATATAGTAAGTAAGAATTTTGCTTCAATGGACTCGCTTTAATCAGATCTCGTGACACGTTTAGATAGTCTGCAATACGGTTACTCTTAATCATATCATCGGTGCTGATTAATTTATGCTTAGTCGAGTCTGTATCGTGAATGGTTTTTGTTGTCATAGTGACCCCTTAAAAAAGTAATAGGAGTCGTACTAGGTACACCACAGAAATAGGCATTTGAAGTGGCAGAATTTCAGAACTTGAAATCACTTTGACAAAAATAGCCTCTATCGTTAGGTATATCGACATATAGCCAATCCTGAAAGCCAGTTTATTTTTTTCATCAGCCTCAGCAAAAAGATCATTTTTGCGCAAGCTAATATCAACCTAACATCAACGTAGTATCAACACTAAACCGCTGTTTTCAAATCAAGTTGATATTGCGACGTAGTCATATATATCATCAGCTCTACGAGGTTGATCTGTGCTCGATGTTCTTATCCGAAAGATACTGTCTCTCACTATAGATGGTTGGACGTCTTAGAAGATCAATCAGTGTCTCCAATACTGACTTGAGCCTTCTACAGCACACCGTTGTAGGATATTGGATGACTATCAATTCCGATGTCTATGCGTATTTCATTTAATAATCTAAGAGCAAGTTCACGCACCTTCTTCCACTCATAATGAGCTGTGTCTTCTGCAATTTGAAGCAGATAGTCCATTAGTTCATCTTGAGCATCCATTACCGTCTGTGGTGCCAGCATCGCAAGGTAACCATACACCTGTATACGGTTTTGATTAAAGATATGAAAGCTTTTGTCTGCCTCTTCTGTCGATAATGAGCCGAGCTCTGTCGCATCAAAATCAGCTAACAACTTAGAGACAACATCAACAACTAAACGATAGGTTAGTATTTTGTCGTTTTGAAACCTTAGAGTCTTGTTTTTGATAACTTCTAACTGTGTCTTGGTAGCCTCTAACTTTGTATTTAACTCATGAGCTTCGTTTGCAAGGATCTTCTTTGCCCAAACCTTTCCAAACCACGAAGATAATGCAAAGACAATTACACCGCCTCCACCTATTGACGCTAAAGCTGCCAAAATAACCTTGAAAACCTCATCCCAATCCATAATTGTTCCTCCTCTGAAGATGGCATTGAGTATACCTGCTTTAAAGTTACAGGTTACTTCTTGTCATGTCATAGGAGCACCTACAGAACGGGAACAGTCGAACAACGGCCTAGATTCTTCGGCAACGACTGGCCACCTGATAGTTTCGACTTCATAGCTGGAGGATGCTCTATCCAGCTGAGCTACAGGGGCTACGGCCGGTATTATAGCAGTCGATCAGTTATGCTTCCATGTTAGATACTTTGGTGTGGAGGTGGAGCGGTAAATAGAGTGAACTAGTCACACCTGAATGACCAGACAATGTTATTTCATCTCTTTGAGTAGGTTATCTATTGCCAAGATCGCTTCTTTAAACTCGTCAACTTCATGAAACTTTTCTAGATCGTCTTCCATTTATTTAATTGGCCTTCAACTTTACTCTGAAAGCATTTATTTGTTGCAGGCTACCTTGTGCAATAGTGGATTTTATAGCCCGTAAAACATTGATCATTATGAAATGGTCGGCTCATTTCGCACGAGACATCACTTGTTGATAACCATACCAAAAAGCGCCTGAGTCTGTTAGGTAATGTATTCTTTGATTAGCTATTGAATTTAATTCTCTAAAATTTGAAGATTCAATTAAGTCTTCATCAAACCAACAGCATCTATCACTCACTCATAATCTTAATCTATTGATACCCCGTATTTTAAAACCAGAAGCTATTGCCCTTAAAAAAGCCCCAATACCGGAGAATATTAGGACTTTTTGTTGTTATGTATTTTGCAGTTTAAAACACATAATCTAGACCAATTTGGCCATTGACATAGTTTTCTTTGTTATTGCCACCAAACTCCATATCAACCACCAAGTTTAAATTGTTTTGAGCTGCTATACGTAAGTTAACACCAGCAAAACGACCGGTTACATTCTCAGCGCCTGCATTGCTATAACTAAATGAGTTACCCACAATGCTAGCATCAACATCATCCGAATTACCGTTACGTGTGCTAACACCCGCTCTAAATTCAAATTCAGTGGCGTCATTAAGTTGTAAGGCAGCCGCAAGTTGAGCCCGAGCGGTTAAGACTTCAACCGTGCGGTCATCAACGCTTAAATTAGAACCCGTCGCGCCTATTTCTTGATAATCATCCATCCAAGCCATGCTGTAATTAACACTAACAGAAGGACGAAGTTCAACTCTGTCGGCTGTTTTAAAGGCAGCCGCTAATGTAATTGAAGGACTGATAAAGGTGCTATCAACATCAGAGCGTGCTGTTTCTAAACCATTAAGGTTATTAACGACAACACGGGCATTATCACTATCACTATAACCACCGAGTAATGATGTGGTTAGATTAAGCATACCGAGCTTAAAGTGACCATAAGCACCGACATAATAACTATCGGTGTCTGTTTGAAATGAGGCTGTTTGTGTCTCCGTGCTAGCACGTGAAATACCGCCCATTAAACCAACGCGGGTATAATTGACATCCCACTCATAACCAAAGTTAAGGCCCGCATGGCTGATGTCATAACCTAAGGAACTACCCTCTGCATCTCTATCAAAATTACCACCAAAAAATTGTGACCAGACTATCGGTTTACGTTCTTCAAAGTACATGCCCGGTGAAAGGCTAAGCGCGGCCACTTGAACCAGTTTTAACGGTGTGGTGTAAGTCATACGTTGGCTAATAAGATTGTGCACAGACGATGTAAATTGAGATAAGGCAGCTTCTCGTGTCGACTCACCGGTAGCATCAACAGTGACTACCGTATCACCAATGACAGCACCCAAACCAAACAAATTAATGTTTTCGGCATTTTCAAACGTCAGGCTACTCGATACACCACTAGCATAAACATTAGCAGTGTCATTATCACCAGTGCCCCCTAAGTCAATACGACCAATAACCTGAGAGCCAGCCAGTAGGTTTAAGGTCATGCTGCTAGGGCTAACAGTATCAGGTGGGTCACCTAATACGGCATAACTGTTAGGGCCTGTAGCACTCAATTTTCCAGACAGGTTGATGATGGCGTTGTCACTATTAGATAACCTGATCGCATCAGCGGTATCCCCTGTGGTGGTGATATCACCAGTCAGATTGATAATGCTAGCATCACTGCCATCCACATACACACCAGCAGTATTATCGCCTGTAGCCGTGATATCGCCGGTCAAGTTGACGATATTGTCATCACTACTTCCCAAATATACACCAAAAGCCTGTTCCCCAACGGTAGCTATATCGCCGGTCAGGTTGAGAGTGTTAGCGTGACTTTCCACTAAGAACACACCTAGAGCACCAGCCCCTGTGGTTGTGATATTACCGTTCAGGTTGATGGTATTGGCGTCACTGAAAAAAAGAGATACTCCGCTAGCACCGGTCCCTGTGGTAGTGATATTACCCGTTTGGGAGACTGTATTAGCGTCAGAGCCTGAAACAAATTCAATGCCATCTACGCCAGAAGCAGGAGCGATATCACCCGTAAGGATATAATCCGTATTGCTGGTATCTATTTCACAACCGGCAGCATTAGCTGCCATCGAGTTCTGACATGTGGCAGCAAAGGCATTAGAGCTAATCAGTAACGGTATTAATAAGGCAAGCTTAAGTTTTTTCACAGTGGTTATTCCCAGGTTAGTTATGTCTGCACATTAAAGCCCTAGGAAATTCCATTTGTTAGAGTTTTGTTATTGTTTTAATCGGATTCTAAAGCACTGATAGCGAATAATCAATACGCCAGCAAAGCTAGGCGTTAGCGATTATGCTACTGAGTTGAAAGCAGTCATATCAACAAGATCTAAATACCGCCGCTCTGTAGGGATCACCACAGCGACCATTAGGCATGGACAACACACCACAAGATAACGCCATTAACTGACTCACTTAACCCTGCCGATTACAAACAACAGCTCTCAAAGATTACACAAATTCACTTCGCTGGTGCTAATGATGAAATTATCCCACCTTTTATTGCTCGTGATTTTGTTGCAAACTTACCAAATAGTGCGAATGCAAAAGTAATCGTCGTACCCAATCAATCACATGGTTGTTGTTGGCAAATAATATGGGCTGATTTGATGTTAGAGCAATCTAACTGAGTAAAGCTGCTGGCGGCTGGAGCACCTCTGGAGCGGGAACTTGAGACCACAAATTCAAACTCGTCGGCAACGACTGGCCACCTGATAGTTTCGTCTTTACGTGTGGAGGTCTTAGGAGGGGGATGCTCTATCCAGCTGAGCTACGAAGGCAATCGACTAGCATTATAACAGCGATGTTCATAACACTGAAAGTGTCATCTTGATTGAACTGACTCAGTCTTGCTATAAGAAGATAAAAATAGGCTAAGTTGATACAGCCTTAGCTGTCTTGCTCCGTTAAGCAAATGTCTAATTTCCACTAGCATCATGTGCTCCAATACCTGTTTGTGAACGAATAAACTGATGTTCAAACCTAGATTTCTCCTCCCAAGCTCTAGCTGACTTATCAGTAATTGAGAAAAGCCAAATGCTTACAAAGGCAACAGTCACAGAGAATAGTGCTGGATATTTATAGGGAAAGATTGCTTGTGCATTACCGAAAATATCGACCCAAACTATAGGCCCTAAAATAACTAAAGAAACAGCTGTTAGCAGACCAAGTGATCCACCCATCAAAGCACCACGTGTTGTTAACTTGCTCCAATACATCGATAAAAACAGAATGGGGAAATTAGCACTGGCAGCGATAGCAAATGCTAATCCCACCATGAATGCCACATTTTGTTGCTCAAATAGAATGCCCAGAAAAATAGCGATAATACCTAAGACAACTGTCGCTATTCGCGAGACTCGCATTTCTTTTTGATCTGAAGACTTGCCTTTTTTAATTACACTGGCATAAAGATCATGCGAAATAGCCGAGGCGCCTGCCAAAGTCAGTCCCGATACAACAGCTAAAATAGTTGCAAAAGCAACCGCAGAGATAAAGCCTAAAAATACATCACCACCTACTGCTTGTGAAAGATGGATTGCAGCCATATTATTACCACCAATCAACATGCCTTGATCATCAATAAAACTTGGGTTATTAACTAATAAAACGATTGCACCAAAACCAATGATGAAAGTGAGAACATAAAAATAGCCAATAAAGCCTGTAGCGAAAAAGACTGATCGGCGCGCTTGTTTTGCATTAGAAACCGTGAAAAATCGCATCAATATATGTGGCAAACCTGCAGTACCAAAGATTAATGCAATACCTAATGATAATGAAGAAATAGGATCTGAAATTAAGCCGCCCGGCGCCATTATTTTATCGCCTTTGGCGTGAACTGACACTGCTTTTTCAAATAAGACATTAATATCAAACTCAACATGATTGAGCACCATTAAGGCAATAAATGTTGCCCCTGATAATAATAATACTGCTTTGATAATCTGTACCCATGTTGTAGCTAACATACCGCCAAAACTGACATAGAGAATCATCAATACACCCACTATAATCACCGCTAATTCGTAGGGTAGGCCAAACAACAATTCTATTAATTTACCAGCACCTACCATCTGTGCAATCAAATATAAGGCGACCACAGCAAGTGTACCCACGGTTGATAATATACGAATTGGTGTTTGCTCAAGTCGATAAGAAGCAACATCGGCAAAAGTATATTTACCCAAATTTCTCAATCGTTCAGCAATTAAAAACAACATTAACGGCCAGCCAATCAGAAATCCAATTGAATAGATCAAACCATCATAGCCTGACAGATAGACCAGTCCGGATATACCTAGAAATGAAGCTGCAGACATATAGTCGCCAGCAATTGCTAAGCCGTTTTGAAACCCTGTTATTCCTCCACTTGCCGAATAATAATCAGCAGTAGATTGGGTCCGTTTGGCAGCCCAGTATGTAATGAAAAGTGTCGCCGTGACAAAAAGTAAAAACATGCCTATCGCAGCAGGATTGAGTTCTCTAGCGTTAGAAGTGCCAGCAGCCAAAGTGACAGAAGACACAAGAAGTGAGCTTAAAGCAAATAGACACTTATAGATCATGGTTCTAAGCTTTTAATGATTCGCTCATTGATAGGGTCAAAATCGGTATTCGCCTTATACACATAAATGCCCGTTAAGATAAAGGAAATGACAATGATCGATAAGCCAATCGGTATACCAATCGTGATGGTACTTCCCTCAAACAATGGAATGGCCAGCCAGTTAGGTGCAAAGGCAACCAATAAAATGAAAGTAAAATATATCACTAAAATAATCGCGGCTAAAACCCAGGCAAAACCTGATCGTCTTGCAACCAGTTGAGTATATTCTGGTTTATTTTTTATTTTCTCATACAAGTCAGCACTCATTTTTATCTTCTCTCTATTTTAGGCTTAGGGCTATTATTGATTAATAATCATAATTCGACCATGACTCCCCTCATATAATAAAGTATGCCTTGTTATAGTAAACAATGTTCGATACTATCAAAACAACTTAAAACACTATTGTCAGATAAACAAGGAAGTCCATGTTTGGTTAGGTTTTTCTTTCCTGTGTATTGGAAAGCACTATTCCAGCATCATTAGGAAAAGGAAACCTATGCCTGCTTTTAGTGCACACTTTAAACTCACCCCTTTTATCGCTTTATCACTAGTATTATCATCACCTCTTTTGGCTGCTGACTTTACTATTTTAGACGGTGTAACAGTGACTACAATGCAGAGGCTAGATACTGATGGAGACACGGGTGTAATAGAGGCTGGTAGCTCCATAAACACTGTCCTAAGGGCTGTAAATGCAACTGCTAACAACAATACTGTCATTAATAGAGGCCATATCGTGACCAGTGGAGTGTCTGGGATTGGCATTCGTTCGCAGGGTGCCGATGCAACTATTACTAACAGTGGTAGTATTGTGACCAGTGGTCAAAATGCCCTTGGCATTCGTGCGGTGGCTGCCGATGCAACCATCACTCACAGTGGCAGCATTATAACCAGTGGTAAGTTTGGGTATGGCATTCAAACGCTAGCGGCCAATGCAACCATTACTAACAGTGGTAGTATTATGACCAGTGGTGATACAGCTCATGGCATTCGTTCACTAGGTGCGAATGCAACCATCACCAACAGCTTCAGCATTGTGACCAGTGGTGATTTAGCTCATGGCGTTTATTCGGGAGGTGCCGATACAACTATCACCAACAGCAGCTTAATCTCAGCGACAGGGACTAATTCTTTAGCTATTCTGGGTGCGTCGAATGACATTACACTCAACCTTCTTCCCGGCTCACAAATCATAGGTCGCATAGATTTAGGTGATGATGGGGGTGATAATGATACGGCCAATGTCTATTATGCTGGCGTATCAGCTAACCTGACCTTTGAAAACACTGAGAACATCAATCTATTTGTTGCAGGTATTGTATCGGGTGATACAGTTGTGACTGTTGATGCTACAGGTGAGTCGACTCGTGGGGTTGCATTGGCCGGTATGACTTCCTCTATTATGGTGTCATTGCTCAGCGCTTGGCTCAGACGACTCTCCTTAAACCAGCATTAACACTGTTTCGTGACATGTACTTTGAAGAGCATAAACCGGTTGCATGGGCACAAGTCTTTGGCGGCACGTTTGGCCGTGATGCAGAAGGCAGTACCATGCCTTATGATTATGACCATGTCGGTATGAATTTTGGTTATGAATGGGATGTAAACCAAAGCCGTATCGGTTTAATGGGCGGTGTGGTGTCAACCAATACCTAAACGCAAACATCATCCTTTAGTTCTGATGCTAGTAATTGTTATATAGGCGCTTATGGTAATCGTAAGATAAGTGGTTTTAATATCACCGGTTCATTACTTGCAAGTTATGGTAACAATGATAATGACCGTCTGGTCGTTGATAACTTTAGTGGATTGGAAGTTGCTCGGTCTGACTTTGATAGCTTTTCCATCAGTCCCTCTGTCACCATTGCTTCTGCTTATAAAGTTGATGACAGACTAGAATTACGCCCTTCTGCCACTCTGGCTTATAGCATGGCATGGTTGGATGGTTATACGGAAACAGGTACGACTAATTCAAACCTGACCATTGATGAGCGTAAAGCCAAAGCCTTAACCGCTAGAGTTCAACTAGCCGCAGCCTATGCCTTGAGCCTGAGCAGTGAATTTGAATTTGAATTTAGAGTGGGCATGAATTCACGCCATACTGATGATGAAGATACTAAGGTGAGCATTGCCGGTAGTCAGTTTAAGTTTGCTAATGCGGGTGATGAAAATGTCTCAGGCCGTTTTGCGGGTGCTAGCCTTCGAGTTGTTGATGATAATAATTTAACACTGGTGGCTGATATTGAATTTGGTGGCAATAATGATGAAGATTATGCGGTCGGTAATATCAGTCTGGAATATGTGTTTTAACTTCTCTATCAAAATTTTTAAAAAAGATCAGAGCCCACTCGTAAAAGGGTCAGAAAGCAAATGATATGATTAATGTTTACATCTGCGGATCACTCAGCAAATTTAGTCACGATCTTGGAACCAGGTAAATCTTTTAATATCAACATACTCTACCTATAGTTAGAAACCTAAGTAAGTGTCAAGTTAATTGGCTTCGATAACACGCCATAAATAGCAAATTCATTAAGTGAAGCAACTTAATAGATAGTAAACATTCGCTTCATTAGGCATGGTATCATTAATTTTAACGCGTCATTTTAGATGCAATAAAGCTAGGAGCATTCACTTACAGGACCTTAAAATTATAATGTCACTTAGGTAGGAAATATTATTTTGACTGTCGAAAATTTTAGCAACACATTTACGGATGAATATGACCAAGCCCGCGAGCAGAATATTAGCAAGATTAAAAGACACGTTCTTATTCTTGATGATCAATCTACCGGCAGAGTTATATTAGAAAAAGTAGTTCTTCAAGTGGCGGATAATATCGTCGTGTCTTCTTTTGCTGATCCATTAGCAGCTCTAAAATGGCTTGAAACGAACGATGTAAATCTGATTATCACCGACTATAGAATGCCTGAAATGAATGGGCTCGAGTTTATAATAAATGTACGGAAACTAAAGTCCTGTAAAAATGTACCTATAATGATGATCACGGTCGTCAGCGATAAACAGGTGCGTTATAAGGCGCTTGAGGCTGGAGTAACGGCCTTTCTAACCAGACCGATTGATCAAGTTGAGTGTCGAACAAGTTGCAGAAACTTGCTGCAACTTCATCAACAACATTTGATTATTCAATACCGTGCTAATTGGCTTGCCCATCAAGTTAAAGTGGCTACTCAACGGATAATAGAACGTGAACGTGAAGCTATAATTTGTCTCGCTAAAGCAGGTGAATATCGTGATGAAGGCACCGGCAATCATGTATTTCGTATGGCTAAATATTCTCGAATCATCGCTGAGGCATTAGGCTCTTTCAACGAAGAAGAATGTGACGATTTAGAATATGCCGCACCCATGCATGATATCGGTAAAATCGGCACCCCTGATAATGTGCTATTGAAACCAGGTAAATTAGATTCTGATGAATGGGAAATAATGAAGCAGCACAGCGCCATAGGACACGCCATACTATCAAATAGCAAATCGAAATATATGCAAATTGGCGCGATTATCGCATTAAGTCATCATGAACGTTTCGATGGTAATGGTTATCCTCAAGGTCTTAAAGGCACAAAGATCCCCCTTATCGCTAGGATTGTAGCCGTCGCAGATGTCTTTGATGCCTTGGTGACAGCTAGGCCTTACAAAGCGGCATGGTCTACTGAAGAAGCACTGACATATATTCAACAACAATCTGGCAGTCATCTGGATCCACAATGTGTAGATGCCTTTTTTAGCCGAATAGATGAGATTAAATATATTCAAACTGAGTATGCTGATAATCCCGACCCATTGCTGGAATAAAAATAATGTATCTGCTGCTAAAAAAACTATCTTTATGGTGGCATAAACTGCAAAAGCGTTTAGCGCAAACGGGAGATTCTGAACCGGAAGTGGCCATTAAATTACGCTTGAGTATCGGTTTCGGCCTAATGATGTATTTTTGTCTGCCATGGGCAGATAAAGAGACCTTCCAACATTCCATTAGAGCATTGCCCAGTCTTATAACACTTGCTTATTATAGCTGTGCCCTGATCATTGCAGCCGCACTCATTATCAATCCTAAACCCTCCCGTATTCGTCGAGTCATGGGATTATCACTTGATCTTATTTCTCTTTCGATTGTAATGTTCCTCGCTGGAGAAGATAGTGTATTTCTATTTGTATTGTACCTGTGGGTCATTCTAGGAAATGGTTTTCGTTATGGTGCCAACTACTTATATGCCTCCCTACTGGTCGGATTAAGTGGCTTTTCCATTGCCATTACTTGGGGAGACTACTGGCAACAAATTCAAAATCAAGAAATTGCTCTGAGTTTACTCTTCCTACTATTATTAATACCGCTTTATACTGCCTTTCTTATCAATAAATTACATGCTGCTATTGCATTGGCAAAATTTGCCAATGAAGCAAAAAGTCGATTTATTGCCAATATGTCTCACGAACTCAGAACACCGCTAAATGGTGTTATTGGTATTGCAGATTTAATTCGTGAAACCGATCTCAATAATCAGCAACGTGAATATGTGAATATTATGCATAACTCAGCGAATACTCTGCTGGGTTTGATTGAAAATGTACTCGATATATCTAAAATCGAAGCAGGAAAAATCACCGTTGCTAATGAGCCGTTCGATTTACATCAACTCGTCAATTCTATCATTCAGATGCAAAGTCCGATGGGCCACGCTAAAAATATCCTTGTCACCAGTCATATTGATGCCATGACACCTTTTTCACTTCAAGGTGATCCTCAACATTTACGACAAATACTAATTAACATAGTGGGTAATGCCATCAAGTTCACTGATGAAGGCTCCGTTAAACTATTTATAACACCTGCCGATAACAATATTACTAAACCAAAGATTCGTTTTGAAATCCAAGATACGGGTATCGGTATTCCGTCATCTGCACTGGCCACAATTTTTGATGATTTTACACAAGTTGAATCAGGCAATAGCAATACTGTTGGGGGTACAGGATTGGGTACAACTATTTCTAAAGAACTGGTTGAACTGCTAGGAGGAGAGATCGGAGTAGATACACAATCCGGCATTGGCAGTACTTTCTGGTTTGAACTGCCGTTTACATTAATCCCAAATGAGCATTTTATATTGTCAGATAAACACATCTTACTGCTAACTAATGATCAAACAACATCACTAATAAGCCCCACATTAAAATCATGGGATGTAACCTTTGATCACGCTTCCTCTTCAGCTCGTGCATTTTCCTTATTAATGACCGCCGTTGAAGAGAATAATCCATATAAAATAATGTTAGTCGATCAGACCTGCTTGTTTGATATTGACCCAGTACAATATGCCAAAATGATTAAGGCTGAATCCAGTTTAAGTCATCTTTCATTAGTACTGCTTAATACACTAGGTTTAACGGTATACAACGCTCAAATTCGCGAATATTATATATCGGCCATTCAAGATATTCAAGAAACACGTTTATTATTTAATGCCATCCATGCAGCACAAAGTGTCTCTTTTGATGATGAAAAAGTAGTCACTATGGCTGAGTATTTTGCCGAGCAAACCAATGCTAAACAACTTAATATCTTGATTTCAGACGATAATACCGTTAACCAACAAGTTCTTAATGGCATATTGAATCATGCTGGGCATACAACACTCGTCGCAAATTCAGGAGAAACAACACTCGATATTTTGACTGATAATATTGACAGTATTGATATGCTTATTTTAGATATGAACATGCCTGAAATTTCAGGCATTGATGTCACTAAGGCCTTACAATATATGGACACCGCACACACAATACCCATCATAATGCTCACTGCAGATGCCACTCCTGAAGCGAGAGAAAAGTCATTTAATGCTGGCGCCGATGCCTTTTTGACCAAACCTATCAATGCAAAAGCTTTGCTCAAACAAATAGCCCAATTAACACAACCTCAGAATGCAGATCAAATCCTAATGGCCAACAATACATCAGATAATATCAATGAAACATTACCTTGGTTTGATGACAAAGTTATCAATGAACTGGCATTATTAGGAGGTGGCAATCAGTTTATTCAAATGCTTGTTCATGGTTTTAAAAAAGATGGTGAAAATCACTTGTCACAGATAAAACAATCTTCAAAAGACGACTTTTTAACCTATCGTGAAAGTTTACATGCATTAAAAGGATCATCAACTGAATTAGGCGCAACAAAACTTGTTGATTTATGCCGCCAAGCTGAAGCATTTAAACCTTATGACACTGGCAGCTCTGAAATGCTCAGCCTGACAAACCAAATAGAAAACGCCTTTGAAGAAACAGTATCAGCACTCGATAGTAGTCTTATCTCTCGGCACTATAATGAATAAGCTCAGCGATAATCATAAGGGAGCTTTACTGGCTTTTACTGACTGTAATTTAACTAATCTATTCATCATTCGTAGATCTTTATCCGTCAAGTTCAATGCAGCATCAGCCCATATCTCAGTGACATTAAGCAGTTCATCATAGGTAATTACATTCGACATATTTTTAATTTTTGCCATCGCTTTATAGGTGTTTGGTGACTTCTTTACCTGCTTAATATATTGGTACAAAGCTAATTCACCTTCCGATTTTTCAGCTAAGATATCAACCACACCCATCTCGAACATTTCTTCAGCCGTATAGAGTTTGCCTGATAAAATCATTTTCTCTGCTGCTGCAACACCAATTTTATGAGATAAAAGCGGATAAGCCCCCATTCCAGGGAACAAGTTAAATAATACCTCAGGTAAACCCATTCTAGCACCACGTTCAGCAATAATAAGATTACTGGATAATGCAGACTCAAACCCGCCACCTAGGGCATCACCTTGAATCAATGATACTGTGGTCAGATCTGAGTCGAAGTGACGCATGTTTCCATACAATATATCAATACATTCAATAGCATATGCTAACAAAGAATCTCTATCACGACTTTTGATTAATGATTGGAATAAATCTAAATCTCCCCCTAAATTAAAAATGCCATCGACATTGGAACCGACCACCAAATAGTCATATTTTTCACCGTTAGTATCAAGCATTTCAGCTTTCACATTCGACAGATAGCCTGACAATTCGGCAAGTAAAGTGGGTGTAAAACACGGCCTAGGTGTTGCATTCATTAAGAACCAACCAATTTTATGTTTGGCATCATAATGAGTTTTTAATTGTGAATATTCCACATCGCCATAATATTCCTTACGTTGGGCAACTGTGTTCATAAATCTCTCCATTGATATAATTATAATAATCATCAAGGTCTATAAATTAAAATAACGTGTTATTGACACTTGAGATAAGTTTCAATAATTATAAGCATAAACTATGCCTGAATCTTAGCAATGGCAATAAACATTCAAAATCATCGTATTAACTATTTAAACCACGATTTACACTAAGTATTAAAGTAATAGTCTGAATAATGAAATAAGCTATACATTCTAATGATAAAGAGTAACCATGGCAGCAAGTAACCTTTTAGCTTTAATTGATGATATTGCGACCATGCTGGATAATCTGACGCTTATAACTAAAGTCGCCGCAAAAATACAGCTGGTGTTTTAGGGGATGATCTTGCGTTGAACGCTGAACAGGCATTAGATGCTAAAGCTACACTAGAGTTAGCTTTAGTCGGGTTAGTAGCCAAGAGCCCATTCAAAAAAAGCTCATTCTAGTGCCTTTGGCATTAGCAATCAGTGCATTATTTCTTGGATGATAACTCCGTTATTAATGGTCGGTGGTGACTATTTATGTTTTGAAGGCTTTGAAAAAATAGCTGATCAATTTTTAAGCCATAAAGCCGAAGATGTTATTTATCTGGAGAAAATGGTTGAGGAACTTATTGTTAGCAACGCCGCTCTACTCGCCTTAGAAAAAGAAAACATTAAAGGGACAATCCGTACCGATTTTGTCGTTTCAGTTATCGCAGTCATCATGACCATCGGTGTTTCTGGCTTAGTTTCTGGCTTAGTTTCTGGCTTAGTTGCTGGCATTGTTAAATTGGATGATGGTGGTTTGTTATTGATAAAAGCAACACCAAAAAATGTCTGGTGTGATTTCAAATGCTGGTTCGATCATTCCACCTTATGGTTTGCTCCCGTTTTAATGAAAACATTATCTGTGGTCGCCACCAACGCCATGTTCATAGTGGGCGCAAGAATGGTGTTGCATGGCATTCGGTATCCCCATCACTTACTGCACATTATGTGGATGAGTTGGTATTAGCCATTCCATTTTTTGGGGATGCATTGTCAACGACAATGCCAATCTTAATAAACGGATTTGCAGGAGTATTAATAAAAGCAATGCTATTGGCAACGGTCAGCATTTTAAGTCAGTTTAAAAATAAACGGACATGATTTATCCTAGCTATTATCACTGAATACTGCCTGTTTGTATTTCGTGGCAATAGCTTGTTTGTGATTAATCTCGTTGGATTAATTCAATTTTATAACCATCAGGATCTTCAACAAAAGCAATCACCTCTCTGCCATGCATCATCGGCCCTGCAGGTCGAACTACATTGCCACCTAAATTAGTAATTTTTTCACACGCTGCTCTAGCATCATTTACAGCAATAGCAATATGCCCATAGGCATTACCTAAATCATAACTTTCTGTATCCCAGTTATAGGTTAGTTCCAGTACCGTATCAACCGCTTCATCACCATATCCGATAAAAACTAAAGTGAATTTCCCTTCGGGATATTCGGCTCGACGCAACTCAGTCATGCCTAACACTTCAGTGTAAAAGTTTATGGAACGTTCTAAGTTTCCAACTCGTAACATGGTATGTAATATTCTCATGACTCTTTATCCTAATATTTATCCTTAACGGACATCAATTTAATCGAGGCCTAGCGAACTCCAGATCTCATCGATACGATCTACAATAGCAGGATCCCGTTCGATAGGCCGTCCCCATTCACGATTGGTTTCACCGCGCAATTTATTAGTGGCATCCATACCCATTTTTGAACCTAGGCCAGACACCGGCGAAGCAAAGTCAAGATAATCAATCGGCGTATTTTCAATCAATGTCGTATCGCGCGCAGGATCCATTCGCGTGGTAATTGCCCAAATAACATCATTCCAGTCACGTACATTGACATCATCATCGACAACAATTACAAATTTGGTGTACATAAATTGGCGTAAGAAAGACCAAATTCCCATCATCACCCGTTTAGCATGACCAGGATATTGTTTTTTCATACTCACCACTGCCATCCGATAGGAGCAGCCTTCCGGTGGTAAATAGAAATCAACAATTTCTGGGAACTGTTTTTGCAGTATAGGCACAAACACTTCATTCAAGGCGACACCTAAAATAGCCGGTTCATCCGGTGGCCGTCCTGTATAAGTACTGTGATATATCGGATTTTTACGCTGCGTTATACGTTCCACTGTAAACACTGGAAAGCGGTCTACCTCGTTGTAATAACCTGTGTGATCACCATATGGGCCTTCATCAGCCATATCATCTGGATAAATAAAACCTTCCAATACAATCTCTGCACTTGCAGGTACTTGAATATCACTGCCAATACACTTCACTAATTCAGTTTTTGAACCTCGTAATAAACCTGCAAAAGCATATTCAGATAAGGTGTCAGGGATCGGTGTGACTGCTGCCAAGATGGTGGCAGGATCACAGCCAAGCACGACACTAATTGGAAACGGTTGTCCAGGATGAGCTTGTTGCCATTCTTTAAAGTCTAATGCGCCGCCACGATGAGATAACCACCGCATAATCAGTCGATTTTTACCAATAACTTGCTGGCGGTAAATACCCATATTTTGACGATCTTTATGCGGACCTTTGGTGACCACTAAACCCCATGTAATTAATGGTGCGGCATCTTCAGGCCAACAAAGCTGGATCGGATATTGGCTTAAATCAACAGCATCACCTTCGATCACCTGTTGTTGACAAGCAGCATATGTCACCACTTTTGGTGCCATATTAAGTACTTGTTTGAAGATCGGCATTTTCTGCCACACATCTTTCAGGCCTTTTGGAGGCTCAGGTTCTTTCAAAAAAGCTAATAATCGCCCCACTTCTCGCAAAGCTTCAACCGACTCTTCACCCATGCCTAATGCGACACGCTGAGGTGTACCAAAAAGATTAGCTAATACCGGCATATCACTGCCTTTCGGATTTTCGAATAACAAGGCTGGGCCACCCGCACGTAATACCCGATCACAGATCTCGGTCATTTCTAAAACAGGATCAACTTCTACGCTGATACGCTTAAGTTCACCTCGCTTTTCTAGGTGAACAATAAAATCCCTAAGATCCGTATATTTCATAGTTTCTCTATATCAATTGTACTGCTTTAAGTAGATGGTATTTAATTCAATCTAGCGAGTTTTATCTCACGTTACATATATTACTGCTGAAATTATCAATCAAGCAGCAATACCCGAATGTCTCAATAAGGCATCAATCTCAGGCTCACGACCACGAAACTGGATAAATAATTCCATTGGTTCGCGTGACCCTCCTTGCTCCAAAATGGATTCTAAAAATTCTATTCCAGTGGCACGATCAAAAATGCCATTCTCTTCAAACTTAGAAAATGCATCAGCTGATAATACTTCTGCCCATTTGTAACTGTAATAGCCCGCCGCATAACCACCTGCAAAGATATGTGAGAAGCTATGGGCAAACCGATTAAAGGTAGGTGTTTTAACTACGGCAACTTGATCACGCACTTCTGCTAATATCTTTGGCACTTGCTGGTCTTGCTCGGGATTAAATTCAAGATGAAGACGAAAGTCAAACAATGAGAACTCTAACTGACGCACCATAATCATTGCTGATTGGAAGTTACGCGCTGCAATCATTTTATCGAATAAATCTTGTGGCAGTACTTCACCCGTTTCAAAATGGCTAGAAATCAAATCTAAGGCTTCACGTTCCCATGCCCAATTTTCCATGAACTGGCTAGGTAACTCAACTGCATCCCATGCTACCCCATTAATGCCAGATACTCCTGCATGATGAATTTTAGTCAACATATGATGCAAACCATGTCCAAACTCATGGAATAAAGTAGTGACTTCATCATGACTAAATAAAGCCGGTTGTTCACCCACAGGCTCAGAAAAATTACAGGTCAAAAATGCAACGGGGGTTTGAATGCCAGCTTCTGTTTGACGGCGAACATAACACTCATCCATCCATGCTCCACCTCGTTTATGATTACGAGCATACATATCAAGATAAAATTGGCCACGCAATTCGCCATTGCCATCAAAGATCTCAAAAAAACGCACATCTTTATGCCAAACATCAACATCATGACGTTCTTTAATATCAAGGCCATAGAGGCGATTCACAACTGCAAATAAGCCTGAGACTACTTTATTTTCAGGAAAATAAGGTTTCAGCTCTTCTTGAGAAATCGAATAACGCTGTTGGCGTAATTTCTCAGCAAAATAGGTAACATCCCATGCTTCTAATTCAGTCATACCCGCCACTTCACTAGCATAGGCTTTTAGTTCAGAAAATTCTTGCTCAGCAATCGACTTAGATCGTGTGGCAAGATCGCTTAAGAAGTCTAGAACCTGTTGTGGAGACTGTGCCATTTTGGTCGCTAATGAGCGTTCCGCATGATTTTCAAACCCAATTAACTGTGCCAACTGATGCCTTAACTTTAAGATATCAGCCATAATGTCAGAATTATCCCACTGGCCTGCATGCGGGCCTTGATCAGATGCTTTTGTAGCAAAAGCCGTATACATTTCTTCACGAAACTCACGATCATCGGCATAAGACATCACTGGCATATACGAAGGAAAATCTAGTGTAAATAACCAGCCATTTAACTTTTCTCGCTGGGCAAACTGTTGTGCCATCGCTCTAGTCGACTCTGGCAAACCTGACAATAAAGTTTCATCAGTAATATGTTTTTTCCATGCATGAGTGGCATCCATCAAATTTTCTTCAAATTTAGCTGTCAGTTCAGTTAGTTTTTGAGAAATTTGTTTAAATTTATCTCGGTCGGTTTGCGATAATTCAACACCCGATAAACGAAAATCACGCAATGCGTTATCAATCACTTTTTTCTGTGCAATATCTAACTTTTCATAGTTAGGACCATTTGCCAATACCTTATATGCTTTATAAAGCTCTTCGTTTTGTCCCAACTCAGTGCCAAACTGACTAAGTTTTGGTAAACAGGCATTGTAGGCAACACGTAACTCATCTGAATTCATCACTGAATTAAGGTGGCTAACCGGTGACCAAACTTTATCTATAGACGCATCCAACGCTTCCATCGGCAATACTAAAGATTGCCATGTTGGCTGATCTTGATTTTTTAGTAAGTCGTCGATGGTTTGTTTGGCCTGTTGTAATACTTGATTTAATGCAGACTCAACCTGTTCTGGCTCGATCTTTGAAAAAGCGGGTAACACATTATTTTCTAATAAAGAATTGATCATAATCTTTCACAAAGTAATTAAAAGTAGAATCATTATACGTCAAGCTGAGTATGAAGTTTACTCATCATTCTACTTAGCTAATTTGTGTTCTGTCATATCAGCATAACCAGTCGCTATACTCACTCTATCCTGTAGATTATTCAGATAGTGAATAAAATTATTAAACGTCTTATAATTAAATTCGCAAACTTGGCAAACGAGCGACTTATGTTTATCTTAACGGGTACTAAACAAACTAATAATAATTAATTCTAAAAATGCACGTAATATTAGGTCAGTTATTCTGCTGTTGACCAGATTTTAATAAATTAATTTGTGGTAAAAATACAACTTAAATTTAATCATGAGTATAATAAACAACTCATGTCTTGATTCCAAAGGCTGTCCATGCGATTATTCTACTTACAAAAACCTTACATATTTCAGGATAAATAACGTGCCTAGGATTTCATTATTGTTCAAATTCATCATCTTAACAGCGAGCATGCTGTTAACTGGCTGTGCGACCACCAGTCAAGACAGTGCAGTTAATGATCCCTTTGAAGGATATAACCGCGCAATGTTTTCCATAAATGATGTAGTTGACACCTCGCTCATAAAACCTATTGCACAAGGTTATGATACGGTAATTCCTACTGGAATAAGCCAAGGCGTCAGTAATTTCTTCAACAATTTAGAAGATATCACCGTCATTTTAAATGACTTACTTCAACTTAAATTTGACCAAGCCTGGCATGATACGGGCCGTTTTGCATTAAACACAACGGTCGGTTTTGGTGGGGTACTTGACATAGCAACCTTGGCAGGTCACAAAAAGAATAATGAAGATTTTGGTCAGACTCTGGGTGTTTGGGGTGTTCAGCCAGGCCCTTACTTTGTTTTACCTATTTTTGGGCCCAGTAATATTCGCGATTCTGTTGGTTTATTAGCCGATATATACACCAATCCAATAAATCAAGACCATAGACCCACTCGTAACGCACTTCTTGCCACCGCTATCATCGATCGACGTGCCAGTTTTCTGGGTATCAGCAATGTAGTTGAAGAAGCGGCTTTAGATAAATATAGCTATGTTCGAAATGCCTTCATGCAACGTCGTCTCAACCTTATCTATGACGGTACTCCACCAGAAGATGATTTTGATGTTTTTGCTGACTAAACCATCTCAATGACGACAATATGTTGTCAGCAACATATAATACAAAGCCGAGCCAATGCTCGGCTTTTTTAATTACGCTACTGGTTTTTAACTATTTATGACAACTGCACTATTTATTATCGCCATTATTGCTGGTTTTGCTGTTCTGATATGGGGTGCGGATCGCTTTGTAGAAGGTGCCGCCAGTATTGCAACTAATCTGGGGATTTCACCGTTAATTGTTGGTTTGACCATTGTAGGTTTTGGTACATCAGCGCCAGAAATGCTGGTTGCAGCTCTCGCCTCCATTGATGGTGCACCGGCATTGGGCGTAGGTAATGCGTTTGGATCTAATATTGCCAATATAGGCTTAGTTTTAGGCGTGACGATTTTGATTACACCGCTCACTGTCAATTCTGTCAGCTTAAAACGTGAATTCCCGATGCTTGCATTTGTTATGGGGATAGCATTGTATTTAGTTTGGGATCTAGAGCTTAGTCATCTAGATGGCCTTTTGTTATTCTCTGGTTTTATATTTACCTTATTTGCTATGGCGTATATTGCGGTAAAAAGCACTAAAAAAGATCCGATGGCCCAAGATTTTGAAAGTGAATTCAACCAGCATAAAATGTCCACTAAAAAAGCCATATTGAGTTTTACTGTTGGCTTAATTGCATTGTTGATTGGTTCCAAAGCATTAGTTTGGGGCGCAACAGGCATTGCTCAGTTATTAGGTGTGAGTGATCTCATTATTGGTCTGACTATTGTTGCTATTGGTACCAGCTTGCCGGAACTTGCGGCTTCGATCATCTCGGCACTTAAAAATGAACATGATCTTGCCGTTGGTAATATTCTTGGCTCTAATATGTTTAATTTATTAGCCGTATTAGCCATGCCGGGATTAATTTCCCCGTTAACACTTGATCCTATGATTCTATTACGTGATTTTCCAATGATGGTTATATTAACACTTGCCTTATTCCTGTTTGCTTATTTTGGCAAAAGTGGCCGTATAGGACGCATTGCTGGTAGCTTAATGTTAATCAGTTATATTAGTTATAATGCCTTACTTGCCGTTCAATCTAGTCAAGGTATATAGGACCTCTGATGACAGACATTATGCAAACTCAAGCCGAGAAATTAAAAATTCTTGGACTTGCCGTAATTAATACCGAAATTGAGGCTATTTCTGCCTTACGTAACCGTATTGATAATACATTTGTAAAAGCTTGCCAGCATTTATTAAAGTGTGAAGGTCGTATTGTTGTCATCGGCATGGGCAAGTCAGGTCACATTGGTGGCAAAATTGCAGCAACCCTTGCCAGTACCGGTAGCCCTGCATTTTTTGTCCATCCGGGTGAGGCCAGCCATGGCGATCTTGGCATGATTACCGATAATGATGTGGTTATTGCCTTATCAAATTCTGGTGAAACTAGTGAAATATTAACCATTTTACCTCTTCTCAAACGACTCGGGGTACCACTTATTGCCTTAACTGGCCAGCCTGATTCGACACTGGCATCGTATGCAGATACTCATATTGATGTCAGCGTTACTAAAGAAGCTTGTCCTCATGGCTTAGCACCGACCTCAAGCACCACTAGCGCCTTAGTTATGGGTGATGCCTTAGCCATTTCGTTATTAGAAGCCAAGGGGTTTACGGCAGAAGATTTTGCACTGTCGCATCCAGGTGGAAACCTTGGCCGTCGCTTGCTGCTACGTGTCAGTGATATCATGCATATTGGTGATGCCATACCACAGGTTTCTGATAAGTCACTTATCAGTGATGCCTTAGTCGAAATGACTGATAAAGGACTAGGCATGACCGCTGTGATTGATAGTCGTGAGCACGTTATAGGTATATTCACCGATGGTGATTTACGACGTGTTATCGCCCAACGAGTCGATGTTCACACCACCAATCTGACAGCGTTTATGACATCAAATTGTAAAACAGGTCAGTCCGATATGCTAGCCGCTGAAATCTTAACGCTGATGCAACGCCATAAAATTAACGCCTTATTAATAACGGACAGTGAGCAACAACTTGTCGGTGCCATTAATATGCATGATCTACTTCGTGCTGGTGTTGTATAAATGACAAACTTTATTCAGCTAAAATCTAAACATCTTATATTCATGCGAATAAACAGGAAATAATATGCAAGATATCCTCGCCCGTACCAAAGATATTAAACTCGTCATTTTTGATGTTGATGGTGTTCTGACTGACGGTAGTATCATCATAGGAGATAATGGTGAGGAATATAAAGCATTTCACTCGCGTGATGGTCATGGCATGAGACTGCTACAATATACCGGTGTCGAGATTGCCATCATTACTGGCCGCACATCAAAAGTGGTTGAACATCGTATGACCAGTTTAGGTATTAGCCATCTTTACCAAGGGCAGAAAGTAAAATTACCTGCGTTTGAAGACCTGATTGAACGCTTAAAGCTTAAACCTGAACAATGTGCTTATGTGGGTGATGATTGGGTTGATTTGGCCATTATGAGCCGAGTTGGTTTAGCAGTGGCCGTTCAGGATGCTGATGCTCTCGTTAAAAAACAAGCACATTGGATAACGCCAGCCAAAGGTGGCAAGGGCGCAGCTCGCGAAGTATGCGAACTAATTATGAAGGGACAGGGAACCTTACAGGATCAAATTGAACGCCACTTCTAATAGGCCCTTTTTATTCAAACTATTGCTGCCTTTATCAGCAATAATAACGCTGTGGCTGTTATTCAGTGAAGATACTGTAAAAAAAGTCAGTCAGCAACAGACTATTTCACGCACTAGTGACTATGCCATGACAAATTTCACCATGACAGTAATGAATAAATTTGGCAAACCATCACGCATTATTTCAGGTAAAGAAATGCAACATTATCCTGCCGATGATAGTACTGAAATCGATGCTGCTGTTGCCAAAATTATAGAAGAAGGCAAAGACACTTGGCTAATATCAGCCAATAAAGCGTTTAGCCAAGGTAAAGGTGAAGATATTTTGCTGACAGGTAATGTTATCATCACTCAGACAAACAATAGGGAAATTGAGTTACGTACTGAAAAACTCAATTTAGATACCTTACAAAATACTGCTTACACCGATCTTGCTGTCAGCATGAAATCGCCTCATGGTATAACCCATTCAGTCGGACTTCATGCCAGCCTCCAACAAAAGACGATCAACCTCCATTCCAGAGTAAGAGGACATTATGATGCGCCACCTACAAACTAAACTTCTAATCTTACTGATTGCTTTTATGCCCTCACTGTCATGGGCACTGCCTAGTGATCGTGACAAACCCATTGAAATTGAAGCTGATCACGCCCAAATGGATGATTCAGAGGGCATCACTCAATATAAAGGTAAAGCCATTTTAACCCAAGGTACATTGCGTATCGAAGGCGACATTATTACCTTTTATTACGATGAAAATAAACAACTATCAAAAGCGGTAGCGCAGGGTAATTTAGCTACCTACAAACAGGTTCAAAAACTGGGAGAAGTCCCTGTACGTGCTCGTGCATTGCAGATGGAATATCATGCTAAATCACAAAAAATTTATCTGCTTGGTAAAGGCCATGTATGGCAGGCAGGTGATGAATTCACCGGTAATAAAATTGAATATGATATTAATAAAAATTTAGTGAATGCCAACTCTGCCCCGGTTGAAGTGAATGGCGAAATACGCAAAACCGAACGTGTTCACATTATTATCCACCCCCCCGGTAGCAATAAAAAAACAAGCCCTGCTAAAATAATACCTAAGACAGAGCTTGACAGTCGAGCACCCGTTAACAGTACAAATCCTGTTCAGTATCCTGCAGCAATAACAACAAGTGGACTCAACGTTCGAACTGGGCCTAGCGTTCAATATAATAAGGTTGCTAGTTTTGTCAAAAGTAGCGAAGTACTCATTTTGACCGAACAAAAAGACTGGCTACAAGTCAGGGGTGAAATAGAGGGTCAAGTGGTTATTGGCTGGGTAAACCGCCATTATATTCAACTAAAACCATAATATTAGGCACACAATGAGTATTTTATCCGCCCAGCAATTATCGAAACGTTTTGGATCGCGTCAAGTCGTTAAAAACATTTCCCTAGAAGTTAAAAGTGGTGAAATTGTGGGCTTATTAGGGCCCAACGGTGCCGGAAAAACGACTAGTTTTTATATGATCGTCGGTTTGATTCCTGTTGATAGTGGTACCATTTTCCTTGATCAGCAGGAACTCACTCGCGACCCAATCCATACACGCGCCCAACTTGGTATCGGTTATTTACCACAAGAAGCTTCCGTATTTCGTAAGCTATCAGTCGAAGATAATTTATACGCTATTATTGAGACTCGAAAAGACATTGATAAGCTTGCTAAACTTGGACTATTAGAAAGTTTGTTAGCCGATTTTCACATCGAACATATTCGAAAATCATTAGGCATGGCTTTGTCTGGTGGTGAGCGTAGACGAGTTGAAATTGCCCGCACCTTGGCGATGGAACCAAAGTTTATATTATTAGATGAACCCTTTGCTGGCGTTGATCCTATCTCGGTGCTCGATATCCAAGGCATTATCAAGGAGCTTTCAGAACAAGGTATTGGCATTTTGATTACGGATCATAATGTGCGTGAAACGCTTAAAGTGTGTGAACGAGCTTATATTTTTAATGAAGGTGAAGTCATTGCTAGAGGAACTCCTGACGAAATTCTGCAAGATAAACATGTTTTAAGTGTTTATTTGGGCCAAGACTTTAGACTTTAAACTAGGTCAAACCAGTGAATATGTGTTTATAAAAACAGCCAAACCATCTCTAACAACACGTATTTATTAGATATTATAAATTGAATGTAATGACCTAACGTGTTTCATAAATATCATGTTGATGTTATTTATTGTCTTCATCTTATTTGTGGTATTTATAAAACTGTCCCCACTATTTACCAACGCTATGACATCTGGTTTTATAGCGTTGAGATAGACTCTATTAGTTTATTTAAGATAGAGTACATCGTCCGAGTGTGGGCCTCAGCCAAGCTTAATCCTAAATGAGCCAGCCCTTTTAGCCTTGACTGTTCTGTTCGCTATAGTGCCCTTTTATTTAGGCCTATTTATTCAAATCGACACTCCTTCTCTAAGAGCCGTTCGTTTACTAGCTGTTCTTAAATTTACCCGTTATTCTCATTCATTATCGACTTTAGTACAGGCACTTAAAAATAATTTCCTGATATTATTTGGCCATTAAGAAGATTACGGAGGTTAATAGCATTAGCTTCATCCGGCATGTGTCAGCTTGAACTTAATGTCCAAACTGAAGCCATCGCTTCTATTCCATAAGCAATGTGAAAAGCCGCCATCACATTAACAGCAATAGGATATGGTGACGTTGTACCTTTAATCATGACAGGTACAATTTTGGCAATGATTATTCCTGTTCATCGCCTACTACGGCCTTTCTTTCAGGAAAAAATAGCCGAGGTTCAACCCTTACATTATTCAAACTAACACCAAGATGTAAATGAGGTCCTGTCACTCGGCCCGTCATACCTACAGTACCTATTACTTCCCCTTGTTTGATTGCCTGGCCCATTGTTACACCAATATTATCCATATGACAGAACATTGTTACCAAACCCTGACCATGATCAATAAAGACCGTATTACCATTAAAGAAATAGTCACCCGTATTACGAATCACACCAGCAGCAGGCGCACGAATCTCAGTTCCTGTAGGAGCAGCAATATCCATTCCACTATGCGGCCTACGTGGCTGACCATTAAAGACACGTCGACGACCAAATAGACCACTCACTCGCCCTTCAATCGGCCATGCAAAATTCAATGCCACATCGCCTTCCGTCCAGTATTTTAAAGCCGATCCGATCAGTTTCTTTTCAGTATTAATTCGCGTCATATCGTAATTAGTAGGATTAACTTTACGTTTATCTTTAATTTCAATATGCTGGGTTGGATAGGTTTTATCACCGATTTCAAAGTTTATTGTAGTGATTTTACCTAATGATTTCACTTTTAATGTTTGCCTGCCGACTTTGGCCGTTAAAGGAATACCTACTACAGCAAGCCATTGCTGCTCTTGCTTTAGCACCATCACTTGCCGCTTGTAATAATGAACTAAAGGCTTCACATCTATCGAAGCATCTATCGGTACAATAACCACTCCACCAGGAACGGCAGATTGTTGTGGTAATGTCAGCGCAGAAACTGACATACTTATGAGTAGTGTCAACGTCAAACCAATAAATCTAATCATTTTTTATTCCTTTAATTTCACACACTAACTGTCCTTGTTGTAATCGGATATTGATATGTTGATTGAGTTCAGCTTCATCAACGCGGTGTAATACTCGGCCCGAACCCACCGTTGTCGTTATACTATATCCCCGCTCTAACGTTCGCAAAGGACTAACAGCAGCAAGCGTACCTATTTTTTGGCCTAAACTCGATTTATGCTGGCTGATTAGTATTTGCATTGCTACCTTTAATTGTTTCTGTAATTGTCTAACATTGACTTGCTGCTGATTAATCTTTGCTAATGGTATATTGAGTTGCAAGCGCTGATTTAGCTCTGTGAAGTGAGAGTGAATACGCTCCTGCTTTTGCTGAATGGCTAGCTGCAATCGGCCTGCTAATGACCCTATCTTATAGTGCTGTATTTCAATTTTTTCTTGCGGATGTTTCAGCCTTACCGACCAATAATCTAATCGCTGGCGTTGACCGTTAGTAATATGTAAGAAACTACGGTTTAACTGTTGCTGCAATCGATCAAGCTTTTGAATATGCTGGTTAATGGCTAGTTGTGGTTTTGGCAGTCGTTGTTGCAAGTGTTTTACATGGCGGCGTTCATTTTGTAAACGATGCGACATAAACAAACTCAATCGTCGACTATGGCTTTGAATCTTAGCTAGCCATTGAATGGCATCAGGTACAGCAAGTTCGGCTGCAGCTGAAGGTGTTGGTGCTCTAATATCAGCCACAAAATCGGCAATAGTGAAATCTACCTCATGCCCAACCGCACTTATCACTGGGATCTTACAGGCAAAGATGGCAAGCGCAACATGCTCGTCGTTAAAACTCCATAGATCTTCTAAAGAGCCACCACCGCGGCTAACAATTAATAGTTCACATTCTTGTCGCTGGTCAGCCAGCTTAAGTGCCGTTGCAATTTGTTTTGCAGAATCAACGCCCTGCACAGCTACAGGATAAAGAATGACATTAGCCGCAGGAAACCGCCGCTTTAATACGGTCAAAATATCATGCACTGCCGCACCACTGGCCGATGATATAATTCCTATGCTGGTCGGCAGTGCTGGCAATGATTTTTTATGTGCCTGATCAAATAAACCTTGTTCTCCAAGGCGATGTTTTAAGGCTTCAAATGCATGTTGCAAGGCGCCACTACCTGCTTCCTCCATGTGTTCAACAATAAGTTGAAATTCACCTCGGCCTTCATACAATGTCACCCTAACGCGTAACAAGACCTGCATACCATTCTTCGGCGTGAACCGTAAATTTCGGTTGCGTGTTTTAAACATAGCACAGCGCACCTGCGCCGCTTCATCTTTCAAGGTGAAATAAATATGGCCTGAACCTGGCATCGCTAAATTTGATATTTCACCTTCTACCCACACCAATTGAAATGAACCTTCCAAGGCAACACGCGCCTCGCGCACCAGCCGCGATACCATGTAAATTTCTTTAACGGGACGGCTTGCGAGTGAGCTGTCCTTATCTGATGAAACAAGTGATGCCATAAACTCTAGAGATCCTGATATAATTAGAGGATTATATTACAGTAATTTCAGGAATCTGCCCCATGAGAATTGCTCAAGAAGCGCTTACGTTCGATGACGTATTATTACTCCCAGCTTACTCAAACGTGATGCCACGTGATGTTAACCTGACCACTAAACTGACGCGCAACATCAACATCAATATCCCTTTGTTATCTGCAGCAATGGATACTGTGACCGAGAGTCGCTTAGCTATTGCGATGGCAAAAGAAGGTGGCTTAGGCATATTGCATAAAAATATGACCATTGAAGAGCAAGCTAACGAAGTATGGAAAGTCAAAAAATTTGAAAGTGGTGTAGTGCGTGATCCTATTACTATAAGTTCGACGGCCACTATCGGAGAAGTAGTTGAACTAACCCGTGCTAATAATATTTCTGGTGTTCCTGTTGTAGATGGTGACAATCTAGTAGGTATTGTGACTAGCCGTGATTTACGCTTTGAAACGCACTTTGAAAATCCAGTTTCTTCCGTTATGACACCAAAAGAAAAATTAGTCACCGTTAAAGAAAATACAGATCGCAAAGAGATCCTCAATTTACTTCACACTCACCGCATTGAAAAAATACTGGTGATTGATGATAACTTTCATTTGCAAGGCATGATTACCGTTAAAGATATTCAAAAATCAACCGATAATCCGTTGGCATCAAAAGATGATCAACAACGGTTACGAGTGGGCGCAGCAACTAGTATTGGTAGTGAAAGTAAGGCAAGAGTTAAAGCACTAGTGGAAGCTGGGGTTGATGTTATTGTTGTAGATACAGCTCACGGTCATTCACAGGGCGTATTAGACCAGGTCCGTTGGGTTAAAGACAATTATCCACAAGTACAAGTTATCGGTGGCAACATTGCGACCGGTGCCGCTGCTTTGGCATTAGTTGAAGCTGGCGCAGATGCGGTTAAAGTCGGTATAGGTCCAGGTTCAATTTGCACCACGCGTATCGTTGCTGGTGTTGGCGCACCACAAATTAGTGCCATCAGCAATGTCGCAAAAGCACTGGAAGGTACTGGTGTTCCATTGATTGCTGATGGTGGTATTCGTTATTCGGGTGATATTGCAAAAGCATTGGTAGCGGGTGCCCATACCATTATGTTGGGTGGCATGTTTGCTGGTACTGAAGAAGCGCCAGGTGAAGTTGAATTATTTCAAGGCCGCTCGTATAAATCATACCGCGGTATGGGTTCGATGGGGGCTATGCAACAAAAACAAGGTTCTAGTGATCGTTACTTCCAAGAATCAAGTGAAGCTGATAAATTAGTACCAGAAGGTATTGAAGGACGTGTACCTTACAAAGGTGCATTATCAGCTGTTATTCACCAATTACTCGGTGGTATACGCGCTAGCATGGGTTACACAGGCTCTGCAGATATCGAACAAATGCGCACTAAACCTGAGTTTGTTCGTGTAACTTCAGCCGGTATGAATGAAAGTCATGTCCACGATGTCACCATTACTAAAGAAGCGCCTAACTACCGTGTAAGTTAAACGGTATTTATGCCCTTAAAAACCAGAGTTGTGATATCACGGCTCTGGTTTTTGTCCTTAAATAGTCCGTATTTTCAGAGAATCTTATGAGCCACAATATCCATGACCACCGAATTCTTATTGTTGATTTTGGATCACAATATACCCAATTAATCGCACGCCGTATCCGTGAAGCAGGTGTTTATTGTGAATTGAGAAATCCTGAAATTAGCGAGGCAGAAATCAAAGAGTTTAATCCCAAAGGAATTATTCTTTCTGGTGGCCCTGACTCAACTATTGGTGATGAAGCACCTGTCGCTCCACAATGTGTGTTTGAACTAGGCATACCTGTTTTTGGTATTTGTTATGGCATGCAAACAATGGCCATGCAACTAGGTGGACAAGTCGAGTCATCAGCGCATCGTGAATTTGGTTATGCTCAGATCCGTGCTCGTGGCCATTCAGCATTATTGCGTGATATCCAAGATCACACCACCGCAGAAGGCTATGGCTTACTTGATGTATGGATGAGTCATGGTGATCGTGTCGCCGAAATACCAGAAGGTTTTAAAGTTATCGCCAGTACAGACAGCGCACCTTTTGCAGGTATGGCTGACGAACAACGCAAATTCTACGGCGTTCAATTTCATCCAGAAGTAACCCATACTTTACAAGGTCAACCAATTATTGAACGCTTCATCACTGAAATCTGTGGCTGCGATACCTTGTGGACATCAGCACAAATCATTGATGACAGTATTAAAACAATCCACCAACAAGTAGGCACTGATGATGTTTTATTAGGTTTGTCTGGTGGTGTAGATTCATCTGTCGTTGCCGCATTATTACACCGCGCTATAGGCCAACAACTTACCTGTGTATTTGTTGATAATGGCTTACTTCGTCAAAATGAAGGCGATCAAGTGATGGCCATGTTTGCCAAACACATGGGGATCAAAGTTATCCGTGTTGATGCTGAAAAACGCTTCCTTGGCGAACTAGCCGGTGAAAATGATCCCGAAGAAAAACGCCGCATAATTGGTCGTGTATTTGTCGAGATTTTTGAAGAAGAGTCTAACAAACTCAACAATGTTAAATGGTTGGCACAAGGTACCATTTATCCCGATGTAATCGAATCAGCAGCTGCCAAAACAGGCAAAGCACAGATCATCAAAACCCACCATAATGTAGGTGGCTTACCAAAACACATGAAACTAAAATTGCTCGAGCCTTTACGTGAATTATTTAAAGACGAAGTGCGTAAGTTGGGAGTAGAGCTGGGACTTCCTCGTGACATGGTTTATCGCCATCCATTTCCTGGCCCCGGTCTTGGTGTTCGCATTTTGGGAGAAGTCAAAAAAGAGTATGCCGACTTATTACGAAAAGCTGACAAGATCTTTATCGATGAGCTTTATAAACATGATTTATACGATAAAACCAGCCAAGCTTTTGTTGTATTCCTACCTGTTAAATCGGTTGGCGTAATGGGTGATGGTCGCCGCTATGATTATGTTGTTTCATTACGGGCAGTAGAAACTATCGACTTTATGACCGCACGCTGGGCTCATTTACCTTATGATTTCTTAGGGCTTGTTTCTAACCGCATCATCAATGAAGTAGATGGTGTTTCAAGGGTAACCTACGACATATCAGGTAAACCACCAGCAACAATTGAGTGGGAATAAACCTAATTTTTAAAGAAAAAAAGAGGATCTTATGGCGAATAATCGTTTTACATTACAAAGTTTTTTATTGCGACTAGTGTTTGCTTTAGTGCTCGTTTATGCTAGTTATAACCCAAGTAGTTATAGCTTTTTCCATTGGGCTAAGCAGGCTTTATTTGGTAATGCTTTAGCCATATCGCCCCCTTTTGCTATGTCTGCAGTAGTATTAATTATTGGATGGACAATTTATCTTAGAGCCACGCTAAATGCCTTAGGCGGGCTAGGATTAACACTTGCTTTTGCCTTCTTTGCAATCCTTCTTTGGTGGTTTATTGATTTAGACCTGATTGGCCTTGATAGTATTTCCGCCATGACTTACATCGTTTTATTCATTTTAGCCGCTATACTTGCCACCGGGATGTCATGGTCACATATACGCCGTAAAATGTCAGGACAACTGGACGTAGATGATGTAGATGATTAACATCAGTACACTGACCACAGGTATAACTTTAAGTTTAAGTTTAAGTTTAAGTTATTCACGGTATTGTTTTAAGATTTGACCGGATTGATATTTCAGCGTTTTTTTAAAGACACTGTGAATATCAGACTTTATATAGCCTAATGGCTAATCATTTAGAATCAACATAACGCTAGCATCAATCATCGTTATTGTTCAGTACGATCGACATAATGATTATTTTAGTGGCAAAACCAACATAGCCTTATCAATAACTTTTTAACTCAACCTATAGGACTCATCTGACGATGGCCAACAGTAAAAAATACACCTTCAAAGTCAAACAAGATAGATCGTCTTGGTCGGCACAAATCATACGTCGTGTCTCTTCGCAAAAAACACTTGTCTCAAAAAGACAAGGTGGTTTTAAATCTGAAGCAGAAGCACAAGCTTGGGCTGAAAAAGAACTTGTTTCATTTTTTGAAAATCTTAGCGCACGCAATAAGCGTCGTTCAAAACCACGCACCGAAAGTTAAACTATTTAATTATTAATAACAATAGAAAAGAAAAAGGGCAGTATAAACTGCCCTCTTGTTAGACTAATTTAATGAAAATGCTTACACATCATAGTTAGTGGATGAAATATCACCACCTCGGCCAGTCCAATTAGTATGGAAAAATTCACCGCGAGGTTTATCTAAACGTTCGTAGGTATGTGCACCAAAATAATCACGCTGCGCTTGTAAAAGATTAGCAGGTAAACGTTCACTACGGTAACCATCATAAAATGATAAAGCACTACTAAAGGTAGGTGCAGGTATACCTATAGAAATCGCACACCCTACCGCCTTACGCCAACCCGGCAATGCTTTTGTAATCGCATCAATAAAGAATTGGTCCAATAACAAGTTTTGTAGTTCGGGTTCACTGGTGAAAGCATCACGGATATTGGCTAAAAACTGGCTGCGGATAATACAACCACCGCGCCACATAAGAGCTATACCACCATAATTCAGCTCCCAACCATAGGTTTCAGCGGCTTCACGCATCAACATATAACCTTGGGCATAAGATATAATTTTTGATGCATATAAAGCATCACGAATAGCATCCACCATTTCAGCTTTGTCACCTACAAATTCACTGGCCATTCGTGGTAAAACCTTAGATGCCGTAACTCGCTCGCTCTTGCGTGCAGACAAACAACGCGCAAAAACGGCTTCACCAATTAAGGTCAGTGGGATTCCTAGGTCCAGCGCATTCATGCCGGTCCATTTACCGGTACCTTTTTGGCCTGCTGTATCAAGAATATGATCAATTAACAATGATCCATCATCTTCTTTAACCGCTAAAATATCGCGGGTAATTTCAATTAAATAAGAATCCAATACGCCGTGGTTCCATTCAGCAAACACCGCCTGAATTTCATCACCTGACATACCCAGACCTTCTCGCATCATTTGATAGGCTTCGCAAATTAATTGCATATCACCATATTCAATACCGTTATGTACCATTTTCACATAGTGACCAGCACCATCATTTCCGACCCAGTCACAACAAGGTTCGCCATCAACCTGTGCAGCAATCGCTTGAAAGATTGGTTTTACAGAAGGCCATGCACCTTGATTACCACCAGGCATAATTGAAGGTCCAAAACGCGCTCCTTCTTCGCCACCCGATACACCACTACCGATAAATAAAATACCTTTTTGATGCAATTCGTGTGTACGTCGGTCACTATCATCATACAAAGAATTACCACCATCAATAATGATGTCACCTTTATCAAGATAGGGCACTAACTGTTCGATGAAACTATCCACTACAGGGCCAGCTTTTACCATCAACATAATGCGTCGTGGTGATTTTAATGATTGAACAAATGATTTTAAATCGTAATAACCAATAATATTGGTATCTTTTGCTGGTCCCGCGAGAAATTCATCTATTTTAGTGGTTGTGCGGTTATGAACGGCAACAGTAAAACCATGGTCATTCATATTCAATACTAAATTCTGCCCCATTACTGCTAGTCCAACTAAACCGATATCTGCTTTTACAGTCATTTCTACTCCATTCATTGATTTATTACCTTAATATATTCGCCATCAGCTTCACGTGTTGAACCCACTATTAATCTACAATTACCGTTAGTCACGTTACACTCGACAGCACCTGAAACTTCTATTATTTCGCCTTTTTTAGCTTGTCCTACATAGGTGTGAGTAAACGACCACACTTCTGGAGTCAATTTATCATCAACTAGGTACACTGCTGGAAAATCAAAGGATCGAAAGTCATCAATCACTTTGGTTGTTATTGTTCGCATTCCTTGCTTTTGGTACTGATCTTGATCCTGTTTAATTTCATCACTTAGGCACACCATGCCGAGGTCAAATTTAATGCCATCAATGGCCGCTTTGTTGTTTTTGCGATATTCATGCCAAGAAAACTCATCAAAACTTAATTCACCTGCTCGCCGTTGAAAATTATCTTTCATCAAGGTTATATCTAAGTCACTAATATCCCCTGAAAGCAGCGCAAGCTTGAGTGCTTGACGCGCTTTTTTAAACTGTTGTCGGCCAAACACCACCAGATCGATATCAGATGTTGCGCTTTGTTGATTAATTAACATTGAGCCTGTCAGCCCAAAAGCATCAACATCAGCACCAAAGCGCGCCAAGATAGGGAGCAATTGATGTAATTTCTGTTCTATTATGTCATTGGGCTCTCGTTGTAAAACATCGAGCAACCTCTGTTCAGGTCGATGATGCTGCACAATATCTTTAAGCTCGACAGCATGAAAATTGGCATCAAATTGGGGGGATTGGTAAAGATATTGGGGGTATGATTGTTGTAATAGCTTATTTGCTGGATCAGTATTAATTTTTTGCCATTCAATGCCATCCCTGACATATCGCAAAAAACAGCCTACTTTTCCTTGGTGAGATTGATAACTTACTACAGCAAATACTAAACCTTCCTTAGTTTGGATAAAGTCTTTGGGATAGTAAGGAAAAGCGCTATTTCTCATGTACCGAATATTCTACACGTATTCGTATTTTTCAACCATATCCATTAAGCGATTCGCCTCAACCACACCCAAATTCCGGTCAACGATAATATAATGAATAACACTGCAATAAAGTCAACAAACCAGATACCGACTTGGCCTAAAATATGTCCTTGATGCACATCTAATAAAAGCTGTTCAAGTGTGACACCTTGGCCATGGAAATAAGTAATTAATTCATCTTCTAATGATTTGGGCATTGGGCTTGGCACACTCCAGCCAATACCTTGTAATGAAATAGGCTCCCACTTTTCCAGCATAAAATCACTTCGCCACATACCCTCACGTGTTTGAATAACGGGCTCACCATGGAACACACCTATATTTTGAATCCTCGGTGGGATCCCAGCAGCCAAGCCCATGCGCTCAATAAATTCACCGTCAGAAGTCAATAAGATTAAGGCATCATCAGTGGCTAGAATGATCACTTCATCTAACACTATACCGCCTAATAATGGCCTTTGTGCCTGAGTAACCGGCTTATCATCGACAAAGACCTCGCTACCAAATTGTGAAATTATAGAGTGATCTAACAAATAAATAGCATCGGCTTGTACATTATCCACATCGTAATGATTTAATAGCCATGGCCAAGTCAGATATTGTTTATCTAGCTTTAAGTCGACAGAATGATTTAGTAAGAGACCTGTTATAAACATTAACAGCACAAACAGAGCAATAACAGCAGCAATACTACGACGTAAACTTTGACTCCTCCGGTTCATATCATCACTCTATTCATTTAAAATCAACTTAAATATAATGCACTAAACTTTCGATACAAGCAAAAAAGTACCTTGTGTACTAGGATCGACTCACTTAAGTATTTCCATCTGATTTTTGGATCGACTCCAAATTCACGATGGATCTTTTCAATTGTTCCATCTTTGTGCATTTTTCAGATCGCATTATCAAAGTCATCTCGGAGCTTTTTGCTCTCTTTTATTTATTTTGACCAAGCAATATAAAGCCCCCCGTCTGTTAAATCATTACCAATCAGTTTCAAATTCAATTTTTTGTTTGGGTACTTCTGTTTAATTCTCTACCGAGCAACTGATATATTTTCGAGTAATACATCAATTCGAACATTTGAATGAGTTGAGTAACATCGGTTGTTCCAGTTTTATTGACGGCCTCTGAAGAAATAAGTTCGCTTAACTCATCACTAATGGGATAAGACCTAACTAACTCCAGCTGTAATCGCCTAAAATCATTCAAAATAATATTATTAAGGCTGGTGTTAGCAGTTGCCAAAATATGGGCGTCACCTTTAGTCATTGCTTTTGATAAATACTATTCATTCTTATTTTCTTGGTTTTTCCACAGCATAAACAGAGCGTAATGTGTACCATTTTTAACCTCACACACTGCCCTTGCTAATGGAATAAATTCAAGCGTCAAGGTATGACCATTCATTGCCAGCAACTGCATTGCTATTTCTGCTACATAGCCTTATTTATATAAATTTCTCCCGCCAAATGACTGCCAGTTTGAAGATGTCATATCTATGACTTCTGAAGCACTTAGGAATGATGCAAGTATAAAAGTGAAGTAAATGACGATAATCTTTGTCATTTTAGAGCTTATAGTTTGAATCATATCTTCTTCTTAAAGGTTTAACACCTGTATATTCATCAAAAGGTGCTAATTTACAGTCAAATTTATTGCAGTTATATGGGCTCCTATGAACATAAACTTATTAGTTGAATAACACCCGTAAAAATGTCACCTTCTACTTAATATAGTCTAATTCACTTCTAAATTGACAGCCACAGAACCAGCAGCTGCAAGTCAAATAGTCACTCGTCATGGCTGTTTAGTGCCCCTAATACTTTTTCGTTTAAGTTCTGTAGCGAGCAAGGGCTAAAGCAGGTCACTATTGACTCGCTGATGGAGAATGGTACTATTTATATCTGATAAAACTAGGATTTTTCAGTTTCCTAAATCCAGCTAGATACAAAGATAAATATTAAATTAACTGAAACTTTATCTTTCGTTTTTCACCAAGCTCAGCAATTGGCTTATAATTTAGTCTGGGTTTTTCTATGAAGTCGAAAAAAAATAATGAAAGCTAATACGCTAACAATAATAACTAGACTTTTTTTATGGTTATGGCTCGTTTCATTCAGCTTAAATAGCTTAGCAGCATTAAACCAAACAGCCTCAACCGAAGAAACACCTGCTGTAGAAAAAGTCCGCCTGCAATTAAAATGGTTTAACCAATTTCAATTCGCCGGTTATTACGCTGCTGTTGAGCAGGGTTATTACGTAGCCGAGGGCCTTGATGTTGAGATTATCGAACGTCAACTCGATAAAAGTGTAGTAAAACAAGTTATTTCAGGCGCAGCAAATTATGGCGTCGGTGACTCTGGTTTACTTTCACAATTTGTACAAGGTGAGCCGGTGACGGCGCTTGCGGCAATATTCCAACACAATCCATTAGTTTTATTTACCAGACAAGATTCAGGTATCATCAGCCCATATGAAATGGTAAATAAGCGTATTATGTTAGATACGCTTAGTGCCAATGAAGCACCACTCAGAGCGATGTTAACAGCTGCAAAAATCACCGACAAAAACTTTACCTTACTCCAACAAAGTAATGATTACAGCTTACTTACACAAGGCAAGGTTGATGTTATTTCTGGTTATATGACTGACCAGCGGTATTATTTCAAGCAACAAGGCGTGAAAATAAATGTGGTTAACCCGCAAAATTATGGCATAGATTTCTATGGTGATATTCTTTTCACCAGTCAACAGGAATTACGCGATCATCCACAACGTACTAATAAGTTTTTGCGTGCCTCGCTAAAAGGTTGGCAATATGCCCTTGCTCACCCTGAAGAACTCATCCAAATAATTCATCAAAAATATAAAAGTCGACTTAGCTTAAAACACCTGCGATTTGAAGCAGCAGAAACGCGTAAGTTAATTGCATCTGATGTCGTTCCTCTCGGGCTGATAGATCTAAACCGCTTAAAAGCAATTGTTCAATTGCAAACACCTGCGGACTTAAATAAAACGATCAGCGATAACGATTTATCTGCATTTATTTATCAGCAAAAAAACAGCTTGATTAGTCTCACTGAGCAAGAGCAAGCGTGGCTTAATACACATCCTGTCATCACCGTGGGTATTGACTCAGATTATGCACCTTATGAGTCTATCGATGGCGAGGGTCATTATGTCGGCATGGTGGCAGGCTATTTACAGCTTATCGAAAAAAAGCTTGGAATACAGTTTGAGATTCACGGCAACAAAACATGGTCAGAAACTTTTAATATGGCAATGCGCGGTGAGCTAGATATGCTGTCAGCTGCTGCCCAGACACCCGAACGTTTAAACCATTTCACTTTTGTTAAACCGTTTAAATCAGCTCCTGTTGTAATCATAGATAATGGAGGGGGTGGTTTTATTGGAAAGCTAGACAACTTAAATAACAAACGAGTGGCCGTTGAAAAAGACTATTTCATGGAGCAGTTACTAACAACGCAATACCCAAATATAAGCTTAACCCTTGTCAATAGCACTAAAGATGCCTTGAACCTTGTTGCTGATGAAAAAGTAGATGCCTATGTTGGTGATGCTGGCACTACCAATTATGTAATCAAAAAAGAGGGTTTGCTTAGCTTACGCTTTTCAGGGCAAACACCCTATACCAGTGAACAAAGCATTGCTGTTTATAGGGGTAATGTTGAATTAGCATCTATTATGGATAAGGCCATGGCAGCTATAACATTAGAGGAAAGTGATGCCATATTTAATTACTCGCTGGGGCTACAAATTGAGCAGGGGATTAATACTAAGACTTTAGTTAACTACGCCCTTATTATAGTGGTTGTATTCCTGTTATTTTTTGTATGGATACTTAAATTACGCAAACAGATCAACTTACGTAAACAAGCAGAAAAAGTTGCAATTCAGGCCCAGCGAGATACACAAAATGTTTTGATGGCTGCCACAGAAGTGTCGATCATTGAAACAGATCGAAATGGTCTGATTAGCATGTTTAATTCTGGTGCTGAACGTATGCTAGGTTATAGCGCAGTAGAAATGATCGGCCACACTACACTAACACTTATACATCTTGATAAAGAGGTCATCCAGCGAGCTCAACAATTAAGCCATGAACTGGGTTATAAAGTATCAGGATTTGATGTTTTTGTTACCAAAACAGCTTTAGACGGTGCAGAGAGAAGAGAATGGACCTATGTTTGTAAAAATGGCACACATATAACAGTATCGCTAGTGATGACTGTTGTATGTTCTTCCGAGGGTGACATCATAGGTTACCTAGGTATAGCACAAAATATTTCAACGCAGAAGTTACTCGAATATAATTTGATGCAGGAAGTTGAGCGGCAAAAAAAATTAGTCCATCAAATGCCAGGGATTATTTATCAGTACCAACTTTTACCAGATGGACGTGCATGTTTTCCTTATGCCAGTGATGGTATTCGTGAAATTTATGAAGTTTCACCAGAACAAGTTCGTACAGACGCTACTGCGGTGCATGATGTTTTCCATCCTGATGATTATGATAGAATTGAAAAATCGATTAAAGTATCAGCGACCACCATGAGACTCTGGGAGATAGAGTATCGCGTAATACTCCCTATCAAAGGTGTGAGGTGGTTGTCCGGTAGTGCCAGACCTGAGCTATTAAATGATGGCAGCATCCTTTGGCACGGCTTTATTACTGACATTACTGTTCGCAAAGAAACCGAACAGGCCTCACTAACGACAAGTCAATTATTGGACCAATCACAACAGATTGCAAAAGTGGGTGGTTGGCAGCTCGATATTGTTACAGGAGATTTATTTTGGACCGATGAGACCTACCGCTTGCATGATACTTCTCCAGAGAAGTTTAATCCCACGCTAGATGCTGGCTTAAGTTATTTTTTACCGGCTTCACATGAATTAATTTCTCAAGCGCTTGATGCTGCAATAAATCAAGGTACTGACTACGATCTGGAATTAGAAACCTACACCGCACAAGGTCGTAAAATTGATGTTCGTACCACTTGTACCGTAACCCAACATGACGGTAAAACGGTGAAGTTAACCGGTATTTTTCAAGATATTACCGATCAGAAAAATGCACAACGTGAATTAGAAAGGATGGCTCATTACGATGTGTTAACCAATCTACCGAATCGTACATTACTTGCTGACCGTCTAAACCAAGCCATGATTCAGTGCCAACGCCACCAGCAGTTATTAGCCGTCACATTCCTAGATTTAGATGGCTTCAAAGTCATCAATGATAACTACGGACATGATGTAGGCGATAAGCTTCTAGTTGCACTTTCCCAGCGCATGAAAAAGGCCTTGCGTGAAGGCGATACGATAGCACGCTTTGGTGGTGATGAGTTTGTCATTGTACTGGCTGATTTAGCTGCTACTGAAGACTGTAATCCTATATTAGACCGGCTACTAAAGGCGGCAGCGGATCCTGTTAACTTGGGTGATGCCATCATCCAAGTATCAGCCAGCATTGGGATAGCCATCTACCCACAAGACAATGTCGATGCAGACCAGCTTATGCGTCACGCAGATCAAGCCATGTATTTGGCTAAACAAGCAGGTAAAAACTGTTATCGTTTTTTTGATACTGCACGAGATGAAGCAGTCAATATTCAGCGAAGAAGCCTAGGCGATATTCATTCAGCTCTGGAACGACGTGAATTTGTACTTCACTATCAACCCAAGGTGAATATGCAAACTGACGAGGTAATAGGCGTAGAAGCTCTGATCCGCTGGCAACATCCTGTGCGTGGCTTAGTCCCACCTTTAGATTTTTTACCTATTATAGAAGGACATGCTATTAGTCTCGAGCTTGGTGAATGGGTCATAGACATGGCATTATCCCAAATAAGCCAATGGCAAAATATGGGCTTCACACTGCCTATTAGTGTCAATATAAGTGCTTATCAGCTCCAGCAAACTAATATTGTAGAACGCTTGGCTGCGTTACTGGCAGCTCATCCTGATGTTGAACCACAGCATTTAGAATTAGAAGTACTAGAAACAAGTGCCTTGGATGACGTCAAACAGGTATCCACCATCATGAATGCCTGCATGGCACTGGGCGTAAAATTTGCTTTAGATGATTTTGGCACAGGATATTCATCACTGACTTATCTTAGACGCCTGCCAGCGCACTTAATTAAAATAGACCAGACTTTTGTGCGGGATATGTTAGAAGATGTCGACGATTTAGCGATTGTTGAAGGCGTAGTAGCTTTAGCTAAGTCCTTCAAACGTAAGGTCATTGCTGAAGGGGTGGAAACCCTTCAACATGGCACTACCCTATTACAGCTGGGTTGTGAACTAGCACAAGGTTATGGCATTGCAAAGCCGATGGCTGCAGAACATATTCCAGCATGGATTAGTCAATGGAAGTCTCATAGACCTTGGCGTAGTTAGGTATAGATGAATGTTAAATAAACCGCGGTCAGCTGTAAGTGGCAAATTTCCCTTTAAGTTATCTAGTTTAAAGGGTAGCCAAGTGACACCCTCATTCCACTGAAAACCACTGTTAATTAAAGTGAAAACTCTCCACCTAAGAGGGGCATTTGATTACCTTGTTGCAGCTTGGCCAAATAGACATTGAGCAAAATATGACTATGCTAAGGGTTCAAATAAAGCCTGAATATCTTGCTCTGTTAGTTTCTCAGTTTGTTTAGCATTACCAAATAAAGCATCCGCCAGTGCCTGCTTTTTCTGTTGTAGTGCATTTATTTTTTCTTCTACCGTACCAGCAACAATCATCTTGTAAACAAACACTTTGTTTTTCTGGCCTATACGATGAGCGCGGTCAGTTGCTTGCGCTTCGACCGCAGGATTCCACCATGGATCATAATGAATAACAGTATCTGCCGCGGTCAAATTCAAGCCTGTGCCACCTGCTTTCAAACTGATTAAAAACAATGGCACTTCCTTATCCTGAAAACGATTAATCGGTGTGGCTCTATCTTTAGTTTGACCGGTGAGTTTGACATAGTCGATCTTGCGTTCTACTAATTCATCTTCAATCAAACGTAACATACTTGTAAATTGCGAAAATAATAAAATTCTCCGTCCCTCAAGAATCATTTCAGGCACGATTTCCATTAATTGTTCGAGCTTGGCCGAGTTTTTTACTTTTTTAGCCGCATCGAATTTTAATAATCGTGGATCACAACATACTTGGCGTAATTTAAGTAGCGCATCCAATATAATGATCTGACTACGCGCAATGCCTTTTTTATCAATCTCTTCTCGTACTTTGTTATTCATCGTCACACGAATAGTTTCGTATAGTTGGCGTTGTTGACCGGACAACTCCACTGAACTGATAATTTCTGTTTTTGCAGGCAACTCTTTTGCCACTAACGCTTTTTCACGTCGGAGCATAAACGGTGCGATACGCTTGTTAAGCTGTTGCTGACGTCCTTGATCCGCTAACAATTCAATCGGTTTACGGAATAAATTACGGAACTGTTTTTCATCCCCCAATAAACCCGGCATTAAAAAATGAAATTGTGACCACAGTTCACCCAGATGATTTTCCATCGGTGTACCTGTCAGACATAGCCGATGGTTTGAATTCAATTCACGTGCAGTGACTGCAACTTTTGAGCGTGGATTTTTAATATGTTGCGCTTCATCAAGGATCACTAAATGCCAGCGCTGACCACATAGGACCTCTTTATCCCTAGGTAATAGAGGATAAGTTGTTAGTACCAAATCATAATCTGCTAAAGTATCAAAATACTGTTTTCGTTGATCACCTTGTGAGATCAGCACTTTCAATGATGGTGCAAACTGTTTTACTTCATTAGCCCAGTTCACCATCAATGAGGTAGTGGCAACCACTAAACAGGGCTCAATCATTCTGCCTGCTTCTTTTTCTTTTAAGATGTGAGCAATAGCTTGCACGGTTTTACCCAAGCCCATTTCATCGGCTAAAATGCCCGATAATTTATACTCTCGTAGAAACTGTAACCAATCTAACCCTTGCTGCTGATAGGGACGTAAAGACGCTTTCAGTGTTTCAGGTACTGTGACCTGGCTGATTTCTTTAAACCCAGCTAACTTCTCGGCAAATAAACGGGGTGCATCTGAGCCTGCCCATTGCATCTTGGTTTCAGCTAAGCTATTGAGCTGGTTGGCCTGATAAAGCGATAATTTCAACTTACCTTCAATATCTAAGGCTTTAGGGTCATACAGTTCGACAAGTGTTTCAATAATGTGTCTGACTTTCCCAAGCTCTACCCGAATAACTCGGCCATCCGCTAAGGTCATAAAAAACGGTATATCATCTTGCTGTTGCAAAAAGGTGTCTAATGTTTTGGCGCGTGTTTGTTGCTGAATAAAGTCAACCAGCAGAGGTAATAAACTAATCATTTCCTCTTCTATTTTCACACCAAGCTCAAGGTTAAACCACTGTTCATCTTTGCTATTTTGTAAATCTGCATACCAGGCATCAACATTAACCACATCAAAGCGGAATGAGGGCTCGATAGTCACGATCCAGCCACCATCACGAAGTTTGGGCACATCCTTCTCAGAAAAATCTAACCAGCCATGTTCATAATCCACATGGTACAAACGCATAACATCCTCAGGTTGTTCGATAATATCTTCAAGCTCTAAACCCATTTTATTTATTGAATCTATCCACGCTTTCTCTAATTTAAAATTGCGAGTTACTTGCTCAAGGTGCCCATCGACTTCACGTTTTAACACTTTCTCAATGGAGTGTGGAGACACCACTATGCCATCATAATTAAAATGCAGATCGGCATAATCTTCGTAGTCGGCAGAAGTCATAAAAGCGAGCGATATATCTTCTTTTTCAGAAAATAGTCGCAAATAAGGAATAGGGTTTATCTTAGCTTTTATTTTGCGAATTTCAATCGTAGGCACGGCAATATTACTCTTAGGAAAAATCTGTTTAAGCGCTTTTTTTACCTGCTTACATTGATCGGCAGGAATGGCTGGCGCAGTGGCTAAGGCATGAGAGGCTTCACTTGATAATTGTGTATTTAAATAACCAACCACGTGGTTTATTGAATCAAAAAACATCAAGGGGTCAAGCGGAATTAATATCAGTTCAGGTTGGTCGAGTGCTTGCACTTCCACCAGTTCATCCCGCAACAACCAATCAAGTTCTGCTGTTCGTGTTTCAGCAAGTTGAAGTGGCAAGTTATTGAGTTTCTGCCAATGGCTGCGCTCAGTCGCTATTATTGTTTGCAAAACATAGGCTGAAGATGTGCCAATCAGTTGATAGTCGGCACTAAGCGGGCCATTAGTGACCGCTTCAATCAGCCGTAATAATTCGATATCAGACTGGCTTATATAAGCGGCTTGGGAACTTGAACCTGTAGTAAGTTTTGCCCCTTTATTCCACAAACCACTTTTAAGCCGCTGTGTTTTAAAAGCAGTGACATATAAATGTCGACCATAACGTGCATCTATTGCAATATCGAATACAAAATGTAATTCATCTTTATACTCTTGATCATGTGATGATTCAGCTGCTGGTTCGTTTAAGCGCCGTAGCCAATTATTTAAGGGGATATTCCCCGGCGAATAAGCATGCGTATTCTCAGCTGTGATCTGTGGCTTATTCATATGGTCAATAATCACCGCTACCACATGTTTGCAGTTATAGGTTACAGGGCAACCACATGTGCCACTGATGTAACGCGCTTCTTCTTTATAAGTGACGATACAGTGATATTTGTTGTGCCCGCTACCCTGCACTGTTGCTTTGATTTGATTATTTTGTGCATGGATCTGTGAAGATAACACCATGCCTTTTGTGGCGTAATCCATTCCCCGGGAGAGATAATTAAAATCAAAGATTCTAGTTAAATCTTCAAGTGAAATATTGATAATCATAAATGATGCATACCGCTAGCAATAACTATGTACGTGAACTATGTTTTTTTTGCTTACGGGCTGCTTTTTTAGCCGCCTTTTCTTCTCGAATAGCCAACATTTCCACCAGTTCTTTTTCTATCATTGCGGGTGTTTCCAAAGTAATTCGTCCAATCGTTGCGTCTCGAAATTCTGTTAGTACTATTTTGGCTGAACGATCGAGATCAGGCATGCCACCTGAGCGTAAACAACCTCGTTTGAGGCCAATATTCTCTAATAATGTCATTTCATCGATAGGTAATACATCCAACTGATAACGTTGTTTTAATAACTCAGGATAATGTAGACGACAATAATCGACAGCATACATAGCAATATCATCATTGCTGACCGCCGTTTCTTTTATGGCGCCGGTAATCGCCAACCGGTAACCGCCATGTCTATTTTCTAGTTTAGGCCACAATACGCCTGGCGTATCTAATAATACAATGCCTTGCTCTAGCTTGATCCGCTGTTGCATTTTAGTCACTGCAGGTTCATTTCCTGTCTTAGCAATCATTTTACCCGCTAAAGTGTTAATTAAGGTTGATTTACCGACATTAGGGATCCCCATAATCATTGCTTGCAGTCTATTAGCGCCACTGGCACTATCTTGTATAGGTATCATTTTGTGACATAAACCCAGCAAATCACGCATTTTATCTGGTTGTTCAGTCGTCAATGCAATGGCTTTAACATTGTCTTCTCGCTCAAAATAATCTTGCCATTGTTTGGTTAAAATAGGATCAGCGAGATCACTTTTGCTCAGTACCTTAATACACGGCTTATCGCCACGAATTTCTGCCAACATAGGATTTTGACTGCTATAAGGAATGCGAGCATCAATCACTTCAATAATAAGGTCGACTTGCGGAATCATCACCCGCATTTCTTTACTCGCCTTATGCATGTGGCCAGGATACCAATTAATATTTGCCACTTATTTCACCAATTCAATATGTGTTTTTTCAATCAAGATCAGGCGTTTTTTGTATAACTTACCCAATGCTTTTTTATAACTCGACTTACTGGCATTAAATTGTTTAGCGATTAGATCTGGCGGGCTTTTTTCTGTCAAGGTTGAACGCCCACCTTCTTTTGCAAGAAAGGCCAGAATTTGTTCTGACAAGTTATCCAATGCTTCACGATTAGCTATTTGTAGATATAAATCTAATTTTTTATCAGGTCGGACCAGTTTAATATACCCTTTAAGTACCTGCCCACTTTGCAAGGGAGTATAGACATCACTATTAAAGAGCAGCCCCGTCACTACCCCATTAACAATAGCTTTGTATCCTAAATCAGTGCGACCATAAATCAACAAGTCAACCTGTTGTTGTTCCTTAAAATAGAGTGAGTTATCAGGCAAAAATTTATCAATTTGGGTGCTGGCAGCAATTCGCTGGGAGGCATCATCTATATATAAAAACACCACATATGACTTGCCGACTTCCATTGGTTTTTGTTGTTCTCCAAAAGGCACTAATAAATCTTTTGCTAAACCCCAGTCTAAAAATGCGCCAACTTCGTTGACAGAGACCACCTTGAGATAAGCCGATTCGCCTACCATCGCTTTAGGTGTTTCTGTGGTTGCAATCAATAAATCATCGGAATCAAGATAAAGAAATATATCGATATCATCACCTACTGCACAGCCCTGAGGCACATAACGGTTTGGCAGCAATATTTCACGAAAATCTTCACCATCAAGATAAACACCAAAGTCAACGAACTTCACTACACGTAATGTATTTCTTTTGCCGATTTCTACCATCTGTTTTTACTCTTTTTATTTTTACACTATAACGTTAATTTTAACTCAATCAGACCATCGACATCAGACTACATTTCAGCTGGGCATCAACATCAACTGTATTTCCAGCCACTTCTAAGTAGAACATGTCCAATATCTATATGAAGATTGAATGCTAACAAAACACTATACTGACGTATAATGATTTATTAATTCCTCCTATAAAAGAGAGTATTTGTTATGCCTAAAGCCAGTGATTTAAAACGTGGAATGGTCGTCGATATAAATGACGAGCCATATTCAGTAAAAGAAATTGAAGTACGTAACCCATCATCTCGCGGCGCCTCTACTTTATACAAAGTGCGTTTTAACCATCTTAAAACCAAGCAAAAACGTGATGAAAGCTTAAAAGGCGATGATTTTCTAAAAGAAGTCGATTGCGAACGTAAGCTTGTACAATTCTCTTATAAAGATAGTGATGGCCACACCTTTATGAATTTAGATGATTATGAACAGTTCACTATTAATTCCAGTGATATCGAAGATGAAACTGACTACTTAATAGAGGGTTTAGAAGGCATCGTGGCTATTTTATTGGATGGCCAAATAATAGCCATTGAGTTACCAGCGGCAATCGCTATCAATATTATTGATACAGCGCCCGGTCTTAAAGGTGCCTCTGCCTCAGCGCGGACTAAACCAGCAATATTAGCCACCGGACTAGAAGTACAAGTGCCTGAATACATCGAGTCTGGTGAAATGATTAAAATAAATACTGTCAGCGGAAAATTCATGTCACGTGCCTAATAATGCCCACTAAAATCAAATATATTCTGCTGATCATTCTCGGTTGGTTTTTTATTATTTTGGCTGTGATTGGTGCCGTATTACCACTGTTGCCAACCACGCCATTTTTGATTGTAGCCTTGGCCTGTTTTGCTGAAAGCTCACCTCGATTTCATCAGATGTTATTAAATAACAAATGGTTTGGCCCACCTCTCGCACAGTGGGAATCGACGAACACAATTCGCCGAAAAATCAAACACAAAGTCATGCTATTAATTATAGTTACCTTTGGTATATCAATAGCAGTACTCGCAGGAAAAATAGGCTTGCAACTGATGTTAGTCTGCTTTTGCCTTATTTTACTATTTTTTGTTTTCAGATTGAAAGAAGCTAACGAGTGAATAAATTGTCCTTATTTCAACTCTTTTTCAATGTTCACATTATCAATCTGAGATGCTGCTAGAAAATGTCCTATCGAATGTAAATACAGACCACTTATCAAAACAGCTCAAACACCTTAATATCAATCGTCTGACTCTTACTAATCTTGCTTATGATTCGGCTGCTTTTTGTTTGTCATCTATTTGAATAGTGGTTGTAAATATTTTATAGATACCAGCCCGTGCATAACCAGCTCGCTTAGCTTGATATTAATCTTACGGTTTTAAACAGGTTATACATATCGACATAGCTTGCCAAACATAGAAGAATCTATTGTTTAGTTTAGGTATAATCAATCTTTAACCAACTAAATATATCGGAATAAAATGGACCTTAATGAATTTATTGTGAAACTTGAACAGCAGGCCGAACTCATTGAGTTTTCTGACACGATGGATGTAATAGAAGAAAACTATGATTTCATCCCTGCTAAGTTTACTAATAATGGTTCAGTCAATGAAGAAAACGAAAATAATGGTTCATGTAAGATTTTTGGTTTTGGCTTATTAAATAGTCTGACCAAACAACAAACACTGGCCTGTTTTGGCCGCTACTATCGTGATGATGTACTTCCACATCCTGAAGCGGATGATCACCAAAACATTCGTAATTTCATCAAGTCAGGTTGGGACGGCATTTATTTTAGTAGCGCTACTTTAATACCCCATTAATCACGCCGGCATTAGCCAACTTAATTTGCTCGCTGTATTACAAATTGATGAGTGTGCATGATGGCAACATTTTCCTAAATCTCTTTTATACTGTTTTGTCTCTTTTGACTGGATTGATAAATCAAAGATAAGCCATAGCCATTTTTAATTTATTACGGGTAAATTGAACGATATTAATATGCTCAGTATCATCATTGTATTAAGACAATCGCTCCAAAAAATCAGCACAGCTTTATTTATTCATTTTAAAGGCAATGACAACTTTTCTTGATCAACCAGCACAAAATTCCTACCTGCTTCAAGACGAACGGCAATAAAACCATCACCATCGTCTGCCTTTAGCAAGTGAACACTTTCACAACAAACAGTAGCTCAATGGCCATATCATTTCTTAACGCAATTTTTTAGCAGTACAGAGCGTGGAACTTTTATCTGTTTAAGCTAGCTTAAACAGATAACGCCGTTCAAAAAGTAGCTAATCAATTTATATATGTCTGCTGAATGTCTGTTATAATGATTGGCTATTAACGAAAAGTATAAGTCTTATTTATAGCGCAATTTATCTACAATTAAGGCCTTTATCTACATAAAACCAATGAATAAGTTATTTGTACAGATAGTCTCTTGCTCATTTGTTATTGATAACCTGTCCTCAGGTGTTATGCTAATCCTAATATTTAGTCGTGAAGGCAGTTGACAGTCTTAACTTGATTGCGTAACATGCTTCCTCTTTATTTGTACCCCGCCTGCGTAATATTTTTCAGGAGCAAACTGCGGAATGAAAACCACTTTAAAAACCACCACGTTAAGTGCAAAACCAGCTGAAGTTCGTCGTGACTGGTTTGTCATTGACGCCAATGGCAAAACTCTAGGCCGTATGGCTACGGAAATCGCGCATCGCTTGCGTGGTAAACATAAAACAATTTACACGCCACATGTAGATACCGGTGATTATATCGTCGTTATTAACGCAGAGAAATTGCATGTAACGGGTAATAAATTGAAAGATAAGATCTATTATCATCACACAGGTTACATCGGTGGTATTAAATCTATCACGCTTGAAAAGCAACTTGATAAAGCGCCAGAACGTGTAATCAAATCAGCTGTAAAAGGCATGTTGCCAAAGAATCCATTGGGACGCACCATGTTCAGTAAACTTAAAGTTTATGCTGGTGAAGATCATCCTCATACTGCACAACAGCCTAAAGTGCTGGAAATTTAATCGGACATTATTATGGCAGATTCATACTACGCAACAGGTCGTCGCAAAAGCGCAACAGCGCGAGTTTTCCTTAAAACAGGTAGCGGCAAACTCACTATTAATACTCGCTCATTGGAAGAATATTTCGGTCGCGAAACATCTCGGATGGTCGTACGTCAACCACTTGAGCTTGTTGATATGCTCACAACGTTTGATTTGAACATTACCGTACGTGGCGGTGGTAACAATGGTCAAGCAGGTGCAATTCGTCATGGTATCAGCCGCGCATTGGTTGAATATAATAGCGAATTAAAATCAGATTTACGAAAAGCAGGTTTCATTACTCGTGATGCTCGTGCTGTTGAGCGTAAGAAAATTGGTTTACATAAAGCGCGTAAACGTCCACAGTTCTCAAAACGTTAATATTTCTACCTTTTTGTTACAGCTATATTATAGTTATTAAATTTTGCTAAATATGTAAGCCTGTAAAACAAGAAAACCGGTATCAATTAATTTGATACCGGTTTTTTTATAACTCTAACAAATAGAGATCAGTATTAATTTATTTCTAACTATTCATCTAAAGCACACTAATCAAATTTAGTAAGAATTTAAAATAATCCTTCCCATAAGTACTATCAATGGTTATAATCTGTCGGCTAAGTATTGCCGGGGTGGCGGAACTGGTAGACGCGCCGGATTCAAAATCCGGTTCCTTCGGGAGTGTCGGTTCGATTCCGACCCTCGGTACCACTTAACAATAATAAAATAAGCGAGTGATAGCTCGCTTTTTTATGCCTGTATTTCATCGATCAGAAATAATAGCGCTGCAAAACATAGATCCTGACAATTGCTTATTTCCTCCTTAGTGTTACTATATTACGAGCATGCAAGGGAGATGTTTAATTGAGCATTACAATGACGACGATAACAGAAGCTAATGTTTGCACATTGAAACTACATGGCCGGTTTGATTTTAATAGTCACAAACAATTTCGTGCTGGGTATAGAAGCGCTAATAATGTAAGTTCATTTATTGTTGATTTTTTAGAGGTTGATTATATCGATAGTATTGGATTAGGCATGCTTTTGACTATGAGTGAATATGTCGATGGCTCTAATGCAAAAATGACCTTAGTCAATTGCAATAGTGAAATAAAATCAATATTGGAAACATGTAATTTTCAGAAAATATTTACTATTACCTAGCCAACCCTTCTTAAGTAATACTAGAAAAAAAACAGTCTCAATATCTAAGCCTGCATTGCTGTATATAGGCACTGTCATTTTTTAACACGCTCATGCTGTGTAAGGTTTACAATGTTTTTGAAAAAATTTAGTTTGGCCACAAAGCCTCTTCCATAGTCGAAAGTTCTAAAAAGAAAAAAGGTAAAAGATATTCAAGCCTTGCTCTACTGGCAGGCAAGACCCTATTTTATATACTCAGCAAGCCAATAAGATCCCTTACTCATTCCGATAATAACTTACCTGTTCCTGGTAAAAATCATAACAAGTATGCAAAAGCAGATAATAAGTCTAGTGTGATTGACATTAAACTGATGTAGCTTGTCCTTTGTTTTATTTGAGCAGTGATACTCTATATGATATTCTCACAAGTTGGACGCTGCAATAGTTGATCTAACAATAGTTTTTATAGGATATTTTAAGTTATGCTCAGGGAAAAGCTCAACCATCCAATAGGTCGGAAAATACTATTTGCTATTTTAATCTGTAGTTCAATATTAACTATATTGCTTAGTGCCGGCCAGTTATATCTTGATTATAAGATCAATCTTGGGGATATGAATACACGTATTGATAGTGTTAAGAATAGTGATGCGGACAGCCTTAGTGAAGCACTTTGGAATTACGATGCAATCTTAATACAAACTCAACTAGATGGATTGAGTGACCTCCCCGATATTAAAAGCATTACCATTGTCAGTAGCGATAATGAGAAGTATCGATCATCTAATGCAGATATCCAAATTGAATATCCTTATTTAAGCTCATTTGATCTCACGCATAAATACAAAGGCAAAGATGTCGTTATTGGTGTGGTAAATATTATTGCAGATAAAAAAGGGATTTATGATAAGTTAATTCAGAGCCTCGTCTACATAATCAGTTCACATGCAATAAAAACGTTTGTTATTTCATCATTCATATTATTTATCATTTATCAGCTTATTATAAAACGAATAAACTTATACACACAGCATGCTCGTGATATTCTCAACGCTGAAGACATGGAAAAAATTGACTCAATAGCATTCAATGAAAAGGAAAATAAAGATGAGCTTTCTGAATTAATCTATGCTGTTGATGCTATGAAAAATGGCTTAGTTGAAAAAGTTCTACTGTTAAAAAACACAGAAAAAGAATTACAAGCGCAAGCTACTACTGACGCTTTAACAGGCATCAAAAGCCGCAGAGCAGCATTAGAATCATTGATCTACATGATTAATGTAGGCAAAAGAAGTAAAATGCAAGTTGCTGTTTTATACATAGATTTAGATGACTTCAAACAGATTAATGATTACTGGGGCAGTCAGGTGGGTGATGAGGTATTGAAAGTGTTTTGCAGGGGTATGAATGAGGTTACCAGAACAACTGATATGGTTGGTCGGTTAGCGGGTGATTTGTTTATTATTGCCTTGGCTGATATTGAAAGTAAATTGGCTGTGGATACCTTTCTCGCTAAATTATATTCAAAGATAGCTGAGCCGCTGAATATTAATAATAATGAAATTACATTAAAACATTCTATTGGCATTTCAATCTATCCAAAAGATGGCGACGATCTTAATCAATTGTTAAAAAATGCTGACACTGCACTTCAAGAATCCAAGAGTGAGCGTAAGGGCGAACGTTCCTATTTTAATGCTGGCATGAATGAAGTGACTATTAAAAGAGATAAATTAAGTCGGTTGCTTACAAAAGGAATTAATGACGCCGAACTTACTCTTCATTATCAACCTATAACTAACGTTAAAACTAATAAAATCTATGCTATCGAGGCACTAGTTCGTTGGAACTCATCCGAAATGGGCTTAGTGTCTACCGATGCATTTATTGCCGTCGCTGAATTCAGTGGTCAAATCCATGATATTGGACGCTTTATTGTTAAAGAAAGTCTTAAACAACTTAACTTATGGAAAAAACCTTAGATCTTGAGTTGCACATAGCCATTAATATTACCACTAAGCAATTGCAGGCTCCTAGCTTCTCTGAATTTCTTTTTAACGAGATTAAGATCAATAATTTAAAACCAGAACAAGTAACTTTGGAAATTACAGAACGATCTTTATTAACACATGATGATAACACTTTAAGTTTGCTTAAAAGATTCCGTTCTCGTGGAATAAGATTATCCTTAGCTCACTTTGGCACCGGTTATTCTGCGCTTAGCGATTTAAAAGACTATCCATTTGATGTCATAAAATTAGATCGAAGTTTTGTGTCAGATATACCTGGAAATTCACAAAATTCAAGCATTGTAGTGGCGATGACACAAATAGCACACAGTTTGAAGATGAGCGTCGTTGCTAAAGGCGTTGAAAATTTGGAACAATATAATTTCTTAAGCGACAATTATGTTAATTTTATTCAAGGATGTTATGTTAGTAAGCCTTTTCCACCTGAAAATTTTGAACCTTGGTACAAGGCATTATTATCCGAAAATAAGAACGGTTAAAACAATAAGCCCATCTTTTCACACATTAGCCTAAGCGAGGTCTAGATCATATGAACTTACCACCCACCTCTAGAATTATTAAAGCTATGTCATCAAGGTATTTAAGTTATAGAGCCTCTTAAAATAAACGCTTCCATTTAAACCAAAGTCAAATAGGCACACCATTAGATATTAATTTAACTACACTGACAATATTGGGGAGAATTGAGTGCCTATTTAAGAAACAAGGTAAGTAGCTTAGGTTTTAAATAAAAGACAAAATAATAGCTTTAATAAAAAAGTAGTAGAGTATTGCCATTAATTTTTTACTGAATTAGTGATGATGTTAGTCAGCTTATTTAATTTAGGTAGAATAATCAGAGCAAGTATTAAAATAAAACAACAATTTCTCGTGCAGCAATTGTCGATGTTATGGGCTAATTGTGGCCTGTGATCATTTAATCAATACTATACTATAAAGATATATTACGACCTTTCTTGGAGAAAACTCATGAATACAAAGAAGTATCGTCTCATTACCCGAAGTGATTTTGATGGGCTTGTTTGTGCCGTTCTACTCAAAAAAATTGATTTAATTGATGAAATAAAATTTGTCCATCCTAAAGATATGCAAGATCGTAAAATTGACATCACAGATAATGATATCACCACTAACCTGCCTTATGTTGAAGGTGTATTTATTGCATTTGATCATCATTTAAGTGAAATAATACGTAATAAAGATAAGCTTGAAAATCATATAATCGATGCCGAGGCACCTTCAGCTGCTCGTGTTGTTTATAACTATTATGGCGGCAGTGAAAAATTCCCTGCTTCATGGAATGGAATGATGGAAGCTGTTGATAAAGCCGATGCGGCACAGTTTTCTGAAGAGGAAGTACTCAATCCTCAAGGCTGGAATTTAATGAACTTCCTAATGGATGCTAGGACAGGTTTGGGGCGCTTTCGTGAATTTAAGGTCTCAAACTATCAACTTATGATGGAGCTTATTGATCACTGCCGCGACCATAATATTGATGAAATTCTTCAGTTAGATGATGTAAGTGAACGAATTGAGCTCTTTAGAAGCCATGAAGCTAAAGCTAAAGAGCAAATTAAGCGTTGTGCCACCGTACACAATAATCTGGTGGTATTAGATTTACGTAATGAAAAAATCATTTATGCCGTCAATCGCTTTATGATTTATGCCTTATTCCCTGAGACTAATATTTCTATCCATGTCATGTGGGGAGTGCGTCAGCAAAACACTGTTTTTGCTATTGGAAAATCAATATTAAACCGGAGTTCGAACATAAATATTGGCAAACTTTGTCTTGTGTATAATGGTGGCGGGCACTTTAATGCCGGCACCTGCCAAATTGAAAACGAACAAACAGAAGATATACTTAAAGACATTATTAGCAGCATCAATAAACAAGCTTAAACAGAAATAAAACGCAATATCCGTTTGCCGTTCCGCTTAGCTTGGCTTGGCTTGGCCTGGCTTGGCTTGGCTTGGCTTGGCTAACTATTTTATCCATTCATAAAAAGACTACTATTTTCTGGCCTAATCTAAGTATTGCTGGCTTATATCAGTCCAGTCATATACTGTCTTTTTTGATGATATCCCCTTAGCTAGTAAATGTTAAGCTACCAATTACAGTATCGGTATTTATTGACATTACTTTAAAACACGATAATTACTTATAGTTCGCTGTCATATTCTATTGACTGCCCAGACTTATGGTTCAATTTTCTTGGAATAAGCTTTAAACTGTTTTTTCACTTTTTGTTGTTTTCTGGGTAAACGTTATATAACAAAACCAACACTGATTTTGATCAGCACTACATAGTAAGCTCACTAGCTTTGGTTTGGATAAGTGCTTTAATACAATAAGAAAACATCTCAGTTTTTATCTCTTTTGGCGTATAGCGAGGATCGACCTCATTAAATACTTTAGTAGCAATGGCAATCTCAACCGGATCAGTCGAGCCAGCTAATGCATTTTCTACACTAGAGAATCGCTGTCTCAAAGATTGGTACTTAGCTGCCAAACCAGATTTTAAATTGCATTCCATAACATCGTCTACTGCCAAGTGAGAGGCAGATATGCTCACTGAAAATAACAAAAATCCTAATATAATAAGCCTGCTCATACCTTTCCCTCGTTATAATAGAATATACCTAAATAGTCATCTGGTCGATTCGTCAATTTGTTAAGGACATACTCTCTTAAATAATTTATCCTGACTAAGGCTATGGCTCACTCGGTGTTATAACGCCCTCTCTCAGAGTACTCCTGTCCTAAAAAAGTGGACTTTAGCTAAGAACCTAGTCACCTAATTATCACCTGCTAACTCTACGGCTTTTATAATTGCTAGCAAGTATTACCCGCATTCTGACAAGCTAGTTATTAAATAGATTGGCATAGTGATAAGAGACCCTTATGCTTAGAAAAGTTTCAATCTTTATAAAACAGCCTGAAATTGGCCAATGTTTAGTTTATTTTTTAATGTTCTACTTAATACTGTTCTTACCTGCTATTGTCTAGTTGGTCTGAGAACCAGACCTATCACACCAAACTTATTGCATTTAGTTTTTTGTATTAACTGTGTTCTATTGCCATCATTAATACAGGTGTAAACTGATAACTAGCTACTGCTATTTAAAGGTAAAGTTAAGTTGATACTAGTCAGATTGGCTATGTTTAAGTGAATAGTCACTAAATTAATGACATTGGCTTTAACAAGATTAAATACTTAGCTATATCCTCAGCTAAGCTTAGTTGAGGACAGTGTCATTAGAGCACGACTTACAACAGCACACCAAGAGTATCTGTATCATCGACCGCTATTAGACAAGCCATACCCATAAGCTTATACAACTAAATATATTTGTACTTGTGTACTAATTTTACTTTGATTAAATTCTCTTCACAACGATATAGTCAAATAATATCAAGTATATAAAACTTAAAAGCTTAGACATGATTCATCTCCTTGTATCGATCAGCCGCTATATATAATGTAGGTGTGGGCAAAATAATATCTTGGTAACCTATCTGCTTATAAAAGCTATTTAAAATAAACGCACTAAGATTTGTATCATTGTCGATGAAATTGAACTTATTAACGTGCAAAGTTTTTTATATGTAGCCATAATTGAATCTGGCCCTTTGCATGGAGTTACGTTTGAAGTTAATAAGTCTGTTACTCATATCACTAAGCTTACTGCTTGCTTGCGATAAAGTAATGCCACATCTGGAAGAAATTCGTGAGCGTGGTGAGTTACGAGTACTCAGTCGGTATGGGCCTACAACCTACTATGTCAAAGATAGCGAATTAGCGGGTTTTGAATATGAATTAGCACAGCATTTTGCTGAATATCTGAACGTTAAATTAAAAATTATCGTACCGGATAACCTAGGTGATATATTGAGGCTGATAGAAAATGGGAAAGCTGATATGGCAGCGGCAGGTCTAACAATAACTGCTAAACGCAAAGATCGTTTTCGTTTTGGCCCAATCTATCAAGAAGTAACACAACAATTGGTCTACCGTAATGGCCATAAAAAACCAAAAAATATTACCCATTTATCTAATGGTCAATTAGAAGTTGTCGCCAATAGTAGTCATGTTGAACAGCTCAAATCATATCAAGAAGATATTCCGGAACTAGCTTGGACAGAAAATACCGAACTCGACAGCAGTGGTTTATTGGAATTGGTACAGCTTGAAATGATTGACTATACCATTGCAGATTCTAATGAATTAGCAGCCAATCAAACTTTATTTCCTGAACTACGCGTCGCTTTTGAACTATCTGAGCCTGAATCTTTAGCTTGGGCAATGTCGCTAAGTGAAGACGGTTCACTGTCAACTGAGATGGTCAATTTTTTCGATAAAATGGAGGAGTCTGGCGCTCTTGATCGCTTAATAGAAAAGTATTATGGCCATATTCGCCGATTTGACTACGTTGATACCCGTGCGCTTTATCGACGTATACAAACTCACCTTCCTCGGTACGAAGCCCTATTCAAACAGGCTGCTGATAAATTTGGTTTTGATTGGCGTTTGCTGGCAGCAATATCCTATCAAGAATCTCATTGGGATCCTCAAGCGGTATCCAGTACTGGCGTTAAAGGTTTGATGATGTTGACCCAATCGACAGCTAAACAAATGAAGATAGATAATCGCGAGGATCCTGCACAAAGCATTGATGCTGGTGCAGGTTATTTAGCATCAATATTAAAACGCCTGCCGAAACGAATCACCGAGCCCGATAAAATATGGATCGCACTCGCTTCATATAATGTAGGATTGGGTCATGTAGAGGATGCCCGTATACTGACTGAAGCTAATGGTAAAAATCCTGATCTTTGGCCAGATATAAAACAACACTTACCTTTATTGGCTAAGAAAAAATGGTATGAAAAAACACGACATGGCTATGCCAGAGGTGGTGAACCAGTGCATTATATTGAAAATATTCGACGCTATTACGATATTTTATTACAAGATAAAATAGGTAATCAGGAAGTAGTGCCTACTGATAGCATTAATAACAATCAACAACAAACTCCAGCTGCACTTTAGGATTTAACTTATGTCAAATGATACTGAATCGCAACAGATTGAAGAATGGAAGAAAAAGTACTACCTGTCGATCACCACTCTTGAGCAACAACAAAGTTATGATGAATTATTACAGCGAAGTTTGGGACGTTTAGCTCTCGCCGCACAAGGTCTAGATCCTGTTTTAGACAGACAGCTAAAATCATTACGCGATGTTTTGCGTGGCAAGAAAGATCAGCAAGAAATCCAAAAAATTCTCATCCAAATGGAGAAAGCCATCAACCAGATGGAGTCAAACTCAAGTAAAAATAATTCTCAGACAGCGGGGGAAATCATTGCAGAATTACTGACATCATTAAAGCTTGTTAAACCCTTTAAAGCTGAGGCAAAAATATTAGCCAAACGACTTAAGCCAGCCACAAATAAAGATATTCCAGCACTTATATCTGAGGTGTTCTCCTTATTTGAACGCATTATAAAACCCAGTCCTGCAAAAAAAACGAAAGGATTCAGCTTCAGTCTTTTTGGCAACAGCAAATTGCCAGAGCAACAAGCCCCAGATATTCTAGCGCCTGAAAAACAATCATTAGATAATGATAGTGACAATCCCCTCGCTATTAAAATACCCGCTAATCAAGTACTGATGTCGTTATTAGAACGCCTTTCACTGCCCACTGATTTGAGTGAAAAAGCGACTAAAATTCGTCATCGATTAGAAATTGGGATTGATAATGCTCAATTGCCTGCTATTATCAGTGAAATTGCTGAAATTATTAGTACGCTAGGTTCTCAAGTTGTTAATGAAAAACAAGAGTACCAAGATTTTTTAATGTCTCTCACCTCACGCTTAAATGAGTTAGATCAACATATTCGGAAAACAAGTACCGAAGATGTAACGGCCTTTGAGCAGCGTAAACAGATGGGCAAAGTAGTTGAAGAACAAGTGATTAGTATTCGAGATGAAGTAGAAGGTGCTAATGATTTAGACCTGCTTAAATCATCCGTCAGTGACCGTTTGGATTTTTTAAATCAGCACTTTGAAAGTTACCGTGAATCCGACCAAAATCGTTTTCAACAATCACAACAACAAATTAAAGAGCTTAATAGCCGTTTAAAGGCAATGGAAAAAGAAAGTGTGGAGTTACGTGAATCTGCCGAAAAGTCGCGTGATTTAGCCCTTAAAGATGCCTTAACGGGGATCTGGAACCGACAAGCACTAAATGAAAATTTAGAACAAGAATTTGTTCGCTGGCAGCGTTATCAAAAACCGCTGAGTATAGTTATTTGGGATATCGATTTTTTCAAACGGGTTAATGATGAATACGGCCATGCGGCAGGAGATAAAGTATTAAAAACTATCGCCCGTATTTTTATGAAAGCAACACGTGATGCCGATTTTATTGCACGTTTTGGTGGTGAGGAGTTTGTCGGAATTTTCCCTGAGACACGTCTAGAAGAAGCGCTAACTTTAGCTAATAAGATTCGTGAAAAAGTATCCACCTCTAAATTTCATTATGAGAACAAACCCGTTTCGATTACCGCATCAGCTGGATTAGCTACATTTAGGCCAAACGACACTATTGATGATGTATTTAAACGGGCTGATGCAGCACTGTATCGAGCCAAAGAGTCAGGACGCAATCTTTGTATTGCTGATTAATAAAACAACAGGGCTTAGAGTATATCTGGGCCCTGTTTAACTTATGCTGCTAATTTGATTCTTGTTCAATTAAAAAATCAACCACCTTAAGTAGTTCAACCATTCCACCGGCCATCGGTGCATCAACAATATATTTGCCATTAACAATCATAGAAGGCACGCCTGTAATCCCTGAAGACTGGCTTAATAATAATGCTTTTTTCACTTTGCCTTTTACTGAAAAGGAACTCATTGTTTTGGCAAACATTTCAGCATCTATACCTTGTTCGGCTACAAAGTCTAATAACTGTTGTTCATTCTCTAAGCGACGTTTTTCTACATGAATAGCATTAAAAATAGCTGGATGTAGTGTTGCTATATCACCTGTTACTTCAGCGGCATAAAATACTCTAGCTAATTGCAACCAACTATCTCTAAATATCGCAGGTACATGGCTGAAGCTTACATTTTCTGGTAGTGTTTTTTCCCACTTTTGAACTTGTGGATCAAGGTTAAAACAATGTGGGCAACTGTAAGAAAATAACTCTATCACTTCTATGACGTTATCATCACTGGTAGCAATGCGTTGCGCTGTTGGTTTGTAATGTACTCCTTCCACATAAGCAAGCGGCGTTGCTATAGCTGCAAAAGGCAGTAGACTGGCCAATAATATTAGTATTGCTTTAATCATTTTCTTCATTTGAGTCTTGTCCTTATTTATAAATCAACTTACAAGGTGCCATATGAATGCAACCCTGACAAAAACATATTCACGCCCAAAAAGGCAAATATTGTTACAAATAGACCTATCACAGCCCACCATGCCATAGGCCTGCCATGCCAGCCTTTTGTCATTCGCATATGTAACCATGCAGCGTAATTTAACCAGACAATTAAAGCCCATGTTTCTTTAGGATCCCAAGACCAGTACCCGCCCCATGCTTCTGCTGCCCATAATGCCCCTAAAATAGTTGCTAAAGTAAAAAAGGCGAAACCTAAGGCAATAGATTTATACATCAGATCATCCATCACGGCCATCTCAGGTAAGGTTGTCGCTAAGATCCCTTCTGGTTTGACTGACTGACGCCATGATTTTAATAAATAGGCTACGCCTATCATCGCAGCCATTGCAAAGGCGCCATAACCTACAAAATTAGCCGGCACGTGGATCTTCATCCAATAACTTTGTAAGGCAGGCACTAGAGGCTGGATTTCATGGGCATGACGTTCAAATGTATACCAAAGTTGAAAAGCAACCGCTGAGCTAATCACTAATAGTACAAAACCACCTAAAGCACGTGTTTGATAACGACGTTCGTAAAACAGGTAGAGTATTGAAGTGATAATCGCAAATAAAATGAAGACTTCATATAAATTGCTGACAGGGATGTGACCGACATCAGAACCAATCAAATAGGACTCTTTCCAACGAACCATCAACCCAACCAACCCCATAGCACTGCCTGACCATGTCAGGGCTGTTGCTACTTTTTGAATAAATTCAGAACGAAACATCAAGCCTGCAAAATAAACCACCATCGCCATTACAAATAACACACTCATCCACATAACAGCAGATTGACTAGCCAGCATATAACTTAGGAAGAAGTCAGTATTGGCCAACGAAAGATCATTTGCATAACGATCAACAGCAAATAAACTGAGTAGGCCTACCACAGCAATATACCAGCGAATACCGGGCCAATTCTGGCCTAGTAAGGCCATACCAACCGCGGTCAATACAACAATACCCACTTCATAATAATCAAAAACGTCGTAATACATTGAGATTAGGATAATGGCTACTAGCGCCATTGCACTACGCCACAGCCATTGTACAAGTGAACTGCTCGTTTCGGTGAGCATTGTGCCTGCAATTTTATTCATTAATGACCTTCTCTATCAAAGACAGTAGTTAAGAACACTAGCGGACGCTAGAGTTCCCTTTTGTATGTTTTAATTTTTCGCTTATCTCTTCAAAAAACCCATCAAATTCACGAGGATTACGATTACTCATTCCTGCAAGCAAGATATCTGTCTGCTGGCCATTTTCTTTCACTAAAGCCCAAAACCTACGCTGTGGCAAATAGAATAATAAAAACACCCCGAAGATTAACATTGCACAACCAAAATAAACGACAGGTTTGCCAGGTGAGTGTGCTATTTGTAATCCGCTTGCTTGCACATGCTCATAATCTGTCAGCATAAAGTAGATGGGCGAGCCATAACGCGTAAGACTGCCAACAGCATCAACAGCATCTTGTAAAAACATAAGCTGTGACTCTGTAGGTGATTGTTGCTCTGCTAAATTTAAGCCATCGACATAAACCCGAGCAAGTATTTCTCGCAACATACTTAAATAAGCCGGGCCCAAACTATCCCGTTCAGCTTCAGGTAATGTTGTTTCGATAAAAGTTGTTACATTGGCAAAACCACCTTTGACAAACATATCGACTAGCTTTATCAGGGTATCTTGTAAGCTTTGCGCTAATTTCTGATCCGTATTGGCCACTTCATTAAGTGTTGCTAAGGTCATTTCACGCGCTATGACCTCGCTTATCTTTTTATCATGCAGGCGTTGTAAGAAATGGCTAAAGCCTGTTAATTCGCCTTGCTCATCTATTGGCAAATACAAGTAGCCAAATTCATCATTAGGATTAGTACGAACACCACTTAAATAAAAATCACGTCCATCTCGTGTTACCGGCAACATGTAGTTTTGGTATTCCAGCGCCTCGCCGGTATTAGCGCGTAGTTTAAAGCCAATACTTGGTCCAAAATTGCGCACATTTGCGGGATCATCTTCCGTAGGATCGGGATTGATATTAAAGGGACGAAACGCAGTAATTTCCAGTTGTGAAGTATTATCTCCCCAGTGCATTTTTCTTCGTTCAAATACTTTTGTATCAAAGCTGAGTGGTTCTTTTCCAGCTTGGCTATCTAATGGCCAAGCTTCCAGAGACAGTGCTGAGCCACCATCACTAAAACTGGCTTGATAAATTGCATAACCTTTGTATATTAATGGATGGTTAACAGAAATAGTCGTTGTTAACGGCTCTGCTAAATCATCGTCATAAACCACTAAATCTGATTCAAATGATTTTGGCTGGCCGGTCGCATAATGTTCAATACGGAAATCTTTAACCTCTACTTGAAAAGGAAGATTTTGAACCAGATAGCCGTCACGCATCGCTACAAATGCAACATCTGATGACTGACCTTCTGGTATGTTGACACTGCCTCGAAATGCCTGTGAGCCTACAGCGAGTATACTCGCAGCTGGAATTTTACTTAAGGGTAAATCTTGCGTTTCTACTTTTATCTGACCCCGCCACTCCGCCAATTTCAAAGGCAAGTTACTGTCCATTAAACCACCAAGACAAATCACCACAATGGCTAAGTGAGTTAATAAATAACCCAGTCTATTCATCCCACCACGCATCGCTGATATTAAGACCTCATCGGTTTTAGGTGTTTGCCTTACTCTGAAGCCAAGTTTAGAAAACGTACTTTCTAATGTTGTTACTGTTGCTTGTGCCGTTGATTCGACTGACCACATCGTATTGTGACGCATAGCACCTAATGATTTTCGTTGCACATGCGTGCGCAAATTCCACATATCGCGAAACATGGCCGGTCCATTCCTCGTCACACAAACAGAAGTTGAAGTTACCAATAAAACCAGAATAGACAAAAACCATATCGCGCTATAAACATCATATAAGCCTGCAGACTCAAATAGCTCAAACCAGAACGGGCCAAACTTGATTAGATAATCTGAGTAAGGCTGGTTTTGTTGCAGTACGGTGCCGATAATTGACGCGATAGCCAATGCCAGTAGGAGAGTAATAGCTAGATCCATAGATCCTAAAAAAAGAAACAGCCGTTGACTGAATGTTTTTCGAGATGCTGATAAGGGATTACTTGCAGACATAATGTTATGGAACCCACGGTGTTTGTACGTTAGGGTGAGGTAAAATAGACTAGCCGCCTCGTTTTCATTAGACCGCTAAATTCATCTAAATTGAAAGGTTTAACGGCTTAATGTAAACCCGCAACATATGCAGCAACAGCCTTCATTTCTTCAGCGCTCATTTTCGATGCAATATCTGCCATCATACCGTTTGGAGAATTATGACGTGTGCCATTAGCGAACATTTTTAATTGCGCTTCAACGTAGGCACTGTGTTGTCCTGATAATGCAGGCCATTTTGCAGCAGGAATGCCTGCTCCCGTAGGTCCATGACAAGCCATGCATGCTGGTACACCTGATTTTTTGTTGCCCGCTCTAAATATTTTTTGACCTGCCACTAGTAAATCTTCAGGTACAGCGCCAGGTGTTACTTTTTTACTGGCGTAAAACGCGGCAAGATCTGCCATATCTTGCTCAGATAAGTTAGCCACCATAGAAGCCATTATCGCATTGTTACGCACACCACTCTTGAATTCTATCAGCTGTTTAACTAGATAAGCTGCGCCTTGTCCTGCTAATTTTGGAAACGCATCTGTTGGACTATTGCCATCAGCACCATGACAAGCTGCGCATGTAACAGAATTAGTTTTACCCGCTGCCGCATTTCCCACCGCCATTGCAGAAGTAGACATTGCCAATATCATGCCTAGCATCGCCGTCAGTAACATTTTCTTCATGATTATTCCTAAAATTCAACTGCATTAAACAAAACTATTGGTATGCTACCCTTAATAGCCTAATTTTGCACCTACGAGTTCACTACTATGTCACAGTTTTATCGCCAAGCACACTACACTCTAAGCGCTACTCAATTATCTGAATTGCCGCCTGATATTGGGCTTGAAGTTGCTTTTGCGGGCCGCTCAAATGCGGGGAAGTCGAGCGCTATTAACACCATCACCGATCACAAAGCACTTGCTCGCATCAGTAAAACACCCGGCCGCACTCAAATGATCAATTTTTTTGCGCTGGATGATGACCATACACTGGTTGATTTACCCGGTTATGGTTATGCAAAAGTACCGGAGCAAATGAAAATTCGCTGGCAACAAAACTTAGGTAAATACCTCGATACACGTCAGTCACTTCAGGGTTTGATGATTATGATGGATATTCGTCACCCCCTAAAACAATTTGATATTCAGATGGTACGCTGGGCAAATCAAAAGAATTTAGATGTACATATATTATTGACCAAATCGGATAAATTAAAACACGGTGCTGCCATGGCAAGCCTACACGTGGTTGTGGCAGAACTAAAAAAACTGGAGCTCCGATCAACCGCACAACTGTTTTCATCCCTTAAAAAAACAGGCCGAGATGAAGCAATTGCCAAATTAGACAGTTGGTTTTTAATCGATAAAAAATGAGCAGGATCTAAGTCCAATTACGAAAATCAGGGAACTAGTCATGACCAAACCCAGTGCAAATCGTCGCCAATTTTTACAAAAAGCCGCTTTCGGTAGTGCTTTTGCTGGCACATTTAGTCTGCCCGTATGGGCCGCTCAAGATATTCCGGGTTTGCCAGAGTCAATGCAAAAGCCCGGTGAAAACTTCACTAATTACGGTCAACCTTCAACCCATGAACAACAAGTTATTCGCTGGGTTTCAGCTAATCCTGCAGCGCCAGGCAATGGCGTATCTTGGACCCCCCTGCATGACTTACAAGGCACTATCACTCCCAATGGGCTTCACTATGAACGTCATCATAATGGCGTACCGCAAATTGACCCCAATCAACATCTATTACTCATTGATGGCCTAGTCGATAAACCACTCAGTTTTGATGTGGCCAGCTTATTGCGCTACCCAATGATTTCGCGCATCTGTTTTATTGAATGTGGCGGCAACAGTAATAGTGGATGGCGTCGAAATCCGATTCAATCAAAAGTAGGTTATGCACACGGCTTAGTATCCAGTGCAGAGTGGACGGGGATCCCTCTTAAATTATTATTACAAGAAGCCGGCATTAAAACCGATGCAAAATGGGTTATTGCGGAAGGTGCGGATGGTGCAGCACTTAACATCAGTATTCCATTAGAAAAATTACTTGATGATGCCCTGCTAGCCCTCTATCAAAACGGCGAACGATTACGTCCAGAAAATGGCTATCCGATGCGCTTAGTATTACCCGGATGGGAAGGTATTTTAAACGTTAAATGGTTACGTCAATTACGACTCACTCAAACACCCGCAATGTCTCGTGATGAAACGTCGCAATATACAGAATTACAAGCAGATGGAAAGGCGCGGCAATTTACCTTCATCATGGAAGCAAAATCACTGATCACCTCTCCTTCACTTGGCATGGTGCTGCCTGATAACCCAGGCATTTATCAAATTAGTGGCCTTGCTTGGTCCGGTCGAGGCAAAATTGCACGTGTTGAAATCTCTGCTGATGGCGGTGAGTCATGGCTTGATGCTGAACTACATGGGCCAATCCTTGATTGTTCTTTTACACGTTTTAGTTTGCCCTGGCATTGGCAAGGCGATTATGCCGTATTACAAAGCAGAGCTACCGATGAAACCGGATACGTGCAACCCACGCGTGAGGCGCTGGTCGCTAATCGCGGTCGGCATGGATTTTTTCACTACAATGCCATAGTTAGTTGGGAAATTACTGAAGAGGGAGATATCAATCATGTTTACGGAATTTAAATTTCTAAGCACTGTTTTATTAGTAGCCTGTTGCTCATTAAGTTATGCAGATACTGAATATCAAACCTTAGGCAAACCAGCACAACACCTAACTAAGCAAGCACAGTGGAATTTAACCATTACACCTGAAGGAAAAAACCTACCTGAAGGTCATGGTTCTGCAGAGCAAGGTGCTAAAATTTTTGCTCTAAAATGCGCGGCCTGTCATGGCCCTGCGGGTATTGGTGCAAGTGCAGAACCATTAATTGGTGAAGTGGGTTCACTGACCAGTGAATACCCCGAAAAAACGATCAACAGTTACTGGCCTTATGCCACCACATTATTTGATTATATTCGTCGCGCTATGCCTATTGATGCACCTTTTTCACTTTCAGCTAATGAAGTATATGCCTTGTGTGCATATATATTGAGCCAAGATGGTATAATTAATGCAACCCAAGAACTCAATGCAAATAATCTACCTCAGGTTTTGATGCCCAACAAGGAAGGTTTTGTTGCTATTTATCCCGAGGAAAACCAATAAATTTAAACCTTAAGGATCCCATTTTATGAGCCCACGCTACACTCGTATCATAGCGCCAAATGCAGATTTATTTGACACTCCGTCACTAGGAATGGATAAAAAATCCATTATGCATGATTTCAAAAACTATTACGGTAATCATCTGGCCCAAGATAAAGGTAAGGCATCGGGGCATTATTTATATTCGTCCTTAGCCATCACCTTGCGTGACCGCTTATTTGAACGAATGAAACACACCAAACACACCTATGCAGAAAGTAAGTGTAAACAAGCCTACTACCTATCCATGGAATTTTTAATGGGTCGAGCAATGGGTAATGCCGCTTTAAATCTGGGATTAGATGATGTTTCCACCAAGGCAATGCATGATCTTGGTCTGAATTTTGAAGAATTGACTGAACTAGAACACGATGCAGGATTAGGTAATGGCGGTTTAGGCCGTCTTGCTGCCTGTTTTGTCGATAGCTGTGCCACCTTACAATTACCCGTTACTGGCTATGGAATTAGATATGAATACGGTATGTTTCAGCAAAGTATCGAAGATGGTAATCAGATTGAAATGCCCGATCATTGGTTACGAGATGGAAATCCATGGGAATTAGAGCGTCCTGAGTTCACCCAGCGCGTTAAATTTGGTGGTCACACTGAATTCCGTAAAAACAGTCACGGTCAAATGGAGGTTTATTGGGTTGATTCTAACGACGTGCTAGCTGTACCTTATGATTTGCCGGTCCCTGGCTACCAAAATGGTACCGTTAATAAATTACGTTTATGGAAATCTGCCGCTACCGATGAATTTAATTTAGAAGACTTTAACTCGGGCTCTTATACTGAAGCTGTGGCTAGCAAAAATGCAGCTGAAAATATCAGCATGGTTCTTTATCCAAACGATTCAAGCGAAAATGGTAAAGAACTCCGCCTACGCCAACAATATTTTCTAGCTTCTGCCAGTTTGCAAGATATTCTCGATTATTGGGTCACTACGCATAGCGAAAACTTTGATAACTTTGCTGAAAAGAACTGTTTCCAACTGAATGATACTCATCCAACGGTTGCCGTTGCTGAATTAATGCGACTATTAATCGATGAACATGGTTTAAACTGGGACAATGCCTGGGAAATCACGACCAAAACAATGGCCTATACAAATCACACCTTATTGCCAGAAGCACTAGAGCGTTGGTCAGTCAATATGTTTGGTCGCTTATTACCTCGCGTCTTGGAAATAATTTATGAAATCAATGCGCGCTTCTTAAGCGAAGTGGCTAATCACTGGCCGGGCGATAAAAAACGACTTGCTCGTATGTCAATCATAGAAGAAGGTCATGAACAAAGTGTTCGTATGGCACACTTAGCCATTGTCGGTAGCTACTCAGTTAATGGTGTTGCCGCGCTACATTCGGAGTTATTACAAAAAGGCTTATTCAACGACTTCTTCCAGTTATGGCCTGAAAAATTCAATAATAAAACTAATGGTGTTACTCAACGCCGTTGGATGGCTTGGTGTAATCCACAATTACGTCAATTACTCAATGACCACATTGGCGATAAATGGATTACTCAACTGAGTGAACTTGAAAAGTTAGCACCGTATGCTACCCAACCTAAGTTCCAGCAACAATGGCGTGCAGCCAAACTGTCCAATAAAAAACGTCTAGCTGATTTAGTTCAACAAAGCTGTGGTGTGACATTTGATCCAGATGCAATGTTTGATATTCAAGTAAAACGTATTCATGAATACAAGCGTCAACTACTGAACGTATTACATGTTATTCACCTTTATGACCGAATCAAACGTGCTGACACCGTGGGCATGACCAAACGATGTGTCATATTTGGTGGTAAAGCAGCACCCGGCTACGCGATGGCAAAAGACATTATCAAACTGATCAATAATGTCGCTAACATCGTCAATAATGATTCAGACATTGGCGATTGGCTTAAAGTGGTATTTTTACCAAACTACCAAGTTTCAGCCATGGAAGTCATCTGTCCAGCAGCTGATTTATCAGAGCAAATTTCAACGGCAGGTAAAGAAGCATCTGGTACCGGTAACATGAAGTTCATGATGAATGGTGCCGTTACAATTGGCACGCTGGACGGTGCTAACATTGAAATTCGTGAAGAAGTTGGTGATGAAAACTTCTTCCTATTTGGTTTAACAGAAGATGAAGTGGTGTCAGCACGTGTAGGTTACAATCCCCGCGCAATCATTGCACAAGATGATGATCTAAAACGTGTTGTGGATTTATTAGAAGGCGGTCACTTTAACCAGTGCGAGCCTAATCGTTTTGGCAATATTATTAATGCCTTTACCGATCACAATGATCCATGGATGACAATTGCTGATTTCCGTAGTTATGTGGATGCACAACATCAAGCCAGTCTAGCGTATCAAGATATACCGCGCTGGACAGAAATGAGTATTCTTAACTGCGCGCGCAGTGGCAAGTTTTCTACCGATCGCACCATGGAAGAATACAATAACGAAATCTGGAAATTAACAAAAATCTCACCTAAATATAAATAGGCTAATTAAATTGAGCGTCTTGTGGTTATAACTTAAATCATGGGCGCTCATCTTTATATTTGTATGCGCTATATTATTTGCGTTCTAGCAGTCACAAACTAAAAATAGTATAATTATTAGTTGGTCTAAACTTGGTTTAGCATCAATACAGTCATAAATGCGTCTGTAGCTCAGTTGGATAGAGTACCAGTTTCCGAAACTGGGGGTCACAGGTTCGATTCCTGTCAGGCGCACCAATGATTTCCCCGTTAAAACTGTCACCTTCAGTTATTTTTCACAGTGATGAATCTGTGCCAATACAGATAATGTAAACCTAGCAATTATCATTCAAATGAATACGAGCCACTATTTCTAAGTAGCTGGTAACATATAGTTTATCCAAGCTTCTCCCTTATATTCTTTACTGAAAATATAGATAGCGCACCTAAATTCCTTCAGGTTAAAGTCTGATAGTTGGCTCATTGATGATCATGCTCTTAAAACACGGGATAAGCGTAGCTGGCTTGCACAACCACTTCAAGTTACTTAATAGCCTCTATATTCTTATTTAATTTAAGCATCTTATCGTTAAAAAGCCCTTTAATCGCTTTATTAGCCAACATAAAATCAAGCCCTAATCGGGTATCGTATTTCACTTCTATACTCACTGTTGTATTTCCTTTTTTTGTTTCTAAATGAATTTGAACGTGATTAATAACTACCTTCAAATCTCTTCTGGCCAGTTGAATAGTTGTTATTCCAATGGTGATCCCCCCGAACAATAATTGAAGTTAAAAGTGGAACTTTCTCTTATGCTTAACAGCAGGAGAATATTGATGAAAAAAGCACATTTTAGCGATAGTCAAATATTAGCCATTTTAAAACAGGCCGAAAATGGTATACCTATCCCCTAACTATGCCGTGAACACGGCATGAGTAATTCAAGTTTTTATAAATGGCGTTCAAAATACAGCGGTATGGACGCATCCCTGATGACTCGAATGAAAGAGTTGGTGATGCTGAATAGTTTCAACCAAAAATTAAGCTCATTGAGTATTGAACAACTTAAGGGGCTTGCCCCTAGATTTTACTTATAGTGTTTATCATTTATAACTAGCCCACAAGCCATAGTTAAAGACGAAATTGCTAGCAAAAAAATAAGGCTGGCTAACACGATGTATTTTTATTTTGTTATGCCTTTCCAACACATTTCACCGCCAAGAAACTAAACAATTCATTAACTGTCATTAATGTATCCGAGATGGCGACTTAGTTGTCGCTTATTAGCTATTAAAGGTATTTTTGTGAATCATAATTCTGCTCAGTCACGTCGTATTGCCAACGCACTTAAAACACAATTTATTGCTGATGCCCTCGCCATGCCAGTGCACTGGTTTTATCAACCCCTAGAAATAGAATTGGCTTTCCCTGGCGGTATTCAGCGGTTTGAGACAGCGCCTGGGTTTCATCCCTCCTCTATTATGTCCTTACATTCAAAGCGTAAAGGTGGTCGGCAGACTAGTGATATATCGAGTAATACTACCACCGAGGTAGTGGGTGATATCATTTTAAAAGATAAGGCTCAGTTCTGGGATACACCTAATGTGCATTACCATCAAGGTATGCTAGCAGGTGAGAACACCTTAAATGCCCACTGCGCTCGTGTTTTGATGCGTGTGCTTGCCACCACCACTGAACCTTATAACAGAAAAGCATTTGTGCTGGCCTACATCGACTTTATGACAGTGCAACCTTGCTCTCATCCAGACACTTATGCTGAGTCATATCATCGCGGGTTTTTTGCAAACTTTGCACAAGGCCGCAAACCAGAAAAATGTGCCATGAAAACACATGACACTGCTTCAGTCGGTGCCTTAGTGACCATAGCCCCCTTGGTTTTTTCAGAGCGTCTTAAAGGGACCAGCGAGTATGCAATTCAAGTTAGCTGTCGCGAGCACTTAGCACTGACACATCCCGATGAATCCTTAATGCGAGTCTGTGACCACTATGTAACACTGCTTTGCGGTCTGATGGAAGGACCTGATGACAGTGGCGTTAAGGCACTATTGGTAGAAGCTGGTAAAGGCTCTCCGGGCTTGGATGTGGCGGGCTTAGTAAAACGCAATCTACCTGATCATCAGGTAGTAGGACAAATGTTTTCACGTGCCTGTTATATTTCAGATTCATGGCCTGTCGTCTTATATTTAGCCTATAAATATCAGAACAATCCTTGGCAAGCACTTAAAGTGAATACAAACCTAGGCGGTGACAACGTTCATCGGGGCTGTGTGCTGGGTGTCATATTAGGACTGCAAAGCAATATGGTCGCTAGCAATTGGTTTGATCAACTGCTCAATCACCAAGAAATAGATCAGGAAATTGATACACTGATTAACACGGCAACGGCGCAACAACAATAAACGCTGACAAGCAGTACCATTCTAATATTGGCTTGGCGGGATTTGGTACTTATAGTTCAACTCTTAGTAAAGACAGCTCATTTTGGACGCTAAGCATCTTCAGTTTGATGTCCTGTCTTTTTGAGATAAGCTGTCCATCCTAAGCTAATGCATTAGCAATTTATATCTGCGAGTCCGCTAAAATCAAACAAACTAAAATTGTTCACATGATCTAATATGTCTGATTTCGTGCCTATATAATATGTTTTACCAAACCTCTGGCAAGAAGAACCCTCATTATAGAAAGTGCCATAACTACCACCATAAACGTTAACTGTTTTGCCTAACCTGTTCGCAGCATCGTCTAGCAATCCACGTACTGTTCCCATCATGATCTTTAATAATGTGCTTTTTTTACTATAAAAAAAGCATGAGCTTTGTCACGGCCGAAATATAAGTACCTTCTATATCCATTTGCGTGAAAAACGCCCCATTGACAGGAATGTCATATATTCTACTTCCGTCCAATATTTTTTTCTTCTAACCCGCTATAACATTATAAATAATATGAAATCTCCCTACATAAGCAGCCAGTAAACATCATTACCCGTTGTATAGAGTGGCGTTTTAAAGAGAACCTAATATTGCTTAGCTTTAAAAGCATGCTCTTAGTCACTCCCAACGGATTATTGCCAATACCATGTAAGATAAAAAATTATTAGGATTGGGATAATTGATTTTATCCTTTAGTTGCATAATTTGAGTTAGTGTAATTAATTAAAAAAATGACAGGTTTATTTTAATCTGCTCCTAAATCAGTTCATAATCTCGTGTTTTATCAGCCAATAAAACACCGCTATCCTGTTTCAACGGAGAACATAAATAGTCTAGTTTTTTGCGCTTTGTACTTTCTGTGCCTTCACTGCAAATAATCAATTTTGCAGATTCAGTTAAAGCGATTCACTCTGGCTGCTTGAACTGATTTTTATATAGTTTCAACGCAGCTTTGAACTCACCATTCATTCCATAACAAACGACCATTTTCACTTCTTTTGATCCAATTATATAAATATCGTTGGAGTGCGGATGAATGGCAGTTCCTGAAGGATTGAATGTATCACCCGTTCCATTTAAAAAGTCATCACTATTGATGATAAACATCAGTGACTTTTCTCTTGTCTCTGAGTGAAGATCATACGAAAACATTTTTCTTAAGGTGTCCCCTTCAACGGGAGATCCCTTACAAGCGATCAGCAGATGATTTTGCTTGCCGTCATGACACAATCATTCTGGATCATAGCCCTTGTTTAGCTTCAAATCGTAACGTTCACTCTGAGCAGAGCCGGTGTTGTAGTCGCTTATTTTGTAGATTGCAGGCCGATTTCCTACATGCAATATATAGACAGTGCTACCGAGAATAACAATATCTTCAGAATCCGCAGAATCAGGCCACACCACCAGTTTTGTTACTTACCAAGCAGATTCTTTTTTTCCTGAACACCAGCATATTCATGGTGAGGAAATCTATGTTATTGAAGGTACCTTTTCTGATGAACATGGTGATTACCTTCGAGATCCTGCAGGTTCATCCCATAGTCCGTTCTCAAAACTAGGCTGCACCTTGTTTGTTAAATTAAATCAATTTCAATCTGACGATCATCAGCATATTACAATCAAACCTGAGCAACAACAATGGGTTAATGGTTTAGGCAAGCTAAAAGTTTGCTCTTTTCATTCCTTCAATACCCAAAGTACCGCCTTAGTCTGTTGGTCTGCCAATGAAACTTTCCAAGCACATGCTCATTATGGCGGCGGAGAAATTGTAGTCCTAACAGGCAAGTTTATTGATGATCATGGTGAATACCCTGCAGATAGTTGGGCCCGCAATCCGCATTTAAGCCGACACCACCCTCATGTAAAAGAGGAAACCCTTATTTTGGTATGGGTCGGTCACTTAAAATCTAATTAGACTCGGCTTATAGCGAATCAAATAACTGGATCAGACTTTTTATCCATGCCCTTCCTTTTCATCGCCATTATTTTCACATTTAATGACAGCACCATCAATAATCCTTAATGCATGCATCAAATAATGTTCTTGCTAGCAACAATAGTTTAAAAGAATATCAGGCCAGTAATAACATCATTGCAGCTTTTAGTAATGCGCTTGAGAATGTAAATAATCTATTTGAGCAGTATCAAAATAACTAAGGCGTGACGGTTAAATTCCATTAGTAGCAAAATATTTTCATACTGGCTAAACTTTCACAATACCATCCCTATGCTATCATTCTCATTGTTTTATCACTTGAACAAACCGTTTAGATGAGCTGCATTTGAAATTACTTTATACCATTCTTTTTTACATCGCCTTGCCACTAATTCTTATACGTCTGATCTGGCGTGGCATTCGTTCTCCCAATTATTGGCTACGCTGGCCTGAGCGTTTTGGTCGTAGTGCCTTCTTATCGGATCAAACACCTGTGATCTGGGTTCATGCTGTTTCTGTAGGCGAAGCTGAAGCCACGCGCCCTCTTGTCAAAATATTATTAGTCGACTATCCCGAGCATCAAATTCTGATCACCACTATGACACCAACAGGTAGTGCACGCGTTCAACTTTTATATGGTGATGTTACTTCCATTAGTCACTGTTATTCACCTTATGATGTTTCATTTGCAGTTAAGCGTTTTCTTAAACAAACACATCCCCAGTTTGGCATTATCATGGAAACAGAAATATGGCCAATGATGTTGTTAACTTGCCAGCAATTAAATATACCTTTGGTATTAGCCAATGCCCGCATGTCAGAACGTTCAGCCAAAGGTTATTCACGTTTTGCTGTTTTCACTAAAACCGTATTACAAAGTTTACATTTCATTGCAGCACAAACTGAAAGCGATCGCCAACGCTTTAAACAACTTGGTGCCGATATTAAAAAAGTGCATGCCATCGGTAACTTAAAATATGAAATTAGTTTAGCGATGAGTTTGATGGAACAAGCGACAGCGATGAGGATAATATGGGGTAGTCAGCGTCCAATTTGGATAGCGGCAAGTACTCATGAAGGTGAAGAGGCCATGATCTTAAATGCTGCTCGCCAAATTCGCTCAGCATGCCCTGAACTATTGTTAATTATCGTACCCCGCCATCCTGAACGTTTTGATAAAGTATCTGCAATTTCTCAAAAAGCGGGTTTCAAAACTTTGCGTCGTAGCGAAAATCGTCCTTGCCCATCAGATGTACAAGTCCTAGTTGTTGATACTATGGGAGAGCTTCCTTTATTTTATGCAGCGAGTGATATTGCATTTGTTGGTGGCAGTTTAGTGCCAGTAGGTGGTCATAATATCCTTGAGCCAGCCGCATTAGGACGCCCCATTATTACTGGCCCTCATTATTTCAACTTTAATGACATTACCAAACAATTTCTCAAAGCTGATGCGGCGATCCTGATCAATAACACGGAAGAATTAGCAGAAACGGTAATTATGCTATTTAAAAGCACAGCGCAACGGCATAATATGGGTGATGCTGCTTTGAAAATAATCGCTAATAGTCAAGGGGCAAGCAAACGTCTGGTTAACCTTATTAAACGGCATATTACTCACCATGCACAGTGATGAATATTGGATGGCGCATGCACTATCCCTTGCCAAACGAGCGGAACAACAAGGCGAAGTACCGGTAGGTGCTGTCATTATTGATGATAACGAAATACTTGGTGAAGGCTGGAATCAACCTATTATTAATAATGATCCTACTGCTCACGCTGAAATTCAAGCGCTGCGTGCAGCCTGCCAACATCGCAAAAATTACCGCCTACCGGATGCCACCCTATTTGTAACACTAGAGCCTTGCATCATGTGTGCAGGTGCGATTGTTCATGCACGTATCGGGCGTGTTGTATTTGCAGCTAAAGAACCTAAGACAGGCGCTGCAGGCAGTTGTTTTGATATATTTAATACAGCACAACTTAATCACCATGTTCGGTGTGAACAAGGTGTACTTGCCGAGCAAAGCAGTACCCTATTACGCCATTTTTTTCGAGGTAGACGTTAGTCACTTTTGACTATTATTGCGATTAAAATCTTCTGAAAGTAGGCTTTATTTGCTAGAATTCCTTTTTTATATAATTTTATAGTTTAGCGGTATTAATTTAATGCTTTTAATGATCGACAATTATGATTCTTTCACCTACAACCTCGTCCAGTACTTTGGAGAACTCGGTGCCAATGTTCAGGTACATCGTAATGATAAAATTACCATTGAAGAAATCGAGGCATTAAACCCTGACAAGATTGTTCTGTCACCTGGGCCTTGCACCCCAAATGAAGCGGGTATCTCACTAGAAGTTATTAAATATTTTGCCGGTAAAAAACCTATTTTAGGCGTTTGTTTGGGCCATCAAACTATTGGTCAAGCATTTGGTGGCGAGATTGTTCATGCTCGCGAGATTATGCACGGTAAAACATCACCTGTTTTTCATAAAGATATCGGTATATTTGCGGACTTAAATAATCCTGTTATTGCAACACGCTATCATTCCTTAGTTATCAATAAGAATACATTACCAGACTGTTTTGAAATGACGGCGTGGACTCAAAATGAAGATGGCTCGCTGGACGAGATCATGGGGATCCGTCATAAAGAATTACCTATCGAGGGTGTACAGTTTCACCCAGAATCGATATTGACTGAACAAGGCCATGCCTTGTTGAAAAACTTTCTAGATCATTAAACGGACACATTATGAAGTTATCAACAGCCATTAAGTCAGTTATTGAGCATCAAGATTTATCTAGCGATGAAATGAGTGCCGTTATGCAACAAATAATGACTGGTCAAGCAACACCCGCTCAAATTGGTGGTTTTTTAGTCGGTTTGCAAATGAAAGGCGAAACAACCACTGAAATTGCTGCTGCAGCTAAAGTAATGCGTAACCTTGCAACCCTCGTCGATATAAGTGGCGATCATGTGGTTGATACCTGCGGTACAGGTGGTGATGGTGCCAGTACATTCAATGTCTCTACGGCCAGCGCCTTTGTGGTTGCTGCTGCGGGCGCTAAAGTAGCCAAGCATGGTAACCGTTCTATCAGCAGTAGCTCAGGCAGTGCCGACGTATTAGAAGCTGCAGGTGTCAACTTAGACATTACACCAGATCAAGTGAAACATTGCATTGATAATATTGGTGTTGGTTTCATGTTTGCACAAAAACATCACGGGGCAATGAAATTTGCTATAGGCCCTCGCCGTGAAATGGCCATACGTACGATTTTTAATCTACTCGGTCCATTAACCAATCCTGCTCAGGCTAAACGTCAAGTATTAGGTGTGTATGACCGAAAATGGGTTGAACCTATGGCATATGTATTGAAATCATTAGGCAGCGAACATGTTTTAGTTGTTCATGCTGAAGATGGTCTTGATGAAATCAGTATTGGTTCAGATTCCTTTGTAGCAGAATTAAAAAATGGCGACATCTCCTGCTACACTGTCTCTCCTGAACAGTTTGGTCTAGAGCGCCATGATATCAGTGTACTTGCGGTGTCTGATGCCCAACAAAGCCTAACTATAATTAAAGCAATATTTGCAGGTGAAACTGGTCCAGCAAGAGATATCGTGGTGTTGAACGCCGGCGCTGCGATTTATGCAGCTGATATCGCCTCTTCACTGGCCGAAGGGATTCAACTTGCACAAACACAGATAGACAATGGGGCAGCACAGCAAAAACTGGATGCCCTTATTGCCTGTAGTAACTCTTAGTAATTAAAGAATCTAATATGACGACCACAAACACACCAGATATTCTGAAAAAAATCATCGAACGTAAATACCAAGAGATTGCAGAACGTAAAGCTAAAGTAACACAATTTCAATTAATTGAAGTCGCCGAAAAAGCCGATGCGCCACGCGGATTTGTTGCTGCGATTGAAGCCAAAATAAATAATGGACAAGCAGCGGTTATTGCTGAAATTAAAAAGGCCTCACCAAGTAAAGGCCTATTACGTGAAAACTTTGTGCCTGCTGATATCGCTAAAAGTTATGAAGAGCATGGCGCAGCCTGCTTATCAGTGTTAACTGATCATGATTTTTTCCAAGGTCACGAGTTTTATTTACAAGAAGCCCGAGCAGCCTGTTCTTTACCTGTTATTCGTAAAGACTTTATTGTCGATCCTTATCAAGTATTTGAAGCACGTGCGATTGCTGCTGATTGCATCTTATTAATTGTTTCAGCGTTGAATGATGAGCAATTACTTGAGCTCAGTGATTTGGCAATGCAACTGGATATGGATGTATTAGTTGAAGTACACGATCTTGCTGAGTTGGAACGAGCATTATTTTTGAACTTACCACTTATCGGTATCAATAATCGAAATCTAAGCACTTTTGAGACATCACTTAGTACTACATTAGATTTATTAGGTCAGATCCCTGAAAATCATACAGTCATTACAGAAAGTGGCATTCATACTGCTGCTGATGTGGCCTTAATGCGCGAGCATCATGTCAATGGCTTCTTAGTTGGTGAAGCGTTTATGCGTGCTGAAAATCCTGGTCTTCAACTTAGTACATTATTTAGCAGCGAATAAGAATCAACATCGACTTGAATAAAAAGCCTTGTTTTAAGCTTACTTAGTTTCATCAAATAAAACTAAGGTTTTACCATGCGACCACAATACACCATCCGTTTGCAGCTGCTTTAATACTCGACCAGCCATTTCACGAGAACAGCCGACCATTCGGCTTATTTCCTGTCTTGTGACTTTAATCTGTATGCCATCAGCATGTTTCATCGCATCAGGTTGCAAAGCCAGTTCATTCAACGCAGATTCTACTCGGCCAGCCACATCTAAAAAGACAAGATCACTCATTTTTCTGGTGCTGGATAATAAACGTCTAGCCATTTGTTCAGCAAGAAATTGGAGTAAGGTCGGGTAACAGGCTTTTAATTGTGTATCTGCTAATAATTTTAGTTGTTGGTATGAAATTTCTTCTGTTTTACAGTCAGTTCTAGCGCGAATGGTAACAGTACGATCCGCAACATCTGAAAACAGGCCTATTTCACCTAAAAAATCGCCTTGATTAAGATAAGCTAGTATCAGTTCTTCACCCTCATCATTTTCAATAGTGACCGATACGGAACCTTCACGCAAATAATACAAACTATTGGCCGCATCGCCGGGGCGAATTAATATTGATTTAGCCGAATACTGCTTACTGTGACAACAATGAAAAAAATCTGCTAAGCCTTCTTCTATCGCCTTATATTTCAAATAATCCATAATTTTACCTGCGATCTAAGTTGATCTATATCATCTAATCATAAACTAACACTGCCTTCAAGTAAGCTATTATGGCAAAATTAGTATTATTTACTAAATATCAGAGTGCAAAATAATGAAAGCAAGAGTTAAATGGGTTGAAGATGTCATGTTCCTAGGAGAGTCTGGAACGGGGCATAGCCTTGTTATGGATGGACCAAAAGAAATGGGAGGCCATGGAACCGGCATGCGTCCAATGGAACTATTATTGTTGGGTTTAGGCGGCTGTACCTCGTTTGATATGGTGCAAATCTTAAAAAAAGCGCGACAAGATATTCGTGACTGTGTGGTCGATATCGATAGTGAGCGAAGCGAAGTCGTGCCTAAGGTATTCACTAAAATTCATGTTCACTATAAAATCACCGGTAAAGATTTAAAAGAAACACAAGTAAAACGTGCGGTAGAACTATCTACAGAAAAATATTGTTCCGCATCACTTATGTTAGGAAAAGCAGCTGAAATCACCCATGATTATGAGATCATCAATGTCGACTAATGCTAGCCAGGAGTCCTATGATCGCATTGAAAAAAGCTATTTAGCAACATGGTGCCGATTGCATCCTGAAGCAGCTTTAGAGGCAGGCATTGATGACTATGCAGATAAACTAAGTCTTCATGATGATGAAACGTTTGGCATTCAAATAGTGCTTAATGAAAAATGTTTAGCAGCACTCGATGGAATAAATATCAGTGAACTTGATGGCGAGCGCCAAATCAATTATCAAATATTGTATAGCCAAGCGAATATAGAACATCATGCTTTGATGGACCATGATTGGCGTCATCGTGACCCGACACGTTTTTTGCCGACTAATGCGTTACACCAACTCACGCTTCGACCTGTTACAGATTTTAATCATGCATTAAAATCTCGATTAAAGTTGATTCCGGCTCATATTCGAGAGGCTAAAAACTATTTAGCGGCAACACCTTCGAGCATTCCAAAAGTATGGCTAGAGATGGCCTTGGCGGAAGCTGAAGCCAGTGTCAATTACTGCCATCAGATGCATCAACACCCCCTTGTCTATGCTGCGCTCACTGAAGATGATGAGATAGAACAGGCCATCGCTAATGCCAGTCAGTCTTTAAAGGGGTTAGCACAAAGTTTGAAACAATTGTTGCCAAGCAGTGATGGAGATTTTGCCTGTGGCCGCGAACAGTTTGAGCGTTTATTAAATCAACAACATTTTTTGCCCATTAATAGTCAATCTCTACATAGCTTTGGCCAACGCCTGTTTGACCAAACAGAGCAGTTATTAACGCTAGAATTAGCGCTAAGTAAACTCACTTTAGCTGAGATTCAACAACAACATCCTGCTGCAGATCAATTATTATCAAGCTATCAGCTTGAAATGAAGGCGGCTGAAGAATTTTTGCATCAGCAAGATCTGATCACAATGCCCAATAATCAAACGCTGCATGTTGTGACCACTCCCCAATTTTTACAACATCAAATTCCCTTTGCCGCTTATTTAGCTCCTAGTATTGCTGATGCACTACAAGCCGGTTATTATTATGTCACTCCCACTAAAAATAAAGCTGAATTAAAAGAACATAATCTAGCTGCCATTAGTCAAACGAGTGTGCATGAAGCCTGGCCAGGACATCATTTACAGTTTGTAGTTGCTAATCACTCTACACAAGGGTCAGCTTTACTACGTAGGTTAAACCCTAGTGCCACTTTATACGAAGGCTGGGCACTCTATTGTGAACAGATGATGCTTGAACAGGGTTTTGAACGCCATACTGGCCAGCGGATTATTATGTTACGTGACCGCCTTTGGCGTGCCTTACGGATCGTCATTGATGTTGAAATTCACACACAAAATTTATCACTTTCAGACGCAGCACAAAAAATGGTTGATGCCCTTGGTTTCAGTCATGAGCAAGCGATGGGCGAACTGAGTTGGTACAGCCAATCACCAACCGTTCCCATGAGTTATGCTGTTGGTTGGGCACTTATTAATGCCTTACGCGATATTATTAATCCTGCTGACAATACTGAATTAAAAGCCTTTCACGATAAATTATTATCTAGCGGCTCTATTGCCTTACCTCTGGTTATCCAACATCAGTTTGGTGAAAATATTTGGCTAAAATGTTGTCAACATGTCTTTGGAGAACCATTATGAAACGACCAGCTGCCACCGGCGGTATGCGCCATGTAGCTCTTTTTGTTAACGATCTTGAAGCCTGCGAACACTTCTATATTGAATTATTAGGCATGCAAGTCGAGTGGAGACCAGATGCTGATAGTGTCTATCTTACCTCAGCTAATGATAATCTGGCTTTACATCGAGCCAGTGCAGATTTTGATACCACGGGTCCTCAAAAATTAGACCACATTGGTTTCATTATCAAAACAGCACAACAAGTTGATGAATGGTTTGCGTTTTTATCACATCACGCTATCATCACTCGCCAACCTCCTAGGACTCACCGTGATGGAGCACGAAGCTTTTATTGCTACGATCCTGATGGAACGGTTGTGCAAATAATTTATCACCCACCTATTTCATAAGACACAGACTATGAACGCATATATCTATAAAAGCAGTCGTAAAGCCGAGCTGTATATCTACCTTAGCCAAAAAGATGATTTTTCAAATGTTCCACAAGCCCTATATGATTCCATGGGAAAAGAACCCATTTTTGTAATGGAAATTGAACTGACGCCAACACGTAAATTAGCCCGTGAAAATGTGCAGACCGTCATTAACAGTCTAGAAACTAAAGGCTTTCATCTTCAAATGCCCCCAGCTATCGCCAATGTTATTGATTTTAAACAGCCTGCTAAATACGTAAGCTAGAATCTATCCAACACTAATCGCTTATCCACCTTGCATTTGTTCGAGTTTTAAAGCATCTACATAACAAATAAATTTATATCAACCATAAAAAAAGCCCCAATCTTTCGATTGAGGCTTTTTTTATTTAAGCACCTACTCTGATTTACAGAGTAGGTTTCACATTTAACATTTTATTTGTTAACAATAAAGTCAACACGACGGTTAGCATTACGACCCGCTTTAGTATCATTGTTTGCTACAGGTGAAGTTTCGCCCATACCTACAGCAATTAAACTACTGCCTTTAACACCACGAGAAGTCAAATAAGCAACCACTGATTCAGCACGTTGCTGAGACAATGTCATGTTATAAGCATCACTACCCGTGCTATCAGTATGACCTTCAACACGCACTTCAATCACTGAGTCAGTATTTTTCAATAATTCAACCGCTTGTTCAAGTGTATCTTTCGCTTCAGTCGTTAAAGTTGCTTTGTTTGTTGCAAAGTTAACACCCGTCAAAGATAAGATTTTTTCACCTGCTAATGGGCAACCTGCTGGATCAACAATAGTACCTAGTGGTGTTCCAGGACACATGTCTTCAAAATCAGCTACGCCATCTTTATCGGTGTCTAATGGGCAACCAACACGGTCAACTTTTACGCCTGCTGGTGTGTTAGCACAAAGGTCAATGCCATCTACTACGCCGTCAGCATCAGAATCAAACGCACAACCTTGTGCATCTAATAAAGCGCCTGCAGGTGGAACTGAAGCACATATTGGAGCTGCATCTGCAACAACAACTTCCTCTTCAGTTGGGCAAAGTATCAGTGCTAAAGCAGCACCAACAGCAGCACCAGCACCAGCAGAAGCATCTGCAGCCGCCGCACTAACCACGCCACCCACTAAACCACCAGCAACAGCACATAGTAAGTAGTTTGTATCCGCTTGTTTACTTGGACCCGCACAACCCGCTAGTAGACCGGCAGCTAGAACGACTGCCGTTAATTTTGTAAATATTTTCATTAATGTTTTCCTTACAGTTCAATGATACATGAGTCATCTCATGATTTTTCTTCTATAGATTATGTATGACCCCATAATAAACAGTAGTATTTGTATTTTACAACAACTCGATGAATAATGATAATTAAGATTGCTAGCGAATAATATTATTACCAGCATCTTCGGATTGCAGCGTCATACTTTGGTCTAAGACGCCTCCAGAATCAGCGCCTAGCTTGATCATTAATCGTACTTCATTTTGTGAATCTGCATTTTTCAATGCCTCTTCATAACTAATTTGATCAGCCAAATATAGTTTATATATTGACTGATCAAATGTCTGCATTCCAAAATCTCCTGAGCGTTTCATTAGATCTTTAATCTCAGCTACTTTTCCTTTTTCGATTAAATCAGCAACTAGCGGAGTATTGATTAATACTTCAACAGCAACACAACGACCTGTACCATCCTTTCTAGGGAGCAGACGCTGTGCAACCACTGCTTTTAAATTAAGTGATAGATCTAACAACAACTGTTTATGCCTTACTTCTGGAAAAAAGTTAATAATCCTATCCATCGCTTGATTAGCATTGTTGGCATGTAAAGTGGAAAGACATAAATGCCCTGTTTCCGCAAAGGTAATGCCATACTCCATAGTATCTTGTGCACGAATTTCACCAATCATGATGACATCAGGTGCTTGTCGCAAAGAGTTTTTTAAGCCTATCTCATAAGACTCAGTATCGATACCTACTTCGCGCTGCGTGACCACACAACCAGCATGTTTATGATCAAATTCAATCGGATCCTCAATGGTCAAAATATGATCGGTGCTATTTTGATTTCGATAACCAATCATTGCAGCTAAAGTAGTCGATTTACCAGAACCTGTTCCCCCGACAAAAATAATCATGCCCCGTTTATTCATTGCAAGTTCTTTGATAACTTCAGGAACATTTAGCTCCTCAATAGTCGGAATTGCATCTTTAATTCTACGCAAAACCATGGCTACTTTATTACGTTGGTAAAGTGCACTTGCTCGGAAGCGTCCTGCTCCTGCTGTGCTGACAGCATAATTACATTCTTTATCTCGCTCAAAGGTTTTTTTTTGCTCATCACTCATTGTGCTTAAAACTAATTCACTGGCTTCATCATCCGTCAGTATGTCTTGAGACAAAGTAGCTAGTCGCCCATTTACTTTCAAGCTAGCAGGACGGCCTGCAGTGATAAATACATCCGAGGCATCATGTTTAGCAGCAGCCTTAAGAATTGTTAAGATATCCATTATTATCTCCTAGCGGAATATTTCTTTATTAACTGCCATAGGCAAAGCAGAGGCCTTCGTCACTAATTGACGACGCACCAAATCTTGTAGACATTGATCTAATGTCTGCATACCGACAGCACCACCGGTTTGAATCGCGGAATACATTTGCGGTACTTTATCTTCACGAATCAAGTTACGAATGGCTGGCGTACCAATCATTATTTCATGCGCTGCAATACGTCCCCCTCCTACTTTTTTCATTAGAGTTTGTGATATTACCGCACGCAGTGATTCAGATAACATTGAGCGTACCATTGATTTTTCTGCAGCAGGAAATACGTCAATAATCCTATCAATCGTTTTTGCAGCGGAAGAAGTATGCAAAGTACCAAAGACTAAATGGCCTGTTTCAGCAGCCGTCAATGCAAGCTCAATCGTTTCTAAATCACGTAACTCACCCACCAAAATAACATCAGGATCTTCACGTAAAGCAGAACGTAATGCCTCACTAAAGCCTAAAGTGTCGCGGTGAACTTCTCGTTGGTTAACCAAACATTTTTTACTTTTATGAACAAATTCAATCGGATCTTCGATAGTCAGAATATGCTCACTTGAGTGCTCATTTTTATAATCAACCATTGCCGCTAGTGTGGTTGATTTACCAGATCCTGTTGGCCCAGTCACTAGTACAATACCCCGTGGATTATCAGAAATTTGTTTGAAAATTTCAGGAGCGCCCAGATCTTCCAAGCTCAGCACTTTGGATGGAATTGTACGAAATACAGCGGCAATGCCTCGATTTTGATTAAACGCATTAACACGAAAACGCGCAAGCCCGGGTATTTCAAATGAAAAATCTGTTTCTAAAAACTCCTCAAAGTCTTTACGCTGTTTATCATTCATGATGTCATACACCATGGCACGGACCTCGGTATTGTCCATAGCTGGTACGTTGATTCGGCGGATATCACCATCCACCCGAATTATGGGTGGTTCACCTGCCGAAATATGTAAATCTGACGCGTTATTTTTTGCACTAAAGGTCAGTAATTCAGTAATATCCATGTATCTTCCTAATCATTTTAAGTTATAAGCCCAACTAGCAGCACAAAGTTTATAGCGTAAAGGTATCGTGCTAACAGCAGGCTTGCAACATGACAGAGTTAAATAATCGACTTCGCACTATTCTTGACGACATTAATAGGGCTGAAAATCAACTAGTAACATCCCATCATTATGTGCAATTACTGGCGGTTAGTAAGACACAGCCTGCCGATGTTGTTCGACAAGCAGCTAAAGCGGGTCAGCGTTATTTTGGCGAAAATTACTTACAAGAAGCGCTGATAAAAATTAACCAGCTCGCCGATCTCAAACTTGAATGGCATTTTATTGGCCCAATTCAATCAAATAAAACCAAGGATATTGCCGAAAATTTTGATTGGGTACAAACGGTGGCACGTTTAAAAATAGCGCAACGTCTGGATAATCAGCGGCCCAGTCATCGCAACAAATTAAATATCTGCATTCAGGTCAATATAGACAACGAATCAACTAAGTCAGGCATCGCGGCTACAGAATTATTTGAATTAGCCAAACACATATCTCAACTTAATAACCTGCAATTACGTGGCCTAATGATTATTCCCACTCACAGTAGCGATCCGCAACAGCAACAGCACTCATTTCAACAAGCACATACATTATATAAACAGCTTGCCACTATTTATCCTTCGGTCGATACCCTATCGATGGGTATGTCGGGCGATATGACCTTAGCCATTGCTGAAGGGAGTAACATGGTACGTATAGGCACTGCTCTTTTTGGTAAGCGAGACAAATGAAACTGATAAGCCACTGACACCAAACATGCGATAACACGTAAACTAACAGCAACAACTTACGGTAATATGGAACGAATTATGAAAGACTGCAACATTACATTTATAGGCGGAGGCAATATGGCGCGCAGCCTAATTGGTGGTCTAATTTCTGATGGTTTCTCGCCTGACCATATACATGTGTCCGATCCTGAACCTCTTTGTCTGCAAGCACTGACTGACCAATATCCAGTTCACATCTATAGCAGTAATATTGAAGCCGCTAAAGTATGTGATGTATTGATCTTGGCCGTCAAACCGCAACAGCTGCAATCTGTAGTGCGCCAATTGGCAACACATTGGCAAGCCAACACTTTATTAATATCGATCGCTGCCGGTATACGCATCGATGATATTGCTCGCTGGTTAGAACAAGAGCAAGCCGCTATTGTCCGGGCTATGCCCAATACACCCTCATTAGTTCAAGCCGGTGCAACCGCACTCACTGCCAATGCTTTTGTAAACACTCAACAACATGAACTAGCTGAATCCATCTTACGTGCAGTGGGTCTTACATTATGGGTCGATAGTGAAGCAAAGATGGATGCTGTTACCGCATTATCAGGCAGTGGACCTGCTTATTTTTTCCTAGTGATGGAAGCAATGGAATCCGCCGCTACCGAAATGGGACTCGATGCTGAATCCGCCCGTCTACTTTGTTTACAGACCGCATTTGGTGCCGCCAAGATGGCACTGGAAAGTGATGAGACAACTAAAACATTGCGTGAGCGAGTCACCTCTCCGGGAGGCACTACTGAGCGGGCCTTAGATGAACTAGAAGATGGGGGTCTACGAAGTTTATTTGAAAATGCCTTAGTCGCTGCAGCTTTGCGCTCTCGTGAGTTAGCTAACCAGTTAGGGGAAGATGATGCCTAGTGGATATTTTAGTCAGCCAATTCTATTTCTGATAGAAGTCTTATTTGGGCTTTATATGGGTATCGTTGCGCTGAGAATTATCATGCAATGGGCAAACTGGGAATATCATAATCCACTGGTGCAACTGATCATCCGCGCTACCCAAATGCCGGTTAAATTCTTGCGCCGCTTTATTCCTCCCCTCGGCCGCTGGGACACCGCCACTATAGTGTTACTTTTTGTACTAGCCATTCTAAAATTGTTACTCATAGCACTGATACAACCTAACTTATTTAACGTGGTCATTATTTTACGCTTGGCCGTTGCTGATATTTTTTCGCTCTTCATAATGCTGTTTTCTGCCAGTATAATCATTCAGGTTATATTAAGTTGGCTCCAGCCCAACACTGGTGACAACCCGATCGCACCCTTAATCAGTCGCATGAATAATCCCCTATTGCGACCTGTTCGCCAATGGTTGCCAGCGATGAGCGGTTTAGATTTATCGCCTATGATTGTCTTACTGGGTCTACAGATAGTGAGTATGCTAGTCTTACCCTTGCTCACTGGCTGACCGTGAATTATGAACTTTTTACTGTTAATCGCATATAATAAGTACTAATTTATTAAGGAATAATCGCAGTATGCTGGAAATAATACCAGCCGATTCAGTCGGATTGGTTAGCCCTATAACGCTACACATTGATACGCCACTATCGCTAGATTGTGGTCGTATACTGCCAAGTTATGACTTGATTTATGAAACATATGGCGAACTCAATAAGACGGCATCTAATGCAGTTCTAATCTGTCATGCCTTATCAGGTGACCATCATGCAGCCGGTTACCATCACGCAGATGACAAAAAATCAGGTTGGTGGGATAGTGCCATCGGACCCGGAAAAGCCATTGATACTAATAAATTTTTTGTCGTCAGCCTGAATAATTTAGGTGGCTGTAAAGGATCTAGCGGTCCTACTAGTATCAATCCAGAAACAGGAAAGAATTATGGACCTGACTTTCCAATTGTCACAGTAGCGGATTGGGTGCAAAGTCAAGCTGTGTTGGCTGACTACCTAGGTATACAACAATGGGCTGCGGTGGTTGGTGGAAGCTTAGGCGCAATGCAATCAATGCAATGGGCCATTAGTCTGCCTGACCGATTGAGACATGCGCTGATTATTGCTGCTGCGCCCAAATTATCTGCTCAAAACATAGCTTTTAATGAAGTCGCCAGAACCGCCATCAAATCAGATCCTAATTTCCATCAAGGTTATTATGCAGAACATAATACCTTGCCTCGACAGGGTTTAGGTTTGGCCAGAATGTTAGGCCACATTACTTATCTTTCTGATCAAGCGATGGGAGAAAAGTTTGGTCGAGAATTACGCAACGGCATCAACTATGGCTATGATGTTGAATTTCAGATTGAAAGTTATCTGCAATATCAAAGTAGTTCTTTTGTTGAACGTTTTGATGCCAACACTTATTTGTTAATGACTAAAGCGCTTGATTATTTTGATCCTGCCAAAGCATTTAATGATGATCTTGCCGCCACCATGGCCAATGTTCAAGCGCGTAGTTTAGTTATTTCGTTTACCAGTGATTGGCGTTTTTCTCCTGCTCGTTCGCATGAAATTGTCAATGCCTTACTCAGTACAGGTAAAAATGTCACTTATGCTGAAATAGAAGCGCATCAAGGCCATGATGCTTTTTTAATGCCGATCCCTCGCTATATGGATATAGTGCAAACCTATATGCAGCAAATTGCTGATGAGTGTCCTTCATGAGTTTACGTAAAGATCTACAAATTATTAGTGATTGGATCCCTGATGGAGCGCGTGTTCTTGATCTAGGTTGTGACAATGGCACCCTACTTAAACATCTGAAACAACGCAGCGTTAGTGGTTATGGCTTGGAAATTGATAATAGTAAGTTTGCCGATTGCATTAAAGCAGGCGTCAACGTGATTCAAGCTGATCTTGACCAAGGTTTACCTCAATTTGCTGACCAGAGTTTTGATGTTGTCATTTTATCGCAAACCCTACAAGCGATTAAACATCCTGATTTTTTATTAGATGAAATTGTTCGAGTTGGCAAACAGGCCATTATTGGCTTTCCAAATTTTGGGCATTGGCAATGCCGTTGGCAACTAGCCTTTGGTGGCCACATGCCTATTTCAAAAACATTACCTAATGTTTGGTTCGATACGCCAAATATACATCTATGTACTATTCAAGACTTTGAAAAAATATGTAAAGATAAGCAGATTGAAATCGAACAACGCAGTGTAGTTAATCACGCACACAAAGACACATTAGCTACTAAACTATTGCCTAATTTATTTGGGCAAACAGCCCTTTATCAACTGAATAAATCATTATGAAACCCTACCAAAAACAATTTATCGAATTTGCACTTGAAACGGGTGTATTACGTTTTGGATCGTTTACCCTAAAATCAGGCCGAACTAGTCCCTATTTTTTTAACAGCGGTTTATTTAATACTGGCGCAAGCTTGGCTCGACTCGGCCGATTTTATGCACAAGCCATCACAGAATCAACTCTGCAATACGATATTTTATTTGGTCCCGCCTACAAAGGTATTCCATTAGCATCAACTACGGTTATAGCCTTAGCTGATCATCATCAACGCGATGTGCCTTATGCCTTTAACCGAAAAGAAAAGAAAGATCATGGCGAAGGGGGGCAATTAGTCGGTGCCGAACTGGTGGGAAAAGTGTTAATCATTGATGATGTTATATCAGCAGGTACATCGGTAGGCGAATCAGTGGACATCATTAATGCTGCTAATGCTATACCAGCCGGTGTAATTATTGCTTTAGATCGGCAAGAGCAAGGCCAAGACAGTCGCTCAGCAATTCAGCAGGTAGAAGCCAAACATAAAATCTCTGTGGTGAGTATTATTGGCCTGAATGATTTATTAAGCTATTTACAAAATAATGCGGAATTAGCCAACTACTTACCTGCGGTTGAAGCTTATCGCCTACAATATGGTGTCGACTCCTAATACACTAACCTCCATCTATTAAAACTTGCATTGCAAATTACAAGGCCGTGTAAATAAGTTTGATAGAAATGAGCAAAGTTACCGCTTCAAATGCTCGCTTAATCCAGCGATTGCCGTGTTTAATCGCAAGGTGAGATCCCAAATATCCACCCAATAATGATCCAAATACTAGCGCGGGCAGCCAATCCCAGTAAATTTCTCCTAAGATACCCAGTGTAATCGCACCTGCACCATTCCAAAATATCCCCACTAAAATGAGCGTATAAGCGACCGCACGTTGGTAATCCAGACCAAACCATACCACTAGCCAAATAGTCACAAATAGGCCCGTTCCCGAGGTAAGCGACCCATTCAATATACCTAATAAGAATAAAAAAGCACTGCCCTTAATATAACCCGAAGTATGACGATGACGGGGTTTATCAATTTGGCCTAAAGTCGGTTTAAATATTGAATAAAGCCCTAAGCTACCTGTTAGCAGCCCTAGCGAAATTAGCGCAATACGTTCCGGAACGAGAAAAATGAAGCTGCCACCTAACACAACGCCTGGTATACCCGCTATTATCATCATGAGTACAAATTTTCGCTCTAACTGACTGGTAGATAGATAGCGTAAGACCGCCCCCAAACCCAGAGCAACACTCGCCACCTTATGTGTAGCCAAAGCAATAGAAAAACTCAAGCCTAAAAAAATAAGCAAAGGAAATTGGATAAGTCCGGCTCCCCCACCACTCAAAGCCGAGAAGGTATTGGCAATTAATGACACTAAAAATAAAATCAATTGTTCTAGAGGGTTCACCTTTGTTCAAACTCCTTATAGAATGCACTTATGAAAAAATTAATGGTTTATACGTCATTTCTCGCTTTAACTTTATTTTTAAGCGGTTTGCCAGCTTATGCAGGAAACATATATCATTTCAATGATAAGGATGGTGTGTCGACTTTAAGTAAAACACTGCCACCTTATGCCGCACAACAAGGTTATGAAATATTGGATGATAAAACGCTTCTTGTTATCAAACGAGTACTTTCACGTAAAGAGACGATTGAACAGCATAAAACCAACCAAGTCATTGCTCAACAGCAACAGCAAGAGCAACTGTTAAAGCAACAAAAAAGTCGCTTACAAAAAGAGCAAGCAACGGACGATAAAAACTTTTTAGATATATATCCCTCAGTTGAAGACATTATCAGAGCTCGCGATCGCCACCAGGCCTATATCGATAAACAAATTGAAGATACCACAATACAAAAAAGTGTTCACCAGCAGACACTACATAAATTACAACAAACTGCTGCAGAAAAAGAGTTCAGTGGTCAAAATATCTCCAACACATTAACTCAGCGTATTGAGAATATACAAAAAGACATTATCAACAATCAATTACATTTTGAAAAATTACAACAAGAGCAAACAGTCACTCGTAAACAGTATGCAAATGACATCGCTAGATTAAAAGCGTTATTAGCGATATCATATAACGAAAGCCTACCACTCAACCATGCTCAGAATTAAACAAGCGTATCCATTATCGCTAATAATTGTTGATTTTCTTCGCTAGTGCCTACTGTAATACGTAAATACTGGTCTATTCTATCTTTGTTAAAATGACGTACAATCACCCCTTGCTTTCGCAATCCAGCAGATAATAGCGCTGCATCATTTTCAGGATGTGTCACAAATACAAAGTTAGCACTTGATGGTAATACATTAAAGCCCAATGCGTTCAACTCACTTATCACCCATTCACGACTACTGATAACTTTTTGGCAAGTCTGAGTAAAATATGCCTGATCTTCAAATGCGCTGACACCAGCAGTAATGGCTAAGCTATCTAATGGATATGAATTAAAACTATCTTTCACCCTAATCAAACCAGCAATCAAATCCGGATGGCCAACGGCAAAACCAATGCGTAACCCCGCTAGAGAACGTGATTTTGACAGTGTTTGTGTGACCAATAAATTTGGATATTTATCCACTAGAACAATCGCGGTATCGCCACCAAAATCAATATAAGCCTCATCAATAACCACTACAGTCTCACTATTTTTTTGTAGTAAAGTTTCAATTTCTGTCAAATCTAACAGTCGACCTGTCGGTGCATTAGGATTTGGGAAAATGATGCCACCATTGTCACGCAAATAATCTTCTACTTTAATCTCAAGTTGATTAGTTAATGGAATGGTTTGATATTCAATTTGATAAAGCTGGCAATAAACCGGATAAAAGCTATAAGTTATATCAGGAAATAATAACGGCGATTCATGCTGAAAAAAAGCATGGAAAATATGCGCTAATACTTCATCAGAACCATTCCCAACAAATACTTGTTCGGTAGTAATCTGATGATAATCTGCAATAGACTGCTTCAAGGCTGTCGCATTAGGATCAGGGTATAGTCGTAAGGTATCGCTTGTCGCCAATCGAATAGCATCCAATACTTTAGGTGAGGGTCCATAAGGATTCTCATTCGTATTGAGTTTAATCAAACTAGTCATTTTCGGTTGTTCGCCGGGTATATAAGGCTTTAAACCATGAACGACTGCACTCCAAAAACGGCTCATTGCTTATTCCTTAAGACGATATTCAGCTGATCGGGCATGCGCAGTCAAACTTTCACCGCGGGCTAACACCGATGCAATCTTGCCGAGTGTTTGTGCACCTTGTTGTGAAACTTGAATCAGACTCGAACGCTTTTGGAAATCATAGACTCCTAAGGGCGAACTGAATCGAGCTGTACGTGATGTGGGTAACACGTGATTAGGACCTGCACAATAATCACCTAAGGCTTCAGCAGTATAACGGCCCATAAAGATCGCACCAGCGTGACGAATTTTTTTCGACATTGTCACTGGATCTTCAACTGATAATTCTAAATGTTCAGGCGCAATGAAGTTAGCTACTTCGACCGCTTCATCCAAATCTTTCACCTGAATTAAAGCACCGCGACCTCCGAGAGACGCACTAATAATTGCTGATCGTTCCATCGTTGGCAATAGGCGTGTAATCGCTTGTCTGACTTTTTGTAAGAAGCCAGCATCAGGAGAAATCAAAATAGATTGTGCGTCCTCATCATGTTCGGCCTGTGAGAACATATCCATCGCAATCCAGTCTGGATCGGTCTTACCATCACAAATCACTAAGATTTCAGATGGCCCAGCAATCATATCGATGCCTACTGTGCCAAAAACCATTCCTTTTGCGGTCGCGACATAAATATTACCTGGACCGACAATTTTATCGACTTGTGGTATGGTTTCAGTACCATAGGCTAGTGCTGCAATTGCCTGAGCACCACCAATGCCAAAGATACGATCTACACCTGCAATGGCAGCAGCAGCCAACACAAGATCATTAACTTCACCATCAGGTGTTGGTACCACCATAATGAGTTCATCGACACCAGCCACTTTTGCCGGAATCGCATTCATTAAAACAGATGAGGGGTACGCTGCTTTTCCACCTGGGACATATAATCCTGCACGTTGTAGTGCCGTCACTTGTTGACCCAAAATAGTGCCATCAGCTTCGGTATAAGTCCAGGATTCTTGTTTTTGGTGCTGGTGATAACTTCGCACACGGTCTGCAGCCGCTTCTAGAGCTTGACGCTGCTGCTCTGGAATTGATCGCAAAGCAGCTTGTGCCCGAGATAGGGGAATTTCTAATTCAACTGACGTTTTCACCGTTAGACGATCAAAGCGGCGGCTATACTCTAGAACAGCTTCATCACCTTTCGTTTTAACATCCAAGAGGATCGCTTTTACTGTGTCGCCAATGGCTGCATCTGACGATGCTTCCCAAGCGAGTACAGCTTCAAGCTGAGGCCAAAAATCACTATCGTCAAAATCAAGTTGTTTAATATCAATCATTATTTTGTTCTTTTACTGCCTTGCGAATATCATCTATAAACTGCTGAATACGAGCATGTTTAATTTTCATCGAAGCCTTATTCACCACCAAACGTGAACTAATATCAGCGATCAGTTCCATCGGTACTAAACCATTAGCTCTTAAGGTGTTACCGGTATCAACCACATCGACAATACGATCAGCCATTCCTACTAAGGGCGCCAATTCCATTGAGCCATAAAGCTTAATAATATCAACCTGCTGGCCTTTCTCAGCATAAAACTTTCGTGTACTTTCAACAAATTTGGTCGCTACTTTTAATCGACCATTTTTGGTAGGCTCATCAAGTCTACCTGCCGTCATCAATTTACAACATGCAATATTCAAATCAACAGGTTCATATAATTCAGCATCAGGATGTTCGAGTAATACATCTTTCCCCGCCACACCTATATCTGCACCACCGTATTCAACATAAGTAGGCACATCTGACGCACGTACAATTATGATGCGTACATCTGGCTGTGTGGTATCTAAAATTAACTTACGACTCGTTTCAGGATCATCAATCGGCTCGATACCGGCCGCCTTTAATAGAGGTAAAGTATCTTTAAAGATGCGTCCTTTAGAAAGGGCTAAGGTCAATGTATTCTGCATTTTAAACTCTTGTAGAACTTGGGATACGGCGAATATTCGCCCCTAATTGCTGTAGTTTTTCTTCAATACACTCATAACCACGATCAATATGATAAATGTGCTCTACTAGCGTCGAACCATCGGCAACAAGTGCCGCCAAAACTAGGCCTGCTGAAGCACGCAAATCCGTCGCCATAACAGGAGCAGCCGTTAATCTTCCCTGTCCTGTACATAAGACAGTATTACCTTCTATCTGTAAGGTAGCGCCCATGCGTTGCAATTCTTGCACATGCATAAATCTATTTTCAAATACTGTTTCAACAATAGTGCCCTGGCCTTCTGCAACACTGTTTAATGCTGTAAACTGCGCCTGCATATCCGTAGGAAATGCAGGATATGGTGCCGTACGAATACTCACTGCTTTGGGACGATTACCATGCATATCTAGTGATATCCAACCCTCACCAACTTCAATATCAGCACCTGCTTCTTCAAGTTTTAACAACACCGCTTCTAAATCTTTAGCATTGGTATCTTTTAATTTTATTTTGCCACGTGTCATCGCAGCCGCCACTAAATAAGTGCCGGTTTCAATTCGATCTGGCAGAATATTATAAGGTGCGCCATGCAGCGCCTCAACACCTTCAATAACTAGTGTTGCAGTACCAACGCCACTTATTTTAGCGCCCATGTTATTAAGATAATGTGCTAAATCGACAACTTCTGGTTCACGTGCAGCATTTTCAAGGATAGTTATGCCTTCGGCTAAGGTTGCTGCCATCAGCAAATTTTCTGTTCCTGTCACCGTCACTTGATCTAAAAAGATATGTGCACCCTGCAAGCGACCATTAGTTGTTGCGCAAATATAACCGTTTTCAACTTTAATTTGAGCACCCATCTGTTCAAGACCACGCAAATGCAAATCTACTGGCCGTGAACCAATAGCACACCCACCAGGTAGCGAGACATCGGCCTTGCCAAACTTAGCTAATAAGGGACCCAATACTAAGATTGAGGCTCGCATTGTTTTGACCAAGTCATAAGGTGCTTCTGTTTCGGTTAAGCTTGTAGGATCTATTACCACGCCTGAACGCTCATCTATGGTAATAGTTACACCCATTCTGCCCAGTAATTCAAGGGTAGTTGTAATATCATGCAAATGGGGCACGTTACCAATTCTCACTGGGGAATCCACTAACAAAGCGCCCATTAAAATAGGTAATGCGGCATTTTTAGCCCCAGAGATACGGATTTCGCCATTTAAAGCGCCCCCGCCATTGATCAGTAATTTATCCATGCAGTCTCTAATTTAGTTGAATGCTCGAACTAACGAGGCGCTGAAGTCTTTAAAGATAGTGCATGTAAAGCACTTTCGAAACTATCACCTAAGGTGGCATAAACCATTTTATGTTGAGCTAGTAGAGATTTCCCTGCAAAAGAGGGACAAACGACTCTACCTTCAAAATGTTGTCCATCATCACCCAATACTTCTACTGTTGCATCCGGCAACCCAGCTTCAATCAATTTCTGAATATCTGTTGCTTGCATTTGTTATTTCAACTTATAAATTATTGTAATGGTAGCAGCTCATCCAAGCCACTTGCATGTGCCATGGCTAACATCTGAGCAGGGATATTGTGAAACACAATATTTTTATTCATCTGTTTAGCCGATCGCATCCAATCAATTAGAAGTGCTAAACCTGCACTATCACTGTGTACTACACCCGCCAAGTCTATCTCTAAGGCTGCAAGAGGTGCAAATAATATAGGTGCAGAAACGAATAAGTCTTTGACTGTTGTAAACGTTAATTCACCACTAACATCAATCTGCCCCGCCTCTGCATCAAGCTTTAACTTACACGCTTGGCTCATACTTTTACTTTTTCATTTTTAATCGCAAGGCGCTCAATCAATTTATCAACACCATCATTACGAATTTCGGTAGCAAAAGTAGAACGATAATTAGTGACCAAACTAATCCCATCAATTTTCACATCATAAACCTTCCAATCATCGCTTTTATTTTGATATAACGCTAATGTCATAGGAATAGCTGGGCCTCCGCCCTTTTGAATAATCTCTGTACCTACCTGAACTCTTTTTCTTTTTACATCGTCACGAAAAGGTAAAAAACGAATTTCTTCGTCGGTATATTCCAGCATAGCCGTTGCATATGTTCTAATTAATAATGAGCGAAATTCAGCTGTAAAACTAACTTTTTGTGTATCTGAAAGTCCGCGCCAATTTTTACCTAAAGCTAACTTTGCCATTTTATCAAAATCAAAATGTGGCATTAAAACATCAGCTACTATGCCATAAATAAGCGTAGGATCGGCTTCTAATTGAAGCTTATTATCTTTCAATGATTGCATCATTTTATCTGATGAGTCTTTCACTAAAGCTTGAGGTGCAGTCATTTCTTCTGCTGCTGTAATCGATGACATTCCCACAAATGAAAACAGCATTAATAAGGTAACTATCACCTTATTAAAGAAATATTGATGTGTGCCCATATTATTTATTCTCCTTCCGCTTTACTAAATAAAAATTGACCAATGACTTGCTCAAGCACCAACGCCGGTTGTGTTAGTTCTAGGGCATCACCGTTCTTCAAAAATTCATCTTCTGCGCCGGCTTCCAAGGCGATATATTGCTCACCCAATAAGCCTGCTGTAAAAATACTGGCTGAAGTATCTATCGGCAATGTATCAAATTGGCTATACAAAGTTAAGGTGACTAATGCATTATATCTGTTTGTATCGAGACTGATATCAGATACTCGACCGACTCGTACGCCTGCCATGGTTACTGGAGAGCGTACTTTCAACCCGCCAATATTGCCAAATTCAGCCTCGATTTGATAACCTGTATCATCACTAAAAGCGGCTAAATTACTGACTTTCATTGCCAGTACAAATATGGCCGCAATACCTGCTGCCACAAACATTCCGACTGCAATCTCGGTGCTCTTCTTTTGCATAACTTATATCTCTCCAAACATTAGTGCAGTCAGCACAAAATCTAATCCTAAAATAGCAAAGGCAGAATGTACTACCGTTCGTGTTGTTGCACGGCCAACACCTTCAGATGTGGGTATTGCATCATAACCCTCAAATAAAGCAATCCATGTAACCACTATGCCAAATACTACGCTTTTGATAATGCCGTTAAGCACATCATCATACCAATCTGTTTTAACCTGCATTTGCGACCAAAAAGCGCCATCATCAACACCAAGCAGGCCATAGCCAACTAAAAACCCACCAAAAATACCTACCGCACTAAAAATAGCGGCTAGTAATGGCATTGAAATAATACCGGCGACAAAACGAGGGGCAATAATGCGACGAATAGGATCAACAGCCATCATCTCCATACCTGACAATTGCTCAGTACTTTTCATCAAGCCTATTTCAGCGGTAAGCGCAGAGCCCGCCCGACCAGCAAATAATAAGGCACAAACTACAGGGCCTAATTCGCGTACCAATGATAAAGAAACCAAAACACCTAATGACTCTTCAGCACCAAAGTCCACCAGGGTATAGTAACCCTGCAAGCCCAAAACCATTCCAACAAATAAGCCCGATACCAGAATAATCATCACTGACATCACGCCCACTGAATGTAATTGCTGAACAACCAGTGAAAAACGCAGCATAACTTCAGGAATACCTTTTAACATGTCCCATAAGAATATATGGCCACGTCCTAAACGTTCAAAGATTGCTAGCCCCCAACGACCTAGGCTGCGGATCAAGTCAATCATACTGGCACCTCAGAACTTAATAAATCGTCAGCAAAGTCTGCACCCGGGTAATGGAATGGAACAGGACCATCGGGTAAGCCCTGTATAAACTGCTGCACCCATTGTGACGATGAGCGTTTTAACTGAACAGGCGAGCCAGATTCAATGACCTTACCAGCAGATAATAAATAAATCATATCCGCTATTTCTGTGGTTTCCATCACATCATGCGATACAACAATACTAGTTAGTCCCATCGCTTCGTTCAAGCGATGAATTAAGTTAACAATAGTGCCCATCGAAATAGGGTCTTGGCCAGTAAAAGGTTCATCATACATAACCATCATCGGATCTAAGGTCACTGCTCTTGCCAAGGCAACACGTCTCGCCATACCACCTGATAATTCTGCTGGCATCATTTCACGTGCATTGCGCAATCCCACCGCTTGTAACTTCATTAATACCAAATCGCGAATCATACTTTCTGGTAAGTCGGTATGTTCTCGTAATGGAAAAGCAACATTGTCATATACAGAGATATCCGTCAGCAAGGCACCACTTTGAAATAACATACCCATACGTTTACGCAATTCATAAAGCCCCTTGTGTGAAAGCTTATGAACATCCTGGCCATCGACCTCAATAATACCCTTGTCTGGGCGCAACTGCCCACCGATTAAGCGCAACAATGTTGTCTTACCGGTTCCGCTTGGTCCCATAATTGCGGTAATTTTTCCACGATGAATATCAATATTCACCCCATCAAAAATAGTTCTATCACCACGATAGAAGTGCAAATCCCTGATTTTTATCAGTGGCACTAGCGTCTCCATGCGAATATAAAAGAATAAAAAAGATCAATTTTCAAGAATATGAGCTACTAAGTCAAATCTGCTTGTGGAAAATTTCAGCTTGTTCGGCTAGAGTACCCCTACCAGATTTTGGTCTTAGGAACTTTCAACCCACATAATCGCTCTTAGTTTATGTAAGTTCATATTGTCAATTACCGCATTAATACGGAGAAAAAGAATGAAGAAATTTTTACATTTTATTATAACAGCAATGCTTGCTGTTCCTATGCTAGCCATGGCGCATGGCCCAAGCCGCCAGATGGTCGAAGAAAAAATCTTCATTCAAGCATCACCTGATAAGGTTTGGGCAATGGTTAAAGACTTCGGTGCCATTGATCAATGGCACCCAGCTATAGCCAGTACTGAATTGAAAGATGAAAAAACACGCGTATTAACCTTAGCGTCTGAAGGCAATCCAACGATTACTGAAGAACTGGTCAAACTAGACGAAGAAAAGATGTCATTCATCTATAAAATTACCGATATGAGCGTGGTTAGAACAATCACATTTAACAGTAAAGATACGCCTTATTTCACACTTCCAGTGGCTACATATAAAGCATGGCTTAGCGTTAAAGCAGTTGATGGTGGTAGTGAAGTTAAATGGAAAGGTAAATTCTACCGTTCATTTATGGACAACCCACCTGTACCTGAAGGTCAATCAGATAAAGATGCTTCTAATACTATCAAAGCCGTTTATACCGCAGGTTTAGAAAACCTTAAAATCATCCTAGAAAAATAAATGCCAAAGCAGCATTGCTTAGTATTTTTAGAGGCGACCTTAAAAATGGTCGCCTTTTTTGTTGTCTGTATACAGATGCTTTCCGCCTGTTCAGTAAGGCCAATACAGCCCGCCTACGCCTTCATCACTAATCAATTAAGTGATAGTGTCAGCGTGATAGATCTTGCCAGCCAAAACGTCATTAAAACGCTTGCGATCGGTGACGGTAAGCGTCCTGCCGGCATTGCCACCAGCAAAACTGGACAACAAGCTTTTGTTAGCAACCCTGAAGGTATGGATATCGCCATTATTGATCTCAATACCTTAGAGGTGACTCATCACATTCCCGTTGGTGCGGGCCCGGTTGGTATTGCCAGTAATGCTGATGGAACACGCCTTTATATTGCAGATTGGTACCAAAATGTCATCAGTGTACTTAATACTGATACCTCTAAAATTGTTGCCACTATTCCCGTTGGAAAATCCCCCGCCGGTTTAATCGTTGATGATAGTCATCATCGCCTTTATGTGGCCAATCGTGATGATAACTCTGTAATGATTATCAATACCCAGCATTACGGCGTCTTAAAAACGATTGAAGTGGGCACTGCGCCATTTGGTTTAGTTTTATCACCCGATGCTAAGTATCTATACAGTGTCAATGTTCGCAGCAGTAATGTCAGTGTTATTGATACCCAACAGGCCAAAGTTATTGATACCATTACTGTAGGCGAATGGCCCTACTGCGCAGCACTGAGTCCAAACGGTCAAACACTCTATGTCACCAATCAAGACGACAGTACGATCTCAGTTATTGACACTAGGAGTAGCAGTGTTATCGACACTATAGAGGTTGGTGATTCACCAGAAGGTATTGATGTCACCCAAGATGGTGAATATATTTATGTGGCAAATTGGGGCGATGGTACTGTTTCAATCATCAAAAGTAGCACTCATAAAGTCATTGCAACCATTGCAACAGGGAAAGGAACGCGTGCTTTTGGCCAGTTCATAACAAAAACACCCTAATGGATTTCAACCTTGAGTTCGCCTTTTCGATATGCGCTGGTTCAAATGAGCAGATTGTTGCGGCAAAAACCTTAGCGCATCAATTAAACCTGCCTTTATCACCACTGGATCCAAAACATATTCAATTGGTACTCATGCTGCAACACATTGAAATTCGCGCCCCTGAACTAGGCAATCCTATTCTGATTGATTTTGAACAAGGTAAAAATGCCCATCGCAGACAATTTGGTGGCGGTCGAGGTCAGCCACTTGCTAAAGCAATAGGCTTAAAAAAAGGTGCAAAACCTACTGTTATTGATACCACTGCAGGTTTTGGCCGAGATGCTTTTGTATTGGCTAACCTAGGCTGCAAGGTGACCCTCATTGAGCGCAATCCATTGATGGCCACTTTATTGGCTGATGCACTTCGCCGCGCCAGTAATAACCCTGAGCTTATTGACGTGATTGCCCTCATGTCATTAATCAATGATGATGCCGTAGTCTACCTCAACAAGTTTGCAACCTTTGATAGCGGATCAAGCCCAGAGGTGATTTATATGGATCCCATGTTTCCCAGTCGAGATAAATCTGCACTAGTCAAAAAAGACATGCGTTTATTACACCAACTTGCAGGGCCTGATACCGATAGTGAGCAACTACTTACTGTCGCCCGAAGCACTGCCTTAAAAAGAGTGGTCGTTAAACGCCCTAAATCCGCTCCATTTGTCGGCAATCAAAAACCCACCACCAGTATTGCAAGCAAAAACACGCGGTATGATGTATACATAAACTTAGCCATCTAATATTTTGGTAGCTTATTCGCGAATATTTTAGGGTTGAGTCCCTTCGTCAATGGTTACAAGTAGTCATTCTTTGATTTAGCCGCCACCGAATTGTTCATACATATTGTCAGTATAAGTATGCCTTTCCATTCCTATTAATCGCAGCCTATAAAGCAACAATATTCCAATGAAGCCTGAAGAAATATTACTGGTATACGATCGTCAATGCCCTGCATGCAATCATTACTGTCAGCTGGTGAGAATCAAAAAAAGTGTCGGTCATTTGCGCATTGTAGATGCTAGGCAAGGTAGTGAAATAATGAATGAGATCACCGAACAAGGTATTGATATTGATCAGGGAATGGTCTTAAAAGTGGGCCAGCAGCTTTATTATGGGGCTGATGCGATACATGCGCTGGCATTGATAGGAAGTCGGTCGGGAGCATTTAATCGTTTTAACTATTGGATATTTAAATCAAAAAAAGGGTCATCAATTCTTTATCCCCTGCTCAGAACTTGTAGAAACTTGCTGTTAAAAATGCTTGGAAAAACAAAAATAAATAATCTAAAGGTTCAAGATAATGACAGTTTCTAGTCACCTTATAAGCAATATATGATGTAAAATCTCAGCCGGTGATGCAAACCCAAAAACACTAGTAGGTAATGCATAAAACAGCTAAAAAACTAGACAATCAAAACTAACTTATGATTATATATTTGAATGAGACAACCTTAAAAGAAATTGATGGTTTTCTGTGGTTCACTCACTAAGTTCATTGTTCACAGTTCTGTGTAGTTTAGCCACAGAGTTTAAAGGTGAGATTAGGCTCATAAAACGAGGGGCAGATTTATTGGTGATACTAAATTATAGCTAGAAACAACATCAGCACTCATAAAAAATCTTACCGTGGCTTCTCGTTCTCGACAAAATAAGGGTAAAGCTCGGCTCTGCCATTTCTTTTTAGCTCATAAAGTATAATGCCAGCTATTTATAATAGTTACCTTGTTGTATCATTTTTTAGAACATTACCTATAAAGAGGTAGCGTTTCGTTTAATTATTGTTCTACTGAGTAAATAATGAAAATATTCCTGTTACTTCCGTTATTATTGTTATTAAGTGCCTGCGCCGTGTTTAGTACATCACCGCCGACTAATCAGAGCAATATTTGCAGTATTTTTGAACAAAAAAGCAATTGGTATGACGATGCCTTAGACGCTCAAAAAAAATGGGGGACGCCCATTTCAGTAATGATGGCTATTATGAAACAAGAAAGTGCATTTAACGCCGATGCTCAGCCAGGGATGGAACATGTTTTGTGGATTATTCCGATTGGTCGTCCTAGTTCTGCCTATGGTTATGCCCAAGCACAAGATCCCGTCTGGAAAGAATATCAACAGCAAAGTGGCAACTCATGGTCTGGTCGAGACGAATTTGATGATGCAATTGATTTTATAGGTTGGTATACCAACAAAACCAACAAAATTAATAAGATATCCAAATGGGATGCAAATAAACAATACCTCAATTACCACGAAGGCTGGGGTGGTTATCGACGAGGTAGTTATAAAAGCAAAGTATGGTTAATTAAGGTTGCCAAACGCGTTCAATCAACGGCCCATACTTATAGCGCTCAACTCAAAAAATGTGAGAATGATTTAGAAGGCTGGTTTTAATGAAAAGGGCCAGTTTCGCGAATAATCAATGCTGGCAATAACTATGCGTAAAACAGATAAAAACATCGACAATCAAGTTAGGCGAGCATTAACAGCAGTGTGCGAGATAGCATTGAAAGATATTAATGGTTTTCTTTGGCTTACTCACTTGGCCAATTATTCGCAGTTTCCTACTAGTCTAAAGGTGGTGTGTGTGTTTGATACTAATGAAAATCTTGCTGACTTTATGCCAAGGACAAGTCGATACAACCTTGAATCACTCATTCAGTTAAAACTTACTGAAATAGGAATAAAGCTAAAAAAGCTAAGTGATCACATTTCATATGACACTGAACAAAATTGTGATCAGCAGCATAATGGACAATGGGCTGTTAGATTGCGTTAAAAGATTAGCCTCATTAATTGCTGACCAATGGTGGTTCAATATGTTTAACTCTTATAAACTCATCAAGTAACACTAAACCTCAATGTTGATAGATAAACTCATGCTCAATGAAATAATTTGGCAGGTGGTTGCATCCATTCCAAAAGGCAACGTTGCCACCTATGGTCAAATAGCTAAACAGGCGGGTTATCCTAATCATGCTCGTTATGTAGGTGCTACGCTCAAAAACCTACCGACAGACACTTCCTTGCCTTGGCATCGTGTTATCAGCGCCAAAGGTGAGCTTGCCTTTCCTCAAGGTAGTCAGCAATATAAAAAACAAAAGGCCTTACTTGAGGCTGAGGGGATCACCTTTAAATCAGCCAAACTTTCACTGAGACGTTATGGTTTATATCGTTAGATTTATCGTGCGAGTGCCATCTTTAGTCATAGGGTTATAAATGAACAGTACGCTAAAAGATATATCTAAGATTGTCGCCCAAGCAAATGATCTGCTTTATGCCCGCCACACAAGTATCAGCACTATTATGGGCATTATGGATGAAACATTGCGTAAACGAGGCATTAAGGCCGATGCGGTGACGGTTGATTGTCATGCTGTGGATAAAAAGATCGTGTTCTTAATGCACGATGAAAAACAAGGGATGGTGGATATTGCAATAGGTAACAAACAGGGCACGATCCATTCTTCTTCTGTGTATGAATTGAGTAAATTATCTGTCTCAATGATTGTCGATATTTTAGAAGAAAATTTCATTGTTTAAGCACCCAGCTAACTGACATTATGCTAAGCAATAACAAAGATGTTTGTATGGTTAAAAGTAAGTTTATCGCTGCTTCAATAAGTTTGTTTTAAACACACTAATTATCATGCGTTTGGTTGTTAGATGGGGCTCACCTTGCTGCTTATTTATGGACCTGGGTATCAAGTATTTTCAATCTGGCTAATTTTTCAGCAATCTTGATTTCTAAACCACGATTAACCGGCTGATAATAATTTCTTGGTGTCATATTTTCTGGGAAGTAATTTTCACCTGCCGCATAAGCATCAGGTTCATTATGGGCATAACGATAGTCTTTTTTATAACCGAGTTCTTTCATTAATTTTGTTGGTGCATTGCGTAAATGTAATGGCACTTCTGACGATCCCTGGCTACGCACATCTTGCATTGCCTCGTTAAAGGCCATGTAAACTGCATTACTTTTTGGAGCACTCGCTAAGTAAATAACTGCTTGGGCAATTGCTAGTTCACCTTCTGGACGGCCTAGTTTATCAAAGCTTTCCCAGGCATCTAATGCAATGCGTAACCCACGAGGATCGGCATTACCTATATCTTCACTTGCCATGCGTACTATACGTCGCATTAAATAAACTGGATCGCAGCCGCCATCAAGCATTCGGCAAAGCCAATACAATGCAGCATCGGGGGCTGAACCTCTCACTGCTTTATGTAGGGCAGAGATCTGGTCATAAAATGCTTCACCACCTTTATCAAAACGGCGTAATGTACCGGTTAAAACTTCTGATAAGTCACCTTCATCGACACTTGTTTGACCTTTGCTATCGGCTAAATCAACGATTATTTCCAACAAGTTCAGCACACGACGTCCATCACCATCGGCAGCTTGTGACAGTGTCCCTCGTAAGGTGACTGGAAATTCAATTCCACGCTCTGCTAAACCTAACTTGCCATCGTTCAAAGCCCTATCAATAATCTCAAGTAAGTCTTGTGTTTCAAGCGATTTAAGCACATAGACTCGTGCTCGCGATAACAAGGCATTATTTAATTCAAATGAGGGATTTTCAGTTGTCGCACCTATAAAAGTGAAGGTACCATCTTCAACATAAGGCAGAAAAGCATCTTGCTGTGACTTGTTAAAACGATGGACTTCATCGACAAATAATAAAGTACGACGACCTTGTTCTTGTTGTAGCTGCTGGGCTCTAGCGACAGCAGCACGAACTTCTTTAACACCCGCTAGCACTGCTGAGATAGTGATAAACTCCATATCACAATAACCGGCAATCAACTTTCCTAAGGTGGTTTTACCTGTACCAGGTGGGCCCCAAAAAATCATTGAATGGGGGTGGCCCGATGCAATTGCTTGGCGTAAGGGTTTACCTTCAGCCAATAAGTGATGCTGACCAATATAGCCCTCCAAACTTGTTGGACGCATTCTATCAGCCAGAGGCCGGCCCACTAGATCATCAATATTATCAAACAAGTCGGCGGCCATTATTGTTCAGCTATATCGCCAACCACATCTACCCCCATCGGTGGTATAAATAAAAAAGCATCTTTGGCCAAGTTTGGGTTTTTTTCTACTTGTGTAAATACCAGTCGAGTACGTTGATCAAAACTATCTTTCATTATCATGGTGCGTAAACTATTTTCATCAAAGGCAAGGGCGATGGTTTGAAAACTATTGTCGACATCTTTTGGAATAAGTTCTACCCAAAACATACCATCATCAGAGGGAATATCGGTCAGTAAGTATTTATCCTCTGGCATGGTATTACCCGATAATAGCGTAGCGGGTGTATCTGCTAATGCTTCTTGTTGTGATTTTACGGTGACTTGTTCGAGATCAACATCATAAAACCAAATATACTGACCATCGGCCACAATGTGTTGCGGAAAAGGTTGCTTATAATCCCAACGGAATTTACCCGGCCGATATAAGGCAAACTGACCCTGTGCCTGCTCCATTACATTACCTTTTGTATCTAACACTGTTTGTTGAAAGTTTGCCTTAAAGGTCACTACATTTTTGACAAAATCATTCAGTTTCACCGTTGCTGAATCGGTAGCTAACACTGAAAAAGAAAGCATCATTGTCACGATAACAATGCCATATTGCATTAATTTTTTACTTGTCATACCCAGACTCCATCTTTTATTTTTTCATAGAGCCAGTGTGACTCATTACTACTTTGACCACCATTTTGAGTAAATCAAAAGCCTATATTAGGACTTGTTTTATATGGCTGATTGATTGAGGTCAAATATCAATAATCACCTCGAGAGGCTGGCGCTAATACTTCTCGGCTACCATTACTTTGCATCGATGATACAACACCTGCAGCCTCCATTGCTTCCACAATACGTGCAGCCCGATTATAACCAATCTTTAAACGGCGCTGAACACCTGAAATAGAGGCACGTTGGCTTTCAGTCACTATTTGCACGGCTTGATCATATAAAGCATCTTGTTCACCATCGCTTGGATCACTCTGATTATTACCTTCATCTTCCTCTGGCACAGCTTGAATAATTTCTTCTAAATAGTTAGGTTGTGCATGTTCTTTTAAGAAATTAACAACCTGATGTACTTCATGATCATCAACAAAAGCGCCGTGCACTCGCTCTGGTATACTCGTGCCTGGCGGCAAGAACAACATATCTCCCTGGCCCAATAACTGTTCGGCGCCCATTTGATCTAAAATGGTACGCGAATCAATGCGTGATGATACTTGGAAAGCCATTCGTGTTGGGATATTGGCTTTAATTAAGCCCGTAATAACGTCTACTGAAGGTCTTTGGGTCGCTAAAATCAAGTGAATACCAGATGCACGTGCTTTTTGGGCCAGACGGGCAATGAGTTCTTCAACTTGTTTACCCACCACCATCATCATATCGGCAAGCTCATCAATAATGACAACAATAAAGGGCAGTGGTGTTAATGTTTCTGGTGGTTCACCATCAACTAGGTCAACGGTGGGATCAATGATTGGCTCACCGCGATCAATCGCCTCCTGAACTTTTTTATTGAACCCCGTAATATTCCTGACCCCCATTGCCGCCATAAGCGGATAACGCCGCTCCATTTCAGCGACACACCACCGCAAGGCATTGGCCGCCTCTTTCATGTCGGTGACAACAGGCGTTAATAAATGAGGAATATCTTCATAAACAGATAATTCCAACATTTTAGGATCAATCATGATCATGCGGACTTGTTCAGGCGTTGCTTTGTAAAGCAGACTTAAAATCATCGCATTCACTGCCACCGATTTACCTGAACCGGTGGTACCGGCGACCAACAAATGCGGCATTTTTTCTAGATCAACAGAGACAGGGTGACCCGCAATATCTTTACCTAGCGCCATCATTAATACAGATTTTTTATTTTCGTAGCCTGGAGATCCCAAGATTTCACGTAAGCGTACAATGTCGCGGTTTTCATTTGGGATTTCTAAGCCGACCACCGGTTTGCCAGGTATCACCTCAACCACACGTACGCTGCTGACAGACAATGAACGCGCTAAATCTTTAGCTAATCCAGAAATGCGACTTACTTTTATGCCGGCAGCAGGCTGTAATTCAAAGCGAGTGACTACCGGACCTGGTTGCACTTCAACCACTTGCACTTCAACTCCAAAATCTTTTAATTTAAGTTCAACCAATCGTGACAGCGCTTGTAATACTTCTTCGCTATAACCACCAACACTTGCTGTAGCCATATCAAGTAAAGCTAATGTAGGCATGCTGATGCCATCTTCTGGCGTTTCAAACAAAGGAACTTGGCGTTCTTCTTCTTCGCGTTTACTCGGTGCCGCAATCTCAATTGAAGGTTCAACACGCACTTTGGCTTGTAATTGTATTTTGTCATTTTGTTGACGAAAGGTATCTTCACGCCGTTGTTTGGTTTGTTTGACAACTAATTGTTGTTTGAATTCGCGCAGCCAACGTGCAACGCGGGCCATAATAACGATGGCTATAGCGCCTAGTCGGTCAATTACCATCAACCATGACAGGCCAGTAAATAAAGTTACACCCGTTAAAAATACCGCCAGCAGTAATAAGCTAGTACCAGATGCGCCGAATATTGAGATAAATCCGATACCGACAACTTCACCTAAAACCCCCCCAGCACCTAGCGGTAATAAAGCACCATAGCTTGTCAAACTTAAAGTTGAAAGACCACTAGCAGCGGAAAGCGCCATTAATAATCCAATGGCTTTTAAGACCCAAAAGTGCAGTGCCCCTTCAGAATCAGCTCTTTTTCCCCAGCTAAATAATAACCAGCCGCTAAATCCCAACATTAGAGGGGATAAATAGGCAGGGAAACCAAAACCATATAACAAGGCATCCGCTAACCATGAGCCAACAATACCACCACCATTGGCAATCGCATCGTTAGTACCAGTTGTTGACCAAGCCGGATCCGTCGGCTGATATGACCACAAAGACAGTAACAAATAACCTGCTAATGCTAGCGCTAAAATAAGCGCGGCTTCCCGCAGGCGAAAGCCTACAGCGCCATACTTGTCCTGCCGTTTTTCTTTATCGTTCACTCGTGTTGCTTGAGCCAATGTAATATTTCCAATAAAACCAATAAATTATTAGCTGATTTTAACACAGGTTTTCAACTGATATGCTTTACCAAATGCACAGCAATGAGTACTCTTGGTGTATTAAACTAAATAAATGGAGTATCGAAAAAATGGCTGACAGTAAACATTGCCGCTTACTTATTCTTGGATCAGGCCCAGCAGGTTACACTGCAGCTGTCTATGCGGCGCGCGCAGCACTGGAACCAGTACTAATTACGGGCATTGAACAAGGTGGACAACTGACTACAACCACTGACGTCGATAACTGGCCAGGCGATGAGTTAGGAGTGCAAGGTCCTGAGTTGATGGAACGTATGCAGCGCCACGCAGAACGCTTTGGTACTGACATCATATTTGATCACATCCATACAACGGATACAAGCACACGTCCATTTCGACTTATCGGTGATGCTGGTGAATATACTGCTGATGCATTAATTATTGCTACAGGTGCCTCAGCACAATATTTAGGTATGGAATCTGAAGAAGCATTCAAAGGTCGTGGCGTTTCAGCCTGCGCAACCTGTGATGGCTTCTTTTATAAAAACCAACCTGTTGCCGTCATTGGGGGTGGTAATACCGCCGTTGAAGAAGCCCTATATTTATCTAATATTGCATCCAAAGTAACCGTGATTCATCGCCGCGATAAATTTTCTTCTGAAAAGATTCTCAGTGCACAACTGCTGAAAAAGGCCGAAGAAGGCAATGTAGAGATATTATGGGACTCACAACTTGACGAAGTGTTAGGCGATCAAGCTGGAGTAACAGGCTTACGCGTTAAAAATAATTTAGATAGCAGCATGCAGGATATCGGTGTTCAAGGCGTCTTTATTGCTATTGGTCATAAACCCAATACTGATATGTTTATTGATCAACTTGAAATGGAACATGGCTATATTACCCTGAAAAAAGGTACTCAAACTAGCGTACCGGGTGTATTTGCAGCTGGTGATGTCTCCGATCCAATTTATCGTCAAGCGATTACATCTGCTGGTGCAGGTTGTATGGCAGCATTAGATGCTGAGCGCTTTTTAGAAAGTGAAAAATAACGCATTACACGTTTAAAGTAGAGGGCAGCTAGCCTGCCATCTACTTTTATGAGGTAATAATCTCATGGAAAATTATAAACATATTCTAATCGCAGCTGATTTCTCCAATCACAGTCAACAAGTCTTAAGGCGGGCGCAAGAAATCGCCCAACGCTATCAAGCAAAGCTTAGTATTTGCCATATCATCGAAGACTTTCCTATTGCCGATTTTGCATACGAGTCCATGATCAGTATTGATTTGGATATGCGCGACACTATGCTCGAATCAGCTAAAACTCAGGTTGCTGAAATTGCAAGTAAAAGTAATATTCAAACGACTAATCAATGGGTAGAGTTTGGTAAGGCCAGCCTTAATATTGTTCGTTTGGCCCAAGACCAAAAAGTCGATTTAATTGTTGTCGGCTCTCACGGTCGTCATGGTATAGAGCTATTACTTGGTTCAACAGCAAATGGTGTTTTACACCATGCTTTGTGTGATGTTTTGGCTGTACGCTTAATGACAGAATAATCTGTTCTTTAGCTCTTTTTACGCAGACTATCAAATAAGCCATATTGCCAATTTCGCATAGCAAATACAGCTGTAGTTCCACTGCGCTGTTCCAGTGGTAAGGATGCATCGTCGTTATTAAGCTCATCAAATTCACGTGCTAATTGCTCAACTTTGCGGTGAAAGACTGACATTGCGGCATCACTAAACATGCCGTTTTTCACAATCAATTGTTCCATTTTATCGGTAAATTCGGTGTTAAAAAAATCGGCAGCCACTTTTTGCTGGAAGAACTGTTGAATAGGCCCATTATCAAGCCATTTAAAATTGGGAGCCACTTTTAATTTAATGCGATTACCCGCTAATAAATCAATCAATTTTAATTTATCTAATACCACTAAATAACGGATACATTGATGTTCCGACAGATTAAAATGGCTGACCAATTGGGCCATTGTCCAGCGATTCAGCACACAAACAGTCACCAGTAATAAAGCAATATCTGTTGCAATCTGTTGTTCTTGTTCAAATGAAAGTTCTGACACCATTGAGCGTAACTGATTATTCATCAATAAAACCAAGTCAGAAATTTCCATTTCCATCATTTGGCAAATAACATCTAGCCTGGCTAATGAAAAGCTGGCTTCCGCAAATAGGCGTTTGACACTAGCTTCAGATAAGCTAAGTTGACTGGCAACATCTGCATACGATAAACCATGTGATTTGAGTGACCGCTTTAAGGTGTCAATGAGTTGTTTTGTTTGCGCCATTTCCGTCTCGTTTACTGTTATTTAATTACCACCAGGACCTAAAGTATTACATAACAATACTTTAGGTTCAAAATAATACAACTTAAGATATTTAGTCGCTTTATTTAACCCATCAAATTAAGATGTCTTCTAAGACTTTCTAAAGACAGGCTGTCACATGAATTCACTTATCAAAAAAACGGGCTTTATTGCCTTCATCTCAATGATTTTTCTAAATGCATTTGTTGATTTAGGTCATAAAATCATTATTCAAAATACGGTCTTCAAGATCTATGATGGATCAATGCAAGTCATTTTAACGGCAATCATCAATGGTCTTATTTTATTGCCCTTTGTTTTGTTATTTACCCCTTCAGGTTTTTTAGCGGATCGCTTTAAAAAACCTAAGATCATGCAATGGGCTGCAGTACTAGCGGTGGTAATAAGTTTAATCATCACCGCCTCATATTCTTTAGGCTGGTTCAAACTAGCCTTTGCTATGACCTTTTTACTGGCGGCACAAAGTGCATTTTATTCACCGGCTAAATATGGATATATCCGTGAAATTGCCGGTAAAAATCATTTAACTATTGCTAATGGAGTAGTGCAATCAGTCACCATTATTGCGATATTATTAGGCATGTTTGTATTTTCAATTCTGTTCGAAAATGCCTTGGAAAATCATCAGTTTTCTTCAGAAGCAGATATTATTCGTATTATTTCCCCATTAGGCTGGTTACTGGTTGCAGGCAGTTTAATTGAACTTTACTTTGCCCTACGTTTACCTAATATAGAACATTCCACCAATCAAGAAGCTTTTGACTGGAAAGAGTATCGCACTGGAAAATCACTATTCCATAACTTTAAATTATTACGCTTTGATCCTATTATTTGGTTGTCTATTGTTGGTTTATCTGTCTTTTGGGGGGTATCACAGGTGGTACTTGCCACCTTTCCTGCCTTCGCAAAAGAAGTATTATCGATAAACAACACTGTTGTGATTCAAGGCTTACTCGCTTGTTCCGGCATTGGTATTGTGGCTGGTTCATTATTGGCAGGTAAAATTTCTGACCGATATATTGAATCTGGCCTTATTCCGCTAGGTGCACTAGGCATGGTGGTGACCTTGTTTTTTTTACCTCAGCTTACATCTACAAGTTTGTTTGCTATTGATATTCTTGCTTTTGGGTTTTTTGGCGGCTTATTTATTGTGCCACTTAATGCATTAATTCAGTTCCATGCAAAAGCACATCAATTAGGCACTATACTTGCTGGTAATAATTGGATCCAAAATGTCGTCATGCTGACATTCTTAGTACTCACCGTCCTTTTTTCATTATTCGATGTCTCAAGTCAGATATTACTCAACTCGCTTACTCTGGTCACTCTAGTAGGTGCAGCTTATACTGTATGGAAACTACCACAATCGCTTGTTCGTTATATCCTAGGTATTGTGTTTGCCAGTAAATATCGCATTAATGTGCAAGGTTTTGATCATATGCCTTCACAAGGTCCTGTATTACTGTTAGGTAATCATATTAGCTGGTTAGATTGGGCAATGATCCAAATTGCAAGTCCTCGTCCGGTGTTATTTGTAATGGATAAAAGCATTTATCAAAAATGGTATTTGACATGGTTTCTAGACTTATTTGGCGTTATTCCAATATCTGGTAGCAATAGTAAAGGCTCATTGGCCATTATCAACCAGCGTTTAAAACAGGGGGAAGTCGTTTGTTTATTTCCTGAAGGTTCAATTAGCCGCAACGGTCAATTAGCTGAATTTAAACAAGGCTTCGAACGTTGCGTAGAAGAAGTAGATGGCATAATTTTACCCTTCTACTTACGGGGTTTATGGGGTAGTCGATTCTCACGCTCAAGTACTAAAATGCAATTACTTCGTCAAAGTCACTTACGGAGAGATATTATCGTCGCTTTTGGTGAACCCATGCCAATAAATACTCAAACATCCGCCGTTAAAAGTGCTGTATTTGATCTCTCTATTGATACATGGAATAGTTATACACAAAGTTTGCCTAGCCTGGCACATGCATGGATTGATCGGGCTAAACAAAACGGCAAAGCAATCTGTTTAACCGATATCCAAAGTACTCTTTCCTTATCGCGTCGTAAGGCATTAACCATCGCCTTATTATTTTCACGTCGTTTCAAAAAACAAAGCCCAGAACAAAATATAGGCTTATTATTACCTACTAGCACAGCGGGGATCCTAGCTAATATGGGGGCATTCATTAGTGGCAAAACAGTGGTCAATCTCAACTTTACGGCTAATGCTAATTCCTTATTATCTGCTATCAATAAAGCTGAAATTAAAACCATTTATACTTCTCGCCGCTTTATCAAAAAACTGTACGGAAAAGGCATTGATCTGGAGGTTTTATTTCAACAAGCAAGTCCTGTCTATCTAGAAGATATTCAAGAGAACATTAAAAAGCCTGAACAAATCCTAGTTTTACTGGCTAGCTATTGTTTGCCAACGCTCCTGTTAATTCACCTGTTTGGAAAAGCTGTCGATATTCACTCCTCAGCAACCATATTATTTTCTAGTGGCAGTGAAGGCACACCAAAAGGTGTAGTGCTAAGCCATCAAAATATAATGGGTAATATCAAGCAAGTATCGGATGTGCTCAACATACAAGATGAAGATGTAATAGTAGCAAGCTTGCCACTATTTCATGCTTTTGGTTTAACTGTGACGGGCTTACTACCTTTAATTGAAGGTCTGCCAGCTATTTGTCATCCCGATCCAACAGATGTGCTCAATATCGCTAAGGGCATTAGCCGACATCAAGCAACAATTTTTTGCGGTACCTCAACCTTTTTCCGTCTTTTTAGCCGAAATAAACGTATTCACCCATTGATGTTAGATTCATTGCGAATTGTCGTTGCAGGTGCAGAACGTCTCAATCCAGAAATACGCGATAGTTTTAGCCTTAAATTTGGTAAAACTATTTATGAAGGTTATGGCACAACAGAAACAACACCTGTTGCTACCGTCAATATTCCTGACCGTATTGCTAGTAATGACTGGAAGGTTCAAGTAGGCAATAAAAATGGCACGGTTGGTTTACCTTTACCCGGTAGTAGTGTGCGTATTGTTGATCCTGCCACTATGGAAAATCTAACGGTGGGTGAAGATGGCCTAATATTAATTGGTGGCACACAGGTAATGCAAGGCTACCTCAATGACCCTGACAAAACGGCTGAGGTGATTATCAAAATTGATGGTCATCGATGGTATAAAACAGGTGACAAGGGACATTTAGATAATGATGGTTTTTTAAGTATCGTTGACCGTTATTCACGCTTTGCCAAAATTGGTGGTGAAATGATTAGCCTTAGTGCTATCGAGGCAAGCATTAATAAACTGCTTCCACAAAATATTGAAATATTGACCACCACCATGCCCGATGACAAAAAGGGTGAAAAAGTGGTATTGCTCTATGCAGGCACTATTGAGGACGTCAGCCTTAAAAGATGTATCACAGACTCTGATCTCAATAGCTTAATGATGCCGAGCTTATTGATTCAAGTTGACGCTATTCCAAAATTAGGTAGTGGTAAAAGCGACTTTAATACCGCGAAAAAAATTGCACTGGCTCAAATTAATGCAACAAACAGCTAAGTCTGTGCTCAAAACTAACTAAAGGCCACCACTTGGTAATATGGCTTGGTTCCTTATTGTTGCAGCTGTTTATTTTGCTACTCCTCGTTGATAGACTAACAAACATCGCTGGGTTTCAATTATTTAATGATCCCTCTTATATACCGTTAGCCACCTCTATACAAAGTGTGCCTAACAAGCTTGGTCCTGTTGATTCTGAATGAGATGTTATTGCTCTTACACCCCGTATCAACCCTATGCTATCCCTGATGATGCTTAAAAAAATAATGGCAAAGTATCTGTCAATAGTAAGGTAGTTGCTAAAACTACCGCTAACTTATTTGAGCCCACTCATCAATCTAGCTAAGTGCCACTAGCCACTAATTTGCTTATTTAGTCCTTATAAATTCTGAGTCGCATATTGCAACATTTGATCAGCTGTCGAAATAGCTTTTGAGTTCATTTCATAAGCACGTTGCGTTTCAATCATATTAACAAGTTCAGTCACAACGTTAACATTGGAGGTTTCAAGTGCTCCACCAATGACACTCCCTAGACCAGTAAGACCAGGAACGCCAATTATTGCAGTACCACTAGCACCTGATTCTTTAAATAAATTTTCACCCATAGGTTGTAAACCTGTTGGATTCACAAAATCTGCTAATTCAATATTACCTACAATCAAAGGAATTGGTTGTCCTGCTTGTAAAACACTGACCGAACCATCACTACCAACAGTAATACTTAAAGCTTCTTGTGGAATCGTTATTGCAGGTTCTAATGGATAACCATTGGACATAACCATTTGACCCGTCGCGTCAATTTGAAAGGTACCATCGCGTGTGTATGAAAGCGTACCATCTGGCATCAAAACTTGGAAAAATCCACGGCCTTGGATCGCCATATCCATTGCATTACCTGTTTGCTGAATATTTCCCTGTGTGTGCATTTTTTCAGTTGCAACTGTTCTAACACCGGTACCGAGCATTAAACCTGATGGTAACTGAGTATTAGTCGATGACTGTGCGCCTGGTTGACGTATAGTTTGATAAAGCAAATCTTCAAATACTGCCCGATCTTGTTTAAAACCAGTAGTATTAACGTTGGCTAAGTTATTTGATATAACCGACATCCGCGTTTGCTGGGCATCGAGTCCTGTTTTTGAAATCCATAATGCTTGATTCATGGAGCACCTCCTACATTATTTTGACGCCTTATTGCGCTCTAATTAATTAAACTGCAACATCCGTGCCGAAGCAGCGCCATTATCATCCGCAGACTTCATCATCTTTACTTGCATTTCATATTGACGTTGTAGCTCGATCATTTTAACTAAGGCACCCACCGCATTAACATTACTGCCTTCTATCGTGCCTGAGGCAACACTTACACTTCCATCTAATGGTGCATTAGTTCCATCTTTGGTACGTATTAAACCATCGGTATCTTTAAAAACATTATTCAGTTCCGGCTTAACCAGTTTAATGCGATCTAATATCGCCAAAGCATTAACTTCCCCACCAATCGGACGAATAGTAATGGTGCCATCAGCACCAATTTCAATTTTTTCGGCGGGTGGAATAGCAATTGGCCCACCCTCACCCATCACCGCTAAGCCAGTTCCTGTCACTAACTGCCCTGCTGCTGTAATTTGTAAATCACCTGCTCGGGTATAACCTTCTCGTCCGTCTTTACCTTGAACGGCCAAAAAACCATCACCTTGAATCGAGATATCTAATTGTCGACCCGTTGATTGTACCGAACCTTGCTGATAATCGGTTGCAGGACGCTCACTCATAGAATAAACACGGCTTGGTAAACCTTCACCAAATACTGGCTGGCTACGAAACTGTTCAAAATCAGCACGAAAGCCGGTGGTATTTATATTGGCAAGATTATTACTATTAGCAGCCTGCGATAGCATCGTCTGCTGAGCGGCATTCATAGAAATATAAATCATACGATCCATAGTGATGTCCTCCTATTAACCCTCTCCTAATAGGAGAGGGTTAAGGTACGATTATTATTAACGTAACTGAATAATAGTTTGAGTAATGGCGTTATTAGTTTCAATCGCCTTCGAGTTAGCTTGGAAATTACGTTGCGCCGTAATCAAACCCACCAGTTCTTTAGTCAAATCAACATTTGACGTTTCTAAAGCACCTGATTGAATTTGACCAAAACTGCCCGATCCTGCTTCACCGGCAATAACAGGGCCTGAATCGGTTGTTTCTGTCCATGCTGTGCTACCAATTTTATTTAAGGCTTGTGGGTTAGCAAAATTACCCAATGCTATTTTGCCAATTGGAAGTGCTTGACCATTACTATATGTCGCACGAATAAGACCATCATCACTAATATCAACACCGGTTAATCGACCCGTAGGGAAACCATTTACGGTAAGTCCCCCAACACTAAAGCCACCTGAATTTTGTGTTGAACCTGTTAAATTTAGAGTCACTACTTGCTCAGAAGCACCGCTTGAAAATTCAGTTCCATTGGCAGCATCAAAGGACATAACAATAGGATCGGGTGTTGTGCTATTTAATGAGCCATCAGTATTAAAACTAATTTGTGACGTGCTGCCCAATTGAACTAAGCTTGTCGAACCATCAGTCTGCGTGGTCGTGAGGCCCCCAACAACCTTTATATCATCAGAGGTTATATACGCTGCTAACTGCCATTTATTATCACCGACAAGTACACCTCCCACCTCTGCCTCTCCATCAATTTTTTGGTAGTAGGTGGTAATAATATGTTCATTACCTAGTGAATCGAAAACTGTTGCTGATGTTGAATTGGTGTAGGTTGCCGGATCCAATGGATTAATTGGCAAAACGGCTGCTGCTGAAGCTGTCGCTGTTCCATTAACACCAGTACCTGCACTGAAATCAGCAATTGTTACCGTGTTTCCTGCATAGTTACCTGTTGATATTACTTCGTCTGAATTATTTGTAGTAGAAATATTTAAAACACCTGAAGCTTCACTGACAGCATAGGTACTAGCACCAAAGCCACCTGCTCCCACAGCGTTATTAAGCTGGGATTGAATAGCAGCTGCAACCCCTGCGGCGTTAGTATAGTTGCTATTTAATACAATATTAGCAGTTACTGAAGTGGAACCCGTATTTGATGTAACATCAAAACTGACGGGGTTAACACTGTAATCAACCGCAGATACTGCTGCTGAGAATAGATATGAAGATGGATCCGCCACACTACCAGCTGTTGCAGTACCTCCAGTAAAATCAGTGATAGTAGAATCACCATCAGCATTACCATTAAATGCCGAAATAACGGGAGCGCTGTCTGTAGGTGCGGTAATAAGTAGGTTGTTAGAATTATTTAAAACAGCCGTATAACCAGCGGGCAATTGGTTTTGTATTGCATTTGCAACACCTGCTAATGTCGAGTAATCACTGTTTAAGTTGATCGCATTACCATCCACTTGAAAGCTAACTTGGTCGTTGGAAAAATCAGATAACGTTAGTGCCGCTGAAGCTGTGAAGGTACCAGGATCTACTATTACAGCAGGTACATTAATGCCCTCTGCATTTGATGGGAGGTTACTCGAAATGCTTAATAGCGATGTTGATTCAGGTGCCCCAGCTGATGTAGGTAACTGCAAAGCTTTAGCTGCATCTATGCTGGTTGCAGAAATAACACCATTTACATCAACAGGAAATGTACGTAGAAAATTACCTTGACTATTGACCACGTAACCATCTTCATTAATAGCAAACTCACCAGCTCGTGTATAAATGACCTCGCCACTATCTATTGATGGTGCCATTGCAAAAAAACCCTCGCCACTGATGGCAAGGTCAAGCGAATTATCGGTAAATTCTAAATTACCTTGGTTGAACTGCTGCGATACATTTTGCAATACCACACCACTACCAATTGCTGTTCCACTAGATGAACCAAATGCAGAAACGGCAAAGACATCACCAAACTCTGCTCGCGATTGTTTGAAACCTGTTGTGCTAACGTTAGCAATATTATTTGATTTAACGTTAAGATCAGCCGAAGCTGCATTTAGACCACTTAATGCTGTACTGAATGACATTGTTACACTCCTAAAATTTCTTGAACATCGCTGAATGGTGCTGAACCAATTCCTGCGAGGTTAACTGTTAAGCCTTGGCCGCCTTGGCCGACCAAAACACTATCTACTTTTGCTACCGTTGCCGTTGCAAATGCAGTATTCGTTTGATTGATGGTGCCTGAAGCTTTAACTTGATAGACACCTTCAGGTAATGCTTCACCATCTTCGGAGAAACCATCCCAAGTAAAATTGGTATAACCTGATGCAGAGCCCATTTCAAGGGTTCTTACGGTCACACCATTTTTGTTATTAATTTGTATTTTCAAATCAGTCACTGGCTCAGCAACATTAACTTGACCTTTCAAGCCATCTTCTGCTGTCAAATTGCCGATTGACGAGGGTATTAATACAGAGCGCCCCACCAGCGAAGAGCCTTGCAAGGCTTGGTCTGATTGCATCGACTGAGCAAAGCCATCAAATGACGTCTGCAAATCACCAATTCCACTGACCGTACCAAATGCTGCAATCTGTCCTAAAAAATCACCGCTATCCATAGGTTTTAATGGATCTTGATTTTTTAATTGTGTCGTCATCAATGACATAAAGTCTTCCATTGCTAAGGCGCCTTCATCTTTTTCTTCTGACGTGTCGTTGCTACCTTTGTTCAAAAAGGCATATGCACCATCATTATCTATACCGTTAATTGCCATAATTCAGACTCCTATTGACCTAATTGCAAAGTACGAATGAGTAATTGCTTTGATGTATTAGCCATTTCAACATTATTTTGATATGAGCGAGATGCTGACATCATATTGGCCATTTCAGCAATCGGATCCACATTTGAATGGAACACATACCCATCTGGATTGGCTAGGGGATGACTTGGGTTATATTCTGTTCGCACAGGTGCCTGACTTTCGACAATACCTCTTACTTCAACCCCACCTTGTTTATAGCCGTGCTGGGCATCGTTTAATACCGCTGAAAAAACAGGACTACGAGTACGATAGACTTGATCAACACTACTACTGACGCTGTCGGCATTCGCCAAATTACTGGCGGTTGTATTCAGTCGCAAAGACTGTGCACTCATGCCACTGCCAGCGATATCAAACACATTAAATAAAGACATTTGGACTTACTCCCCTCTAATTGCACTTAACAGACCACTGAATTTTGCACCTAGAAAATTCAAACTGGCCTGATACTGGACAGAGTTCTGCATAAATTGTGCCTGTTCTATTTGTTCATCCACCGTATTACCATCAAGAGAGTCTTGTACTGTGGTTCTGTATTGAATTGCCGGAGATGAAAATGAGCCGTTCGACACATTAATATGATTAGAATGGGTGGTTTCCATAGCAGTTGATTGACTGCTAGCCGCCATTTTCATGGCAGACTGAAAATCAATGTCGCGGGCTTTATAATTGGGTGTATCGGCGTTAGCCATGTTGGAAGCAAGTAGTTCGGTCCGCTGAGAGCGGACCCGTAGTGCATCAGCATGAATGCCTAAGGCCGTATCGAAATTTATTGACATAATGTTCTCCTTATCTGTTGGTTAAAGATAAGCATAAAACACGCCAAAATTATTACAGTATAAAAATCAATTAGTTATGGAGCGATTATTTTTTACGTCAAAAATATAACACTAAGATTTACTGCTGCACAAGGTGCATAAGTTAGTCAAACACGCCTCTGACAAACGAAATAAGGCAGCCTAAGGTGGCTTATTTATTACTATTAGCCGGAATTCTATCAATATACTCCAAACTAATAAGCCTTGATGGCTATTAGTCTTTAAGTAGGATGAGCCTGAAATTCAAATCGATTTAGCATTTCAGCAACCAGTATTCTAGGGAGCCATGCTTCACCAGCATGAACAGCTCGAATCGCTTTATCGATTTCATTTACCTGCTCTTTTACGACATAACCGCGTGCTTTAAATCCTGAATTTTTCAACCTTTCAAAGGTTGGCTGCTCATTAATTAAAATAAGACTCTGGGCATTCAAATAGTGCTTACTTAAGAAATGACAAAGTATCTCGCCATTAATAGTCTCTGCATCCTGTCTAATAATAAAAATATCAGGGGGCTGTTGGCCTACTTGCTCAACAACTTGATCCAAGGTTGATGGGTGAATAACCGTAACCACTATATCCGTCAATTTTTCTAATTTTTTTGTTACAAGCCCTGAAGTTGGGCTAACTATAATGACATTAATCATTCATATACTCTTAATATAGGTGATAGCAACTGCCATTGTTGCTCCCATCCGACTAGTGGTGACTGGCGATAACCCGTGCGAACAAACTGCTGTAAGTGGCCTTCAATGACGGTCAACAATAAATTCGCAGTTTCATTTACAGGACGCCCCCCTGCTTCTGTTAGGGTTAATTCTCGCTCACGTAGAATTTGACGAAATTGAGTTTCTAAACGTTCAAAGAATTGATTTACGCGTTGACGTAGTCGTTCAGTTTCACCCGTTAGGGCTGTGCCGACAAGAATACTACTAATACCAGGATTTTTACTACTAAATCCTAATAACAATGTAATTATCTTTTCACACCTCACCACAGCGTTGTCTTCATTTATTAAGATTTGACCAATCAAGCGGAAAACTGTGTCTTCAGCAAATTCAATCAAACCCTCAAACATGCGCGCTTTACTAGGAAAGTGCCTATATAGTGCCGCTTCTGATACGCCTAATCCCTTTGCTAACTGAGCGGTAGTGATACGTTCACCAGGATTCTGTTCTAACTCATATGCCAAGGCTTCAAGTATAGCTTGTTTGCGAGATCCTTTCACTTGTTCTTTGCTCGGTTTTACCTGATCACTCATTGCCAGCCTCCACGAATTAAGGTGCCGACACCTTCATCGGTAAACATTTCTAGTAACACAGCATGTTGTACACGGCCGTCAATAATATGAGCCGTGGTTACGCCAGCTTGCACAGCATCTAGAGCACAACCAATCTTGGGTAACATGCCACCATAGATAACGCCTTCATCTACCAATTGCTTAACTTGCTTGGCATTGAGTCCCGTCAATAATTGACCTGAAGCATCCAATAAACCGGCCGTGTTTGTCAATAAAATAAGTTTTTCAGCTTGTAATACTTCAGCAATTTTACCTGCTACCAAATCAGCATTAATATTAAATGACTGCCCGTCCTCACCTACACCTATCGGTGCAATAACCGGGATAAAATCACTATTAATCAACATATCTATCACACTGGTATCGATACTTTTCACTTTGCCAACATGGCCCAAGTCGATTAGTTCAGATACCTTAATCGCTGGATCATCACTATTAACAGCAACATGAAGTTTTTCAGCGCAGATCAAATTACCATCTTTCCCGGTAAGGCCAACCGCTCGACCACCGTGCGTATTGATCAAGTTAACAATGCTTTTGTTAACTTGGCCGCCCAAGACCATTTCAACCACATCCATTGTTTCACTATCGGTTACACGCATGCCATCAACGAACTCACTTTCTTTGCCGATGCGCTTGAGTAGATCACCAATTTGTGGACCACCACCATGCACTATCACGGGGTTAATGCCTACCGCTTTTAATAGTACTACATCACGGGCAAAACTGTTTTTTAGTGTCTCATCAATCATGGCGTTGCCACCATATTTAATGACTAACGTTTTGCCAGAAAACCGCTGAATGTAAGGGAGTGCTTCAGTTAAAACTTGAGCAATATGAGATGCACGTTGTGTATTAAGACTCATGTTTTACTTAATATCCTCTAATGTTAAAGCTGGTTTTTCTTCTAAAGTTAAAGATAATGATTGTTCTGGCTCTGCTGATAATGGCTCATCGAAAGATAGAGATATTGAATCATCCAAGGTCGCAGTCGCAGACGATATCTCATCTATTGGCAAGTTGATTGGACTATGAAGTAACTCATTTGATGAAAATGATGATCTTTCCTTTGAAAAGGAAAGCACTAGTGTAGGCTTGATTACTAACATCTGACGCTTAAACTGTTCTTGAATTTGATATAAATCATCTTCTGTATCACCTTCAAATCGCAGGGTAAGTCCTGACATTGTATTCGATGCCCGTACTAAACCCCATCCATTGACATAGTCAGCTCTCAACCCGTCTATAGTGGTTATCTGCGCATCAGCAAAATCACCTTGTTGTTGTATCTGAGTAATAAAACGTTTGCTTTCTTCCGCATCCATTGCTAATAAAATTTCTGGGGTCGCTTTTCTATTGGGTAGTGCTGCGAATATTTCTGTTGGAGTACGCGCTAATGGATCTTGGCATAATAGCTCAAGCAATCGAGCAGCAGCGTACATACCATCATCAAAACCAGGCCACCGGTCTTTGAAAAAGATATGACCACTCAATTCACCTGCAAGCTGGGCATCAACTTCTATCATTTTATTTTTGATTACAGAATGATCCGATGGCAACATAAGTGCTTCACCACCTGCTCTGGAAATTTCTTCTCCTAGCAGATTAGTGCTTTTCACATCATAAATAATAACGGACTCAGGCATTTGTAACAATACATCTTGTGCAAACATCATCATTAAGCGGTCTGGAAAAATAATATTCCCGATAGTATCAACCACGCCTAAACGGTTACCATCACCATCAAACGCTATGCCTAGTTCAGCTTGATGCTCTTGCACGGCCTTTATTAGATCTTGCAAATTCTCAGGTTGGCTTGGATCGGGATTATGATTTGGAAAATCGCCATCAATATCACAATATAGCTCAATCACTTCGCAACCAAGTGCTCTAAACAATATAGGTGCAAAGTCTGCAGCGACACCGTTTGCACAATCGATAACGACTTTAATTGGCCGAGACAATGGAATATCTTCAGTAATTTTTTGGAGATAGGTCTCCATTACATCTACTTGGTGACGATTACCTTGACCTACTATAAAGTTAGCTTGAAAAACACGCAAATAAAGAGCTTGCAGATCATCACTCGCTAATGCTTTACCTGCTAATACTATTTTGAAACCATTATGACTTGCTGGGTTGTGGCTACCGGTAACCATGACTGCTGACGGTATATCTAGGCAATAGCTGGCAAAATAAAGTACTGGAGTCGGCAGCATACCTAGATCCGATACATTACATCCGCTGGCAAGAATGCCTGTAATTAAGGCTTCAGAAAATTCGGGACTAGAATGTCGACCATCACGACCGACAACAATATGACTAAGACCTAACTCTTGAGCTTGGCTACCGATAGCGCGACCAATCAGTTCTACAACTACAACGTTAAGTGATTCACCAACAATGCCTCTAATGTCATAGGCCTTAAAGATACTTTTATCAATATCGACGTGTTCTTCTAGTAGATCAAGTTCAACAGGGTTATCGGTCCTACTTTCTCCGAGTTTTTTACTAATTCTTTCAGAGGTTGTTTCTGTTTTCGCGGCCTTACTATTCAACGAGACAGTGGAGGCTAGTGTTTTGATATTGTCTGAAATCTCTTCTAAATCAGGATCAATAATCGCATATTTTGTTTTCATTTCTCCGCTATTCAGGTCAAAGAGTTGCTGCTTTAGTGTAGCGACATCCGTTTTATTTACATAACCGCGAAGGGCCTCTCGTAACAGCCACATTAAAATCATAATGGTGAAGACGATCGTTATCAGAATAAAGGGGGGAGTAGCTGAAGTTTTTTCTGGCCAATAGCTGATATACCAACGTGTTCCCACTAAATCAAGTCGAAAACTCGCCGCTCCTTGCTTTGATGCCCGATCTCCTTTAGATGCTAAAGTGATTAAACTAGTGTTACCTTGTTGCAACTCAGCATAACCATCCAAGTTTTCGCCAATAAATAATTGATTCTTAACAATCTCAGGAGAGAAAGTAAGTGCCAATACACCTACGGTATTGTTATATTGGTCAGTGATTCTCTGGGCTAACAGCATATGTGCCCCGTCAGTACCAGCTTGCATAACACTGATGGATGAACGGCCTTGTTGTTTTGCTTGTCTTAGACTTTCTAAAGTAGCATAAGTGATAGGTATACAGGCATTCTTGTCGATATTATCAACTTCAGATCCAATCAGGCAGACTTTTTTTGCACTAGGAAATAGCTTCAGCAATATTTGTTGTTGCTTAGTAATTTGTGCAGCATTTTTATCGACTAATATAGCTGAAAGTATCGGCCTTTGAGCGACTGAAACAAGTTGTTTTTGCAACAGCATAATCTGCGCCGAAGTAACCTTCTTCAAGGTATCAAACGTTTGCTGATAGTGCTTGTTTTGTTGCTGTTCTATTGCGGATGTATTTACCTGATATTGCCAAAGGAAAGCAACGGCGACAGAAACAAGACTGACAACAAAAGTCAGAAAAGCAAAGAACTTACTACTCAATAGTATTGTTTGCTTAGCCATACTTTTCAATGCCGTTTCTCCTATTACACAATTTAGATTATTAGTGGCGCCCTGTATGGCCAAAACCACCAGTGCCACGATCTGAGGTTGTAAATTGTTCAACTTGTTCAAATGCTACTTGCACAACCGGCACAAACACCATTTGAGCAATCCGTTCACCAATAACAATTTTAAATGCTGTTTGGCCCCGGTTCCAACAAGAAACAAATAATTGGCCTTGATAATCACTGTCGATCAATCCCACTAAATTTCCTAGAACGATACCATGTTTATGCCCCAAACCTGAGCGAGGTAATATCACGGCTGCAAGAGAAGGATCATCAATGTGAATAGCTAATCCTGTTGGAATTAAAATTGTGGCGCCAGATTCTAAAATAAGATCCTCATCAAGGCAGGCGCGTAAATCCAATCCAGCCGATCCTGATGTAGCATAATCAGGTAATTCAATGGTATCGCCTAAGCGTACATCAAGTACTTTGAGTTGAATTTTTTGCATTATATCTCTCAATGATAAGTGTCATTAAATCTCGTGCCAATTGTGTTTTTGGCATTAAAGGCAAGGATTGACTACCCTTTGGCCAAAATACCTGCAAGGCATTGTTGTCTTCAGAAAACCCTAAATTCTTACCCACTTGATTAGCGGCAATCATATCCAAACCTTTAGCCTTAAATTTGTCTTTAGCATAGTCAGTCAGCTGTTCAGTTTCTGCTGCAAAACCAACGACAAAGGGCTTATCAACCAAATCAGCAACCGCTGATACTATATCTATTGTAGGAATTAAATTTAATTGTAGTCTTTCATTTTTCATCTTTTTTATTTTATTTTCTGCAATAGACTCAACTTGGTAATCAGCTACCGCAGCACAAGCTACAAAGAGGTCACATTCTTTTACTTCTGCCATAACCATATCGTGCATTTGTTGAGCCGTTTCAACATTAATCCGTGTGACTCCACTTGGGGTCATTAAATGTACAGGCCCAGCCACTAAAACAACATCGGCACCCGCTTCAATCGCTGCTTTTGCAATTGCAAACCCCATCTTACCTGAACTTCTATTACCAATAAACCGAACAGGATCGATAGGCTCATATGTCGGCCCTGCAGTGATCATCACTCGTTTACCTTGTAATTTAACAGGCACTACCAACTTGGACAAGCCATCCACGATATCTATTGGTTCCAACAATCGACCTTCACCCTGTTCTCCACACGCTTGGTCACCACTAGCAGGCCCTAACAACTGAACCCCTTTAGCAGCTAATAGAGCTAAGTTATTTTGTGTTGCCGAGTTTTCCCACATCTTGTTATTCATCGCTGGCGCAATGACGAGTGGGGACTCACTTGCTAAATATAAGGCGGCCAGTAAGTCATCTGCTCGTCCTTGAGCTAAACGAGCGATAGTATCGGCACTGGCTGGTGCTATCAAAATCCAGTCAGCCCATCGGGCTAATTTAATATGGCCCATGGCAGATTCTTGATCCGCATCTAACAGTTCAAGCGCTACTGGGTGGCCGCTCAATGTTTGCAAGGTTAAAGGGGTAATAAACTCACAGGCTCCCTTTGTCATCACAACACGCAATTCTGCACCTGCATCGCTTAAACGTCGCACTAAATCTGCTGATTTATAGGCTGCGATGCTACCTGTAACACCTAATACAATTTTTTTGCCTAGAAGGCTGTCTTTATTGGTCATATTTTGCTCATTGCTAAGTCACGTATAGTTAATTCTGACAAAACATTATTCTGAGCCTCGGCTAGCTGTTGCAAAAGTTGATTTACAACTGGTTCAGCAAGACTTTTTACCTTCATCAACTCTGACTCTTCAGCTGTACGTAAACAATGAAAAATCATGCTCACTTTAATTGAGGATATATCCCGGCTAGGAGCAAAGCTAGCATCTTCACCCGTCAGTTCAACCAATAAACCGCCTTGTTCCAATGTCATTAATAAGTCCTGAAGAATACTAGGATCCAAAGTCGTTTCCTCTTCTAGCTCTGACAGACTATAGGCTGGTTGATTTAAGCAAAATCGTCGCACAATCACCGTCATCAACCACAAACCTTCTTTTTCTCGAAGGCGAGGGCTCAATAAATGAGGCCTACCAGCTAAACGAACCAATTTCGGATGTTGTAAATAAAAGGCTACTTGCGAGCCTGTGAGTAAAATAAACCAAGCAAGGTATAGCCAAATCATAAAGAAAAACAAAATCGCAAAACTCGAATAAATAGCCGTATAACTGGATGACGAAGCAACAAAACTCGCAAACAATGTACCTAAGGTAACCCACATAATACCTGCAACACTTGCTCCCATCATTGCGGGACCTAATTTCACTTGAGTATTGGGAATAAATTTATATAAGAAAGTAAAAGCCAGAATTATCATCAAGTAAGGCACTAACTTACTAGCCCATACTAACAAAGTACCAAAGGGCTCTATAGCTTGCATTTGCTGTATTACATCGTGGTTCAACACCGTAGCGGCGATACCCAATCCAGTGAAAATTAACAGTGGGCCGATCATCACTACACTGAGATAATCTGTAAATCTGCGGGCCAATGTTCTTGCTCGTTTAACACGCCAAACAAAGTTAAAAGCATTTTCAACTTTCTGCACTAAGGCAATAATGGTATAAAACAGCATCGCTACACCTAGTGAGCCCAACACACCTACTTTAACATTTTGAACAAATCCAATAATACTGGCAGTAATTTCTTCACCACGAGAACCCAATGGCTCAAGAATACCTAATAAAACAGGTTCAATTTGGTTATGTACACCGAAGGCTTTTAACACTGAAAAGGCGACGGCAATAAGTGGGACTAATGACAATAAGGTGGTAAAGACAAGACTCATAGCGCGCAAATTCAACTCTCCTGTCGCCAATTCTCGCACCATGATGTAGCTCACTCGTAAGGTATTGCTCAACCAACACATCACTAAATTCGATTTTTCAGGTAGTTCTTGCCATAGCGTTACTTGAAAAAACAGCTGGATTTTTGATAAGAGTTGACTCATTAAATGCTCAAGTTGATGGTAAGTAGTCGATTAATAACAGGGATTTTATACTGGATTATCAATATCAATGAATTGATGTTGAATGTCGAATTGTTGAGCTAGGTGCTCGCCTAGCGCCATAACGCCATAACGCTCGGTGGCATGATGTCCCGCCGCAAAATAATTAATACCTAATTCGCGCGCCAAATGCACTGTTTGCTCTGATATTTCACCACTTAAAAAGGCATCTAAGCCCAGTTCAGCAGCTTGTTCAATGTAACCTTGGGCAGCACCGCTGCACCAACCAATCGTAGTGATAGGCAGGTCGTTGCCTTGTATTACTAGAGGTTCGCGACCAAGGCTGTGGCGTAATTGATTAGCAAACTCAGGTACTGATTTTGCTTCCGTTAAACAGCCACATAAGGCAAGGGCAGGATTGCCGGTGCCGGATATACGCCCATCTGTTTCTAAATCGAGTAATTTAGCTAACTGCGCATTATTTCCTAATGTGGGGTGTGCGTCGAGCGGCAGGTGATAGGCAATTAAATTGACATTATTAACTAACAACTGCTTCAATCTGCGCTGCTTAATACCGATAATTCGCGGCTCTTCACCTCGCCAAAAATACCCATGATGAACCAAGATAGTATCGGCATTCAAATCCAGCGCAGCATCAAGTAAATCCATACTTGCCGTCACCCCAGTGATAAGATTATGGATAGTTTCAGCACCAGCAACTTGCAAACCATTAGGGCAATAATCTTCGAACCTATTGGGCTCCAATAACGTCGTAAGGTAGGATAGAATTTCAGTTCGGGTTATCATCACACTAGATTCCGACAGCAATAAATTTGTCACTATAGCAAACTGGAGATTAAATAATATGGATGCAATCAATATCATCGCCCTGAGCATGGGCGCAGCTTGGGCAAGTGGCATTAATCTTTATGCCACTATTGTCATGTTAGGTTATATGGGTATGACCGGTAATATTGACCTACCACTGGGACTTGAAATCCTTTCTGATCCCATGGTCATGGGCGCTGCAGGCCTAATGTATTGCGTCGAGTTTTTTGCTGACAAAATTCCTGGCATAGATTCTGGCTGGGACACCATTCATACCTTTATTCGTATTCCCGCGGGTGCAATGTTGGCAGCGGGTACAATAGGTGATGTCACCCCTGCTCTTGAATTTACAACAGCATTATTAGGCGGAACATTAGCAGCAGGTAGTCATACAACTAAAGCTGGATCGCGCTTATTAATCAACACCTCACCAGAACCCTTCAGCAATTGGACGGCATCGATAAGTGAAGATTTATTGGTCATTGCTGGCTTATGGGCTGCCCTCCATCATCCAATATTATTTATTATCAGCCTTATTATTTTTATCATCCTGATGATTTATTTATTACCACGCTTATGGCGATTGATTAGACATATATTTCGTCGAATAGGTAGTTGGCTAGGATTGTGTGAGCCACCACAGTCATTATCTGCAACAAGAGCCGATAAAACCGATGATACAAATAAGCAATCTAGTTCCTAGCTTTTAAGCGATAAAAGACACCATGAGAGCTACGGATCATTTCAAAGGCATCGCAATACCCCGTAATGGTTTCCGATGCACCTAGAAATAAATAACCACCAGGATTTAATGCCAAGGCCATACGGTTTAAAATATCCTTTTTGCGGTCTGCAGAGAAATAAATCAACACATTACGGCAGAAGATAATATCGAACTTTCCTAATGAAGCATAAGATAACAATAAATTTTGCCCATTAAAGCTCACTCGTCTCATAATTTCATCAGCCACTTGCCAGCGTCCAGCAATGGGTTTAAAAAACTGTCGTTTTCGCTCAGCCGTTAAACCTCGGCCTAAAATTGCTTCATCATATTCTGCTTGTTTTGCCGTTGCCAGCATGCTCATTGAAATATCTGTCGCCACTATTTGAGTATTGCCTAGACGGCTTGCTGATAACCGCCCTAAGTGTTCACTTATGGCAATACTAATTGTATAAGGCTCTTGACCAGATGAACAGGCCGAGGACCAAATTCTACATGATTGTTTACCTGGCTTATCCATTGCAGGAAATATTTCTTCTGCCAAGATTACAAATGGACTTCGATCTCGAAACCATGATGTTTCGTTAGTTGTCATCGCATCGATAACTGCATCACGAAGATGTCGAGGTTGTTGGATCTCTATTGCTTTTAATAACGCAGATACGGAGTGAATATTTTCATCACGCAATAATTTTGTCAGCCGACTACTAATTAAATACTGTTTGCCTTCGCCCAACAAAATACCACAGGCCTTTTCAAGAAACAGTTTAAACCGGTCATAATCTTGGGGGGAAATATTACCTACTTTATTCATTTTTTAATTGTAGTTCCTATTTGCAAACTTAGTCACATTAATGCATTAACTTAATAGATATAATACAAGTGCCTAATTTATGCAAACGCACGTAACAAACCTTACAGTTAGTTACTTGCCACGATTTAAGTGCTTAGGTAAAGAAACAACTTATTATTCAATTATGAGAGACAAATTATGTTAACAAATAATAACATTGTTTCATTCAGAGCACATCACACTAAAGACTCTAAAGAACTAAGCACACAGCACAAAAAGCTTATTGCCTCATGTCGCATAATTTTAACCAATTCACTCCCTAAATGTTTTGTCTTCCTGGACAATTTAGATGACATCTTGTTCAAATTAGCTGATCAAGCAAAAAACAATCTCGAACAATCAGAGTACTTTGCTGCAATGCGCGGATTTCGCATACAACAAAGTGACTTGAAAAATGAATTTATTCGGCTAGTGATAAATGATTTTGATACCTTTTTCTCAACATCAATCGATACTGATTCATCAAGTATTGATGATAAGCCTAATTTAGAACTCGCTATTTTGAAAAATGATGATCTTGAAGAAAACATCGCTATCACCAGAATCGCCACAAAAAGCAACGCACTATTTGGTCATGAATTAGCTCATCTCAGCCAGCGTTTTGCACACTTAATTAATGTTCAAAAGATAGCTGATAACCCCTTGGCCGCAGAAAATATTGCCAGCCATCTTAAAGAGGTTATCTCACCAATAACCTCAAACCTTACGATTAAACTACAGGCTTATAAACAATTTGAACAACAGGCTATTGGTGAGCTAAACAGTTTATGCCTAGCACTTAATAAGGCGCTTATTAAAAATGAAATATTACCTAATTTAGCCCAGAATAATCGCCCACGAAAAAATTCAGCGATCCCATTACCCCCTTTTTCACCTCAATTGGCATCTAACTCATCAAATATGATGAATGCTAAAGATGAACAAGATACATCGACTATGTTCGAACAACTTCGTCAATTTATTAATAGAGAGAGGCCCTCTCCTATTCAAAGTGAAAACAACAGTAGCTTTACCATAGCAAATCAACAATCTATATTGTCAGCACTTTCACAACTACAACAGCTTCCATCTGGAGAGATCCTCCCCTCTCAGAATGGTCAGCATCAACTGCCCGAACTAGGTCAGTTATTAGCCAGAAATTTACAAGCAGAAGCTCAGTCAGTCAGTCATCTTGATGAAGATACGATAGATGTTATTGATTTGTTATTTGAATTTATTCTAGAAGATAAAGTCATCCCAGTACCTATTCGCGCAATGCTGGCTCGGCTTCAAATTCCGATGCTAAAAGTAGCGATTAGCGACAAGAAATTTTTCAGTACCAAAAATCATCCTGCAAGACATTTATTAAATAATTTGGCTAAAATATCGACCGCATGGAGTCAACAAAAAAGTAGCCAACAAGATCTAATACAAGGCCAAATAGACTCTGTCGTCAACACCATTTTAACTGAATTCGATACTGATATTAGTCTTTTTATAAAGCTAGATATTCAAGTTAAGCAGTTTATTGAACAGCAAGTTCACAGTTCTACTGCCACTGAACAAAGAATTGTAAAAGTAAACAAGGGTCAAGAAAAACTCGCTTCTGCCCAACAAGAAGTTGATAGCGTCATTAGTGAGCATTTATCACAATACTCTCACTTGCCAAAAGTGGTTATATCACTGATTGATGACGGCTTAAAACATGTACTTAAACTGCGACTGATTCAAAATGGATTAGATAGTCCTGAATGGCGAGATTCAATTAAACTATTAGAAAAATTGCTTTGGAGTGTTGCACCTAAACCCGATCATAAAGACCGCAAAAAATTATTGGAAGCGATTCCTCATTTAGTTAATGAGCTACAATCAATTTTAAGTGGTGCATCATTCAATCAAGCTAAAATTAAAGCGCATTTCAAACAACTACAGACTTGCCACCTACATTGTATTAATGGTGACCATCTCCAACAAGAGATTTTACAGGCGATCGAGAGTCGACCAGATGAAAGAAATATAATTGAAAAAAAGGCATCGTATTCTACAATAGCGGCTAAAGAAAAAGTAATCTCAGATGAAAAATCTTTAGAAAAAGCGACCAATCTAAAGGTAGGAACTTGGCTAGAAGTCACTGAAAAAAACGCATCAAACCGAATGAAATTTTCATGGCGTAGCAATATAACAGGTCGCTGCTTATTTGTGACCTATCAAGGTCTAAAAGCCGCTGATCTTTCTGTTACCGAGTTGGCGGCCTTATTTCAAAAAGGACAGGCACAAATTATTGCCCCGTCAGAACCACTAATGGACCGCGCACTTGTTTCGATGATGGCTGTAATAAATAATCAACCGGGCGGAGTCATAAAATAGTATATTTAATCATATGAATAAAACACTGACAGCTAAAAACAAACATTCAAATATTTTAATTACGGGCTGCTCAAGTGGTATTGGTTTATGTGCCGCTCAATTATTAGATCAGCGTGGCTATAACGTTATTGCTACCGTTAGAAAAATGGAGGATGCCTTAGCACTGCAACAGCAAGGGATCACCACTACTGAACTTGATCTTGGTGATAGCGAATCCATTAATCAGGCGGTAAGATTTACACTTGCTCATTTTGATGGTCAAATCGATGTTTTATTTAACAACGCGGCCTATGGGCAACCTGGCGCTATTGAAGATTTAAGCCGTAACGTGTTACGACAGCAGTTTGAAACCAATGTATTTGGTACTCAAGAATTAACTAATCTCATCCTCTCACAGATGAGACAACAAGGTCGGGGCCGCATTATCTATAACAGTTCAGTACTGGGATTGGTCTCAATGGCTTACCGTGGTGCTTATAATGCCAGCAAATATGCCATAGAAGGATTAGCAGACACCTTACGCTTAGAGTTACATGACATTGATATTCATATTAGCTTAATTGAACCCGGGCCGATTGTTAGCCAATTCAGAGCGAATGCTTTTATTAAATATCAGCAAAATATTGATAAAACAAAAAGTGCCCATAGCAAAGTCTATAATGCGATGGAGCAGCGTTTGATAAAACCTGGACCCGTAGCACCATTCACTCTGCCAGCTGAAGCAGTAGTCAATAAACTCATTCATGCCATTGAAAGTAAGCGGCCTAAAATTCGTTATTACGTTACATTCCCCACCTATCTTCTTGCAACTCTCAAACGAATATTGCCACATCGCTGCTTGGACTGGCTATTGATTAAGATATCAAAAGGTGAAAATAAGTAAGTCACTCATTATATTGAGCTCATTAATCATCATTACCATAAAGGTAAATCACATAAAGTGACATACCAACCATTACACTGCCACCAAAGATATTACCTAAAGTCACAGGAATAAGGTTATCCATAAAACCGGAGATAGTCAGGTTTTGCATCGCTTCAGCACTGATACCACTAGCAGCAACAATTTCAGAATTTAGTGAAGCGACCATCGCCAGTGGAATCATAAAGGTATTAGCAATGCAATGTTCAAATCCCATTGCGACAAAGGCTGAAATCGGGAATATAATCGAAAAGACTTTATCAACTACAGTTCGTGAGGCGTATACCATCCAACTAGCCAGACACACCAGTGCATTACAAAATATTCCGCGCACAAAGGCTTCCGAAGTGGTTAAGTCCACTTTAGCCAAACCTACTTTAAGTGCTGTTGCTCCTACGCCATAATGACTACTATCAAGAAAGCCCGAAGCAAAAACCAAATACACCGTCATTAATGCGCCAAGCGCATTGCCAAAGTATACAAGGCTCCAATTTTTCAATAAACGCGCCAAGCTCACTCTACGTTTTGCCCATGCCATAACAATTAAATTGTTACCGGTAAATAGTTCCCCCCCAACAATGACCACTAGAATAAAACCTAATGAAAATGCAAGTCCACCTAACACTTTAGCAGCACCATACGCATCCGCGGGATGAGTCATTGCCACTGTGTAATACATGGCACCAAAGGAAATAAATGCACCGGCCATCATAGATAAAACCAGTAATGGCAAAAAAGGCATATTAGCTTTACTGACACCTAACGTTTTAACTTTATCAGCCACTTCCGCTGGCGTAAAAGCATCGACGAATTTTGCAAATTCAGACATATTGACCTTCCCACTATGACAAATAACTTTATTATACTGTTATTAAAAATAGGCATCAGTAATTAAGTAGGAGCGATTCAATAATATCGATTTAACTAAACTGATAATGTCAGTTAATCATTCTAATACCAAAAACTTTTTAGTATAAAAAATGTATCTTATAATCTGAACTAGCCAATGTTAGCCCAACTAAACTATCAAAAAGTCGAGCCTAATTATTAAAAGATAATAGATCAGCAGACACATCAACCTTAATGGTATCGCCCGCTTTAAATCGGCCAGATAACAAGTCATGTGCCAAACTATTTTCCAGTTGTTGCTGAATCACTCGTTTAAGTGGCCGCGCACCATAAACAGGATCAAAGCCAGCTTCGGCAATCAAATCTAAGGCCGCATCACTGATCTGTAGTTCCATATCTCGCTCGGCTAAACGCTGACGTAAATGTCCCAGTTGAATATTGGCTATGGCATGTATTTGTTCACGTTGTAATGGATGAAAGACCACCACATCATCAACACGATTAATGAATTCTGGACGAAAATGCTGACCAACAATGTCCATTACTGTCGATTTCATTTTGTCATAATTATCTTCACTTGCCATTTTTTGGATAACATTTGAACCCAAGTTTGATGTCATCACAATAATAGTATTTCGGAAATCAACCGTACGACCCTGCCCATCCGTCAAACGACCATCATCCAATACTTGCAACAGGATATTAAATACATCCGAATGGGCTTTTTCTACTTCATCAAGCAAAATAACAGAATAAGGTTTACGACGTACTGCTTCAGTCAAATAACCGCCTTCTTCATAACCAACATAACCGGGAGGTGCCCCCACCAATCGCGCCACTGAATGTTTTTCCATAAACTCAGACATATCGATCCGTACCATGGCATCTTCAGTATCAAATAAGAAGGTGGCTAAGGATTTACATAATTCAGTTTTACCCACACCTGTTGGGCCTAAAAATAAAAATGAACCATTAGGACGATTAGGATCAGATAAACCAGCACGACTACGCCGAATGGCATTAGCAACAGCTGTCACAGCTTCATCCTGACCAATAACACGTTGGTGTAAAGCTTCGTCCATTTTTAACAGTTTATCGCGTTCGCCTTCCAGCATCTTTGACACTGGAATACCAGTCCATTTAGACACCACTTCGGCAATTTCTTCCTCGCCCACTTCATTACGTAATAATTGAAATTCTTGTGTCTCCGCTTGTGCAGCCAAAGTAAGTTGCTTTTCTAACTCAGGTATTTTGCCGTATTGAAGTTCAGACATTTTTCCATAATCACTGCTGCGAGTGGCCATTTCGAGTTCCATTCGTGCTTTTTCCAGGCCTTCTTTAATATGCTGACTACCATGCAATGATGCTTTTTCTGACTTCCAAATTTCTTCTAAATCAGCATATTCACGTCCGAGTTTATCCATTTCAGACTCGAGTGTTTCTAAACGTTTTTTTGAAGCATCATCCGATTCTTTTTTAAGAGCAACTCGTTCAATTTTTAATTGAATTAAACGACGCTCCATCCGATCCAATAATTCAGGTTTAGAATCAATTTCCATTCTAATACGACTGCCAGCTTCATCAATCAAATCGATCGCCTTATCCGGCAACATACGATCGGTAATGTAGCGGTAGGATAGCGTTGCTGCCGCCACAATAGCAGGATCAGTAATATTCACTCCATGATGGACTTCATAACGTTCACTCAAACCTCGCAAGATAGCGATGGTATCTTCTACCGAAGGCTCACCAACTTGTACTTTTTGGAAACGACGCTCCAGTGCAGCATCTTTTTCAACATATTGACCATATTCATCTATGGTAGTCGCACCAATACAATGTAATTCACCTCTCGCTAATGCAGGTTTGAGCATATTCCCTGCATCCATTGCACCTTCAGCTTTGCCGGCACCCACCATGGTATGAATTTCATCAATAAATAAAATGATTTGCCCTTCTTGTTTCGACAAGTCATTTAACACTGCTTTCAAACGTTCTTCAAATTCGCCACGAAATTTAGCACCGGCAATTAAGGCCCCCATATCTAAAGATAAGACCCGTTTATGTTTCATACCTTCTGGTACTTCACCGTTGATAATACGCTGTGCTAAACCTTCGACAATGGCTGTTTTACCCACGCCAGGCTCACCGATTAAAACTGGATTGTTTTTGGTACGACGTTGCAAAACTTGTATCGTACGGCGAATTTCATCGTCTCGACCAATCACCGGATCCAACTTTCCATTCTCTGCTAGCTCAGTCAGATCGATGGTGTATTTTTCTAGTGCCTGCCGCTGTTGTTCGACATTTTGATCCGTTACTTTTTCTCCTCCACGAATCTTTTCTATGGCCGCCTCAAGTACGGATTTATTGCCGCCATGCAGGCCTAATAGCTCACCCGCTTTATTTTTGTCGGCTAGCACAGCCAATACAAACAATTCACTTGATACATACTGATCTTGGCGTTTTTGTGCCAATTTATCCGTTTGGTTTAAAAGACGATTTAAATCTTGTGATAAATGAAGATCACCACTGCCCCCCTCTACTTGAGCCATACGATTAATTTGATTTTCTAAACCCGCACGGTAAGCCGTTATATTAACAGCACTTTGTGCCAATAATGGTTTTACGGTGCCTCCCTGTTGCTGTAACAAGGCTAACATTAGATGAGCGGGCTCAATAAATTGATGGTCTTTACCTACGGCCATACTTTGTGCTACCGCTAAAGCTTCTTGAAATTTACTGGTTAACTTATCAACTTGCATACGACCCATCCTCTGTTTGTATTTTGTTGCTTAGTAGATGGGGGAGATCGCAACTAAATCAAGTCATTATCCAAAAGCTTAATGATGAGTACGGTGGTTAAAACCTAAAAATTTAGGCAGCAGCAAGTTGAAACCTACCGCGACTCGCTTGACCAGTAACGACGAGCACCCACATAGTGCTTTTTATAATAAGGATTGTCTAGGGACTCTGTTTGAACGCTTTTTCGGTTATTTGGCGAATGAATAAACAGGCCATTTCCCATATATATGCCAACGTGAGAAACACGCTGTCCCCTTGTTTTAAAAAAAATTAAATCACCACTATTCAACTGAGTCCTAGTGATAGGTTTGCCCTGTGTGAATTGTGCTGCAGCCGTTCTAGGAAGAGCAATGCCATGCATGTGATGGCTGTATAGGACCAGTCCCGAACAATCAAAACCCTCCTTGGGTGTCTTACCACTATACGTATACCTGACACCTAATTGTGATGTTGCAGTCTGCACGATAAGATGACCTAATGTTTTGTTAGGACTGTTTAATTGTGGGTTGGCAATTATCGTCGCGGGGGAATAATAAGGCACTGTCGAACAGGCTGAGAGCAAACACAAACACACAAAACTCAGCGTTATTGTTTGTATTATATGAAGCAAGTGATCATTAAACATGATTATACCACCTCTCTAGTTTGCCATTTTCTTCGCTGTATTAGTCTTCAAAAGGTGATGGATTGCCTAAACCAACGCGGATAACTTCTGGCATATCATCAATAAACTCGATGACGGTTGTTGGCTCGGCACCACCAAAACCACCATCGATGATCAAATCAACCTGCTTACCGATGCGATCCACCATATCTTCAGGATCCGTCATTGGCATATCTTCACCCGGAAAAATCATCGTTGAACTCATCAAAGGTTCATCCAGCTCTTCTAGTAGCGCCAAGGCAATCAAATTATTAGGAATTCGTAAACCAATTGTTTTACGTTTTGGGTGTTGCAGTCGACGTGGTACTTCTTTTGTTGCGGGTAAAACAAAAGTATAAGCTCCTGGCGTATTGGCTTTAATGGCACGATACACACTGTTATTCATTTTGGCATAGGTCGATATCTCTGATAAATTACGACACACTAAGGTAAAGTTATGCTCATCATCTAGCTGACGAATGCGGCGGATTTTATCCATCGCCCCCTTATCACCAATATGGCAGCCCAGTGCATACCCTGAATCTGTGGGATACACCACCAAGCCGCCTTTGCGAATAATGTCACATGCTTGGACAATTAAACGTTTTTGCGGGTTATCGGGATGTATGTGGAAAAACTGGCTCATGCAAATCCTTTTAATCTATCGATAATATATTGAATTCAGGACATCTGCATTTATACAATGCCCTTTAAGCTGGTAAGGATAACCCTTTTTGCCTGAGACAGTGAACTCTAGCTAAGCATTGAAGAGATGGTCAATGTATAACTCAAAGCATATTTGCTTACCACGTCGACCAAATAGGAGTGCAACTTTTGGGCAATTCGGCCAATTTCCCAAGCTCAACCCACTTATTATCGGGCGTATGAAAATCAGATCCGCAGGAGGATAATAGGTCAAACTGTTCGGCTAATCGCGCTAAATTTTTAACTTCTTCTGGGTGTTGTCGACCGGAAACAACTTCAAAACCAATACCACCCGCCTGTTTAAACTCAGTGATTAATCGGCGTAGTTTAGTAGCGGTCATTTTATAACGAGCGGGATGAGCAATTACTGCTTGGCCACCTGCTGCTGTGATCCATGCAACAGCATCAGTCAAACTAGCCCAGTCACCTGATACATAGCCAGGCTTGTTTTTCACAAGAAAACGTTTAAAAACGTCACTAATATCTTTGGCATGTCCACGCTCGACTAGAAATTGGGCAAAATGTAGTCGGCCCAACATAACATCAGATGAATATTTTCTAGCACCTTCAAGTGCGCCAGAAATACCTGCTTTTTCTAATCTTTCAGCCATTTTTTGAGCTCGACCGATACGATACGTCCGCATTCTCATCAAACCCTGCTGTAAGACCGCATTATCAATATCAATATTTAACCCTAGGATATGAACAGTACTTCCTGCCCATGTGACCGATATTTCTACACCAGCAATCAGTGTTAACTCAGTATTTTTTGAGGCCTGCTGTGCCGCAGCAATACCTTCAGTACCATCGTGGTCGGTTAATGCTAATACATCGACACCTTGTGTTATTGCGCGAGCAATAAGTGCATCAGGCGACAAGGCGCCATCAGAGGCAAGGGAGTGAGAATGTAAGTCATAACAAGTCATTGGTGGCATTTTACGTTAAAATGAAGATTATTACTTTTAAAGAAAAAAAACACCATGAAATTATTTTTTGATTTTCTACCTATTGCTCTCTTTTTTATCGCCTATAAATTTGGTGGTGGCCTCTATCATTGGCAGGGTCAAGAATATGACATCAAAGGTATTTATGCGGCCACAGCGGTAATGATTGTAGCTTCGGTGTTGCAAGTAGCTATCTCCTGGTTACTAACCAGAAGAGTGGAAAAGTCGCATTTAATAACCCTGGTACTAGTGCTTGTTTTAGGTGGTGCAACACTGTGGTTACAAAATCCTGACTTCATCAAATGGAAACCAACTGCGGTCAACTGGCTATTTGCACTTGCCTTTATCGGCGCTCAGGTATTCACTGATAAATCTTTGCTTGAACGTATGATGGCTGAACATATTCAATTACCCAATCCGATTTGGTTCAAACTTAATATTGCATGGGTGTTATTTTTTATTGGCTCAGGCTTAGCTAATCTATATGTCGCGTTTAATTTTGATGAGGCAACTTGGGTTAACTTCAAACTATTTGGTTTATTAGGCTTAACACTTGTATTTATCATAGGTCAATCCGTCTATTTATCTAAACATGCCATTGAATCCCCTGAACCTGAATCACCTAAGGATATTAAATAATGCTTTATGCCATTATTAGCGAAGACATTGCTGGCAGTTTAAGCCAACGACAAGCGGCGAGACCTGCGCATCTTGAGCGACTCATGGAATTACAACAACAAGGTCGTTTAATCTTAGCGGGTCCTCACCCTGCCATTGATAGTGAAAACCCAGGTCAAAATGGCTTTACAGGTAGTTTAGTGGTGGCTGAATTTGTAGATTTAACACAGGCACAATTATGGGCAAATGCCGATCCCTATATCGACGCCGGCGTATATGCTAACGTTACCGTTAAGCCCTTTAAAAGAGTATTACCATGACCGATACCACTAGCAAATTAGAAACAGCACTTAATAGCTTAGATCCCAGTTATTTAGATCTACAAGATGATAGCGCTTTACATGCAGGTCATGCGGGCAATACTGGTGGCAGTCATTATACTGTCACCATCGTCAGTGAAGCATTCAGTGGTATGTCACTGATTAAACGGCATCGTGTGGTATATGAAGCCGTCGGTGATTTAATGACTCACGACATTCACGCGCTTAGCATTAAAGCAAAAACGTCTACTGAATTTAGTCTTATCTCTTAGCTGTCTGATGAGTGAAGATGACAACATACCCACTCAAAATAAAGCATTTCTACGCCAGTATGAAATTCAAAGACTCAATAAGACCTGTAATCGTATTATTGATCTACGTGGCAAGGTAGCGGGGGAATGTCTGGCTTATACCTTTGGTGATCGTACTCATTATTTAGATGACCGTGCTTATTTACTGGCCAAGCAATTATTAAACCGATTTAATGGACGTTACACCGTAGGGGTTTATGAATCATTGTTGACAGCATTAAAGAGGCTTAAGCAACAACAAAACACCACTAATTTTAAAACCCAAAAAGATATACTTCACCAAGATCCTATTCAGCCTCAGCACATCCCATTTGATCAACATTTACAACTTAAAGAACAGCGTATTATTTATACAAGTTCTGTTGATGTCTTTATTGATGAAGTGCTCTATCATGGGTCAACCACTGACATTACTCGTAGCTCAATAAGAGTAGTTCTGCGTCGGGCACATACTATGGAGAAAGGAGACAGTCTTGGCGTTACTTTTTCAGGTTTTAACTCAACATATTCCATTAATTTACTCACAAAAATAAAGTATAAGGTCGTTAAAATCGACCATGATGAAAAACATACTTACCTGATATTAGTACGCAATATAGATGACAATGTTAGGGTAACAACATGGTTTGATGACTGGACACTCAAAAGTGAGAATATTACCCATATTGATCTTGACCCTTCGATTTTCAACCTCGCGAGCCGTTATTATCTCAGTCTATTCACCCACTCATTAAATACTCCACTTTTATGGTTAAGTCATTCAAATGACCCCCAGCCCATCAAGGCATTTCATCTTATGCCCAGTGATGAAAAAGTGCTTGAATGCCTTCAGAATTCTGGTAGCCGACCAGATCTATCGTTATTACCTTTAAATAAAATAATGACTGACAACGAATCCTATCTGGTTGTTATTTACAAAGAAAGTGATGAGGTAAAAAGTGTTGCAGTACCTTGCAATATGCCTAATTTAATAGCTAAAGCACTTAATTGGTATCAGCACCAGCAGCATAGTAATATATTACTTCTACGGCCTACCAAGCAAAAAATAACCCCATCTAATTATGCCGATGAAATAGCTTTTATTACCGACATCGATCAAGATTATGGTGATTTATTATCTAGCGATTTGAGCTCAATTAGACAATGCATTTCAATTATCGATCTTAGCAGTACTTGTCTGAATATCTCCACTGAAGTTATTTTCAGCAAGAGTGAGTTAAGCCGCTATCGCTCTCTTAATTCAGAGCAACATCAACAGTCCACCACTACTTCATTTAAACATTATATCCAACGTCGCAATCAACGGTTTTTTGTAAATACGCCGGTGATAGTTCATGTGGGTAAGCAAAGTTTAAAAGCGTCTACAATAGATTTATCTATAGATGGTTTATCCATTCTTGTTGCCGGTGAGCTCATTATTCCTCAAAACAATCAGATTACAGTTGATTTCACCCGTTGGCAGAGTCAAACCAAAGAACATAATTTAATGGCCATTCCCTTTTTAGTGAAAAATACAGTTATCACTGAAAAAGGGCAACTCAGGTTAGGTTTACAACGCTTTTCTAGGAGCTGTCCTACCAATATAAATAAATTTTTTAAAGACATGATTGAGCGAAATAAAGATAAGCTTGCGCTCAATGACCGTGACATTATTCTAGATAAAGAAATATCTATTTATCGAAGATTCTTGCCAACAACCATCACCTCTACGCCACTCTTTTTTGGTGTTGATAAGGATAAAAAAAGAATACTACAAGCGATTGCAACTACTGAGTTTAACAGTGCTAACAACTATGAATCACTCTGGCGAGCACTTACAAAAATGGTTGTGCCTTTATCAGAAATAATTAAAGACCAAACTCATCGCAATAATAGCTGTGTAAATTTTGGCCTTTATTGTTACCAAAATAAATCAAAAAATAATGACTGGGTTATTAATACTGATTTTGATTTTTCATATACAGCAGAAAAAGATTTATTTATTAATAGAGCAATTGCAAATGATCGCTATTTATTTTTCCAATGTTCGTTAATGCCAATTCAATTTAATTTATTAGATGATGAAAAAGATCTTCATACACAACTATTAACACTGCGTAATCAAAGTCCATATAAAGTCAAACAAGTTCGAGATATCTTATATGGCCTTTTTGGTTTTGGTCATCTAATTGACGTGACTAATATTATTGAAGCGGCTTATAAAGATACCTAACCAGCTATCTTCATATTATCAATCCAAACTGAACCGGTACGGGTATTACCACGTATATTGACATCATTACCTATTGCTTGGATCCCCATAAACATATCACTTAAATTACTAGCAATGGTGAATTCATCCACAGGATATTGGATCTCGCCATTTTCTACCCAAAAGCCTGCTGCGCCTTGAGAATAATCGCCGGTAACAATATTTACACCCATGCCCATCGTTTCAGTTACGATGATGCCGGTATCCATTTCTTTAAGTAAATCAGCAAAACCTAGTTCACCACTATCAATCGTTAGATTATGTACCCCCCCTGAATTGGCCGTGGTCTCCATCTTCAATTTACGTGCAGAATAACTATCTAAAACGTAACCTTGCAGAACACCTTCAGTGATTATATCGCGCGTTTTTGTCACCACGCCATCACCATCAAAACCAGCGCTACCCAATGCCTTTAATAATCGAGGTTGTTCATGAATATGCATAAACTCAGGGAAAACCTGTTTACCTAAATGGTCGAGTAAAAAGGTTGATTTGCGATATAAAGCACCGCCGCGAATAGCTGAAATAAATTGGCCAAATAATGATGGCGCCACTTCTGCGGCAAAAATAACAGGGTAAGAACCGGTTGTCATAGCTTTCGCGTTTAAGCGCTGTAATGTGTTTTTGGCAGCACGTTGACCAATATTTTTTACTGAATCTAAATCAGCTGCATCACGGGCAATGTCATACCAATAATCACGCTGCATACCTTTATCATCGTCGGCAATTAAGGTGCATGACACACTATGGCGACTACTAATGGTACTGCCGATAAAACCATGACTATTAGCATACACTCGTCCCCCTTCATGACTCGATACACCAGCCCCTTCTGAATTGTTAATACGCGGATCGACATCAAAACCTGCTTGCTCACATTCAGTGGCAATGGCAATCGCACGATCAGCATCAATATCCCAAGGATAATATAAAGATAGATCAGGAAATTCAGTTGCCATCAAATCGGCATCAGCTAGACCCGCACAATCGTCTGCCTGGGTATATTTTGCGATTCCACTCGCTGCTTTTACCGCATCAGCAATCGCTTCAGGTCTTAAATCAGAGGTGCTTGCAGATGCTTTGCTTTGGCCAAAATAAACCGTAATACCTAAACCGGTGTCATTATTGTATTCTAATGTTTCAACGTCGCCTTGGCGTACCGAGACAGATAAACCTTTACTGTGGCTAACGCCAACTTCTGCAGCAGTTGCACCTTGTGATTTTGCTTGTTGTAATGCAATTTCTGCAGCTTGTTCAAGAGCTGCATTATTCAAACGTTCACTCATAGTAATAGCTCAACCTTATCAATTTTTTGTCTCGAAGAAAAAATCCTCGTAGTTCTAATATGCCTTATATATTAAAAGTATAATCTAATACAAGGCGCCAGAATAATTAGCGTCGTATCAATCTTTCACTAAGCGCAAAACCGCTGCCCTTAGCTGAGAATGAACAATAATAAACAGAGCTTATCCCGCTGCTCAGCCATCGTTTTTTTCTGCTAAATGTCGTCATTACTTTAGCAGTATATTAGGTAACTGTAGCGATATTATGGCGGTCATTTTTAGCTACCTTTTTACATATTGGACAATCAGGATCTTGTTTCAATTTAAGTTCACGCCAAGTCATAGCAAAGGCATCTAAAATCATTAAACGACCCGCTAATGATTCACCAATATTGGTTAATAACTTTACTGTTTCCACTGCTTGCATACTACCAATCATTCCTAATAATGGAGATAATACACCGCTTTCAGAACAGGTTTGCTGTAACTCACCATTATCTTTATAAATACAACGATAACACGCACTACCTATTTGCCGGGGGTCATAAACAGTAACCTGAGCTTCCATGCGAATTGCAGCACCAGAGACTAAGGGAGTATTGTATTGTTGAGTGACTTTATTTAATAAAAAACGTGTCGCAAAGTTATCACTGCAATCAACCACTACATCTGCCGCTTTAACAGCCAGCTTTAGTGTTTTTTCACTCAACCTGGTCGTATAGGTCTCAATTTTAATAGCACTATTGATGGCATGTAAACTATCTGCTGCCGATTCAACTTTCAGTCGATCAATATCTTGCTCCCCATGAACGATCTGCCGTTGCAAATTAGATAACTCAACAACATCATCATCCACCAGCGTTAAATGGCCTACGCCAGCAGCAGCTAAATACAGGGAAACAGGCGATCCCAGTCCACCTAAGCCAATAATCAACACTCGGCTATCAAGCATTTTTTGCTGACCGATAATATCTATCTGCGGTAGTAAAATTTGACGGCTATAACGTAGTAGTTGATCATCATTCATAGATTATTATTGCACCTAATATTGATTGCAGTGGTAATTATACCCCGACTCTTCCCATTGTAACTCGGTCATTTCCACCAAAATCTTGCCGAGATGACACATTGTTAAAACCTGATCTATTGAATAGTGCCCGTATTTTTTCAGCCTGATCATAGCCATGTTCTACCATTAACCATCCACCCGACTTTAAACAACGCTGAGCTCCCTTCACAATTAGGCGGATATCATCTAAACCATCTGCGCCTGAAATTAATGCCGACAGAGGTTCAAAACGCAGATCACCTTGCGATAAGTGAATATTGTTAGCTTCAATATATGGCGGATTGCTAATCACCATATCAAATGAACTATCAGCTGCAGCCGCTAACCAGCTACCTTGCCAAAAAAATACATTATGTAATTGATGAATCATCATATTGTCTTGGGCAACGGTGAGCGCAGCCATCGAAAAGTCTGTGGCAACTATCCGTGAGCTCGGTTGTTCAGAAGCGAGGGATAAGGCGATAGCACCCGAACCTGTACCTAAATCAACCACCCACATTTTGGGTTCAAGTTTCTCCAAAGCTAACGATACCAGTAATTCTGTGTCAGGCCGAGGGATCAGGGTATCAGAGGTCACCTTTAGATCTAAGGTCCAAAAACCACGTTGGCCAGTCAAATATGCGACCGGTTGTCCTTGTTGCCGCTGTTCAATAAGACCATGCCATTGAGTTTGTTGCCTCTCTGTTAATAATTTATCAGACCAGGCATGTAAATATGAGGTTTGGCAATCAAGTACATGGCATAAGAGCACACGGCAATCTATTTCAGGGCTATCGCTACCAGTAAGCTCCCGTTTGCCATATTGCAAGGCTTCTGCTATGTCCATTTAAATATACATTGCCACCGCTAATAGCAACACCACAGTACTCAAGCCAACACACAAAAATTTCAGCCTTGAGATTTGCTGACTAATTTTGTTCAAGTCTGGCTTATCGATATTGGAATTAGACAGTGTGTCTGTTTGAACTTCCGTTGCAGAGAGTGCTTGCTCTACAACTGTATGGGCTATCGGCGCGATCATTGTCGTTAAATGGTCATTTAAATACGTCATCGCCATAGGCGTAAACTCGGCTTCGACTTTGTTCATTAGCTGCGCACAAACTTGTTGTTTTTGACGCTGTAACCACTGTTCACCTTCTGCATCTAACAGGGTCGTTATTTGTCGAGACAGATCAAGTTCTTCAATGGCATTGTGCGCTGCTTTCTCTGCCGACTTAGCCACCGCAACATGTGCAGCATGTTTAGCAATTGAGTTAGCCAAGCCCTCTGTTACTTGTTGTGATTCTGCTGACAATTGTTTTTTTAGTGCTGGTAGCAGAGAATATATCGATGATTGAACTTGCTCACTCACCATCAGTTCAGCAGTATCAGCTGCAATTTGTCGACTAATATCCTCAGCTACCTCTCGCACATTTTTATCTAATTTAGGTAATAAATCTTGTTCAATGTCGGCTATTATACTTGTCTTTAAGGCTTTTTCATCTATTGCCACTTCGGGCTTAGTTAATACGTTTATTTGTTCAGCAAGACGACGATCAACAGTTTCATTTGCCACTTGATGACTCACCGTTTTGGCAATGTCACGCAGCTCTTGTTGCATTGTCGGCAATAAATTTGATTCTACCATTGCCATCAACTTTGCCAACAATACGGTCGAATCACTGACTGAGGTAGCCACCTTGTTTGTGGGGACATTCTTGATATGACCACTTACTTGCTTGATAAGAGCATCCAGTGTCTCAGTCTTAGGTGGTTTAGTTAAGGTTGCCATCGCGCCAACTTGGAGCGACTTTGCATGATCAGCGTCGGTATCATGACCTGTACAGACCACAATAGGTATATGTTTTAAGTTATTATCAGCTTTAATTTGTTGAGTTGCCGTCAGGCCATCCATGCCCCCCATCATTACATCCATAAAGATAATATCCGGCTTAACATTCTCACCTTTTAGATAAACTAAGGAATCTTCACCGCTGCCTAGTTCTACAACCTGCAGATTTTGCGCAAGCAATAACTTCTTTAAGGTCATTCGCGCCACACGTGAATCATCTACTACTAAAGCTAGCTGTTGCATTTCTTTTCCTAGATTCCCGTCATATCACCCAATGCGATAGACATCTAAATTCACTTTACTGACTTGCCGACCAAGCATAATAACTTCGCCGGTATATTGTTGTTGCATATCACTGGCAAACTCAAAAAAATAGAACCGTTGAATTTGCATACGTCCTTGTCGATTACGCTTCAATCGTATTTTTTTCCAACCTACCGTATCATTCAAGAAGGTTACGCCATGTTGGTTACAACTTCGCTGTGCAGCCTCAATAGCTAATTCTGCGGCACCACGGCTGCTCCACCAAAACCAGAGTAAACCCAACAATAACAAAATAGTTAAACCATTATCAATCATCCTAAGTCTCCCCATAAGGTTTGTACAACAGCCAAAGCGGCCACTGTCGCTGTTTCTGTTCGTAAAATACGCGGGCCAAAAGACACTGGCTGAAAACCTGCGGTTTGTGCTTGCTGTATTTCTTGCTCACTCAATCCACCCTCAGGACCGATCAATAAAGTGATATTTTGTCGTTGTTCTAATGTCATGAAGCCCGTTTTTGCCGACGGGTCTAATACCAAACGGCATCCGAGCTTATTTTCTATCAGTGATTCTCCCAACTGCATCACCGTTGATAAAACCGGCAATAGGCTGCGGCCACTTTGCTCACAAGCACTCACCATTACACCATGCCAATGTGCCATCCGTTTTTGATCTCGCCCAGCTGAAAGTTGAACATTACAGCGTTCGGTCGCTATCGGAATAATCCTTGTAACGCCAAGTTCCACCGCTTTTTGTAAAGCAAAATCCATTCTCTCACCACGCGAAATACCCTGTAGTAGGGTGATATTTAATGGTGACTCATTCTTGACACTCACTTTAGATAATAAGCGGACTGATGATTCACGTTTAGTCACCGTTTCTAGGATAGTATCAAACTCTAATCCTTGGCCATCAAACAGACGCAAACCGCCACCTTTTTTTAGGCGCAATACTTGTACCGCATGACGATGTACTGCATCAGGTAATATGAATATTTGCTGAGCTTCGCTCAGTCTAGGGCAATAAAATCGTGTCATTCTCATTAATTTTTCATCATCGCTCATCAAATAGGAGTAGACCTAGTTTACAGGGAGTTAGCTCATGTTTGAATCTTAGCTAAAAAGTATTGTTATACTCCACTAATGAACATAGATATAGAACAGCTCAAAGAGATCGTCATCAGCGCCAGTAAAGAAGAACTGCTTCACCGCTTTAATTCAGTAGAACGTAATTATAAAGCGGATCACAGCGTAGTGACAGAAGCTGATTTAGTCATGCAATCTCGACTTATTTCTCACTTAGAGCAGGCCTATCCCTATATCGCCTTATTGGGCGAAGAAATGTCGGCGGAGCAACAACAAGCATTGTTGACCTCAGGCCGGCCACTATGGTGTTTAGATCCTGTTGATGGAACCAGTAATTTTGCGGCAGGTGTGCCTTATTTTTGTGTCTCACTTGCCTTAATTGAAAATGGTATTGTCACCTTAGGTTTGGTTTACGATCCTATTCGCGAGGAATGTTTTTCAGCACAACTCGGCCAAGGTGCAACTTTAAATAATGAAACACTAAGCAGTCAAACAACTGGCCTACACCTAAAAGACGCTATAGCCATGATTGATTTTAAACGTTTAACAGCCACCTTAGCGACACAATTAGTCACTAATCGGCCCTATGCTTCTCAACGTAGTTTAGGCTCTATTGCCTTAGAATTATGTTGGATAGCCGCCGGACGAGGTCATATTTACCTGCATGGCAAGCAACAATTGTGGGACTATGCTGCAGCACAATTAATTTTATCAGAAGCTGGCGGCTTAGCGCTAACGCTTGAAGGCGATCCATTGCATAGCAATAGTCTAAAGGCAATATCTACGCTAGCTGCCTCAGATAAAATCCTATTTAACGAATGGGCTAAATACTTAAATATTCCACAATGATAAATAGTCTGATTATGCCTGATTGGCCGGCACCAGGATCTATCAAAGCAGTCAGTACAACCCGCCACGGCGGCTTTAGCCTGCCGCCCTATGATAATTTTAACATTGCTAGTCATGTAGGTGACCAGTCTCATCTAGTTATTAAAAATCGTGATTATTTAACTAAGCTAGCACAGTTACCCGAATCGCCACGTTGGCTAAATCAAGTTCATAACACGCAGGTTATTAATAGCCTTGACTGGCAATTAAACATCAATGCTGATGCCATTGTAAGTCGTCAAAACAACCATGTTTGCACTGTCATGACGGCAGATTGTTTACCGATGCTTTTATGTAATAAACAAGGTGATACTGTTGCTGCAATTCATGCTGGTTGGCGTGGTTTAGTTGCCGGCATTATCGAAAAAACAGTAACAGCGTTTAGTGGTGATCCACAAGATATTCTAGTCTGGCTAGGTCCTGCTATAGGCCCTAATCAATTTGAAGTCGGCTCCGATGTTTACCAATCATTTACCGATCATTCAGCCCAAGCCACTAAGGCCTTTCGACAAACTGATGATAACCATTATTTAGCGGATATATATTTACTCGCAAGACAACGTTTAACAGCTATTGGCATCAATGCTATCTTTGGTGGAAATTTATGCACAGTCAGTGATAATCAACAATTTTTTTCCTATCGCCGCGATAACGTTACCGGCAGAATGGCATCGATGATCTGGATCAGCAATAAATAAGGTATGATCTATTGAATTAGATTCACCCCTTTTGGATTTTTATGGAATTATTGCTCTGGATCATCGGCTTCAGTTTGATTGGCGGTTTATTAAGCGTCATCGTCGCATCATCATTTTTACTTTTATCAAATAATGCGCGTAACCTTGCCGTGCCTCACTTAGTCAGCTTTGCCATTGGCGCCTTATTAGGTGCCTCTTTTTTGGGGCTCATTCCCCATGCGATGGAACATGAGTATGCCGTCGATCCCCATAATATTGGCCTCACTTTATTGTTAGGTTTATTATCCTTTTTCTTGTTAGAAAAAATGGTGTTATGGCGTCATTGCCATAGTGACCATTGTGCAGGTCATTTACCAGGTGTGGAGCAACATGACTCTGATTCTGAGCATGACCAACACAATCATCAAGACAATAAAAATAAAGCGGCGGGTACCTTAATTTTAATCGGCGACACCATTCATAACTTTGTTGACGGTATTTTAATCGCTGCCGCCTTTATGACTGATACCCATCTTGGAATTGTGACAGCACTAGCCATCGCTGCTCATGAAATTCCGCAAGAACTAGGTGATTTTGTAATATTATTACAGAGCGGCTTTTCACGAAAAAAAGCACTTTATTACAATATGCTGTCGAGTCTAGGCACGGTAGTTGGTGCATTATTAGCTTATTTCACCTTGTCAGATATGCAACATTTATTGCCATATATTTTAATTGTCGCCGCCTCAAGTTTTATTTATGTCGCAGTCGCCGATTTAATTCCCGGCTTACATAACAAAGTAAAACTATCTGAAACATTACAACAAATATCGCTGATAGCCGCTGGTACCATATTTATTTATATTGCTCACAGTACTTTGCACTAAAAGTCATGGCGGCCACTGAGCATAAAATTTTAGTTATCGGGCCGTCATGGATAGGCGATATGGTGATGGCTCAAGCCTTATTCAAAACGCTGAAGTCTGAGAATGCCGATGTTATCATTGATGTATTAGCACTAGACTGGACCAAGCCATTGCTGGCGCGTATGCCCGAAGTAAACATAGCCATCAGCATGCCGGTAAGTCACGGTGTTTTTGGCTGGAATATGCGAAAAAAGTTAGGCCACAGTTTACGTGACCAACACTACCAACAAGCCATTGTCTTGCCTAACTCTTGGAAGTCAGCTTTAATCCCTTGGTTTGCCAATATACCCATCAGAACGGGATGGCGTGGTGAACAACGTTATGGTTTATTAAATGACATGCGTATTTTAGATAAACAAGCCCTACCGATGATGGTACAGCGTTATGTGTCATTGGCTAATCCTGCATCACAAGCACACTCCCCACCAAGCTACCAAGCACCGTTAATGCTTGCTCAGCAACCAAAAAAAGAATTTAATTTCCTTTTAGATCCCGATAAAAAACGTTTGCTTTTTTGTCCTGGCGCCGAATTTGGTCCCGCTAAACAGTGGCCTGCCAGTCATTTTTCCGGCCTAGCCAATATATATTTAGCACAAGGTTGGCAATTGCTGATTATGGGCTCTAAAGCAGATGCCGACATTGCCAAACAGATCATGCAACTTATTCCAGATCATCATCAAAGCGATGTATTTAATTTATGTGGTAAAACTATATTAGGTGATGCGATAGATTTATTGTCAACTGCTGATTTAGTGGTGTCCAATGACTCAGGCCTAATGCATATCAGTGCGGCATTACAGAAAAATTTAATGGTTATTTATGGTCCAACCTCACCAAGCTTTACGCCGCCATTAGCCAGTAACTCTCAAATTGTACAATTGGATGTCGAATGCGGGCCTTGTTTCCAAAAATCTTGCCCTGAAGGTCATCACAAATGTATGCAAGATCTTAGCAGTGACATAGTATTCAATCAAATTAACAAAAGCTAATTCTTAGCTAATTTAGTTTTTGCAACTATGTCTTTAAATACCTCAAACGCAGGCATTTTCCTTATTTGTCCATGCCGGTTATCCACCAAGCCATAACCTGGCGCGATTAGTTGATGCCAGTAAACCCTATCGACCTCACCACTTTGTAGCGCAATGCTTAAATAATCATGCATATACTCAGCATAACTTTGTTCGTCTATACATTCAGTTTCACTGGTTGGCGCATAAGGGGCGGTGCCAGATAAAGGCCAGTTTACTTCTGTTAGATACAGTTTATCACCCACTTTACCCGATAGACGCATCAAGTTCCTCAATAGCGTAATTTTAAATTTAGTATCAAAAATCCCATACTGTGCATTATGTGGTGATCCTCTTCGATCAACATAAAGTAAGGCAGATAAGGCATCAAAACTAATATTTTTGCAGTTAAATAATGCACTTGCTGTGTAATAATATTCAAAATCAATCACGCTAGGGCCGATTAATTTTAAGGCAGGGAAATCACGATCTCGCATAGTTTGAATACATTGATAAAAGGCAATATATTCACTCATGGAAAAGAAACCCCATTTAGCTCGGTTAACCGCATTGCCGATTTGGAACTCCGATACACTACTTTTTAATGCCGTAAAAATACATTTCACATTTTGTACTAACAGTTGATGATCTTCTATATGTTCACGGTCCTGCAAAATATTGACCACAATTTGTTTATCAACAAAACGCTCAATAAATTCAACATACTCATCAAGCCGCGCTATATCCCATAATGGAATCCGAACTATTAAATGGGACACTGCCAACTCGTCTACCAGCGCATATTGCTTGGCTCCTTTATCTAGATTTACACCTAAACCAATTTCACCCTTTTTTTTGCCTGTCCGTACAAAAAAATGAGCTAGCAGAATAATAGGTAACAACATGATAAAAAGTAAAAACATGCCAATATACGAAAAAACATGTTTCTTTTTTTGTTCTCGTTTATAAGCTTTATCTGTAATTATCTGCGGTTGATCTGAATAACTATCCCAATTGAAGGGTGACTTCATTATTATATTCTTTAAAGTTTTTAACGTAGAATTGCATTTTACTATTGTTAAATTGTAGTTAGATACAATTTATTTTAAACTACTGATATTAGCATGCGTTAATATGAACGTTCTCCTATCGGGTTAATTATAAATATATAGTTCATTGCATTATCAAACTATTAAGTCATCACGGTTAACGGCTTTGCTCTCTATTACATTATTTGCTTGCAAACAAACGGCTCACCAATAATGTTGACGCGTCATCAAACCCCTCACTTATTCACAGTTCTAAAATAAGACTTAAATTCATGGTAGCTAAACAAAAATATGATGACAACAACGGCTAATAACTGGGCAATGCTATGTTTGTCTCCTGCTAAAGGTGGCTTAGAAATGCTGGCGGTGGACGCCGTCAAAAATATAGAGAATTTTTATTTTGCTATTGTGTTGGAAAATAGTTGGATTGCTAAGGAGTTACAACAAAATAACACAGTGGTATTCCATCAACAAAAACCCTCAAAACTACCACTAGCTAGTGCGTATAAAATCGCAGTTTGGATCATCAACAATAAAATAGACTTGCTACATATTCATTGGACCAAAGATCTGCTTATTGCAGTTCTTATCAAAAAGATTCTTGCTAACAAAGGCTATCCTATAAAACTGGTCGTCAGTCGACATATGTCGCTTTCAAGGCCAAAAAAAGATCTGTATCACCGATGGTTATACACGGCAGTCGATACTTATATCAGTGTGTGTAACTTTGTTCATAATCAAGCCAAACAACGATTACCCATCAACATCGATCGACTCCATCAGGTTTATCCTGGCGTTACAGCAGGTGAACAAGCAACAAGGTTACCTTTCGACATTAATAACGAGATCCTCAATATTACTGTCCTCGGCCGCTTAGAGCCTAATAAGGGGCAATACCTTATATTGAAAGCTTTAGCGGCAATCAACAATAAAAATATTCATTGTCATTTTGTCGGACATGTCATGGATGAGCATTACTTGAATGAGCTAGGGACATTAGCCCAGGATTCGGGTGTATCTGAACAAGTAACCTTCCATGGTTTTATTGATAATCCTGCACGCTATTTATCTCACTTTGATGCTTTGGTACTAACCACACATTGTGAAACCTTTGGCTTAGTGCTAATCGAAGCCATGCGAGCAGGGACAATGGTCATAGGTTCAAATTGTGGTGGGGTATTAGAGATTATTGAACATAAAAAGACGGGGTTATTGTTTGAATCTAAAAACGCAATTGATCTTGCTAAACAACTTCAATGGCTACTTGATAACCCAAATCCAGTAAAACACCTTTGTTTGGCTGGTGAAAGGAAAGCCAAACAATTATTTGATAAAGAAAAAAACTACCGCCAGTTAAAACATGTTCTCGACAATATTATCTAGCTTTTTAGCGACCATATTATAAATCTCGGGGCTATATTGGTCTGGAACTACAATGTTCATTTGTTTCGATGTCTCACTCACCGTCGCCCATCGTTTAGGGCTTGCAAATTGACTAGAGCCAAAAAAAGAAAAGGTATTAATATTAAGTGCACCTGCTAAATGCATAGGCCCTGTTGAGGTGCTTACAAATAAATCAGCATTGTTAAGTAACTGACAAAAGGTGAGCAAGGAATTACTTGAATTGATAATCTTGGCATTAAAGTCTAGCTGTTTTTCAATATACAACTTATTTTTATCATCATCGGGCCCGAAGGTAAATAAGATTTTAATCCTATCGTTTGTACTTAATGAGCGGGCTAACTTCAGATAATCATCTAAGCGAAGATTGCCTTCTGTGCTTCCACCTGATCCAGTATGAAACACGACGGTTTTGCTCGATGTGGATGGCATATTTTTGGCCAGATCAATTATAGGCCTTGTAAAATCATAACTCACCTTAAGATCAATCAGCCGTAATAAATCAATATTATATTGCCATTCAGTTTTAATGGATTCGCTACGCGATTGTTTTAAAGTGTGATTAAAAAAAACTTGCGCCAATTTAGTGGCCGGGGCGATACGTGTTTTTATCCGCGCTAAAAACAAGACCCATGCTAAATGAGTATCAATAAAACAAGAGAGACTGACATCAATATTTTGTGCCTTGAGCTGCTCAAGAAGTGGACCAGTTTTTTTTGTATATAAAATGACTTGGTCAATAGTATCAATCGATTGTGCTAACTCATAATTGACCTTAGAGACCAACACGGTGATGTGATGATTACTCTGAGACTTTATTATTTTAAGCATTGGTAAGATGGTAACAAAATCACCAATTTTATCATGGCGTGTAATTAATAAATTCATTACTTCGGCTCATTATTTATTTCATATAACTTAATATATTTATAAAAATTAGTGGCCATATGGGAAAAGGCAATAATTAATCCTGGTGTGCCATCTAAAAAACCGCATTTGAAAAAATAGGTTTTAATAAAGGAGAAGAGGCCACTCACCACTGCTTTTTGGGGTGATGATGTTTTTTTACCTTGATTATCTTGCGCATAAAGCGACGAATAATTATCTAGTTTGATAATAAAATCAGATACTGAACTATAAGAAAAATGATTCAACACTCCATCAATTTTTACTAGATCAAGGCCTTTTTTAATAATGGTTTCATGGACTTTATTAGCTGTAAATGAAGTCGATTTTTTATTATAAAGTCTCACCAAAATATCATTGGCCCAACAATGTTTTATCTGTCTTTGTTTATAAAAATTAACTCTGACTATACTATAAATAACATGATTATTAGGCCTAAGTGCTTGCAATGTTTCTACTAACTCTGCAGACACTACTTCATCAGCATCTAAAGATAAAATCCAATCATTTTTAGTGAATGATGCCGCCTTATTTTTGGTGTCCCCAAAACCTAAAAACTCGCCTTCTATTAAATGGGTATTTGCGTAGCTTCTTACTATATCTTGTGTGCCATCGGTTGATCCATTGTCATATACCACCACATCAGTAAAAAAGCTTACAGAATCTAATGTATTTTTAAGTGTTTTAGCACCATTTTTTACAATAATCGCAACAGAGATATGCTCAATCATTTACAAAGTGACCCTTTAATCGTTTTTTGAAGTTTTTAATATTTTTATTACGCTGATTAGCCTGTAGCCCACGCAAAATGAATCGGTCTTGCTCGTAAGCCGCTAATTTTGCATATTCTGATAACATTACTGTTAAATCATCATTATTCGCCCACAGCTTAGAAAAATTACTTGCTCTTGTTTTTTCTGATAGGAAGATGAATTTCATACGATTAATATCAACAATTTTAAACTGATATTGTCCGGTCTCATCACGTTTAATCAAAATGTTTCCCGGCGATAAATCAAGATGAAGAATATTGTGTTGATGTAACTGATACACAAAGGCCGCAAAGCTTTTAAATATTAGCGCTCTATCTGCGAAGTCTAGCTCTAATAAAGGCCTTCTAATATCAAAATCAAATTCATAGTGTTTTGCAATAAAATAACTATTTGAGATTAAACCATATCGAGAACACTCAACGTAAGCGATGGCCTCCGCAGTGAATTTACCAATTTTCTCCGCAAAAACATAAGATTTTTCGGCCTTAGATTGTCGAAAAAAAGAATACACGATTTTATTCAATAGATGGGGGACTTTAAATGATTTAACAATCAAAGTTTCACCTTGGAACTGTAGTGACTTTAATTGGTTACGAGCATCATGAATGAGCTCTTCACTTTCTTTAAATAAAGTGTCGAGATCTGCAACACACTCTAAATATTTTGGATGAGATAATTTCTGTTTTGTCATATCTGGGAAGACTTGTATTCAAAATCTTTATATAAAAAGGAGCTGAAAAATATAAATAATACCGTCGTATGGTGTAATAACAAATAAGATTCACTCCACATCACCACCAAAAAGAAGACAGGCAAAGCAAGCCCAATATCTCGACTAAATTGACTCGATGCCGTTAACGAAAATTTAATTTGATAATAAAATAAAGAAAACAAACTAATCAGGCCAACTAAGCCCAACTGAACCAAGACTAATATATACATATTATGAGGATTGTGAAGATTAGTTACTACCGAATGATTGCGGTCATTCACTGCTGTATATTCGGTTTTAAAATCACCTGTGCCGACGCCTAAGATAGGGTTCTCAGATATTATTTCCCATGAATTTAAGATATACGTTATGCGCTGTCCAACAGATGAGTCATTTTGATGTTCAGAATAAGACACTAAATTAGTCACAACCATTTCCACTCTATTCTTAAAAAGATCACTGGCATTATAAGCGCTGAAAAATATCACAGGAATAATGAGTAAACTGATTAAAAAGGCTTTCATCTTTTGCAAACGAAAGCATTGAAAAATAAAAAGCACTAACAATACAAAATAGCCGACTTGCCCTGCTCGCCCACCTGTAATAAACATATTAATACTCATTGTGAAAAATAAAAACAGGGAAAAATATCGTCTTATTTTACTGCTCTGCTGATTAAATCTAATTTCATAAGCCAGTAAATAAATAGCAAAAGCTAATAGAGGGTTATATATCACGTGAAAAACAAACGGGGTTGGATCATTAACGGTAGCATGGCCAAAGGGAGCCATTACTTCAAACCAAATTAAATACGAATAAAACTCAGAAATAGTGATCGCTAATAAAAATGCTGATACATAATGTTTAATGTATTCTTTTTTTACCATTACAAATAAAATGGGCAAAAGTAATGCAAAATCAAGCATCTTTTTGATGATTTTAGCGCCCCAGTGTAAATCTTCAGTCCAAAGCAAGCCAATGACATGTAGGCCAAAAAAAATGATCGCGGCCATCACTAATTTACTACTACGGATTTGGCTGAATTTTTCTTTAAAGTTTCCAGTAAACAGCCACAACAGCAGTATTAAAACACTAGTGATATTGGTTGCAAAAGTACTGATTGGCAATAAGAATATTAGTGCTATCAATAATATCTGTTCTGCATTATTTAAATATAACTTCCCTAACACCAGCAGCTAACTCCATAAAAACATAAGGCATAATTAAACAAAGAATGTTAGCATAATCACCGTTATTTTATAGAATAGATCCTTAATTAATGAAGTCTTTTCCTTGGCATCTCATACACCCTCGCTACTGGCTGAGTTTTATTGGTTTAAGTTTAATGTGGCTGTCTATATTTTTACCTGCTCAAGCACTTGTTTATTTGGGTCGCCTTGCCAGCATTTTAATGCGGCCTCTGCTGCGTAAAAAAAAATTTATCGCTCAACGAAATTTAGAGTTATGTTTTCCTGAATTATCGCAAAAACAGCGTGAGCAGCTCCTTAAATCGAACCAACAGGCCATTGGCACCATGCTGTTTGAAACAGCATTAAGCTGGTGGGCAAGTGATGATCGCTTAGAAAAAAGAGTTACTTACACCGGCTTAGAACATATTGATACCGCTTTAGAAAAGGGCAAAGGTATTATCCTATTAACAGGACACTTCACCAGCATGGAAATGGGCGGTCGCCTGATTATGTTAAAACATCCATGTTATGTGATGTTTCGTAAAATGAACAATCTGCTTTTTAACGCGGTGATGTTCAAAGCTCGCACTCATCATAGTGAAGGCATTGTATTAAGAGATGACCCAAAATCAATGATTCGTGCTCTACGCAACAATAAAATAGTATGGTATGCGCCAGACCAAGACTTGGGCCACAAAACGACTCTTTTTGCCAAGTTCTTTAATATCACCGCAGCATCTATTCCAGCGACAGCGCGACTTGCAAAAATAAGTGGGGCCGCCATCGTACCCTTTGTACCTAGACGAGATGAAAAAGGCCACTACACTATCGATATTGGTCCTGCACTTGACGATTTTCCCTGCGGAGATGACGTTACTGACGCTCAGCGGATCAATGATTGGCTAGAACAAGAAGTGAGACAATCTCCCGAGCAATATCTGTGGATCCATCGTCGATTTAAAACCCAAGCAGATGGCCATTCTTTACTCTATGAGAACAAAGGTTAAACTGTTGTTTATAGATCCCAAGTATTAATAGAGGTAAACCATGTCATTCCAATCTACACTCACTCGCCATCAAAAAATGGTCGAAGGTTTATATACTCTCGAACCGAAGATTAACGCCTTAATTGCCACCATTAGCAAAGCATTAGCAGCAGGAAATAAAGTGCTTTTTATAGGTAATGGCGGCAGTGCATCTGATGCCCAACATTTAGCAGCAGAATTTGTAGTACGTTATTACAAACAACGCGCACCGTTAGCGGCTATTGCCCTTACAACAGACACTTCTATTCTTACTGCACATGGTAATGATTATAGTTTTGATACTATTTTTGACCGCCAAATACAAGCCTTAGCCAAACAAGGCGATATTCTTATTGGCCTATCCACTTCGGGTAATAGCGCAAATGTTATTAACGCGATTAAAATGGCAAAACTGATGGACTGTATAAGTATTGCTTTTACCGGTGAAAACGGTGGGCAACTACTTGAGTTGGCAGATGATTGTATTTGTGTGCCTTGCGATGAAACAGCGCGTATTCAAGAGGGTCACATTATTATTGGTCATTGGTTATGTGAAGCGCTCGATACACACTTTAACTAATGGCTAAAAAGATAATAACAACAGATGTCGTTATTATTGGCGCCGGTATTGCCGGATTATGGTTACATCATCGCCTCAATAAAATGGGCTTTCATGCCTTATTACTAGAACATAAAACAATGGGTAATGCCCAAACGCTTAGTTCTCAGGGCATTATTCATGGTGGCGCTAAATATGCGTTGAACGGCATTTTATCTAAAGCGACACAAGCCATTGGTGATATGCCTGCCCGCTGGCAAGCTTGCCTTGCAGGCCAAGGCGAAGTCGATTTAACAAAAGTCAAAGTACTTGCTGATCACCAGCTTTTGTGGTCTAAACAGCAGTTATCTTCCAAAATGATGTCATTTTTTGCCAGCAAGGCATTAAGCAGCCGTATGCAAACCGTGGCAAAAGCCAAACAACCCGCAATTTTTCAAAACCCTGATTTTAAAGGGGCGTTATATCGATTAGAAGAGCCCGTGCTCGACATTCCTTCGGTAGTAAAGTCTTTAGCTGAGCCATGGCAGGATCGTATCTTGAAAATACCCGGTAATAGTGAGTTTTCATGGCACAAACAAGCTAATAAGGTTCAATCAATCAGGTTAAATAATGATATTGAAATCCAAGCTCAACAGTTTGTTCTAACAGCAGGAGAAGGGAATCAAGCATTACTCGACTCACTCGCTATTGCTAAGCCGCTTATGCAACGACGTCCTTTACAAATGGTGTTGTGCAAAGCAAAAAACAAACACTATTCCTTACCCGCTATTTACGCCCACAGTCTAGGTTCTGGCTCAAAACCAGTGGCAACAATAACCAGTCATCTTGACAGTGCAAATAATATTGTTTGGTATATTGGAGGCAATATCGCAGAACAAGGTGTTAACAAAGATTTTGATAGTATAACCACTGAAGCTGAAGCATTATTAAGAGATATTTTACCTTGGTTTAAATTACCAGAACTTGATTGGTCATCACATGCTATTAACCGAGCAGAGCCTAAACAATCGGCGCTATCTCGCCCTGATACGGCCTTTGTAGAATCAAACAATAATATCCACATTGCATGGCCAACTAAATTAGCATTAGCTCCTGCTCTGTCAGACAGTGTGATTTCAGCATTAACTAAACAAGGCTTGACGGCTAAATATCATGCTATAAATTCATATTTACCACTCGCTGATATCGGGCCCAGTTTATGGGACTCAACGTTTAAATGATGCCCTACTTAACACAACGAAAACAGATAGCGCAAACAGGTGTTAATGTTTCTCCCCTTGGTCTAGGCACTGTGAAGATAGGGCGGAATAAAGGTGTAAAATACCCTACAGAATTTACGATCCCTGATGATAAACACGTGCTAAATCTATTCGAACAGGCATGGGATTTAGGCATCAACCTAATTGATACAGCTCCAGCCTATGGTAATAGTGAACAACGCTTAGGAGAGTTACTTCCCAAACAAGGACATGACTGGGTTATTGCCACTAAAGTAGGCGAAACCTTTGATGCCTCCAGCGGTGAGTCACACTACAATTTTACCCCAGAATTTATCACCTCCAGTATCAAACAAAGCCTAAAGAATTTAAGGCGAGATACTCTTGATATTGTACTGATCCACTCTAATGGCAATGACAAACACATCATCGAACACTATGGTGCCTTAGAAGTATTAGCTGAACTGAAAAAACAAGGTATTATTCGAGCAATAGGCATGTCTACTAAAACAGTTGAAGGTGGCATATTAGCGCTTCAACAATCCGACCTAGTCATGGTAATGCATCATCTAAACTATCAACTAGAACAGGCAGTTTTAGACCATGCCGCACACCATAACAAAGGTGTTTTTATAAAAAAAGCATTGGCTAGCGGACATTTGTCTCCTAAAAAGACGCAAGATAACTTTAACCTTCTTTATGAAAACCCAGCAGTCAATAGTGTGATTATTGGTACTATAAATTCTTCTCATCTTGAAGACAATGTAAAAAAGGTTGCTATGGCACAACCATAAGACAGTAATAAGTTAATTTAAACTGCTATAATTTCGATCAAAACAACTTAAATAGGAACTCCATTGTAATGGATAGAATTGAAAATAAAGTGCTTTCTCTGATCCAAGATAATATTTCAGATAAAACTATCCGGATTTTGGAATTAACGCCTGGGCAAGGTCGACTCACACGGTTATTATTAGATAATGGCTACACTAATATTGAAGCCTTGGACATCAACCCAGAGAACTTTAAGGTAGAAGGAGTCACTTGTCATAGAGGCGATTTAAACAAGCCATTGCCTTTTGAAACTAACGTATTTGATTTAATCATTTCTGTGGAAGGTATAGAGCATTTAGAGCATCAGTACCAGTTTGCTTCTGAAATAAACCGAGTAATCAAAAAGAATTCTTTTGCTATTATCTCCACGCCCAATATAGTTAATTTTGCTTCCCGTTTGAGATTTTTATTAACAGGCTTCTATTCTCTAGCAGAAAGGCCAAGTAGTGAGTTTAGTAAAAACTGGGTTGTTGAACATATATATCCGATTACCTTCTGGCAGTTGCGCCATATTCTGCATACCAATGGTTTGTTTATTAAAAATATCGAAACTGACCATATCCGCCGTTCGGCGTTGATAGGGCTATTATTCTATCCCCTGAGTTATTTCGCTACCTGGAAAGCCATGAGAAAAGAGACCGATATCCCACAACGACAAAAAAACATGGAAATTCTTAATCAAATGCATAAACCGGCCATTTATCTGGGCCGAACACAAATAATTCTTGCCAAAAAAGAAGACCATTCCTATATTAAAAATCAATAACTCGCTTTCTGATGACAAACCCGATATCTAATAAAAGACAGGCTAGCCTAGTCGACTAGCCTGTCTTTGTTTGGTTTATTTTTTCTACAATCGCCGTAGTAGAACAATTTGGCGTCATTCCCATTACTTTAACTTCACCACCGTAAGCTTCAACAATCTGCCAGCCAACCACACCTTTTTTATCGTAATCGCCTCCTTTAACCAAAATATCAGGCTGAATTTCACTTAATAAAGCCTCAGGGGTATCGCCTTCAAAACAAGTCACCCAATCAACCGATGCTAGCCCAGCTAACACGGCTAAGCGACGACTTGCCGTATTAATAGGCCTTCCCTGCCCTTTTAACTGAGTCACTGACTCATCGGTATTGATCGCCAGCACCAAACGGTCACCTTGTGCTCGCGCTTGTTGCAAATAACTGACATGGCCAGCATGTAAAATATCAAAACAGCCATTAGTAAAAACAATTTTTTCACCACGTTGTTTGGCTTGTTGTACCGCTAATTTAAGTTGTTCTACTGTGACAGCACCCCCAATACTATTATCGGTGTTATTCTCACCTTGGTGGCGCAAGTATTCGACATGAAGCTCAGGCCCACTCACGGTGGCAGTACCTAATTTACTAACAACAATACTGGCTGCCACATTGGCTAATATAACCGCTGTTTTCAGCTCTTCACCAGCGGCTAGTGTTGCCGCTATCGTTGAAATTACAGTATCACCCGCTCCAGTTACATCGGCCACTTCTTTAGCAATAGCAGGTAAATGAAACTCTGGTTGATGTTGGCGGATCAAGGTCATGCCATGTTCACTTCGGGTAATTAATATAGCTTTTATTTCGAGTTCTTGAATAAGCTGTTCCGCTTTCTCAATCAATTCTTTTTCCGAATTCACTTTGCCAACAACCGCTTCAAACTCAGCCATATTTGGAGTGATTAAATCAGCACCTTGATACTTACTAAAATCATCACCTTTAGGATCTATGAGCACAGTGATATCATTTTTTTTAGCTAATTTTATCCAATATTGTGGATCGGCCAAGGTCCCTTTCTTGTAATCAGATAACACCATCACTTTAGTGTCAGACAACAAAGGCCTGGTTAACGCTTTTAGTCCTAGCCATTCATCTTTATCAAAAGGTGTTTCAAAATCAAGTCTTAACAGCTGCTGATGATTACTTATCACCCGGCGCTTTACGATGGTTTCTTTACTATCAGAATAATGAAAAGCACAAATAACGCCGACAGCGTTCAGCCGCTGTTGCAGTGTGATTGCCGCTTGGTCATTCCCTGTTATACCTCCCACTCGAGCACTGGCACCAAGTGATGCTAGATTCATTGCAACATTAGCCGCTCCACCAGGTAGCTCTTCTATATGGTCAATATTAACCACGGGCACGGGTGCTTCTGGGGAGATACGGCTGGCCTTACCATAATAAAAACTATCCAGCATCAGGTCACCAATAACCATAACCTGAGCACCATGAAATATAGGGAATATGTGTTTCATCTTTTTATTTGATACATCATTATTTAAAAGCGAGACAGTTATTTTGCCGGTAAAATGCTTTCTAGTCTATACCATACCTGATCTACACTAATATTATCCATACATACCGGCTCCTTATTTATGGCCTGCTCATTTGAACAATGTCGTTTATAGCAGGGAGAGCAACCCATATTACTAACAATATGTTGTTGTTGTTGGCCATAAGTACCTATCAAATCAGTATCAGTCGCACCATAAATAGTGACGGCAGGCACATTTACGACTGCCGCTAAATGAGCTAAACCGGTGTCACTACAAATAGCGCCTTGCGCTCTTAACATTATCGCGGCCACATTATTTAAACCTAATCTCGGCAAGGCAAAAGCACGCGCACTAACACTTGCAATCTGCTGTGCCCGTTTATATTCAGTATCATTTCCGCACGGTAATAAAACAGAATAACCTTGCCCTGTAGCCAATAGCACTAATTTTTGCCACGATACTAATGGCCATAATTTAGTCAGCCAACTCGCATTATGAACAAACACTAAATAACGACTAGGCAGCTCAAAGTCCAACTTTGGCAAGGCATAGGCCGTTAAATCTACTCCATAATCTGCTGCTGTTTTTGGCAAGGCATAATTGAGTGCCTGTGCCATTAGCTCTCGCATTTTTTCAATTGAATGTTGCTGTAAATTTACTTTATAACGATAGTGATAAGCCCAATGCGCTGGGCGCTCTCGACAATAGTTTTTATCAAGACCGGATATCTTGCCCTTATTCAGAAAAGAGACAACAGCGCTTTTAAGATTACTTTGAAGGTCAATCACCACATCATAATGTTGCGCATTTAATTGGCGATAAAACTTAGATAGCCGACCATCTTGCCATGCCGTTATAGGATTTTTTCGCCATTGCCTGTGTGCTGTTTTTATCACTGATTTTACATTTGGGTGCCATAAAGCAACATCGGCAAAACCTTGATCAACAACCCAATCAAACTCAATCTCGGGCATTGCTCTTGCGGCATCGGTTATCGCAGGTAAAGCATGCATTAAATCCCCCATCGAGGTGAGTTTAATGATCAGTACTTTCATTTATCGGCCATCAAGACATGCTAAAGGATCTTGGTGTTGCAGCAGAATGTTAAAGAAATAATCTGGATCTTTAATCTGGGTTAACTCACCTGCTCGCGGGAATAATTTATCTTGCAATCGAGAAAGCCAAAAGCGCAAGGCGGCAGCGCGTAAAACTAAATTAAAATGTTCAACTTCGGTCTCACTAAGTGGACGTTGTTGGCAATAAGCGGCGATCAAGGATTGATAACGCTGCCCGTCAATCAAACCATCATCGCCGACACACCAATCATTAACTGCGACAGCAAGGTCATAAAGTAAATATTCATCACAAGCATAATAAAAGTCGATAATACCTTTAAGCTGATCACCATCGAATAAGGCATTATCGCGAAATAAATCAGAATGAGTAACGCCCGTTGGTAGATCTAAACTGGCATAACTTTGCTGAAAGCTAAGTTCAGCACGTAATAATTGTGCGCTTTTGGCATCTAGTTGAGGCAATAAGGTTTCTGCCATCGACTGACGCCAACTAGGACCACGCTCACTGCTTCGACGAAATTCAAATTGCTGACCGACTGTATGCATTTTACCTAACACATCGCCAATCGCCCGACATTGCCCAATGCTGGCCACTTTATTAACGCCTTGCCCAGGCAACCGCATCACTAATGCTGCAGGTTTACCACACAACGATTTTAAATAGTGGCCTTGTTTATCGGCAGCAGGATGCGCAGAAGGTATGCTTTTTTGATAAAAAAAAGTCATCACATCAAGAAAATAGATCAGTTCGCTAAAATCATGGTGTTCAAACAAGGTCAAAACAAATTGGCCTTGTTGCGTTGTAACAAAATAATTTGTATTTTCTATACCATCACTAATGCCTTGATAAGACAATAACTCACCCACGGTATAATCGTTTAAAAACGCAACAAGTTGGTCACGTGAAACTTCAGTATAAACAGACATTAATGAAACTCAGTAGCTAAAATTATTTACCATTTAAACAAGACCCAGTTTGGCACAAGAAGCGACTCTAACTCATATTGATTAACATCTAAGGTGCCATCACCATCACTATCAAGAAAGTAGTATGGATAACCCACAACCGGCGTTACTTTAATCATATATAACTCGCCATTCATCCGATATTCTTCAACTGTACGGTCTTCTTTTTGAATAATATTTATTTCAGGCTCAATACTTTGGCCATCAAGCAATGGTGAGGGCATAACAGGGGGCTGAGGTACATCAGGGCCAGCTGACCAAACATTCGCTGACATTAACAAGCTAACAACGCATACAATAGGTATAACAGCGGATTTGTTAAACATGGTTTGTGCTCCGTATAATTTAGCACAAAGATAGCATTTTCATCCTCAGGATTAAAGCGATCTATTGTCTATTACTAAATATTTAAAGTGACCCATTATGAAAAAAACTGCGCCCTTTATTCTTGTTGACGGCTCGTCTTACCTCTATCGCGCCTACCACGCCATGAGCCAAGCAAATCTAACTAATGCACAGGGGCAAGCTACAGGTGCAATCTATGGTGTTGTCAATATGCTGCGCAAGTTACTAGAACAATATAATCCAGAGCTTATCGCTGTGGTATTTGATGCCAAAGGTAAAACATTTCGTAACGATTTGTATGCTGAATACAAAGCAACACGACCACCAATGCCTGATGATTTGCGCGAACAAATTGCACCTTTACACGACGTAGTGCGCGCAATGGGCTTCCCATTAATCATGATTGATGGCGTAGAAGCGGATGATGTTATCGGCACCTTGGCCGAACAAGCCACACAGTTAAAGATTGATACGGTTATTTCTACTGGCGATAAAGATATGGCGCAACTGGTTAATCAGCACGTTACTTTAATCAACACCATGAGCAATACCATTACCGATATTCAAGCAGTTCATGATAAATACGGCATTGCGCCCAACCGCATCATCGACTTTTTAGCATTGATGGGTGACAAGGTAGATAATATACCTGGCGTGCCTAGTGTTGGGCCCAAAACAGCCACTAAATTATTACAGCAATATGATTCATTAGAAGGTGTGATAGCACACGCGGATGAAGTCAAAGGCAAGATGGGCGAAAAATTACGTGAAACGGCTGCTGCTTTACCACTGTCGTATCAATTGGCTACCATTAAATTGGATGTTGAACTTGATGACACACCCACTAGCTTGCAATTAAAACCCCAAGATACCTGTTCTTTATTAAGCCTATTTAAACTTCTAGAATTCAAATCATGGACTACCGAATTAGTCCGTGTGACCAATGCCGCTAATACGGACACTAAAACAAGTTTGGCCGATGTCACAATTGAGGCGATAACACCACCAACAGAGCAACATTACGAAACCATATTAACCGAAGATCGCCTACAATTTTGGTTAAAGGCATTAACACATGCTGAGCTATTCTCCTTTGATACCGAGACCACCAGTCTCAATTATCTTGATGCCCGTATTGTCGGTTTATCGTTTGCAATCAAAGCGGGTGAAGCTGCTTACCTTCCTCTTACTCACGATTATATTGGTGCACCAGAACAATTAGATTTTGATCAGGTTTTAAATCTGTTTAAACCCTTGCTTGAAGATCCTCAGCATTTTAAAGTGGGTCAAAATCTAAAATATGACCGCCATATCTTACTTAATCACGGCATCAACTTACAAGGCATCAAACACGATACTATGTTGCAATCTTATGTTTTGGACAGCACGGCAACACGCCACGATATGGATTCGCTGGCTGAAAAATATCTGGGCCGTAACACCATTCATTTTGAAGATATTGCTGGTAAAGGTAAAAAGCAGCTCACGTTCAACCAAATCGATCTTGAACAAGCCGCTCCTTATGCAGCAGAAGATGCCGATATAACCCTGCAATTACACCAGACTTTATGGCCGCAAGTTAAAGCTATTCCATCATTAGCGGCGGTTTATACCACACTCGAAATGCCGCTATTGCCGGTGCTCAACACTCTAGAACGAAATGGCGTAAATATTGATATTTGGATGTTACAACAACAAAGTGATGAATTAGGGCATAAACTTGATCAGCTTGTACAACAAGCTTGGGGCTTAGCGGGCGAAGAATTCAACCTAGGATCACCTAAACAGCTTGGGGTTATTTTGTATGAAAAACTTGAAATTCCTATCTTGAAAAAAACGCCCAAAGGTCAACCTTCTACTGCAGAAGCCGTCTTGCAAGAATTGGCCGATGATGGTTATGAACTTCCACAAATACTGATGAAATACCGCAGTTTGAGTAAGCTAAAATCTACTTATACTGACCGTCTTCCAGAACAGGTCAATAAAACAACAGGCCGAGTGCACACTTCTTATCATCAAGCAGTGACGGCAACAGGTCGCTTGTCATCTTCTGATCCCAACTTACAAAATATCCCCATTCGTAGTGAAGAAGGCCGCCGGATCCGTGAAGCTTTTGTTGCTCCGAGTGGCTATAGCTTAATCGCAGCCGATTATTCACAAATTGAATTACGCATTATGGCTCATTTATCGCAGGACCCAGGTTTACTCAAGGCCTTTGCTGCCAATGAAGATATCCATCGTCACACTGCTGCTGAAATTTTTAGCGTTAGTTTAGATGATGTTAATAGCGATCAGCGTCGTAGCGCAAAGGCAATCAACTTTGGTTTGATTTATGGCATGTCTGCTCATGGTTTATCAAAACAGCTGGGTATTGAACGCCATCAAGCGGCAGACTATATGACCACTTATTTTGAGCGCTATCCAGGTGTCAAAGCTTATATGGATTCTACACGTGAGCAAGCCAAACTAGATGGATATGTTGAAACCTTATTTGGTCGTCGCCTATTTTTACCCGAGATTAACTCCAGCAATGGTATGCGTCGACAATATGCTGAGCGAACCGCGATTAATGCACCCATGCAAGGCACAGCAGCCGACATTATAAAACGGGCAATGATTGATATTCATCAATGGCTACTTCTCAGCGAAAACTCAGCTATTCGCATGATAATGCAAGTGCACGATGAATTAGTTTTTGAAGTCCCTGTGGACCAAATTGATACGGCCAAATTAAAGATCGAACAGTTGATGAACCATGCCGCCAAATTAGATGTGCCATTAGAAGTTGGCATTGGCATAGGTGATAATTGGGAACAAGCTCATTAAGCGACAGGGAGAAGCAGTCTTTTAAAACTCAACCCATTGAATTACAGATAAAAAGCACCAACTGAAACTCGGCTTATCACTCCTGTTTCAGACTGTAGCACTATACATTTTAATCCTAAAAATAATGTAACATATTACTCATGATAAGAAATGTAAGTTGACAGTACAACTTAATCTCAAACGATTATTCAGATACTGCCACTTGATTGCGACCGTTTTGCTTTGCACGATATAAACCTTGGTCTGCGGATTCAATTAATAGGCGTGCCAGCTCTGCAATATTATAATCTTTCTGCGGATGAATGGTCGCCACACCGCAACTTAATGTGACATGATCTGCTACTGATGAATAAGCATGTTCAATGTCTAAAACATCTATAGTCTTTCGAATACTTTCAGCGATGACCTGTGCGCCTTCCAAATCAGTTGCAGGCAAGATAAAACCAAATTCTTCACCGCCGTACCTAGCCACCAAATCACCAGGCCTATTAGTTGCCTTAATCATTGCTTCGGCCACGCATTTTAAACAATCATCGCCACCTTGATGACCATAATTATCGTTATAGTTTTTAAAGAGGTCGATATCACACAATACCAAAGACAATGAGCTACCTATTCGAATCGCTCGTTTCAATTCTCTTTCCATAGTTTCATCAAAATGGCGACGATTAGATAAGCCGGTCAGCCCATCCTTTACTGCTATCATTTTTAATTCACTATTTGCCTTATGAAGTTGTTGTCGCATTTTAGCAATACGCTGCATTGCCCGTAATTTGGCATTAAGCACCAACGCTTCAATTGGTTTTACTAAATAGTCATCGCCGCCCGCATCTATAGCGCGTGCTATCGCACCTGGTTTTGACATTGCCGAGAGAAAAATAATGGGAACCCAATCTTTCTCATTATCTGTCAATTTTCTTATATCTTTTGCGGCCTCAATGCCGTCTTTTATTGGCATCGTCACATCTAAAAGTACCAAGTCTGGTCGCTCTTCGCGAAAAACATCTACGGCTTGCTGGCCATTCTCCACTGTAATCACTTGGTGGCCTGCCTCTTCAATATAGGCACGAATTAACATTTGACTAGTGATTGAGTCTTCAGCTACTAGCACTTTCATTTTTCTTAACCTCACATTCATTCAAGTGGCGGTAATATTTTAATTTTTTAATTAATACTGACTTATTTTTTCTTTGCTCGAGGATGAGCATTATCATACACTTTTGCTAAATGCTGAAAATCGACATGTGTATAAATTTGAGTAGTCGAAATATCTGCATGGCCTAATAACTCTTGAACGGCTCTCAAATCACCACTTGCTTCCAGCATATGTGAGGCAAAGGCGTGACGCAAACGATGAGGATGCACCCTATCAGAAATACCCTGTTTTTTCCCCCAATAACTCACACGTTTTTGAATGGATCGAACGCCTAATCGACCACCTTGCTGCGTTATAAACAAAGCAGATTGTTCCAAAAAACCCAATTCATAACGCATGGTCAACCAATTTTGCAAAGCCTTAATTGCCTTGCTGCCAACCGGTACGATACGTTGTTTATTACCTTTACCTAATACATGTATCAGTTGATCACCAAAATCAACGTCACGTAGATTAAGACGAGCTAATTCCGCTAAGCGCAGACCTGAAGAATAAAATAATTCCATCATCGCACGATCACGACCACCGATAAACGTATTTTGCGGAGTGCCATCTAATAAACCAGACATTTGGTCGACATCTAATGTTGATGGCAAGCGCTTCTCACCTTTTGGTGCTTGAACAGTTTGTGCCGGATTGTTGTCAACCAAACCTTCACGGATTAAAAAACGATAAAAACTGCGAATGGCTGATAATTGTCGTTGTATGGAACGACTCGCTAAACCTTGGCGGTGAAGTTGACTAATAAACTGTCGAATATGGCTACTTTTAATGGCTTGCCAAACAATAAGATCAGATTGCTCACAAAACAACAAAAGGTAATTGAGATCTCGCTGATAATTCTTCACCGTATGCGGTGACATGCGTTTTTCTTGCGCTAAATACTGCAAGAAAGCATCAATCGTTTGTTGCTGCTCATTCACTCGTTAACACGTGATGATAGGGTCGTAATAAGCGCATGGTAATTTCGCCCAAGAAATTCAAATAATCAGTGCCCATATCGGCATGAAAGCGATTCACATTAAAACTTGCTATCGCTAATAAACCAGCACATGGCTCGTGGCCTAACGGCAAGCACGCAACAGATTGCACCTGCTCAGCCTGTTCGCCAAATAACACTGTCTTTTGAGCTAGTGTTAGTCGACCGCAAACGGTTTGCTGTTTAGCTAATAAACTATCAAAAATTTTAAAAACATCATCATCAACATGATGTTGAAGAATATTATCCGTCAGCGTTGTCGGCAAGGCGAGTTTAGTTTTTCCGCTATAAAATAAGCGTAATGCCACCTCATCTGCCTCAAATTCATGTTTAAGTTCATCCATAAGCAAAGGTATCAATTCATCCAAATCTTTTGCATCCATTAATCGCAAACAAAGTTGATGCACTCGTAATTGTAATTCGGCATTTTTTCGGGCGTTAAATAATAATGAATTCAGCTGTGTATGCAAGGTTTCATTTTTTTGTCGACATTGTTCTAACTGGCGCTGTGCAAGCGAAATAGTCCCTTGAGGAGAAGTTGTTAACTGGAGTGACTCCAACAACGCTGGCTGCTCAATAAAAAAGTCAGAATGTTTTGATAAATATGTCGTTATCTGTTCAGGTGTTAATTTGACTTTATCGTCGCCCATGCTATTTCTCCATCAAAAACGTGTGTTGTTGGCCCTGTCATCCAGACAGATGCATTGTCATTAGACCATTCAATTAATAATTCACCACCTGGCAGTTTGACCTTAACTTCTCGCGCTAATATGCCACGTAGGATTCCACTAACTACAGCAGCACATGCTCCGGTACCACATGCAAGTGTTTCGCCCGCGCCTCGCTCAAATACTCGCAGATTAATTTGGCTAGGATTAACCACTTCCATAAAACCAACATTCACTCGTTCAGGAAATTGATGATGTCGCTCAATAATAGGTCCTAAACTATCAACATCGGCAGTATTAATATCATCCACCAATAACACGGCGTGTGGATTGCCCATTGATACCGCTGCTATTTCTATGAGCTGTTGCTCCGCTAATAGCAAGTCATAAGTGATAGATTGATGATCCGTAACAAAAGGGATATCTGGAGGTGAAAATCGTGGCAAACCCATATTAACCGATACTTCACCGCCAATTTTCAGACTAGGATAAATGACTCCTGCAGCAGTTTCTACTGCAATGGTCATTTTATTTGTCAAACCTTTGTCATAAACATATCGAGCAAAACATCGTGCACCGTTACCACATTGAGCAACTTCACTGCCATCGGCATTAAAGATGCGATATTTAAAATCTACGGCAGGATTTGAAGCTTTTTCAACCAATAACAGCTGATCACAGCCAACACCATTTTTTCTATCTGATAATAGCCGAATTTGGTCAGCAGTTAACTCTATGTGTTGATTAATGGCGTCAATAACAACAAAGTCATTGCCGATGCCATGCATTTTAGTAAATTTCAACATATTGCTTAAGCTGGTAACAGCTGCTCACCTGCATACAATGATTCTATAGTTTCGCGCTCACGCACACAATGCACTTTATCACCATCCACCATCACTTCAGCCGAGCGAGGGCGGGAATTATAGTTAGAACTCATCGTAAAACCGTAAGCACCTGCCGAACGAATCGCTAACAAATCATTAGGTTTAATTGCTAACAAGCGGTCTTTACCCAGAAAATCACCGGTTTCACAAATAGGTCCTACGATATCAACGTTTTGTGTGGCTATAGCTTCATCAGGAGTCACTGCTTGAATATCCATCCATGACTGATATAGCGCGGGCCGCAACAAGTCATTCATCGCCGCATCAACTATTGCAAATTGTTTGTCTTGTGTTGGTTTAATGTATTCCACTTTAGTAACTAAAATACCGGCATTTCCAGCAATAGCTCGCCCCGGCTCTAATAATATTTCCAGGTCACGCCCTTTTAATAATGGGCGCAATGCGGCAGCATATTGAGCAGGCGTGGGAGGTGTTTCATCTTGATAGGTAATGCCCAAGCCCCCACCAATGTCCAAATGTGTGAGTTTAATACCCATGCCAGCGAGTTTATCAATTAAGTTTAATACTCGCTTTAAAGCATCTACAAAAGGCGTTACAGAAGTAAGCTGTGAACCAATATGACAATCAATGCCGACTACATCTAAATGCGTTAAGGTTTCTGCTTGTAGGTAGACTGATTCAGCCTCCTCAATGGCAATACCAAACTTATTCTCTTTCAAGCCGGTAGAGATGTAAGGATGTGTTTGAGCATCAACGTCAGGATTAACTCTAATGGAGATGGCAGCACGGCAATCTAATTCACTTGCCACCTCATTTATTCGTATCAATTCAGGTATTGATTCAACATTGAAACATCGAATACCTTGTCTCAAAGCATAGATAATCTCCGCAATTGTCTTACCGACACCTGAAAAAACAATACGGTTAGCTTGGCCACCCGCAGCTAATACTCTCGCTAGCTCACCGGCGGATACAATATCAAAACCAGAGCCCAATCGAGCCAAAACATTCAATACAGCTAAATTAGAATTGGCTTTTACCGCATAACATACACAATGTGCTTGGCCTGAAAATGCATTATCAAATGCCTTCCAGTGTCGTTCTAATGTGGCTCTAGAATAGACATAGGTCGGCGTACCAAATCTTTCTGCAATGTTGGCTACGGCAACGTCTTCAGCAAATAACTCACCAGATTTATAATCAAAATAATCCATTTTTTGTTATCTCTCTGAACTGATCAAGGTACTACCTTCCGGCAAATATAAATCGCCTTTCTGTCCACATGCCGCTAATACTGTCAAAATGATCATTGTCATTAATAGTCGTTTCCAGTTGGTTATTTTTTGCATTATTCTTTCCCATATCAATCAATTGTGAGCATTATATACAGGAAGCGAGTAACTCGTCTCAACTTACAAACTAGAATTTATCTAATAATTTACATAATATAAGCACCAATAAACACAATCTTTATGTTTTAGGCCACCAAGATATCATGGAACACACACAATCAATCAGACTCAGTGGCTTAGCAAGACGTCTCATTACGGATGGCTTATTAAGCGAAGATGAGGCGCTATCAGCTCAAAAAAATGCGAAAGAAGCTAATCAGCCTTTTGCCAGTTACCTTGTGCGCAATAAAATTCTTGATAGCCATGCCATAGCACTAGTTGCTTCGCAAGAATTTGGCGTACCACTGTTTGATATTGACGCCATGAATATGGAGATGGCCGGCACACTACTGATTAAAGAAAATCTAATTCGTAAACATCATGCCTTACCGTTATATCAACGTGGTAACAGACTCCATGTCGCAATGTCAGATCCGACCAACCTGCAAGCTTTAGAGGAATATCAATTTAGTACCGGTATGAATACCTTTGCTGTTTTGGTGGAAGAGAAAAAATTAACCGCAGCTATTGAGCGAGCATTAGATCAAACTGAGGAAAAATTTGATAACTTTGACGGTGCTGATTTAGATGATATTGATCTTGGTCCAGATGACGTCAATGATGGTAAAGACCCCGCTACATCAGAGGCTGATGAAACGCCGATTGTACGTTTTATCAATGGCATTTTAACCCATGCGATCAAGTCAGGCGCATCAGATATTCACTTTGAGCCTTATGAAAAAAAATACCGCGTACGTATTCGAATCGATGGCATCTTACAAGAAGCACAATCCGCTCCGATCACACTGGGCGGAAGAATAGCAGCACGCCTTAAAGTATTGTCGCGGTTAAATATTGCAGAGCGCCGAGTGCCACAAGATGGTCGAATGCGACTCAAGTTATCGCCAACAAAAACAATCGATTTTCGTGTCAACACTTGCCCCACCTTGTTTGGTGAAAAAATAGTCTTACGTATTTTAGATCCGACTAGTGCGCAATTAGGCATTGATGCCTTAGGATATGAACCCGATCAGAAAAAAATATTCATGGAGACCATGCATCAACCTTACGGCATGATCCTAGTAACAGGTCCAACAGGTAGTGGTAAAACAGTATCACTCTATACCGCACTGAATATTCTTAATACGGATGATAGAAATATCTCAACCGCTGAAGATCCGGCTGAAATAAGCTTGGCAGGTATTAATCAGGTCAATGTTAACCCTACTGTAGGACTTACCTTTTCTGCCGCCCTAAAAGCGTTCTTACGCCAAGATCCCGACATTATCATGGTGGGTGAGATTCGTGATTTAGAGACCGCGGAAATATCAATTAAAGCCGCACAAACTGGCCATATGGTATTTTCAACTTTACATACCAACGATGCACCACAGACCATTACACGTTTAGCTAATATGGGCGTGCCCGCGTTCAATATCGCCTCGGCAGTCTCTCTTATTATTGCTCAACGTTTAGGTCGTCGCTTATGTAATAAATGTAAGCAAGTTGAAGCTATACCTCTCGAAGCGCTATTAGATGAAGGCTTTACACAAGCACAAATAGATAATGGTGTGACCATTTTTAAAGCCGTCGGTTGTGATAGTTGCACATTAGGATATAAAGGCCGCGTCGGTATTTATCAAGTCATGCCTATTTCCGAGGCAATGGGACGCATCATTATGGAAGGTGGTAATGCAATGATCTTAGCTGACCAAGCAGAAAAAGAAGGCATTGATGACTTAAGAAAATCTGGTCTCAAAAAAGTAGCGGCAGGCATGACTAGTCTTGAAGAATTAAACCGTGTAATTAAGGAGTAATCAGTGGCTCAAACATCTAAAAAAGTTAAACAAAAAGTTGCTCCTATCTTTATTTGGCAGGGTTCAAATAAAGAAGGCCGACGTATTAAAGGCGAGCAGTCAGCTGCAAGTGCTAATGAAGTTAAGGCAATACTCCGTCGCAAGGGAATTAATCCAATAAAAGTCAAAAAGAAACCTAAAGATCTTTTTGCGCCTAGAAAACCGGCGATCAAACCATCTGACATTGCAATATTTAGTCGTATGTTAGCCACCATGATGTCTGCTGGTGTGCCGTTAATGCAGGCGATGCAAATTATTGGCGAAGGCCATGAAAATGCGAGCATGCAAGAGATGATTCTGGCAATTAAATCAAATGTAGAATCAGGAACGAGTTTAGCTGAGTCTTTAGGTAAATTTCCCTTATATTTTGATGATCTGTTTGTTAGTTTAGTTCATGCTGGTGAGCAATCAGGTACCTTAGAAACACTATTGCATGAAATTGCAGCCTATAAAGAAAAAACCGAAGCCTTAAAAGCCAAAATTAAAAAAGCATTGGTCTACCCTACCTCTATTATTGTAGTAGCCTTCGTGGTTACTGCCATTTTAATGATCTTTGTTATTCCCCAGTTTGAAGCATTGTTCAATGGCTTTGGTGCCGATTTACCAGGACTGACAAAAGTGGTTATTCGTATATCTGAAATATTCCAAGAGTATTGGTGGATTATCTTTGGTGCAATTATTGGTGCCGTATATGCCATTATGGAAGGTAAACGTCGTTCGCGAAAAGTACAACACTTTTTTGATCGCCTACTTCTTAAAATTCCTGTTATCGGTATCATCCAAGAGAAAGGGGCTATTGCACGTTTTGCGCGTACTTTTTCCACTATGTTTAAAGCGGGTGTCCCGATGGTCGAAGCAATGGTGTCAGTTGCTGGTGCAACCGGCAATATTGTATTTAGTGAAGCAACAATGATAATGCGTGATGATGTTTCCACAGGAACACAGTTAAATGCTGCAATGAAAGAAAGTGAAATGTTTCCTAATATGGTGGTGCAAATGGTCGCTATTGGAGAAGAATCGGGTTCACTCGATGCAATGTTAGCAAAAGTGGCTGATTTTTTTGAACAAGAAGTAGATGATGCCGTTGATAATATGACCGCATTAATGGAGCCCATGATTATGGCTGTCTTAGGTGGCTTGATTGGCACTTTAGTTATCGCGATGTATTTACCTATTTTCAAAATGGGGGCAGTAGTTTAAATAATGGCTTTAATTGATTTATTACAAACATCGCCTGTTTGGCTAATCACGCTAGTCAGTCTGCTAGGGCTGTTAATCGGTAGTTTTCTCAACGTGGTTATTTATCGGTTGCCGCTAATGATGGAGCAGGAATGGAAAACACAGTGTGATGAACTTAACAATCAAACGCCAGAATTAGCGGCAACTTTTACATTAAGTGTGCCCCGATCTCGTTGCCCTAATTGCAAACATGCGATTACAGCGATAGAAAACATTCCTGTCATCAGTTATCTGGTTTTAGGTGGTCAATGTAGGCAATGTAAAATAGCTATTTCAAGACGATATCCATTGATAGAGGTTTTAACAAGCCTACTTTCAGGCATTGTCGCTTGGCACTTTGGCTTTGATTGGGCTTGTTTAGGTGCCTTACTTTTAACTTGGTCGCTTATTGTACTGACCTTTATTGATATTGATCATCAACTGTTACCTGACAGTATTACCTTGCCTTTGTTGTGGCTTGGTATTGTATTTAACTTATTTTCTACTTATACCGATTTAACATCCAGTGTGATTGGTGCAATAGCAGGCTACCTGATGCTTTGGTTTGTATTTCATGGCTTTAAGCTAATAACGGGTAAGGAAGGCATGGGTTATGGTGATTTTAAGTTATTAGCAGCCTTAGGGGCATGGTTCGGCTGGTTAATACTGCCCTCCATAATATTACTATCTTCGTTAGTAGGTGCAATCGTTGGTATATCCCTGATCTTATTCCGCCAGCATCAAGCTAATATACCCATTCCCTTTGGACCCTACCTAGCTGCCGCAGGTTGGATAGCACTCGTTTGGGGTGACACAATCACTTATGCTTATATTAACTGGACAGGTACAGGCTAAATATCTATGTTAAAAATAGGGCTGACCGGGGGTATTGCCAGTGGAAAATCGACAGTTTGTCTATTATTTTCTCAACTTGGGGTGCCAATCATTGATGCCGATATTATTGCTAGGCAGTTAGTTGAACCCAATCAACAAGCTTATAATGAAATTGTCCAAACATTTGGTGATCAATGTTGCCATACAAGTGGCGAACTCAATCGACAATATTTACGGAAACTTATCTTCTCTAATGATAAGGCAAAAGAGCAATTAGAAACGATTCTTCATCCACGTATTCGCTCTCAATTGATTCAACAAAGTAATACTCAAAGTGCACCATATTGTCTTTTAGTCATTCCCTTATTAATTGAAAATGACATGATAGACTGTGTTGATCGTATTTTAGTTATTGATATTGATGAATCTCTACAGCTCAATCGTTTATGTGAGCGCGATAATATCGCAGTCAAAGATGCGCTGTTGATCATTAATAAGCAAGTGAGCCGCCAACAACGTTTAACCTTTTCAGATGACCTTATTACAAATAATAATGGTACCGAACTGCTCAAAAAATCAGTCGATAACCTACATAAAAAATACCTTTCTGATAGCAAATAATTGATGGTCCAGTTGCCAGTTTAACGATAGTAATGGACAATAAGCATCTTTACGATACTTATCCTTTATTTGAATCGCTTGTGCCTGAAAAAATTATCTACGAACAACCGCTCAATGAGCGCATACGCACATTTCTCCGACTTGAATTCCTATTCATGCGTATTGATCACGCCTTAACACAAAACAATGAATTAAATAATCGTAATGCTATTGATGGTTTACTGAGTATTTTATCCGTTTTTGAACGTAGTGATCTAAAACAAGAAATAGCTAAAGAATTAGAGCGCCTAGTCAGCACCTTGTCTGCCTTGGAGAACTCGCCGGGTGTTAATAAACTAGCACTCGATGATTTACTCAATGAATTAGACCAGATTTTAGATGCCCTACACATGAGTAAGGCCGCCATTGGCCAATCTTTGCGTGAAAATGATTTTCTTTATAGTATTCGCCAACGTGCAAGTATTGCTGGCGGGAGTTGTGACTTTGATTTACCTGCCTATCATTTCTGGTTGCAACATACGCCTGACGAGTCCCGCAATCAACAGTTACTCAATTGGCTAAACCAATTTGCTAGCCTGCGTGCCGCTATTGAAATATCACTTAAGTTAATTCGCGGAAGTACTGGATTTATAACTGCTACCGCCGATGCTGGATTTTTCCAAAAAAACTTAAATAGTAGCCTAGCCAATCAGCTCATTCGGGTACAAATAATGAATGACACCGCCTATTACCCAGAAATAAGTGGTGGTAAACATCGCTTCACTGTGCGTCTAATGCAATTTGATATTGACCAACGTGCTAAGCAAGTCACTGAAAATATTGGTTTTTCTCTTAGCATTTGTGCAATGTAATAAGGTTAACTGATGACTCAAACGATAGTGCAATGCCCACAATGTGGCCAATCTGTTGTCTGGCAGCAAGATCAGGTCTGGAAGCCATTTTGTAGTGAACGCTGCAAATTAATAGATTTAGGTGATTGGGCCTCGGAAAATCACCGCATTCCTGATACTTCAAGCAAAATTGATCACGTCAACATCGATGAATATAATCCGTCTGATTATCATTAATTAATCAGCGTTAATTATATATACTAGCCCGCTCAACAAGAGTGCCTGTTATGCGTCACCGGCAGTTAGAATACCTTGTTGATATGAAAAATCTAACATACGATTTAATGGAATCAACGCTTTTTGACGAATATCTTCATCAACCTCAACCATATTTTTGGTATCTCGCAATGTTTCATACAAATTACCAAGGGTGTTCATCGCCATCCACGGGCAATGAGCACAGCTTTTACAGGTTGCACTTTTTCCACCTGTAGGCGCGGGAATAAGGCGTTTATTTGGCACCGCTAAGCCCATTTTATAAAATAAGCCATGGTCAGTGGCAATAATCAAGGTATTTGCTTTGGATGCCTTACCTGCTGCTATAATTTGTTTAGTTGATCCGACAAAATCTGCTTTTGCAATAATTGATTCAGGTGACTCTGGATGTACTAATACTTCTGCATCAGGGTGTTTTTTCATCAAAGCTTCAAGTTCATAAAGTTTAAACTCATCATGAACAACACAATGGCCTTGCCAAAGAATCATATCGGCACCGGTTTTATTATTGATATATTGTCCGAGATGACGATCGGGTCCCCAAATTATTTTTTTACCTTGAGCCATCAAATTCTCAATGATCTGGATGGCATTACTGGACGTTACAATCCAATCAGCTCGGGCTTTTACAGCGACACTTGTATTGGCATAAACCACAACAACATGGTCAGGATATTGGTCGCAAAATTGACTAAACTCTTCTATTGGACAGCCTAAGTCTAAGGAGCACTCAGCGTTCAATGTGGGCATTATTACTGTTTTTTCTGGGCTTAAAATCTTCGCTGTTTCACCCATAAAACGTACTCCACATATCACCAAGGTACTGGCTTGGTGTTGAGCTCCAAAATTAGCCATATCTAGTGAATCAGAAACATAACCGCCGGTTTCTTCAGCTAATGCCTGTAAGTCATCATCCACATAGTAATGAGCAATTAATACTGCATTTTTTTGTTTAAGTAATAGTTTAATCTTTGTAACGTAGTCTTGTTTTTGAGGATCTGTCAGCCATGGATTAGGAGCGACATTATCAATTATATGATCAATTCTTGACTGTAATTTTTTAGGAACTGTTTCAGCAAGACTCATTTAATATTACCTTTAAATAATCGGATATTTGTTTGTCATTACAAAGCTTGTAAGGCTGAAATAATGGCTACATTGGCCGCTGGAAATTGACTATCAATTAAGTCAGATATAGCACACCATCGCCATTTCTGACCCTCTTGACCATGCGGAGTTCCACTAAACTTATCGACATGCCAGACATCCAATAACACCGACAGATCATCATAGTCATGACTAATCGTTAATAATGGCTGCGCTGATATAACTGTAATAGCTACTTCTTCCAGAACTTCTCTCTTCAGTGCGTCAAAAACTGTTTCTTCAGTTTCAAGTTTACCACCAGGAAACTCCCATAAATCACCCTGATGCTGATGTGTTTGTCGAAGGGTTAATAGTACCTGATTTTCAGAATTAACTATGGTCGCAACAGCGACATGTATACGCTTTTTCATTCAACCAAGACATATAATGCACCACAATAGGGGCACGCTATCTGGCCTTTATTTCCTATATCCAAATAGACTCTGGGATGTGCATCCCAAAGTGTCATCTTTGGCATTGGACAACTTAAGGGCAGATCAGTTAAGTGAACCTCGTATCGTTTTTCGCTACATGAATCTTGTGACGTAGTTTCATTCATCTGAACGGCCCTCTTAAAATTATCTTAGGCTTAAGATTTGTCTGTTGTTTCTGCCAAAGTAGCTTGCTTACGCAAACGGATATTTAACTCTTTTAATTGTAGTTCACTGACAGCGCTAGGCGCACTCGTTAATAAACAGCTTGCAGATTGTGTTTTAGGAAAAGCCATCACGTCACGAATAGATGACGATCCCGTCATCAACATGGCAAGACGATCTAAACCAAATGCTAAACCACCATGTGGTGGACAACCAAATTTCAACGCTTCTAACAAGAAACCAAACTTGTCATCAGCTTCTTCTTTCGAAATTCCTAATAAGTCAAATACTTTACTTTGCACATCCGCTTTATGAATACGCATTGAACCACCACCTAACTCAGTACCATTGAGCACCATATCGTAGGCACGTGATAAACATTTACCAGGATCAGTGTCTAATAAACCAAGATCAGACTCACGTGGTGCTGTGAATGGGTGGTGTAGAGCAGTCCAACGATTTGATTTTTCATCCCAATCAAACATTGGGAAAGCGACAACCCATAGTGGTTGCCAACCATGTTTCACTAGCTCTAAGTCATGGCCTACTTTAACTCGCAAAGCGCCTAATGCTTCGTTAACGATATTGGCACTATCGGCACCAAAGAAGACTAAATCACCTGTTTCCGCTTCAGTTCGTTGCATAATAGCTGTAACAACATCATCAGGTAAGAATTTCAAAATGGGAGATTGCAAACCTTCACGACCGGCGTCAATGTCATTAACTTTAATATAAGCAAGACCTTTTGCACCATAAATACTGACAAATTTAGTGTAGTCATCGATCGCCTTTCGACTCAAACTTGCACCTGCCGGAACTCGTAAAGCAGCAACACGACCTTTTTCATCATTCGCAGGACCAGAAAACACCTTGAAATCAACTGTTTTCATTAGATCACTGATTTCGACCAATTCCAAATCAATTCGCAAGTCAGGTTTATCGCTACCATAACGGGCCATAGCTTCAGCATACGTTATACGTGGGAAAGGATTAGGTAAGGCCTGCTCTAAAACATTAGCAAATAAGCTACGAATCATTTCTTCCATCATTGTCATTAAATCTTCTTCTTCAACAAACGAAGTTTCAATATCAACTTGGGTGAATTCAGGTTGGCGATCTGCACGTAGATCTTCATCACGAAAACAGCGCACAATCTGATAGTAACGATCCATTCCTGCCACCATCAGTAATTGTTTAAACAACTGCGGTGATTGAGGCAAAGCAAAAAAATCTCCAGGATGGGTACGACTCGGTACTAAATAATCACGTGCACCTTCCGGTGTTGCCTTGGTTAAAATCGGTGTTTCGATGTCTAAGAAGCCATTATCGTCAAGGAATCGACGCAATATGCTTGTAATTTTTGAACGAAAACGTAATTTTTGCAACATCTCAGGCCGGCGTAAATCAATATAACGATGACGTAAACGTACGTCTTCACTGACCTCTGCTTGTTCTGTCAGTGGGAATGGTGGCGTTTCTGCACTATTCAAAATGTCCATACGTTTAGCAACAATTTCAATTTTACCACTGCTCATTCCGGGATTATCACTGCCTTCAGGTCGCAATCTTACTTCACCTTCAATTTGCAGTACATATTCACTACGAACACTTTCTGCAATAGCAAAGCTTGTTTCATCTTCTGGATTACAGACAACTTGAACCAGCCCCTCACGGTCACGTAAATCAATAAAAATAACACCACCATGATCTCGACGACGGTGCATCCATCCTGCAATCGTTACTGTTTTACCTTCCAATGTTTCGTTCACATCGCCGCAATAATGGCTACGCATAGTTCAATTCCAATAGTTCAATTTATTAGGGTAACACCACAAACAAGATGTGGCATTCGTTTTTACTGCTGATCAATATTCAGTCTCATTGATCAGCTTATTTTTATCTACATTTGGCACAACAACACCCATTGAAATGATCATTTTAAGACCTTCTTCCACCGTCATATTGAGCTCAATTACTTCAGTTTTTGGTACCATCAATACGAAGCCTGAGGTTGGATTTGGGGTTGTCGGTATAAACACACTAACCACATCAACGGGTGTATTTAGCTGAACCTCTCCTAAATCATCTGAAGTCATAAACGCCAAACTCCACACACCTTTACGTGGGTATTCTATTAATAATACTTTACGGAACGACTTACCATCTGTTGCCAGCACCGCTTCTAAAATTTGCTTAATCCCTGCATATAAATTACGCACAACAGGAATTCTTGCTAACAATGACTCCCAAGCAGCGACAATACGACGTCCCAGTAAATTAGCAACAATCATACCTGTTGCCAACACCATAACTACGGCCAGTAACACACCAAAGCCTGGAATATGTATGCCCAACAAATTATCTGGTTGATAGGCTTGTGGTAACAGCAATAGCGTGCGGTCTAGAAAATCCACTATCGCACGCACTACTAGAAAAGTTATACCTAGGGGCATCCATACTAGCAGTCCAGCGATTAGATATTTTTTCATTGTAAGCAGAGTCCCTGCGGGAAATGGTGCCTCATACTGAAATTTTAGGCTTTTTTGTCGATGAATCGACCCCACTATCCGCTAGATTACGTTTGTTACCACTTTTAAAGTCAGTTTCATACCAACCCTCCCCCTTCAAACGGAATCCTGTAGCTGACACCAACTTACGTAATTCTGCTTCATTACAGGCTGGACAATGAAGCAATGGCTCATCATTCATTTTTTGTAACGCTTCAAATTCATGCGCACAAGCATCACAATGATATTCATATAATGGCATTAATTTACACCCTCAATACTTAAAATTTATCGCCCAGCATTATAATAAACTTTCGCTCGCAATCTTAGAACCGATTAATTATACCCAAAAATCAACACGGCGGCTTTTATGCTTTATATTAAACACCATCAAAGTGAGTCACTATCAATTAATGAATAATCAGCTACACTCCGCTTTATGAAAAAAAATCAAGATTGGCAAGCGATCCGTAGCCTTTTACCCTACATATGGGAATTTAAAGGCCGCGTCACCATTGCCTTAACACTTTTAACCTTAGCTAAACTTGCTAACGTCAGTATTCCATTGGCGTTAAAAGGCGCAATCGATGCTCTTGATCCTCAGCAGCAAGACATCATTTATTTGCCCATTGCCATGTTAGTGACATACGGCTGTTTGCGCTTAGCAAGCAGTCTATTCAGTGAATTACGTGACGCCTTATTCGCCAAGGTCATTTATCGTTCCGTGCGCCATATTGCCGGCAATATTTTTGAACATCTACATAAATTATCACTACGTTTTCACTTACAACGTCAAACAGGCGGTATTTCAAGAGACATTGAACGTGGTAGCCGTGGCATAAGTTTTTTAATGAATTTCATGATATTCAATATTTTGCCAACACTGGTTGAAATAATGCTTGTTACTATTATTCTTCTTACAAAATATGACAGTATTTTTGCCATCATCATCACCTCAACGATTGTGCTTTATATCATTTACACCCTTATCATCACCGAGTGGCGAATGCGGTTTCGTCGTGAAATGAATGATATGGATTCAAAAGCTAACAACCTAGCTGTTGATAGTTTGCTCAATTACGAAACCGTCAAATATTTCAATAATGAACAATATGAATTGCAACGTTACGATGAAAAGTTAACTGTTTGGGAAGGCGCAGCAATCAAAAATCAAACATCGCTTTCTCTACTCAACGTAGGTCAAGGTGCAATTATAGCCTCTGGGCTGACTCTGCTCATGTTACTCGCAGGACAAGGAGTCGTTGATGGTGAATTATCGTTAGGAGATCTAGTTTTAATTAACGCCTTTTTATTACAACTCTATTTACCTTTAGGCTTTCTTGGTTTTGTCTACCGGGAAATCAGGCATTCTTTGGCGGATATGGAGCGGATGTTTACCCTGTTAAATGAAAAGCAAGAAACGGTCGACAAAGAGGATGCATCAAAACTTATGGTACGGGGTGGTAAAATTCAATTTAACCATGTTGACTTCTATTACGACTCTAATCGTCCAATTTTACATAACATCAACTTTACGCTCGAAGCGGGTAAAAAGCTGGCGATTGTTGGTGCCAGCGGCTCAGGGAAATCAACCCTAATAAGATTATTGTTCCGTTTTTATGATCCCCAAGCAGGTAATATCACCATTGATGGACAAGATATTAAACAGGTTGATCAACATAGTCTGCGCCAAGCAATTGGTGTAGTTCCACAAGATACCGTGCTATTTAACAACACTATTTTTTACAATATTTTATATGGCAATCCACAGCTTGATAAACAAGCTGTTATCGAAGCTGCTAAACAAGCTCATATTCACGACTTCATCGAAAAGCTACCAGACGGTTATGAAACCTTAGTTGGCGAACGCGGTCTGAAATTATCTGGGGGTGAAAAACAACGTGTGGCTATTGCTCGCACATTACTCAAGAACCCAGAAATACTAATTTTTGATGAAGCGACATCAGCATTGGATAGTCATTCAGAGCAACTCATAAATCAACAGCTGCAATCCATCAGCACTAATAAAACGACCCTAGCCATTGCGCATCGCTTGTCAACAGTCGTTGATGCGGATAACATTTTAGTCCTCGATCACGGTAGAATTATCGAACAAGGTAATCATAGAGAACTGCTTGCCGCTCAAGGACATTATGCGGAGATGTGGTGTCTTCAACAAACCGAGGGAAACAATTAATGAACAATTTCATCACTTTAATTATTATTACTCTATTTTCTTCTTCTGTATTTGCACAATGGCAAACTGAAACGTTTTCGCAGACGGGCAATCAGCAACAAGTGAAATCAGCGATGGTCAGAAATGAACAAGGTTTTGAATTGGCTATTTTCAAAACATCAGAAGGTATTGTTTGGCTAGATTTTAGTCTGTCGGATAATAACTTTGATCAATTATCACAAAATGAATTGCCCATTTTTCAGATAGATGACAAAAAACCAGTAAAATTGATTCGCGGCTTCACAGCAACTATCGTCCCTGCTGATGAAGGAATAGAAGCCATTGTTGTCAACGACAGTGAAACCATCACCACTGAGAGAGATTTTACTGTCAACCATATTATTGCAGAACGCCTACCTGAACGTGTCATTTTCCCTATATGGCAAGGTAATGACCGACCGCATTTAGATACGATCGTCGCCCTACTTAATGGCAAAATAATTAACTTCAAATACACCTTACTTGACGGTATGCAAGGACAAACATCTTTTATTTTAGACGGTGCAAAAGAAGCTATTAGTTCCGCCATTTATGAGTGATTTGACACATTATTAGATTTAAGCCTTGGACTTTACTGCTCTAATCGGGTTAAAATTTACGGCTGAAAAAAGGCGGTGCCTGTTATTTTATAGGCAATTACAATGCACAAGCACTGTTCAGCTTCAGTTCAGCTTCACTATGAGAACCTAGAAGCGTAACAGGGCAAATAACTTAAAACATACGAAGGAAAAACAATGAAATACGGCAAAACACTCATCAGCGCAATGCTTGGCGCATCAGTCTTAGTTTCTTCAGTAGTTATGGCTGAAAATCATGTGATCACAGCAGCAGTCACAGCGTTTAAGCCAATGGTCATAAAAATAGCACCAGGTGATACAGTTTCTTGGGAGAATATGAACGGTCATATCACTAATACGACCTTTACAGATGGCAGTGGCGAACATCATTACTTTCCTGAAGGCGCAGTAGGTTGGTCTTCACAAATGGGCGAGAGTTTCCAAACACCGCCCTTAACAATTGAAGGGATCTATCTTTACAAATGTGACCCTCATTGGGGTGCTGGTATGGGTGGCGTAATCATTGTCGGTACACCAACAAATTTAGATGATATTGAAGCAAAAAAACCTAAAGGTGCATTAAAACGCCTCGTTAAAAAAGCCAAAAAAGCATTGAAATAATTTCAGCGATTATTGCTCCACCAAACAAGCCTGCATTGATTGCAGGCTTTTTTGATCCAAAGCCCAATGTATATGATAAAATTATAAAGTTTTTGTGTAGACTAGATATTACTAGTCTAATAATGAATTTATAACTTACCGCTGGGGGATTCCATCTAATGTCTAACACTGTTGATAACAGTAAACGACGCTTTCTGACCACTGCTGCCAGTGTCGTTGTAGGCGGTGCAGGTGCCGCTGCAATTGCCGTTCCTTTTGTTACTTCGATGCTACCAAGTGCCAAGGCACGCGCTGCAGGAGCGCCAGTTGAAGTCGACATCAGTAAACTTGAAGTCGGTCAAATGATAACGGTTGAATGGCGAGGAAAGCCAGTTTGGTTAATAAATCGTTCATCTGAATCATTAGACACGCTACCAGAGCTTAATGAACAATTAGCAGATCCCGCAAGCGACATGGCACAACAACCCGGCTATTGTAAAAATGAAAATCGCTCAATTCGCGATAACGTTGTTGTTCTGGTCGGTATTTGTACACATCTAGGGTGTTCACCAAGCTACCGTCCTGAATTGGCTCCAGTAGATCTAGGGCCTGAGTGGAAAGGTGGCTTTTTCTGTCCTTGCCATGGTTCACGCTATGATCTTTCAGGACGTGTATTTAAAAAGATGCCTGCTCCAAAAAACCTGGTCGTCCCCCCTTACCATTTCTTAGGTGACTTTCGTGTTGTCATCGGCGAAGATCCACAAGGAGCAGCATAATGTTCTCTAGCTTAATGGGCTGGGTAGATGCCCGCTTTCCTGCTACTAAATTGTGGGAGGAACACTTATCTAAATATTATGCTCCAAAAAACTTTAATTTTTGGTACTTCTTTGGTTCATTAGCATTATTGGTTCTGGTGCTACAAATTGTCACCGGCATATTTTTAACCATGCATTACAAGCCTGACACAGCGTTAGCATTTGCCTCTGTAGAATATATTATGCGTGATGTGGAATGGGGTTGGCTGATACGCTATCTGCATTCGACTGGTGCATCAGCCTTCTTTATTGTTATCTATTTACATATGTTTCGTGGACTTATTTACGGTTCGTATAAGCAGCCGAGAGAACTGGTTTGGCTGTTTGGCATGTGTCTCTATATGGCCTTAATGGCTGAAGCATTTATGGGCTATTTATTGCCTTGGGGCCAAATGTCATTTTGGGGTGCCCAAGTTATTATTTCGCTATTTGGCGCTGTGCCCTTTATCGGTGAACAACTAGCTTTATGGATCCGAGGTGATTTTGTTGTCGCTGACGCCACTTTAAATCGTTTTTTTGCCTTCCATGTTATTGCTGTTCCGTTAGTAATCTTAGGGTTAGTTGTTGCTCATATCATCGCTTTGCATGAAGTGGGTTCTAACAATCCAGACGGTGTTGATATCAAAAAATATAAAGATAAAGATGGCATTCCCTTGGATGGTATTCCTTTTCACCCTTATTACACTGTTAAGGATATTGTCGGGGTAACGGTATTTCTATTCATCTTTTCCTTAGTGTTGTTTTATGCGCCAGAGATGGATGGCTGGTTCTTAGAACATGCAAATTTTGTACCTGCAAATCCACTAAAGACACCTCTTCACATAGCCCCAGTGTGGTATTTCACACCTTTTTATGCCATTTTAAGAGCCGTTCCAAGTATCGCTGGTTCAGCATTCCCAGGAGTGGTCGCGATGGGGTTGTCTATTGTATTTTTGTTCCTATTACCTTGGTTAGATCGTAGTCCGGTTAGATCAATTCGCTATCGCGGAATTTACTTCCGTACTGCCCTAGTATTATTTGTAATTAGCTTTATAGGCTTGGGATTTCTTGGTACTCAACCGGTTACCAATCTTTATACTATACTGGCACGAGTTTTCTCAATAATTTATTTTGCATTCTTTATATTAATGCCTATTTATTCTAGCCTTGATAAAGACAAACCTGTGCCAGAGAGGGTGACATTCAAATGAGAACATTAATCTTTTCATTCTTCATCGCTTATTTATCGATGATCTCTACTCAAGTGATGGCGAGCAGTGAAGGCATTCATCTGGAAGACGTTGAGTTAGATTTGTCAGATAAAGCATCATTACAACGAGGCGCTAAGACGTTTGTTAACTATTGTTTGAGCTGTCACCAAGCTTCTTTCATGCGCTATAACCGAATGGCTAAAGATCTTGATCTATCTGATGAGCAAGTCATCGATAATTTAATGTTTGCCTCAGACAAAATAGGCGACACGATGACTGTTGCCATGCGTCCTGAAGATGCTAAAAAGTGGTTTGGTGTAGCACCACCTGATCTTTCCGTCATTTCTCGATCTCGTGGCACTGCTTGGCTGAACACTTATTTACGAACATTCTATGTCGATGAATCTAAAGCTGTAGGTACCAATAACCTTGTATTTAAAGGTACGAGTATGCCTCATGTATTATGGCAGCAACAAGGTTATATACACTACGACAAAGAAACTGAGCATTTAACTGACAATGAAGAAGGCTCATTATCGAGTTATGACTACAATGTTATGGTTTCAGACTTAGTCAATTTCTTAGCCTATGTCGGAGAACCATCAAAAATTCAACGCTTAGCACTAGGTAAATGGGTATTACTTTATTTATTCCTATTCTTTTTGGTTGCATACCCAATGAAGAAAGCATTTTGGAGAGATATACACTAATTCTAGTACCAACTAACTTGTTGTATTTAGACAAAGGGAGCACGATCCCTTTGTCATTTACAGTAGCACTATAACCCACGGTATTTTGCAATTAAATATCTTTAGGAGCAATACCCAAATGGCCAATAGCAATCGCCGCTCAATGATGACGGTGTATTCAGACCCTTCATGCCCCTTTAGTCATCGCACACGCATTGTCATGCATGAAAAAAATATCACTGCTAATATTGAAGACATTGTGGATGGTGGCTGGCCTGAAGACGTTGCCGCTATGAATCCTTATGGTACCTGCCCGACACTGATTGACCGTGACTTAGTATTATTTGATTCTAATATCATTATTACTTATTTTGATGAACGATTTTTACATCCACCATTAATGCCAGTTGACCCTGCCTCTCGTGCCAAAGCCAGATTAATGTTGCATCGTATTGATAAAGATTGGTACTCTCTGTGGCCAGCGCTCACTGGTGCAGAAAAAGGCAAAACAAGTAAAGCCCGTAAAACAGTTCAAGAAGATCTCACCATATTAGGTCCGCTATTTGAAGAATCAGCTTATTTTATGAGTAATGAGTTTTCTTTATTAGATTGCAGTCTTGCACCATTGTTATGGCGCTTGCCTATGTTAGGAATCAAACTCACCGCTAAAGCCAAAGCTGTGGAAGACTATGCACAGAGAATCTTTGCAAGGGAAAGCTTCCAAGCAAGTTTAAGCGATGTTGAACGTGAAATGAGATAATAAAATGACATCACAAAAACCATACCTTATTAGAGCCATATATGAATGGTTACTTGAAAATCAGATGACACCTCATTTATTGGTTAACACCACATATGAGGGCGTTCAAGTACCAAAAGAATTCATAAATGATAATAAAATAGTGTTAAATATTTCAGATGGAGCGGTACAAAATTTTCACGCTGATAATGATTGGATTAGTTTTTCAGCTCGTTTTTCAGGTAAACCCATGGAATTATTCATTCCCATTATTGCTGTACAATCAATTTATGGCAAAGAAAATAATGAGGGAATGTTCTTTCCTTCCGACGATACACCACCACCTGTGAAACCACTAAAGACCGTTAAAAAAGAATGGTCTGGTCTGAAAATAGTCAAATAATTAGCCGTAAGAAAGACTTAAAGCTTATATTTATTCATTCGATATCGCATTGCCATACGTGTCAGGCCTAATTCTCTGGCTGCACGTGAAACATTTTCTGCTGTACGCTTTAAAGCACGTTCGATCAGCTTTTTTTCAACCTCATCTAAAGTCATATTTTCTAACTCATTTAACCCTGTAGAATCCATGGTTTTTGAGCTTGATGATAGGTCTTGTTTTAAAATTAAATCATCAACTCTTATTTCATCATTACGACACAACATCACTGCCCGCTCCAACACATGTTGTAATTCTCTTATGTTTCCAGGCCATGAATAGAGTACTAACGACTGCAAAGCATCCTCAGCTAATTCAGGTATTTTTAAGCCATATCGTCGAGCAATCTTTTCAATAAAGTACTTTGCTAACAAAGGTATATCCTGATGGCGTTTACGTAAGAGTGGTAACTCGAGTTCCAATACATTTAGACGGAAGTACAAATCAGAACGGAATAAACCCGCCGCCACCATATTATCTAAATTGCGATTGGTTGCAGCAACAAAATGGGCTAATACTGGGTATTCTTTAGTTGAGCCTAAGCGCCTAACAACACGTCGCTCTATCACATTTAATAATTTTGCCTGTAAGACTAAGGGTAATTCGGCGACTTCATCTAAGAATATCGTACCCGCTTCTGCTGCTTCAATTAAACCAATTTTTGTCTGATGAGCATTGGTAAATGCACCTCGTTCATAGCCAAACAGTTCGGATTCAATCAACTCACTCGGCAATGATGCACAATCAACATGTACAAAGGGCTGTTTATGCCAGTCACCTAATTGGTGATACAAACGTGCAGCAACATCTTTTCCTGTACCTGTGTCACCTCGTATCAACATAACGGGATGACTGGCGGTGCTCTGACTAACCAATTGCGCAATTCGCGCCAGATGCTGACGAACATTATTTGCTGCTTGACTGACACCGACCATCTCAATCGTATCAATTGCTTGGCGATCACGCTGATGTGAATATGTTAATTGTTGTTTGAGTTGCTGGGTTGCTAAGACTTTAGATAAGGTGAGCACCAAATCGTCTAGATCCACTGGCTTTTTTAAATAGTCTGATGCTCCTAATTTCATGGCTAAAACCACATCATCCAGTTCGCCATAAGCTGTCATTACAATCACTGGTAGTGATTTCAAATTAACGTTCTGATCAGCACGACAATCAGCTAATAAATCAAGACCACTACCATCGGGTAAACGAATGTCGAGCAGTAAGAGGTCGGGTAATCCTGTTTTTATATAGTGTCGAGCTTCCGCTATTGTTGAAACAATATCTCCCTTATAGCCCTCTTTCTCCAAACGTCTTAATACTGATTTTGCGAATAATGTTTCATCTTCTACTAACAACACATTTATCATAAAGTCATTTTCCACATAAGTTTCAAGTCTAAGATGTCATAATAAAATCTATAGCAACAGTTATCGTCACCAAGGTACCACCAGAATCTAAGCTATCGTAAACTAAACGACCACCGTGTTGTTTAATTATTTTTAATGAAAATGGAATACCTAATCCACAGCTTAGAAATTTTTTCTCACCGTCCATTACTTTTTCAGCTATAGGATCAAAGGTCATTCCTTTACCTTGGTCTCTAATCGACAAGGAGATATGATTTTCAGTTTGATGATAAAGCAGCTCAATGATGTCACCTGAAGATGACGCTTCTAAAGCATTTTGCACTAAGTTAAAAATAGCCTGTTCAAATAAGTGAATATCTAGCAGTAATTTGTGATTATCTGATTGCCAACCTGTACGCTGTAAACTAATGTTTTTATCGGCTAACTGTAGCTCGATTAACGACAAGGCGTTATCAGTTACCTCAATTAATGTGGTTGTCGTTAAATGGGGTTTTATTGGATGTAAATAACGTAATAAGGATGTTACCCAGCGTTCTAACCTATCGACCGCTACTATTATATCTGTCAAGGTATCATGGGTTGATTCAGAAATATCTTCGTCTCGTGCCACTTGAGATGCAGCACGTATGCCTGCTAGTGGATTACGAATATTATGCGCCACTAATGGGACCAACTCACCTAATGCTGCTTGTTTATTAGATTCAACCAAACGATCACGACTCGACGCTAGTTCAGAGGCCATACTATTAATGCCTTCTGATAGTTGAATTAAATTTGATACACCAACGAGAGGAACACTATGAAGTAAATTACCTTTACTGATTAAATCAGCACCTTCAACAAGTGCAGTTAGCGGATACACTATATTTTTACGAACAAATCTTCGCGCTATTAATAATAAAGCAATCGATAATAATACTGGAATAGGAGCTAACCAGATTAATCGCTCTGTCCACTGCTGCTTTGATAAAGACAGTGCTTTTTGTTTATTATTTAGCAACAGATCAAGGTTTGAAAAGGCCTGCTCTAATTGTGCAAAGGTATATTGTTCTAACTCTTTATCCAACAGATTTTGGCGGTCAATGCTCGCATTGTCATTGTTAAGTAACTGTTTTGTTTTAGTCTGGAAGGCTGAATATGCTTGATCAACAAGCTTAATAGCTTGCATCTCATGTTGACCACGTACTAGTTGCTTTAATTCTAACAAATAGCCATTTATTGCATGAGTGTAAGTTAAATATTCCTTGGAAGCATCATTATCTTGTAAAAATGTCGCATCGAATACCTCTTTTAATTGACGATAGACATCGCCACGCACATTCTGCATTGTTGTGTTCATTGAGCCTATACGCAAAGATTCTTCTGAAGTTTGTTGCCATGATACTGACCATATAACACCTACAGCACCGGTTATAAGTACCAGTAATATAAAACTCAACTCATGCAACAATAAAATAACTTGGAGAGAATTAAACCGCTTAAACATAATATATAGCCTAATACAAAAAAACGGGCTGTTAGGCCCGTTTTTCGACTGCTAATGTTAGCAGCACTTTATAAATTGTTAGAACCACTGAATGTTACTGTTTCCTCAGTGAGTATGGCATCACCTTCCTGCCATGTTTTACCATCAGGCACTATTGTTCGTAACTGATAAATTTCACCAGGAATAGCCTCAGACATTGTGAAAATATAATACTTGCTTGCATAGAGCGTGTAGCGAGAGTTCTTTGGATCATTAATATATGGTTGAATTGTATACTGTACTGCTTTTACTTTTACACCTTGATAATCAATTTCAACTTCTTTTTTTACTGCACCTTTAGCTAGAGCCCAACGTATTTTACGTTGAAAGTAGCGCCAATCACCTTCCGTTAGACGATTAAGTTCATGCACATCAAATTCAAGAAAGAAAACAAAAACACTATTACCTTGCTGATTTTCACGATCTTGATAAGGACGCTTATTCTCACCGGTGAAAAACTCGAAATGTGTATCTTTTCGGCCTGTATTACGAATATTGCTAACCACAACGTCAATCGTGTCTTCACGTGGACCATCAACAAAACTAGTTCGATTATATTTATAGTGTAAAACTGTCGGTTGGTTAATATTTTTTAAGTGAGCTTTATCAAAAAGCTCATTATTGACATCAGAAAAACCTGCAACAGCAAATGCATTGATCGTAAAGCCTAATAATATGCAGCTTGAAACCAATGAAAACCATATATTTTTTACCATTACATCCCTCTTTATTTTAATGTTATTATTAGTATTAAATTTATAATACAGTAAAATTTAACTATGACTACCTTACGATTGCTAAAGCTCCCCATTTTATGTGCCATGCTTATCACAGCAGTAGTGGGCTGCTCAAAAAATGATACTAGTCATATCTATCTACAATACAGTGACTATAGCTATGAAGATACATTGTTAAATCTTGATCTTGCTATTTCCGAACATAACTACCGCATCATTCAGCGTAGTCAAATTGGTCAAGCAATACGTGACCGCGGTGATAAAGACTTTCCGCTCTCCACTCTGACTAATTTTTGCAATATTACCTATGCCAAACAAATGATTGAAATCAATTCAGATCTCATTAATGAGATGCCCTGCACCATTGCTGTTCGACAAGAAATAAACAAAGGCATTATTGTCAGTACACGCCTGATGAATGAACAGACTAATAATCAGAAACAAAATGAGTTTTCACAAAATATAAACAACAATCTTAAATCAATTATTGCAGCTACCGTTGAATAACCACAATAATAATCAAGTGTTAAGGCTCAATCTTTTCTGGTTGACCTCCATCTAAAGCACCATCTGAACGTGCTTTTAAATACGCATAAAGATCACCAATATGTGGCCGAATATTTGGCTCATCTGACCATGTTGGCATCTTAAAGTTAGCAACGCCTTGCTCACCGACAACTTCTTGTAAGAATTTTAGGCGTCGTTCAGGATCATCTAAGTTAACCTTAGCAAAATAACGATGTAGTACTTTCTTCCTGAATTTATATTTACTCATACCTTCAAGACTAGTTAGCAAATTAGGCGCAATATCTGTTCCTGTTGCATCTTGCCCATGGCAGACAAAACAGCTAGAGTTAAATAAACGCCAGCCTACAAATGTTTTATTATCAACCTTACCATTTTCAATAGTATAAATAGCAGCTTTAGTTTTAGTTGTTTGTTTCACATTGGCTAATGATGGCATATTATATTGTGAAATAATATTGGCAATATCATCTTTACGTTTTGCTAGGATTTTATCTAGCAAAACTCGCCATTCTTTATCTTGTGGTCTTACCCCCATAGCAAATTTAAATACAAAGTCTGAGCCAATTTCATTCAAAGGTACAACCGTCATTGGGACGTCTGATTTTCCTGCATAAAAACCTGCTATAGGTCCCCATGTGAAGGCAACATCAATACGACCTGAAGCCAATTCATCAGAGATTATTCTTCCGCTATTAATGCGGGCATCACCCGTCATCATTTGAAAATACTCAACTTGGTCTTCAACGCCATCCTTGATCAATATTTCAGTGGCTATAGCGCGATCGAATAATCCAATTTTAAGTTTTTTGCCTTGAGCTTTTAGCTTTGCAATATCCCCTATTTTAGATAACTCATAATCTTCGCCTTTACGGTACACCATTGCATCAATAGAGCTAAAGTAAGGTTTAGTAGGTGAATACAATCCACGTTCATCTGGAATACTCATTGCAACATCGCAGAGGAACTTTCCTGTTTCAAGATCAACTTTTTTAAGCGTATTACGGCTAAAACCAATCCGTTGTGGGAACCAATAGTATTCTACTGGCAGTCCTAACTCTTCACCAATGATCGCGGCAATCTTATTATCGAAGCCTTCCAGCTCTTTATTTGAATAAGGTAAGTTAAATGCATCAGCACATACTCGAACAGCAGTCTGTCCTAATAAGGGCTTAAAGTCCGCCGCATGGGCCGCAGAAAGCATACATATCAAACTTACAAATAGGTATGAGAATACCCGTGTTATTGTCATCATTCATTCCTTATTCAATTTAATTACAAGTGTTATTGTCAAATCATAACTATTCGACCACAGCTATCAATTAATTATCCCACTCGGAAAATTTTAATTAATAGTTGTATTCTTTTCTCAACATAATTATAAAAAAAAAGCCCGACACAAGTGCCGGGCTTCTTTATTAAGGTTTTATCTATTAAAAAATATTAAAAAATATTAATAAATAAAGGTCTTATAGGCTAAATACGCTTAAAACACCACCTAAGTTAGTCCAGCTAGATAGCGCTTTGTAAGCACCTACCGCACCAAGACCATCAGAGTCATTTTCTAAGCTAGGGATAGCCATACCGATACCAGCCCAACCACCAACACCAGACAAGATTGAGATGAACTGCTTGCCTTCATGCTTGTATGTGTTTACGTTGCCGATGATACCTGACGCAGTTTTGAATCTCCAAAGCTCACGACCTGATTGAGCGTCTACAGCTTTGATGTAACCTTCTAATGTACCGTAGAAAACAACATCAGATGCTGTTGCTAATGCACCAGACCATGCTGAGAAACGTTCTGGGTTAGACCATACGATCTTACCTACACGTGCATCCCAAGCAATGAAGTTACCTAAGTGTGTTCCACCTGGTGCTGGGTACATGTTCAATGTAGCACCAACATACGGTTGACCCGCAGTGTATTCAACTTCAAACGGTTCATAATCCATACATACATGGTTTGTTGGAACATAGAATAAACCAGTACGTGGAGAGTATGCAGCAGGCTGTTGATCTTTAGAACCTAACGCAGCAGGACAAATACCTGTTGTGTTTACATCAGCACCGTTACGGGCTGTTGAGTACTTAGCAACACGATCATGAAGACCCGTTTTTAAGCTTACGCCGTTAGACCAGTTAACTGCTGGATCAAATTTTTGAGCGACTAACAATTCACCAGAGATACGGTCCATTGTGTAACCAAAACCGTTACGATCGAAATGCACTAAAGTTTTACGCATTTTACCGTTGATTTTTTGATCAGCTAAAGGTACTTCATTGATACCATCATAATCCCACTCATCGAATGGCGTCATTTGGTATACCCATTTAGCCATACCAGTATCTAAGTCACGACCAAATAAAGACATTGACCATTTGTTGTCACCAGGACGTTGAGCCGGGTTCCATGTAGATGGGTTACCGTTACCGTAGTAGAACATGTCTAGATCAGGATCGTAAGAGAACCAACCCCATGTAGTACCACCACCGATTTTCCATTGGTCGCCTTTCCACGTTTTCAAAGATGAATCTTTGCCAACAGGTTTAAGCATAGACATAGTTTTCTTAGGATCGAAACCCATTTCAGCATCAGGACCTGTGCTGTAAACTGTCCATTTTTCTGTACCAGCTAGGTCATAAGCTTTAACGTAACCACGTACGCCGAACTCACCACCAGAAATACCAACTAATACTTTATCTTTAAATACATGTGCAGCACCGGTGCTTGTTGCGCCACGTTTTGCATCATCACGTTTGTGAGACCAAAGCGCTTCACCGCTGTTCATGTCTAGAGCAACTAAAGTAGTATCTGCTTGGTTCAAGAAGATTTTACCGTCACCATAGGCTAAACCACGGTTAACTGTGTCACAACACATGACAGGTACAGTTTCATCGTAGTTTTGTTTTGGTTCATATTTCCATTTGATTGCGCCATCGTTGTTTAA